>Ga0160441_100036_pt1 | contig 185406 bp, 144 predicted proteins | sample HID1971K_E1MG_FD_108260 | JGI IMG/M metagenome (GOLD analysis project Ga0160441, IMG submission 108260) | Enriched millipede-associated microbial communities from UW Madison campus, WI, USA - HID1971K_E1 MG | ecosystem: Host-associated > Arthropoda: Insects > Digestive system > Unclassified ... | reverse complement strand
GATCTTAAAAGTCTCTTCGTAGGAATCGGCTCGTCTGCCATTCATACCTTTTCTTGGTTTTTCCATGATTATTAAAGATAATGGTTAATCCAATTTTTGTAAGGTGTTTTTAGGAATAGACAGTGTTTTTGTTTCATAACCGAATGTATGGGCAATGAAAATAGGGCTGAACGCAATCCGGCACTTCATGCGTTTTTACTCGTATTTACTCGTTTTATATACTTTTCGGCACTTTATCGGCTTTTTGGCAATTCTGTACACTTTCCGACACTTTTGTGCAAAAAATGGCACACCTATATTTCTGATGATCATTAATTTAGCTCATAAACCAAATTATAAACCCACTGCCAGTTGGGTTCCATAGGGTCAGTTGACCTTATCCTAGCACCACTTTATCTGTTGCGGTACAACGAAAACCATAACATGGAAAGAGTATGTATTTATCACAACTCCAATAAATTGATCATCTGTTTATTTTTGTGATATAAGTTGTAATAAAATGTACCTCTGGAATGATTATAGGGATACAGCAGCACAAGGAAAAAAAATCGTCAGCCTTCTCTTCCGCGCCGGTAAAATGACCATCCTGCCAGATACCTTTTTCAATAAACAGGAGCCTCAATGTATCTGGGGGACAAGCCGCGCCGCTCAATGCTACTTCTAAAAGGTGGTGGTGGGAGGGTAAAAAAATATATCTCCTTACAAACATACTCCCCTACAATCACTTCAAAATAATTCCCTGCAACCTTTCCCAAAATTTGGAAACTGTTGAAGGGAAAAGTTTTATTATAAAAATTAGGTTTTATCAGTTAGCGATCAATTCACCTTTTAGGGGTGAATAGTCATTTCTGAAAACACCGTTGACCCTGATCTTCTCAAAATAAGCTTTAATACCTACAGCTCCCTGCACATTTTCTTTATGCTGAATATGAAAATGTAAGTGTGCTTCAGATGAGTTTCCTGAATTTCCACAAAGGCCCATCAATTGCCCTTGCTTAACATGTTGTCCCTCTTTTACTGCGATAGATTGATGTTTAAAATGGCAGAAATACAAATATTCATCGTTCACAGTTTTTAGCACAATCGTATTACCCCCGGTATGAAAAGTATTCATTTCTCCAGGGATGTTGTCTTTCACTCCATCTACAACGAGCACAACCTCTGCATCGCAAGGAGCTATAATCTCCTTCCCAAAAGCATAATAATCCTCATTCTTTTTGCCATCAGCTTTGTGGGTCTTCCCCATCTGATCGAAAATCAACAGGTCAAAAGCATTTTTTTGTGCTTCATTTACGACGTGATAATTGAGCTCAGCTGAGTCACCTCCCCATAGCACCTTCCATTCTTCTTTAAACGGCAGGATCAGTGTTGTTTTGTTTCTTGCCATTGTCTGAATAAATGGCTTTATTGTAAATCCGTTGATTTTTTGATCAGCGTCAATAGCAATGCAGAGTGTTCTGATGCCATTTTTAAAAGTTGTTTTATATAAGGCAAAGCCAGATTCGTATCTTAAAAACTGGTTCTCAGTAATCTCTCCCATCTCAGTTTTAACTGTACTGAACAATGCACCGGCCTTTTCCGCCGGTAAAAAGCCCTGCATTTGCGGGGAGAAGCCTGCAAAAATACTGTCAAAAGTGCCCTTATTAAAGTTATTTACCAAAGCAGCGGTTGTAGTTTTGCTTCCCGGGGATTCACTTTGTGCAAAAGTGGTGCTTGTCAGGAACAGAAATAGTAATAATAAATTTCTCATGTTATAAGGTTTATGAATTTTGATCATTGATGATTTGGTTTATTTTAACAATTACAGGATTTAATATTTTTTTTATGGCCATTTTGTTCAGCAGCAAAATGATCAGATAAAAAGCAACGAGTAAAACCAGTGCGATGATGAATACAACAAAGCTCAATTTAGTGCCGGCCAGAATTAATGTTACCTAACAAGGTAAAAATATGACATGAAAAACTATTTCCAGTCTTTGTCTTCTAGTTGAAAAATGGCTTCTACATTGGTGTCAAATATTGAGGCGATTTTTAACGTCAGTATACTGGAAGGAACAAATTTTCCAATCTCAATTGAATTGATGGTTTGCCTGGAGACGTTTACTTTATCTGCCAATGCGGCCTGGGTAAGGTTGTGCCTGGCACGTTCCACTTTTATAGTATTCTTCATTGCTTGTGCTTATGCCATAAAGATGTATAATCTGGAATAGCGGATCAGGTTTGCAATTGCAAAAACTGTTTCATCAATAACACAATATTTATATGCCATAGGACTATTTGTTGCTACAGGTTTATGAAAGCTACTTTTTCAGGAATGAAGTAAGAATTTTTGGTGGGGTTTTTCAAAAAATCATGGTTCTTTAAAATAAATCGCCAGCTCCCTAAAAACCTGGTTCCAAACCTCCAATCCCGGACTCCCAAAACCAATGTTTATTCCATCAACCGGCAACCCTGGGTTAAAATAAGAATTTCTTTCCTCGGTATATACCCCCAAAGCCCTCAGCATCTCCAAACTATCGGCAATTTCCCTATGCTCATGAAACTCCAGCCAAACCGAAAGCCCGCCCGGTGGAATTTCCATTGATCCGTAACCCGAGAGGTGTGCATCAAAACAAACCTTAAGCGCCTTCACCTTATCCAGGTAAAAACACCGCAAATCTTCCATAACCTTCATCCCCTCATCCGAAAAACGATAGCTCAGCGCCATAATTTCCCAATCTGCCGGAGATATCCCGGAATCCGGATTAAAACGCAAATAGCTGTTTTTTAGGAGCGGGTGCTCCTTATCCAGCTGATCACTCCCTAGAACCAAAAAGTTCATACTCTTATTATAGTTATCCATAAAATCTGATTTACACTAATTAATACAATTGTCATCCGTCATAGGACTAGTTACTACTTACCGTTTGTCAGTTTTTATGACCATCCATCCTAATTTCCCTCTTTTCGATTATCCTAATATCTATATTTAAAAAATGTTCCATTTATAACAAGGCATAATTCAAATATTTAAAAATCAAAAAACCATAGAAAATGAATCAGGAAATTTTATTCTCAGAAAGACAAAAATTTAAACAATGGTGGCTTTTGTTAATTCTATTAAGTGTCAATGCCCTTTTTATGTTTGGTGTTTACAAGCAAGTTATCCTGGGACAACAATTTGGAAATAAACCAATGAGTAATACCGGGCTTTTAGCAGTAACAGGCTTAATTTGGCTGCCAACCATTTTGATCTTTATTTCCCGTTTAGACACCATAATTAAAAGCGACGGCATTTATGTCCGGTTTTTTCCTTTCCATTTAACATTTAAACATTATAAATGGATCAGTTTAACAAAGTCATTCGTAAGGGAATACTCACCTTTAACCGAATACGGGGGTTGGGGACTGAGGCTCGGGTTATTTGGGAAGGGAACCGCATTTAATGTTTCAGGTAATGAAGGATTACAACTTGAATTTAATAATCATAAAAAACTACTCATAGGAACTAATAAACCCGAAGAATTAAGCGAAACTTTGAGCAAAATCGGGCAATTAAAACAATGAGAAGAAAACTAAATAACTTCTACAACACAAAATCCATTTCAAAACCGTAAAAATACTTCGGCGGATATTTTGCTGTTAAAACAACTCCCTGTCTAAACTTAAGCGGTAACAGGTACTGTGCAGGCAAACGCAGCCAGCCGGGCATATTGTAATAGTTAATGTTTAACAGGGAGCCCAACTGTAACCCTACTGAGGGCACAAAGATCAGTGATGTTTCCCGGTTGCCGTACTGGACGCCCCCTTCCATATATCCGTAAATCCCAATAAACTTTTTATCACTTAGCCAGTAATCAAAATTACTCCTGGTCCCCGCTCTGAACTGATGGGTTGCCCCCTTATGGAACTCATCCCTGTAAGGGCCTGTTTCTCCCCAGCTGTACGCTAAGGTGTATCCATGCCAGTAATCCCATACGCCCCTCTTGCCGCCTTTAGCATTAAAAGAATAACGGTTTGAAATGGAACCTGCATTAATTCTAAAATCGAAAGCACGATAATAATTTTTAGTAGAAAATGAAGGTCCGTTTATCCCAACAACAACCGAGTTCCCAATTCTGCTTCTTACAAAATTACGGTAAGGCAATATTTGGTTGGCTTTTTTCATGGAGTCTGTTACCAAAGTGTTTTCAAACAAGGAAGGCAGGTCAGAATTATAAGGGATGGGAACCAGCTTAAGTGCCGGAATGTTATTGAGCAGGTAGTTTTCCTGCTTTTTTTTCTCTTCAGGAATGCGCACCAGGAAATCAGTTGCCGTCTGCGTCAAGGCAGCATTTTGATAAGCCGTCCACAAATCGGCTAAAGATAGTTCAACAGCTTCAATTACCCTGGCTTGGTCATTGATAAATTCAGGCTTATTAAATGTTCCGTCTCCATGTGCTTTCCATACTTCGCCCTTTCTATTCAGCACAATCGTACCGTTTGCAGAATAAAAATCATGTAAAGCTTTATTGTTCACAACTGATGCTACCACAGTCCTTTTTACCACCAGGTGTCCCGAAGAAAAGGAGTCTTCTAAAAAGTGATCTGCAAAACCATTAAACAATAATGCAAACCTCATTAAGGTTCTTGCCTGCTCTGGGTTGTCCTTAAGCCTCCCGCTTTGGGCAGCCCAATCCATAGCCACCAGGTGAAGCGTTACATACATGTTGATGGCATTGGTTTTATTCAGTTTGTAAAAAGCAGCCTTAGCCAGTTCGGGGCGCTGGCATTGCCGGATCATGTCCTTATCAAAAGGACGCAGTTGCTCCTGGAAAGATTTACCATACTGATAAAAATGCGACAGGTTTTTCATCGCCAGCATGGCATATCCAAAGTCAAGTTTAACCAGCTTGCCGTCCGGGGCAGCGCTATAACCCATGGCGATATATTCTTCATGAAGGGCCATGATTTTATGAAGTGCAGAACTGCTGTCAGAAAGAAGTTCAATCAGCGCATAAGGATCACCTACATGATCTCCACCCAATCCATTTAATATTCCATAGGAAATGTTGGTACCACCTACTTTCAAATCCAGCAAAGAACGGAAAGTTATAGCCGTACCGGTTTGCTGAAGTGAACGGATAAATTTTATAAATGCCTGGTCGCCTATTGCCTTATGCTCGCCATAATTGTATGCACAAACGCTGGAGGGTAAAACAAACAGCAACGCGCCAAGCGCCAGGATCTGTATTTTTTTCATCATGCATCGGTTAGTTTCAAAGTCGTTTATTATGACCTAACCATTAGGTAATACAACTGCAAGTAAATGAGGGGACTAGTTACACCTCAAATATTTTTAAATATACCCGCTTCCATACAAATAATTACCGAACAACTAGTCCCTGATCATTTCGTGGTTGTATTAGGATACAAACAAAGTCCGGAAGGGCCACATATATTATGAAAAAAATAAATCTGATGATCAGCGCACTTTTCCTTTTACAGGGAGGTGTGTTTGCACAAAGTACAAAAAGGGCCGAGATCCCTATTGGTGTAGAATTCTATAACCACACCATTGGCTTGCCATTTGGCAATCCTTACAAGAAACCCTTTAATCTTGGCCTTGCGCTTACCACAAGCTACCCTTTAAAACTGGGCAGAAATTCAAAGCTTACGCTTGACGGTGGGTTGGGATATTTCAAGCACAAGGAATTGGCTACAGGTATCCACATCAACACTGGCATCAGTTACACGTATACCACCAATATTGGTATTTATGCTGCCCTGGGTATTCCAATTGGTTATGTACGCACCTTTAATGCCTATGACTTGTATGAAAACAATGGTGCGGGAGAATATGTGTTAATAAAAGACCGGGGCAGGTCGGGCGTATTTGCGGGTTATAATGTACAGGTAGGTTATGATTTCAGAAGAACCTTAAAGGCGCCAATTGCCGTATTCCTGAAAAATGAATGGTGGCTGCAGGCCAACTATAGCAAATTCCTTCCTTCCCTGATGCAAAATTCATTGCGTGTAGGCGTAAACATTTACCCATTTAAAAATAACTAAACATGAAACTTAAATTCATATTATTTACCGTACTGCTGCTCTCATCAACCTACATTGGTTGTAAAAAATCCGGGGCCGAAACAGTTGATACCAATGGCCGTATAGATTTTGAAAACAACAGCGACCAATACCCGGACCGGGTTGTGCTGCAAAACATCCTGGACAAATACAAAAAACAGGGTATGCCAGGTTTGTCTATGCTGGTTTACACCAATAAAGGCACGTGGATTGGCACCGCTGGTTACAGTTCAATTGAGAACAAAACACCCCTGCAACTGTGGAATGTTTTTCATTCGGCAAGCGTCATCAAAACCTATATGGCTGTAGCTACACTTAAATTAGCAGAGCATGGAAAATTGCAGCTAAATGATAAGATCGACAAATATTTGCCTTCAGCTTACGCAGATAAGATCGCAAACGGACATGAGGCCACTGTTTTGAACCTTTTAAACCATACATCCGGCATACCTGACTTCCTTTTCGATTCAAAGCATGAAACAGATTACTACAATAATTTTTATGCGAAGTTCAGTACAGAAGACTATCTGAAATACATTTTTAATAAAAAGGCAGTGTTTACTGTTGGCGAAAAATATGAGTATTGCAATACCAATTACCTGTTACTTGCATTGGTACTAGACCGAGTTGCCGGCAATCACGCCAACGTACTTACAGAATTACTGTTTAAACCCTATGGTTTAGCACATACCTATTATAAAAATGAAGCGGGCTATCCTGCACCGTTCGGAGCCGTAAATACCTATGTAGATCTTTACGGGGACGGTGCTATTCAAAACTCTACGGGCTGGGAACGTAACTTTGCTAAAAACAACATCGGGCACGATGGCATGCTGTTTACCACGCATGACTGTTTTCTGTTTTATAAAGCCCTTTTTATAGATAAAAGTATATTAAACAGTAATTCCTTAAAGTTGATGTCCGAATATAAATTTGAAAGAGATCCGATCCAGGGTTATCGGTTTGAGGGAGGTTTGGGTACACAGAAAATTACCAGCCCCAATGGACTTCAAAGAATATACCATGCAGGAACTTCTCTTGGGGCGGCAAACTGGGCATGCTATTATCCTGAAAAAAATGCCATCATCGTGATCAACGGTAATTTTGGTGGCATTATAGACTCGCCCATCGCCGATACCTTTCTTGGGGTTAGGGGACGTGGTAAAACTCCAGGTATGCTGGAAGAAGTGGAATCCGTTGTTTTTCCTTAATTATAAATATAATATTGCAACCGTTCCCAGGTAAAGGGAAGGGTTGCAATGCATTTTTATTTTCGCTGAAAATTAGCAATCAGCGCCTTTGTCAGGGTTCCGGTCAGATAGCCCGGCAGATCGTGCCCCATGTTCTCTACCCACAGGCTGTCGGCCTTCGGGATGATCGCCGCACATTTCTTACCATGTGCGATCGGTATAAACGGATCCTCCGTTCCGTGAACTACAAGTGTCGGCATACTGAGCTGCTTTAGCTGATCATATCTTGAGCCAGAAAGAAAAACTGCTGCCTGATGTTGCCTGGAAACATCTGAATTGTACCCTTTTCGTTTTCTAATATCATACAATACCTGTTCGGCCAGTTCTTTGGTGTCCAGCTGGTAATTTGCTTTCCCTCTAAGGATGATCCTGCTTGCGATGTGCATTTTGATCATATTGCGGTCCGTCCCGATTATACCGTACTTCAATGCTACTTTAACCAGGTTCCAGGCAACGGCAGACGATATCGGCGGCAATGCAGGATCTTCGATATAGCCGGAAGACATGATGGAATTTAGTGTGGCTACCCTTTCCGGATGATTGATGGCCAATTCCTGGGCAATCATCCCACCCATAGAAATCCCCACCACATTCGCTTTTTGAATCCCAAGGGAATTCAATACCGCAACACCATCATCGGCCATATCGGCCAGAGCATACGGATGCTTACTGTTCCAATCCTTTACCCAATCAGACTCCCCCGTCCCCCTGTGGTCATACCGGATCACCTGGTAACCAGAATCCACCAGGGCAGCGATGAACTGCCGGGGCCAGCCCAAAGCATCATTAGAGATGCCCATTATGAGCAGGACAACGCCCTTTGCCGGCCGCTCAGGAGTTATACTTTCATACCAGATGTTCAGTCCATGAGACTTTGCAAAACCCTTTTTCCCTTTTACCAATTCGGGAAGAGGACTTTCCAGGACTTTGGTAATCAGAGAACCGGTGTCCGGAGGCATTTCCGGTCCTGAATTATAGACATAAACTGAAGCGCAAGCCAATAGTGCCAGTATGGCCAAGCCACCAAACTTTAATATTTTTTTAAATAATTTCATTGTTGATTTTTTGAAAAATGACAGTCACGGCCTGATGAAATACCAGGCCTGTTTTTTAAATAGCAGGCAAGCTAAAAGGTTGCCTTAATGAAAAACTTAGGCGCTAAACTGTTCTTCCTCATCTGAACTTTGAGGAATCATTCGGGGTAAACAGCAATAGAAGGCCAGAGGCTGGAAATGCACCTGCAAACTGATCCGGGTCAGTTTAACCCGCATTAAATTATCAAATGAAAGCAAGGCCATTTTCCAGCTCGCCTGGAAGCAGCTAGCCTTATCGGACTTAAATAGGACCAAGGCATCTCCAAAAGAGATCACCCTTCCACCTACTTTGCGGGTAGCTCTGATGCCGACTTCAGTTTGAGTTGCTTTTTGATCAATAACAGACCTACCAGTGCCCGCAAACCCAGAAAATGTAAAAATACCCAGTACCAAAGTGAGCATCAGCAACATCCTGCTGCTCTTGTTCTTATGGCATTTATTAGAAGTCTTGTTCATTTCTTTTCCAAAGATAGACTTTTATTAGTTTATCTATGGCTTCTCGATTGTCGAAGTTTTGTGTACTCATAAAATTTATTTTTAGAAGATATGAGCTGCAATAACAAGTTCAAAAAATATTTGTTTGACAGCTTAAATCGTCTTACCCTACAAGCTTTTAATGCTTTGCTCAAAATTCTTGGCCCATCACCAAGTCTTTCAGCGTAAATAAATTTGATACCGCATTCCCCATCGTATTGTTAAAATAACTGTACACCGTTTTCCCTTCTGCCATCCAATCCTTGATGTAGCCCGCGTATTCATATAGGAAATCATCTTCATAACTACCCCGATAACTCCCGCCCGGGCCATGAAAACGCAGGTAAACAAAAGGAAGTTCTGTATCCATCACCGGCGTAGCCGCAGGAGGTTTGTCCTGGATCACCAAGCCCATACCGTATTCTTCAAGTAATTGATATACCTCTTGTTTATAAAGTGAAACATGCCGGAACTCCAGGGCAATATTCCAGTGCATGCCCGGATCAGCTTCACGTAAAACAGTCAGCAGCATAGCCAATTGTCTAAATTGAGCGATCCGCACACTTGGTGGAAACTGCACCAGTAGGCAACCCTTCTTCCCACCGGCCAGATCAATCACTTCCATAAAACGTTTAACCGACCCAGGGTCAAACGCCAGATCTTTATGGTGCGTAACCTCTTTGGAAAGTTTAAAGGTAAACTTAAAGCCCTCTGGCACCTCGTTGGCCCATTTGGCCACAGTGGCCGCCATTGGCACTTTATAAAAAGAACTATTAACCTCAATGCTGTTCATCATCGAACCGTAAAAACAAAGCCTGCTTTTATCTTTGAATTCTTCGGGATAAAATAACTTATTACGTACTGGGAGGAGCAATCCACTAGTACCAGAATAATAACCCGAAGCAACGTCTTTTTCCATAAATATCCTATACGCTTTAAATTTACTTACTGATTTAATGACAGCCCGCTGTCTGTAATTAAAACATTAAACCAGCACGCTTAATTGCCAGCGACCTGACGATACACTTAACAGCTGGCGTAGCCAGTTGTTTTATCGCCTTTAAAAGAATTAACATCATGGGAAATTCCCGGCGGTCTTCATACCGGAGGAATGATAAGCTTAATCGGCAACAGGCAACGAAAAGCAAAACCTACTTCCCTCTCCTATAGCACTTTCAACCCATATATTCCCGCCTTCGGCAGCAATAAAGTCTTTAGAAATAGCCAGGCCAAGACCTGATCCCGACTTATTATTCCCATCAGTTGGCACCTGAAAGTACTTATCAAACAAACGTTTCTGATACTGTTCTTCGATACCTTTACCAAAATCGCGAACAGAAAACTCTATCGCATTATTATTTTCAATCACCTGCACTACAATTTTAGACTTTTCAGCACTATATCGCAATGCGTTGGACAGGAAATTAACCAATACCCAGGCTGTTTTCTCTATATCCACACTCACCTGGGGAAGGTTGTTCCTTGAAATCAACTCCAGTTCAATAGATTTTTGTTCTGCCTGAAAACGAACTGCGTCCATCGCATAAATGGCAATCTTTCTGGGATCAGATTTCACAAAATTCAATTGCAGGTTTCCGGTTTCTACTTGTGCCAGGTCTAAAAGTTCAGAGGTTATTTTCAATAAACGGCCGCAATCCTCCTTAATGTGCTGCACGAGTTCCTTTTGTTCTGCGTTCATCGCGCCTACACGTTCATCATCCATGAGTTTTAAACTCATTTTAATAGATGATATGGGTGTTTTTAATTCATGCGATACCGTAGCAATGAAATTAGTTTTCGCTTCGTCCAGCTCTTTAAACTGGGTAATATTTTTGAGGATATATACTTGTCCTGCCGCTTTTCCGGTTTGTACCGTAGCATTTTCTCCGTTATCATCATAATTCGGCACCCTGATCTCCCTGCGTTCCAACTGGAAATATGATTCTTTGTGGTCCGCATAAATCTTCATTGGCTTATCTTCAACCTGCTCCTGCAAAATCCGCTTCAAAAGATCATTCCTTTTTTTAAGTTCCATTGCATTCAGTCCGATTACTTCTTTCTGGTCCAGGTTCATCAACTGCCCCGCAACTTTGTTAAAGAAAAGGATTTCCTGTTTTTCGTTCAACCCAATAATGGCATCCTGCATTTGTTCAATGATGGTCTCAATTCTTAATTTTTCGGACTGGACCTTAGCGAGGTTACTATTCTCCCATTTGTTTAGTTCGGCAGCCATCGTATTAAAGGAATCGGCCAGTTCAGAAAATTCATCAGATCCTTTAAACTCTAAACGGCGCTTATAGTTCTTTCTGCTGATTTCACGGATGGCATCCGAAAACTCCCGTAATGGGTTCGCTACAAAACCAGGGAAATTGACGATAAACGAGAAAAGGATCAGGAAACAGACCGAAGCAGCAAAGATCACATACATAGCTGATTTTTCGATCGAGGATTGCGCAGCCGCATTTTTCCTAACGATGGCATTCATATTTAAGTCATCGATCAGTTTCAATTGCCACCTCACCTTACTAACAGCTTCATTTCTTTCAACTGGCGTGGCTACAGGACTAACGACAATGTTATAAGCAGCTTTTAATGCGGCCACGGCTTTTCCCTCACCGGCTTCTGTTACGTTCTTTCCTTCCAGTAAAAGCTGCTTATCAAACTGCAATTTAGCTTGCCCTGATAGTGGAAGGCTGTTCTCGTCAAGTATTGAACGCATTTTACTGGTATAATTCAACGTCTCATAATTATCCTTCAAAATAACCTTCGATCTTAAGGAGATTTCGTTCATGTAGTATAAAGAAATACCTCCAAAAAAGAGTATCACCACGAATAGGAACCCGAATCCGAGGCGAAGTTTGGTTTTTATTTTCATCAGTTTATAATTTGTTTTTCATCGGTGATGAAGCTATCATGAGCAATTTCTGCTTGTGAGTATTTGCCCATGATGGTTTCATTACTATGTTTCTTTTATTGCATTTATATTTATCAAAATGACCTATCGCTCACGATCACAGTTCGCCCCAAATAAAAGCTAACTCAAAATCACTAAATCAGTTTCTGTTTCCGAAATACTTCGCAAAAGTTGGTTAAAAATCGCAGTTCTCATGATAATTTGAAACAAATTTAAATGAGGCTTACCGATACATATGGTTGTGATCTCTTTTTCTCCTGCCATTTTAATAATCGTTTGGGTAATATCATTACTTTTTACCTTAATCACTTCCGCTCCCAGCTCTGTTGCCAGTTTAAAATTATTGATCAGATGTCGCTGTAAATCCAACTTGATCTTATCTCCGTTTTCGTGGCTATTCTGTACATACAAAACAATCCATGGAGAATGATAGTAGGAAGCCAGTCTGGCCGTTTTTCGGATCACTATTTTTGCGGTATCATTATTAGTTGAAATACAGGCCATAAAACGTTCTGGCCTTAACTTAATCTGCTTAGGAATTTCTATGCTTATTTTTCGCTCCAGGTGGTGCGCTACTTCTTTAAGCGCCAGTTCGCGCAATTGCAGTATTCTATCTGATTGAAAAAAGTTATTTAAAGCACGTTCAATTTTTGTCTTATCGTAAATCTTTCCAGCCTTTAAGCGGTCTATCAATTCATCCGCTGTAAGGTCTATATTGACAATTTCATCTGCCAGTTCGAGAATTTTATCCGGTATGCGCTCGGTAATCGGGATGCCGGTAATCTTTTCAATTTCCTCGTTCATACTTTCAAGGTGCTGAATATTTACCGCAGAGATCACACTGATACCGGCCTCCAATATGTCCACCACATCCTGCCACCTTTTACCGTTTTTACTTCCATCCACATTCGTATGTGCAAGCTCATCAACGATAACAACTTCAGGATGAAGGTTAATAATGGCATTTACATCCATCTCTTCCAGCTCCTTGCCTTTGTAAAAAAGTTTTCTCCTGGCAATTACGGGGATGCCCGCTAAAAGCGCATGGGTTTCCTCGCGATGATGTGTTTCAATATACCCGATCTGTATATTTATCCCGTTCTTTAGCAATGCATGGGCCTCCTGAAGCATTCTATAGGTTTTGCCCACACCCGCACTCATGCCTATATAGACTTTAAATTTCCCCCTTCTGGATTTCTTTACCAGGTCCAGAAACTTACGGACAGAACTTTCTTTATTTTCTTCTTCCATCACATATTACCATTTAACAACGATATAAGCTTCCTTAATTAAATACCAAATTCCCAGTAATAGTATTAGACAAACACTTAAAACCGGGATGAGTTTAACAATATATCTTTTATTCATCTGTTTAATCTTATTTTTTGTCAGACGGGCCTTTGATGATTAAAATAATACAGGACCAGCCACACCAAAACCGGCCCTGTAAAAACTAAACTTAAAAAGAAACCGCAATGCTGGCTGTTACAGCCGCATTTTTGTTTACAGGGTTTCCGTTACGTATAAAAATTTTATCCTTGCTATTGTAAAGTTTTCCTTCCAAACGTACCACGGCATTGCTAATCGGCGCATAATCCAGATTTGCCGAATATCCTGTGGTCTTAAAACCGTTAGGCGTTGCTGTAGCAATAAATACCCCATTTTTATCCTGGTAATGCTCTACCCTACCAGCAACCTTCCATTGATCGGCCAGCTTATACTGTGCGATGATTACGGGCGAGAATACTTCATTACGGTCGCTGCTTCCCTTAGCTTTTTGCTGGGTGCCATAGTCAATACCAACTGTTAAACCAAAATCATCGGTCACCTGAAATATTCCATATACATTGTGGTAAAAACGTTGTACCCTAACACTATCCGCACCTTCGGTACCCAGATAGTTACTATAATTTACAGTGATTTTATCGGTAGGTTTCCAGGTTAATTGCACACCTCCCGCAGGCTGACTATTCCCATTTAAGCGATTGATGCGTTGCCAGCCGTTTAAATACAAGAGCACTGCCGAAAATTTACCATCATTGGTTGCATAACTCAATTTTGCACCCGACTCGTAATAGGGTGTATTTTCGGATGAAATATTCCTGGTCAGCACCCAGCAATCCTTAGATACCGCACTTTCAAACCCTACATGTGAAGAAAATATACCGGCATCAATCCAAAGGTTCGTTGTTTTAGAAAGCTTTAAACCGGCATTGGCTTCATAAATATTCTTCAATACACCAGGTTCGGCAGCAAGGTTGGCATTGGTATAAGTACCCGCCATTAAGGCTACATTTGCACGAATTGTTCCATTGTCATAACTTCCTTTTATAAAACCAAGGTTAAGGTTTACTTCGTTGTGGCGATTGTGAGAATATATAAATCCAGGTCTGTTGTTATCACCAGGCTTGTTAAAATCGTATCCATAATAAGTTTCCAGGTAACCTGTTACTTTAATTTTAGGTTCTTCCTGTGCGTATAAAACTGATCCTGTTGAAAGGGCTACGGCTAATGTTAAGAGTTTTTTCATCAGTATATAATTTGATTTTAGTGGTTATGAAGCTTGCATATGCTTATTCATTTCGATTTGTAAGCGGTAAGCTTATGCAGATTTCATCTTTTTATATGTTGTTTTTTATTTTTTTAATTCGTCAAGGGCAAGGTTTAACTTCAATACATTGACGGTTGAAGGGCCAAGCATGCCCAGCAATGGGCCTTTTGTGTTTTTCACTACAAGTTCCGCAACAGCCCTGTCGGTAAGGCCACGGTTTGCGGCCACTCTTTTGATCTGTATAATCGCAGCCTGCTCAGAGATATCCGGATCCAGACCACTGCCTGATGCAGTAACCAGATCAGCAGGTATGTCGGATTTTTTCAGGTAAGGATGATATTTTAACAGCGTATCAATCCTGCCAGAAACTACTGCCAGATATTCTTCATTTGAGGCACCTTTATTTGAGCCACCAGATCCGGCGGCATTGTAGTTTACTGCCGATGGCCTTCCCCAGAAATACTCCGGTTTTGTAAACGACTGACCGAGTAATGCATAGCCAACCACTTTACCATTTTTAGTTATTTTTTCACCACCGCCATTACCTTTGGAAAAGCCTCCGCCAAAGGCAACTATTAGCGGGTATATAACGCATAGCAGTAACATCAGCACTGCAGTAAGGCGTATAGATTGTAACAAGTATTTTTTCATGATATTTTTTATTGATATATTAAACAAATAAGCCTACAAACAAATCAATCAGCTTGATGCCAATAAATGGTGCGATTACACCGCCTAAACCATAAATAAATAGGTTTCTGCGCAATAAAGCACTCGCACCTATCGGCTTATAGGCTACTCCTTTTAAGGCAAGTGGGATCAGGAACGGAATAATGACCGCATTGAAAATTACGGCCGACAGGATTGCGCTTTCAGGACTGTGGAGCCCCATGATATTTAAATGTTGTAATGCTGGTATTGAAGCAATAAACAGCGCCGGTACGATGGCAAAATACTTGGCCACATCATTGGCTATTGAAAAGGTGGTCAATGTACCACGGGTAATCAATAGCTGTTTACCAATTTCTACAATTTCAATCAATTTCGTCGGGTCATTGTCCAGGTCCACCATATTACCGGCTTCTTTTGCCGCCTGTGTACCGCTGTTCATCGCAACACCAACATCTGCCTGCGCCAATGCAGGAGCATCATTGGTACCGTCACCCATCATCGCTACCAATTTACCAAGGGCCTGCTCTTCTTTGATATAGTTCATCTTGTCCTCAGGCTTGGCCTCGGCAATAAAATCATCTACACCAGCTTTTTGTGCTATAAACTTAGCGGTAAGTGGATTATCTCCGGTAACCATTACCGTTTTCACCCCCATTTTACGAAGGCGTTCAAAACGTTCGCTGATACCGGGTTTAATGATGTCCTGTAATTCAATTACGCCCAGTGCTTTTTCATTTTCAGCAACTACAAGCGGGGTACCACCATTGCTGGCAATTCTTTTCACCTGCTCCTCGATGTCCATAGGGAAAGGATTCCCGGCCATCAGCACAATGTTGCGGATCGAATCAAAAGCACCTTTCCTGATCCTTCTGCCATCGGCGGTATCTAAACCGCTAGACCTGGTTTCGGCGGTAAACTTGATGAATTTAGAGCCTTCAGGTGCAACGGTCATCAGTTTATCGTCCTTAGATGCGGCCAGTTCAATAATTGATTTTCCTTCTGGTGTTTCATCGGCCAGGGAACTCAGTACGCAGGCATCTGTAAAGCTCTTAATGATAATACCCGCAGTAGGGTAAAAGTTGGTGGCCTTACGGTTACCAATGGTAATTGTTCCTGTTTTATCCAGCAACAACACATCAATATCACCTGCGGTTTCTACAGCCTTACCTGATTTAGTGATCACGTTGGCACGCAATGCCCTGTCCATACCGGCGATACCTATCGCAGAAAGTAATCCGCCAATGGTTGTAGGTATTAAACATACAAACAGCGAAATCAATGCGGCGATGGTAATCGGCGTGTTCGCATAGTCGGCAAAAGGTTTTAAGGTTACACACACAATGATAAACACCAGTGTAAAACTAGCCAGCAGGATTGTTAAAGCAATCTCATTCGGGGTTTTCTGACGGGACGCACCTTCAACAAGGGCGATCATTTTGTCAAGAAAGCTTTCACCTGGCTGCGTACTTACCTGTACTTTAATCTGATCTGAAAGTACTTTGGTACCGCCCGTAACTGATGATTTATCCCCCCCTGATTCACGGATTACCGGAGCAGATTCACCTGTGATGGCAGATTCATCGATGGTAGCAATACCTTCAATAATCTCCCCGTCTGTAGGTATGGTATCCCCTGTTTCACAGATAAACACATCCCCTTTTTGAAGCTGGCTGGAAGAACGTATTTCGATTTTACCATTGCTCAGCACTACCTTGGCGGGTGTTTCCTCCCTTGTTTTTCTCAAACTATCGGCCTGTGCTTTACCACGTGCCTCGGCAATTGCCTCTGCAAAGTTGGCAAACAATACCGTAAGGAACAGAATAAGGAAAATCACGAAGTTGTATAAAGGTGATCCCTGATCACTATGGTTAAGAGAATAAATGGTTACATAAGCCATGATCAGGGTACCGATCTCAACGGTAAACATCACGGGGTTCCGGACCATCACCCTTGGATCAAGCTTGATAAATGATTGTTTCAATGCGGTTTGCACTAAAGCAGGTTCAAATAATTTATTAGAAGTTTTCATTTTTTATTCTATTTAAGCATCGTAAAGTATTCTGCCAATGGACCTAAGGCCAGCGCAGGGAAATAAGAAAGTGCATTTAACACTACGATAACTGCAAAGGTCATCAGACTGAAAGTGAGCGTATCGGTTTTTAATGTACCTGCAGATTCAGGGATGAATTTCTTAGCACCCAACAAACCTGCGATAGCAACCGGGCCGATGATCGGTAAGAAACGGCCCAGGATCAGTACAAAACCTGTTGCCACGTTCCAGAACACATTGTTGTCGCCCAGTCCTTCGAAACCAGAACCGTTGTTTGCATTGGATGAAGTCATCTCATATAACATTTCCGAGAATCCATGGAACCCAGGGTTGTTCAACCAGTTTTTAGGCTGCACCGCCCAGGCGGCATCGCCATTACTGGTAAATACATAACTGGCTATTGCTGTTCCGGTAAGAATTAAGAAAGGACTTAACAGCGTAATCAGCGCCGCAATCTTGATCTCCCGGGCTTCCACCTTATGCCCTAAAAACTCTGGCGTACGGCCTACCATTAACCCCGAAATAAATACGGCTATAATGAGATAAATAAAATAATTCAGCACACCTACCCCACAACCACCATAAAAAGAATTGATCATCATGCCCAGCAACTGCCAGGTACCTGTGAGCGGCATAGTACTGTCGTGCATACTATTTACGGATCCTGTTGAAATAATCGTTGTAACGGTACTCCAGTAAGCTGATATGGCCGGGCCAAACCGCATCTCTTTGCCTTCCATAGCACCGGTTGACTGCGAGATTCCCATTTTAGCAATGGCGGGGTTCCCTCCAAGTTCACTGCTTACTGTCGGAACCAACAGCAGTAGCATTCCTATGGTCATCACACCAAAAATCATCCAGGCCAATCTTCTTCTTCTGATAAAGTATCCGAAGGCAATTACCATAGCAATTGGTATGATTACCTGTGCGATCAATTCAACCATAGCAGTAACATAGTTGGGGTTTTCAAGTGGATGCGCCGAATTCGCGCCAAACCATCCGCCACCATTTGTTCCTAAGTGTTTAATGGCAATAAATGCTGCCGCTGGTCCTCTTGATACATTTACGGTATCGCCTTGTACAGAAATAAACTGATCTTTACTTTCATAACTGGTTGGAGATCCGTTAAAGGCCAGTATTAAGGCCATTACCAATGACAAGGGCAATAACAAACGGGTAATTGATTTCACAAAGAAATCCCAGAAGTTACCCAGTTTAGCCGATGTTTTATCTCTGAATGCCTTAAATAATACTACTGCGGCAGCTATACCGGTAGCACAACTTACAAACTGTAAAAACATCAATACATAGTGCTGGGTTAGGTAACTCACACCAGATTCACCAGAATAATGCTGTAGATTACAGTTTACCACAAAACTAATGATGGTATTAAATGACAAGTCTGGCGACATGCCCGGATTGCCATCCGGGTTCATAGGTAGTTTGTCCTGATATATCAAAACAAAAAAACCATACACCAGCCATACAAGATTAATGGTGAGCAAGGCTTTCATGTGTTGCTTCCAGTTCATCTCTTCTTTCGGATTGATACCCGACAATTTAAACATGCCGTTTTCAATAGGTTTAAGAAAGTCTGTCCAGACTTTCTCTCCGGCAAAAACCTTTGCCAGGTACTTGCCCAACGGAATAGCTATTACCAGCGTTAGCAGGTAGGTAGCAATAATTCCAAGTAATTCAGTGTTCATAGCTTTTAATTAAAATTTTTCTGGTTTAATCAGCACGTAAATCATGTAAATGAATACTGCGATTGCGATAATGAATAATGCGATCATAATTTTTAGATTTTTTCGAACCAGTCGATTGATTTGTAGAATACCCAGCACAACAGTAGCAGGGCAAGAAGAAGTACGATTGTTAACATAATTGTATTGTTTTTGAAAGCTTATAGCCAATTGGCATACCACCATCGGCCAAAAGCACGCAAAACACTGAATAACAACCAAAAACAAATAAAAAAGAAATAAACGCTTTGTTGCCAAATAAAAAACCCTACCAAAATGGAAGGGTTCTTTATCATTTTGGTAGCTTTACGTAATGAATTTCTCTATACAACCCATATTAGAAAATGAGCGGATTAAACTGGTCCCTTTAAATCCGGCCGACTTTGAAAGCCTCTACCTTGTAGCATCAGATCCCGAAATCTGGTTACAACATCCAAATAAAGACCGCTGGAAAAAGGAAGTTTTCGAGCTTTTTTTTGAAGGTGCAATGAACAGTAAGGGGGCTTTCAAGATCATCGACAAAAGCACTGGTGAAATTGCTGGCTGCACACGTTTTTACGATTATAATGAAGCAGACAACAGCATTTTGATCGGCTATACATTTTACGCGACAAAATACTGGGGAACAGGAATAAACCCTGTTGTAAAAAAACTGATGATGGATTACATCTTTCAATACGTAGGTAAAGTATTGTTCCATGCAGGGTCTACAAATGTGCGTTCGCAGATTGCCGTAACGAGGTTAGGCGCTACAAAGATTGCGGAGCAAGAGGTTGCTTATTACGGTGAAGCGCCAAAGTTGAACTTTGTATATGAAATTACTAAAGAAGATTTCAATCTTCATCAAATCTTCATTTAATTACCGTATGTTTGTTTCCGAGAGCGTTAATTTACAGCCTGTGCTATTAGTTTAGCATGGGCTGTTCTTTTTTTAGCTATTTGCTAACTAGAAAAATCACCTTCTCTGAAGAGGCCTCAGCGCCCTTTGCTCCCTTTTCAGGAGCCTAAGGGATGCAGACGCGAAGAGAACGGTTATTTTTCAATCTTCCTGTACAAGGTTGTCAAACCAATTCCCAGTAACCTGGCAGTCTCGGTTTTATTGCCCCCTGTGTACCTCAGTATCTTATCGATATGTTGTTTCTCTACATTTTCAAGCTTCATCATATCCCCTTCGTTCCCGGTGGCTTCCGTATGAAACTCATAAGGCAGCAGGTTTGCGTTCAGCAATTGTCCATCGGCCAGGATCACCACACGCTCCATTACATTTTTCAACTCCCGGATATTCCCTTTCCAGGAATGTTTCATCAGCAATTCTTCAAAATCATCGTCCATTTTAAAAGCAGGCTTGTTCACCTTATTGGCAAACTCATTTAAGTAATGTCTGGCGAGCAGCAATATATCCGATTTACGTTGTGATAATGAAGGGAGTTCAATAGAAAACACGGAAAGGCGATAATACAGATCAAGCCTGAACTTACCGGCCTCCGCTTCCTCCTTCAGGTCCCTGTTTGTGGCCGCTATAATCCTGACGTTTACTTTACTGGTTTGTGTATCACCAACCTTAATAAAAGTCTGGTTTTCCAGCACCCGCAATAGTTTCGCTTGTAGATCAAGGTTCATCTCTCCTATTTCATCCAGAAATATAGTGCCTTCATTGGCTTCTTCCAGCAGTCCCTTTTTATCTTTAACAGCCCCTGTAAAGGCGCCTATTTTATGTCCGAACAGCTCACTTTCCAGTAGTTCGTGATTAAAGCCACTACAGTTTACAGCCACAAAAGGTTTCATTTTACGCAAGCTTTCATAGTGGATAGCCTGGGCAAACACTTCCTTTCCGGTGCCTGTTTCTCCTAGTAACAATACAGTAGTATCTGTTGTGGCCACTTTTTGCGCGAGGTTAACCGCTTCGTGAATGGCTTTCGATTGTCCGAGGATCCCCTCAAAGCTGTACTTTTTGACCACTTTATTTTCCAGCTCATTTACCCGGTACTGCAACTTTGCCTTATCCAGGGCTTTATAAACCAGGGGAATGATCTTATCATTATCGTCCCCCTTGGTAATATAGTCGAACGCCCCGTTGCGCATGGCCATTACCCCATCGGCAATGGTGCCAAAGGCAGTCAGGTTAATGACCTCGGCATAGGGTTTAATTTTCTTGATTTCTTTAACCAGCTCTACACCATTGATATCCGGAAGCTTCACATCGCTGATCACCACATAAATTTCATTATTGGCTAAAATTTTCAGGCCTTCCTTTCCGGTACCCGCCTGAAAAACTTTAAAACCTTCCAATTCAATGATGCGCGCCAGAAGGCTGCAGATCTTTTTTTCGTCATCTATAATTAAGACTGTATACTGCATAGCTGATAATTTCAACAATATTAGTAATTATTCGACACAACTAAACGGTCATAAACTACATCCTCCACTACGGCAAAGTTAAAAGCTTCATCTCTAACCTTAAATTTACACCAGGTATGGTTTTTAATTACGTTTAAAATCTCCTTTGCTGTATAATTATGGTCGTAACAAACCTCAACAGTAAAATTGCACTGACCGGCCGGATTAAGTTGTTGAACATTCGCATTTACACCGGTAACCTTCATTTCTACCGGGTTTGGAAGTTGTCCCTCAATCGGGAACACATATTCTGTAAACCATTTAATATCCGTTAATGCTGAACAAATAGCATTGGTACCCTCGGCAAAAGGTACAAGACTGGCTCTTGGATAAGCTACACAATCCAGCACCATCACTTGCTTTTCTTCCTCTACATTTCCGGTTTGCAAGGGTGCATCTTTAAGCTGTGGATCAAAGAGCATGGCGGTACATAAACAATTGCACCTGTGCTTACCTTCCAGAATATTATAATTCACACAACTTTTACAACCTTCCCAAAAGCACTCATCATGTGTAATTTCGGCAAAGCTGACGGGATCGAAGCCAAGACGGCTATTCATTTTCATAATTGCCGCACCGGAGGTAATACTGAATATTTTGGCTTCTGGATAAATTCTGCGCGACATTTTAAAGATACGCTCTTTGATGGCTTTGGCCACACCGGCATTCCTGAACCTTGGTGAAACAATCAGACCAGAGTTTGAAACAAAGGACCCGTTTTCCCATACCTCAAAATAAGAAAAACCTACCCACTCACCTGCACCGGTAACGGCAATTACGGCTTTTCCTTCTTCCATTTTATGATGTAATGATTCAACAGTCCGTTTTGCAATCCCTGAACCACGTGCAATGGCCGATGCGGCCGTTTCTTTCACTATTTCATCTGCGTATTTAAAATCGTCTGTTGTAGCAATACGCACAAATATCATTTGATTATCCATGATCATTTTAATTTTATGTACGCCCTGTTCAAAACTGGTGCCTATGGGGGCAAAGATTTCAAAAACAGCTTATTTGGATACTTCAAGGCCTATTTCTTATTTCATGACTGTTTTATGGCAATACTATACCTTACCAAAACGGCAGGGTTAATTTCATTTTAATTACATTTGCCTTCCTTCAATTATCATTATTCTTATGAAGTTAAAATTTTCTTTACCGGTATCCTTATTAATTGCTGTTGTACTTTTCATCTCTTCTTGCCAGGGTGATAAAAAGCTACCTATCCTGGGGCCAAGATCAGCGGAGACTGTTAAAAATGCGGATGGTTCAACTGGTGTTGATACGGTATATAAAACGATTCCGGCATTTAGCTTTTTAAATCAGGATAGTGTTGAGGTTACCCAGGATACATTTAAAGACAAGATTTATATCGCTGATTTCTTTTTTACCTCCTGCACTACCATTTGTCCGACGATGCACCGCAACATGAAGGAGATCTTTGAAAAATACAAGGACAATCCGGAGGTGATGTATCTTTCACATACCATAGATTTTAAATACGACAAACCTTCGGTATTGAAAAAATACGCTCAGAAACTAGGTGTTGATAATGGTAAATGGCAGTTTGTTTACGGCAGCAAAGACAGCGTTTATAAGATTGCCGAAAAAGACTACCTGGTTGCTGTAATCGAAGATACTACTGCCGCTGGTGGCTATATACATCAGGGATGGTTGGTATTGATCGACAAGCAAAAGCGCATTCGTGGGGCTTATGATGGCACAGACCCTCAAAAAGTTGCCCAACTGATGAAGGATATTCCTGTTTTACTGGCCGAAGATAAAAAGTAAGAAATGCGTAAACACCTGATTGCTATCGTTTTTTCATGTGTATTAGCAACAATCATTTATTCTTGTCAGAATGCGGCACAGGTTAAACAAGATGTTTATTATGTGAACGGCAGGGACCTTTACATTAAACATTGTCAGAATTGTCACGGTGCCAAAGGAGAAGGACTAGGTACACTCACGCCCCCGCTTACCGATACTACATTTTTAAAAACAAACAGGAATAAACTGGCCAGCTATATTAAAAAGGGCATTAAGGATACAATTACAGTAAACGGACAACAATACGAGGGTACAATGCCGGCTTTCGCGGAACTATATGATATAGATATTGCACAGCTACTGGTCTATATCACAAATTCATTTGGCAATAACCAGGGTATATATACACCTGAAGAAGTATCTGCAGCATTGAAAGCCACTGAGTAAAAAAGGTTGTGTATACGATGCTAATTGAGTCCCTTGGCGTTCACAAAATTATTATACAATGTATCATAACAAACCTTCAAATCTTTAACATCCTTATGAGCACTTTCGTACATAAATGGTCCTTTATATCCTACTTCATTTAGGGCAGAAAGTATTTCTACCCAATTATTTTCTCCTTCACCGGAACATGGAAAGAAATGATCTTCCTTCTTCCCCTTTCCATCTGCGATGTGTACAGTTTTCAGCCGTTTGCCCATTGCCCTGATCAGCTTTTCTGGGTTTTTAATGTGGTTCATATCAATGGCCGAATAAATATCAGCCGGCATCCGGCCCATAATTTCAGTGGTTTCCTCTACGGTGCGGCACAATGGCCATTCCCTTTTAGCGACCTGCAATTCAAAGCCCAGCATATTTTCGATTACCATAACTGCATTGATCTTCCTTACTTCTTTGTTTAATTCTACTGCAGACTTAATCAGCTGTTCTTTACGGAGCTCCCGCTCGTTCAACCCTAAAAAATAACTGGGGTGAAACAGGATAATTTCGGGCTTTAATAGTTTAGCGTACTTCAGCATTGTAGTATGTAACGATACTACATTATGCCGTTCTGCTTCATCGGCAAGGGACAAGTCAATGTCCTTAGCAAAAGGCATGTGTATAGACCATATTTTTATGCCTGCCCCATCTGCGGCTTTCTTTGCAGCTTTAACCTTTTCAATCATTTCGACTTCTGTAAACTTAAAGGTTCTCGATTTATCTAAAAATGAACTCAAGGAAACTTCTACATAACCGATACCCACGGATTTGGCATATTGCATCTTTTGAGGTGTCATTGATGCAATACCAACTGAATAACCTATTTTCAGTTGTTTAGGTCTTTTAGACCAATTAAAAGCCATTGATGAACTATAATGAACAGTCATCATCAAAAAACAAAGTAGGTATTTCAAAAAAGTTCTCATGGTATAACATTAAAATAAGCCCTTTCGGGCTTATCATTTTAAACGATCAATTATAGTCGTTTTATTTTAAAGTTTTCAAAAAAAAGCATTCTCAGCTAATATTTCCACCAATAGTAATAATTGTGTAGTCCGTCATATTCAAATCCGCAGCGTGGATATAGCTTATTGCCAATGTCATTTGTCTTTTCAGTTTCCAACATTAATCCGCACGCCCCTGTTTCATCGCACCATTGTTTACTGCGGTCTATCAAAGCCACTGATAAGCCCTTTCCCCTGTAATCGGGATGAACAAACAAATCGCTCAATAACCACTGCTTTTTAAGTTTGATGTAATGGTAGAGTTTGTACAACTGAACGAAACCAATTGCTTTATCTCCTGTATACACAATGAAGATATTGGATTGGTCATTGTCTAACCGTTCCTGAATAAACGCTTTACATTTTTCATAGTCGTCGGCCTGACGATAAAAAACCCGATAAAGATTGAATAACCCTGCTGCTGTTTCCAAGTCTTCGAGACTTGCCTTTTTGATTTTGTAATCCATTGCTTAAAATTATTTTGATTTGCAGGGCAAAATTATTTTTAAATAGGACTACATTTGTAATCCAGTTTTGACATAACAGGTAGTCCAGAATGTTTCCATACGAACGCGTCATCATCCTTGAAAAAGAAAGTAAAATTCCTGTTTACAGACAAATTGCTATTTCTATAATCAATGCGATCAGAAACGGCACACTGAAAGCCGGAACACGTTTACCGGGTAGCCGTGAATTGGCCAAAACATTGGGTGTGCACCGTAAGACCGTAATTGCCGGCTATGAGGAATTGGATGCACAAGATTGGATTATGATAATTCCAAGAAAATACGTGGCTGTTTCAGAACATATCCCGTTACTGAAACCTCAAAAATGGAATACGTCAACCAATGTCCCTTCTTTTGAAAACGGTTTTGACCTGCCCTTTAAGACAATAAATGAATTTAGTAAAAAAGCCAAGAATGTTATTGTTCCAGAAGTCATTATTGATGATGGGCACCCTGATGTAAGACTATCTCCGATTGATGAACTTTTAAAAACGTACCGGGCTTACACCTCAAAAAATTATGCTATAAAAGATGCCCATCTGGGGACGGAACAGGGAACAATAAAATTGAGGGAGGAATTGACAAAATACCTATCTGAAACAAGGGGCTTAAATATTTCTTCTGAAAATATTCTGATCACACACGGTGCTCAAATGAGTATTTATCTCGCTTCCCGATTACTTCTGGATGTGAATTCCAATATCGTCGTAGGAAAACCAAATTATCCTCTTGCCAATAAAACTTTTGAGGAAACAGGAGCCAATCTAATAGAAGTAAATGTAGACGAAAATGGTATTGATACAACAGCTATTGAGAAGATTTGTAAGAAGAAAAAAGTTACTGCTGTATATGTTATTCCGCACCACCATTACCCTACAACGGTAACATTAAGTGTAGAGCGCAGAATGAAGTTATTGGAACTATCCCATCAATATTCGTTTGCTATTATTGAGGATGATTACGACTACGATTATCATTATACATCCTCCCCTTATTTGCCTTTGGCAAGTGGCAACCACAACGGAAACGTCATATATATCGGCTCTTTTTCCAAGATATTAGACCCATCTCTACGGATTGGCTTTATGATTGCCCCGAATAATTTCATCCTACAATGTACCGCATATCGAAAAATTGTGGATGTAGGTGGTGACGGTTATATGCAGAATGCTTTGGCATCGCTTATTAAAGAGGGCGAACTAAAACGTCATCTAAAAAAGGCAAAGAAAATCTACCACCAACGCAGGGATTTTTTGGATACCTTGTTACAAGAAAAATTGAACCAATACATCTCTTATACCATACCTACTGGCGGAATGGCGGTTTGGATAAAAGTAAGGCCGGATTTGTCTGTTACGCAACTTTCATTAAATACAAAACTTCATATTATCAGGATTGATAAAACACAAAATGCGTTTAGGTTTGGTTTTGCTTCAATGAACGAAAAAGAATTAGCGCAAACGGTCGATTTACTAAAAATGGAATTACAAAGGCTCTTCAACTAATATCTTTTGATTTTTCAACTGTTCAACAGCCGTTCCGGCTTTTACCGGTATAACTGCTTTTTTTGAGGATTTCTTCTTTTTAAATTTCCTGCCGTACCAGATCAAAAAGCCTGTAATTGGCAAACTTGCCCCAATCAAAGCAGCGAGAAATGCAAGTACTTTTCCGGGGAAGCCCAAAATACTACCTACATGAATGTCATAATTCATTTTTCTTAATTTGGTTGAGAAGCCTGCTGTTTCGTAATCACGACTGTACACATCCTCCCTTTTTAGTTCGGCCAGCGTATGCTGATCAAAGGTGTAGCCCTTGCTGTTGTAGAATTGCCCTGCATTTGGATACACTGTGATTCCGATAGTTGCTTTAGCTTTAGATGTATCGGGAAAATTATAATAAAATCCCTGCGACTTCGGATGTTTAGCGATCACCTTGTTCCAGGCCAAATTCATGGCCTGTTCTGGTGTATAAAACTTTTTAGCCTGTAAGGAATCTGATTCCAGACGTTTAAATTCAGCGAGCTGCTCGCCTCCTGATGTTACCCAATACAGCCCTTCACTATACCATTTGATACCATATACCATACCTGTAAGCGCAATTGCCAATAAAAAAAGTAGTGAATAAAAGCCAAGGACATTGTGTAAATCAAGATTTACACGTTTAAAGGAAGCACCCCATTTAATTTTGAAACTCTTATCGGTGGTAGATTTATTCCATTTTTTTGGGTACCACCAAATCAGCCCGGTGATCAACAACACCACGAAAACCATCGTACCATAGTTTACAATTGGTCTTCCGATCTCAGAAGGCATCCACAAAAAGCGGTGGCCATTTAAGATAAACCTGAAGAAATCTGTTTCTCCTTTTTTACGAACTTCTTTACTCACAATTTCGCCGGTATAAGGATTAATCTTAAGGGTAACGCCCCCACCTCTTCTTCCACCGCCACGTTCCCCCTTTTCCTTTTTTTCTACTTTATCCCTCAGGTTCAGGTTTATGGTACGTCCCTGCTGATAAGTAGCATAAGCAGGTAATTTATCCGGGTATTGGTTTGCGACTATGGTAGCTAACCCCGCAGGTGTGATCACAGGCTTATCCTGTCTTTCCACTTTCGTTTCCGGCTCCAGCAAGCCTTCTATCTCTTCATTAAATACCCAGATACAACCTGTTAAACAAACAATTAAAACAATGATACCAGAAGCCAGTCCCAGCCAAAGATGGAGCCACTTATTAATTCGGGTGAAGAGCGAATCTTTGCCCTTCTTTTTTGCCGGTGTTTTTTTATTTGCTGGTGTCATTGTTTTAATGTTTGGTATAGTCTAAGTATTTCTCTGTATTAATATTATTTGAACCTATAGGTTAGGGATACCCTTGCATTTCTAGGCATATCGTAGATGTAAGTGTAGTAAGAGGCAGAAGTGGCAGTTTCAGTGGCCAGCTTAGAGTATGATCCCTGGGTAATTAACCTACGATCAAGCAGGTTGTTAACCAATACAGATAGGGTCATCTTACCTTTTTCATAAGAAGCACCAGCATCATAACGGATATAATTAGGTAAAGTTAAAGGTGACGCAGTTGAACCCGCATACCTCTCAAATTGAACCTGGTAGCCTCCGGTAAAACCTAAACCATTGAAGAATGAATTTTCATTTTTAATGCGGTAAGATAACCAGCCATTAGTAATGTGCGTTACTGAATTGGCTACATGCCTGCCAATAAGTGCAGGATTAGCATCCTTACTTACCCTTGCGTCAGTAAAAGCATAGTTTAATACTACATTAAGATCTTTCACAATCTCACCGGCTATATCAATCTCAATACCTTTTGACTTTACTTCGCCTAATTGAATTTGTAAATTTGGAATCGGATTACCGCCATTTAGTGCTGCACTTGCATTAATGTGAGCTGGATCTAAGTCAGCAGTCAGAACATTCTTTTTAGTAATTTTATAAGCCGCAACAGTTGCATTCCATTTTCCATCAAACCAGTCTTTTTTCAAACCAAATTCAATATTATTTCCTCTGATTGGCTTAAATGCATCACCAAGATAATCCTGTCCTGAAATAGGCAGGAAACTCTGGTCATATAAACCATAGGCAGAAAAATCTTTCAATACGGAGTAACTTACACCAAAACGCGGGCTGAAAACATTATCTGAAATCTGTGTAACATTGGTTTTGCCCACAGTTACCGCATGTGTAAAACGTCCCGCAAGGGTTACACGTAATTTTTCTTCCAATAAACGCAGCTCATCCTGGAGGTAAACGCCTGTATAAGTCAGGTTAGTGGCGTATGAATTTGCTCCTGAGCGCACCTGAAGACTCTTAGACCTGTCAAAAACAGGAATATTAGCTGCCGGGATACCATAAACGGGGTGATAAATGTTAAAGATTCCGTTAGGACTGTCCTTAGTAACCTGCGTTCTTATATCTTGTGGGCCGGAAGAAAAGTCGCCCCAGGTTTTAAGGTTCCCCATATCAACACCTCCCATTAATCTGTGGATCACTGGCCCTGTATTTACATCGCCCATGATACTCAACTGGGCATTTTTATTGATAGCAAGTTCTTCGCTCAAGTTATAATACCTGATCATATCACCATTTTTCGCAAGTGTCTTTAACCACATTGAGCCACCTTGCAAACCGTATTTAACGTAGGCAACCTGTCCGTTAATTTTCCAGTTATTGTTCAACTTATGATTGAAATATAAGGTTAAGTTGTGATCTGATAATTTACTTGGATCCAGGGCAGGATCACCAAGGAAGAAGCTTGGGGGCACATCTTTGAACCCTACCGGAGAAAAGCTATAATTTCCAAGTGCCTGGGCAGTTACATGTTGGTGCGTATATTCTGCTGTAATCAATGTTGCACTGTCAATCTGATAACTGATTACTGGTGCAAAAACATACCTGTCGTTGAAATTGTATTTGTTAAAACTACCCTTAGACTGCGCCGCAAGATTTAAACGGTACAATAAACGGCCATCTTTAGAAATTTTACCATCAAGATCAACAGCGGCACGACCTAAATTGTAACCACCGCCACTTAAGCTTACCGAACTACGGTTTTCACCGGTAGGTTTTTTAGTAACGATATTATAAATACCACCTGGCTCACCATTGGCCATCATAAAACCAGAAGGACCTTTTACAAACTCGATGCGTTCTATAGTTGCGGCATCCTCTGTTAACGGTCCCCATGGCATTTTCATATTCATACCATTGCGGAAAGCAGGAATAGTGGTACCTCGGGTAGAGATATTTGCGTATTGGGCATCCCAATGCCCTGTTCTTACCGTACCACTAACGTTCCTGGTCACACCATCAACAATGTCAAATGCCATCTGATCAGCAATCAGTTCACGGGTTACTACTTTAATGTTCTGTGGCACCTCAATTAACGGCGATTGCAACCTCAAAGATGGGGATACCTTGTCTACCTTAAATTTCTTTTTGTTGGTTGAAATCTGGACATCTGCCAGCTGTGACTGGTTCTCGTTCAAGGAAAAATCCACAATTACAGTAGCCTTCCCTGTAACTGTAATTTGTTTTTCTTTCGGATATAAACCTACAGCAGAAACTACTAAGATGTAATTTCCTACAGGAACTTTACGGAGAAAATAAGTTCCATCTTCATCGGTTATTGCACCAATCATTGTGCTTTTTAGTTTTACTGAAACGTTGCTGGCAATCCTGCCATCTGCGGTTGTAACCCTTCCTTTGATGCTTCCGGTTTGTTGTGCGAACAAACTGGCGCTGAAAAAAATCATTAAGAAAATAGTTAGTAAGTGTCTTCTCATATTCTTATTAAGATCAATTATAAATTGTTCCGCAAAGTAAATGAATATGACTTTATAATCCTAGAAATTATTAAGAATAATTATAAATAGCTTAGAGACACTTAATAGCTACTTCTGGTTATCTTTATCCGTAATAGCATAAATAAGCTACATCGGTATCACATACAACATCGAAAGAAGTACCTGCTGCGACATCAAACTCTTCCTGCGCCCCGTACTTCTTAAATTCCGTATCTTTTAACTTTACATCCATGCTTCCGGTGATCACGACCATTTTTTCAGGGGAAGAGGCAGAAAAAGTATAGCTTCCTTTTTTCATTACGCCAAGGGTGGCCTTTCCATTTACGGTTTCAAGTCCCAGGCTTTGCACTTTTCCTTCGAAATATACGTTGTGGTTTATTGTTTCATTTGCTGAATTACTCATGATTTTGTAGGTTGGTTGGGGTTTATATTAAAAAAGCAAATGTATTGAAATGATGTTATGATCAAACGCCAAATTAAATTATTATTCCGTTAAACCGGAACATCTGTGCGGAATACCTCATCAATGTTCAATTCAAATCCCGGTAATATATCCGAACTGAAAATGGCCCCGGCAACCGTTACCGGATGGCTGATATAAGTTCCCGATTCGTTTAGTACATGTTTCAGGAATGTCCTGGTATTGGGATCAACAATCCAATATTCCCTCACCCCGAACTCCTGATATAACGCGTACTTGATCCGCAATTCTTTTTTATTATTGCCGGGCGAAAGGATTTCCACTACGATATCCGGCGCGCCTATACAGCCTTTCTGGTCCAGCTTATGAAGATCACAGATGACACAGATATCAGGCTGTACTACGTTGTAAATCTGATGGTCATCTTTAGCACCTTTTGGAAACCTGATATCGAAAGGCGCACAAAAAACTTTGCATGGTTGCCCTTTTAAGTAAGTATACATGGCGGCAAAAAGTTCTCTTAATACTTCCTGATGAAATGTGGCCGGCGCGCGCATTTCAAAAATCTTTCCCCTGATCAGTTCCAGACGCTCTTCAAATTTCCACTTCAGGTAATTGCCATACGAATAGCTACCTGAAAGGTCAATTTCTTTGAATTCCCATACCTCAGGCTCCTGACCGGAATAAGTCTTGGACTTCTTACTGTCATTTTTTTCTTCTTCCATCTACAAAGATGACAAGCATTTAATTCAAAACCACAATTTAATTAAATAAATATTTCAAGGAGAAATTACAATTACTATAATTAAAACTACTAATCCTCATAACAGTATAAATTGGAACTACAGTCTGTGTTCCTTATCACCTCAGCCAGACAACGGCTTCGGGAGAAGTCGTACCTAATGCGCTCCTCGGTCGTAATACCTGCGTAAAAAGCACTTTTTGCCGAACAAGCGACGAATGGGTTACGATGGAGACATGACCAAGGTACACACCCATTTCATTTCTTATAACTTCCTGTATGAATAAATACATAAATCGGCAAGATTTTTATGTAAATTTGAGCCAAAATGCAAGCTGTTCTACCGCTGGCCTGATTTATCGGAAAAGAGGAAAGTCCGGGCAACACAGAGCATCTCGCTTCCTAACGGGAAGAGGTTCAGGAATGAATGCCTGAATTATGGAAAGTGCCGCAGAAAACATACCGCCGATGGCTTGTAAGGGCACAGGTAAGGTTGAAAACGTGAGGTAAGGGCTCACGATTTTTCCGGGCGACCGGAAAGCTGGTAAACCCCGGGAGTTGAAAGACCAAATAGGCTAACGCACGTAGGGCTGCTCGTCCGATGTTAGTGGGTAGGTCGTTAGAGATAAATGGTAACATTTATAGTAGATTAATGGTAGAAGCTCAGTTTTGAGTACAGAACCCGGCTTACAGGCTTGCATTTTTTTATTTTATAAAGGGGTTATTGATAATAAAAATTATATTAGTAGCCAAACACAAAAATGATTAGCATACCTATGGCAAAATTATTGATAATTGATGATGAACGGGCAATAAGAAATACGCTTCGTGAAATTTTAGAGTACGAAAATTACGAGGTTGAAGACATTGACAATGGCATTGACGGACTGGAACTGATTAAGAAAAAGAAGTTTGACCTGGTACTCTGCGACATCAAAATGAACAAGATGGACGGCATGGAGGTACTTGAACAGGCGCTGGCTTTTAGCCCTGACCTTCCATTTATCATGATCTCCGGACATGGCACCGTTGAAACAGCTATTGAGGCCAGTAAAAAGGGTGCGTTTGATTTCATCTCTAAACCACCTGACCTGAACAGGTTACTCATCACGGTTAGAAATGCACTCGACAGAGGTAATTTAGTTACTGAGACGAAGGTCTTAAAAAGAAAAGTAAGCAAAACCAGGGACATCCTTGGAAGCTCTGATAATATCAGTAAAATAAAAGAGACGATTGAGCGCGTTGCCCCTACCGAAGCCAGGGTTTTAATTACTGGTGCAAATGGTAGTGGTAAGGAGCTGGTTGCACGTTGGTTACATGAAAAATCCCAACGCGCCGACAGCCCGTTGATTGAAGTAAACTGTGCTGCAATCCCTTCAGAGTTAATTGAGAGTGAATTGTTCGGACACGAAAAAGGTTCGTTTACCTCTGCTGTTAAACAGCGCATCGGTAAGTTTGAACTGGCCAATGGCGGTACTTTATTCCTTGATGAGATTGGTGACATGAGCCTTTCTGCACAAGCAAAAGTATTACGCGCTTTGCAGGAGCATAAAATTACCCGTGTAGGTGGCGAAAAAGAACAGGAAGTAAACGTTAGGGTACTTGCTGCAACCAATAAAGACCTCTTAAAGGAAATAGAAGCCGGTAACTTCCGTATGGATTTATACCACCGCTTAAACGTAATTAACATTCATGTGCCCCACTTAACGGAGCGTACTGAAGATATACCTGAAATCGCCCTAAACTTCCTTGATGAAATTTGTCGTGATTATGGTATGCCGGTTAAAAAGATCAGTGATACGGCAATGACGGCATTACAAGCATTACCCTGGACAGGTAACGTGAGGGAATTACACAATATGATTGAGCGTCTGATCATATTAAGTGATAAAACCATTACCGAAAATGATGTAATTTCTTTCGCCAACCCGGGAGGTGGCACCAATATCGGAGCTGCCAGCTCACAGAACGGTCATGCGGGCATCAGTTCGGGTACTGCAGTTGATTATGATAAATTCAGTAATTTCCAGGATTATAAAGATCATGCTGAAAGAGAATTCATCAAGTTTAAACTGGAGAAAAACAACTGGAACGTATCAAAAACAGCTGATGACATTGAAATTCAGCGCAGCCACTTGTACAGCAAAATAGAAAAATTTGGTCTAAAAAGAGCTGCAGAATAATCTAGTAGACCAAGCAATACATCAAACTGCAAAACAAGCAACAGAATAATCTAGTAGACCAAACAACAGAATAAACTACAAAACAAGCAATAGAATAATTTAGTAGAACAAGCAATAGAATAAACTCAAAACAAGCACTAGAATAATCTGTAAAATAAAAAGTACTTGCAGGTCTTTCATCAAAAAAATTACCTTCTCAGAAAGAGCCTCAGCGTTCTTCGCTCCTTCAGCGAAGTAATGCAGCTCTTGAGGAGAACGGTTATTTTTTTACTCCATATAGTCAGCCTGCCTACTCAGCAAAGCCCTATACTTATTAAAAATAGCTGTTTTAGAAACAAAGCCAATATATCCTCCCTGTTCATTCAACACAGGCAATAGCCATGCATTTTCCTTTTCCATCTTGCCTAACACATCTTTCATGGAATCTGATATCATCACCGTATCGGGTGCCGTCTGCATCAAATCGTTAACCGAAAGGTCTTCTGCATTATCCAGCCCTTTTTTAAGGATATCTTCTACATAAACAAGCCCTTTAAAAGTTTGTTCATCGCCAACAACCGGAAAAATATTACGTTTAGACTGCAGAATTTCATTTAATCTCTCCGTAATTAAATCACCATCGTTCAATACGAGATAATCCTTCTCTACCAGGTGCCTTAGCTTCATCATGTTCAACACAGTCGTATCTTTATCTTCTAATGAAGACAGCTCTCCTTTTTCCGCCAATGGCTTGGTATAAATAGAATACTTGTTTTTACCACGATTAATCAGATAAGAAATTGCGGAAGTGATCATCAAAGGAACCATTAAAACATAACCACCAGTAATTTCAGCAATCAAAAAGATCCCAGTAAGCGGGGCATGCATGATCGCACTTAGTGATGCTGCCATACCTGCCACGATAAAATTAGCGACATTTAAATGGGCGATCCCTAATGTATTAATGGTAAAGGCCACCACAAAGCCCATTAAACCACCCATTATTAAACTGGGCGCAAAAATACCACCATTACCACCTGCACCTAAAGTAATCAGCGTAGCAGCGGATTTAGCAAATATGGTTACTACGGTAAACAGGATAATCACCCATGGTAAACTACTGTAACCCGAAAAGATACTATTGGTAAGCAAAGCCGTATAATTCCCTCCCAAAAGGTTTTTAATGGTAATATAGCCCTCACCGTATAAAGTTGGAAACAAAAAGACAAGTACCCCCAACATTAAACCACCTATAACTACCTTTTTATATGGGTTTTTAATCTTGTAGAATGATGATTTAATAAAAGAATTCACCTTGGTAAAGTAAATGGAGAAAAACCCGATCACCACCGCTAATAACACATAATAAATCAACGCATTCATCTTCCATCCTTCGGTAACCAGGAAAAATAGCTGTTCATTGTAAAACAGACGGGCCACGACCGCGGCTGTAGCCGAGGCCAGCAATAAAGGGATAAAAGCAGGAATGGTAAATTCGGGCAGCAAAATTTCAATAGCGAACACAATTCCGGCGATGGGGCTGTTAAAGGCGCCCGCAATACCAGCAGCTGCCCCACAGGCCAGTAACATGGTAGTTTCCCGGTACGACAGACCTAAAAAACGACCTACAACTGATCCTATACCGCCCCCACTGGTTACAATTGGTGCTTCCAGACCTGTTGATCCACCAAAACCAACGGTTAAAGCAGCAGTGATAATCTGTGAATAGATATTGTGCGGTTCAACCTTACTTGATTTCCTTGAAATTGTATAAATCAAGGGTGTTAAACCGGTTTCAAACTTCCCTTTCCTGATGAACCGCCGTACGTACATCACCGAAAGCAGTATCCCGATAAAAGGAAAAAAGAAATAGAGATAATATTTGTACTGCCAGTGAAAGCCTGTTTGTAAAAACTCTTCAATATGGTGCGTTATGGCTTTAAGTAACGAGGCGGCCAATCCGGCAAGGATACCGACAATCAGCGCTGCAATAACCAGGAAGTTTCTGTTAGATATTTTTGTTTTCCTGTACTGATTAATTGCGTCTACATAATTTACTAACCTAACGTACATTTTTTGTGATTTTTATGCGTCAAACTTATCCAGCAATTTGATGAGCGTTGCAAAATCCTTAGGGTATGGTGCGTCAATTACGATATCCTGACCATCCAGACCTTTAAATACAACATGCTTTGCATGTAAGGCGAAACGTTTCATGATCGGTTGCTCTTCTTCATCTTTAGCTAAACGGTAGCCTTTTTTTAAACTGGAAAGGAAAACCGGTTTACCCCTGTACATGTCATCGCCGGCAATTGCCGCACGTTGGGTAGCCAGGTGAATCCTGATCTGGTGCATACGACCCGTTATCGGCTTACACTCCACCAATGTATAATGTCTGTAATGTTTTATAGTATTAAAAATGGTTTCCGCACGTTTACCCTCTTTACGATCAATAGTTACGCTTTTATTGCCATCATTTAAAATCGGAAGGTCAATAAACAGTTCTTTAAAGGTAAACTGTCCATCAACAACGGCATGGTAAGTCTTATTGATTTTGCGTTTCTCGAATTGTATGGCTACAGAGCGGTAAGCATCAGGGGTTTTTGCGATGATGATGGCACCTGATGTTTCTTTATCCAAACGGTGGCACACCTGTGCATCTTCAGAATACTGCTTGGCCAGGCGAAGAATATTTACTTCACCTGAACCGCCGCGCTCGTCTAATGACGCTACAAACGGCGGTTTATTAACTACGATATAATCATCGTTTTCGAATAGTATAAGATCTTTAAAGGAAGGATATTTCAATATGATAAGAATTTCTTAGCTGCAAAAGTACTAAGAAAGTTCGAATTTATAGCCCACTCCTTTAACTGTTGCCACATAAGTTTCGCCTAATTTCTCGCGCAGCTTACGAATATGTACATCAATTGTACGGTTTGTTACCACTACTGAATCTTCCCAGATGTTCTTTAGTATGGATTCCCTTGTGTATACTTTGCCTGGTTTTGAAGCCAATAAGTAAAGTAATTCAAATTCTTTTTTAGCCAATACCACTTTATTTCCGTTCTGATATACGAGGTAAGCTTCTCTGTCAATTACCAGGTCGCCAATCTCCACCTTGTTATCCGATACCTCATCAGCACTGGAGTTTCTTCTTAATATGGCATTTATACGACTTACCAATGCACGTGGCTTAATTGGTTTAGCGATATAATCATCTGCACCCACATTAAAACCAGCAATTTCAGAGTACTCTTCACTACGTGCAGTAAGGAAAACCATGAATGTATTTTTAAATTCAGGAATGGCACGCATCAATCTACATGCTTCAATACCATCCATTTTAGGCATCATGATGTCCAGAATAATTAAATCCGGGTGTACCTTCTTTGCAATCGTAATACCCTCCTGCCCATTTCCTGCCAGATAAACCTGATAACCTTCTTTTTTCAGGTTATACTCAATCAGCTCTAAAATATCTGGTTCATCATCAACAATAAGTATCTTCTGTTTTACGGTGCTCATAGCTTTAATTATTTGTTACGAAATTAGGTAATCAATTATAATATAGCGTTAAACCCAAGTTAACAAATTGTTAAGTACCTCATGTATATTAACATGAATTTAGGGTTAGCGTAAAGTCTTACTTAAAAATGCCTCTAATTCTTCACCACGCAGGTTTTTAGCAACAATTTTTCCGGCAGGATCTACAATAAAAGAGCTTGGAATGGCTTCAATCGCATATAGCATAGCAGTTGGACTGTCGAAATCTTTCAAATCACTGGCATGTGCCCAGGTTAATTTATCAGCGGCAATCGCACTTTTCCATGCTGTAGCATCTTTATCCAATGAGATACCAAGAAGTGTAAAGTTCTTATCTTTATAAGTATTGTAAGCCTTAACAACATTAGGGTTCTCCTGTCTGCATGGCATACACCACGATGCCCAGAAATCAAGCATTACATATTTACCTTTAAAATCGGACAATTTAATGGGCTTACCGTCTACACTATTGATGGTAAACTCTGGTGCCGGTTGTCCGATTTGCACAGATTTAAGCTTCGCCATTTTTACCAAAAACTCCGTAACAGCCTTATTTTCGTTGAAATTGCTTTTTATTTTATCTGAATAGTCTACCAGTTCCTTTTCAAACTCCGCAGGGTTTAAAAGGTTAACGGCATAAAAACCGGCCAATGAAGTCGTATTATCCTGTGCAAATTTTAACACCGCTTTATTCAAGCCAGCGATTTCCTGTGTATAGGCAGGTCTCATTTGCTCCATTATCGCGTCTCTTTGATCAGGCTGCGCTGTTACCGCCTCATCAAACTGTTTTTGAATCTCAGAGATCTTAACCATATACTGATTTTTCACCTTGTTCAGTTCTTCCAGTTTGTCTGCCTCCATTGCTCCGGAAATATTGTAAGCAAGGGTTTTGTCAGCCATATCAGCTGTTATTTTAATCTGATCACCATTTTTTGCGATAATCATATATTCGTTGTTGCCTGAAGAGATCCTGAAAAAATCAACCGCAGGTGCACTATGTGTAAACTTAAAATCTCCTTTTTCAGAGAAAACAGTTGAATCCAATGGCAGGGCATTGTCTTTCTGAATACCAAACAAATATACCTTGCTACCCGCAGCAGCATTTTTAAACTGTCCTTCTATTACAAAATTATTTTTCTCTTTACATGCTGCAAATGCTACACAAAGTAGCAGTATATAACTTATTCTCTTGATCATACTCCTCATTATTTTAACTTTTCCTGTAACAATTCATTTATTTTCTGTGGGTCGGCCTTTCCTTTTGCCAGCTTCATGACTTCGCCAACAAAAAGTCCAAGCACCCCTTTTTTGCCTTTCTTATAAGCTTCAACCTGTGGCTGATATTTTCCTAGCACATCATTTACAAAAGCTGACAACTCATCCCCGTTTTCTTCAATCAACAGATTTAACTGCGCTGCAAGTTCCATCACATCATCTGCCGGAGCTTTAAGCAATGCAGGCAACAGTTGCTGCAAGGCAACCTGCTGTGTAATTTTCTTATCCTCCACCATATTGATCACATCGGCAAGTTGTTCAGGGATCACTTTAAATTCAGCTATTCCGATTTCTTTTTCGTTTAATAATGCCCTTATCGAACCTGTAAGCCAGTTCACAAGGCCTTTTTTATTATTTACGTAAGGTAAAGCTTCATTAAAATAACCCAATAGATCGTGATCTTCTGATAACATTGTTGCTTCAGCATCATTTACGCCATAATCAACAACTAATTTTTTAGCGATTTCCTGTGGCAAAGCAGGCATATCAAACTGCAATTGTGCCAACCATTCGTCTGAAATATGTACAGGTGCCAGGTCGGGATCCGGGAAGTAACGGTAATCATTAGCTTCTTCTTTACTTCGCATGGGAGCTGTAGTACCCTGATCTGCATCAAAAGTGAGCGTACTTTGAACGATACTTCCACCAGCTAAAATCACTTCTTTCTGACGGCCATACTCGAAGTCAATGGCCCTACGTACATTTCTGATGGAGTTTAAGTTTTTCACTTCACAGCGTGTTCCAAACTCAATCTGACCAAATTCACGTATAGAAATGTTGGCATCGCAACGCAAACTTCCCTCCTCCATGTTTCCGTCACTCACGTCCAGATGACGGACCAATTTCCTGATTTCGGTTAATAACAGAGAGGCTTCTTCGGCGCTTCTGATATCTGGTTCTGTTACGATTTCAATGAGTGGAACGCCAGCCCTGTTCAGGTCGACATATGAATATTTATCATCCTGGTCGTGCAAACTTTTACCTGCATCTTCTTCAAGATGGATCCTGTTTATGCCGATGCGTTTTTCTTCACCATTACTTAAGGTTACGTTAAGGAAACCATTCTGACAGATGGGTTTATTATCTTGTGTAATCTGGTATCCTTTAGGTAAATCAGCATAGAAGTAATTCTTTCTATCAAAATAATTCAGCTGGTTGATGGTGCAGTTTAATGCGAGTCCCATTCTGACTGCTTTTGCTACTACTTCCTTATTTAACTTTGGCAAAGCACCAGGTAAAGCAAGGGAAACAGCAGAAATATGTTCATTAGGTTTTGCACCAAAGGAAGCACTATCAGAAGAGAATATTTTTGATTGTGTATTTAATTGTACGTGGATCTCTAAACCAGATACCAATTCGAATTCTGATGGAGAAACTGCAGTTTTCGTACTCATTTATGGGCAATAGTTTTCTTAGTTATTGATGTATTTGATATACAAACATAACTATTTATACTTTATAAAGCGGGTTATGTAGCCATAATTATACCTATGATTTACATTCTTAAAAATAAAGCAGATTGACTCAAGACTGCTCAAGCTTTGAATTTAATGATCCTTTAATAAGGATTTTTGTGATCAAAGCTTGAATAGGTCTTTCCCCAACATGCTTTATTTTTTAAATATTTACACTCCTAAATTTTCAAGTTACAAGAATTCCAAGCTGCAAATTTTCAAGCTGCAAAGTTTCAAGCTGCAAAGTTTCCAAGTTACAAGAATTTCAAGCTGCAGAATTTCCAAGCTGCAGAATTTCCAAGCTGCAAAATTTCCAGGCTATAAAAATTTCAGACTACAATGCGCCGGGCAGCTTAGCGGGTTTGGTATCATATACCAGGTAATCTACTGTTACAAATTCGTAATCAGGATGTGGGTTGGCAATTTCAATTTTCACTTTATGCGCCCCCTTAGCAAGTTGATAACGCCAGAAAAGATCGGTACGGGAGTGATTTGCACCAGTTGGGAAATTGGCCCGTTCCACTTCTTTACCATCTACATACAAGATGCCTTGAAGTACATGAGCAACCGCATCGGCTTTCTTTTTATGGGCGTAGCCACGAATAGCAAAACCAATCCCTGTCATATCAAATTCAAGTTTATCCTGGAATTTCTTAGCCAGCGGTACCCGGGCTATAGGAAAATGCCCGGCGAAGTTTTCTTCGAACCTTACAGGATCAGGTTCAGAAAAGTTAATCGTTACACTTCCATTGTTTGTTTGTCCCCCATTTTTTTGAATGTTCGTTAGCGCATGGTCGTAGCCCATTTCATAAACCTTATTTAGCGAGATATTTGTAAAACTAAAGTTTCTATGCTCGGCCTTTTTAACCGGTACGATCCATTTTTGGGGAATCTTTTCATAACCTAAAATCACACCAAGAATACCAGCTGCGCTGGAAGGGTTACAATCGGAGTCTTGCCCCGTACGTGTGGAGATTTCAAGCGTTTTCGTAAAATCACCATTTCCATATAGTAAACCGATCACCACATAGGCCGCGTTTACTTTTGCGTCAATATTTAACGGATGAAATACCATACTCGGACAACCGATATCTTCGGCCCACTTCGTTTGAACTTCAAACCAGGTCTTTTTCCAGTCGTTCGGATATAGTTTGTGCCATTTTACCACGTCGGCAATGCACTGATGAAATTTACTTTTCGTGGGGATGGCCTTTAAAGCAGTATTGACGATGTAAGAGATATCATTGTTTACAAAAGCCAAGGCATACATGTTAGACATGAATACGCCGCCATACCAGCCGTCTCCCGAATTCATGATGTGACCGATTTTATCACTGATTTTTGAAGCCGCATTCGGCATACCGGGACTCATTAATCCAATAAAGTCGGATTCTATCTGAAAATCAATATCATCTGCATGTGGATTGTTTAACCAATGCCCTGATTTACCTGCTGGCAAACCTTGCTGGATGTTGTAACGACCGGCCTGGTTGGCATGCCATAACTGGTATTCAGAGGCAGCGAAAGCCTTAGCAAATGAATCCGCAGGGGCGTCGAGCCCCAGACGGTCAAATACCTCTACAAAGGTCAGGTCTACATAGACGTCGTCGAAAAGGCCAGGAAATACCGTCATGGCCTCGTTTACATAGTCGTCGTGCCATTTAATGGTTTCATAATCCTGTATAAATGTACCCTGGTACTGAAATTCTGATGGCCAGCCTAAAGTTACGCCGATGGTTTGTCCCGCCCAGCCGCCTTTAATCTTATCTTTTAATACGGCCTTAGTCATCATTATCTGCTTTGGCACTATTTTTTGTGGCTTTTTTTGGGCAAAAGCAAGCCCTCCTGTACCAATTGTGATCATCACAATTGGTACAGCAAGAAACTTAAAACACTTCATTTTTTAACCGTTAAAGTTGAACAATCTGGCCAGTTTTTACTGATTCATCACAGGCGAAGGCTATTTTCAAACTATTTATTGCATCATCTGTTGGATCTGTCAGGTCAATATCTTCCAGGATCGCCTTCAGGAAGTAACGCTGCTCACGGTTACAAAGTTCCTGATGATCGGGCTCATCGGTCAGGTCCACCCAGGTATCAGGTTTTGCGAACTTATCTGTCGCATCCAAATCAGCGTAATGTACTTTAATAGACTCTGTTTTGGTATGGGCATCCACGTCGTCAGATTTACCCGCAGCACCTGCTTCTTTGGCGACAATGGAAACGGAACCTTTTGGGCCGATGACATCCTTAACAAAGAAAGCAGTTTCACTCATCATTGGTCCCCAGCCCGCCTCATACCAGCCTACAGAGCCATCTTCAAATCGGATCTGCAGCTGACCGTAATTGTAGTTACCTTCAGGAATATCATCGGTTAACCTCGCCCCTATTGCACTTACCTGCAAAGGTTTAGAGCGGGTCATCTGACACATTACATCAATATAATGTACACCACAGTCTACTATAGGGCTAAGGCTTTTCATCAGGTTACGGTGTACGGTCCATTTTGCACCCTGACTTTGCTGGTTCAGGTTCATCCGCATCACCAAAGGTCTGCCCATTCCTGATGAAAGCTCAATAAATTTTTCCCATGAAGGATGATACCTTAAGATATATCCTACCAATAACTTTTTACCATATTTTCTAGCGGCTTCGGCCACACGCTCTGAACCTTCAACAGAATCGGCAAGCGGCTTTTCTATAAAAACATGCGCACCACTTTCCATCGCTTTAATCGCAAACGGTTCATGTGTATCAGGATAAGTAGAGATACAAACCGCATCAGGTTTGGTCGCCGCCAACGCCTCGTAATAGTCGCCAAACAGCGTATAACCACCACCTAGTTTTTCATTCAATACTACCTTACTGTTACCGGTAGATACGATCCCACAAATTTCGAACCCATCAAGGTTATGGTAAGCCGTAGCATGAGATGCGCCCATATTTCCACATCCAACTACTAAAACACGTATAGGTTTAATTATTTCAGACATATATATTATTTTTTTAAAATTATTGAATCAGTTGTTTTAAGTCTATCCTTAAATAGAATAGCAAAAGTAATCAAAACAAAACCTGCAATCATAGCTGGCATTAACCATACCTGCTCCCATTGATAATTTGTTTCGTTATTTACTATAATGGCATAGCTTTCGGTAATAAAACCAGACACATATGAACCGATCAGCATCCCGACACCATAAGTAGCAAAAGTTATTAGTCCCTGTGCGGCATTCTTTACCGCTGCACCGGCTTTGGCATCCGTATAAATCTGTCCTGTTACAAAGAAAAAATCGTAGCAAATCCCATGTAATATAATGCCGGCATACAACATCCACATATTCGATCCAACATTACCATACGCAAAAAGGAGGTAACGTAAAATCCATGCCGCAATACCAATGATCAACATTTTTTTAACGCCCAGCCGACTAAAAAAGAACGGGATAGCTAACATAAAAAAGAACTCAGAGGCTTGCCCTAATGTCATCTTCCCGGCAGTATTACTAACCCCGATATCATTTAAGAACGAATTGGTAAAGCTGTAATAAAATGACAGTGGGATACATATCGCGATAGAGGAGATAAAGAACACAGCGAAAGACCTGTCTTTAAACAATACCAGGGCATCCAGACCAAGTATTGATGAGAGGCTGTTGCTTGTATTTTTCTTCGCTGGTGTATCAGGCAAAAAGAAACTGAGCAGTCCCAGCAAAAGAGACGATCCTGCTGCTATACGAAAAGTAAGCGCAGAACTTTCTACACCCAGGAAACTGATCACCAGGCCTGCTACGATCCAGCCAACGGTTCCGAAAACCCTGATAGAAGGAAATTCCTTCCCTGGATCTTTGAGTTGACTAAAGGAAATGGAATTGGCTAATGCCATTGTTGGCATGTACAACAAGGTATACAACAGGATTAGCCACCAGAAGCTATTGAAATCGCCGAGTGTGCTGATGTAAAAAAGGGTAATTGCCCCCATGAGGTGCAATACCCCTAAAACTTTTTGCGCTGCAAAAAACCTGTCAGCTATTAATCCCACAAAAAAGGGAGAAATGATAGCTGCAATAGATAAATTAGCATACGAAGACCCTACTTGTATAGCATCTGCTTTAAAATTTGTAAACAAGTAAGTCCCCATCGTTACATACCAGGAGCCCCAGATAAAATACTCCAGAAACATCAGGGAAGATAAACGCAGTCTAATTGAATTTTGCATAAAAGGTTAGTTTATTTGTTAGAGAAATAGATCCAGTCGAGGTTAAACATATTCTGTTTCACCCCTGGTGCTGCAAAAACAAAGTAGAGGTTATGCTTCCCCTTTGTAGCCGTCACCTCGGCTTCCAGCTCCTTCCAGCCGGACTTAACATTAGCGGCATTGCCGGCAGGAACGGATAGCGTACTAATCAGGGGACCATCTTTGCTATCGAGCCTTAGCTCAATATTACCACCAGTACCGTTAAGTTGTACCCTGTATTTAAGGCGCTTAACATCACTCATGTCAATATCGTTAAAACTAATATAACTTTGATTTACCAGTCCGGTCACATAAGCCATAAACTCGGTAGTGATTGTTGAAATACGGACATTGCCCTTATCAAAATCATCGGCCTGAACTAAGGGATTACGTAGGGAAATATAGGCCCTTCCATCTAAAGGCTCTATTCCATTTGCACCAAGATCGCGATAAGAAGCATTGAGCAGATAACTACCTTCTATACCTTTGCCGATATGGTCTTTCAATGGAACGTTATTTTTTAAAGGCAGCTTCTTAGGTTTCTCGGAAAGGGAGAGAATATAACCAACCATTTCCGCGGCATCCGCAGACGAAAGTGCAGGATGGGCAGACATCGCCCGTTCGCCCCAGCTTCCACTACCACCTTCAATAATTTTGTGTGATAAGGTTTTAACCGCATCTTTTTTACCGTTGTACCGGGCCGAAATGGCTAAATACGTTGGACCAACAGATTCCTTATCCATAGAATGACAAGCTTTACAATCCAAATTGCCCAGCATTTGCGATCCTTTCAGGTATTTATAACTACCCGGGTCCTGATTTCCGGCGAGAATAACCGCTACATCCTTTCCTTGGGGGATATACCCGAAAGATACATTTACCTTAGCCAGATCAATGTTTTTATCTTCGGCATCTTTAACCGTAACATTATAATCCAACACCTGGTTATCCCAGTAAAAGCTACGGTTTATAGCCGTTTGAATGCTCAGTTCGGGTGGTGTATTCCCCACATGAACTTTAGTCTTAGCTGTGCCCACCGCACCTTTATCATCTTTCACCATCAGTTCCACGTTATAAATACCTGTTTTTTCAAAAGTGTACTTTGTGGCAGGCCCGTCTATCGTTTTTCCATCGATTTTCCAGCTATAAGTTAGTTTATCTTCCTTATCATAATCCACAGACTTATTACCAGACAAGGAGACGGTATGTGGAGCACCGCCATAAGCTTTGTCAATTTCAATCTCGGCTACAGGTCTTCTATTTCCCTCCTGATATTCAATGCGTACCAATTTAGCATCCGTATTTTTCGAGAACCAGTTGGTTCCGTATTCCAGCATATAGATGGCACCATCCGGACCAAACTGCATATCTATGGGGGCAGAAAACTTAAGGTGTTTTAGAAACGGTTCCATGCGCAGGTAGTTTCCTTTTTCATCGAAAGTTACCGCCATGATCCAGCCCCTTATCCATTCATAGATAAATAGTTTACCATTGTAATAATCAGATAGTTTATAAGGCGCACCGGGAAACATATCGCTGTAGTAAACCGGTCCGGCAGCCGCGGTAGCGCCTCCGCTTCCGACCATTGGGAAATTCTTCGAAGGAATTTTACCGTACCATATCATTGCGCTTTGCGCTGGTGGCAGCTCATGTTCACCGGTATTGTTCGGAGAACTGTTTATCGGCTTGGCAGGATCCTTTTTTGCACCTGGCTTTTTTGTTGCGTAATCGTACATCGGAAATGCCTGGTTATTACCAAGGAAATACGGCCATCCGAAAAACCCTGGACCCTTTGCCTGGTTAATTTCATCAAAACTCATATACTCGCCCCCTTCACCAACAACTTTCGTATCAGGACCTACGTCGCCCCAATATACATAACCATTTTTATGGTCTATGCTAAAGCGGTATGGGTTACGTGAGCCCATGGTATAAATCTCAGGAAGGCCTTTTGAGCCATCTTTAGGAAAAAGATTACCATCAGGAACGGAATAACTACCGTCCTGCTCGGGCTTAATCCTCAAAATCTTCCCTCTCAAATCGTTGGTATTGGCGGATGTTGCCTGATCATCCGCAAGCTCACGACCTGGTCTTTCATCTACAGGTGTATAACCTTCGGTTTCCTCGGCATTGGTATTGTCGCCTGTAGAAAGATAAAGGATCCCTTTCGCATCAAAAGCGAGATATCCGGCAGAGTGGCAGCAGTATTTTCGCTGGGTAGGTATTTCCAACAAAACCTGTTCCGACTTAAGATCAAGCGTTTCACCTTTCAATTGAAACCGTGCTAACCTGCTTACCGCCTCTTCTCCCGCCACCGCATAGTACAAGTACACCCAGTGGTTTTCAGCAAATTTAGGATCAAGTACGACCCCCAATAAGCCGTCTTCAATGCCACTAAACACGCCAATATTGGCGATGGTTTTCACCTCTTTAGTTTCGTTGTTATACAATCTGACTCCCCCCTTACGCTCAATAAAAAGGATATTTTTATTGGGCAGAATAGCCATTTCCATAGGCTCGTCCAGGCCTTCGGCCAGTACTATCCTGGTATATCGGCTACTGTCGGGAACAGCAAAGGTTTTTACCTTGGTATAATCTGCGGCCTGTTTGGCCCCTATGGTAAACTGCAATGCTTGCGTAAGCGCCTTACTATCGGCCAGTTTGTTTAAAACAAGTACACGGTCGTCGCCTATCACTACTCCTGCCCCATCCTTCTTCTCCGCCAATGTTTTTAACCATGGCCATCCGCCGGCTTGAAGCGTAGTATCACGTATCGCAACCACACCTCCACCACCAGATTCCACATAGCGTTTTAACTCGGGCAAAGATTTGTAATCCAATTCATTTAAAGCTGAAAAAGACAAAGCCACTGTATTAAACTTTTTTAGCGAGTCTTCACTAAAATAAAGAGGATCACTGGTCACGAGCACTTTCCACCCGTTCTTCTTGCCGGCATCCTTCAACTGCTGGACATGGTTGTCCCCGGCTTTTTTTGTGAAGTACAACACGCTCGCAACTTCACGCGTTTTTGAACAGGCTGCAAGCAGAAAAACCGCAGCCAGTATCAGTAAATAATTCCGTTTCATTTCTATTTGTTCAGTTTGTGTGTTTCATGCGCAATGATAATGCTGCTATTTCCTAACAATACGCATCATTAAGGGTAAATGATCTGAAGCATAGGTTTCAGTTCCTGTTACATAATCAGATATTTTGTATTTCCTGGATGCCTTTTTATTGAGCATCAAATAATCAATTGTTTCAACAGGCTTATCCGCAGGAAAAGTAAATGGGCAATCTGTACAATTGAAGATCACCTCTTTTTCCAATACGGCAATCACCGGATTGTTGCGTTTCATGTTCAGATCGGCACCAAAAATCAAAGGGTATTTTGATTTACTGCTGATGATTTTATTCAGTTCTTCAACCTGCAGTTTTCTATCAACATCAGTAAGATGATCAAGATGGGCAGACATAAAAACAACCTCTTCACCAAATAAATTGATATGAACCACTGCGGCAGCCCTGATTTCACCTTTAGATCCTTCGGTAAGTGGCAAGCGAAAGCTCTCGGCTTTCAAAATCGGGAACCTGGAAAGCACGGCAACACCATAATCACCGCCACTACGGTCTACCGCTTTAGCAAAATGATAAGACATACCTGTTTTTTGTCCCAGTTCTTTAGCCTGATGAGATTGCTTACCTGACCTTTCCGTATTGACATCCACTTCCTGTAGCGCGACCAGATCTGGTTGCTCCTTATTAATCGCATTGGCAACTGCTTGTAAGTCTGTAAAGCCCCAGCCTTTTGAAGGCGGACTGGCGATACGGATATTATAGCTCATAATTTTAACAGGCTTGTTTTTATCTGGTTTAACGGCTTTCTTTTGACCATAACTATTTAAAGTAAAAACAGTTAACGCGGCAAACATTAAACTTCCTATTTTCATACACTCGCTAATGAGATGGTGGCACCATTACGCTTGCGGCTCATATCAGCGGCACGGATAAACGTAAAAATCTCCATCGTGTCGGCTTCAGATACCGGAGGTTTACCTGTTTCAAAAAAGTTAATAATCTGCGTGATCATCGGTGCGTAGGAATTGAACGGCCCCAAAGGAGCGATGCCTTTTTCGCCAAAAGCAGTACCGGCAATGTTCGCTGCGCCCTGACGAATAGCCCTTACACTACCAATACGTCCGTCTTCCCATACCCCGGTTAAAAAGTCGGTTCCATCTTTATGGATCCTGGTAACTGTTTTACAACCAGGTCCCATTACGGTAAACAACATTTCGATCCCGTGAATAGCATACCAGGCCATATCCATATGGTTAGGCTCAATCTCTGCCGGGGTATAAACATCAGCACCATACACCTTGCCTATCGAACCTGAAACAACCTTCATCACATTTGCATCGTAGCGTAAGGCTGATGAACTAAAGATCGGGGCATTATATTTTTTAGAAGCAGCATAAAGTTTTTTTACATCTTCCAGTGTTGCGGCAATAGGTTTGTCAATAAACATTCTTTTACCGGCCTGCATCACGGGTAGTGCCTGCTCATAGTGCGGCCTCCCGTCTACAGTCTCCAACAATACCACGTCTACTTTTTTTATCAGTTCTTCGATAGAGTCTACAAGCTCTACCCCCATTCCCTTTACAGCTTCGATAATGCCTGGTTTAGCTTTTAGTGCCGAAGGGATATCCTTACTTCCATGTGGATAGGCGGCTACAACTTTGTAACCTCCCATTTCTGGACCGCCATTATTAATGAGTTTGGTGAAGACTTCACTATGGGAAGTATCGAGGCCAATAATTCCAATACGTTTATCAGATCGGGAAGATGTGGAAAGGTCAAAAGCCTTCGCTGAATTAAAAAATCCAATACCTGCTCCTGCTAGCGCTGTAGTTTTGATAAAGGATCTGCGGTTAAAAGGTTTCATATTTGTTTGTTTTATTGTTTAATCCCGGTCAATATTGTGCTTCTATCTCCAGTATAGGTTACAAGATGTTCCAAGAGCTTTATTATATGTACTTCTATTATAAGTACTCACTGAAAAGCACAACCCTTAGCCAGACATAAAATATTTATTATAAGCGGGCCTCAGCTAATCCCTGCAATTCATCACCACAACAAAATAATATTTATTAAAAAATAAACATAACTTTAATATAAATATATTAAAACTGATCACAATTATAAAATATTTATAATAATTTAATCTTTATTCTCTGCCTTTTCAAATGATTTGCGGGGTAACCTTTGTAGAACCATAGCTCAGGAGTATCTTGAATGTCTTTCACCTCCAGTTCAAACGTCCTTGCCGGGAGCCGATCGGTTGTTAATGTCACACAGTTACCATCTGTTTCAATTTTACGGATGTTAACCTGAAGTGTTTTTCCCTTGCTTATAAAAGTATAATTGGTCCTTACAGCGGCGCTCTTCCCATCTACCCTTTTGTTAAAAACCAGCCGCAGATTATTTTTATTATTTCTTGTCGCGCTTAACACCACAGGCTTATCTGTATAAATATAACCACCCAACTGGTACTCATAAGCTGTAGCCGTACTATAGCCATACTTAGCGGCTTCAGCAAAAAACTGTTTAAACCAGGCACCTGATTTAATCATTGATTTTGCCGAACCTATATCAGCCTGCAACCCTATTGGCAGTTTTTTGTTTACGTTACGTATTTCTTCAAAAAATGGGGAATAAGCCTTAAAGTAAGTGGCAGGAAGTTCAGCTTCCGGTTTTATCCAGTCGGGATAATGTGTCTGGATAAAATGAATATCCGGCTTGACCAGCTTTACCATTTCAGGAACATCCAAACCATTATGCGTCCTCAATAGTTCGACAGAATTTGGCCCTGCATCAATACCCAGGCTCCAGGTTGCCACCAATATATCCGGACGTACGGCCCTTACACCACCTTTACCATTAATCAGCTCGTTAAGAAAGTTGTTTACACCATCAACTCTAAAATCTATCCATAATTTATACAGGGCGACATCGGTTTTATAATACTCAGGGGCATTTACATCAAAAAACTCCGGGATGTTACGGTTATATTTCTCCTTAAATGCACTGCGGGCATTCGCACCCACATCACCATGTGATGCTTTAGTACTTTCTTCCCAGGAACCTGGTAAGTAAGACTCGGCAAACTCTATTCCATCAAAAGGGGTTTCCAGCAAGAGCCTTCTTAAAGATTCTTTTTTCCAGTTTAGATAGGCACCGCTAAATGGGGACAAAAATGTAAAACCTTCAAAATCATAAGGGCCGATAAACTTTACTTTCCAGTCTTCCCAACCTTTGGGGAATGCTTTAATTGAATAGGTCCCGTTGCCAAGTACCATCGCCCATACGGCAATATTTCTATTTTGAAAAGCTTTTACCAGTTCTTTATCTACAAAATTTTCATTCGTTACAAAGTAATGTACCGTTTTATAACCTGCCAGTGAAATTTCATCTGCCAAGCTTTCCTTACTTCTGTTCTCATAGTAAGCGAACCCGGGCGACACCTGAATTGACGGTCCGTTTAGCGCATTTTTTTTTCGCTTGGCGGCATCGATGACAGGTTTCTCAACCAGGTTATATTTACTTTGAAAACCTGAAACAGATAAATTGTATAATAAAAAACAGCAGATTAGAATACTGATAAAAGCTTTACACATTATAATTTACGGTTAATATTACAAAGTAAGTTGCACAGTTGTATAGTCTGTATAAAAGAGGTCCAACGCCTTCTTTTCTGGTTCAAATACTGTTCTGTACCTGAAGGTTCCGTTAACAGGCATGCCTACCAACGAAGTAACAGACTGGGTTTTATTGGTAACCGTTATCTTTTTCAGCTCACCCGCGGTATCGGTATATTGAAGATCAACTTGTTTTACCGCGGTATCCGCCGGCATCCATTCAACATTCACATTCGTTCCCGATCGGGTAATAGAGCGGTATGTCCTGGTCAGCAATGAAGACTGGAACCTTTCGCCATAAACCCTTCCGGATTTAGTGGATTTTATAGATGAATTTCCGAGTTTATCATATAAGTAGATATCGAAGAAATAAGTTCCTTCCGCCATGTTCGTCAACAATGCTTTTACAGTGTCTACTTCCCCCGTCTTTGTTACCGTTTTCTCTAATGAATCCCTCCTGTTGTTCCAGAACATTTTATACCTGGTAACTTTAGGATCCGAGAGCAATAACCAGGTTACCTCTACACGATTACGTCCACCATAAATTTTGATAGAATCTGCTTTAGCAATGTAAATGGTCTCACCTTTATCTACAAACTGTCGGTAGCTGTCGTCCATTTTTTTACAGGACGACAAGTAAACAGCCGATAAAATGACTAAACACAATAGTGAAACCGTCTTAATTTTTATATTCATTTTATTAAATATTAATATCCATTATTATTGTTCCTGTCCCCAAACGGTCAATTCGGAGATCATTACATTTGTAACACCGGCCCATGTAGTAAGCGTTTTAAAACGTATATACCTATAAGGCAGCGCGCTTAACGGAAAGATAAAATCTTCACCTTCTTTAGCCACTGCGATATCCTCATTGGTAAGTGTGCCCAAAGGGGCCCCGGACGGCTTCACCGACTGAAAACCAGAAAGTAATGTCCAGCTATTCCAGCTACCATCGGCGGCGGGGCCATTACTTCCATAAATTTCAAATGTTTTTGGCGCGCCGCTGGCAAACATCCAGGCATTTGCATGAGAAAGTTGGTTCACTTTAATGCGGCTGAATTTATACCGTTTACCGAAATCAATGGTAAACCAGTTAGGTAACAAAACATTTGCCCCCGGTTTTTGATAGAAGATGCTCGCAGTGCCACCTTTCCACAGGTTACTGATTTCCCATGATGCGAATTCGGGCGTATAAGTATCAGAAGGCAAAGGATAATGTTTCCATAAATTTTTATCCAAAGCGGCTTCAAAAAGCGGCGTCATATTTACCTTTAAGGTATCCGAATGATTTTTCCATTTATCGACAAGGAAAAAAGCGAATTCAGTTGGCTTGGCCGGCAATCCCCTTACCGCATACTCTTTTTCTTTAGCATTTGTGTAAAGCCTGTCGTATGTTACCCATTCGCCGTTCTCATTTTTGAATAAAGTATACACCACATATTCTTTCTGCAATTCATTTTTTATTTCCATGCTTACCCCGCCAAAAGTTTCTGCTACCTTCAATGTTGCGAAAGTGGTATGTAAAGGTGCAATCAAGGGTTTGATCTTTACCGTTACAGGGGCGGACTTATTTTCTGAGCGATTTACCGCATATAGGGTTACTTCATGTTCATCCGTGTCGGCAAAACCTTCCAGCAAAATGCTATTTGTATAGATGCTTGACTTTACGGTGCGTTTTTCTCCTCCATTTGTAGAGAAATCAGCTTCGACATATAACAGGTCGAGATCTTCAGGTAAAGTATAGGTTATTTTAACCTCACCATTTCCGTTGGCGATCTTCACATTGGTAATGACCCCGGGTACATTGCCATTTTTAACAAGGGGTTCGATTTCTTTTTCCTTACATCCGTAGACAAAGAGTAGAAAAACAAGGGCGACTTGCAATAATATTTTCATAATTAACTTTATTTAAGTTTTACCATCCCGGGCTTTGAACCAGGTTTTTATTTACAATCAGGTCCCTTTCACTTAGCGGCCAGAAATAATCCTTAAGGTTAAATATCTGGCTGTAAATTACTTTTTCCCTATAATAGGCTGCTGCGCCTTCCTGATCAACATCCCAGCCTGTGATTGGCCTGTTTAATACATCAGGAGCTTCTTTCCATCTGCGAAGGTCCCAGAAACGCTCTGCCTCAAAAGCCAGTTCAATAGCGCGCTCCCTATGGATGATATCGCGCATGCCCTCTGGATTAGAAATCTTTCCAGGAGTTTTTGAAAAGTTCGTCCAGGATTCCTGCACTCCTTTCAGGCCGGCTTTGGCCCTGATCAGGTCCAGGTAACGGTAAACCTCAGAACCAGGTCCTTCAATTTCGTTCAAAGCTTCGGCATATAATAAATATAGATCAGACAATCTTAACATTACCCATGGCCAGTTGGTGGTTGTGTAAGTTGTAGAGCTGGTTATAGAATTTGTATAGTAGGCATATTTTTTAGCATAATAACCGGTTACCGAATGCCAGCTGGCCCCTGTTTTACCACCAAACTGGCCTTTCTTGGTTTCAAGCCAATAGGCTTTATTGTCATCAAACTCACCCAGCCCGTACCAGATTCCTCCATCGAAACCCAGGGAGCCATAAAACCTGGACTCTCTATTGAAATTGAATTCAGCAGTTGTATAACCTTCTTTAACCTGATATTTTTCAGCGGCCGTACTTTTTCTTAAGTTAAAGCGTCCGGTATAATTCCAGTTCACGTCCTCTTCAATCGGTACGCCGTTACGGCTATAGTAAAGTGCTGCTATTTTCAATGGTACACCGATAGAGCCAGTAGAACCGGTATAAGCTGCCTGAGCGGCATTAAACCCTCGCGGAGTGGCCCAAGACTGTAAATCAGTAGTAGACGCCCCTGTATGTGCCCATATAATTTCAGAATTCCATCTATCTGTGATTACACGTGCGTTCATAGCTAATTTAGTATCGGAAGAGATGGTAGCTGTCTGGTTGTTACCCTGAAATTCATACATTTTATAACCCAGGGACTGGCACATTTCTATGGCTTCCTTACAAGCATTAGCTGCACGGCGCCACTTCTCCTTATCTACACTACCATTAAAAAGTTTAGTACCATCTTTATTGCTGTAGCCGGAATAATCCGGGTTTCCATTAAACAAAGGACTAGCCATATACACCAGCACTTTAGCTTTAAGGCCAAGCGCGATAGGTCTTGTAATCCTTCCCAGTTCAGAGCTTTCGTCCCTTACTTGTAAGGGTAAATTTTGTGCTGCTTCATCAAGCTGTGCAACAATGTAATTAAACACTTCGTCGACTGGCTTTCTGGAAATTCTTACTTCCTCTACAGAGGCCGATACAGGAATATTTTTATCCTGAATTGGAATAGGACCGTACATCCGCAAAAGGAAAAAATGATAATAAGCTTTCAGGAATTTCACTTCGGCAATCCACTGGTCACGTTCATGCTCCTCCATATCCGGCACTTTATGAATGTATTCAAGAAATATGTTACACTGACTGATCCCTGTCCATAACGACTGTGTTGGCGCACTTGGTTTATTGATCAGGTTACCATTAGGATCTTTTTCTTGTGTACCCCTCCAAAAGTCGAGGATAGGTGTATTGATATTTTGCATACCGATGGCAACTGTCCAGTTAGCCCAATAAGTAATCTTATCTGTCGCCACCCAAAGATCATCACCTCCAAACATACCCGGACTATGGTACATATTTCCCATTTTAGGAAGAAAAGAGTAGCAGGTATATAAGTACCGCTCCGCCGTTGAGCGCATCCTAAACGCATAGTCCAATGTAGCCACATTATCTGGCACCACATCTATGTACTTTTTGCAGGAACCCAGCAATGCAAAAGCTGTAATTAAAATTATTATTCTCGTAAATTTCATCTTTCAGTTGTTAAAATGTCACGTTTAAGCCCAGGTTAAATACTTTTTGTAGTGGGTAACCTAACCCATTCCCTCCCATTTCTATATCCCATAGTTTAAAATGGCTAAGCAGAAGCAGGTTTGTGCCACTTACATAAAACCGCATAGTCTGCATTTTAAGCCTTTGGGCAGTTTTTGCTGGCAGTGAATACCCGATTTCGGCTTGTTTCAGACGAAGGAAACTCCCATTATTTATCCACCATGTACTTGGCTGTGTATTATTTGCCTGCGTTTCTGTACTCAGTCTTGGCCATAAAGCATAAGAATTCGGATTTTCAGGGGAAAAATGATTGTCTGCAAATGCTTTCATAATTTGTTTTCCACCTACAAAAGGTTCTACTCTTGTCGGGTCTATCCAAAAAGAACTAATTGCTGATCCCTGAAAAAAAGTAGAGATGTCAAAGTTTTTGAACCCAAGGGAAAAACCAAGACCATACACGATTTCTGGCACTGTTGGTAAGCCTATCGGCACCATATCCAGTTCAGTAATCTGTCCGTCACCGTTCACATCCTTATATTTAATATCGCCGGCAACATTTGCTGAGCCAAAACTCTGCGCAGGAGAATTATTCACCTCATTATCATCTACAAATAAACGTTCCGCGATATATCCCCACTGTTGATTAATGGGATATCCAACTAATGATTTCCACCATTCTTTCTGATAAGTAGGTTCTTCATAAACCGTACGTTTATTTGTAGCATAAGTAAAGTTACCTCTTGATTGTAACCACATTCCATTACTGAAGTTATGTGAGTAGTCAACAGAAATATCCATTCCTTTAGCGGTAGCTTCTCCCACGTTCGCACTTAAATCAGCTGTAAGTCCCATTGTAGAAGGGATACTCGCCCTCTTCATCAGAATATTTTTACGTTTTTCAGAGAAAAAGTCTGCTTGAATATTTATTTTATTGAACAAGCCGAGTTCTAGGGCCAGGTTGGCTTTATAAGCTGTTTCCCAGGTAATATCTGTATTTGAATAACGGTCTACATTAATTCCGCTTTTAGTGCTGCTTCCTTCCCTGCCGAAAGTAAATCCCCTGTAAGAATTGCCCATATCAACATTAGAAAGATAAAAGAACCTGTCTGAATCCAATCCTATTGCATCATTGCCCACCAGACCATAGGTAGCCCGCAGCCTGAAATTATTTATCTTATTTTTAAGCGGTTGCCAGAACTTTTCATTAGAGATTGTCCAAGCCAGACCTGCGGAAGGGAAGAAACCAAAACGTTTGCTTTCATGGAACCTTTCAGATCCATTATAACCAAAGTTAAACTCAGCAAAATAACGGTTGTCATAGCCATAGGTTGTTCTTCCCGATAAACCGAGGTTCCTTGAAGGCAGGGAGAGCTGCAGATTGCCGGCCCTGGCATTCGTGCCCGATCTCATGATATAAACCAATAGGCCGCTTAACGAATGTTTATTAGCGAAAACCCGGTTGTAATTAAGTGCGGATTCCATATAAAACACGGTATTCTGCTCCCTTAAGTTATCCAGTAATGTGAAATCCAAAAATTCGCGTCCGGAATTCTCATTGAACATTACCACATTATAATCGAGCGTTCTTTTATCATATTCCCTAAGGGCATAGAAAAACGGACTATAAGATCTTGCGATATCATAACGTGAAATTCTATTGGTATTCATCATGGTCCTGAATGTCAGCCCTTCTGTTACAAAAGACAGCTTTTGTTTTAACTCCAGCTGCGCCAACATCAGCGAACGGTTATAATCTTTATACCCCTTTACCATGTCGGCATACGGATTTAAGAAAGCTTTTTCAGAGTCACCTCCAAACATGATATGCTGTACAAAACTATGCGCTGCATCTTTCGGATAGTATGGCAGAAAACTAACGGGGTTACTACGGATTACTTTATTGTACAATTCCCCGCCGCCATCTATTGGCCCGGTATAATCATCAAAGTTTCCATTGAGCCTCACAATCAGCTCAGTAGTATTGGTGAGGTCAATATTTACGTTTGCCCTCAGGGTATAACTTTTAAGGTTAATGCCATTGTTAAAATTATTGATCTTATCCATTTTTATTACGCCGTTATCCTGCGCAAGTGAACCGGCCACGTAATAACGGGCTACCTTTCCGCCTCCGCTTACATTTAAATTATAGCGTTGGTTAAAAGCCCGGTCTTTAAAAAGCGTTTTCCTCCAGTCTACCGCTGGGTAGATAACCGGACTGATCCCCTCTGCTGTACCATCTATCTTCTCCTGGGTATAGAATGGATTTTCAAACGGATGCCTTGCGTACTGTGCTTCATTATATAATTTCATAAATGTAACAGGATCTGCCAGTTCCACATTTGACGTAGCCTGAGACATACTGCCTTCTGCCCTGAAAGATATTGTAGCTTTACCTTCTTTACCTTGTTTAGTGGTTACATAAATTACTCCGTTCGCACCCCTGGCACCATACAATGCCGTTGATGTTGCATCTTTCATAATAGAGAAGCTTTCAATATCATCCGGACGTAAACGGGCAAGCTCAGTTACGCCAAGCTCAACCCCATCAATTAGGATTAAAGGGTTTACTTTTCCGGTCCCGAAAGAAGTTACGCCACGAATAAAGAAATCTGCGTTGTCCTGCCCTGGCTCGCCACTTCTCTGATAGGCGATAACTCCGGCAGCCCTCCCCGCCAATGCGGTAGTCAGGTTACTGGAAGGTACTTTAAGATCGGACGGCTTGATAGAGGTTATTGAGCCAACCATATCTGTCTTTTTCTGTGTACCGAAAGCTACCACAACAACATCATCCAAAGTGTTTTTTGTTGCTATTAGCTTTACATTTAAAATGCTGAGATTTTTCACAGGAACCTCCTGCGTATCATAGCCTACCATACTGAATATCAATACCGCATTGTCATCCGGTATTTTCAGGCTAAACCTTCCATATGTATCTGTGGTAGTACCAACAGTAGTTTTATGCTTCAGCTTAACAGATACACCAGGTATGGGCCCTACAGAATCTGACACCACTCCACGGATCTCTCTTTCCAGGTTGCGGTTAATGACAAGTGCCTTACCTTTAATGACGATGGTATTCCCAACAATCTGATAAGATAAGGGTTGGTCTTTGAAGCATTCGTCCAATGCCTGCTTCAGGCTTACCTCGGTTAAATCCAGGTCTACTTTCCTGGTATTGTTCAGTACTGAATTCTCATACCAGAAAAGATAGCCACTTTGTTTTTTCACTTCCTGAAAAACTCTTTCCAAAGGGGCATTCTTAACGGAGAGCGTAATTTTCTGAGCATATCCAGAGGCATTTACCTGCATACACCCAATAACAATTACGATAAATAATGTTAATTTCATAACCAGAAAGAGTTTGATAAGGCCCCTGGTTTTTTCATTAGGGGGCCCACAAAGAGAATAAAAATCCATACTTTTGTTTTGTTAGGGTTTTAAGTGTTTGATAATCTGTCGTTAGATTTGTGAAATAAGTTAATCCCTGCAACTGTTGTTCACAGCAGCATAAGCCGGTACTGTTAGCGCATTACCGGTTTTTTGTATTAACTTGAAGGCTGGTTCGTAGTTATTCTTTCATACGTTTGTTTGGTTAGATTAAGGTTGGTTAGACGCTTTTGTTAATTGTTTTGTTTGTGTTTAGTATATCTTATCAGGGCATTACGGTAATTACGTTCCCTGCCAGTTTAAGGCGTATATCACTCAGCTCAATAATTTTTATCAGCTCGGAAAGGTTGGCTTTTCGTGAGATTTCTCCCGTAAAAAGCCTTCTAGGTATTTCGCCTTCATAGTTCACCTCCACATCGTACCACCTGGCTACCTGCCGCATGATCGTCCGGATATCTGCATCCTTAAATGAGGTAAGGCCATTTTTCCAGGCTATTACATCGCCAGCAGCACTTACTACCTGTATATCGTCTTTTACCATTGCCTGTTGCCCCGGCACCAGTACCCTGCTTTCCTTATTTTTAACCACCTTAACAGAACCTTCCAATAATGTGGTATTGATACTTTGTTCATCCTTATAGGCCATCACATCAAAATGTGTCCCCAGAACCTCTATACTCATTTCATCTACATTTACGACAAAAGGTTTTTCCTTATTTTTCGCAACCTCAAAATATGCCTCTCCGGTTAATTTTACGTTTCGTTGGTTAGCGGCGAATGCAGTTGGAAATTTTATGGACGAAGAAGCGTTTAACCATACCTGCGTACCATCTGGAAGTAATACCTGATACTGGCCGCCTCTGGGGGTAGAGATGGTGTTGTATGTTTCTACAGGTTTTGTTCCAGTGGTAGCAGCGAGGACCGGATCATTAACCCGGTAAATCAATTGGCCGTCTTTTGTTTTGGTAATGCTGATGCCGCGCTCTTCGGCAATTTTACCGTTATCGGTATCACTCAGTAAAACTTGTGTTCCATCCGCAAGCGTAAGCACTGCTTTATTGCCACCAGGTGCTACATCGTTTTCAAGTGCAACCTTGTTTTTATTCTTTACCGACTTTGGATAGTTATTGTAAAAAATTGCGCCGATAGCGGTAACCACGAGTGCAATACATGCGGCAGTGAAGTATCTGAAGACACTTCTTTTATAAAAAGGAATTACTTTAAAAGTGAACCCTGTATGGATCTTTTCAAGCAATTGCAGTTTCGTACCGGCTTCATCGCCCATTAATTGTTCGTTCCAGTCCGTATCACCTTTAAAATGATTGATATAGCTATTGTATAAGGACAACTCCTGTTCATCAGCAGTACCATCTGCCACCTTACCTACCAATCTTATGAACGCTTGTTTATCCATCATCTTTTAATGTGCCTTTGTATGTATGGCACTTAAAAGGGACCTAACACCTGCCCTGTTTTTAATAAAAAACAAAATACTTTATAAAACACTGGTTTACAGCATTAAAAAAATAGAAGCCAATCTATTTAATGGAGTTTTAAGCTTCTTTAAAGCTCTTAAAATATGGTCATCAACCGTTTTTTCGGAAATCCCCAGCCTATCTGCAATCTGCTTATGCGTTAGATTTTCGTTCCTGCTCAATTGAAATACTTCCTTACATTTTTGCGGAAGGTCATTTACCAGATTCGTGATCAATGTTCGAAGTTCTTTTACTTCCAGCTCGTTTTCCTGAAATGATGCTATATCTACCTGCTTCAACTCATCGAAAAAACTCTCCCGTACTTTACCACTTCTGATAAAGTTAGCAATTTTGTATTTCACGGAACTGTACAGATAGCCTCTTATACTGGTTTTGATGTTTACCGTATGACGGTGCTCCCAAAGCCATAAAAACACGACCTGGCAAATGTCCATACTTTCGTCCCGGTCCCTGAGTATATTAAAAGAGGCCGTAAATAAATATTTCCAATGCCTGTTATAAAGCTCATCAAATGCTTCCCGATCGTCATAATCACGGATCAGTTCGACTAACTTCTCATCTGTAGCGCTTTCTAAATTGTATTGGAACATTTTTTTAGTATTTGTACTTTTCTTTAAACTGTAAGCGGCAGCAATAGCCAAAACTACTCAATCCTTTACTTACAGGCCTCTAAAGAACAATCAATTAAAACAACAATAATATTTTCTTAACAACTCGAGAGTACTTTTTTATAAATCTAATAAATATACTCACCAATAATATGAAATATTTATAAGATTTTAACGCTGGGCAAACAAAACTTATAGGCATATTGATTGTTAATCCCCTATATTCACAAAATAAATGGAAGCAATAATTGCCGGAGCGACAGGTTTGATTGGAAATAGCTTATTACATCAGCTACTTGATCACCCCGATTATACAAAAGTAACAGCGATAGTAAGAAATGAGATTCCCTTACAACACCCTAAGCTGGAACAGCTCGTTGTTGATTTTGATCGGCTTGAAAACCATGAAGAACATATAAAAGGTGATGTTGTATTCTGTGCATTGGGCACTACAAAAAGTAAAACCCCGGACCAGGAACAATACCGAAAAATAGATTATCAATATCCGTTGGATATTGCTTTTATAGCGCAGCAAAACGGTGCCACACAATATCACCTGGTATCGGCATTGGGTGCCAATGAAAAATCAGCTATCTTCTATTCCAAATTAAAGGGTGAAGTAGAACGCGATCTAAAGTCCGTTCCCTTTAAAGCCGTACATATTTACAGACCTTCCTTACTGGATGGTGAACGCAAGGAACACCGCAGTGCCGAAGGAATAATGATTGGTTTGATGCGTATTTTAAATCCACTGCTTATTGGTGGTTTGAAAAAATACCGGAGTATTAAAATAGAAAAAGTGGCTTCGGCGATGCTAAAGCAATCGCTGAAACCGCTTGATGGAATTTTCACCTATGATTCTGACGAAATAGAGCGACTAGGCTAAAATGCGGTCTTCAATCCCATCGTAAACCAGGAACCCGGCATAGGCACTGCCCCGGCTTCAATATATTGTACGTTAAATAAATTCGCCCCATCTGCATAAATGCTGTAATGCTTTTGCTTAAAGGCCAGTCTTACATCTATCACCATATAATCCTTATAGCTAATGCGTTCGCAGTAACGGGTAGTAAGTGTTAAGGACAACTGCTTATAAAAATCGGCACTCAGGGTACTGCTCAATTGATTTCTTAAGCTCTCCAATGCATAACGGGAGAAAACCGCAGTGGCCATTGTCTTTTTAAAACCCGGATCAAGATTGGTATACGATACCCCCAGCCTTACGTTACCCAACATATTATCTGCGACAGGCAAAACGGTATAATCCCCACTCAAAGTAAAGCCTTTGGTGTTTACCTGGCTAAAGTTCTGTGGTTGCCATGGGTCGGTCTGCAACGTCTTTACCCAGTCTATAAAATGATCTATCCGGCGTACAAAATAGCTGACATTTAAAGCCAACCGGTCATTGTTAAATTTAATCCCGCCTTCAGCATATTTAGATTGCTCGGGCCTTAACTGGTCGTTCCCGATATTTGTTGGTCCTTTATAATACAGATCGGTATAAGTCGGCAAGCGCTGTCCTGTCCCTACATTAGCAAATACACGCCAATTGCCGTAAAAGTTATATCCTACATCCAACCCGGGGAAGGCCTGCCAACCATAGTCGGAGTTATAATTGGCATAAACACCTGCATTAACTAACAAACGCTCAAGGGGTTCAAATTTATATTCACCAAATACACCTGCATTATTTCTGTTCCGCTTGCCCAGGTTTGTACTGTTAATGCGCTCCGTCCTGGCTTCCAACCCCAATCCAAAAGTTCCGATACTTGTCTGAACCGTATTGTTCAGCTCTGCATCAAATACATTTGTTTGGTGGTGATTATGAAATTTATCCGGCGTTTGCTTAATATACAGGTAATCGTCTACATTATTCCTGTAGCTGATCCTCGGCACAATCGTCCAATTTTCAGCCAGTTTTGTAGTGTAGGAAATTGATGCAAGGGTTGTTTTAACGGTTTCCTCTGATTCCTTATCACCGGGAGCAGAATAGAATGCATTGGCACCAAAATTACTATGTGTATACCCTGCAAGCACATCTATCACATCGGTTTTCCCTACTGCATACTTCCCCTGGTAATACAATTTCTGATTGTTGAAGGCGGTATTGTACCGATATCCGTTACCGGCTTCCTGTCCTGCCGACAATAAGTGGCTTGATCCGTTTAATACCAGGTTACCACTTGCCCTTAGTCCGTAATTGTAGTATTTGCTACCAGATACATTGTCCTTAAAGCTGCTGCCAGCAAATACATTTGCGGCAACACCTGTCTGCGTGGCATTGCGGGTTACAATATTAATCGCCCCTGTTAATGCGTTGATCCCATATATCCGTGATGCTGAGCCTCGCAGTACTTCAATATGATCTATATCATCCATACTAATAGGCAGGTTCATCATGTTATGTCCTGTTTGCGGATCGGAAACCTTGATCCCATTGATCAGTACCAGCGACTGATCAAAAGTTCCGCCATCGATACTGATATCTGCCTGCAAACCACCTGGTCCACGCTGGCGCACGTCGACACCTGAAACGTAACTTAACAGTTCACTTACAGATCTGGCAGGCAAGGTTTTAATCTTTTCCCTGTCAATGATCCATATATTTCTATTCTGTTTTGAAAAAGGCAGTTGTAACCGGTTTTCTTTTACAACTACTTCGTTCAGCTTATTTATGGTGTCCCCTTTTATTTTTAGCGATGGCTGTTGAGCATATACCGAGGCTATTGAAAGTGTGGTTAATATAAGCACATTGAAAGAGCGAAGCATTTTTTGTGCAGTAAAAAATTTCAGATACATTATCGGTTTAATTTTGAGCGGCAAATATAGGCCGAAAAATAAAAAACCGAACAAAAGTCCAAACTAATTTGTTTAGACAGAAACCGGGGAAATATTCCATCTCATAACGACCCCTAATTTCAGGAGGAACAGAAAATGGGAAGCTCAAAATTCCACTTCTTATCTAAATATCTGATGGTAGTGAGCTTAGGTATGCTGATATCTTGCACAGTTAAACGGCCTGCTGCAGTGGTTACCATTTCCCATCAGGAGTCCCCCCGCCCTCCTAAGGGATTTAAATTAGAGCCCGAACGTTTTCAGGAGGCATTTAAAAAAATATTAAAAGACAGGTCCCATACACTACCCTACCCGGAATTGATTGATGTTTATTATGCGAAAAGAGATTATCGGCCTGCACTTGCCCCAAGGTTCCTACCCCAAAACCAATTCCAGATCCTGCTGGACTATTTGGACAACTCAAATCATCACGGATTTGACCGCAAAATTTTCGGGGCAGAAATATTAAGAAAGCGGCTGACAGAATTCAATAACCGCAAAGCCACAGATACGCTTGACACTTACCGTGGTTTGGTAGAACTTGATCTCGCCACTGCAAATTCGCTGATCCGGTACAGCCTGGCTTTGCAGTTCGGAATTACAGACCCGACTCAAGTTTATGAGCAATATTCAATACCTACGCTACAACCGGATAGTACTGCGGTATTGAAAGTGTTTGAAGTTCGTGAGCTAAAAGCATATCTGGACAGTATACAACCTGCAGGAAAAACCTATCTAGCCTTGCAAAAAGCCTTTATGGCGAAATCAGGTATAGACGATTCGGACAGCATCAGAACACTGATGGTTAATATGGAAAGGCTCAGGTGGAAAAACAAACCTCAGGAACAAAAATCCGTACAGGTCAACATTCCTGATTTTAGTCTGAACGTTATTGAAAATGGAAAATCAATACTGCGTATGAAAGTATGTGTCGGAAAACCTGGCGACTGGGAGACACCCCAAATAGGTAGTATGATCGATGTTGTACAGGTAAATCCGGTATGGAATATCCCCCAAAGTATTGCCAGCAATGAAATTTCCAAAGAAGCTGCCCAGGATAGGTATTACCTGGCCAACAGCGGTATATATGTTTACCACAAAGGAAAGCGCATTACCGATACAGAATCGATTGACTGGTCGTCTGCCAACATTAGCGAGTATAGCTTCCAGCAGCAACCAGGAACAGAAAACGCGCTGGGAAAGATTAAATTTCTCTTTAAAAACCAAAGCAATGTTTACCTCCACGATACTCCTGCACAGTCGGCCTTTAATAAACCTAAGCGTGCAATAAGTCATGGCTGTGTGCGCATTGAAAAACCATTGCAATTAGCCTATGTACTCTTTGGTAAGGGTGAAAAATACCAGCAAATCAAAGCAGCAATGCAAAGTGGCTACCCACATGCAAAATTCGTCGGTTTGCCTACAAAAATTCCGATAAGGCTGATGTACTATACAGCATGGTCCGATAACAATGGAAAGGTCCAGTATTTTGAAGACATATATGATCTTGATGATAAACTTTATGAGGCCATTGAAAAGATCAATTAAGGAAAATATTCAACTTATGTATGATCTCTATTCAATCTACATTCCAAACTTTCCCTCGTAAGGGTACAAGGCTTGAGCTCATGGACGATATTTTCCATCAGATTACTTTTGCAATTCCAGATAAACCGGCCCGATTAAACCTGCCCTTGGATTCCCCCGATAAGCAGATGGAATAGTCTGGTAATGATTAGATAATGTGCTGTACACCAAAATCTCTATTTCATTATCTCCGGCTTTAAGAAATGAACCAATATCGGCTTTATATGGCTTAGACATCAACGTTGTCACTTCCCGGCCATTCACCTTTACCGCACAGGTAGCTACAACCTCCCCAAGGTTTAAGGCAATTTTATCTTTCAGCTGTTGGTCCGTAATATTTATTATTTTCCGGTAATAAAGTCCACCTGAATAATGTTTCATCTGTCCGGTTTCCGCCCAGTCACCAGCTTCAAGTAAACCGGAAGTACAAAACAACTTAACTGGAAAAGGAAATGCTGCAACATCCTGTATCCCCGTTTCTGTTTCTATCTTCATGGCTACTATTGCTACTTTTTCTTTCTTTTCGGGCAGTGTTATCCTGTAAGTATTCAGTCCGGCCTCGGTTTTAAGTAATTCAATGTTTTTACCAGCTACGGCCTTGCCATCAATCCACACTTCCGGGTTTTTACCATAAATACCCATTTCCATTTTTTCCAAACCTGGGGCAGACTTAAAACGATAACACCAGGTACTAATTTTACCCTGGTTAGGGTCGAACATCAACTTGGGCGACAGGTACCAACGCATTGCCAGTATTTTGGAATATGGAGATACTGTTTCTGGCCGGGGGCTTGTTGCGGGCAGGAATACAATAGCACTTCGCGGGCGTTCATCACGGGAGTTCGGACCTACTTTAAAGCCTTTCTTAAGTATCTTTTGAAAACCTGCGAGAACAATATGCCAACCTTTTGTAAGCTGAATTTCAGTGCTACTGATCAGCTTCCCGTCAACATATAATTTATCGGGCTGCCGCTCCCCGAGCTCAATACGGTACATTTGTGTTTGTGGGGAATATACAGAAGTGCTGAACAAGTGACTGCCGGCACCGTCCAAAATCAGGAACCCGTCATTAACCCTGGCTTTTAAACCATGATAGCCTTGTGGCCCAGGATGGTTCCAAACACCGAAACGCCAGGAGAAACGATAAGGTTTCCAACCGGTTAATTTACCAGTTAAAGCATCCTGGACCAGGGTATCAAAATTCTGTACGGAATCGGTCAGCCAGTTCATCTGGTATCCATAATCGTAAATACCTTCTTCCCAGTTTTGATCCGAATAGGTTGCTGATGTCCACTCTTTTGTAACGGTGTTACCGGCACTGAATTTAAAAGTGCGGGCTTCTGTAGCAATCTTTTCTGAAGATGCCGGCAAACGGAAATCACCCCATTTATTATCCATAGTAGGTAAATAGCTAATTCGCCACTCGCCCTTAACAGGTATTTGCGTTTTAGCTTTTAAAGCCAGTTGTCCTTGCGTGGCCACTACTGCCTGACCCGGTGAAAACACAATCAAACTAGAGTTACTGAAACCTGCGTCTGAACGAATATAGGTTCCCTCACTGGTTTGTCTGATGACAGGCAAAACTTTAGTTTGCCCGGTTTTGGCATCCCAAAGCTCTGGCTTTCCATGCATCCTGAAAAAGCATTCATTACCAGGTTTTACATTCATGGTCATGTACAGGTCGCGCTCCCCTATTTTACGGTGCAATACTTTTCCACCACCTTCACCGGGGATGAAATCCGGTGTAATATGTTGTGCCAGTATCGTAGCAATGTTCAATGTATCAGCAAGTAAACCTTTTCCTCCGGCAGCATTCTGGTGCGTACCAGCCTTTTTACCGGCTTCCTGTTCCTTAGCCGTTAAGCCGAAAATCTCCTTTACGATGGCATCAACCTCCGGATCATCACTGCCTTTACGTGTGCTGGCGATAGGTAATGCACCCGTGGCTACAACAATTCCGCCTTTACGGTAAAAATTTAATGTCTGCTGCAAAGCCTCATAATGCATCGCCTTCATATCAGGAAGGATCAGTACCTTGTAGGACATGTCTGACACTTTCAAAGATTTGTCACTGATCTCAGTTTTGAGGAGTGATCTGTAATCCATGAAATCGTAATCCAAACCTGCATTGCTCAATGTTTTTGCAGTTGCGAAGCTTACATTTGGCCTGGTGCCGGGAAATGCCTGCATGGGTTCGGTAGGATACATCAGCGCGATATCACTGACGTAGGTACCCTGACTCATCAGATAGCTCAAACGCTCACCATATTCCAGCCATTTCTTCATGTGCGGCCAGTAAGGCATACGGTAGTGAAAATCTGGCGGTGCCCACTCCCACCATCCACCATGTGTGGTATAATAAAGGCCATGCATACAAATGAGATTACCCCCTGCTATAAAATGGTGGTCCAATTGTTCGGTCAGCCATTCGCCACTACTACCCCAACCCATACTGTGAAAAGCTTCCAGCCAGGTACGGGGGCGCTTGTATAGATGCGCAACGGAGCTGGACACCTTCGTTTGTATAAACGACGAACCTCTGGCGGGAGCATCATTTCCTGGTGCGGTATACCAGCTTTCTACCCGAAAATAATCCACATAATTTAGCGGTTCCAGTCCGCGGTCCAGATTATCCGAACCGTAAATGAGACCACGGCTGGCATGCCAATCGTAAATGGGTTTAAAATATCTTTCTTCTGCCAATTCTATCAGCACATCAGCATAGTCCATACGGATTTTCGGCGTAATCGCACCGATATAATCCTTTAAAGCAGGAAGATAAGGCAATACGTCATAGCCTTTTATCCGTTTGAATTGCTGCGCAAAGTCTTCCGACCAGGTGGTCATGTTAAATGGAATAAACAGTTCATCCTGGAAAAAATAGTTCATCCCTTTGCGGCCCTGTGCATCCATTTTATCCTCAAAGCGTTGGAAATAGTGCTTCACCAATTCCTTGCCATGGTCAGGGTGCAACATATAGTTATTACTGGCGACAATGGTATATACATGCCAATTGGAACCATTTGGGGCTTTGAACTGGAGCTGATTATTTTTAACCTTTCCTTTAAGGTCTATGAATGCAGCAGTCCCATTTACCGGCCATGCGGTCATACTAATCAGGTCGGACGGTACGATCTTTTTTAGGGAAGCACCTGCTTTTATGGTGTCAACTTTTATGAGCAACGTACCTTTATAGGATTTAAAACGTTCCAGGTCGCGCACCTCATCGGTAGAGTAACCATTACCTACCCAGCCGATGGTATAGTCGTCGAGACCTACCGCCATGCCACGCTTTGCTGCTTCTCCTGAAAACCAGTTCCAGGTTTTCCACCATTCATCAGAATATACGGCCGGGTTACCGGCTTCAGTCCTTCCGTAAAGTCCGTACCCATTTTTTTTATTAAAGTCGTAATCTGCTCCCTTAGGATCTGTATGCAGATAGCTAACCGCAAACCCATCTGTAGCAGATTCCTTAAGGATATCCAGCTGCTCGGTTAAACGGGCGCGGGAAAGAGTGTCTCCATTCCACCAGAAGAAAGGCACATTGCCATATCCTTTTGGGGGCACTGTAAAGCCGGGACGGACATCAAATTTCGCGTCCCTGCTGGGATAGCCACTATATCTGGTATCATGTGGCATACCATTTTTCTTTTGCGCTCCACACAGTACCGTAAAAAGTACCAGGCTGAAGGTAAAAGTAAATTTGAAAACAACTGGGCCTTTTGTCATCATTCGTTTGGTTAGTTTGTATAATTTTTATACCTTTTTAATGCTTCGAGGTAGTAATAGTCGGCATAGGTAAGTGGAACATCCACCTCTGAGCCTTTCGGCATATGGCCTACACTGTGTTTCAGCAGGAAACCTCCGTTTGTGCCCCTTGCTGCTTTATAGCTTTCGGAAGAAAGTTCGCTGATGATATTTTCTGCAGTTTTAAAATAGTGTTGTGCTTGTTTGCCTTCATTATACTTGCTCAATTCAAGCAATGCCGAGGCAATTACCGCAGCGGCAGATGCATCCCTTAATGCTGCAGGTATACCAGGGGCATTAAAATCCCAGTATGGAATCCCATCGGCAGGCATATTTTTATGGTTGAGGATAAACCCGGCAATATGATTGGCCTGATTGAGGTATTTAGGATCTTTCGTTTCCCGGTACATCAGGGTATATCCGTATAGCCCCCAGGCTTGTCCCCTTGCCCATGCAGATTCATCCGCATACCCCTGATCTGTTCTTTTTTGCTGCACGTTTCCTGTTTGCGGATTGTAATTGAGCACATGATAAGAACTATAGTCTGACCTGAAATGGTTTTTCATAGTTGTATTTGCATGAACCACTGCCTTTTTATAGTAAGAAGAATCGCCCGTTGCTTTAGTTGCCCAGAATAGCAGCTCCAGATTCATCATATTGTCAATGATGACCAGAAATTCAGAAGGACTGGCATCCCAGGATTGGATGCAACCTACTTTTGGGTTAAACCGGCTTGCCAGTGAATTGGCGCTGGTAATTAATATATCCTTGTAAGCGGGTTTTGGCTTAATTTGATTCATCAGGCCAAAGCTGCAATACATCATAAAACCCAGATCATGGGTACTGGTATTGTTTTTTTCTTTTTCCAATACTTTTAAAATCCTTTCCGTTTCCTTCAGCAATTCAGGACTCTTTGTTTCCTCATAGATGTAGAGGAGGGAGCCGGGATAAAAGCCGCTTACCCACCAGTCTGACTTACAAGTTTCAAACTTATCCTTAAGGGGATAATATGTTTTAGGAAACTGATCTGTCTGCAGGTTTCCCATCAGTATCCTATATTGCTGATCAGCGTCAGCGAATTCCTTATCAATTTTATTAATCAATGTGGCATCTGTTTTTAAAACCTGTTTCTTAAGGCTACAACCTAATGCCGCAACAACTATAAACAACATACAAATACCATTTTTCAACTTACTCATCTTCATCCGGTTATAAATAAACACTTATCGCTTACAACAATTTTAAAGTCGGTTTAAGGAATAGAATGGTCTGCAGGCATATTTACCCCTCCCCAGATCTTTTTTGCCGTCCATGGTTGGGCGGCCGCTGTCCAGAATGGATCACTTGCAGGCAAGCCCAGTGGCAACAATCCTACGGTACAGAGGTACAAGCTCCCTGTAGACATATAATATTCCCCCAGATCTATCTGGTGGCCACAAAAACCAATCGTAAGCCAACCTTTGCTGTCGAATGTCCCAGGTGCTTCTATCATCCTTTGAATAACGAGTGACATCGCTCCCCTCACCTGGGCCGGACTGATGAATGCCGGCAGTTGATTCATCAGGGCAATCTGCGCCAGTCCCTGCAACGCACCAAAACGGTATACCAGCGACCTCCCTATTGGTGGAAATGTACCTTCGGGTGAGATTGACCTTTCCTGAATATCGGCATACCTTACCGCTCTTTTTAAAATGATATCATAGACCTCTTTTTTCTCCAGTCCTTTATCAACCATTGTTTTTACAATGTCAATGAGCATAGGGTGTATCACAAAGCTGTTGTAATAATCAAAATGAAACTTTGGTCCATCCCCATATATTCCATCTCCTTTATACCATTCTTCCAGTTTTTTTATTGCATAATCAATTCTTACCACATCCGCATCTTCACCAATACGCATCAAAAAGCTTTCTATCATCGCCATAAAAAGCAGCCAATTGTTGTAAGTAGGTTTGATGTTACGGGTCGATTTCAGCGCCTTAATGACATCACTTTTGGTTTTATCAGACAAAGGTTCCCATAATGTTTTCGGTGCCCTGATCAGCGCCTGTGCAAGGAAGGAGGCATCTACCAATGCCTGTTCATATTTTTGGGAAGTAAATTGCATAAAGTCGGGCGAAGCCGGATCTACTGCATTGGCCAGGCTTTTACGGGCCAGTAAAATATACTTTTCTCTTATTTTCCCTTCGTCCGTATCATCAGGCCCCAACTCTAACCATGGGGCAATCCCCGCCATTAACCTTCCAAACGCTTCAAGGTAGGTCACCGTTCTACGGTCATAAGTACTAGCTGGATTAACCTCAACGGGCATATTCTTTTTTAGCGTTCCCTGGCTTAAATTATTCAATACCGGTGCTGCTATTTTGGTAATTACCTGAACCCAATAGGCCCTGTCTTCCGCACTCTTATTTTCCCCGGACAGTTTCCCGGCACCAGCTTCAATTGCAGCTGCATTTAAACCTATCCCCGTTAGTGCGGTAGCAGGTATTAAAGATAAGAAGTCCCTTCTATACATATTTAAAGATTAATTGTATTGTTTCTTTCCTATACCATTAATGAACCAACTGCAGCTTAACTGTTTTGAGTTCTTCAGAATTAGGCCCCAGCATGATGGTGAAGCTACCGGGTTCTGTAATCCATTTTCCATCTTTCCAAAACTCCAGTGCCCTTGTGGTCACGGGTAGGGAAATTTTCTTGCTTTCGCCGGGCTGCAGACTGATGCGTTGAAATCCTTTAAGTTCTTTAATAGGGCGTGCCAGCGAAGAAATGTCATCACGCAGGTAAAGCTGTACAATCTCGTCGCCCGCCATTTTACCGGTATTACGCACTTCTACTTCTGCAAAAACAGTTTCACCGGGCCGCATAGTGGCTTTAGAAAGTTTAACCTCCCCATAGCTGAACTGCGTATAACTTAAGCCATATCCGAAAGGATAAGTCGCCCCCTCCTTTGTATTCCACATCATCCTAGGTCTTCCCGGAATTAATGTGTTGTAAAATGCGGGCACCTGCCCCACATTACGCGGATAGGTTACTGTTAATTTCCCTGAAGGGTTGATATCTCCGAATATAGCTTCGGCCACTACAGTTCCTGTTTCCTGCCCCAAAAACCAACCATCAAGAATAGCCGGCACATGATCTTTAGCCCATTGAATGGCTGCAGGGCGACCATGTAAAAGCACCAGTACAACCGGTTTACCTGTAGCCACTATTGCCTGCATCAGTTTATCCTGGTCTCCAGGTAAAGTAATGTCATCACGGTCTACATTTTCCATAACCGTTTTATCATCATCCCCCAATACGAGTACACACACCTCGGCTTGCTTCGCAATCGCAATAGCTGCTTCAATCTGTGCGTCTTTAGGGTTTTGTATATCGGTACCCTTGGCATATAAAACCTCCACATTTTTACCCAGCGCATTTTCTATCCCTTGCTTAACAGTGATAAAATGCTTTGGCTGTTGTGTAGAATAGGTACCCAATCTAATCGTATCTGCGTTTGGCCCTATAACAGCTATTTTTTTGAACTGGTCCTTTTTAAAAGGGAGCAGGTTAGTGCTGTTCTTTAGCAGAATAATACTTTTACGTGCGGCCTCCAATGCCAAGGCATCATGTGATTGGTCACTCAATACAGTTTTATAATCCGACCTCGGGCTGGATAATGAACCATCAATCTGCGAGAAAAATACATCTGCGTTTACATCCGCATCTTTCGTCCCTTTCTGCAGCTCGGTCATTTCTTTCCCCAATGGTTTTTCTTCTTTATCCAGCTGTAGTGCAATCTTAAATTCAAGTACTTTTCTAACGGCGTCATCTACCAATTTCAATGGTACTTTTTCGCTTTTTACCGCGGCAACTAAAGGCGGGCCGTACATTCTTTTATCTGCCCAGGTTTGTTTAAAAGCCAGCTCGGTATGTACACCAGCTTCCAGGCCTTTTCTTATCGTTTCTTCCCGTGTTTCGGTCGCGAACAAGCGGTCTTGCACCCACCTCAGATCATTGTTATCTGAAACGCCGAGTCCGTTAAACCCATATTCCTTACGGAAAACATCATTTAAAGTATAGGTATTGATGTGGCAAGGCACACCATTTAAAGTATGGTGCGCGGGCATTACAGCACCTACTTTAGCTTCTTCTACTGCCGCCCTGAAAGGCGGAAGGTGAACTTCATGCAAATTACGAAGGGATATTTCTACCGCTGCCCCGTTTGCGCCCAGTAAGGGCTCGCTATCGGCAACAAAATGCTTCGCCGTTGCCACCACGTGGTCTTTATTATAGCGATCTTTTCCTGTTCCCTGTAAGCCATTGATAAAGGCGGCTCCGATTTTGCCCACCAGGTAAGGATCTTCGGCATAACCTTCTTCAAATCTACCCCAGCGCGCATCACGCAATACACCAAGCATCGGTGTATAACAATGATGGATCCCGACTGCCCGGGCCTCTTTTGCTATCACCGCAGCAACACGTTCTACCAAAGAAGGATCCCAGGAACTGGCAATTGAAATGGCCTGGGGGAATGAGGTTGCACCAGCAGCAACGATGCCATGTAAGGCTTCACCGGCCTGCATATGTGGAATATTGAGTCTTTTATTCGCATTTGGATAAAATGATGCCAGCTGATGTGCTTTTTCTTCCAGCGTCATCTTGCCCAACAACATTTCAACTTTTTGTCTTTCAGCTTTGGTTAAAGGAATATAACCGCTTTTTTCCTGTGCCTGTAAATAAAGGCATTGAAAACCAGCAATGAAGAGTAGTACATATTGAATTAACCTCATGTGCATTTAAAATTATAGCTGTAAAAAATGTTAAGAAACTGCGCAGGCCTAAGCCTGCACAGTTGGGATTGCGTGTGTATAGAAAAAATTAGTAGCCTGGGTTATTGATAATTTGAAAACCTACGTTTCTATCTATCGCTGTTTGCGGAATTGGCATTAAATTATTGATCGTCTGAACTGATTCGGCAGATCTTTCGTATCCATATTTTTTAGTTCTTTCATAGAGTTTGCCAAGTCGGGTAAGCGTCATCATTCTAAATTCTTCTCCATACAACTCCCTTGCCCGTTCATCAAGAATATAATCTATGGTTACATCAGCCGGATTAGTAATTAAAGGTGCTTTTGCACGATCTCTGACTACATTTAGATCTGCCATTGCCAGATCAGGTCTTGATTTTGCCAATTGGGCTTCTGCTCTTAAAAAATAGGTTTCGGGAAGACGTATTACATAAAAATCCCTGACATAACCATTATCTGGCTTTTGGGCAATGTGTTTATCTGTTCCAAATTTAGCCCAGTTTGGATAGATATATATCATGGTATCTTCACGTGCTGTTAAGAACGATTTTGGAATAAGTTGCCCCTTTGTATAACCAGGGACATTTGCTCCAAAATAATATTTACGTTTAATGTTCGTCTCATTGTTACGGATATCTGTTCCCGCGTTTTTCCAGATAGTATAATTGGTATAGTTAGTTGGCCGGCAATATCCTACCCCTCGTCCGGTACTATCCTGGGCCACATTAGAATACCCTGCCTTTATCAAACCCCAGTAATTGCACCACATCATCCGCTCAATTAAAGGTCTGCCAGCAAACTGTGTTCCCCCTATAACTACAGCACCGGTTGAACTTTGTTCAAACTGTGCAACGAAGATTCCTTCGTTGTTACCAGTCTGTCTGTTTTGATTGCCCATTACAAAAAGATCATAATAATGATTTTTATCCGCTTCTGAACTACGCGCACCAAATCTTGCCTTTACCAGATCATACGCCCCATCAGTTCCGTCTATTACCCGCGTAGCAGCTGCAATAGCCCCGTCGTAATCCTTAAGGCAAATATTTACTTCAGATAAAACATGATCAGCGGCGGCCCTAACAACGCGACCGGGACTTGTTGTAGTTAGCGGAAGATTAACCCGGGCAAATTCAAGATCCTTTTTGGCAAAAGCCCATACTTCTTCACGGGTATTTCTTTGAAAGTCTACTTTAGCCTCTTTTATCGGAGCATCAACAATAGGTACGCCGCCATACATGTTGGCTAAATTACGATAGGCAAATCCCCTGAAAAAATACCCTTCGGCCAAAGTTTCGTTTTTTTGTGTAGCCGTGGTCCATAATACCCCTTCTTTAGAAGCATTTTCTATCAGCGTATTTGCATCCCTAATAATTGTATACTGCAGATTATACCAATCTGCAGAAAAAGTTTCCTGGGAATTAACAAGCCCCCAGTTGTTAAACTTAGCGGCATCATCCCGGGGATCGAAACAAACGTCTGTTCCTAAACCAAGAATAAAAGCTTCATGGGTAAGATCTGCTGTGTTATACATCAATTGGATACTCCGGTACATATTTGCGCTTAAAGCGTCAAACTGAGCTTTATTGGTATAAGCAGTTTCTGTACTCAACTTATCTTTTAATTGCTCGGCAAGGAAAGCATCATCCTTACATGATGAGCATAATGATATCACTAATGAAAGCGAAACAATTATATGTTTTTGATTTAATTTCATAATTGTAAATTTTAATTAAAAGCCGACATTTAAGCCAAACGACACAGTACGCATTAAAGGATTGGATATATTTACACTCCCGTTTGACGAACCACCATTTCCACCAATTTGGGCTCCGTTTGCCGGATCAAGACCAGTCCAGCCGGTTAAGGTGATCAGGTTGGTACCACTAACGTACACTTTCAGATTGTCCATTTTTAACTTCTGTGTAATCGATTTAGGAAAATTATAACTTAGTGAAGCGGTTTGCAAACGAACAAATGTTCTGGATTGATAAAAACCATACTGGAAGGGATTTGCGTAATTAGGGCGTGGGTATTTATCATTTTCATTACCTGGCATCCAATAGGGCAGATCTATCCAATTGGCCTGTGTAGGCAATGTAGATCCGGGATTTAACCCTCTTAAATTCGTAGAGCTAAAGAAGTTATTTTTGCCGCCACCAATAATCGCATTTACACTGAAGAAAAGCTGGAAATTTTTATACCCAAAAGTATTGGACACGTTAAAATTGAAATTCTCCTTGCCATATCCGATTACTGACTTGTCTAATTCATTAATCACATTATCGCCGTTGAGGTCCTTGATCTTCAAATCACCTGGAAAAAATATTTGTGTTCCACTTACAGTTTTGTATTTATTCATGTATTCTGTATCCGAACTTTGAACTACCCCTAGAACAGTATAGTCATAGTTTGCACCAAGGGATTTTCCTATAAATAAGCTATTGGCGATATCATCATCCTCTTTACCGTCTTTATTAACATCCAGACCATATAAGTGAACAAGCTTATTTCTATTCATCCAAAAACTAAAACCTGAACTCCAGTTAAAACCTTTATCAGATTGTATATTTACGGTATTTAACGTGATCTCTATACCACGGTTCTGAACCTCACCTTTATTGTCTTTCACAGTATTGAACCCGGTCATGATCGGAATAGAGCGCGTCAGCAACTGATCAATAGTTTTGCTCTTATACATGTCTATACTACCAGACAGTCTGTTATTAAACAGCTGAAAATCAAAACCAAGGTTTAATGCGTCAGTTTTTTCCCAGGTGAATTTATTATTGGCAAGGTTAGCAGGGAAACTGGTTGCAGTAGGTGTACTACCGAAAACAGTATTATTTGTACCATTGGTAAAAGCCAGGGTTTCATATGCTTCAACGCCCTGATTACCTACCCTTCCGTAAGACAGTCTTATTTTCAGATAATCTAAAAAAGTCTTGCCTTTCATAAAATCTTCCTCCGTAATCGTCCACGCTACGGAACCTCCCGGAAAATATCCCCATTTAAATCCATCTGCAAATGCGGAATTGGCATCCCTCCTAAGTGTAAATGTAGCGTAGTAACGCTGTTTATAATTATAGTTTAATCTACCGAAATAACCAATGTTCTTTTTCTCCCTTAAAAGATTCAATCCATCTTTCGTAGTCGCAAGGTGAAGTCCGTTATATCCTAAACTGGTAGTTCCTGCTTTTAAGAAATCTGACCCGATCAGCTTTGTTGACTGGAAACTTGAATAGTCTCTTGTATAGCCAAACATTGCGTCAACATTATGATTATCAAAAGACCTGGTATACGACAACAGGCTATTGATTAACCAGGAATCGTTCTGTTCATGCGTACGGGATCCATTTGCTGTTGATAAAAATTGTAATGGATTCGCAACGTTTGCAGGAAGAAGTGTATTTACTTCTCCAAATTCATGATGGAAATAGGCGAATTCACTGGAACCTTTATTTCCTGTGGCCTCAAAGCGGTAATTCAATCCTTTAATAAAAGGAACTTTAACATTGACGAACCCTGTTCCTCTAATGTTATATTGCTTATTGAGGTCGTCATCATACATACCAGGAAGTAAGGCATTTGTAGGGTTACCCCAAAACGGATTAAACAACGACGTGTTGCCTGCAGGGTATCTTTGCAAGATCTGGTCATTTGTTCCCTCCAGATATTTGTAGCTAAATGGCGCCATATAGGTTGCCATATACATATTTGGTGAGATACCTGAGAAATCACGTGAAGAGTAATAGGCATTCATGCCGTAAGAAAGCCAGTCTGTAATGGTATTTTCCAGCTTTAGCGTTAGGTTAGGTTTAGTGAACCGATCATTGTACAATACGCCTTTTTGATCAAGAAAACCCGCAGAGAAATAGTAATTCAGCTTGTCAGTTCTACCCGAAACACTTAATTCATAGTTTTGCACCGGAGCATACTGCGTAACTTCATCCAGCCAGTTTAATTCGTGACCTTCATTGTAAGCCTTAAGTTCAAGTGGTGAAAGTACCTTCGTAATATCTGTAATATCTGTTCCACGTATAGATAAATTATCTTTTCTCCATTGTAAAAAGTCTTCACCTGATTTCATTTTCGGTACACGTGTCCAATTCTGAATACCATAATACGTACCAAAGCTGATCTGTGGTTTTTCTGTCTTACCCCGTTTGGTAGTGATGATGATCACCCCATTTTGAGACTGAGATCCATATATGGCAGCCGCACTCGCATCTTTAAGCACGTCATACGTCGCAACATCGTTCATGTTGATCTCGTTCAGATTTCCGTTAAAAATAACACCATCCAATACGATTAAAGGTGCAAGGGAGCTGCTAATCGAATTTTGCCCCCTAAGTACGATATTCGGTGTAGCACCAGCGGAAGTCGAAGGGCCAATATTAATTCCTGGCGTACCCTGTAGGGCCTCCATAACATTAATAAATGGCATTGAAGACTTGGGTCCGTCTTCAAATTTGATTGTAGTAATTGCTCCGGTCACGTCTTTACGCTTTTGTGTACCATATCCTATTACAACAACATCATTCAACTGGTTTTGAGCAGGCAAAAGAGTAATGTTAATCTTCGTCCGGTTGTTCACCTTTATTTCTTGTGTAACATAACTCAGAAAACTAACTGTAAGTGTCGCATCACTTTCTGTTGTGAGTTTAAAACTTCCGTTTGCATCAGTTATCGTTCCACCTCCTGCCGAACTTTTGATAGTTGCACCAATAATCGTTTCACCTTTTTCATCGATCACTTTACCAGTGATGATAATTGGCGCCAGTACTCCTTTTGCTGCTACAGCTTTACCAGGTTGGGCCAGGAAAACTATAAAAACAGAAGCGAGCAACATTTTTGCAACCTTTAAGCTTAAAAAGCTACAATTTTTGAGTTTGAGTTTGATCATACTTCACGGTTTTAGATTGGTTATTCTTTCTATTTGGTTAATGTTGTTATTCCACTGGACTAAATCGTCCGGTTAGTGGTTCGTGGAAAAACAGCAATCTGATAAAAAGTGTGCGAACACAGAATTACTCTTTCATGCTTACACAAACATAATAAAATATTAATGTGTGCGAACACAATTTTGAAAATATTTTTTATTACTGAGTTTTTGTTACTATGTTTGGCTATTGGGTTTTTGTACACAGCATATAACCGGAGGTTCTAAAAAAATATATTTTATGATCCTAAAATGCCCATAAAACAAGAAATTAATACCACCAGATATAAACCATTCGATTTGTTTTAATAAATCAACATTTATGAAAAAAATAATATTTTCTTCTCTGATGCTAATTACATCAGTTGTGTACGGACAAAACAAGGATAAACTTCTTCATGCCATAGATGTAGATGCGATAAGAGAAACAAAGCTTACCGGATATATCGGGCTGGGACCAACCATTATGTCGAAGCCAGCAACAACACAACAAGTCAGCACCTTATTAAAGAGGTTTCCAGGTAAAACATATTTTACCTTTCCTGAAAGTCGTGAAAATCCCATCAGATTACTGGACAGCCTGCCTGAAAAATGGATCAATTATACTTCCGAAGCCCTCACCTCATTTTCTGGATCAGCACAGCCAGGCGAATATTATGTATTCCAGGTAGGCCTATACGCCCCGTCACAATCTTTAAAAAACATAAAAGTGCGACTTAAACCACTTAGCAATGGCAAAGGACAAACAATTAATGATGTCACCTGTTTCAATTCGGAAGGCATCTCTTTTAAAGGAGAACCCTACAAAAAAACTTTACAGCTTGATGCTAAAGCGGTTTTACCTTTATGGTTTGGCATACAGGTGCCCGAAGACTTCAAAGGAACATATAAAGGGCTAGTCGAAATTACACCAGAAGGAAAACCAGCTACCACCGTGCAGGTCAGCATTAATGTGAATGGCAGCATCATTGCCAATCATGGTTACAATGATGAAACGAAATTATCCCGTCTTGACTGGCTAAACACCAAGGTGGCACTCGATAATGGTATCACTAACGGCTTTAGACAAGTAGACAGGGCCCAAAATAAAATATCGATACTCGGAAGAACGATAAAATTATCTGAACAGGGTTTACCGCTTGACATCCAGACTTATTTTGACAAAAACAATGAGCTTATATTACCCAAAGGTGAGCCGATTATCGCCGCCCCTATTCAGTTTATCATCTCGCAAAACGGTAAAGACCTGAATTTAAAGGCTAATCATTTAAAATTTGAAGACCATTTCCCGGCATCAACCCACTGGACAACAACTTTAACGAACGGTGATATTACCGTTACAGTTAAAGGCCGGGCAGACTACGATGGTTTTATAGGCTATAGCGCTACAGTGACAGCATCAAAAGACGTTGCCGTTGACGACATCAGGATAGAAACACCTATGCGGACAGAAAAAGCCACCTATATGATGGGACTAGACAAAGATGGCGGCTTTAGTCCGAAGGAATGGAAATGGAAATGGAATGTCCTTGAAAAACATCAGGACGAGGTATGGATGGGCGCCGTAAATGGTGGTCTTAAAATTAAATTAAAAGGCAAAAATTACCAGAGGCAGCTGGTAAACCTTTATTATCCCTTTGGTCCCTTACATGAGCCCGAATCATGGGGGAACGGCAATAAAGGTGGCGTAGATATCTACGAAGAAAATAAAGCCGTAATGATTAAAGCCTATTCAGGAAAAAGGATTTTAAAGAAAGGCGAAACTTACCAGTTTGACGCTGAATTTTTAGTAACCCCATTTAAACTGATCAACAAAGACATACAGTTTAACGACCGCTATTATCATTCTGACATTGACACCACAAGCAACACCATCAGACTTGCAGAAGAACATGGTGCCAATATCATAAATATACACCATAAAAAAGACATCTACCCCTTCCTGGACTATCCTTTTGCCAATGACAATGTACCAGACCTTAAAGCTTTCATTGACAGCTCGCACACTAAAGGGATTAAAACAAAGATTTATTACACCACCCGTGAAATTAGCGTGAACGCTCCTGAACTATGGACCATGCGCGCCTTAGGAGATGAAATCATTTACCCCGGCCCAGGTATGGCGACAAGAACCCTGGTTAATCCAAACGGCGTGCACCCCTGGTTGGGACAAAATCTAAAAAAAGACTTCATTCCGGGTTGGGTAGCTACATTTACTTCAGGAAAATATAAAGGCAGACAAGATCTTGCTGTACTCACCAGGCCGGACTCAAGATTAAATAACTTCTTTTTAGGCGGACTGGAATGGATGTGTAAGGAATTAAATATTGATGGAATTTACATGGACGACCTGGCACTCGACCGTGAAACGATGCAAAGGACCCGTAAAATACTGGAAAGAGAAAGACCGGGCGCTAAAATTGATATGCACACCTGGAACCATTACAATAAATACGCAAAATGGGCATCTTCCTTAAACCTGTATATGGACATGTTACCTTATATTGATCATTTATGGGTTGGAGAGGCAAGAGATTATAACCGCTCATCAGATTACTGGCTGATAGAAGTTAGTGGGGTACCATTTGGACTTTCATCACAGATGCTAAATAAAGGGGGCAACCCATGGCGGGGAATGGTATTCGGTATTACCAACAGACTGGGCTGGTTTAAAGCTAAAACACCAGAACACATCTGGAAATTCTGGGACGATTATCACATCGAGAAAAAACAAATGATAGGTTTCTGGAACAACGAAATACCTGTTAAAACAGACAATGACAAAACCGAGGCCACCATTTTCAAAGGCAAAGATGAAGTTATCATTGCCCTGGCAAACTGGACATCAGAGACCCAGAAATGCAAATTAAAAATAGACTGGAATGCACTTGGTTTTTCGGCGCATGAGGTAAAAGCAGAGATCCCGGAAATCATTGAGTTTCAGGAAGGCCGAAAAATCGATATCAGGGACGAAATTACCCTGGAGGGAGAAAAAGGATTTCTGATTGTTTTAAAGAAAAAATAACCACTAGCGGAAGGAATTCATGAAAAAAATATTTGCAGGACTATTATTCTTATCTTTTGTTGTCATACACCACAGCTATGCACAACAGCGGATTGAAATATATGTTTCCCCCGATGGGAGCGCTAATGGTAAAGGAAAACTCAAAAATCCAGTCGCCACTATTGAAAAGGCAATTGAATTGGCAGATAAGCAGAGTAATAAGAAACAATTGCCCGCAGAAATCATTTTACGTGGCGGCGTATACCCCCTCTCTTCTACACTGGAAATTGTAAAAGGAAAAACCTGGAATTCAGGGATGCCCTTGACCATAAAAGCTTACAACAACGAAAAACCTATTATCCACGGTGGCAGGATCGTTCCAAATGAGCTAATTAAACCAGTCTCCGATCCGGTTTATCTGGAACGATTTTTACCTGAATTCAAGGATAAAATCAGACAGGTACCGTTGACCGCTGCAGGCATCCATCATATTGGAAAATTGAGGATGATCGGCTTTACAAGAGGTTACGCCCCTGCCCCATTGGAAATATTCACGAATGACAAACCCGGCACCATAGCACGCTGGCCTAATAAAGGGAGCATCCTTATTCACACAGTTCTTGACACTGGATCCCTCTCCCGATGGGGCGACTCCACCAACCGTGGTGGCGTATTCACTTATAAAGACATCACTAGACCTTCAAGATGGAAGGAACCAGGCAAAGCATGGATTTCCGGCTTTTTCAGATGGGGCTATGCAGAAGATGCACTTCAACTGAAGAACATTGACACCATAAAAAAGACGTTCAGCACATTAAGTCCCCATCCGTATGGTTTTGCGAGCGGAAAACCATGGAGATCCTGGTATGCTTACAATTTACCCGAAGAAATTGACCTTCCAGGTGAATATTACGTTGATGAAGATACCAGAACCTTATATTTCCTTCCTCCGGAAAACCTGGATAAGCTGGAAATATCAGAGCTTGAAACACCTCTATTAGCAATCGAAGACGTAAAAGATGTTAATATACAAAACCTTGCTTTTACCTGTAGCCGGGGAATTGGTGTCACAATGGAAAGAACAGAGCGGGTGATCATTGATGGTTGTAAATTCACAAATCTGGGCCAGGTTGCCATATTTATGGGCAAAGGTGTTGAACTGGAATCGGACAGCATGAGTGTTTATGCGGTTAAACCTATATCCAGACAAATAGGAAGCCTTTTTCAATATGTTTATGAAAACACAGTTTTTAACCGGGAAGCTGGAAAAAACAATGGAATCATTAATTGTGAAGCTTATAACTTAGGCTCCGGCGGTTTTCTGATAAGCGGTGGCAACCGCCTTACACTAGAAGCGGGCAACAATTACATAAAAAACTGTAGCGTGCATGATTACAACAGGCTGGAGCAATCCTATAGACCAGGAATATGGGTCACAGGGGTTGGCAACGCCGTTTCCAACTGTGAAATCTACAATGCGCCGTCTTTCGGCCTAACCTTACATGGAAACAATCACCTGGTAGAATACAATAACCTTCATCATATCGTTATGGCCTCGGATGACATGGGAGCCTTGTATTATGGCCGTAACCCATCAGAAAGAGGCCACATAGTACGCTACAACTACTTTCATCATATAGGCGGGGAACACAAAACTATGGCAGTATACCATGATGATGGGGCTTGCGGCATGGAAGTATACAGCAATGTATTTTATAAAGCTGGTACCGTTGCCGGCTTCATTGGTGGCGGCAGGGACAATGCCTACCACAATAATATTTTCATTGAAACTAAATATGCGGCACATATTGACGACAGGTTGAAAACCTGGGCTAAAGCAATGTTGGTAAAAAACGGGACTTTCCAAAAACGACTTGAAGCTGTAAATTACAAGAATCCTCCTTATTCTGTTCAATATCCATATTTACCGCTTTATTTCGAAGACAACCCTGAAATCCCTAAGCGTAACCCCTTTTCAAAAAACCTGCTGGTGAAAATAGGAAAAAAAGTTGAAGGTAATGAAAGCTTGCTCCCTTTTAACGGCGACAATTATGAAACCAATACGGACCCCGGATTTGAAGACTATAACAACGAAAACTTTAAATTGAAAAAAGACGCCGCTCTATGGCAAAAAATCCCAGGTTTCACAGATATTCCATTTGAAAAAATTGGCTACAAGAGAATTGCAACTTCCGCAAATTAAGCCTTCCATGATTTTCATTGGGTTGTCCAAAAAGTAAATTCGGTACAACGACCAAACCTTTTTGGACAACCTATTAAATAACCTTGTCTTTAAAACCTGTTGTGCAACATAGAATCTTCGATATAGTAATTCAGGTTTTCCTTGGTCACAATATCCAGCGGAAGGAATTTTATTGCTGAGATCTCCTTTTTAAATACAAGGTGGTTTACCAACTGATTGATACCCCAATACCCTTGCCCCAGAGGGTTCTGATTAATTAAAAAGCTGATCGCCCCTTTATTAAGATAATGCAAGTTTTGAGGAATAAGGTCATACCCAACTATCCTGATGTGGTTTATAAACTTCTGCTCAAAATATTTAGCGATTTCAAAAGCTTTGGAAGTCGTTACAAAACAGAATTGCAGCTGGGGATTGCTTTCAAATATAGAATCGAGTTGCTCTACAAACATCGCGTAATTTCGGAGGTTTAACTCTGCTTTAATCAGTTCATACTGATGATCAAGGCTATTCTGAATAAAGTAATTCCTCAATCCCTGCTCCTTTTTAGTAAGGTGCGCAGAATTGCTGATCTCCTCATCAATGTGCGCAATCAATATAGATGAACCCTGGGGCTGCCCGTAATGAATCAGCTTACCGGCCACCTGTCCACTCTGATATGAATCCTGCCCGATATAACTTAGGGGATCAAACTCAGCGATCTGTGTATTAAACAGCACAAAAGGTATCTCCTGCTGCTTCCAGGCTTCAAAAAATGGAAGCACCTCGCGATAAAACATCGGCGCCAGCAAAATACCATCGGGATTAGTCTTACTGGCTTCTTCAGCCTTCTTTATAAATGAGTTAGGGTCATAAGGATTAAACATAAACAAGGTTACCTTTACCCCATATTGCCTGGCTTCCTTTGCCGCTTTCTGAATACCAGCCTTTGGGTCCAGCCAGTATGCGTCATATTTCGGATCACCAATCAGTGCAGCAAAATGATACTCCTTCTTAGTTCCAAGCGCCCTGGCCATCAGGTTCGGCTCATACTCCATCTCCTCTATAATCTTAAGGATCCGCTCTTTCACCTTTTCTGAAACATTCCCCCGATCGTGTAATACCCGATCAACAGTACCTGTAGACACCTTTGCCTTGGCAGCTATATCCTTAATACGGATGTTCTTCATTTTCCCTTTCTGTATTTAATTAGTGTAATTGAAAGCATAGTTCTCCTGTTTTTTACCCAGTCCCTATTCCGAAACAGAACAGTTTACTGCGCTCAAAAAAATTTAACAAATGTATTTAATTTGTTTGTAATAAAAGTGCATTTTATTTTATGATAGTGCTTGGGCGCAAAAAATGTATACGCATTACAATTATACAAAAATAACTATCTATTTAAACTTAAAACATATTGTGTGCGCACACAATTTTTTAGAAAAATCTTGTTTATTAATTAATTCTTACCTAAGTTTGATCAACACGGATTTTACCAAGCTTAAATACAGTCCTGCTCCACCAATATGACCAAATGAAAGACATCAAAACTATCGAAAAAGCCAACATCAGGAAGGAGCTTATTGTACTTAAAACTTATCCTTACTCAGATCCAAATCCTATTCCTGAGTTTGGGCGACTATATCCTTACAACAGGTTTGATGGTTACACCACAATGGGCACTGACCAGACCTGGGAAATGATTGTAATGGAAAACGATTATATTAAATTGTGGATTAACCCATCTGTAGGTGGAAAGATATGGGGTGCAATAGAAAAATCTACAGGTAAAGAGTTCATCTATTTCAATCATACTGCCAAATTTAGGGACGTTGCGATGAGAGGCCCCTGGACTTCAGGAGGAATGGAAATCAATATGGGAATCATCGGACATAGCCCTTCCTGCTCTGCCCCCGTTGATTATAAAACCGTTGAAAACGAAGACGGCAGCGTAAGCTGTTTTATCGGGGCCACGGACTGGCCTTCACGGACAGAGTGGCGCGTTGAAATCAAACTAGCAAAAGATGCCGCTTACTTCAGTACAAAAAGCTGGTGGCACAATAACAGCTGTATGCCACAGTCTTATTATCAATGGAATAATGTTGGTATTAAAGCCTCAGGAAACCTGGAATATATTTACCCCGGACAACAGCGTATTGGACATGACGGGAGCCCACAAACCTGGCCGAAAGATGAAGCAGAAAGACAAATTTCGCTGTATGAGCAAAATAATTATGGGGAATACAAATCCTATCATGTTGTAGGCTCGTATGCCGACTTTTGGGGGTGCTACTGGCACGATGATCAGTTTGGGATGGGGCATTTTGCAGCTTATGACGAAAAGCCGGGGAAAAAAATATGGATATGGGGACTCTCCAGATATGGAATGATCTGGGAGGACCTGCTGACCGATCATGATGGACAATACACAGAAGTGCAAAGCGGCAGGTTATTCAATCAAAGCGTAGCGGCAAGTTCCAAAACACCTTTCAAACATCGTTCTTTTTTACCTTTTACAACAGATACCTGGGAAGAACACTGGTTTCCAGTGAAAAATTTAGGGGGCCTTACACATGGAACACCGCTGTTATCCTTTCATATCTCAATGGAAGAGAATACTCAACAGATCCATCTTTGCGCGAATCAGCCGCTGAACCATCAGTTTAGAATTTCCCGTCTTGGTAAGGAACTACTGAACCAGCCTGTTGTATTAGACACAATGCAATCCTGCAGCTTTAACCTTCCCCGCCCTGTACCCGCAGCAGAGCTGATTATTCTATTGAACGATGAAATAATTTACAATGGCCCGGAGCAGGATACCGCTTTAAAAAGGCCAACTACAATTCAGGAGGGATATGATTACAATTCAGCCCAGGCATGTTACAACCAGGCAAAAGAATGGGAAAGACAACGCTTTTTTGAACGCTCTATCACCCAGTATAAAACCTGCCTGGAAAAAGATCCTTTTTTTACCGATGCCCTTAATGGCTTAGCGGGTCTTTATTTCAAACAAATGCGGTTTACAGAGGCACTAGAACTGCTCATGAAATCGTTATCTGTAGACACTTATGATCCTGAAGCAAATTATTTATATGGTCTGGTAAACGACAGGCTACAAAATATTGCCGATGCAAAAGATGGTTTTTCAATAGCCAGTCAATCCGTAACATACAGATATGCTGCATTTATTGAACTTGCCAGGCTATTAATGCGTGAAGGACAAATAAAAAAGGCATACACCTATGTAAAAAAAGCAAGACAGTCAGGCTCGGAGAACTTCCAATCCATATATTTAAGTATCATTATCAACAATCTGAAAGGCAATAAAGATAAAGCGATGCAACTCATCAACCAGGTACTACTTAAGGACCCTATCAATTACCTGGCAAGATTTGAATTGCACAAGGCCCAGAATTCAGTAGCGGAACGGCTTACAGACAGTGAGCTTCCGTATGAGACCTATATTGAACTCGCTGCATTTTATATGGGTTTAAACCTTTATCAGGATGCGCTTATGATACTGGGTTCCGCGCCTAACTATGCGATGATCCAGCTTTGGAAAGCCCAGCTTTATTCCTTGCAAGGCTTAAAAGAAGCCGCAGACCTTGCGCTAAACTGCGCTGCAGAATTAAATGCCGATTTTGTTTTCCCTCACAGGGAAGAAGATATTGTTGTGTTGCGCCACGCAGTTAACCACCATACCTCATGGAAGTTTAAATATTTCCTTGCCCTGGCCTACATTCAAAACCTACAAAAAGAAATAGCCCTGGACCTACTGAACAGTTGCGCTTCAACCCCAGACTGCTATCCTTTTTATATTGTGAGGGCAGACTTAAGGAGAGAATTGGGTGAGGAAGGCGCCTTGAACGACCTAAAGCAGGCTTATCAACTTGCCCCTAATGAATGGAGAACGATTTTAAAGCTATCTAAATATTACGCCAGTCATAATGACTGGCCATCTGCACTCAGCATCACCAAAAAGGGCTATAAGCTTTATCCTCAGAATTATTACCTGGGACTAAAGCTGGCAACCTGTTTTATGCACACTAAAAAATTTGAGCAGGGTATCTCACTGATGACCGAGATGGCGGTATTGCCAAATGAAGGTGCATCCGAAGGCCGCAACAGCTGGCGTGAAACCCAATTACTCTGTGCTTTTAATGCCATCTTGTTAAACGATAAGGAAAAAGCATCCTTTCATATCCGTATGGCCAGAACATGGCCTGAAAACATGGGAATTGGCAAACCCTATCATGTGGACGAGCGCTTGGAAGATTACATGGAACTCGTCTGTCTGCAACCTGACGACACAACAGCGCGGCAGGAATTGTTTCAAAAAATAGCCCTATACAGAAAATACAATAACCCTGGACCGTACAATTCAATGGACTTCATCAGCATTTTACTACTGAAAGGATCGGGAGACATGGCAACTGTTCATAAAATTCTGAACAGCTGGTCTGAGCAAGACCCGGATGCATTGCCCTTAAAATGGAGCATTGCTTTTTTAACCGGTAACCAACAGGATATCGATGCACTTTCCAGACAAAAACTTGTCGTTAAAGAAGTACTACCTTATGAAATCCCTTTTGAAGACAGATCCTTTTATTTTGTAAAAAAACTCTATAAAAATGGGTTATTTAATAGAAATATACATTTAACAACAATGAATTAACAGATTAATCAGAAATAAAATCAGCAACATGAACACCGATCAACTTAAAGACCTATCGGCCTACCATCATCCTGTGTCGGATTTTTTCAAATGGCCTAATAAAAAGGAGGAATGGGAGCAGTATTTACTGAGCAATGAACAGATCAGTTTTTTTAAGGAAAATGGTTACCTGAGTGGTATCAAATTCCTGGAAGACTGGCAGGTTGACCAGCTAAACCAGGATCTTGTACGCATTTCTGACCCAAATTTACCGGACCATACACTGTTCCACCAGTTTTTTTCCAATGCTTCTACAGATCCAAACTCTGTTTTGTTCCATGCATTGGGTGCATGGCGCATCACTCCGGCATTTCATGACATTTTATGGAACCCTGCGTTTGTAATGGCTGCCAGTCAGCTTTTGGGCAATAAGGCCGTAAGATTCTGGCACGACCAGCTTTTCTGTAAGCCTGCCAAACATGGCGGCGTGGTGGCCTGGCATCAGGATTATTCGTACTGGACACGTACTGTTCCTTTGCAGCACCTTACCTGCTGGGTTGCCCTTGATGATGCGACTACAGAAAACGGCTGTATGTATTATGTGCCTAAAAGCCATCAATGGGGCTTACTGGAAAAACCAGAGCTTGCCGGCGAAATGGACGGACTGATGGAATTTTTAAGTGATGAACAAAAGGACGCATTCAAGCCTGTGCCTATTGAACTACCTAAGGGTTATGGTACTTTCCACCATCCGTTACTGATACATGGGTCATATGAAAACAAATCCGAAAGATCAAGAAGGGCATTTGTACTCAATATGTTTGCCGATGGCACCATTTCCGATACTGACAATCCACTTATGCCGGGAACACCTGCTGTTCCTAAAGGGGAAAAAATCAGCGGACAATATTTTCCGATATTGATAGACCCGGCAAAAGAAATGGCATAACATGAAAATCCGCTTTTTTTGTACTTATTGGGGCAGCGAACACCTGGACTGGCCTACATTTTTAACGAGCGTTAAAGATGCGGGATATGATGGCGTGGAGGCTAGTCTTCCTGCAGATCCTGAACTGCAAAAAAAGATGATGGAGCAGTTGAAAGAAGCAAGTTTGGAGTTCATAGGTGTACATTGGGATACTGTTACCCCTGATTTTGACCAACACAAAAAAGAACTAGAAATCCGTTTAAATAACCTTGCCCTTGCGGATCCTGTTTTGATCACTTCACATACAGGGAAAGATCATTTCAGCTTTAATCAAAATATGGAGCTGCTGTTACTTGCTCAAGAAATCAGTGAGGCCACCGGTATAAAGATCCTGCACGAAACCCATCGCGGAAAATTCAGCTTTGCACCCGGCATGACCAGGCCTTTCCTCGAAACGTTGCCATCACTGCTGCTAACCCTTGACATTTCACATTGGTTTACGGTATCAGAAAGCTTTCTTGACGACCAGACTGCGCCTGTTGCCCTTGCGCTATCGAGGACCAGGCATATCCATTCAAGAGTTGGCTTTACACAAGGCCCACAGGTAACTGACCCCAGGAATACCGAATGGCAGGAGGCCCTTGAAAACCATTTAAAATATTGGGACAGGGTAATTGCTATGCGCAGGGAAGATGGAGAAAAGGTTTTCACAATAACTTCCGAGTTTGGCCCTTTCCCTTATATGTCAACACTACCCGCTGGAATTTCCGCGCAAAAGCATCAATGGGAGCTCAACTATTACATGAAAGAATTACTTAAAAGCAGATACTATGCCGACTGAAACCTCAACAACTTTACAGCTCAATAACAAGCGCAATCTATCCGTTCAAATTGCGACAATCGGTGCGTTCTTCTTTATTTTTGGTTTTATCACCTGGGTAAACGGAACGCTTATCCCCTATCTTAGAATTGCCTGTGAACTGGAAGAATGGCAGGCATACCTGGTTACTTTTGCTTTTTATATTTCGTATACAGTGATGGCTATTCCTTCCAGCAAATTGCTTGAACGCATCGGAATGGTGAAAGGAATGCGTGTTGGCCTGATTATTATGGCTGTAGGTTGTGCATTGTTTATTCCCGCGGCATTAATGCGTTATTACCCGGTATTTTTATTTGCGTTATTTGTGGTCGGCACCGGAACCACGCTCTTACAAACTGCTGTGAACCCCTACATTACCTTACTAGGGCCACCAGAAAAAGCGGCGCAGCGGATCAGTATGATGGGCATCTGCAACAAATTTGCCGGTGTGATGGCACCATTGATCCTGGGTGCGATTATCCTCCGAAATTCAGACGGTTTAATTGCCGAGCTGCAAAGCATGGACGAGATCAACCGCAGTCTCCGTTTAGATGAGCTGGCCCATGCGGTAATCACACCGTATATCCTACTTACCATTATCCTGCTGATCATTTCCTATGTGATTAAATTTGCGCATTTACCCGAAATCGCAGCTTCCTTATCTACCCCTGGAGAAGCCGATAGTTTGTCAAAACAACCTGCAAAATTACGGCTGAACTTCACGCTTGGTTTCATTGCTACCTTTTCCACTGTCGGGTTGGAGGTTATTGCCGGAGATACCATTGGCAACTACGGGATCTACCATGGTTTATCATTGAATATTGCCAAAAACCTTACTTCCTATACACTCGCCAGCACCATGATCGGGTATCTTTTTGGGGTGTATGCTATACCGAGATACATCACACAGGAAAAAGCGTTTACCTACTCTGCCTGCCTGGGGATTGTCATTTCCCTGCTGGCCATTTTTATTCCTGGAACAGGATCTATTGCGATGATCGCCTTGCTCGGACTGGCCAATGCATTATTATGGCCGGCCATATGGCCACAAGCTTTAAAAGGTTTAAAGGGAAAAATGCTAAGCAGAGGATCGGCGATTTTAATTATGGGTGTTGCAGGAGGTGCGATTATGCCGCTGGTATATGGTGCACTTACCCAATACATCAATAATCAACATGCTTATGTGGTATTAATCCCCTGCTATCTTTTCAATTTATATTATAGTTTAAGGGGACAAAAGCAATAAACATCACCTGATCGGTGTGAGCTTGTCACTGCCTGCCTTTTTATGTAGAAAAAATGAAACCTGTATATCGTCGTCTGCTGTTTGTGCGTGAATAGCGGATAAGAAATCCTTGTACATTTCGCTGGTTGGCTGCAATGCCAGAACTTTACCCCCGGCATACAATACCATTTTAAAATCTTTTAAAGGTAAGATCTCCCTTTTTTCCAGCATATTGCCTTTCATTTCATTCCAGCGCTGTCCTGAGTCCTCAGGAGTAGCCCAGTAATAGGCTTTTGCCAGCTCTGTTTCTTTATCATACATCAAGGCAGCGTAAACATCCACATCTTTTTGGATCAGGACATCCCTAAAACTGTTATAAGCTTCGACAGCCTCTTTGAGCAGATCCTGTTGGTTTTCTTTGCTAAGGTCTTTAGAATTGCCCCAGCCTTCAAGTTTATAAGGAACCTCCGCTTCGAAGGCTCCTTTAAATTCATAATATTTTTGTCCACTGGCCAGGAAATGATCCGTACCAGGTTTATGAGGGGCTGTAAACTCAAAGACCTGTTTAGCACTCTCTATAGGTCCGCCGGCCTGACGATGCTGTATTTTAATGGAGAACTTAGCGGCGTCTGTCAGAGTTGGCGACCAGCTTTTGTCCGATAGCTGTGGCGGAAACATCCGGATGGTAATGTTTTGCTTGCCGCTGGAAAGGATATGGTCATTGATCTGAAGCGTTTGCTGATTTGCGGTACTGAACAAAAAATACCTGTGTAATGGTATGTCATTGATTAAAATTTCATATCCGCAGGCATCACTTGAATACGCTACTTCATACCATGGGTTATAATTGTAAGTTTTAACCTGTTTATAGATGTCCAGCATCTTATTTTTCTGATTTTTAACTTTTGTATCTGATGACTGCTTCTGCTGACAGGCGGCCATGCCCGACAATAACATCAAACTTCCGATAATTAATTTCTTCATAGATGGTCGTACCTGCGTTCCTAAAAGTAAATAAACAATAATTTAAATATACAGTATATTAATTGTTGCATGTGCTGTACGCATTTTACTGCATAATATGCGCAAAAGATATAAATGTGCGCTTAATATTACACAAGAATTGCAAATTTGCTGAACAGCAATCCTATCTTAGGCGGCGCAATTCATTTCCCGGGTAGAATTGCTCTCCGTCTATTCTCCGGATTGCTTAATTTCGACAGCGAATTACTTATGACCCTGTATAGTAAATTTCCTGATGATGAATTGATCATCCTTTTAAAAAAGGACGACAGGAATGCCTATGCAGAGATTTTTAACCGTTATAAAGCCCCGCTCTATATTTTTGCTTATAAAAAAATAGGCGATAGAGAAGAAGCTAAAGACCTGGTACATGAATTATTTGTAAATACCTGGGAGAAACGTGCGCAAGCGAATATGCCGGGTGGGCTTGCCCCCTATCTATTTGGTATGCTCAAAAACAGGATCTTCGATCTGTTTAAGCATAAAAAGGTGACTGAACGTTACCTCGATACCTTCCAGTATTATTTAAATACAGACAACAACAATACAGACTACCTGGTAAGACACAATGAGCTGAACGGACTGATTGAAAGAGAAATTGCTGCCCTGCCTGAAAAAATGCGCCGTGTATTTGAGCTGAGCCGCAAAACCAACCTTAGTCGTAAGGAAATTGCCGAAGAACTGAATATTTCAGAACAAACCGTAAAAAGCCATATGTTTCATGCTTTAAAGACCCTTAAGACCAGGTTTGGCGGTCTCGTTGTTTTCATCACCTTGTTCCATCCCTGATATTTAAAATAATTTTAATTTTATTTAACCCTTGCTCCGGCCCTAGTCGTTATGTATGTAATTGAGTAAATTATATGCAGCAGACAGAAGCAAAAAAGTTATTTTCTAAATACCAGATGGGTCAGTGTACACCTGAAGAACAAGCCATTGTAGAAAATTGGCTAACCTTTGGGGAGAGCACTCCTTTTAACCTAACTGACGCTGAACTTGAGGCAGACCTTGAAGATATCCGTGTGAATATTCCAATGCTCAATGATCAAAAACCACGTAAATTATGGCCATTGGCAGCAACGGCGGCATCCCTGCTCCTATGTGGTAGTCTTTTCCTTTACATCAATAAAACCAGCCAACATAACACAAAGGGATTGGTACTCACCAAAGCCCAAGACCTTGCGCCGGGTGGAAATAAAGCAACTTTAACGCTTGCTGATGGGCGGACCATCAATCTCAGCGATGCCAGTAACGGCGATCTGGTGAAACAGGCAGGCACTAACATTGTTAAAGCGGCAAATGGCCAATTGATCTATAATGCTTCCAAAACAACGTCATCATCTACTGTTTATAATACAATATCTACCCCTCGGGGCGGCCAATACCAGGTAGTATTACCAGATGGCTCAAGGGCATGGTTAAATGCCGCTTCGTCTTTAAAGTTCCCTTCAAATTTTACAAATATGAAGAGCAGGAAAGTTGTGCTTAGCGGTGAGGCATATTTTGAAATTACCAAAGACAAAGAACATCCTTTTATTGTTCAGAGTAATGACCAGATTGTAGAAGTATTGGGTACACATTTTAATATAAGCAATTATACTGGTGATGAAATTGCAAAAACAACGCTCTTAGAAGGCTCCGTGCTTGTTCGTCATGCTGAACTTTTTTCAGGACCTAACACCAGCAAGCGCTCCGGGCAGGAAAAAGACCCCAATATGCGCTTAAATGACAGTAAATCGGATGACGTAGTACTTAAACCTGGTCAGCAGGCTAAAATCAGCAAAGAAAATATAAAAATAGCAAATGTAGATGCGGAAGCTAGTATCGCCTGGAAAAATGGATATTTCAAATTCGCGGACAACCGAATAGAGGATATCATGCGACAAGTTTCGCGTTGGTACGATGTAGAAGTGAATTATGAAGGTAAAGCTAATAACGAGTTATATAGTGGCCGCATTTCACGGTTTAAGAATATCAGTCAGGTTTTAAAAATGATAGAATCTGCAGAATCAGTACACTTTAAAGTTGAAGGAAGGAGGATCACCGTTATACAATAAACATACACAACGTGATCTGATGTAAAAAGTCAGGAACCGAATGCGAATCGGCACCTGACCTAAGTCCGGATCATTAAATATTATTACATATTATCAACAGCAAAGGCCTGCTACATCGTCGAAAATGAATAGGCTTATGCATTAACCCAAACTAAAACAAATGTACAGTTTTTACAACAAAAAACTATGGGCACCGCCGCGTGCCGTAGCTAAACTATTGCTGATCATGAGGCTAACCACCGTTATACTTGTTACAGCCATTTTACAGGTAAGTGCCACTACTTATGCACAAAGAATAACACTATCTGAAAAAAATGCTGCACTTGTAAAAGTATTTGATAAAATCAGTCTGCAGAGCGGATATGATTTCTTCGTTTCAAAAGCATTGTTACAACAGTCTTTGCCCGTAAATATCAAGGTTACGAATGGCGATATTAAGACTGTTTTGGATAAGTTATTTGAAAACCAGCCCCTGCAATATGTAATTGAAGACAAATCTGTAAAGATCATTAGAAAAGAAGAGGGCTTATTAAACAAAATCAGTCATTTATTTACTGATATAGATGTTAAAGGCAAGATTACCGATGAAAAAGGTGAGCCTATGGCTGGTGCTACAGTCCTTATTAAAGGGAGTAAACGAACAGCGACCACCAATAGCAATGGTGAGTTTACACTGACTAAGGTAGACGAGAATGCTATTCTTCAAATCAGCTATATCGGTTATACTCCGAATGAAGTAAAGGCTACTCAAAACCTGGGAACTATTTCATTAAAACCATCTGAAACCAGTTTAGACGGTGTAGAAGTAATGGTAAATACAGGTTATTATAAAATCCCTAAAGAAAGGGCTACAGGTTCATTTACAGTAGTAGATCAGGAACTGTTTAACAGAACAACCGGCACCAATGTGTTGCAAAGGCTGGAAGGCATTGCCAGTGGCGTTCAGTTTCTCGCTCCGGGCACCAACGATCCTAAGAACATTCGTGTACGCGGTGTATCTACTTTAAACTCCAACAAAAGACCGTTAATCGTTATAGATAATTTCCCTTATGAAGGAAATTATTCTAGTCTGTTCAATGGTAGTGCAGAGCTAGATATGGATAGGGATGTGGATTTAAGTTTTCTGAACCCTAATGATGTGGAAAGCATTACTGTATTGAAAGATGCTGCTGCTGCTTCTATATGGGGTGCCCGTGCAGGTAACGGGGTAATCGTAATTACCACTAAACAAGGCCGGTACAATCAGAAAGCAAGGGTTTCTTTTAACTACAATACCACTATTAGTGATAAACCGGATTTGCTATACAACAGAAACCGTTTGCCAAGCGAAGCCGTAATGGCCATAGAAAAAGAAAAATTTGACCGCAAAGGCTTTTATAGCGAGACTGGTAGCGACAAGGCTGTATTGCCTGAATACGTTGAATTGCTGATCAAAAAAAGAGATGGAAAAATCAGTGAGGCAGATTTCCTTGCCCAGGAATCCCTGATGAAAAATACAGAAGTAAGGAATGAAGCTTTAAAATACCTTTATCAGCCTACTATCAACCAACAGTATGCATTTAATACTTCTGGAGGTGGTGCGGCATACCGTTATTATGTATCTGCAGGATATGACAAAAACCGCGGTATGCAAAAAGGTAATGACAATGACCGAATGACTTTAAATCTTCAAAACACTTTTAGTCCGGCTAAAGGGCTAGACATTACTGCGGGCATTACCTATAACCAATCGAGCAACCGCAGCAATGGTTTGAGCTTATCTGATCTGGGTGCAGGAAATTTTGGTATCTCTCCATACATCCGTTTGGCTGATCCGCAGGGAAACCCTATATCTATAGTCAAAGATTTCCGTCAGCCCTACAAAGACGAGTCAACTGCTGCCGGTTTACTGGATTGGAACTACAGACCACTTGATGAGCTGAGCATGAACGACGTATCAGGAAAGCAGAAAGAACTGAAAATAAATACGGGTATTAAATACAGTTTCCTAAACCACTTTAATGTAGAGGCACAATACTTGCACACTACTGGTGACAATTCCATGCTTACCAATTACAATAAGGATAGTTACTATGTGCGGAATCTTGTAAACAGACTTACACAAGCGGATGGAACCAGGGTACTTCCTTATGGTGCCATGCAGGTTGGTCGTAAAACTGACCAGACCACCAGCAACACCGGACGTGCGCAGTTAAATTATAACCAGAATTTTGGATCTGACCATAGCATCAACGCATTGGCAGGAACGGAGATCCGGGAAATCGTCAGAAAAAACTCACCGGGTTATTACATCTATAATTTTAATAAAGATATCCTGGAAGGTGAGTCTTTGTATGATTATGTTAAAAGATACCCAACCCGTCCCTCAGGTACCCTGGCTATACCAAGTGCATTTCCAATAGATCTGAACGAGTATACGGATCGTTACCTGTCTTACTTTGCAAATGCCAGCTATACCTATCTAAACCGTTACATCCTTTCCGGATCGGTTCGTTGGGACGGTTCTAACCTTTATGGTGTAAAAACCAATCAAAAAGGGACACCACTATGGTCACTGGGTGGTAACTGGAATATCAGTCAGGAAAAATTCTATCATAGTGAGCTAATTCCTTACTTGCGTTTAAGAACTACTTATGGTAGTAGTGGTAATACCAATCAGTCGGTAAGTACCTTCCCTACCATTCGTTACAATACCGGCACAGAAAATAAACTACCAAACGGTACTATTATAAGTGCGGGAAACCCTTCGCTACGTTGGGAACGCGTAAACACCTTTAATACAGGAATAGATTTCGCCAGTAAAAATGACCGCATCAACGGTTCAATAGATTACTACCTTAAAAATGCAGAAGATCTGATTGGTGAAGATTTCCTTGCCCCAAGTACAGGCGTCATCACCGGAGGTACTGCCCTCGCAACAAACAAGGTTAATTATGCAAAAATCCGTACCAAAGGTTTCGATATACAATTGAACTCCAGAAATATAGTTGGTAGTTTTAACTGGCAAAGTACAGTGCTTTTAAACTACGTAACCAATAAAGTTACCGATGTATACGTCAATCCGGTGTCGGCCATCACCAACTTCATCAGAGAGGTACCTGCACAGGTAGTTGGTAAAAGCTATGATATTCTGTATGCTACGCCTTGGTATGGACTTGATCCAAACACCGGTCTCCCGCTCATGTATGCTAATGGAAATCTAACGACCAATTATGCAACGTTTTATAATAGTCTGAACAAAGATAATTTGGTTGATGCCGGATTAAGTGTTCCTACCTTTTTTGGATCATTAAGAAACGATTTCAGTTACAAGCAAATCACACTTTCGGGATTGATTACCTGGAAAAGCAATTACAAATTCCGTCGTTCGTCGATTTCATCAGGTGCAGAATATAGTCTGGGAACTTACCACATGGACTATTTTAACCGTTGGCAGCAACCTGGTGATGAGACAAAAACCAATGTACCTGCCAGATTGGATGCCGCACCACAATATGCAGCTACGTTATACAACTATTCGGAAACGTTGTTGACAAGTGGTGACCACATCAGGTTACAGGATATTGCGTTAAGCTATACCTTAACGGCGAAACAATTGGGCATACCCGCAATACAAAGCGTTAAGCTATATGCAAATGCAAGAAACCTGGGAATTATTTGGCGCGCCAATAGATACAAGATAGACCCGGACTACGCCAATGCAGAGTACGTAGCTCCAAAAACTTACGCTTTTGGTATACAGGTAGGTTTTTAGGCAAAATAAACAGAATAATTAACGATTCATTTTATGATGATGAACACAAAAAAATATATTTACATTTTCCTTTCCGTTTTTTTACTGAGTGGATGTGGCAAAGAATTTCTGGAAAAAAAGCGTGACAGCAAACAGGTTATTCCTAAAGACATTAAAGACTACCAGGCGATGCTGGATGCCTATAAGGTGATTAACCAAAATGGATCTGCAAACCTAGGTATGGTTGGCGGGGATGAATATTCCGTAACAGACGCAGTTATGACCACCTACAAGGGATTTTATCCTTATGAAGCCAATGGTTATATCTGGGCAAAAGAAGTGTTTGAAACGAAAGAGTCGACTGACTGGAACAATGCTTATCAGCGCATTCTTTACGCCAATCTGATGTTGGAAGTAGAGAAAATAAAACCAAGTCCTGCGGAACAGGAAAGCTGGAACAATGTAAAAGGCGGTGCTTTATTTGTACGGGCGTTTAGCTATTATCAACTGGCCCAATTATTTTGCAAGCCTTATGATGCAGCTACCGCTAGTTCAGACTTAGGCGTACCTTTAAAAATGACTTACGATGTAACCGAAAAGGTTAACCGTGGTACTGTTGCCGGCGTGTACAAGCAAATTTTGGCCGACCTTGAAACTGCTTATCCATTGGTAGCTGATCAGCCCATCAATAATTTCCGTCCTGGAAAGGCAGCCGTTGCCGCACTTCTGGCCCGTACTTTCCTCCAAATGGGAAATTATGAAAGGGCCGGATATTATGCAGATCAGGGATTAAAATACAGAGCTCAGCTGATAGATTTCAGACCCATGACGATACCAGCTCTTGGAGAGCTTTTCATTTCAGACTACGGGGTTTCTAATCCGGAGATTTTATTCTTTGTCGGAAATGCAATCCGTCCGATCACCCCTTATGTAGGCTTCAATGCCGATCCGGAATTGCTTGCACTATATGATGCGGGTGACATTCGTTTAAAAGCTTATTTTTCTGAAACAGCTGATAAACGTAAGGCCTTTAGAGCTTCCTATGGTGGTTTGTTACTTACGTTTAACGGATTGACTACTGCTGAGCTTTGGTTAATGCGTGCCGAAACAAGGGCAAGGGCTGGCCAAAAACAACTCGCGCTGGATGATCTTAACCAGTTGCGCAAACACCGCTATATTGCGTTGGGCTACCAGGATGTGACCGCTGCTACAGCGGATGAGGCCTTGGCGCTGATTGTAAAAGAACGCCGTAAGGAATTTGTTTACAGGGGTATCAGATGGGAGGACTTAAGGAGGTTTAATAAGGATCCCCGTTTTGCAAAAACAATTAAGCACACGTCATATGGTAAAGATTATGAACTGCCCCCAAATGACATCCGTTATGTATGGCCAATTCCAGACAATGAGATTGATTTGAATGGTCTCCAGCAGAACCCAAGATAACAAAGGTTAACACACACGATGATAAAGTACCCACAGGTTGTATTTACGATACAACCTGGCCGGGTTACTTGTAACCAAATAATCAAGCCTAAAAGCGAACGAAAATGTCAGAGAACATTGTTAAAATTGAGAATTTATCGCACAGATACAGTAAAACCTGGGCGATAAAAGACATCAATATTGAAATCAACAGAAAGGGAATACTGGGCTTACTGGGCTCAAATGGTGCGGGTAAATCTACCACGATGAATATCCTTTGTGGTGTACTGAACCAGACATCCGGTAATGTACTTATTGGTGGGATAGACATCCGTAAAAATCCAAAAGAAGCTAAAAAGCAGATTGGATTTCTTCCGCAAAACCCACCACTTCACCTGGAGTTAACGGTAGATGAGTACCTTACCCATTGTGCATATTTAAGATTAATTGAGAAAAAGGACATCCGTAAGGCTGTTGATGCAGCGAAGGAACGTTGCGGTGTATCACATTTTAGCAACCGCTTGCTCCGCAACCTTTCCGGCGGATATAGACAAAGGGTAGGTATTGCACAAGCCATCATCCACAAACCACAGCTGGTGGTATTGGACGAGCCGACAAATGGCCTTGACCCGAACCAGATCATCGAAGTAAGGGGCCTGATTAAAGAAATCGCCAGTGAAAGAGCGGTTATCTTCTCTACACATATTTTAAGTGAGGTGCAGGTGCTTTGTCAGGATATCAAAATGATCGAGAAAGGGCAGGTTGTGTTTTCCGATACCATGGAAGCTTTTAACAATTACATTGAGCCTAACGGTGTGATGATGTGGATGAACAACGCACCTTCGAAAGAAGAGCTACAGGCCATTCCAGGTGTAACGAATGTAGAGTTTCTGACCGATAAACAGGTACGTCTGCACATCAATACCTCACCTGATATCTGCCAGCGGATTATTGAGACCAGCGTACACAAAGGCTGGCAATTGAGAGAGATCAATCTTGAAAAAAGCTCTCTGGACGACATTTTTAAACAGTTATCATCTTAACACAAGAACAGAATTCATGAGAGTTATTTTAAGAATAGCCAGGTTAGAACTGGCGTCACTTTTCTTTTCACCTATTGCCTGGCTTGTGCTGGTGGTGTTTGCCGTTCAGTTTGGACTGCAGTTTACAGGCAAGGTTGACATGTATGTATCCTACAAAATGCTGGGCTATCCTACATTTAATCTTTCCGATTATATATTTACAAACGGGCAGTCGGGCGGATTGTTCCTTACCGTTCAATCGCAGCTTTACTTATTTGTGCCGCTACTTACAATGGGGGTCCTGAGCAGGGAAATCAGCAGTGGGTCCATTAAACTTTTATTATCTTCCCCCATTAAAGTAAGCGAAATTGTACTGGGTAAGTTTCTCGGTATCATGGGCTATGGATTGATGCTCATTTTTATCTTGCTATTATTCGTTATTACAGCATCTTTCAGCATTGAATCTTTTGAAATGAGCTGGATGCTGACGAGCATATTGGGCTTATATTTGTTATTCAGCGCTTATGCGGCGATAGGTTTATTTTTATCCAGCCTCACTTCCTACCAGGTTGTGGCAGCCATCAGCACACTTGCCGTACTTACTTTTCTCCATTTCATTGGTGGGATATGGCAGGATGTAGATTTCTTAAGACACATTACTTACTTTCTATCTGTTACCGGCAAAGCCGACAGCATGATTTATGGTCTGATCAGAAGTAAGGACATCATCTACTTTATTGTGGTGATCTCCCTGTTCCTTGGCTTAACTATGTTGAAATTACAGGCAGGTAGAGAATCACGTTCTGCAGGTTTACAGTTTGGCCGTTACCTTTTCTTAATCTGTTCCTGTTTATTAATTGGCTACATTAGCTCCCTGCCTTCGTTGACCGGATATATTGATACCACGTCGCAAAAAAACCGTACGCTGACAGATAACAGTCGTGAGGTTTTAAAAAAGATCAACGGTCCTTTAACGATCACTACTTATGTAAACCTGATGGATAAAGACCATAACATTGGCTTACCAAAGCAGCGTAATAATGATCTGGCACGTTTTGAACAATATCAGCGTTTTCTGCCACACGGATTAAATATGGAGTACGTATATTATTATGATACCTGCGACAACTCTTCGCTGTTTAAGACAAAGATCAATGCCGGACTGAGTTTAAAAGCGGTAGCGGAAAATGTGGTAAAATCAGAGAAACTGGATTTAGATGATTTTCTTTCTCCTGCTGAAATCCGAAAGGTGATAGATCTATCTCCGGAAGGGAATAAATTTGTAAGACGTTTACAAGTTGGGGATCAGTCTACTTATTTACGTTTGTATAACGATTTCTTCAAACATCCGGGAGAGGAAAATATTACGGCTGCCATTAAACGTTTTACCACCGTTCCACCAAAAATTGTATTTATCACCGGAAATAATGAACGCAGTATTGAGGAGGCGAATGACAGGGGTTATCAGCAATCGACCACCGAAAAATCAGCGCGGAGCGCCCTGGTTAACAATGGTTTTGATGCCAGTAGCATCTCGTTAAAAGATCAGGAAATCCCTAAAGGCATCGCCGCGTTGGTGCTTGCTGATCCACGTTCAAGCTTATCTGCAGTTGAGATCGATAAAATCAATAAATACATTGCAGATGGTGGAAATATGCTGATTTTAGGTAAACTTGACAAACAGGAATTACTTAAGCCGGTGCTTGGACCATTGGGCGTTAGCTTCTTAAATGGTATGATTGTGCAGAGTAACACGGATGTTTCGGCCGATTTATCGTTTGCCAGCTTTACCACCAATGCAGGGCTATTTGGAAAAGAGTACGAGAAATTTAATGGCGATACTACCTTTAAAGTAGTGATGTTGGGCGCAGGGGCTTTAAGTTATAAACCTGCCGACGACTTTAAAACTGTTCCTTTATTGGTTACCAATCCACGTATCGCCTGGTTAAAAGCGAAAGCATTTAACAGCGACTCATTACAGTTGAAGTTTAAACCTGAAGATGGCGATCAGCGCATGGCAATCCCTACTGCATTAGCTTTAATGCGTAACAAAGGTGGTTCCGAGCAAAAGATTGCTGTTATTTCTGATGCGGATTTCATCAGTAACCTGGAGATCAATACGTTCAGAAAAGTAGGCGGTAAAGGAAATACAAACTTTTACAATGGATTGTTTAAATGGTTCAGCAATGGTGAATTCCCAATCAGTGCGGTAAAACCTGAACCCGTTGATAATGTTATTAAACTGGAATCGGATGGTGTAAAAGTACTTAAGGGAGTTTACCTATACCTTTTACCGGGCTTGTTATTGTTCGGCGGTATGGGCTTACTTTACATCAGAAGAAGGAAATAAAATTCATTCTATCTACCTATGAAAAAGCGTAATCTGTTAATCAGGTTGCGCTTTTTTATTGATTGATAAGAATATTAAATAGCCTTTGGCAAAAATACTTCCGGCGGGATGCATAAGAATATTCTCAAGGCTCTGGCCATTTTTAATGTCACTTCTCTTTTCCCCGATAAAACCAGAGAAACATGACTTTTAGATCCAATAATTGTTTCTAAATCTTTTGCTTTCAATCCTCGTTCTTCCATTTTTAATTTAATTACTTCAATTGGATCTAATTCAGGAATCACAACGTGTTTATCTTCATAATCCTTAACTAACACCAATAGTAATTCAAGTTCTTCAAATTCCGAAGTATCAGGCTCTGCATGAAAAATTTGAATAGTCCTGTCAAGGGCTTTCTTATACTCCTCTTCTGTTTTTAACACTTTGTAATGTTTCATACTTCTATATGTTTTACTTCAGCAGCATTAATTTTATCATATTCTTTATGAAGTCCAAACCAAATGATGTATCCGGCTTTTGTTCTAAAATTTATAGAAACAATTAATCTGTACTCATTACCTTTAATGTTAAAAATAATGCGATGATTAGCTATTAAACTAGCATTTCCATACACTTGTTTTAATTCATTAAAATTTTCAAAGTCCTTGCTACTAAATTCTTTAAACCATATTATCAAAGCTGTTTTTGCGGCCGGATACTTCCCTGTATAATACAGAATAGTTCTCTTTGTTATTATATTCATAAAAGCGCGCTAGTCAGTATTACAAATATACCAACAAAGTTTACAAAATGAAAACTTTTCAACTTTTTATTTTTGCACTCAAAATCACAATATCTCATATCAGTTAAATTTACACCGTGTCGAAGGTCATAATTCCTGAGAACATACGTACACAAATACGAAATAATATTATTAATGATAAAAATCATTCAAGAAAACTGAGTTTTTTGGGCAAGTTCATTTTCCGGAGTATAACTCCTTACCCTAAATTCTATAAACAAAAAAGCGGGGACAGATCATACCGACCTTTCCCCGCTCATCTAAATTAACGCTCTCAGTTATATAGACGCATAATTGAAGGCAATATTGTGTAAATCAAAAAACTTCTTTCGATAATTTTCTGCTTTAATTTCAGCAAGGTAATGTTATATTTAGCATATGAAACCAAAAAAACTAACCAACACACTATTAATTACCTTGTTGTGCCTAAGCTGCACCATGGCCTTTGCGCAGACAAAGGAATTATTCAACGGGAAAGATTTAACAGGCTGGCACAGCGATGTCCCTGAAAAAGATAAAGATCCCAATATCCGGCCATCTTTTATTGTACGCAACGGGCTTCTCGTGAGTATGGGTACACCAGGAGGTCACCTGATTACGGACGACACCTACCAGAATTATAGAATTGAAGTGCAGTACCGTTTTTCAGCAAAACCGGGTAACTGTGGGGTGCTTGTACATGCATCAACGCCAAGGGCATTGTATGGCATGTTCCCCAAATCAATAGAAGTGCAGATGATGAACCAAAATGCAGGTGATTTCTGGTGTATCGAAGAAGACATTACTGTTCCTGACATGGAAGTTAGACGCGGTGAAAAAGCTAAATGGGGGGTAAATGGTGATAAATTACGCAGGATCAAAAAGCTAACCAGCTATACCTTAGAAAATCCAGTGGGTGAATGGAATAAAATGGTAGTAGAATGTCTGGATGACCAGGTAAAAGTTTGGGTCAATGGCAAACTTGCCAATCACGGCACAAACTGTACCGCAAAAAGCGGACAAATTGCTTTACAGGCCGAGGGATCAGAAGTTGAATTCAGAAAGGTAGCGCTTAAACCAATAAAAAAACTAAGCAAAGACTAAAACCCGATTGTAAAACGTTATTATAAATAATAAATTCCTGATAACTTTTATTTGTAAATCCAGTACTTTTGCCATTATGAACACCAATCCAACGTCCGAAAAGAAGGCAGCCTTATTAAAATGGCTGAAAAAAGTTGGTGTTTGGGGATTTTTATTTTTCCTGATTAAAGGCCTTCTATGGCTTGCCTTGGGGTATTGGGTGGTTAAATAGGGTCTAGTTAGTCCATCATTTAGTTTACACAATTGAGATAAACACAAATAATATTTTGATTTTCAATAAATTACATTACCTTTGTTACATATTTAAATAATAATATAATGCAACAAGGAACAGTAAAATTTTTCAATGAGACAAAAGGTTTTGGATTTATAGTACCAGCTAATGGTGATGCCGAAATTTTTGTTCATTCTTCTGGCTTAATCGATAGCATTCGTGAGAATGATTCAGTAAGCTATGACATCGAGCAAGGTAAAAAAGGCTTGAACGCAATTAATGTTAAGATTAGCTAATCAAAATATTTATAAATTGTTAAAAACACCCACCTCAACAGGTGGGTGTTTTTTTTTGACCCTCCTATTGCATACTGTTCCGTAGTTTTGCAGACAGAAGCTATTTTAATTATATAGCCTCATCAAATAGATTTATACATATGGAAACCCTAAATCATAAAACAGCGTTAATTACCGGTGCAGGTAAAGGTCTGGGCAAAGCAATTGCACTGGCACTGGCCGCCGAAGGTGTAAACCTGGCGTTAGTAGCCAGAACAGCGAGCGATCTTGAAAAAGTAAGCGAACAGGCCAAAGCAATTAATCCAGCAATCAAAGTAGTGTATGCAACTGCCGATGTTGCCAATATTGAAGAAGTAAATACTGCATGTGCTAAAATTACAGCTGAAATAGGTCAGGTTCATATCCTGATAAACAACGCCGGTACTGCTAAATTCGGCAAATTCCTGGAGCTTGAAGTGAGTGAATGGGAAAACATGATAAAAACCAACTTGTTCGGCCCTTACTACTTTATTAAACAGATCTTCCCACAGATGCTGGAACGTAAAAGTGGTGATATTGTAAATATTTCTTCCAGTGCAGGACTTAAAGGTTCGCCACTAACAAGTGCTTACAGCGCTTCGAAGTTTGGTTTGATCGGTTTATCTGAATCTTTGATGCAGGAAGCAAGGAAATCGAATATTCGTGTATTTACACTTACACCAAGTACAATTGCTACTGATCTGGCGATTGACAATAAACTTACTGATGGTAATCCGGATACAACTTTGCAACCTGAAGATTTTGCGGAATTACTTGTTGCACATTTAAAACTGCCGGCACGCGCATTGGTTAAAGATGTAAGTCTCTGGTCTACAAACCCATAATTTAGTCTGCGCTAACAACAATGAACTAAAACACTCGTCATGCCAGCGAGGGCCGGTATCTCTCAATAGAAATTCGAATAGCACTTGCGAGATACCGGCCCTCGCTGGCATGACGATCCTCTTATAAAAAACAACGCTTATCAGCTTATCCTAGTTCAGTGAAACGTAAAGTTCATTTTGCGTTAACCATGTTCCCTTTACTTTACGCCACATTGCGGCATAATTACCATGGTACTTATCATTTTTATAATTCCATGTGCCACTTTCCCAGGCAGTATCGCCGGTATTACTGATCGTAATGGTATCGGGAATCCGTTCAAATAACGGACTACTATTAGAAAACATAAATTTCCAATCGGCCGCAATTTGAGCTTTGCCTATCGTATAACTACCATCACCGGCAATTTGTACAAAATCTTTCATCCAGTGTTTTGAAACACCTGCCACATCCTTATTTGCGATGCAACTATTTGAGTCAAGCCTCGCTTGTTTAATTAATAAAGTATCTATAGAGTCCATTAACAAATTTTTACCTTCTTCGGTTTTACTTCCAGGCTTTTCTAAGGAAGCGAAGCCAGTTACCACGCATCAGGTTTTCGACATCAGCATCAGTATATCCCCGATTTTTAAACAAGGTAGGGATTTTCTGAAGATCGGCAATGGTTTCCAGATCGTAAGGGCACTGTTCCTTCCCAAAAGCACCATCCAGATCGGAGCCAATACCCACATGCTCCGTATTCCCTGCTATTTGGCAAATATGATCTATGTGATCAATCATCACATCAAGGGTACAATTCATATCTTTGGGCGTAGATTTACCACGGACCCAGTTGGGAACCATCATCCACGCATCTAAAGCGCCTCCAATAACAGCTCCTCTAGCTATAAGTGCTTTAATCTGCTCATCACTAAACTGACGGTTATGGTTAACAAGCGCCCGGCAGTTGTTATGAGAAGCCCATACGTGTCCGTTAAAATGATCCAACGCTTCCCAGAAACTATCATCACATAAATGCGTTGCATCCAGGATAATATTAAGCTTTTCCATTTCTTTGAGTAGCGCATGACCTTTAGTCCCCATAAAGCCGGTAGCATCGGTACCCTGTGCGTATCTTCCTGGACCATAGTGTGCCGGGCCAACAGCCCTCAGACCGTTATGATAAGCTTTTTCTAAATGCCCGATGGTAACAATTGAATCAGCACCTTCAAGACTTAAGATATAACCAACAGGTTTTTTAGCATCATCAATAACTGAAGACCATAAAGACAAGTGCTTTTCCAGCCCCTCCAGATTGTTGATTTGCACCATCTCCCCTGCTTCCTCCATCGCTTTGTACCAGGCTAATTGCCCCTGTGTTTGCGCCCAGGCTTGCGCCGGTGAGTGCCAGCCTGGTAAATTATTTCCGGGTGCTACAAAACGGGCAATCTGGGTGGCTACCACCAGGCCAATTTTACCCTTTCTTAATTCAGGCAACGAAACTACACCTTTCGCCCTGTCCGGCTTATCGGTTAAGCCTATTTCACGTTCGTTAATGGAAGCTATTGGTAAAGTCAGGTCGCGGTTCCATTCCAGGGCATTCATACTTAAATCCAAATGCGCATCTATTGCAAACATATGTTATATATTAATTTTTCTTTTTCTTGAAGTGATTTCCCACTCCCCGTTAATTTTATGATGGTATACTGTGGCGACACGATCGTATAAAGCGACCGTAGGACAAATATGAATGGGCAATCCGTACAAAACATCACCGATTTTAAAGCCATGCCCCTTAGGCATTTCCAATACCAGGTGTTCTTCACTTTGTCCAATTATTTTTGCTTCCGGGGCATTTAAAAATGAAACCCTTTTAGCAAGTTCATTCTCCGCCGCAACGGCCTTATGTCCCAGGTCAGTTGTTAATTTAGTTTCGTCAGGTAAGGAAATTACCCTGGTCACCAAAGTGGCAGCAATAAAATATTTTTGCTCCGGACAAGTATGCAAATAACCGTTATCCCACAAAATGAAGGTTCCCGGACTACATTCAATGTTTTTCTGGGCAGCATAGAAAGGATATGTTGGTGTGCCACCAGCAACAATAACCGGATCAGGTAGTCCATTGCTAACAATCTGATCACTTAAAGATTGAATAGCCTTCCATCCTATCTGCCACTTTTCCTTTCTTTCAACTATTGAAGCATCATGGATATGTCCATCGTAACCGTGTAGCCCCAGCACGGTTATCCCTTCTTTAGCATACATTTCCAGATAAAAGGCAAGTGCTTTTTCATCGGCTGAGATACCAGTCCTGTTCATTCCCAGGTTTAGATCAAGAAACACACTGATCGTCGCACCATCTTCGCTCGCCGCTACTGAAAGTGCATCCAAGGCATGTATGTTATCGACCAGGCAGGAAAACTTCGTTAATGGGAAAGTAGTCATTAGCTCAATATACCTGCTTATTTTTGGGCCAACAGGCTGATAAGCCAACAAAACATCTGCAGCACCACAACGGCCAAGCATCTCTGCCTCTGCAATTGTAGCGCATTTAAACTTGCTTATTCCCGCAGCAATCATTAGTTTGGTTATTTCAGCACATTTATGTGTTTTCACATGTGGGCGTAACCTTTCTATGGAATCAATACTATCTTTTAGTAAATCTATATTGGCCTGGATCCGGTCTGTATAGAAAGCCAGTGCAGGAGAATCAAGCGTGTTTACCTGGCTTATTTCATACCAGTCTTGTTCAACCGGAAGTTCTAAATTAATCATGGAGTTCAAACAAAGCTTCAATTTCAACAGGAATATTATCTGGCAGGGAACTGAAACCTACCGCACTTCTGGTACCGATACCATTTTCTTCTCCCCAAACTTGAGCAAAAAGCTCACTGCAACCATTTATTACAAAAGGATGCTTTTCGAAATCAGGCGTACAATTTACCATACCTAAAACCTTGATTACCCTTTTTATCCGGTTTAAGCTACCCAAATTTGTCTTTATAGTGGAAAGCATCGTTAAGCCTACCTGTCGGGCAGCATGCTTACCTCCTTCTTTGTCAAATTCTACACCTACACGGCCGATGATTAAACTTTTATCATCATTAACGGGTCCATGTCCTGACAAATAAAGGTATTTGCCGTCGATTACATAGGGTTTGTAAACACCCAATGGCGTTGGTGCCGGAGGCAATGTTAACCCCAATTTATCAAATTGATCATCTGCATTAAAAGTTTCCATATCTATATTTAAATAATTTGATTTAATAAAAGTACTCCCGCAAGGCCAACTATTCCTACGATGGATTCCATAGCCGCCCAGGATTTAAAGGTATCTTTCATGTTTAAGTTAAAGTACTCTTTAAACATCCAGAAACCTGCGTCATTTACATGTGAGAACATTAAACTCCCTGCTCCTACCGCCAAAACCATCAGGTTGGGATTTACATGGGCAGAGACCATTAAAGGTAAGATAATTCCTGCAGTTGTTAACCCTGCCACAGTAGCCGAGCCTACACAAAAACGAATAATAGCCGCGATTAGCCAACCTAAAAATAACGGTTGCATATCAAGATCCTTTAAAAGCATTGCTATTTGACCATTTACACCGCTATCCACCAATACCTGCTTTAACGCACCGGAGCCGCCAATAATTAAAAGGATCAAAGCGACATCTTTGATAGCTTCGCCATAGATATTCATCACTTCGGCCATCTTTCGGCCTTGAAAAATACCCAACGTAAAAGTAGCTGTAATAAGCGCCACTAGCATAACAATGGTAGGACTACCGGCGAAAGCAAAGAAACGTGCCAATGCAGGATCCTGATCCTGCGAAAGGGTAAATGCGGTAGCACCAATTAATAGCAATACCGGCAATAAAGCGGTAAAGAAACTATTAAATACGCCAGGTAGCTCGCTTTCCGGTTTATCCGCAGACACAAAAGTGGTTAAAGGTGCCGATGGAATATTTTTTAAAGCCCTGGAAAAGATTGGTCCCCCAATTATAATTGCAGGTATGGCGATCACCAAACCGTATAATAAAGTTAAGCCCATATTGGCGTTAAATTGTATCGCCAGTGCGGATGGTGAAGGGTGCGGCGGTAAAAAACCATGTGTAACAGACAATGCGGCCAGCATGGGCAAACCGATATAAATGGCGGGCAATTTATACTTGTATACGATAGAAAAGATTAAAGGCACCATCAGTACAAAACCTATTCCATAAAACAAGGGAATTCCGATGAGGAACCCAGTAGCTACTACCCCCCACTGAATATATTTTTCGCCGCATAAATTCATCATTGATGAGGCTATTCGTTGTGCTGCACCACTTTGGGCTACAAGTTTACCCATCATTGCCCCTACAGTTAAAATCACCACCAAAGAGCCCAGTACATCGCCAATACCTTTCTCAACCGAGGCTGCAACTTTGTTTAAAGGAATACCAAGCAGGATTCCCGCCAATATAGATATGATAAGAAAAGAGATAAATGCATTGATCCGAAACGCCGACACTAAAATGATCAGCAATAGGATACAGGCTAAAACTATGGCAATAGTCATACTTATTAAATATCTAATTAGTTAATAAAAATTTCATCAGCCAGTAACCAGGCTTTTCCACCCGCACCATACTCTCCTTCAGGAATGATTCCTCTGTTTATTGCGGTAACTTTTATGTATCTCACCTTAACTGGCCCTATATTCACCCGGACTTCATTAATCCCTTCTTTTTCAAAACTACTTTGCCTGTATACTTCCGCATAATTTTTTCCATCTGTAGAGACTTCAAACTTCAACAATTCCGGTTCCCACATTCTTTGCCAGTGATATTTTAAAATGTTTATGCCCAGTTGTGTGACTTGTTGTTCCTCACCCAGATCAACCACTGCCTCTAAATTTTCGCCACTAAAACCTGTCCATTCACCGTCATTATATAATTTGCTCCCTGTAGTTCCATTGATTAATGCCCTGGGGTTTGCAGGAACATAATTACCTTTCGGTTGGTAAGCCAAACTGATCTTCTTTCCCGTGCTTTTGGTGACAATAAAATCTTTTTTGAATACCGGCATGACCTTAACACCCTTACTAAAAACAGCAGCCCTGACCTGCATTGTATTGTCAATAACCAGTGGCCGTTTATAGATTAAACTTTTAATAGTTGGCGGCCCGCCATTAGTTGTATACCTGATATGCCCTTTTGGAAAAGTTGTTTGCAAGGATAGGTTCAAGTTGTCCCCCTTAAACTGGGTGCTACCTACTATTTCATCATAGTTTTTAAAAGAATTAACCTTAAGCTGTTTCAGCATCTGCTCCTGTTGCCTTAAGCGCATCAGGAAACCTGGATAATTTCTTAAGTTCTTTTGTGTCCATGCGGTTTCTGCCAAAGCAATACCCCTTGGAAATATCATGTATTCTGCTTTTTCAGGTGTATCCATGTATTCCGACCATACATTTGCCTGTACACCCTTTATATAAACAGCTTCTTCAGCGTTTAGCACTTCAGGTACGGGTTCATATGTATATATTTTATTCAATGGCGTAAAACCGCCGGCCGCGATCTGTTCATCCTCCTGGTAGGACTGATAATAATCGAGATACACATACTTTTCAGGCGTCATGATTACATCGTGCTTCATTTTTGCAGCAGCAATACCACCTTCAAGGCCAGTCCAGCTCATTACCGTTGCCGAGGGGGCCAGTCCCCCCTCCAGGATTTCATCCCAACCAATTATTTTTCGCCCTTTACTACCCAGGTACTTTTCCATTCTTCGGATGAAATAGCTTTGTAACCCATGCTCATCTTTTAAATTTTCAGATTGCATGCGCCCCTGGCATTTCGGGCATGCTTTCCATTTCGTTTTTGGGCATTCATCACCTCCAATATGAATATATGAGGAAGGAAAAAGCGCCAAGACCTCATCCATTACGTCATTTAAAAAACTAAATGTTTCTTCATTACCCGCGCAAAACACATCCTCAAAAACACCCCAGTAAGTAGCTGTCTGATACGGCCCTCCACTACATCCAAGTTGAGGATAAGCAGCCAGCGCAGCTTGTGCATGCCCGGGCATATCTATCTCGGGAATCACATTAATATACCTATCCATTGCGTAACGCACTACCTCTTTAACTTCTTCCTGCGTATAATAACCGCCATAAGGCTTTCCGTCAAACATATGAGGACCGGCTCTTTTATGCCCTATGATAGTTTCTTTACGGTATGCAGAAACAGACTGTAGCAATGGGTACTTCTTAATCTCAATTCTCCAGCCCTGATCATCCGTTAAATGCCAATGAAAGGTATTGATCTTGTACAAAGCCAGCAGATCTATCCATTTTTTTAGAGAGCTTACCGGAAACATATGCCTGCCTACATCCAGGTGCATCCCCCTGTAAGAAAAACGTGGTTCATCTTTTATCATACAGGCGCGGATAGTGAAGTGATCTTTAGAAGCGGGTTTGATCAGCTGTATCAATGACTGAAGCCCATAAAACAACCCTTTGGCATGAGCAGCTTTAATTTGAATATGATTGGGCGCAATACTCAGCTTATATCCTTCTGTGTACTTAAATACAGGTTCGGCTGAATTGAAACCCGTATCAATGGTAAACCAGATATAGTTTTTATTTTGCCATTTATCCCTTGAGGTGCTTAGGGCCAGTCCGGTATAACTATTCAACTGCCGGAGAAAACCATCCTGTTCCTTTACGGTGATGGATGAATCGAAACATAAAAATGTGTTTGAATTGAGTTGAAACTTTCCTGAATAAGGCTCCAAAAAAGCAGGAAAAGGAATCAAAGGAAAATGGTCAGCATTATCCTGTGCCTTCAAAGAAAAGGTAAAAAGCAGCATAGTCCCAAAAAAAATCGGGATAAAGAGAGACTTGTTCATTATGATCTGTTTGCGGATCCAAAGTATAAAAAAATACTGCTTATAAAAAGCATTTATATAAAAAAATTCTTTAGTCAGGCTGAATAATATTTTTTTTAACTAAGTGAAGCACAGCTGGATTCCTGGACTAACAAATAAAACAAGACAATACCAGGTATTTAAAACTTAAATCCGGCTGTGTTGTTTAACTTATACTAATTGTAAAGAAATGGGACTATTAAAAACAGCATTGATAGGCGCCGCAGTTTACGGCGCCATTAAATACCTCACAAAAAAAGACGTTAACGGTCGTTCAATGGTAGATGACATTAAGGATAAAGCTCCTGAATGGATGGAGAAAGTAAAGAATGTTAAAAACGAGTTTCAGGCAGAACTGGAACGTCAGCGATATTAAAGTAAATAGCGATATTAAAGTAAATTCTGCTTCTTCATAAAATCCTGCTCCTCGTTGGTAATGTGATCATCATCAATTGCGGGATATGCTGTGATTCCGGCTACTTTTAGTTCATCCATAATATCCACAAAGTTTTTGTAGTTAGCTCCCGCTGTAGGCTTGATAATTACAAACAGTGACTTTTTAGGGTTATCTGGATTTGCGGCCTTTACTTTGAGTTTGTTTGCCAATATTGACTGTCTGATCCTATCAAACCCTTCTATTACAGGCTGACTTTTTCCGGCTTCGCCCATGTACCAGGCTACTTTATTATTTTTACCCAGTAAAATAGTCATGGAACGGGATGCCGGAACAGGTTCCTGGCTACCGTCTAGTGGCTCGTCCGGCTTTGCAACATCCATAGCTACCGGTTTAGACAACGAAGTCGTGAGCATAAAAAAAGTAATCAGCAAAAACGCCAGATCCACCATTGCGGTTAAATCAACTTTCGGTACTGTCCTTCTGTTTCGGGAAACACTTAATTCGGCCATAATCTTTTTGTTTTAAGTTTGAAAGATGATGCAGAAGAGTTGTATTTTCCATAAAAACCACTCGGTCTTTTCTATATTCGTATTCTGGATTTAAGCCATACAATTAAATGAACAATATCGTCATATTAACAGGCGCGGGTATTAGCGCGGAGAGCGGGATTAAGACTTTCAGGGATGCTGACGGGCTATGGGAAAATTACCGCATAGAAGACGTGGCCACTCCCGAAGCCTGGGAGCGCAACCCTCAATTGGTGCAACGGTTTTACAATGAGCGGCGTAAATCGGTGCTGGAAGCGCAACCCAATGAAGCCCATAGGGCATTGACAAGGTTACAGGACCAATATAATGTTCAGATCATTACGCAAAATATAGACGATTTACATGAGCGTGCCGGTTCAAAGAACGTATTACATCTACATGGTGTCATTACACGTTCTCAATCTGATGTTGACCCCGCCCTAACCTACCCGATAAGCGGATGGGAACTTAGTTTTAACGATTTATGTGAATATGGCCAACCCTTACGCCCACACGTGGTTTGGTTCGGGGAAGCTGTTCCGAATATGGATCCTGCTGTACGGCTCTGCAGAAAAGCAGACATACTTGTTGTCATTGGAACCAGTTTGCAGGTTTACCCCGCTGCAGGCTTAACACAATATGTGCCGAACCACGCGTTAAAATACATCGTTGATTTAAATGTACCCTATATAGCTGGTGGTGATCAGATAAAAAAAATTGAACAACCGGCAACAATCGGGGTTCCAATGTTGGTTGAGGAACTGTTAAAACTAAAATCCCAGTCCTAATGATTTGCATTTAGCACACACTCCGGCCACACCGTATATGTTTATCCGCTATCAAATTTTTAGAATACACATAGCCGCTAATCATTGAATGATGTAAATAGTTTGTCAGATAGCAACTGACATTTGGATTTCAAAAAACAACATCGTAATATTGCGATATAATAATTATGGGACTTACAAAAACTGAAATATTTACACAAGAGCAGAACCAGCTGGCACAATTGCTAAAGGCAATGGCGCACCCTGCCCGGATAGCTATACTACAGCAAATTATTTCGGCCAATGCCTGCATTTGCGGCGACCTCGTGGAAGAACTTGGACTTGCGCAGGCAACAATCTCCCAACACTTAAAAGAGCTTAAAACCGCTGGAATTATCCAGGGAACTATTGATGGCGTTAGTGTATGCTATTGTATTAACCCCGACACCTGGAAATTAATGGAAAACCAGATCGGCGCTTTCTTTAAATTATATAAGGGTGCAGCAAACTGCTGCTAACCTTTTTTTAACCATATCAATCGTAAAATTGCAATATATGAATACTCAAGAATTAACAACCTGGGAAACCTTTAAATCCACTTTACAACAAAACCCAGCGCTTACACTACAATTTCAATATGCGCCAGACAAATGGGTTGATGCCTCCTATCACATCACAGAAATTAAACAGGCCCCTATCGTTTCAGTAGATTGTGGTGGTGTCATGAATTCCTGGACAGAAATCATCGTACAGCTATGGGAACCGGAGATTAAGGATAGCGAGAGGGCAATGCAGGTTAATAAGGCATTGTCAATTGTAAAACTGGTAGAAAAATCGTTGCCACTGAACCCATTAGGCGTTGTCAAAATTGAATTTGGCAATTCCCAGTTTGATACAAGACAAATGTATCCCGGGGCTTTCGAAATATCGGGTGATAATCTAATTGTAAATCTGATACCGGATGCCACGCAATGCAAAGCCATTAACCGTGGTGGCAGTTGCGGCACAACACCCGCTGGAGAAGAATGCTGTACACCGACAAGGGAGATCGATAATGAAAAGCCTAAAATTCAATTACAAAACCTCATTGCTGACGGACAAACCTGTACACCAGGTTCCGGTTGTTGCTAATTGAATAAGCCTTGAAAACAGAAAATTAAGTTGAAAGCTCCATGATTTTGATAGCTTAACCACAAAAAAAACTATAAACAAATGAAAAAAGTATTGGTACTGTGCACAGGCAACAGTTGTCGGAGCCAATTGGCAGAGGGATTTTTACGACACTTTGCTGGCGATAAGGCTGAAATTTATAGCGCAGGTATAGAAACACATGGCGTAAATCCTAAAGCCATTGCTACCATGGCCGAAATTGGGATCGATATTGCTAACCACACGTCAAATAACGTAAATGAATATACAGCTGTCGACTTCGATTATGTGATTACGGTATGCGACAATGCTCAGGAAAGCTGTCCTTATTTCCCAACCAAAGCGCAAAAATTTCATTACAATTTCCCTGATCCTGCAAAAGCTATAGGAACAGAAGAAGAAATCAAAGCTGAATTTGCAAAGGTTAGAGAAATGATCAAGACCTATTGTGCCGATTTTGTGATGCATAATTTTTCAGGAAAAAGTATTTCTTCAGCTGATCCGGTAAATTGTTTGTAGCTTTGCAAATACATTAAAAAATCCTCATGGCAGTATTACATAGAAAAGAAGAGAAAATTGAAGTTGTGCTTAGTAAACTTCCTAAAGATTATAACGATAAACAATTCGTAGATATGTTTATACAACTGTACTCTAAAGACTGGGGAAAAATCAAAGCAAATTACATCAAACAATCTCAGGATAAAGAACCAGGTACCGTGATCACCATGCCGAAACCTGAAATCTATTTAAAAAACATTCTAAAGGTTTACCTGGAGAATTCAAAATAAGACCACAAATTTGACTTAGTCCACATCATAAAATTTAAATAGCCTGCATACATATGATAAATATGATGCAGGCTCTTTTTTTTGTCCACCTTACTTTGACAATAAAATCAGTCTTCTATGAAGCGGCCTCAGGCGCTCTTTTCCCGATCCTTCATCGGGAAAAGAGATGCCAGACGCTGAGTAGAATGGCTTATTTTATCCCCTTTATTACTAAATTAGGGTTTCGGCTTTGGCCAATACCGCTTGTAAGCCATCTTTATTCTTACCACCAGCAGTTGCATAAAACGGTTGTCCGCCACCACCACCCTGGATGTCTTTTGCCAGTTCACGAACAATATTTGAAGCGTTCAGCCCTTTATCTTTTACCAGGTTTTCAGATAACATAACCGTTATTCCCGGTTTATCGTCAATTACCGTTGTAAATACAAGGAACAGGTCATCAACCATATCCTTTACCGCAAAAGCGAGGTTTTTAACTGCCTCGGAATTAGGCAGGTCTACATGTGTAGCAATCAGGTTAACGCCATTAATAGTTTTAAGATGGTGTACAATTTCATGTTTAAGATTCGCAGATTGCTCTAAAACAGCTTTCTCCGCATCTTTTTTAAGCTTATTATTTTCTTCGATCAATGCAGCCACAGCTGATGTCAAATCCTTATTTCCTTTTAACAATGCACGCAACTCATTTAATTCTTTGTTTTGCTCTAATACAAAGGCCTCAGCTTTATCAGCAGTAATGGCCTCGATACGTCTTACACCAGCAGCAACCGCTCCCTCAGAAATGATTTTAAAGTATCCGATCTGTCCGGTTGCCTTAACGTGGGTACCACCACAAAGCTCTTTAGAATAATGATCATCAAAAGTAATGATACGTACCAGATCACCATATTTCTCACCAAATAAAGCTGTTACCCCACTTGAGATCGCCTGGTCATAAGGCACGTAACGTTGCTCCTTAAGTGGAATGTTTTCTCTGACCTTCTGGTTTACCAGATGTTCGATCTGCGCAAGTTCCTCATCCGTTACTTTAGCAAAATGTGAAAAATCGAAACGTAGATAATCGGGGTTCACCAATGATCCTTTTTGATTGACATGGTTGCCCAGCACCTTTTTTAAAGCGGCATGCAATAAATGCGTAGCGCTGTGGTTGTCCTGAGAAAGCAGGCGTTTATGCTCATCTATAACAGCCCAGAAATGCCCCTCAACATCTTCCGGCAGCGTGTCGGTATAATGTACAATTACGCCATTCTCTTTCTTGGTATCAGTAATCTCCACAAAAAACAGGCGGCTATGGTCTTCCAAGCGACCGGTATCCCCTACCTGTCCACCACTTTCAGCATAGAACGGTGTTTTGCTCAGTACAATCTGATACTGCTCTTTTCCTTTCGCTACTACCTTTCTGTATTTGATAATCTCTGTTTGTGCTTCAAAATCATCATACCCAACAAACTCAACTTCCAGATCAGGGTTCACCAGCACCCAGTCGCCGGTATCTACTGCTGTGGCAGCACGGGACCTTTCTTTTTGCGTAAGCAATGCCTTATTATAACCTTCCATATCAACAATCCAGCGTTGCTCTCTGGCCATTAATTCTGTAAGATCGATCGGGAACCCATAGGTATCCTGTAATTCAAAAGCGAATTCTCCGGAGATCACCATTTGATCTTTCAATATACTATATACCCATTGGTCATTAAATGGTTTTTCAAGCTCAATAGCATTCTCTGCCATCAGCAGTTCTCCTTGCTTTTTAGTGTAATTATCAAAGCGTTGAATGCCGGTAGCTAAAGTTCTTAAGAAGGAAACTTCCTCTTCCAGCACCACCTTCTGTACAAAATCCTGCTGCAAAGAAAGTTCTTCGAAAACACCTTTAAATTGTTCCGCCAACACAGGCACAAGCTCATTTAAAAACGGCTCTTTTAAATTTAGAAAGGTATAGGCGTAACGTACAGCACGACGTAAAATACGGCGTATCACGTAACCTGCTTTATTATTTGAAGGCAATTGTCCGTCTGCGATCACAAAAGATATGGCGCGGATATGATCTGCCATCACACGCATGGCAATGTCAGTTTTCTCGTCTGTTCCGTATTGAATTTCAGCTTTAGCAGCGATAAACTGGATCAATGGCTGAAAAACGTCAGTATCATAATTAGATGACTTGCCTTGTAACACACGCACCAGACGTTCAAAACCCATGCCTGTATCCACATGCTGTGCTGGCAAGGATTGCAGGGAACCATCCTTAAGACGGTTAAATTGCATAAATACATTGTTCCAAATCTCAATCACCTGCGGATGGTCGGCATTTACCAATATTTTTCCGTCTACAGCTTTCCGTTCGTCATCCGGACGGCAATCTACGTGGATCTCAGAACATGGCCCGCATGGCCCGGTATCCCCCATCTCCCAGAAATTATCCTTCTTATTGCCTAATATAATACGTTCTTCAGGTACATATTGCTTCCAGAGTTCATAGGCTTCCGTATCTCTTGGCAAGCCTTCTTTATCATCCCCCTCAAAAATAGAAACATACAATTTGTCCTTAGGAATTTTATAGACCTCAGTCAGCAGCTCCCAGCTCCAAGCAATCGCTTCTTTCTTAAAATAATCGCCAAAACTCCAGTTACCCAACATCTCGAACATGGTATGGTGGTAAGTATCGATCCCTACCTCCTCTAAATCATTGTGCTTACCTGAAACGCGAAGGCAGCGCTGTGTATCAGTTATCCTTGGATATTTGATCGGTGCCTCACCTAAAAATAAATCTTTAAACTGGTTCATCCCCGCATTGGTAAACATCAATGTGGGATCATTTTTAATTACTATTGGTGCAGAGGCAACAATATGGTGCTGTTTCGATTCGAAAAATTTTAAGTACGCCTGTCTGATTTCCTTAGCTGTCATCCTTCTCTAGATTTATTTTGAGCAAAATTAGCATATTCTTGGATTATTTAAAGGTATATCCTTTTTAAAAAGGATATACCTACCGGTTTAATGAAGTACGAAATATTTTTTAAATCTGTCATTGATACTTGCATAAGTTTTCCTAAGTTTGAATACTTTAAATAAAAGCTGTAAACAACTAATAATCAATACAAAAATATGCCTTACAAAGAAAGGGAAATAAATAAAATGTATTACACCATGGGGGAAGTAACGGAGATGTTTGGTGTAAACGCATCGCAAATCCGTTTTTATGAAAAGGAATTTGATGTACTGCAACCTAAAAAAAACAAAAAAGGAAACAGATTATTTACCCCTGAGGATATTGAAAATTTAAAAATCATCTTTCACCTGGTGGATGACAAAGGCTTTACCCTTAAGGGTGCCAAAGAGCATCTTAAGAACAATAGTGGTGAAGTAAAAGAAAACCAGAAGATCATTGCCTCTCTGGAAAAACTAAAAGACTTCTTACTAAAACTTAACGAAGGAATTTAATCTATTATTTTTTTTATTCAGTAATTTCTACAGTGATTTGTCCAATTTAGACTGATCACTATGAGGATACTGTGTTTGCTTTTTTGGCTGCATTGCAATTTGACTACCAGTGCGCAAGAGGATGAAAAAATAAAGGATGTAATAGAGGCGATGGCCGAAAATGTTGCGGAGGGGGATGACCTATCTGAATTGTCTGAACGCCTGGCTAATTTTCGTAATCAGCCGATAAACCTCAATCAGACTACAGCGGAAACACTAAAAAGCCTTTTCCTGCTTTCGCCTTTACAAATCAGTAATTTCTTCAGTTACACCTCAAAAAACCGGCTCCTGGATGTGCTGGAGCTACAGGCGGTCCCTGGTTTCGATGTAGGGACGATCAACAGGATTTTACCATTCGTAACCTTAGCCAAGGTTGAACAATACAAAACAATAAAACCGGTGGAGCTGTTGCTTGCCGCTAACCACGATCTTATTTTAAGGTATTCCAGCTTATTGGAGCAGCAAAAGGGATTTAAAAATTTACCCGGCAGCAGGTATTTGGGTTCAGCAGAAAAACTACTGTTCAGGTACAGGTACAACTTCCAGCAATTGATATCTGCAGCGATTGTGATGGAGAAAGATGCGGGAGAGCAACTTTTCAATAGAAAGAGAGGACCTGACTATCTTTCTGCCCATGTTGCCTTATTTAATTTAGGGAGAATAAAAAAGCTCTTAATAGGAGATTACAGTATGCAATTCGGACAAGGATTAACCTTATGGTCGGGTTTTGCTTTTGGTAAAGGTCCTGATGTAACCAGCGTTGCGGCCAAAGATGTAGGGCTAAAACCTTATACATCAGCTAACGAAACGGCCTTCTTTCGTGGGATAGCAAGCACGTTTAATCTTGGAAAGAATATACACCTTAGCCCTTTCTTTTCTCTTAGAAACCTGGATGCCAGTCTAAAAAACATGCCTGAGGGTGGTTTTAGCCTATCCAACATTAACATTAGTGGACTGCACCGCACACAAACAGAGCTTAAAAACCAGGGATCACTCCGGCAACAGGCTTACGGAGGGGTACTCCAGTACCTTACCGAAAACCTGAACATCGGTATTGTCGGGTATCATTCGAACTACAAACACCAATTTATAACCGGCAACCAAGACTACAACAAATACAGTTTCAGCGGTAAAAACCTCACAAACACAGGACTGCATTACAACTACACTTTCAGAAATATTTATCTGTATGGCGAAATTGCACATAGCATTGGTTCCGGAAAAGCGATGATTAATGGAGCAATGGCTAGCCTATCGCCCAGGCTATCTGCCGTAGTGCTGCAGAGAAGCTATGACAAAACATACCATAATTTCGTTAGCATTGCTATCGGTGAGGGAACCGAAACCAATAATGAAAAAGGATGGTATGCGGGTTTAAATTATCTGCTCCCAGGAAGCTTAACTCTTTCGGTGTACGTGGATTATTTTAAATTTCCATGGCTAAAGTACCGGATCAGCGCCCCTTCATCGGGTTACGAAATACTGGGTCAACTAGCCTACACCAGGGGCAAAATATTTAAAGCCACCATAAGATTTAAACAAGAGCAAAAACAGCAAAATCCAGAGACGGGTAGTAGCTACAAAGGTTTGGAAAAATTAATTAAAAGAAACTATCGTTTAGAATGGAACTTAAAGACCAACCGAAAGTTTAACTTTCAACAACGAACAGAAATAACTGTATATCAAAAAGGTATAAACAAAATAGAAAATGGATACCTGGTATACCAGGATGTCAGCTACACTCCCTTGTCCTCCAAAATTTCGGGCAATATACGCGTGGCCTACTTTAACACCTCCTCCTATAATAGCCGGATTTATGCATATGAGGATAATGTCCTGTATAGTGCCGGATCTGGCATATATTCAGGAAAAGGATTCCGCACGTTCATAAATGCACGGTATAAACTGATAAAAAGAATGGACATCTGGACCAGATATGCAATTTACTTATACCAGGGAGTAGATGTGATAGGTTCAGGTCTGGATGAAGTAGAAGGGAACAAGAAATCAGAAGTTAAGTTTCAGCTCAGGTATCAATTCTGATGAACAGGTTCGATCTGAACTACACACAGGAAATTGCATTTGTAAGAATACTGGTTCCTTTTACGATAGGTATCATCAGTTTCTATGAATGTAAATCTACCTGGATTTTGAATTACCTCATACTGATATGTACTGTACTTTTTGCGTGCCTGCTTTACAAAATCACAACTAATAAGAAACGAAAAGCCCCAAGATCGCAAGGACTAAACGGACTGACGCTTCATCTTTTATTCTATTTTACAGGATGTTTATGCGTAACATTATATAAAGACTATATACATACTGATTATTATGTCTTTAAAAAATCAAAATATCTAAAAATAAGAATTATTGACGAACCCCGAAACAGACAAAATATAATTCTGTTTAATGCAGCCGTAACGAAATCAGCACATTTAAAACCCTCTAAATCAGCAAAAGAAGGCGACAAATACAATTTCGGACCTGTTTCAGGAAAAATAAGGGTGACGATCGTAAAAAATGACACCCTTCCAATTATATTGAAGTATGGTGATGAGCTGATTATCCCGGCAAAGTTCAGTGAAATACCTGGTCCAAAAAATCAATTTGAATTTGATTTCAGCAGTTGGATAGCCACACAAAACATATACCATCAAACCTTTTTAAAGCCACAGGAACTGGTAAAGCTAAACATCAATAAGGGCAATAAACTTATTCATTTCGCATTTCAACTACGGAAAAACCAGGTTGCCCGGTACCGTAAGCTGATCAAAAACGATGATGCTTTTGCAGTTGCCTCAACCCTTATACTAGGCTACAGGGCAGACTTAAGCGCAGAAATCATGGATATCTATTCAAAAACGGGAACGATACATGTTTTATCCGTATCAGGTATGCATGTTGGCCTTGTATACCTCGTATTGAGTCGTTTATTATGGTTTTTAAATGCAGGACAAGGCAGTAAGGTTATAAAAACGATTATAATACTTGGCGTGATCTGGTTTTATACCCTGCTTACAGGCTTCTCCCCTTCCGTACTTCGTGCGGCCATTATGATTTCTGTTTTCATTTTTGCGAAATCATTCAACAAAAACACCAATAACTATAACATTATCGCATTCGCCGCATTCAGTCTATTGTTATATAATCCATTCCTGATTTGGGATGTAGGTTTTCAATTGTCGTTTATGGCTGTTCTTGGTCTTATTTATCTCCAACCGAAAATCCAGCGATGGATACCGGTTAAACAACCAATACTGGCCAGAATATGGGGATTAATAGCTATGTCATTAGCGGCACAACTCGCTACCTACCCTTTTAGCGTCTATTACTTTCATCAGTTTCCTATCTATTTTTTACTCAGCAATCTATTTATAACGCTACCTGCCGCCTTAATTATGTACACAGGCATACTCATATTAATTTTCAGACTGGACTGCTTAGGGCCTTTATTTGAGCGGCTCATCAATTTTATGAATTTCGGTTTAGATCAGATTGCAGGACTTCCCTATGCTGGAATTACGGCCATTTGGCTCAGCAAAACAGAACTGACCCTACTCTGTCTGGCATTAGTGTTATTTACAATCGCTTGCAGCGAACTGAAGAAAAGGCTACTCATTTATTCACTTATGATATTTTTGGGCTTTCAAAGCCTGATCAGCTATAATAAACTCCAAGCTATGCATCAAAGGAAGACCATTAAATTCACGCTGAAAAAGAACTATGCTGTTGCGCTCATCTCCGCAAACCAAGCCATACTGTTTACCGACCTTAAGCCCGGAAGCAAAGCTTTCAGTTATTTCGTCAAGCCTGCACTTGATCAGCACAGGGTCACTCAAATTACATTCAGGGAAGCAAATGTTACCCGTGTTTTAAAAGACAATCTTATATTTGATCAACTTAACTGAATATTTGTATGACTGAACCTCTGGTTTTATACGATGTAAGTCAGCGTATAGCTACCTTATCCATCAATCGTCCTGAAAAACGCAATGCCCTGAATCCTGAATTAGTAGCCCAATTAACCGCCGCATTCAAAAGAGCTGCAGACGATACCGAGGTGAAGGTTATCATTTTACGGGCCAATGGCAATACCTTTAGTGCAGGTGCTGATTTAGCTTATCTGCAGCAGTTGCAACAAAATTCTTACGAGGAGAACCTTGCTGACTCTGAAAATCTGAAAAACTTATTTACAACCATTTATTATCTGCCAAAGGTTGTAATTGCACAGGTTGAAGGTCATGCCATTGCCGGCGGCTGTGGTTTAGCTACGGTTTGTGACATCATATTTTCTGTACCTGAAGCCAACTTTGGCTATACTGAAGTAAAGCTGGGGTTTGTACCTGCTATAGTTTCCTGCTTTCTTTTACGTAAAACCAGTGAAACCATCGCAAAAAAAATACTCTTTACAGGTGCATTATTTACCGCTCAGGAAGCTTTGGACTATGGATTAATCACTTTTGTAACAAACAGGGAAAATATCGGTCTTAATGTAAATAATTTTGCATTAAGTTTGTGTAATGAAACTTCAGGTAATTCGTTAATGGTTACAAAACAACTCATTGGCCGAACAACCAACCCGGATCTCGACAGCAGCCTGTCAGAAGCTGTACGAATCAATGCCCGGGTAAGGGAAACTGAAGACTTTAAAAAAGGTGTTGCTGCCTTTATCAGCAAAGAAAAAATTAACTGGTAAACTAAATTATTATAAAAACATGTTTAAATCTATCAAGACGGGTGTTCTGGCTATTATTTTAATAGGAACTGCGATTATTGCTAAAGCCCAGAAAACTTTTGAAGCCGGAACAATTACTTATGGCGTTGAATATCTGCTAACGGATGATCAGAAAAAAGCGATTGACGTATCCTTGTTACCCTCAGAAAGCAAGGTGGAATTTAATGGAAACCTAGCTAAAGTACAGGTAGACATGGGTATGGCGATGTTAAAAGTAATTAGTGATGCCTCGGTTAACAATGCGCTGATCCTGGTAGACATTCCGATGATGCAAAAGCAGTATGCGGCGAAAATGTCAAAGGAAGACATAGACAAGCAAAATGGCTCCTTAAAATTCAGTGATTTTAAAGCGACCGGAGAAAAGCAGAATATTGCGGGTTATAATGCTGAAAAATACACCTACAAAGATAATAATGGTGCAGACTATGAGTTATGGGCCACAACAGAAATTAAACTACCGAAAGGTGCTAATCCCCGTGGTTTCGGTGAACTGAACGCCACAGCAATTAAATTTGTGAATATTCAGGACGGCGTTAAAACCCTTACTACTTTAAAAAGTGTAAAAGAAGGAAAAGTCGGTCCCTTTTCTATAGAGGTCCCTAAAGGATACGAGTTAAAGACTATGGAAGAATTAAAAGCAATGAGGGGCGGCAACTAACCCTTAAATAAAATGTTAAAAAGCCTGCTTTTCTTTCTCCGCTTCTTTTTATTCTGGCTGTTGTTCTTTTTTATTGACCGCCTGATATTTATACTGATTTATCATCAAAAACTGGCTACTGTACCGTTTAATGACACTGCCGCTACTTTTTATCACGCTATACCTTTAGACCTATCCATGACAGCTTATATTGCTGTCATTCCTCTTTTAAGTTATATCTTCTGGCTTTTAAACGGTAGAAAAGTAGTAGAACTAAAGTGGATATCTATTTATAACCTTGTCCTCGTATTCATCTGTAGTATATTATCTGTTGTTAATTTCAACATTTACCGTGAATGGGGAAGCAAAGTAAATGCAAAGGCCATGAGCTTTGCATTCTCTTCTCCGAAGGAAGCGATGGCCTCCAGTGCTTCTTCTCCCCTTGGTTTGTCTATATCATTATTGATCCTTTTAATTGTTACCGGCTTTTTTCTGGAACGTTTTGTAGTTTCCAGAAAATTAAGCTTTACTGCCAGTCCGATCTGGTTAAGGGCTATTCTTTGCCTGCTGTTACTGGCCGGAAATTTCCTGCTTATCCGCGGCGGATTGGGCGGATCGCCGATCACACAGAGCATGGCTTATTTTTCTAAAGACCAACTGCTCAACAATGCAGCTGTAAATACAGAATGGAACCTTATATCAAGCGTTCTGGCGTCAAAAATGACTAAAACCAACCCTTATCTATACCTAAGCAAAGAACAGGCGGCAGATAACGTTAAAGACCTTTATACAGTTACAAAAGACACAACAATTAATATACTAAAGACCAAACGTCCGAATGTGGTATTGGTTATTATTGAAAGTTTTACGGCCGACTTAACAAAAAACCTGGGAAATGAAGATGGCATTACCCCTCATTTTGATTCTTTAATTAACAAGGGGGTACTGTTTACAAAGATCTACTCTCCGGGGAGCCGTACCGACAAGGGGCTTATTGCCACACTTGCAGGTTTTCCGACATTGGGAACCGGAAGTATTGTAAAATGGCCAGAAAAAATGCAAAAGATTCCTGCCATCGCTCAGTCGCTCTTTAAAACCGGGTATAAAACATCATTCTTTTACGGAGGTGAGTCAGAATTTGACAACTACAAGGCCTTTATCTTAAGTCATGATTACCAGAAGCTGACAGACAAAAATAACTTTGAAGGTAATGAGATGAAATCCCGCTGGGGAAAATTCGATGAAGTTGTTTTTGAAAGGCAGATTAACGACCTGAACAAAGAAAAACAGCCATTCTTCTCTACTTTATTAACGCTTACCAATCATGAGCCTTATGAATTACCGGGAACTCCAAAATTCGGAAGAGCTGATAATGTGGCCAATTTTAAAAGTACAGCGTATTATACCGATTCATGTATCAATGCATTTTTAACAAATGCAAAAAAGCAGGCCTGGTATAAAAACACTTTATTTGTATTTGTCGCTGATCATGGACACCTGCTACCTAAAAACAGCTTTGAGATTTCTACCCCGCAGCGTTACCATATTCCATTACTATTTTATGGTGATGTAATTAAAGATGAATTTAAGGGGCGCAAGTTTAATAATGTTGGTAGTCAGACTGACATTGCGGCAACACTGCTTGCTCAACTTGATCTTCCTACAAAACAATTTGTGTGGAGTAAAAACCTACTTAACCCTTACAGCAAACCTTTTGCTTTTTTTAGCTGGGACAATGGAATGGGCTTTATTGATAACCAGCAATGTGTTACATTTGATAATGTCGGCAAAATGGTCTTGTATAACAGCGATGAAAAGAACATCGCCCAAACTACGAAAACGCTGGATCATGCCAAGGCATACCTACAAACTGTATATCGTCAATTTATAGAACTTTAATAAAATGAACTTCAGAAACACCATTTTTAAACTGGCATTAGTCGTACTGATTGGCTTTTACGGAAAAACACATGCACAAACAAAACCTGAATTAAGGTGGACGAAAGATGGGAATGCTTATTACCAGATGGCGGATGGTGAGCTGGTATCCATTTCAATCCTACAAAATGAACGTAAAACTATTGTTGGCCGCGATTTACTGTATGGTACCGGAACAAATCCTGGTAGGATTGTAGATTTTGATATTTCTGAAGATGGCACTAAAGTGCTGATCTATGCCAATAGCAAAAAAGTATGGCGTTATGAAACGCGCGGAGATTATTTTGTAGCCGATTTAAAAGCAAACACGCTAACAAAAGTTGGAAAGGACAAACCAGCTTCGTCTTTGATGTTTGCTAAATTTTCACCAGATGGTAATAAGGTAGCCTATGTAAGTCAGCACAATTTATATGTGGATGACCTGCAAACCAAAAGCAGTAAAGCCTTAACAACCGACGGGACAGACAGAATCATCAACGGAACGTTTGACTGGGTATATGAGGAGGAATTTGACTGCAGGGATGGTTTCAGATGGAGTCCCGATGGTCAGTCTATCTCCTACTGGCAAATTGACGCCAGGAAAATCCGGAACTTCCTGATGATCAACAATACGGATTCCATTTACGCCTTTACCATACCTGTTGAATACCCTAAAGTGGGTCAGGATCCGTCATCCTGCAAAGTAGGCATCGTTAATATCGCCACTGCGCAAACAAAGTGGTTAAATATTCCCGGAGATAATGTCCAAAATTATATCCCGAGGATGGATTGGGTACCGAATACTAACGAGGTGATCTTGCAACAACTGAACAGGGAACAAAATGTAAGTAAGCTTTTTGTGGCAAACGCAGCAACCGGTTCGGCAGAAAACATTTATACCGAAACAGATAAAGCCTGGATAGATGCTGCAAAGGATTGGCTGTGGATAAATGAAGGTAAGGAGTTTATCTGGATGAGTGAGAAAGATGGCTGGCGTCATGCTTATCGCATCACTAAAGACGGAAAAAAACAAACGTTGATCACAAAAGGAGATTTCGATGTGATAGAAAATTCATTGGTAGATGAAAAAAACAACCTCCTTTACTACATGGCTTCCCCTTTAAACGCTACGCAGAAATACCTGTTTAAAGTTAAACTTAGCGGAGGCGGAAAACCTGAAATGGTTACCCCTTCTATATTGCCGGGCACGCACAGCTATGAAATTTCGCCCAATGCGGTCTTTGCAAGACATACCTATACCAGTGCATTGGTACCTCCTATTACCGAATGGATGCGGTTAACGACCTTAAATCCATTAACTATGGCGGGTAGTATCACCAACCAGCTGGGTAGAATAAAACCACCTAAAAACAAAGTGGAGTTTTTTAAAGTTAAGACGGAAGACGGGATTGAGCTGGATGGCTGGATGAAGAAGCCTGATAATTTTGACCAGACGAAAAAATATCCGGTCGTATTTTATGTTTATGGAGAGCCGGCTTCGCAAACGGTTACTGACACCTACGGTGCAGGCCGTAACTGGTTGTATGCCGGTGACATGCCGAAAGACGGTTATGTATATATCTCCATTGAAAACAGAGGTGCACCTGCACCTAAAGGCAGGGAATGGCGCAAGAGTATATATAAAAATATAGGTTTACTGAACATACGTGACCAGGCAATGGCTGCTAAAAAAATTATGGAGTGGCCATTTATTGATAAAGACAGGGTTGCGGTATGGGGCTGGAGTGGTGGTGGCTCATCAACCCTTAACCTGATGTTCCAATATCCTGAGATTTATAAAACAGGCATTGCCATCGCTGCTGTAGGCAACCAGTTAACTTACGACAACATTTACCAGGAGCGCTACATGGGTTCTCCCCTTGTTACAAAAGAGGCCTATATTAAGGGCTCCCCGGTAACTTACGCCAAAAACCTTAAAGGTAATTTGTTGTACATTCACGGAACAGGTGATGACAACGTACATTATCAGAATGCTGAAATGCTGATCAATGAACTGATCAAAAACAGGAAAGTATTCCAGATGATGGCTTATCCTAACAGAACGCATAGTATCAATGAAGGTGAAGGTACTTCCGAACATTTAGCCCTTACTTATACCCGTTTTTTACAACAGTATTGTCCACCGGGAGGGAAAAATAAATAGCTCCTTAAAAAATGGCTTTAAAGAAATGGCCCCAATAAGTCTGATACTTATTGGGGCCATTTCTTTAAAATCCCAATTGCGGCACTAAAAATATTTTACAATTTATCCAATATCTGCTCAAGGGCCTTGATGGTCAAATCCCTGCCTACGATCTTTCCGGCCGGATCAACCAATATCGTAGTTGGATATTTGCTGATGGCAAACTGCTGCAGGGATACACTTTTATCACCTTGTTCATCTATCACCTGTAACCAGGGAAGTTTTTCCTTTTCCAGATCCTTAAGCCAGGCAACTTTGCTGTTTTCTGTAGCCAGACCTAAAATCTCAAATCCTTTGCCCTGGTATTTAGTATGCAGCATCCTCAAGTCCTTAAATGCCACGTGGCATGGCCCGCACCAGCTTCCCCAAAAATCTATCAGGATATATCTGCCTTTCAATGAGGAAAACTTGAGCGGCTGGTCCTTAGGGTCGTTCAAAGTAAAATCTTCTATAAAATTACCGATAACGGATTTCTTACGGCCATTGATCTGGCTCAGTAAATTGCGGCCGAAAAAGTTATTCATTACTGTAGGGGAAAGTTTTTTGCTCAGCGCTTCGGCAACCGGCAAATCCAGGTTCTCTACATAGCTTTGCATCAGCAATACCGAAGCAAAGGAATTCGGGTGCGCATTTACAGTGCTGATCAAATGCTTTTTCAGCAATTCATTGTAGACTGCTTTTCCCTTTGTATACTCCGAGATCATATCTTTATATTTCTGCGTTGTGGTATCCCGCTTCATATCATAGAGATAAGCTTTACCATATTTACTGATCAGCCCGTTCATCAGCTTTTCATAAACCGGTTCTGTGGCCTTTGTAAAAGCATTATAAATAAAAAAGCCCGTACTACCTTTCGCCTCCGATTGGTCAAAACGCAGCATATCGGCCTTGATGCTTATTTCCGATGGTTTTTCAAAGGGAATGATCAGTACCGAATAATCTCCGGTAGTCCTTTTCTCATAACCACTGTAAAAGGCATATTCACCCGCCTCTGTAAACGGTCTGGAGAAACTGAAAGCACCGTTCGTGATTTTTGCACTGTCGCGGACCATTGTTGGCTGATTGGAAAAAAGATAAACGGTCTGCCCGTCATACTTGGCATCAGCAGTACCCTTAAAAATAACATTTTTTACCGATGCAGGACTTTGGGCAACACTTGTCCCCAACCCACCGGCCAGAACTAAAAGTAACGTATATATTGATTTACACATAAAATTCATATTAATCTTAAAAAATTAATCCACAGGATTTGGTTCAATTAAACCATTAGCATTGATCTCAGCTATAGGAATAGGAAGTGTCAGCGAAAAAACAGACTTGATATTTGGCCTTAACAACTGCAACGTTTTAAACGGAAGTCTACGCATGGCAAACCAATCCAGGCCACTTTCCTGCAGGAAATTCTTCCGCACTTCCTGTACAACCAACAACTGCATAACCTCTGGTGTAGTGGCATCATCCGCAGCAGAGAAATCAGTAACCCCTGCACAGGACAATATGGTTTTTAAACGCGATTTGGCTTGGCTAAGATCAGAGCCCAATAAAGCAATAGCTTCGGCTTGCATCAAATAAGCCTCAGTTAAACGGAAGGCATAACTGTTACACGCCAAAGCCGTTTTTACAGGTTTTATTGCAGGTCCTGAATAATACTTGGTAACCGAAGGTAAAATCCCGTTTATATTTGCTGCGTCTTTATACATCCAGGTTTGTCTTGGATCTTTGGCTAACAAATCTTTTAAACTAGGCGTAACGTAATAATCTACACTTGTATTGTTCAGGTAAAATTTCCAATTGTCAACGGGAAAAGGCTCCAAAGACAACATCACTTCCTTACTTGTAAAACCTTTTACATGGAACAGGTCTTTTAAATTCGGCTCCAGCCTGAAATTGCTGTTTTTAATGATGTCTTCTGTTAAATTTACAACTTGGGTATAATCGCCCGCTGCCCCTCTATTTATCAATACCCTGGCCTTAAGCATTTTGGCTACCCAAACATTCGCATAATGGATTTGGGTATTTAAAAGTGGCAAAGCAGCAATAGCGTCATCCAGATCTTTAAGTATGGCGTCATAGGTAGCAGCAACCGTACTTCTGGGCAACTTTACATTTTCGGCAGAAACAAACTCATCCCTCAATATAATCCCATACTTGCTATTCACATCATAATAATGCCCAAAATAAAGGAGTAGATCAGCATTGGCAAAAGCACGGAGAAACTTAGCTTCAGCAATCATTTGTTTTTTCCGCTCTGTTGGAATATTGCTTACCGGCCCTACATTCTTTAGAAAACCATTGGCCGCATTCACCATATTGTAACCATATTTCCATTTACTTGCAAGTACCAGGTTAGAATTACGGTAAACCATATTCATGAATCCATCCTGACCATACGAATAAGCAAGTGACCCGGAAAGTTCCGAGGGCAAAATTTCATTCACTGAAATCCATTTAACAGACTCCACGCTGCTATAATCCAGCCCCACGTTTGCAAAAGTATAGTACACCCCATTTAATACGGTCTCGGCACTTTTAAGGTCAATGATTACATTGCCATCTACTAATTTATTGGTAGGAAAAACGTTTAATTGTTTTTCACATGAAAAAAATGTACATGTTAACAATAACAGTAGTAGTAATTTGAATTGTATATATTTCATCTCAATATTTTATGTTAAAACCCAAGTTTAAAGCCTAGTGAAAATGTACGTACCACCGGATAATTGCTTACATCAAAATATCCCCCGCCTACACTAAAGGTGTCATTACTGGTTTCAGGGTCGTTGCCCGGATATTTGGTAATGGTAAAGAGGTTCATGGCCGAGAAAAAGACAGAAGTATTCTGTAATCCTGCACGTTGCATCCACCTGGCCTGGTTAAATTTATAATTCAGGTTTAAGGTCCTTAATTTTATGTAAGAAGAGCTGAAAACATCAATGCTTGAAGGCATAGGCATCGTACCTTCCAATACCAGCCGTTCACGATTGGTTTCAGTGTTTCCCGGATGGTAACGGTCTAACATCAGTGCGTGCGAGTTTGAAGTTCCATTAAACTGCCTGCTGCTGATGTGATCGCCCCATAACAATTTTCCGCCCTGAGAAAAAGTAAAAAACAATTGGAGGTCCAGATTTTTATAACCAAAACCTTGCGTAAAGCCACCATAATATTTAGGTGCAGCATTAGCGATGATTGTTTTCGCGTCAGCAATTGCAGATTTACTCGACTTGTAGTACTCGTAATCCAACTGGTACATTGGATCACCAATACCAAGAAATGGATAAAGTATTGGTTGTGCGGGGCCAATTTCTTTTTTATAAGCATCCAGTTGTTCCTGGGTTTTAATGATCCCTGTATAGGTATAACCAAGAATCATTCCCAAAGGCTTGCCTTCTGCAATCCGGGTATTTTGCCATTCCAGGCCGGTCATTCCTCCCGACTGCCCCAAATTAGCTTTTGGGTCCAACTTGGTAACAATGGTTTTGTTCCAGGTCACATTCAATGAAGCGTTCCATCTGAAATCTTTATTTTTTATAATGTCACCTTGCAGAGAAAACTCAAAACCCTGGTTTTTCAGATCTGCGGCATTGCTGAGTAAAAAAGCATAAGAACTACTTGCAGGCACTGGTAAATAAAGTAAGGCGCCATTCGTCCGCTTATCATAATAATCGGCTGTAAGTTGTAACCTGTTACTAAATAAAGAAACATCTAGTCCCAGATCAATAGATTTTGTACTTTCCCATTTGATACTTTCGTTCCCAAGTTGAGTGGGGATTAAGGCGTTCGCCCCAGCATAGGCCTTCGGGCTATACAACGTACGGTACATTTGGTCGCCAATGTTCTGACTTCCGGTTAATCCATAGCTACCTCTTATTTTAAGGTCGTCTATCCACTTTACATCTTTTAGAAAGTTCTCTTTTGAGATCCTCCAACCCAGTGCTGCCGATGGGAAATAACCAAATTTGTTGTTTATACCAAACTTGGAGGACCCATCTGTTCTACCCGTGAAGGTAAACAGGTATTTATCCATTAACGTGTAATTTGCCCGTAAATAAAAGGACAACAAATAGCTCTGTGGCCCTGTAGGCTCATCGCCACGCGTAAACAATGGTGTTATGGCCGAAGAGAGGTTATTGAGCGAATGATCATTGGGGTACCCTGAAGCTGTAGCGCTAAAGAAACTGTTTTTTCTGGTCTCGTAAGAAGTACCGGCCAAAACATTGATATCGTGAATGTCCGCTATATTTTTAGTATAAGTAAGTGTATTTTCCAAAAACCAATTGGCCATTCTGCTATTGGAATTGCTTCCAATACCTGATTTTTCTGAAGGAGTGCCAAAATAGTTACCCGTTTGAATAAAACTGGGCATATAAATACGCTGGTTATAAGTTTGCATATTTACAGAAACCGTACTTTTAAACTGTAATGCTTTTGTAATGTCGTATAGCGCCGATAGTGATCCCAACATACTGAATGTTTTGGCATTGTTCGTCGCTTGTAATAACCCGACCGGATTTTGGAAGCCCTGGTAATCCTCACCACCTTGTCCAACAAAACTCGTAGGCTTACCGTTTTCATCATAAGGGGCCAAATCAGGACGGGCCCTTAAAGCTTGCCCATAAGCACCGTCGCCAATATTCTGATCCGTATAACCTAAATTTAAATTGGTGATAAACCGAAATTTGCGCCCAATCTCGTTCTCTAAATTCAACTTACCTGCAATACGCTGATAATTTGTAGCCTTTACCACGCCAGGTGTTTGATTAAAAGAAATAGAGCTGAAGTACTTAGACGCAGCACCGCCACCTTGCACGGAAAGATCTGCATTGTGAGATACAGTATTTCGAGTGATCTCCTTCAGCCAGTCTGTATTCGCTTTACCAAAAAAGGTATCCGGGTGGTTTAAAATGGCATCTATATTTTCAGGTATATAATCCTCGTCCGGATCTGCTTCGGCCATCAAATTTTGGGCAGATTCTGTGAGTAACATTTTGTACTCCTCAGCATTTAACAATTTAGGTAATTTGGGGGTAGTAACCGTAGTATAATAATTCGCACTAATCTGCGGTTTCATATCTTTTTTACCTCTTTTTGTGGTGATCATCACCACACCATTAGCCGCTTTTGAACCATAGATTGCAGTAGACGAAGCATCCTTAAGAATACTGATCGATTCGATATCATCTACATTTAAACCACCCAGACTATTTAATCCGTTCGTAAATGCGGTAGATAAACCTGTGTTCATACTTCCCATCCCATTAATTTCATTACCAATCGGACTACCTACATCAAATCCTGGATTGATATAGTTATTCGACACCTGAACTGGTACACCGTCAATAATGTATAAAGGGTCATTTCCGCCGAGTAAAGAGCTGGAACCCCGAATCCGGATGCGCACAGCACCTCCCGGAGAGCCATCGGCTTTGGTTACCTGCACACCACTCGCTTTACCGGCCAGGGCGTTGTCTATTGTGGCGAAGGGCGTATCCTTAATATCCGCAGCATTCACAATAGACACAGAGCCGGTAAGGTCTTTCTTCTTTGTATTACCATACCCCACTACCACCACCTGGTCTAGACTCGAGGTTTCAGGTTCAAGAGAAAGGTTAACCGTTGTTTGCGCTGTAACATAAATCTTCTTTTGCTGATATCCGATATAACTAAATACCAGCAGGTCACCCTTGTCGGCATCTATACTATAACCTCCGGACCCTTCCGATATCGTGCCTTTACCCGTTGTTTTGTTTAGAACTGTAACACCTGGTATAGGCCTCCCCGTTTCATCCGTAATTTTGCCCTTAACCGGGTTCTTCTGGTTAAACAGGTTCAGCACCTTATCGGCCAATGACTCTGCAACCTGCTTTACAACAATATTATTGCCGTTAACAATACTGAAAGTCAATGGAAGTGTTTTAAAATGTTTGTTCAGGACTTCATCAATACCGACATTTTTCACATGGATGCTTACACGTTGGCTGTAAATGTGGTTATCATAAAGAAACACATAACCGGTTTGTTTTTCAATAGCTTTGAAGACCTTTTCTATAGGTACATTTCGTTCCGATAAAGATATCTTTTGGCTGTATCCTACAGCACTTGCCTGCATTAATGTTACAAATAACATCAAGGTGGTAAGTTTCATAACTCTTAATAGTTTTTCCGGGAGCCATGCATCAGGCACAGCTCCGCTTATAAAATTTAATTTCATTACTTTTGCAATGTTTGGATGAATAAAGAAATGGTTTAGTTGAATTATTTTCCCCCTATGGGATTGATCCGGACTTTTATGCGGGGGTGCTCGTAACACCTCCGCAATTTTCCATACGCTTGCCTAAGTCTCAGGTTAGTTTTTTAATCATATTTCGTTGGTTGGTTTAAGGTTTAATAATATTTTTTTGTGGCGCTTTCAATTCGTTTTTTTCCAGATTGAAATCTACGCCCAATAGCTTTAGCACTTGCAGCGCCTGGTACGCATTGACGTTTCTATACAACTTGCCCGAAAATTTCCTGTCGCCCAGATTAGTTGGTGAAACCACATCTATGTCATACCAGCGCGAAAAGGTTCGTAGTATCACCTTTATATCGGCATCTTTAAAATAAAAAAATCCATTCTTCCAGGCCATGGCCAGTTCCATATCAGCCTCGGTGACCTTTATTTCCGAATTTCCATTAACAACAGCCTGCTGTCCGGGTTTGAGCACAACACTGCCCGCACCGGTCGGAGAAGCAAGAGGGTTCACCTTCACACTTCCCTCCAGCAATGTGGTCTTCACACTCCCTTCATCCCCATAGCTATTGATGTTAAAATGTGTACCTAACACTTCAACTTCCTGGTTTTTACTAACCACGATGAAGGGGATATTTTTATTTTCGGTTATTTCCCCTTTTAAAGATTTTACAGGATGTATAACTTTAGCGACTTCAAAATAAGCTTCCCCTGTTAGTTGAACCTTTCGTTCTGACGCACTGAATTTAGAAGGAAATATCAATTTACTATCCGCATTTAACCAAACATGGGTTCCATCGGGTAAAGTGATCTGATAAGTACCACCACGAGGTGTCGAGGCCGTCAATTGTGTAATTTCATCCTTAACGGCAGTTGCCGGAGCAAGCTCAGGATAAGCGCCTACCGAGCTACCATCATTGTAAGTTAAATTGCTTGTGATAACTAGTCCTGTTTTAGCATCACTAAGTGTTATGGTTTTGCCATTGGCAAAGGTCAATGTCGCGGTGTTACGACCAGGTGCCATATCTTTGACCACAACTGTAATCGCAGCAGAATGATGAGTTGTATAGGTGTAAAACCACAAAGCAGCACCCAGCACAAGGAGCAACGAAGCTGCGATAGCCATCCCTGGCCAAAGTTTCCGGACCGGCTTTTTCGCAGGCAAAAGACCGGCCTTTTTTTTAGTACCCAACCAGAGCTCCTCGTTCAGTCGTTCAAAATCATCCTGATCATTCAGTTTATGCTGGTTTGAAGTTTTTAAATACCAGTGATCAACAAGCGCCCGTTCTTCTGCACTAGCTTTACCCGACAGGTATTTTTCTAGAATTTTATCCGCTTCCCCTTTGTTCATGTGGTTTAATGGCATGCTATAACACCCCTATTAAAAACATAACACATGAAAACTGGCCAGGGGGTATCCTCATGAAAAATATTTTTCTTTCCGAAAGGCTTCGGGACTATCTTAAAAAGAGTAATAGTGGCAAAGCTGTTGCACCAGCATCTTTTAAACCCAGTTTAATGGCTTTTATCGACTTATTTATCTGTTTTTTTACTGTTTCATCCGAAGTACCCAAACGTTCCGCAATTTCTTTATGACTCAGGTTTTCCTTACGGCTCATTTCAAAAACCTGGCGCATTCGGGGTGGCAGGTTTTGAATTTCGCATTCAATGGCATCCATCAGGTCACGTTCGTTCAAGGCATCTAAAGTTTCATTACTCATCTCATCAGCGAAAGCAACCAGCGAACCCAGATAATCGTCACGATATTTCTGACTACGGATCAGGTTCAGTACTTTATTCCGGACAGCTACATATAAATAAGCGGGTAAATTCCCTTTCTCAGGAAATGTAGTGTGGTTGATCCATAAGCTACTAAATACATCCTGAAGAATGTCCTTGGCCTCATCTTCGTCACGCAACATCTTGTAAATATGGGCATACATCATCCGCCAATACCGGTTGTAAATTACAGCAAATGCAGGCTGGTCCCCGCCCTTTAGCAAGGCAATCAACTCCTCATCAGAAAGTTCAGTGCACTCCATTATTGTAAATCGTCCTAAATGCAAATTACCTAAAAATTAAGCGAACATCATTAAACTTTTTCGGTTTAAACCGAAAAGGATTTCTATTTTTATAATATGATCTTCCTAGAAAATGAACACCTGAAAGCCTCTTTTGCAACTAAAGGAGCTGAATTACAAAGCTTAATCAGTAAAAAAGACGGCATCAATTATTTGTGGAACGGAAATTCGGAATACTGGGGTAAATTTAGCCCGGTACTTTTTCCTATTGTTGGCGGGTTAAAAAACAACATTTATCACTTAAATGACAAAACTTATCAATTATCCCGACATGGTTTTGCGAGGGATATGGATTTTCAGGTAAACCAGATCAGCACTACAGAAATCATATTTAAGCTCGTGCAGACTGATGAGACGTTAAAAGTTTATCCTTTTCAGTTTGTACTACAGCTACGCTATAAGCTTTCGGGGTCCTCTCTTTCCTGTACTTATCAGATTTCAAACCCTTCGGGTTTCCCTCTGTTGTTTTCTATCGGCGGGCATCCTGCATTTGCAACCCCGGTTAATAATGAGGTAAGCTACAGTGACTATTATTTACAGTTCAATAAAGACAGCGAACTAACGTTCCATCAAATTACACAGGATTTAATTGACCCAAAAACTTTAACACTTCCTTTGACTGAAGGCAAACTACCATTACAACACGAACTTTTTTTCGAGGACGCATTGGTATTTAAAACACTCAAAAGTGACTGTATAACTTTACGCAACAATAAAAATGAACATGGCCTTCATTTCAAATTTAAGGATTTCCCTTTTTTTGGTATCTGGGCAGCCAAAAATGCAAACTTCGTTTGTCTCGAACCCTGGTGCGGTATTGCTGACAGCGTAAATCATCAGCAGGACCTGCAAAAAAAAGAAGGCATAATAGAATTGGCCCCACTAGAAAACTGGAGCCGAAGCTGGGAAATTGATTGTTTTTAATTGGATTTATACAATGGTAGTTCGACTGTAAACCGGGATCCTTTGTTTTTACCTTCACTTTCGGCGAAGATCAATCCACCATGGGCCTCCACAAGCACCTTTACAATAGACAATCCCAATCCCGTAGAGTGTTCGCCCGCCGTAGGTTGGGCACTTAACCGGGTAAAGCGCTGAAACAGCATCTTTTTATCTTCCATTGTCAAACCCTGCCCTTCGTCTTCAATAACAATCAAAACTTTACCACTTGTACTCTTCACCTTCACATAAATATTGGTATTCAGCGGTGCGTATTTGATGGCATTGTTAATTAGATTGTCAATAATCTCGTTCAATTTACCTTCATCGGCATGACTAAACATATCCATCTCCGCATCAAAATGGATCTTTTGCCCCTTTCTTTCGGCTAGCGGCTGATTCATCGCAACCACATTGCTTACCAGGTATGTAATATTTAGTTTGACCAGCAGCAGCCTGATTTCACCGGCCTCCATACTTCCCGACTGCAATAATTCATCGATAATACGAACCATATTTAAACTTGCAACCTTGATCTGGTCACACATGGTATCCACAATATCCGGATCATGTTTTTTAAGTTTGATCAAATCCGCACGGACCGGTATGGTAGTGAGTGGATTTTTCAGATCATGGGCTGTGGTGTTCAGGATATGGTTGTGCCGGGCGACAGACAATTTCGAAGTCAGCTTTAATTCAATCTGGTCCATTGCTATATCCCGCAGGTCCCTCAAAATCTCCTGCTCCTCCTGCGTCAGCGATCTAGGTTCCTTATCTATAATACAAAAGGCACCCAAATTAAAGCCATCCTTTGTTTTAAGTGGACATGCAGCATAAAATCTCAATCCAAAGTCGCCCACAACCAATTTATGTTTTGCCGTTTTCGGATGAGTGGCCGCATTTTCCACCTGGTAAAAATCATCGACCAAAACTACAGTATTACATAAACCATCCTCACGTTCCATTTGCTGGGTATCCAATCCAAATTTGGATTTAAACCATATACGGTCCTTATCAACGAGACTAATTATTGCTACCGGCACTTTCATAAGTTGTGCGGCAAGCTTAGTTAATTTATCGAAAGTATTGTCGGGAGGCGTATCCAGTATGTCATACCTTCGCAAAGCCCTAATCCTATCCTCTTCAATCGAAAGAAGATTCTGATCTGTGTATGTAGTCATGAGATTTCTAATAGAGATGATGTTCTTATAAAGTTAACATAGTTCTTGTGTAAAACAAATTATAATTCTCTACTTAATAACAACAGAACGTTTACTGCTGGTATGGGCATTAAAAATGCCCAATGCGCCATTATTGAAATTAGAAACAGGATTAGCAGGAGAAACAGGCGGCCCGCCCCCACCATTATTTTGACCTAAACTAAAGAAATACCTGTAAACATTACGATCAATACACTGAAAATCAACATTCAAACTATCACCGGCCACCAGGTCTTCCAACTTATATAGAATCACGTCAGAAACCTTGTTACCATTATTAAAACGATCTTCATTCACCATATCCTCTTCAATCTTGCCTTTTACTTTCAGAATATAACGGTACTGGTTCTCTACAAGACCTGGATCATTGTAATTTACGGCGATATAGGTGTTGGTTTTACTGAAGAGATTGAATTGCCTGAATGTAAGTGAATCCAGGATTACTTTACCGGGCATCGTTGAACTTGCCGTATATGTTTTCCCCTCCAACGTAACGTTTAATGTATACTTATTCCCAGAAACGCCTCTCATTTTAACCGTTTGGTATATTCCGGGTGATATTTCATTGTAATTTATTGTGCTCCCGTTGGCCCGGGTCAATACAACCTTAGCGCCACTGACAGCATTAAATTTATTTGGCTCGCTAAAACTATAGGTCCTGGAAATTTTTACAATCTGGTTTTCATTCTGATCACTGATACTGGCATCGATCACAACAAGTGCATCGGCATCGTCCAGTTTAATATCTATTATTTTTTCGCAGCTACTCAAGCATACTGCAGCAAAAAGAACAATGACCAAATTACTTTTTATAAAAAACATCCTTGGGTTTAAACTATTCATCATACTAAAACTTAAAATTCCAGGTTACTGAGGGTATTATACCAAAAAGGGTTGTTTGCACAACCTGCGTTTTCCCCGGGTCATCCGGATCATCTTTAAAATCAATGGAAAAGGCATTCTTTCTATTGTATAAATTATAGATCCCAAAAGACCAGCTGGACTGTAGTTTTTTACCGGGTTTGCCTTCGAGTGTTGCAGAAACATCCAACCGGTGATAATCCGGGGTCCTGTAGCCATTCTTTTCTGTGTAATAAAAAACCGTACGGGTGTTGATCTGGTATTTACCACTTGGAAAAGTCACGGCATTACCTGTATTGTAAACAAATACAGAAGAGAATGTCCAGCGTTGGCCGGCCTTATATATCCCTACAATTGATAAGTCGTGCCTCCTGTCCTGTTTAGCATAAAACCACCTGCTATTATTAATCGCATCAAACTGGCGTTCTGTACGTGACCAGGTATAACCAACCCATCCATTAAATTTCCCAAATCGCTTCTTAAAGAAAAGTTCCAGTCCGTATGCCCTGCCATCGCCATATAATAGATCGGCCTCAACATTACCATTTCCTCTTAAATCTGTGCCACTTCGATATTCAATCTGATTTTGCATCCATTTGTAATATACTTCGGCCGAAAACTCATAATTATCCTCATTAAAATTTCTAAAATATCCGGCAGCAAGCTGATCAGCGATTTCCGGCTTTACATTATTGCTGTTCATAATGTAAAGATCAGTTGGCGATGTGGAGGTTGAATTAGACATGAGGTGAACATTCTGCAAGTTACGTGTATAAGCCGCTTTTAATGAACTTGAATTGCTGAGCTGGTAACTCGTTGAAATTCTTGGTTCAAGGTTTACATAACTTTTCACAAACTCACCTGATCTGTAGGCCACAGTATTTATCGTATTCCCATCTGCATCATAAGTTTTAAATTTGCCAGGCCCCATTAATGAAAAGCTGCTTAAACGCAGGCCATAAACAACGTTCATACGGTCATTTACGCTCCATTCGTCTGAAACATAAGCCGCCAGTTCAAGTCCTTTACGGTTTTCATAGGTAGTTTCATTTACACTTGAGCTTTCTGTTGCGGTCAGCTTCCCCGGAGCTATGGTATGATGAATGGCATTTACACCAAACTTTAAATTATGACTATTGTTAAGGCTATATTCAAAATCCTGCTTTAAGTTAAAGTCTTTGATAGAAGAATTCACCTCAAAATTGTTCTCTTCCATAAAATTCTGAATAACATAATTGTAATTGCTATAAATTAAAGAGGTATTAGAAAACAGTCTGTTGCTATATAAATGGTTCCAGCGGAGTGTTACAGTTGCATTGCCCCAGTTAAAACCAAAAGAATCAGAAATCCCTAGTTTGTCCCTTCCAAAATAGCCCGAAAGATAGAGGGTATTTTTTTCATCCAGCTGATAGTTGGCTTTTGCATTTAAATCGTAAAAAAATAAGGTATTGCTGTTTACAGAACTATCAGATGAAAGTGCTAAAAAAGCATCCAGATAAGTCCTCCTGGCGCTGATCATAAAAGAGCCTTTATCCTTCACTATAGGCCCCTCTACTTTTAGTCTCGATGAAATTAGCCCTATCCCCCCTTCTGCGGTATAGGACTTTCTATTTCCGTCGTTCATTTTGATGTCCAGCACTGAAGCCAACCGACCGCCATATTGCGCAGGCATTCCCCCCTTATATACGCTTACATCTTTTATTGCATCAGAATTGAATGTAGAAAAGAAACCAAGCAAGTGTGATGCGTTGTAAACAGGTGCTTCGTCCAGCAGGATCAGGTTCTGATCAGTAGATCCCCCCCGCACATAAAAGCCGCTATTTCCCTCTCCGGCCGATTTTATTCCTGGTAACAATTGCAGGGTTTTCAGCACATCACGTTCACCCAATAAAACAGGGATATTATTGATTTCTTTTATATCTATTTTTTGTAGTCCCATTTGCGGGCTGCTCACATTTTCATTTCTCTTCATTGCGGAGATCACTACTTCATTTAGCTGATTGTCCTCTTCAAGTGCAAAATTGACCCTTGCATCCTTATTCACACTAATTTTCTGCCTGATGGTTTGATATCCGATAAAGCTGACAGAAATTTCATAATTCCCTTGTGGGGTATTGATAGAATAGAAGCCATAGGAATTTGTCATTGCAGCAGCTGTAGTACTCCCTATTAATTTAATACTGGCACCAATTAAAGTTTCACCTGTTTTTGCATCAGTTACACTTCCGTTCAGCGTCCGCTTATTTTGGGCGACAACCTGGCTAATGTTAACAAAAATAATAAACAGGATCAGAACAATTCTATTGGTGTCTGGCATAATTACAACATGAATTATAAAAATAGAAAGAAATCCGGTACCTTACCTATTATGAATGAATTCTATTGGTCTTATCAGCAAACAAAATTCCGGGGCATCAATTGGTTACCTGAAAAATTTGATAAAGTGATGATTATCGTTCATGGTATTGGAGAACATGTGGGGCGTTATGACGAAGTTGCAACGTTTTTTAACCGGCAGGGTTTCGCAGTTATAGGTATTGATCATTATGGACATGGGAAGACCGAAGGTCTTCGGGGTGCTTCGAAGGGGTTCGAATTTATGTTCAACTACTTACAGGATTTTTTACTCCATGTAAAAACGCAATTCAATAAACCCGTTGTAATGTATGGACACAGTATGGGTGGCGGTGTGTTGACGGGATTCCTGTTAAAGCGACAACCTGAATTGCTGGCTGCAGTTATTTCAGCCCCTGCATTAATTATTGGAACCCGGCCGGGTTCCTTACTTAAAGGTGTATTAAAAGTATTGAACGTACTCGTACCTCATATTCGTATTCCACAGGGACTCGACATCAATAAAATCTCACATGATAGTGCAGCAGTAGAGAAGTTCAGAAATGATCCTTTAAGGCATAGAAAGCTCAGTTTTAGACTAGCCAACGATATGATTCAGAACGGGGCATGGTGTCTTGGGCATGCAGGTCAATTAAAGGTCCGAACACTGCTGATACATGGTAATGCCGATGAATTTACTGCTGTTGAAGGCTCCCGACAATTTGCGGCATCTGCACCGGCAAACTTGCTTACTTATAAGGAATGGGACAATCTTTATCATGAGATGCACAATGAGCCAGAAAGCAGCGAAGTGTTGAACTATATTGCAACCTGGCTAAACAATAATTAAACCAACGGATCAACCTAGTTTCAATCCGCAGGTTATATAATAGTTACTTTTGGTATTGCTTTTACTTAAACCGCTTTAAAAATTCTGTGAGGTCAATTGTATTCGCGCCCTCTATTTCTTTAAATATTATAAATGGCGTAGTTCTGCTCACGCAATTCACTTTAGATAACATACCAATTAAGCAATTGTGATAGTCTTTCACGTCTTTTGCCACAATGTGAAGGATGAAATCAAATACATTATTTACGTGATAGCAACGGTCGACCTGGGGAATATCCTTTACATAATCTAAAAATCTGGCCAGGTTACTGTGATTATTATATTCCAAAGTAACCCCCGTCAGGCATTCCAGGTTCCTGTTGAACTTAGACTTGCTTAAAACAGTTACATACTTTTCAATATAACCTTCATCTTCCAGTCGCTTTATCCTGGCTTTTACAGCATTTGGAGATAAATGAATTTTACGCGAAATTTCCTGATTGCTAATACGTGCATTACTTTGTAATTGCATCAATAGTTTAAGATCTATTTTATCTAAGTTTAAGGGCATATAATTTTTTTAATCAAAAGGCAAGTTATATGAACTCTACCATAAAAAAAACTGTCTGTAGATACGTTATTACTTCCGCCTTCATTCTGACAAATTCCCTTCTAAGCCTGCTTAAAAAAGATGGCCGCATTTTAAGAAAACATGCGATTTGCTTTACAAGGAAATGCTGCTCAATAGCAGTACCGAAATATTTTAAAAAGGCCTTGTACCTCTCCCTTGGGTCCAGCTGCAAGAATTCCATTCTCTTTAGGCTCTCAGGCCGCTCCGAAGCCATAACCTTAGCAGCGAGGTTTGCAGCTTCCAGTTCAGTTAAATTTAAAACACTTGAACAGCCGTTTTCTAAAGGGATAATTACTGCTCCGGCGGCAAGCTGAAAACAAAAATCTTTTGATAGCTCATTTTCAAAAATCTCCTTTACATATATTATTCTGCCTGGTTTGCAAAAATCTATGGTCACATCCTCTGTTACTCCTTCACTATTGGTCTCCAGTTTAAAAAAGCGGCCATAACCAACCTGGATCCAAAGGTAATTTGTATAGATCTTTCCGTTATGTACAATCGTTTTCTTTTTATCCAATATTTGTACTTCAAGTGTTGAGCACACCGTTTCCTTTAAACCGGTTGTATACCCAAGATGATGATCTACATAAGCTTTAAAATCTTTGACAGTATTTTTATATATTAAACAATCTTCATTTGCTTTCATCAATTTTTTTTCTCAAAAATTACGTCTATTTCAACCATCCGTCCTCATAAAAAAGAAGTTATTTAAAAACTTAATTTCCTTATATTGGTTTACTAATAAAACATATATTGTGAATTATAAAGCCTCAATTTTAACAGCCCTCTTCACTTTATTTAGTGCTTATGGCTTCTCTCAGGTCAAAAAAACATTTACTTATAGTCAAAAAGACACTCAGGTTTTAAAACTGGATGTATACAGCAACCAGGACCTTCGCATAAAAAAACCATGCATAGTATTTGTGTTTGGTGGTGGCTTTGTACAAGGTAAGCGGGATGACAGTTTCTACCTCCCTTATTTTAGAAAACTGGTAGAGAACAACTATAAAGTCGTTTCAATAGATTACAGGTTAGGTTTGAAGGGAGAAAAATGGCCGACGGTTTTTAATACCAGTGTGCTTAAAAGTGCCATAAGCTATGCGGTAACCGATCTTTATGATGCTACGGCATACCTCATTGCCAACGCTGACGAGATAGGCATTGATACCTCGAAGATAATGTTATCGGGTTCAAGTGCCGGAGCTGTCACTATATTACAGGCCGATTGGGAGAAAAGAAACAATACAACGATTAGTCGGGCACTTCCCGAAAATTTCCAATACAAAGGGGTAATTGCCTTTGCGGGATCTATTTTAAGCTATACTGGTAAACCTAAATATAAAATACCCCCTGCTCCTACTATGATGTTTCATGGAACCAATGATAAAGTTGTAGTATACAATAAGATTAAACTATTTAACAGGGGCATGTTTGGTTCAAGATATCTGGCCAGTTATTTTAAAAAGCAGAAATATCCTTATTACTTCCAGTTTGTACGTAATGCGGGGCATGAAATAGCCGGCAGCCCAATGCAGGACAATCAAGATGAAATTCTCTGGTTTATCCACAATTATGTTGAAGAAAAAAGGCTGTATCAAATGGAAGTAGACTTTAATAATCTACAGGCTAAAAAATAAAACATAGCCCGCCGATTGTTGTTAATCATCATATGGCATTGATAGATTTTACCAATAAGGGCATTTACTGCAAACAAGGTGGTTTTTATATTGATCCCTGGCAACCTGTTAACCTTGCTGTAACCACGCATGGGCATGCTGATCACGTGAAACCGGGTAACAAGGCTTATCTTTGCCATGAGCTTACGAAGCCTGTCATTAACCAGCGACTGGGTGATTTAAATATCCAGACACTGCCATACCGTAAGGAAATTGACATTAACGGAGTTAAGCTTAGTTTGTTTCCTGCCGGCCATGTTATAGGCTCCGCACAAGTCAGACTTGAATACAAGGGGGAAATATGTGTAATATCCGGCGATTATAAAGTCGAATATGATGGCATAAGCACAGCCTTTGAGCCTGTAAAGTGCCATACTTTTGTCTCTGAAAGCACATTTGGCCTCCCAATATATAAGTGGCAACCGCAACAACATCTATTTAATCAAATAAAGGATTGGATTTCGGCAAACCGCGACCAAAATAAAACTACTGTACTCATCGCTTACAGTTTAGGTAAAGCCCAAAGACTAATGAAGGGACTGGAAGGTTATGGCGATGTTTATGTACACAATTCCATAGCCAATTTAAATGAAGCTTTCATAAAAGCGGGCGTCGCGCTACCATCGAGTATCAGGATTACTCCAGAAACCAGGAAAGAAGATATGCAACAAGGAATCGTTATCGTTCCACCTGCCCTTGCTGAAGGCAGGTGGATTAAAAACTTAACGAATGCGGCCACGGGCATATGTTCGGGCTGGATGCAGGTACGTGCCAGTAGAAGATGGCGTAGTGCTGATGCAGGATTTGCGTTGAGTGACCATGCCGACTGGCCTGGCCTGCTTTCAGCTATAAAAGCAACAGGGGCCGAAAAGGTATTTGTAACGCATGGTTACAGTGCCACTTTCAGTAAGTACCTGAACGAGACCGGCATCGCGGCAGAGGAAGTAAAAACCCAGTATGGCCAGGAAGAAGAGGAAGAAGATCAAGCACTTAACCTTATCGTATAAAAAATGAGACGATTTACGGAGTTGATACAGCAGCTGGAAATGAGCAATAAAACCAACGATAAGATTTCGGCGCTTGTGGATTATTTTAACGATGCTGATGACCTGGACAAGCCCTATGTAATTGCCATGTTTACGGGGAAACGGCCAAAACGACCGGTAAGTACTGCGTTAATTAAGGAATGGGCAATTGGGTTGAGTGAAATACCGGAATGGTTATTTTCTGAAAGCTATCACAATGTAGGTGATCTGAGTGAGACCATCGCATTGGTACTCCCCCCCGCTACAACAGTTAGCAATCTCAAACTCCATGAATGGATTGATGCCTTAAACTCCTTAAACGGAAAAGATGACGCATATAAAAAACAATTTATCACAAAAGCATGGGATAGTCTGGAAACGTCTGAACGTTTCATTTTTAACAAACTCATATCCGGAAACTTCAGGATTGGCGTATCCAATAAGATGCTTGTAAACGCCCTTGCCAAACAAAGTGATAGCGAAAGCAGTAAGATTATGCACAGCATTATGGGCAAATGGCTGCCCGCTGAAATCACTTATAAGGAATTACTTTCGGGTACACATGTAAATACCGATAATTCCTGGCCCTATCCTTTTTGTCTCGCTTATGCACTGGAAGCAATACCTTCGGCACTTGGAAAGCCAGAAGAATGGCAGGCTGAATGGAAATGGGACGGCATCAGGGGCCAAATCGTAAAACGTAACGGAGAATTGTTCATCTGGTCACGTGGCGAAGAGCTTGTGACCGAACAATTTCCTGAACTTCATTTTTTAATGCAGGAACTGGACGACGGCACCGTACTTGACGGCGAAATCCTTTCCGTAAAAGACGGGAATGTGCAGGCCTTTAGCATCCTACAGCAAAGGTTAAATAGGAAAACAATCAATAAATCGCAGTTAAATGATGCGCCTATCGGCTTTTTCACTTATGATATACTCGAATATAAAGGTCGTGATGTACGCGATGAACCCTTAATTAAGCGGAGGGAATTACTGGAGGGTGTTATTTCAAAATTGAAAACCCAAAATGTCGCCTTGCTGTCGCCTATAGTTACCTTTAAGGATTGGGAAGAACTTACGCAAATCAGACAAGGTTCACGTGACATCAACAGCGAAGGGATTATGTTAAAAAAGCTGGATTCTTTATACCATTCAGGCAGAAAACGTGGCGACTGGTGGAAATGGAAGGTCAATCCTTACACTGTCGATACGGTCATGATCTATGCGCAGAAAGGAAGTGGCCGAAGGGCAAATTTCTATACGGATTATACATTTGCCGTTAGGGACGGTGATCAGCTCATCACTGTAGCAAAGGCCTACTCTGGCTTAACAGATAAAGAAATTAAAGAAGTGAATGCCTTTGTTGTAAAAAATGCCATAGAAAAATTTGGCCCTGTAAGAACCGTTAAACCAGAGCTTGTATTCGAAATCGCTTTCGAAGGCATTGCGGAAAGTAAAAGACATAAAGCAGGTCTTGCGCTAAGGTTTCCCCGTATTGCGAGATGGAGAAAAGATAAAAAAGCCGATGAGATCAATACTTTAGATGACCTGAAACAATTATTGGCATCAACATTATCTAAATCAACAGATTAAACTTGATGTTAGCCTATTATTTCTCTTATTTTGAATGGAATGCAGCTGGAAAAAAGTAAAGGATATAAGCAAGTCATAAAATGGTTAAAGCTCAAAAAAAAGAAACCATTTAAATTTCAGACAGATGCCTGGCAGTATTATGCCGAAGGTTATTGCGGGCTTGTCAATGCGCCTACAGGTTTCGGTAAAACCTTTTCTATTTTTCTGGCGGTTGTAATTGATGAGCTGAATAAAAAAACTGAGAAGGAAACATCGGCAATAAAAAACAAAAGCACTAAAAACAAGAGGAAAGCAAATGGGTTAAAACTAATCTGGATTACCCCATTGCGTTCATTGGCAAAAGACCTTGCCCGTGCCATGCGTGAGGCTTGTACGGAACTGGAATTAGATTGGATTGTTGGTGTACGCAATGGAGATACTTCCCAAACTGAAAAGCTTCGGCAGAAAAAGCAAATGCCCGAAGTACTGATCATCACGCCTGAAAGTATTCACCTTCTGCTTGCCCAAAAAAGTACAACCAGTTATTTTGACCAGTTGCAGTGTATCGTGGCCGATGAATGGCATGAACTGATTGGAAGTAAGCGTGGCGTAATGACCGAACTCGCCATCTCCAGAATTAAAGGATTACTTACTTATCAGCACCCCGAACGTTTATTAAGGATTTGGGGGATTTCCGCAACCATCGGTAATATGGAACAGGCGATGGATGTACTCGTCCCCTATGGTGACGTGCTCAAAACCATTGTTAAAGCCGATATGGAGAAGAAAATAGAGATCCGTTCTATTTTACCCGATCATATTGATATGTTACCCTGGGCGGGGCATCTGGGACATAAACTTGCGCACAAGCTTTTGCCTGTTATCCATAAAAGTAAAACGACACTGATTTTCACTAATACCCGTGGCCAGGCCGAACTGTGGTACCAGACCCTGCTTGCACAGGATGAAAACCTGGCCGGACGGCTGGCCATCCACCATGGATCAATAGATTATGAATTAAGAAACTGGATTGAGGATGCCATCCACACCGGCCTATTGAAAGCAGTTGTCTGTACCTCTTCATTGGATCTTGGAGTAGATTTTAAACCCGTTGATACTGTTGTACAGATTGGATCGCCCAAGGGTGTCGCCCGTTTCTTACAGCGTGCAGGTAGAAGTGGTCATTCCCCTTACGAAACATCAAAAATCTACTTTTTACCGACACATGCCTTGGAGCTCGTTGAGGCTGCCGCGATCAAAGAAGCTGCCAGAACACAGGATATTGAAAGTAGAGAGCCTATAGTAATGGCTTTTGATACGCTGATCCAGTACCTGGTCACCCTGGCTGTGGGTGACGGATTTGATGACGAAAAGATATTCTTCGAAATAAAACAAACGCATGCGTTTAAAGAACTATTGCCACAGGAATGGAAATGGATCATGCAATTTATTACGACAGGGGGAGACAGCTTAACCGCTTACAATGAATTCAGTAAAGTCAGCAAAGATGAAGATGGGCTTTGGAAAGTCAAAAGCAGACAGATCGCTATGCGCCACCGCCTGCATATTGGCACTATCGTTAGTGATGCGATGCTAAAGGTTAAATATCTGAGTGGTGGCTATGTGGGTATGATTGAAGAATCATTTATTTCAAGAATGAAGCCCGGCAGCAGCTTTACCCTGGCAGGTAGGGTATTGGAATTTATCATGGTAAAAGAGATGATGGTTTTAGTCCGCAAAAGTAAACTGAAACAGGCCATCAGCCCCAGCTGGATGGGCGGCCGTATGTCGTTAACTTCCAATCTGGGCGCTGTACTTAGAAAAAAATATAACGAAACATTGGATAAAACCCACGGTGAGGAAGAGCTGGATTTCATACTGCCCTTATTTGAACACCAGGCAAAGGTTTCACATGTACCTAAAAGTGATGAATTCCTGATTGAGCTGATTAATACCAAGGATGGCTATCATTTCTTTGCCTATCCTTTTGAAGGACGACAGGTACATGAGATTATGGCCGCATTAATTGCTTATAGATTGGGAAAAATTAAGCCCATCACCTTCTCTATTGCCATGAATGATTATGGGTTCGAGCTGCTCAGCGAACAGGCAATCCCCCTGGACGAGGAAAATATTAAAACATTATTTAGCCCTAAAAACCTTACCGATGATATTGTGGCCAGTATCAACGCAACAGAAATGGCGAGAAGAAAATTCAGGGATATTGCCTGTATTTCGGGATTGGTTTTTCAGGGCTATCCGGGCAAATATGTTGCGAACAAACATTTACAATCTTCCGCTGCATTATTTTTCAATGTCTTCAGTGATTATGATAAGCATAACCTACTGTTGCGGCAAGCTTATGATGAAGCATTTTATCAGCAGATTGAAGAGCCCAGACTTGCCGCAGCATTAAACCGGATACAGGTCAGCAAAATAATTATCGTCAAAACCGAACGTTATACCCCTTTATCTTTTCCAATTAAAGTGGACAGTTTAAGGGATAATATGAGCTCTGAAGAGCTAAGCCAACGGATTGAACGCATGACAGCTGAATCGGAAAAAGGAATGGCCGCAACCAGAAAAAAGAATAGAAAACAATGATTATTGATTGTAAAGGACAACAACTAACGCTGAGTAAAGAAAGGGCAATTTTTTGGGCGCAAAAAAGGATGCTGATCATCAGCGATCTGCATATTGGAAAGTCTGCTTATTTCCGAAAGTCGGGAATTCAGGTACCTAATACCGTGGGCCTAACGGATTTACAGCGGTTGACGGCCTTAATGAAAGAATTTGTTCCAGAAACCCTCCTCATTACCGGCGATATGTTCCATAACAATATCAATAGTGATGCCGATGCATTTAGGGAATGGCGGGGAAACTATGCCGACCTAAAGGTCGTGCTGATCAAAGGCAACCATGATGCCCTTAAAAATGAAGACTATCAAGCCCTGGATATAGAATTTCATCCAAAAGAATTACTTTGCACACCATTTCGTTTTATTCATGACCGGCCTGAGGAAGATGACGAATTTTACAATATTTCAGGACACGTTCATCCTGGTATTGTATTATATGGCAAGGCAAAGCAGCAACTGAAATTTCCCTGTTTTTACTTTGGCAGGCACTGTGCTATTTTACCGGCATTCAGTGTATTTACCGGACTAAAAATTATGGAAAGTGGCGAAGGGGACCGGTTCTACGCGATCACACCAGGAAAGGTGGTTAAAATCTAACTATTTAGCTGACCTGCGAGATTAGCGATCCAGTTTTCAAACATCTCCTGTTCAATCTTAATAACCAGTTCAGCATGTTTTTCCCAGTCATCAGAAAAGGATTTCAACTGGTTTAGCATTTCTTCCAGATGTCCTTCTTCTTCCAAGATGATTGATTTAACATTCACTTTACTTTTGGCTTTGGTTAAAACCTCCTGATAAACCGGGTACAGCTCATCCGCACGTACTTCAATGGCATAAGTTACAAACAAGTATGCCGCAAATTTCAGCTCGTAACCAGTTAAATTAAAATGTTGCTTCAAATAGCGGCATACCGCGACATCCAAAGCATTTAAATAGAATTTTGTATGATTTGGGGTTAGCAGTTCATCATTTGTATAGGTTTTACAAAGGTTACCCCCCAGTTTATCGAGCTGCTTCTTTAAATAGTAAGCATGGCGGTGCTCTTCAGCGGCATGTTTAAGGATGATCAGGTTAACTTGCTCCTTATGTTCTGATGCCGAAATCTTTTTGGCCCCTGCGTTTTCCATGTACGACAAAGTATTTAACCACTTGGCATGTAATACATTATCATCTACAATATTTTCTATAATCCCCTGGAGCTGCATTCTATATATCTTTTAGTGCCTGTAAAATAGTTTGGTAAATATACACCAGATCTTCGTTACTGATTACATATGGGGGCAAAATATATAAAATGTTCCCTAATGGGCGCAACACAATGCCCCTTTCTAAAAAATAAAGATATAGCCTGTCCCTTAGGCCGCTTAAGTAGCTGGTATCAGTACCCGTTTCCCACTCCATAACCAGGATGGTTCCCGCCTGCCGTACCGCTTTTAACTTAGGATGGTCCTTAATGCTTTCCGCAAAATTGGCGTGCATAGCTTCTATTCTCTTGATATTCAGCAACGTTTCCGGTTTTAATAAAATATCCAGACTGGCGAGTGATGCTGCGCAAGCTACCGGATTGGCAGTAAACGAATGCCCATGGTATAAGGTTTTAAGTTTGTCATCGCTTAAAAACGCATCAAATATTTTACTGTTGCAAGTGGTCACCCCAAGCGGCATTGTACCACCTGTAAGCCCCTTAGACAGACAAAAAATATCTGGCTTCACCGTTAATGCTTCGCATGAAAAATACTTACCTGTACGTCCAAAACCAGTCATCACCTCATCGGCAATGGTTAAAATTCCATGCTTCTGGCAAGTATCAATCAGCTGATCAAGATATTGCGCTTCATACATCAGCATTCCACTGGCACCAAGCACCATAGGTTCAAAAATAAAACAAGCCACCTCATTAGAAAGGTAGTTGATCCTTGACTTGAGCTGTTCTATGTTGTTTGCGTTTGGCAGCTCTATAAAATCAACATCAAAAAGCATCTGGTTAAAGGGATCAGTGAATATGCTACGTCCGCTAACCGACATGGCACCAAAAGTATCCCCATGATAGGCTTCTTTAAATGCGATCACTTTTTTGCGGACCTGCTTACCGGTATTTACCCAATATTGCAGGCACATTTTCAAGGCCACCTCAACAGCAGTTGAGCCATTATCACTGTAAAAAACTTTAGTCTGCCCGCCACCAGGCAATAATGGCAATAATCTTTCCGCCAATTGTACCGCAGGTTCATGCGTAAAACCAGCGAAAATAACATGTTCCAATGTATTTAACTGTTCTGCTACCTTTGCGGCAATATGTGGATGTGCATGACCATGGATATTGACCCACCAGCTGGAAACCGCATCAATATATTTTTTGCCCGACTCATCATACAGGTATACCCCTTCGCCCCTTACTATAGGAACATGCGGCAGTGGATTTTTCATTTGTGTATATGGATGCCAAATCACTTTTGCATCACGTTCTGCCAAGCTCATAAATCGTATTGTTTCAGTAATAGTTCTATTGCGGTCTTATCCGTTTTGAAAGTCACATCGTCTGTTTTAAGCTCATCAAGCGCAATCCATCTAAAGGATTGCAATGTTCCCTCATCAAAATCAAAGGGTTTTGTTTTAAAGTTGAGCATTAAAGGATGTACCTCTTTTACCAGGTAATAAATACTCAGGATCTGGCTATCATTAAAAGAAGATTGTTCGTAGAAATCAGTTGTATAAAGGTGTCCGAGTACTTCAATTTCCGCATTGCACTCTTCCATAAATTCTCTTTTTAGTGCATCGACAAGTCCTTCTCCAAGTTCAAGTCCACCTCCAGGAAACTTACTAAAAATACGCCCGCCTGATTGCTCATCACTTACCAGCACCTGGTTTTGTTTGTTTATCAATAAACCGTATACCCTTACGTTAAAATAGCTCATTATTGGTCAAAATGTTTTTGGTTCTTAGTCGCATTCTCAATCGTCCACTTTATCTCGCCCCTGAAATCCTCTTGTCTTACCGGGCATTCTTTCATTCTGCAATAATTACAACAAGCCGGCAAACAAGGGTCGGCATGAATAAAAAGCTCGGTTTTACGATGTGCATTACCGTTTATCATCTTGTCAATCTCAGAAATTTCCTGATGAACACGGTTCAGGTCAAAATAATATGGAAGCGTGATGTGGCAATCTATGTGCAGATCGGCACCATATTGCTGTGCCCTTAAATTGTGTACGTCTATCCATGGATCTTTCCTATTGCCCTGAAGAATATCAATAATACTTTCTACCAGATCAACATTACTCTCATCCATCAGTCCACCTACAGACCGCCGGGTCAACTTATATCCGTTGAAGAGTATGTAACAGCCCAATAGTATAGAAATAATGCTGTCCAGTACGTAAATCCCCGTAAGCTTAATCAGGATAATCCCCAGAACAAGTCCCCCACTCGTTATCGCGTCTGTCAGTAAATGTTTCCCGTCTGCCTCAAGCGTGATTGACTTATGCCTTTTACCGGTATTAATTAAATAATAACCTACAAAAAGGTTAACGAGCCCGGTAGCACCAATTATGGCGGCCCCTTCAAAAAGCTGTCCGATTGGTTTTGGATAAATCAGGTCATATCCAGATTTAAATACAATGATAACCCCGGCAATCGCAATGAGAACCCCTTCAATAAAAGCCGAAAAGAACTCCACCTTACCATGTCCGTAAGGATGATTTTCATCTTTAGGTAAAGTGGCGAGATAAATACTGTAAAATGCGAAGCTACTGGCCAATACATTTACAATACTCTCTGCAGCATCGGTAAGTATCGCATTGGAATTAGTGAGAAAATAGGCGACAAATTTTGCCAGCATCAGCAGTATGCTGACGCACAACGCAAGGAGTATCGCTTTTTTTTGAGGTTGCAAATTGCTGGGTTTAGCGTCCAAAAATACTGTTTACTTGTCAAATTATGATAAAAAGTATTTTTTTTAGTTTATAATTCGCTTAGGTTTCTATATTTGCTATTTCACAAAATAATATTTGCTTGCGCATTCATCATTATGACATTTTTATCCAAAAGAATCAACAACCTATCTGAGTCACAAACCATTAAAATGGCTAAGTTAGGAAGAGAGCTATCTGCAAAAGGGATAGACGTTATTAACCTCAGTTTTGGGGAACCGGACTTTTTCACACCTGATTTTGTTAAGGAAGGTGCAAAGAAGGCTATTGACGATAACTTTTCTTACTACAGCCCTGTTTCAGGCTATCCTGAACTGCGTAAGGCTATCGCAGAAAAGCTTTTGAGAGAAAATGGATTGACTTATAGCTTCGATCAGATTGTAGTGTCTACAGGTGCTAAACAATCATTGGCAAATGCTGTGATGTGTCTGGTTGATCCAGGAGATGAGGTAATTGTGCCAACACCATACTGGGTATCTTATTCAGAGATGATTAAACTTGGCGAAGGTGAAACAGTTTTCATCAATGCTACAGTTGAAAACAATTTTAAGATAACTGGTGCTGAGCTTGAAGCTGCAATTACACCTAAAACTAAATTGTTTATGTTCTCTTCTCCATGTAACCCTACGGGTTCTGTGTACAGTAAAGAAGAACTTGCAGATTTAGTAGCTGTTTTTGAGAAATATCCGAACATCTACATCATTTCTGATGAGATCTATGAGCACATCAACTTCGTTGGAAAGCATGCTTCAATCGCTGAATTTGATTCCATTAAAGACAGGGTGATCCTGATTAACGGGTTCTCTAAATCTTATGCGATGACCGGATGGAGATCAGGTTATATGGCCGCCAATAAAGAAATAGCCAATGCATGCGATAAATTACAAGGACAGATCACCTCTGGTACCTGCTCTATCGCGCAACGTGCTTCATTAGTAGCTTATCAGGGCGGATTAGAATCCGTAAACCAAATGGTGGACGAATTCAGAAAACGCAGAGATATCGTTTATGCACTATTGTCTGAAATTCCAGGCGTAAAAGTAAACCTTCCTGATGGTGCGTTTTATTTCTTCCCGGAAGTAAAATCGTATTTCGGCAAAAAGAATGGAGAAACGGTGATCAATACAGCAGAAGATCTTTCTCTTTATTTGTTAAATGAAGCGCATGTATCGACTGTAACGGGTGAAGCTTTTGGTAATGCAGACTGTATTCGTCTTTCTTATGCAGCTTCAGAAGAGCAATTGAGAAAAGCGGTTTCAAGAATCAAAGATGCTTTGGCTAAATTAAGCTAGGTACTAATTAAAATAGAGGCTGTCTACCAACCAAATAAAAAAAGGGGTGTCCGAAAAGATTGGACACCCCTTTTGTTTATTTGGTTGGTAATGAACGTTAGTATACTCTTGCCGTATTTTATTTTTCATCAGTCAGCCTATTCCTCTGCCAGTAAGGATATCCATAAGGGTAATTTTAAAGATGTTTGTTTTGATATTCCCGAAAGCGTGATGTATATTTATTTAACGGCTTCCGAATTGATAAAAAAATACTTTATAAATTATAAAGAGATGGATAGCCAGACGGCCCTTCTTCAATTAAACAATATTGTCTATGATGGAGTAGGTTTACTAGACTATGAACAATCAGATATTTTACGAAAACTCACAGTTTTCAACACTTTATTTTCGACCAACTATTTGTAAATTATTAATAATAGGTTTACTAGCAATGTTATATTCCATAGATTGCCACTCACAGTCTGTTAATGAGCAGATGCTTAAAGCTGAAAAGAATATTTTAGTGCCAGGAGCTAAAATTGGAGATTTAGTGTACAAAAAGAATGATTGGAGTTCAAAAAATGATCCCTTTGCTCCGTTTTTAGTTTCATTTTCTCATGTCGAAAATCCCCCTTGGAATGGAAAAAATGAGTATGACGCACTACACACAGGTTTTAATGTTAATGAACTAAACCAGGTAAGTGAGATATACTTTGACGTGTTGTTTTCATTTGACGCATTTAATTTCTTAAAAACCAGATTGGGGATGTGGACCAGTTCCACTAGTTTTGGGAACACAAATGACGCTATTGCTGCGCCTAAGCTATATAATTGGGCAATGAAAGACTGTGTTTTCTCCGTGTATATTGACACGGTAAGTCAGAAAAAAATAATGATTATCTCGACTCCCAAGAAATTACCTGCTGAATAAGCCGGAGTGCCGGTTATCGGCCAACCAAAAGAGGGTATCCAAAAAGGAAAATTGATGTCAACTTATACTCGGATTATTACTCAAAACCTTACGGACTCACTCGGCAGCCTAATTTGCGGCCACTTTGCCCCGAAACAATGGGGTCACATTCACCGAAATGTACAGGTTAAGTAGAAAGCAATTACTATAACATGGTTATGCAGATTTTATTGAAAATCACTGTCACTAATATTTACATTAAGCTTAACTTCTGTAGTAATAGTTTTCGTTAAACTCTTTTCATCAATTCTTACCATAGAAAATGGAAACAAAATGCCACCTATTGAACGATAATCATCATAATATACATAACTTGTATTGTTGTAGTTTGGTGCAGTAGCTATGGTTTCGGTTCCAACCCAAAGTCCGCTAACAATGTCAAAGTATTGCTTATTTATTAGGCTAACATTCCTAAACTTGCTATTTTCAGTAATAGCATAACAATCCCTTCCTTTAAAATTTTCGATAAATTCTCCCAAATTTAAGGCAGCATTGTTTTGAGCTCTAAATACCTGCTCGATGGGCTGTGAAGTTTTATAGAAAGCAATTTCGTCATTATCTAAAATGCTTTTTTTGCCAAAAAATTCTGAGTAACCCGTAGTGCCATTAAAAACGATTTTGAAATTATTACCATCATTATATGTACCGATATTTATAACCTTACCATGTGTCATGGTCATTTTCATAGAAAATTTTTCGGTCTCTGTAAGTATTGTTATAGTTTTTACAGCTTTTAATTTTTCTTCTCCCCCCCTAGCTATAATATATTTTTTAATGATAGACTCTATGGTAACATTAGTATCTACTCTTTTACTCGATTTTAAAGGTATTATTTCTGCAAATTTTTCGGCTATTTCCTTTTTCTTTTGTTCCTCAACTAATATCTTTTGTTCTTTTTCCGTATTCTTCTGCTCTTCCTCCTTTTTTCGGGTTGGCGAAATACCTTTAATAGAAAAACCGACTAAATTATCCCCTAATGATAATAGTTGATTATAAAGCTTTTCCTTTCTTTGGTAAGAAAATTTAATTTTATTATATGGATCATACTTACTTGCAGGATCAATAACAATTGACAAAGGCCATTGAATTGTACTGTTATCAAACATGGAGATATACATGCCTCCATAACTCAATTTGTCAGTGCTTTTATACGTATAACCTAAATCGGAAAAGATATCGATTATGTTCTGAGCGTAATCAAAAGGCGTTTCAGAATTTACAATACCTAATAATACTTGGGCATCTTCGCTTGATAAAGCACTTTTATTAGCTCTTTTTCTATTATTTAAAACTTTTAAAAAATCTGTTGTTGCATTTGCGAAATCCCCAATCGCTTTTATTTTTACCTTACTTTTCTCTGCATCTACAGATTTATTATAGTAGTTTTGTGCATTTTGTCTGTTTTGCTCGTTGGTGGAATTATTGATTGCAATAGAAAACTGATTTTTTGCTTCTGTATAATTACCAGAGTTGTGAGCATCTACACCTGCTTTTATTGCGTTATTCCATATATTTAACTTGTTTGCATTCTCTAAATTTTGCCTTTGTATCTCTGCATTCTTTTCCGCCATTTGTCTTTCCAAATCTGCCTTGCTGCGGTTATATTCGGTAAGGTCGTTTTGTTGGGTTGGTTGTTGCTTAGAGTTGTTTGGTTGATTGGTAGAATATGTATTTTTTCGAGCCATCAGATTTTCCAAATCTCTTATTCCGTTATTAACAATAGTTAATTTAAAAGTTTCAGTATTTCCTTTACTATTCAATGCATTTTGAATATCATTTTGTATTCGCGTTGCTGTCTGCTGGTCAACTGTTGCTGCTTGAGTTATTAGTGAATTGAATTTTGTAATAGCATCTTGTATACTATTGTATGTTTTGTTATCTGTTGGCGCACTATTTTGTTGATTTGATTGTGGTGTATTTTTTGTTTGTTCCTTTTTTTGAATTTTCGGAATGATACTGTATGCTACGTATGGTAAATCGTTTGCACTAGATAGCATATATGCATACATTGTTGCAGTTCTTCGTTCGTTAGGTTCAAGAATACCAAATTGCTCAAAACCTGGATATGCACCTAAGAGTATTGCTGCGGCAGTTCTGCAATTGTCTTGAAAATGATTGAGATTATCATCCAAGTCAATCCTTGAACCATATAACGATACTGTTGAGCTTGAGGTATTTGATGCGGAAAAGTCGAGTTTATACTTTTTATAGTAAGCATTTGGCTTATTATTGCAATCTCCATTTCCATAGTAAGTAATGGTGTATGAAATATCAATACCGCTTCCCGAATATATTGTTTTAGACCGCACTACAGAGCCAACTGATTGTCCGAAAACAAAAGTCAGTTGAAATAAAAATAAATATAGGAGTACTATTTTTTTCATAAAGAAGCCTTTTTATAAATTCTAACATGAAATTAGGTCTTCTAAAACCACGAAAAAATACCTAGACCTAGTGATTTATATAGCTTACATCCAGGCTTCACTTATAACCCTTTTTACCAAATCCAATGGTGTTTTAACACCGGCTTTATTCAAAATGTTCTTTCGGTGCGAATTAACGGTATGCAAACTTATGTACAAGTCCTCAGCTATTGTTTTACTGTTTTTTCCTTCTACAATGAGTTTTAAAATCTCTCGTTCTCTTCTGGTAAACAGATCGTAAGATTTGGTAAAGACTTCAGCATCTTGTATATTATAGTAAGACGGCTCCCCATCAAGCCCTATAATAGAAAAACGGGGAGTTCCTTCTGGTTTTATATGTGTAATATCAGTATGTATATGAAAACTACGGTAAAAATTATTTTGATCGTAATCCAGCGGCAAATATTGTATCAGCAAACGGATATATTTATTATTCTTTGCTTTCAGCTTTAAGTCGTACTGTATCTTATAGTTCTTAATTTTATCTTTAGGCAAAAGTTTAATAAACGCAACAGCCTTATTTTCAAAGCATAAAAAATAAGGTTTATCTTCTGGATGTATGTTTTCCATAAAAAGATGAATGGTCATCTCTTCTGGCGTGTAACCCAATACATTTGTAACTTCCCCACTTGTGTATTCTATTTCTCCCCTGTAGATGTTAAAAAGAAGGTAATAATAATCTCCGGCATGAAAGATACTCAACATTCTTTTATGCATCTCTATTTGAAATTGCAATTGAGCTGTATCTACACCTGCCTCTTTGTTTACCACTGTTTTCCAAAATTTTTTGGCTGTGAGATAAAAATTTGAGTTTTGTTTTTCCATGGCTAGCGTAGATTTAGTCTGAGCCTATAATTCAGATATATAAATATAATTTTATATATCCATAGTCAAAGAAAACAAGCTTTTCCTTGACTATATATATTTATAATCAAGGGAAATGTGCTCCTTTAAAATATAAGGAGCTCATGTTATTGACGTGAATTGTTCCCAGATGCGTATTTCAGTCAAATTGCCCCCTCTGTTTCGGATCAAACTGCCCCCCAGTTGGCTGCCGAGCGTGGTTGCAATTGCCCCACAAAGTTGGGATTGACCCTACTCAATTCTGTTAAAGGAACTATCATTTCTTAAGTTCATCATTTTAGGATTGTCGACTTCGGTTTGTTTAACTATCCATTTGGATCGAACATTTTCAGGAATGATACTCTTTTCCCAAACAAATAAGAACAATGTATCTTTATTCGATTTATATAAGAAAGGCTCGAGTCCTTTAAAAATCATTTCCTTAGTAGAATCAGGTTCAAATTCTTTTTCTGGAGAGGTTGAAACAACAGTAAGTTGGTGATCACCGGTCACACCCCAATTTTTAGTTTTGATATAAATTGTAGATTTCTTATTCTGGGAAAGAATGGGAATAATCCTATATGTCGGTCTACCAAAATCTACAACCGACTGTTCAAATAGAAAATATATCAGCGATATTATAGATAATACAACTGCAAGAATAACCTAGTCGCAAATCCTCCGACCATAATATATTTTACATTATGCTTACTTAAGGAACGCCAAAATTGAATTAGTGCATCATCTAAGACATCCATAATAACTATTTATGAATAACTACCGCTTTATTGAACATGCTGTTCGTTCTTAACATTTTAGTGAAAAGTTTCAGTTTATCCATATCAGAACGGAAAACATCTCTTCGTAAACGCTCGTCATCGGACAATTTTGTGATGTATACTTCCGAAGGTTCATTAACCATATTTACAGGCTCTTTTTTCATATCGTCCTCCATAGATTCTACTCGCAATTTACTCATCATCTTTGGATTTTCACAATCTTTATTTGAGTATAAATGCAAAAAGCCTCACATTTCTGTGAGGCTTTCCTGATCCCCTTCGAACTGAACTCAAAAAAATTTATTGATGAATTAAAGAAAATTGCAAGAATTAGTGAGTTGGTTAACCAAGAACCCCTTAGTAGAGATTTTGCATTAAAATATAAGCGGACCTGGAAAAAGAAAAAGGATAAAAAATAGCTTACATAATGAAATTTGGCAGATAATGCTTTAATCCAAGCACTAACCCAATTAATTCTATAATGTACTTGCAGTCTCTAGTAGGGTATTTTTATGTGTATAAAAAAGCACATTCATCTCTACTAGAGACATGCTAAAAAATGAGTTTATCTCTAGTAAAGTAATTTAAAATAGTTTGCGATATACCATTAATTGACTTTACTTTTATATTGTTTCAATTTTTCTGAGTATTCGGTTAGGGTATAATCCATAACACTTCCCACCATAGTCCCCTCCTTCAATGCTTTTTTAGCCAGTTCCAATGCCTTTCCCTGGGAAGTTAGCGCGTTTTTATAATCACCACCTTTCGAAAAGCAGGTAGCCAACGCATCCAGCAATACGGGGTTTGTTAAAGTCTCAATATTTCCGAAGCTATTGGCTGTCCACAGATAAGTCTCTTTTGATAATCCATCTCTATTGTACACATCACCGAGTATAACAGACGAAGCCGACTTTACTTCTTTCAGCCATTCTTTGGCAAAATCCATGGCTTTTTTTTCATCCATATCCAGCAAAACTTTGAACTTCATACCGTCCATCATTATTTTATAATCAGGCTGCTTTGTCTTTAACTCTTCTATTAACTCCAGTGCTTTTGGATATTCTTTAGCTTTTATAGCGTCTTGTAATGGGGTAAAAACAGCCATCAAATCAGCATTCTGCTTTCTTGCAGACGCAGCGCTTTTCGAAAATTTAGCTTTGAAGGCTTCCATGTCGTACTTCCCATCCAACATTTTAGGTAAAATACTGTCCAATGAGTTTGGGTGGCCAATCCATATGATTTTGTTGTCTTTTACAATAAATGTAGATGGGATGCCATTCTCGCCTGCTGCTTTCATCCATTTGTTACCCATAAACTGTTCATTGTTGTCAGCTATAACAGCATACCCCATACTGGCATCATTACCTTTTACAAATTTCTCGACCGATGGCAGTGAGGACTCATACGGTTTGCCCTCTGGTACCTTTTCCCAGATCCCTACGCCAATAAAAGTAACCTTATCCTTATACTGTTGCTGAAGCTTAGTTAAATGCGGCATCGCCATTTTACAAGGTCCACACCAGGTGGCCCAGAATTCAAGTACATATAACTGATTTCCTGTAAACGAACTGATGGGTTCACCCTTAATCCATTTTGAATACTTCAGCGGAGGTGCCTGATCTCCGATATCTAATATATTGTTTTGCTGAGCGGTCGCATTCCCGAAAATAAAGAATGTACAGATCAAAAGGATCAGCATACCAGCTGAGTTATTATTCTTTTTCATCATCATTTAAAAATTAGTAATTCTGTGTTAAGGTCTCATTAAACTGCGTTGCACTTTGAGGAAATGGAAATACGTACAATTTAGACTCAGGCGTCAAGGTATAAGTTTTGCCATTGACCATTCTCGTAATGGTTTCCTTGTATTTACCCTCCCTGTTCCACCTTTTGATGTTGTTAAAATTCCTGATCGTAAAAATAAATTCTATACGCGAGGTCTTTTGCAGATAACCCATCGCCTGCGCTTCGGTGGTAGCGGAAAGGGCAACATAATTCGCAGGATCCATGCGACGGATCCTGACTCTATTTACTTCGTCCATGCCTTCGTTGATTTTATTAGTCCGGATGAGGCATTCAGCCTTCATCAAAATTAAATCTGATGTAGTCATGCCAGCAGAGTTACCCTGGTAATTAATCGCCAGCCAGGCAGGACTATTAGGTAAACCCACATACAATTGCCCATAAAGGTAGTTATAGGTTTCTGTCCGGTCTTTGATGATATTTCCAGCTTCATAATTTGTCAACACCTCCGGAGAGGCAGTAAGGATAGATGGATCGAAACTATTACCAAATGCGTAAAATATATTATCAGCAGCGCTAATCCCCACGCGGTTGAGGGAACGGGCAGCAATAGGATTGATGGCCAGTAAAGGACGGTGGTCTTCCAGGGTACTATTGTATTTCAAAGCTTCATTTACGGCTTCCAGCGCTGCCGGATAATTTCTCATAGACAGCAACACCTGGGCTTTAACACCATAAGCAAAACCTTTTCCAATACGCATACTGTTCTTAGGTGTACCAGGCAGTACTTCAGCAGAAATCCCTGCATCCAGATCCGCTAACAAATTGTCGTACACCTCTCTTAGCGTCTTCTTGTCATTAACCTTATCAAAAATAATATCTTTTACATAAGGTATACCACCGTCAGTTGCAGCTGTTGCCGGATCATAAGCTTTAGCATAAAGATTTACCAATCGGTAATGTAAAAATGCCCTTAAAATGTAAGCTTCTGCTTTCAGCTGTTTGATCAGTTGTGCATCCCCGCTTGCCTGATCTCCCATGGTAATCACAATATTTGCCACTTTAGAAATAGTTGCATAAAGGCCCTCATATCTCGAATCAGTAGCTGTCAGCCCTGCTCTATCCCCCGTCTCATCATAAGTCAGCAAGATTTTATTTAAACTCTGAACCCCGGAAATTACGTTCGGTACATTATCCGCGAGGAGGTAATTATCGTTAATCAGCATAGTCTGCCTTAAGTAATCATATGCCGGTCCAGAAAAATTGACGTTCATCAACAAATCTAAATCACTGGCACGATTGAGTAAATTCTGTCCTTTGGGAGTAATATCTGTAAACTTTGCACACCCAGATAGAAATGCTATGAGGATCATAGCAGCAAGGGATAATATATTTTTCATGTTCATTATCATTAAAAATTAGCATTAAGACCAAAAACGAACGACGTAGGAATCTTTGCACCGCCTGTTTCAGCGTCTATACGGATGTCCTTTTGTTTATACCATACGATATTTGGATTGTCTATCTGAAAACGTAATCTCAGGTTCGAAGCTTTAATTTTCGATGCAATTTCGCGTGGAAGCACGTAGCCCAGAACAACGTTCCTGATCTTGAAAAAATCAGCTCTTCGCACCAGGTTATCGGCATAATAATATTGGCTATTCAGTGGAATCTGATAAAACTGGCCACTAGCCGGTACATCGGTATTTGTATTTGTTGGTGACCATCCATCCAAAACGAATGATGGGGTTTGATAGTAGCTAGGACCGGGATATCCAATCGGTACCTGCCTGGCTCTGAAGTAATTTCCACCCTGATAAATTGCAAAAACACTAAGACTAAAACCTTTGTAACTGAAATCATTATTGAGCGAAAGGTTATATCTGGGATCTTCATTTCCCATATAGGCAATAGCATCTGCATCACTAGACCTGAGTGTTGCAGTTGTTGGCTGCCCGGCAGCGTTATAGAATTGAGGAATTCCCGTAGCACTCAAACCTGCAAACCTGAATGCAAAAATGGATGCTACCGGGTAACCTACTTTAAAAGAACCGCCACCTGCCAAAGTCATCGGGTCTTTGGTTAATTCATCAACACTGATCACCTTATTATTGTTCACTGAACCTGTAAGATTTGAAGACCATGCAAATCCATCACGGATTGTGGGCCTGAACCAGTCATATCCTAAACTCAACTCAAATCCTTTATTAACCATACTGGCGTTATTTATGGTCATGGAAGTAAAGCCCTCCGAAGGATCAAGTCGTTTATTAGCGAACAAATCTGTACCTAAACGTCTATACCAGTCGATTGCTCCTCTTAAACGATTATCCAACATGGTAAAATCTACTCCAACATTCGTCGTAGCAGTCTTTTCCCATCTTAGCTGAGGATTTGGGGGATTCGATATGCTGGCATTTGGCAATTGCGTTACCGGATTAGTTCCGGTAGTAGCCGCCAGAAATGCAGTGACGTTTTTGATGTTCCCCGTTAATCCGTAAGAACCTCTGAATTTCAGATAATTGATCAGCTTTATATCTTTAATGAAGTCCTCATTAGAGGCAATCCATGAGGCCCCTACAGACCACAAAGGTCTTCCACGATATTTTTCATCCCCACCAAACAAGTCAGCATAATCCTTCCTGGCCGAACCAAACAGGTTATATTTCCTGTCATAGCTATAGGTAACATTTGCATATCCCGAGCCGTAACGATGTTTGGTTTCACGCGGGTCTAAGGCTATATTTGAAATCTGCCCGAAATGATATTGACGGGTTGGATAATTAGCATCCCACATTGCACCATTGTTAATGTTATACAACGTACCAAAATTTACCTGATTGGTAGATTGGGTTTGCAACTGATCATCATAACCTAATAAAACACCCCTCGTGCCTGCATTTGTAAGTGTTTGGCGGAATTCCGTTCCGATTAAGGCGATTACGCCATGTTTGCCAAATTCCCTGTTGTAATTGGCCTGGGCACGTGCAGTATAATTTGTGCTTTTATATTGTGCAGTCGCCATTTTACCTCCTTTTGGTAAAAGGTTTGTATAAACATAATTTCCAGCGGAGCCTGTACGGGTCGTATATGCATTTTGAATAATTCGCATCGTATAACTCTCAGCCTCCGAATAAGTAGAAGATGTACTACGGCCATCCTCAACCTGTAACATAGGTGATATGGTCAGACCCTGTAAAGGTTTAAGGTTCAGATTCACATAATACCTCGTGTTTAATGTAGAGTTGTTGTTAAAATCACGTTCCAGCTCATCAAGGTGATTAAACTTAAATGAAGCCAGTGCAGTGTTCGTTTCGTTGTTGATTGCATTGTAACCATTAAAACGGTCTGTATAATAATAGGCCCTTGAACCATCGTCATTTAACAATCTGTAATAAGCAGGTACATTACCGGGGTTGTTTGCAAATTCAGTGTTATGCGTCCTGATTTTGCCGATCACGCTATTTACACCATAATCCAGATCTAACCATTTCCCTACGTTATAGGATCCTTTGTAAAAAAGGTTCAACGTTTTTGTAAATGAATTGATGAGCGCTAAATTACTCCCGGCGGCAACACCACCAGTAGTGTTATTATTACCCCCGTTATTAAAGGTCGTGTAATTTAGCACCAGGCTGTTTTGATTTTTACCATTATTGGTTCTCAAAGCAAAATTGTATTGTTGTGTTAGTCCGGTTTGAATAGCGTTGTCTTTATACTGAGCAAGAAAATTATTCTTCTTCAGGTCATTCAATACGGCATCAACCTGGGCCTGGTTAATTGTTCCTTTTTTTTGCTGATAATAAGCGTAAGCAATAGGGGTAATAAAACTTGATGAGGCTATCCTACTTTCGAATTCACCGATGGGATTTGTAACCACAGGCCCACCGTTTCCACCACCGCCAAACCACCATTTATAATAATTGCTTTCATAGTCTACTTGTTGGGCCGGGCTCATCCAGTTCTGGTAGCTGTAATCGGGTTTTTCTGTGATGCTGACGTTGCCGGAAACTTCTATTTCTGTTTTGCCTACTACTTTAGCTCTTTTTGTAGTCACCACAATTACCCCATTAGAAGCTCTTGCTCCATATATTGCAGCCGCAGCAGCATCTTTAAGTACACTCACACTCTCTACATCATAGGGATTAATCTGATTGATCCCACCTTCAATTGGTAAGCCATCAACCACATATAGGATTCCACGCATCGTGTTGTCCAGCGTACTTATACCTCTGATTGTTGTGCGCAAGCGAGTTTGTACCAATCCCGGTACCAGGCCCTCGAGATTCTGCATAACATTCGTGCTGTTTCTCTTTTCGAGTTCGGTACTACCTATCGTGGTAACCGCACCAGTTACTTTCTCCCTGCTTAGCTTTTGGTATCCCGTATTTACAATAGTCACCTCTTCTAATTCACTAGAAATTAGCTTCAATCTAATGGACAGATCAGCCTCTTGTATGGATTTCACCGCAGTTTCAGTACTTAAATAACCAACATATGAAATGACTAAAATATCGGATACAGTAGCTCCGGATATAAAAAAACGTCCGTTTTTATCCGTTACTGCACTGATATCTTTCCCTTTTACTTTAACTGTGGCCCCAGGTAATGGCTTACCTGTTTCATCAAAAACCCTTCCGAAAACCTCAATAAAATTAAACTTAGATACCAGTTTATCTATAAATGAAGGTGCTTTTTTAGATAAAACGATGACCTTATCTTTAATCTCGAAAGCAAGTCCTTGTCCATCCAGAATCCTGAATAAAGCATTTTCCAGATCTACATTTCTTAAATCCAGGCTAACCTTTTTATCAGCATTAATTAACTTTGAATCATAAACGAAGTCGTATCCGGTCTGAGTTCGTATTTTTTTGAAGACAGCTTCCAATGAGGCACTCTTTTCGTTCAATGACACCCGCTGTGCAAACCCGGCGGCAGAAACTTGCATTAGGGAAGCGATGAATATAATTATGACTAGTTTCATAATTAACAATAATTTTTGTGGTAGCCACAGACGTGACATACCTTGGTTAAAAGCATATATTTCCATACTTTTGATAGGTTTGAGTTGATATTTGTTGTGGACTACATCATTTGTTTTCCCGACTTATCGGGACGGTCGCTCAAACTTGCCGGAAAGTGTTGACAGCACTTTTCGGCTCTTTTTCAACGGCCTTACTTTGCTTTTAACTTTTCTGTCGTAAATGTTTTCTCATTTTTGTTTGGTTTAGGTTTATTTATATAATTCTCGGGTTGATTTATTTTTATTGCGGCATCGCAGTAACATTGCGTCCATTTATTTTAAAACGCATCTGTCCAGCAGCTCCTAATCTTTCCAGCACAATTGAAAGCGGTTTAGAACGGGATATAAGACCATTTATAGATATTAGCTTTAACCGGGGGTCACTATATTCGACCTTGATGTCATACCATCTCGCAATTTGCTTCATGACCGTCTCCATAGAGGTTTCTCTGAAATAAAAATCATTATTTTTCCAGGCTAGTTCCAAATCTATATTTGCTGGCATCACATCCAGTTTCCCATCACTATTGACTGCGAGTTCCCCTGGTTTAAGCAGAAGTTTGTCGTCTACGAGTACACTTCCTTCTAATAAAGTAGTTTTTGTTGTCCGTTCATTGCTATAACTGTTTACATTGAAACGAGTGCCTAAAACTTTGATATCCTGGGTCCTGGTTTTTACAATAAAAGGGTGTTTTTTATCCTTTGAAATCTCGAAGTATGCCTCTCCGGAAAGTTCAACACTTCTTTCACTTAAATGGTAAAATGAAGATGGATACTTTAATGAAGAGCCCGCATTTAAAAAAATAACTGAATTATCTGGCAGGACTATTTTGCTCTGTTGTCCGTTGTTTGTTTCCAGCGTATTATAATCTGTACCTTCCCTTTCAGAAGACTTCATCTTATAAACAATCATTCCATTGCTGGTTTTGGTAATTGTGATGTCCTGACCATCAACCAAGATTCCCTCAGATGCTTCCGAGATCAATATCTTTTTCCCATTTCCTAATGTTAAAGTGGCACCGTCTTTACCTGCAGGAATGTCTTTCGTATAGGAAACAAGATTAGTTGTTGCTAAGTTTGAACCAGTATAGTAGTAAAGTCCCACTGAACATATAATAATAGCAACCGCAGCAGCAACTGCAAATTTTCTAAATAATCTGAAGTGATTTGGTCTGGATTTCCTGTCAATCACTTTCCACATTTCAAATTCAGCATTAAAAAATTGCTCGTCTGTCAGACCCGGAGGCCCATCTGAATTAAATTTATGAATATAATTAAGTACCTGTCGCTCTTCAAACGGAGTAAAACTGCCTGTAGCCAGTTTATCCAATAAATTACTAATTTGGCTTTTATCCATATGGCGTGTCAGTTGTTATTTTTTACGATCTTATACCGCATAGACAACTCAGCACAATGAATCAACCACAAGCATTTAACTTTTTTTTCAAAAAAAACAAACATCAAAAAAAACAACTGGTAATTAACAACTTACAGTCACCTCTGTAGTATATAAATTGCAAAAACCACCACGCCCAGTTTATTTTTCAACTGTGCGGAAGCACGCTGGAGTTGAGTAGCCACTGTATTTTCAGATATATTCAAGTCATTTGCAATCTGCTTCACAGACATATATTGCTTATATTTCAACTCATAAATCTCACGCATCCTGGGTGGCATAGCAGTAATTTCCTTTTCCACTAAAGCAATGATGTCCTTTTCGCGAATCAGGAAATCCGTTTCAACCGAATCCACATCAATTTCGAGTGGTTGACTCAGTAAATGGTGTCGGATTATCCGTTTATGTTTCCATATATTCAATATTCTATTCAGAACAGATTTGTACAAAAAACCAGATAGATAAGTTTTTAGAATGAATTTCGAGCGATTTTCCCAGAGCCCAATAAAAACTTCCTGGATCACATCTTTTGCTTCCTCTTCTACCTGAAGTCTCTTATAAGCATATACAAACAAAAGCCCGTTATAGCGATTGTAGATTTCTTTAAAAGCATCATGATTATTATTTTTCAATAATGCAATCAGCTCTTTGTCTGTTTGTTCGCTATAGTTTGGCATCAGTATTTCCTGCAGGATAAAAATAATTAAACTTTTTTAGCAAATTCCGTCTCATTGATAAGTCGGCGATAAAGCTACGAAAAAAGCTATTCAAACTTTTTACTTGAAAACTGGGCGCTTCCCTAATTCCGCCAACGCAAAGCAATAATAACCGAAGTATTGAGTCTAGAAATGTTCATAATATCATACTTTTCCTAGAGAAATTTGCAGAACTGATCATTTGTAGCTAAATAAGAATTAACCATTTTCATTAGATTGACAATTTTACTCTATTAGAGATATATTATTTAGTTCGACTCCCATTAACTCACCCTTCCTGGAGTTCGAACTTTTCTTTATAACTTCGATTAGAAAAACAAAATCAAACAGCTGTAAAACAATCACTTAAAATAAAACAAGCCACAAAAAACAGCAATAAGTAGTAAGATTTTTGTGATCAAAAGTCAACCAAAGTACAAAAGAAAACAAAACACTGAAAATCAAATAATTAAGTAAAAAAAAGAGGGAATCTCATTGCTGAAATTCCCTCTTTCTAAAGTGATCCCGTTCGAACTGAACTCAAAAAAATTTATTGATGATTTAAGGAAAATTGCAAGGATTAGTGAGTTGGTTGCCCAAGAACCCCTTAGTAGAGATTTTACGTTAAAATATAAGCGGACATGGAAAAAGAAAAAGGATAAAAAATAGCGTTTATGATAATAATTTGGCAGATGATGCTTTAATCCAAGCATTAGCCGAATTAATTCTAATAATGTACTTGCAGTCTCTAGTAGGGTATTTTTATGTGTATAAAAAATAACATTTATCTCTACTAGAGATGTGCTAAAAAATGAGTTTATCTCTAGTAGGTATTTCTAGTTTATTTTTGAAAATAAACTTACAGCATGGCTAAATTCACCATAGATATTTAAGAATTTTGAATAAAGGAGCATACAACCTTTGAAGAAGGCTCAAAGAATACCTTACATCACCATCACACTAAAAATTAAGTTCAGTAAACAATTTTTCATAATTGATAAAATAACCACTCGGTATCTCCCAGTGATTATTTTATCATAAATGCTTTTTAGGTACTAATTCACCTCGCCATTCAAAAGTGTCCGGATCATCAGTTCCAGTTCATCCTGGTTATTTTCGCTTGTTCTAAAAAATGAAAATATAACCCTTCCTTCTCTGTCAATTAAGAAATTAATAGGAGCAAGCCCACGATTGTCGAGGTTCCCTTTTGCTCTACCTTTAACATCTTCGAGAGGGGTAAAACTGTATCCACTTCCTTTTAAAAATGGCAACACATAATCATTCTGCTTCGACACGATATTAATCCCCACATATTCTAGGTCTTGGCCTTTAAACTTTCGCACAACGTTTTCAAAGTGTGGGAACTCCCCTCTGCAGGGCCCGCAACCCGGAAACCAATAGGTTAACAACACCACTTTTCCTTTATAATCTTCCAAAGAAGTATTGGCATTGGTAAAGTAATTTTTTAAGGTAAATGGTGTGGCAACTTTAGCAGCCACATCAATATGCTTCCAAATGTCAGCATTAATATCAGTAGCAACTTTACCGAGTTTTTTACCATAAATATCCAGACTCTCCTTTAATTTAGTATTCAGATTCTTAACGTAAGTTACAATTAAGCTATCGTAAGCAGCTGAGGTTTTGCCTGACAGGTCATCTGCATTAGCTTTCATCAATACCAATTCGTTGGCAAAGGAACTATATTTCGGCAGCTTTATCTGATTCAGCAAAATCCTTGCCTCCTGACCGTTTTTCTGAGCCAGTTTTTTTCTAATTGCAATCACTTTATCTGCCAATACTTTCTGTTCCAGCCATTTTCCTCCATCTTCTTTATTGCCAGACATTTCTACTGCCAGCGTTTCTGCCTTTGCTGGGTCTATAGAAAGTAACACGTTAAAATAATCGCCCATACCATAAGCAGCCCAATCAAACTGATCTACGGGGTAGTCCCTGTGCAACCATTCCCAGTACTTTATTTTTTGGTCCATCTTAGGTTCCCGTATAGCTAACCAGTACAAGGCCTGTGCAGCGCGTTGTTCTCTGGGAGCCCGTTTTATGACTTCATGACTCAGGCTTACATACTTTGCTTCATCTACATTGGTAAAAGAAAATGCGTAAGAAAATAGATAACCAATATTTGCGGGGTCTGCAGCTACTGCCTTTTCCATATAATTCCGGGCTTCCGAAAACAATCCCCAGCGTTCAGCATCTCCTGCAAGTGCAGCCCAACCTTCGGCAAGTTTAGGATCCAATTCAACAGCCTTCAATAAATAGGGTTTAGCTTTAGGACTTTCCCGTCCTTCATATACACTTCCTATAGCAAACGGAATCGTGGCAAGTTTAGGATATTTCTTCATCCAGATTGCATACTGGCGGTCTAGCTCGGCTTCGTCGTTTCCTCGCATCAGTTTAGTAAAAGCCTCATGTTTACTGAGATCATTTGGACTAGCTTCTATCGCAACTTTTAATTTAGAAATATTGGCTTTATCTGATCCTGAATCCTGAGCCAGGCCTATAAATGTAGTTAAGCATAAAAGGCCTGTCATTGCTAAAGCATAGCAATGCTTAATTTTATTTAGAGTGATTTTCATTTTTTTTGAATAATGTTCTGGATTATATTTTTTCCTTGTCAAATAGCTCAACAATCTTCTCTTTGATAGCTTTTTTTCCAGTTTCTACCGAACTTCTTAAGATAATCCGGCCATCTGGATCAATTAAAAAAGCATCCGGAATTCCGCCAACGGCAAACTCAGCACGCGAAATGCCCTTCGTGTCTAATGTAGACGGCCAAGGGAATTGCTGTTTTTGTGATTCCTTTATCCAGAATCCTTTGTTGTTATCAACCGATATGGTATAGATCTCGAACTGATCGCCTTTGTATTTTTTATAGAGTTCCTTAAGGTTGGGGAATTCGGCGATACAGGGTGCGCAATAACTGGCCCAAAAATCTACCAGAACGTATTTCCCTTTTAAATGACTAAATGTAACCGGTTTGCCATTCACATCATTCAGTGTAAAATCTTTTACCTGCTTTCCTGTCTTCGATTTTTGAAGCCCGCCAAGATATGCAGCTATCTTCTTTCCACCTTCTGATTGCTGCTGAGCTGGCGACAACATTTTGAAAATGGCTTCTCCTTCATCTGTATTAAGGACTACAGCCCCACCGCTGTTGAGGATGAAGGTTGAAGCATAGGAATCAGGATGGTTTTTTACAAAATTCTTATACAGTTCATGGCTGCTTTTTTTATGCAGACTATCTGCATATTGAATATATTCCTTGTAGTTTGTCGATCCTGTTTCGGGCCTTTTTTCACCATACTTCTTTGTGATCGCCTCATTGGTTCGCTTTCTTGTCGCAATTTCCAGGCTCTTTAGATCCTGGAAATCTTCAGCCGCCTGACTGCCCGATATACGGCCTACTTTAATACCCTTGCTCAGGTCTACATCTTTTAAAACTAATGTACCCGGCCTATCAGTAATTAACCTGTACCATGTAGGATGGTCGTGGTTTGTTTTAAAGCTATATTCATCACAAACCAATATAATACCAGGCTTTTTAAACGGAACTTTAAATTCAAAACTTCCATTGGCTACAATGGCAGAATCGTAGGTAAACGTAGTTCCATAAAAGTAAAGCTTATTGTACCCTTTAGGCATTCCGGTTACATTGCCTTTTATGATGATGTTTTTCTGTGCCTTTAAATTGCCGACGCAAAACAGCGTCAGCAACACTGCAAATACGATATGTCTCATATTAATTATTGTTTAATAAGTATTTTGTTTAATAACCCCATTACTGGAAATAATTTCAGTATTAGGTATAGGTGCAGCAAAACGCCTTGAGTTTTTAGGTAATGTAAATGCTCTGGGAGTTTCATTAACCAATATAGAAGTTCCACTATATGGATAAAATGTCCGCGTTAATGTCACATCATCATTTGGGTCGTCATTGTTATTATACCTTCTGATATCAAACCAGCGTTGCGCGAAGGGCATTTCTCTTCGCCTTTCTTCCAATACCTTTTTAATGGCATCATCTTTAACTGTTGCGCTAAGGTTAACCCATGCACCAGGTTTCATTCGTTTGGCCCTTAAAATGTTTACAGTAGTCATTGCACCGGCAAAATCATTTGTCCTGGCCTGTGCCTCTGCTTTGGTTAACAGAACCTCGGCCACTGTTGGCCCGGAAATAAGATTATCTCTGAAAAAGAATACATAACCTGGATAATCATAGGCAGGGCTAACCATTCCTGCCCGGTAAGAATATTGTTCCACCATATGATATTCATATCTTAAATCATTGGTCTTATCGTATAAGTTCAATAATTCCTGGCTGGGTATGAACCACGAGGTTTCATTTTTAAGTAACCGCATATATAACAATTCTTTCCAAGCTACCAGGTCTGTCTGATCATTGTCAATTTGATTATTTGCTGTATAGGGATATTTGAGCGTAACTGTTTGACCATTGACAATTACATTATCATCCCTACCATATCGCATCTCAGAATTGTAGTCTACCAGCACATTATAATCTGCCAATGCTGCATTTGCATGCTCGATGGCTTTTGCATAATTGTTTCTATTCAAATAGTAACGGGCTGCGAAAGCATTTACAGAAGCTTTGCTGGCCCTCCAACTGCGTACCTTCCCTGTTTGCGTAATTGAAACAGTAGTTTTTAAAGCCTCAGCCAGATCTGCTTCAATCAGTGAATAGACTTTTTCCAGTGATTGCCTTTCAAAAGGTTCCTCAAAACTTGTGCTTGTTTTAATCGGTAATCCGATTTCATTCTTGTTAGCTTCAGTAAAAGGCAAACAATAAGTGTTGGCCAATTCCCAGTAACTATAAGCCCTGATAAAATGTGCGTCTGCCTTAATGAAAGTCTTTTCCTCTTCGGTTCCGGCTGCGTCATCTACTTCATTCAATGCCAGGTTTGCAAGAAATATCTTACTGAACTCGCCACTCCAGAATGTTTCCCTTCCATTGTCAGGAAGATATTGGGTATCCCATAACATAAACTGAACAGTAGCAACACTATTCAATACAGAACGGCCTCCATTGAATAAAGCAACAGTTTGCCCGAAATCATCTGTACTGAATACATTTGTTCTGTTAGGCTCTGAAAAAAAAGAGTTCTGTCTGTCAAGAACAGCATTAATCTGGGCAGTAGTTTTAACCACCAGTGAACTGGTTTTTGATGGCGGCTCTTCTAAAAATTTCTTACAGGAAGAAAAGAAGAACAACCCGGTCATCAATGAGAGCAATTTTATAATGAATGAATTTGTTTTCATGATTTTAGCTTTTAAAATTCACATTTGATACCTAATGAGACCCTGGCCTGAGGCTTAATAGAGCCAATAGGATATTCAGGATCTTCCCCCACTTTATTCGCAACAATCGTAAATAGGTCATTTCCTTGTGCAAACACCTGCAAACGGTTTATTTTTGCTTTTTGTAAAAGCCTGGATGGAAGGTCATAGCTTAAATTCACTTCCTGCATCCTGATGTGAGATGCGTTTTCCATCAGATAGCTATAGCGTTCGAAAAAATACCCCCAGAAGTTATAATTGGATTCAAGCGGGTCCAATGGTAAAGGCAATATTTTCATTGGGTCCCCATTCAGGACTTCATTTATTTTGTTATTTGGGTATAGGCTGGAACCAGGATAATTAAACCCAGTTCTTTGAAACACATGTCCGAACTTACCCGTAACAATGAAAGATAAATTGAAATCATAGACTTTGAATGAATTGATAAACCCAACCGTGTAAGGCGCAACTGCTGTTCCTGTGTTTACCATAAAAGTTCGCGCATCACCAGGGGCAAAATCGGTTTGGTCGTATTTAGTCCCATCCGGTCCCTGTATCATAGGTTGGTCGTTTTCAATACCAACATATTTATACCGCCAAATTGAGTTGGCATCAACACCCTCAACATATCCTCCTATTCCACCTTCAGCTAAAGCAAAGGCATCATAGGTAGTTACAAATAGCTTTGTAATCTTATTCTTGTTATAAGCAAAATTTACGTTTCCGCGCCATGTAATATCATTTCCTTTTATTTTCTGGAACGTTCCCAGCTCAAGCTCTATACCACGGTTTGTCATTTCTGCATTATTGAGCCGCTGGCTTCTGGTGCCATTTATAGCTGGTATGGAAAGCAATGCAATTAAATCTTTACCAGATTTGTTGTATACATCCACCTTACCATACAATTTCCCGTTAAACAATGAATAATCGGCACCGGCATTCCAGGTACCTGTTTTTTCCCATCTCAAAGTTGGGTTGCCAAAACTGGTAACTGTTGCGTTAGGATAACCGGTAAATGCATTAGGAATGGCAGCCATGGCGATCAATGGGCGGAAAGAAGTAGTTTTATCCACATTGCCATTATAACCATAGGTTGCCCGTAAATTCAACTGATCAACCCAGCTGATATTTTTCATGAAGTTCTCTTTAGCCAGTTGCCAACCGAAACCGACCGACCAGAAAGGGGCATAGCGATAAGAAGGATCATCAGTAATTAGGTTAGAAGCGTCTGTACGCACACTTCCAGACAAAGTATATTTTCCATCATAAGTATAGGCTGCATTTCCAAACAATGAAAAGTATCTGTCAGTAAAATAACTGAAGGTGTTTGTATAAGCAAAAGTTTGGTTCCTACCCAACCAGTTTGTTATTGGTTTAAATGTGCCGCCCGGTCCATTTGGAAAAGTCCCAACGCTTAGAGTTTCTTCATTAAAGCCATATGTTGTAGGATTACCGAATAGTTCGGATACCATACTGGATATCTCAGAACCACCTACAAAATTAATTTCATGCTTTTCACCAAATTTACGGTCAAAATTTACTTGGTTTCTGAAATTATAAGATTCAGCACGGGTGCGGTTCTGTTCCAGGATACCGCCTTTCGGTAGGTTTAAAGTAATGGCATTAGTAGTTTGGTTCCATGTAGAGGCCACATTTACTGCGTTTCTAACCCTGAAAGTATTATCATTATAAATATTTTTGTTGGTGGTATTAAATAGCTCGTATTGAATCTTAGTATCAAATGAAAGTCCCTGTATAATTTTAAACTTCAGACCTGCCTGTAGCCTGGTATTCAGGTCTTCTACCGTTAGTTTTCTGTTTGCAATTTCCTGAATCGGATTAAACCCCCAATTAGAATACGGGAACAACGACCTTGGTACCAGGCGCTCCAATGTCGGTTTATAATAAGTAGAGATATCTGTAAGAGATCCATCCTCATTTCTAAGCATTTGAAATGGGCCATAGGATTGGATATCTGCCAACGTAACCCCATTATTGTTGTTTTTATTATAATTTACCATGCCCGAAAAACTAAACTGCAGCCATTTAAATATATCGGCATCGGTGCGGTAATTGATGTTGTATTTTTTGCCATCTGTGCCTTTAAAAAAGGACTGTTTGTCTTCAAATAAAAGTGACATGCTATGGTTCATCCTGTCAGAACCTGCATATAGGTTCAGGTTATATTGCTGCAAAGAAGGGCCAGCCAGCAGTTCATCTCGGATCTGGTTTTTATTATTCAAGCCTCTAAGCCTTTCCAGCTGGGCATCTCTTTCTGCAGCGGTGATCTTACCTAATCTGAACTCATTCAAAGCGGTGAAGGAAGGTGAGCTCCCGAAGATGGAATGAGCAACTGTACCGGCGTTGGTAGCATTATCCCACTTTCCATATGCCAAGAGTTCAAAATCCACAGCTTCAGCTGAACTGGCCATGGGATTCACATAATCCAGATCCAGCTTACTGGAAAGCCTGGTAAAGGCAGAGAAATTAACTTTTAGCGGGGCATTCCTGCTTCCCTTTTTTGTAACGATCACAATTACCCCATTGGCTGATTTTGCACCCCATATGGAAGCTGCCGCGGCATCTTTAAGGATGGTTACACTTTCTATATCGTTGGGGTTAATGGTATTAAAATCCCCTTGAATGGCAAAACCATCTACCACAACTAAAGGAGCTCCGTTAGTTGTGAGACCACTGGCATTGCGGTTATTTAATGTTGTTTGTCCCCTGATCTCAAAACGTGGGTTACCATCAGCATCCAGTGTAGCCTGCATACCGGCAGTGGTACCGATAAGTCTCTGTGCTATATTAGTAGATGGTTTATCCAATTGCTCTTTCGATATCACATTAAATGAGCCAGTAGCCCTTTCTTTTGGCAAGGTCTGGTAACCAGTACTTACTGTGACATTTACTTCTTCTAGTTTATTATCTGAAATTGACATTATAATGTCTCCCAACTCTTTTGCAGCATTCACTTCTCTTGGCGCATAACCTATATAAGCAATCACCAATACAGCTTTCACATCCACATTCCTTAAAAGGAATTCACCTCTTTCGTTGGAAACTACAGATTGATTAGTTCCTTTTACTTTGATGGTTGCTCCTGGCAGTGGATTTTTCTGCTGATCCAGAATACGCCCTCGGACATCAATTTCCTGAAATCGGGCAATCAGGTTGTCCAAAAGAGTAGGCTCTTTCTTTTTAATCGAAATAATTTTCCCGTCAATCTTGTAAGCCAAATCCAGTCCTTTCAGAACTTGCTCCATGGCCTCATCTAAAGAAGCCTCTTTAAAATCTACATTGATGTTTCTTTTTACAGGAATCGCTTTTCCATCATAGTAAAAGTCGAAACCACTTTGCTTACGAATCTCTTTTAATGCAGATTCTAACGGTATATTTCGTTGACGTAAAGTGATTTTCTGTGCTAAGCTAGCTGCGCTAACTTGCATTAAGGATGCTATTAATATTACGGTGGTTAATCGCATAATTAGCAGTATTTTATGGCATAACAATCTAGGTATACCAAGTTTCCTAGTATATTTTTTATACATTTGATAGGTTTGGTTATGCAGAAACGCCTTCACTTTCCACGGTCATGGCATTCTGCGGTTAAACAGTTGATTTTTTAGTTGATTGTTCCGAACTGTGTAACCAGGGGTGTACATTACACTTCTGGTTCTTTTTTGTCTCTTATTATTTCTGTCGTAAAGTTTCCCTCATCTTTCCTGGTTTAAGTTTTGAATAGTTCTGTTGATTTTGTTTTTAGGGATGTAATTGTTTTTTAACGTGAAACGTATATCTTTTTACCTTCAATTTTAAATTTCACTTGTCCGGAAGACTCCATTGCTTTAAGCACTTCTGACAAGTTCTTATTTCTCGAAATCCAGCCACCAGATTCGAGTTCATCTGGAATAGACTTATCATAAATCACCTCAACATCATACCAACGGGCAATTTTCCGCATAGCTGTTTTAAAGTTTACATGATTCAAGAAGAAATCCCCTTCTTTCCAGTCGGTAACATTCTCCATATTGGCTTCACTAACCTTTATAGATTTTCCATTGTTCAAAGCTTGCTCACCTGGTTTAATAATCTGATTGGCATTAGCAGCTGTAACTTTTACTGAACCCTCCAATAGCGTTGTGGTTATTGCACCTTCATCCACATAAGCATTTACATTAAAGTGCGTACCTAAAACCTCTACTTCCTGTCCTTTACTTTCCACTACAAAAGGGTGCGCCTTATCTTTTGCTATCTCGAAATAACCCTCGCCATCAAGTTTTACCCTGCGTTTTCCATGACTGTTGAGATTGGCCGCGTAGGTTAAGCTCGAAGCAGCATTTAACCAAACCACAGAACCATCCGGCAACCGTATCTTATAGGTTTCTCCTTTGGCAGTTGATAAAATATTGATTTTATTGAAATCCCCTAAACGATCTTTAATCTCATAAACCAATTGACCATTGGCAGATTTGGTAATCACCACACCAGCTTCTTCAGCCAATTTGCCGTTAACGGCATCATCCAACCTAATTTTTTTGCCATTGGCAAGGGTTAAAGTGGCCCCGGATTTCCCAGGAGCAATATCATTTTTATAGGCAATTGCGCTTAATTGCTCTTGTTTAACTTTTTGATTATAATAAAACAGGCCGCCACCAAAAACCATTACTGCAATTGCTGCAGCTACAGCAATACGAGGCCATAGTATAAAGTTTTTTCCTTTATTTAATTGTTTAACACCTACAAGTCCCCTTGCCTCTCCCTCTGCCTTAAGCTGGTTCCACTTTTGATCAACATCAAAGGAATGATAAAGTTGAAATGCATCCCTGGTTTCCGATACCAGAGATTTTAACTCCTCAAAACTTTGCTGTTCTTCATTAGTTAAGGTATTGCCTTTTTGCTGTTCGGATTCCAGGTATTCCAACAACTTTTCCCAATTTTGATCTTCTGACATAGGTACTTAATCAATCATTTGATAATATGTCGTTAAAACATTAAGGAAATGTGACAAGAAGGTTAAATATTTTTAAAAATAAATTTAACACACTGTATATCAACTATAAATATTTCAACATTGATAGTAAAATCAGTCCAGTTGCTGACTTGCGCAAAGAGCCATAGGCACGTGTAAGTTGAGTTCGCACCGTATTGATAGATATTCCTTGTCTTTCAGCAATCTGTGCATAAGTGAGTTTCTCCAGAGCGTGGAGTTTAAGGATCTGTTTTTGTCCTTCCGGCAGGTTGTCTATGAGCTCAAAAATACGTACCAATCGTGTATGTCGTTGATCAAGTTCATCCTGATCCTGCTCCGGATCAAAAGCTTCTTGCTGGTCAGGCAATGATGCCTCATGTTTTTCCTGAACAGTTTTCTTACGTATGAAATCTATACTGATATTTCTAATTGCTCTTGTTGCATAAGATTTAAAGTTATCTGGACCTTCCCTATCCACACTGTGTTCCCAGTATTTAATAAAAAACCCTTGTACTACATCCTCTGCAACATCCCGATCGTGCACATAGTTCATAGCAACAACACACAAATAACGATAGTATTTGCGAAACAACAGTTCAATTTCATTCTTATCGATCTGCATTCGCTTCTCCATTATTTGATTTGTATCTCTTTAAATTTAATAATAACTCTGCCAATAATAAGTAATATTGATAATTTTTAGGCATATATGTCCTATTGCTTTCAAACTTAATTGTACAAAGCGACACATTAAGAAGTACTTAAACAAAAAGCGGGCGAAGTCAGAAAGACAATCACCCGCTTTTAATTAACGCTCTCAAAAGCTAAGTTATATATAAATTGAGCAAAACACCAAAATTTATGCTTTTTTAAAACTTCGGACTAATAAAGGTTTGAAAACAATAATAAGCGAAATATTTAAGCTAGGGATGCATAAGATATCAAATTTTCCGATAGAGTTTAGCGAAAACTGTTAACCTGGAGCTAAATAAAAAAATTACGCTACTAGAGATAAATTGCTAATGTTCATCCTAAACGGAACATTAATTTACTATAACATTTATGCAATAGTAAATTAATTTACTTATAAGCAATCGCCGCACTCGTTGGGCCGGCCAGATGGAGTAGTGATGTTGATTTAAACCCTACTGTTTTTGCCCAGCCATTAAAGTCGGCAAAAGAATAGTCAAATCCACTACCGGTTTCAATCAGCATATTTATACTCATCATCATACCAAAGATGTTCTTTCTCCGGTCATCATCAATAATACCTTCTATGGCAACAAAACTACCGCCAGCTGGCAGTGCATCATAGGCCTTTTGCATCAGCATCAACTTGGTTGGCTCATCCCAGTCATGAAGAATATTGCCCATTACCACCAAATCCGCTTTCGGAAAATCGTCTTTAAAAAAGTCACCATTCGCAGTTTCAACCCGGTCCTGAAGCTCAAATTTCGCAATGGTCTCGTTGGCAATTGGGGATACAGCAGCCAAGTCCCATGATGTACAACTCATGTGTGCCTGATGTTTAGCAACCATCAGCGACAACAAACTTGCCGATCCGCCGATATCAACAAGTGTTTTGGCATTAGAGAAATCAAATTTTTGGGCAAAGGCTGTAAAAGCCCCCATTTGGATACCGCTCATGGCATGAATGAACCCTTTTAACCGGTCTGCATCAGCGTAAAGGGTTTCGAAAAGATTTTCACCGTTCTTTGCCTCATTTTGTGGAAGCCCCGTACGCAAGCCTTCTTCCAGATTGCCCCAAAATCCGTATAACCTGTTGTTGAGCATCTCCAGCATTCCGCCAATATAGGTAGGTTTATTTTTGTCAAGAAAGAAATCTGTGTCCACGCTGTTCGAATAAACCGCAGTTTCCAGCAATCCCTCACGGTTCAGGAAACCGAATCCTGTAAGTGCATCGAGAAAATCATATACATTACGGTCTGTGCAATTTAAGCCCAGTTCGGCCTTAATTCCTTTCGCCGGCATGCGCCCACCCCCGGCCAGTATAGTAAACAGTTGAAAGTTAACGGCCGACAGCAGGATTTTTGAGGCCCAATAGCCTGTGCCGATCTGCATGATGGTTTCTGGCGTTGGATGGTTGGTTTGTGGTTCCATGTTTATAGTTTGGTTTACTATAAAGATAAGATCTATTTTTAGTTACTATGCAATTGTCAATCCCCCTTCTTCCCGTGTTTTCTAAAAGCCTGTATCAGCTGATAAACAAAATAGGCTATAAAAATCCTGCTAAGACCTTCAATGGTTCTCGATAGTGCGGTAATTTTACCACTGATCGCTTCACCAACCATATCTATTTTATGCAGAGGGTTTAAAAATTCGAAGGTATATGGAATCAGTTTTACAAAATTGTCCCGACTTCCAGTTTGCAGACTAGGCGTATATCCAACAGACCAGCAATAAGCTGCGTAAAAAATAAAGGTACAGAGCAAGGTACTCAGTAAACCTACCCGCCAGCTATGTCCGTGATTATTGGAGATTCTATTTGCGGTTAAATTAATGATCTCAGCGTTGCGCCTGCCAAAAAATTTCTTCCACTCCCACTGCCATTTCAAGCTTTTTCTGTAGGCTTCCATATTTTTAGAATGAAAACGCAGACTAGTAACCCCGTCCCATCTATTTTGGAATACTTTCTTCATCTGACCGGTAAAAAGACGGATTTGTTCATTTAAGTCTTGTTTACTTCCTGATGGCAATTGTATCGATAAATTAAACTTTCCACCGAGGACATAAATGTCATCTATTTTCGAGTTTTCGTATTCGATTTGAAAAGCCTCCAGATCACAATCAATGAAATCCATCCTGCCAAGATTACTGTTTCTAATCAGCATGACTGCATGTTTTACAGGATTATTCACCTGATCAAGACCTTCGGCAGGAATAACGTTTTTGAATGATAGGTAGCCAAAATTATAGAAGCTATCCATAACAATATGGTGAATAGAAACATCATGTAAATAGAAATTCACATCCTTTTTAAAGGTTTTATTCTCCATTAATAACTTTTGTATTATTGCATTTTCTAAATAGACATTAATCGTTTGATCCCCGCTGGGATTCGAACCTAGTCAGAAAATCACCGTTTAAATAGTATTTTATGCGGTTTTCGATTTTGACTCACCTAATCGCTCACCATTTTTTTCGATACGTTTTAGCTGCAATTGCTTATATAAATGTAATAATTCGATAAGGATGTTCAAATAATTAACCAAACTATTTATGGTTCTACGTTGAAATAAGCTATTCCTGAAATAATCTCAGGTATTCTGTAAAGGTAAATATCCGATTACGTTTATATCCGGTTTGTTCAGTTAATATGCCTAGGTTGCAAAAATCTCTTATTAAGGTGTTTGCGCTTTGTTTACTAGTATTTAATGTTTCAACAACATCAGAGACTGTGATTACATGTGTACAAATTTAATATAAAATATCCATAGTCAAAGAAAACAAGCTTTTCCTTGACTATATATATTTATAATCAAGGGAAATGTGCTCCTTTAAAATATAAGGAGCTCATGTTATTGACGTGAATTGTTCCCAGAGGCATAATTATAATTAATAATCAATTTAGGTTCATAATTGTACATTTCGGTGAATGTGGTTCTTCCCCACTTTTGGTGGTAGAATAAATTTGGAATCAAATAGAGCGTTCCAATAGCTCTTGAATCACCCGCCAAACAAGATATTTCGCTAGGTATTATCGGAGATTAGGTTATACCAAACGACAAGTAAATTCAGGACGAGACAACCTGTCTCGTCCTGAATTTACTTGTAGCACTTCATAAAATGTATTACAAAGAAAGTGCAAGCCTAAAGCCAACAATATGACTTCGGCCATTTTTTACATCAAAAACTCGCCTAGTTGCTTTAAACGCTTGATTATCTTCGTCGATAAAACAACCTCCTTTTGTAACTTTTGTATTATATTGATTTGTTGGCTCTTTAGGCCCTTGAGGATTATCACTTTCCCTTGATTCATAATAATACTTATAGTCGTCCCAATCCGAACACCACTCCCTAACATTGCCTGCCATATCATAAATGCCTAACTCATTAGCGGTCTTTTGCCCAACCGGATGTCTATTATTGCCGCTGTTCGATTTATACCAGGCTACTGCATCAGTATCATTGCTGCCGATATATTTATAGCCCATACTTTGGTTACCACCGCGAGCAGCATATTCCCATTCTGCCTCTGTTGGTAAACGAAAGTTCAAATCGGTTAGCTTGTTTAATTTTATCAAAAATTCTTGTACATTATCCCATGAAACGTCTACAACAGGATACTGCCCCCCTTTTTTATAATATTTATTTATTGGCCCCATTAGCTTCTCCCATTGCTCTTCAGTAACCTCATATTTTGCTAATTTAAAACTGTTTATTTTGACATTACGTCCTCTTATCCCTTCATCACTACCGATCATATAAGAACCACCTTCAATATTTATAAACATCGATAAAAACGTAGCCTTGTAAACCTGCTTTTCTTTATCTTTTTGCTGTTTTATTACTACCCACTGTTGTTTGTCAAAAGGATAGTCACTTAGTGTTGTATTTATTTTATAAATCTCACGATATTTGTCATCTAACCCCTCGCTTTCCATAGTTTTTAGGTAAGCAGATACATTTTTTTTAAGGTTGTTTAATTGAATAAAATTTGATTCTGTTTCGTAGAGGCTTAGGGTATCTAATAATTTATTTTGTGATACTATTCTTAAGTAAAGCGACTTGGATTTTATC
>Ga0160441_100031_pt1 | contig 216009 bp, 179 predicted proteins | sample HID1971K_E1MG_FD_108260 | JGI IMG/M metagenome (GOLD analysis project Ga0160441, IMG submission 108260) | Enriched millipede-associated microbial communities from UW Madison campus, WI, USA - HID1971K_E1 MG | ecosystem: Host-associated > Arthropoda: Insects > Digestive system > Unclassified ... | reverse complement strand
TGATTGAGTTTCATATTATTGTTTTTAAAAGTTAATAATATGAGTCCCGATGGGAATTTAGAAGAGGGCAGGATGATCTGTTTTAACCAAGGATTGGGTTAAAAACGAAGATGCACTATAGCGGGCTCTAAATACCGCACTACCGGGCTTCTCAGGGCCTTGTCCACGGATTTACAATAGAGCCCATAACGCTATAGTGCACCTTCAAAAGTACAATAATATTCGTTATGGGCATTAATCTATTGTCTCTGGACTTGTTTCTGAGAATTTGGTAGCCGAGACTCTTTAATTAATACCTCATTTAAGAAGTAGTCGATATGTTGTTTGCTTCTTTATTTTATCATACTATGGATTTTTAAGATTAGTAATTTTATGCTTTATTTATTATTATCTTATTGTCGTTTTAAGGCGTCACATTTTGTGATACCTTAAAGCCTATTTGTTCTCTCGGGCTTCCTTCGTTATCCATAAATTTACTCTTTTCTACCTGTTCAACGAGAATAGAAATATCCTTATGTAGCAATAGCGTTTCTCTGAGGAGGACAAACATCTCAATTATCCGAATACTCATTTGTATCGCCTGAGGACTATTCAATACACTTGAGAGCATTAATACCCCATGTTCACCAAAAGCATATGGCAACTTTCTTCTTCCGCCCCTTCCTTTGTTTGATATCACATTTTGTGATATCAAAACATTCCACTCTTCCAGAGATAGTTGAAACATAAATGAATCAGGGAAGCGATTAATGTTTCTTTTAATTGCTTGATTTAGAATTCTGGTTTCCACTCCGTAAAGTTCCGCCAGATCACTATCCAGCATTACCTTCTGATTTCTAATCATATGAATCTTCTTCAAAACAACTTCATCCGGAATTTTAACAAGTTTATCGGCCATAGTTTTATTGTTTTGCAGGGATCTACATTAACTGAGGGTAGATGTTAATTCTTTTATAAGTAATCCTGTCAATTCAAAGGTTATGAGAAAACTTGAAATAGCATGCATTTATTTAATATTAATTAAATATTTATTTCTTTGGGTTATTTTACACTGGTTAGAGGAGGTGAATATGGCGTGTGTAAACCAGCCTCAGTATAGGTAAGAGTATAAGGCAGTCTGTGGGCACACCTCTTAATAATGACTATCTTATCCCTGATAACGTACTGATAAAAGACTGAACATTCCTACTATCCCTCTACTATTGACGTACTGTTGGCCTACCGTTGCCGTACCTCCTGGGTAGGGCAACGGTAGGCCAACCCTAGCTCAAGGCTAGGTCACTTATCTATTTTACCAGGCTTATATCATTCTTTGTCTTAGATTTATTACAGTCTATTTTACTGATTAATAGTTGTTTAAGTTCTATCTTTATAATCCGGCCTTAATGTCTAGGCCGGACTAAATATTTATAATAATGGCAATTGCAGAAAATGGCCCAGGTGGCCATCACAGAGGCAGATTAGGTAACGTTGTTTACTATGTCCTCAACGGAAAAAATGTAACGAGGAAAATTGGTGTGCCCACCAAACCTTTTACCGAAGACCAGCTTAAGCAAAACCTGGTAACTAAAATCCGTAGTCAATTTATCCGGGATTTACTCGGTTTTATCAATACAGGCTTTAGTATTGAGGCTGAACAGGCCCTGAGCAATGGTTTTAACCAGGCTGTTAAAAGCAATCTGAGGATCATCGTAGGGGCTTATCCCAACCTGGAAATTGCCTATGACCGGGTTTTCCTGAGCAAAGGCCCACTAAAACCAGTGCAAAACTGGACTGTAACAGAAACCGGGAACGGGCTTCAATACAATTGGGATACTGATCCGAAAATGCCTTGGCCGGATGCAACCGATCAGGTGATGCTCCTGGCCTATTTCCCGAAACAAAAAAAGGTGTTCTATACCTTATTCGGTAATACCAGGTTATCTGGGAATGATTTTCTTGAAATCCCGCCAAGTTTGCAGGGCAAACATATGGAAACCTATATGTCTATCATCTCGGCAGATCGGAAACAACTTTCAGACAGTATTTATACGGGGAGTTTCAATTCACAAAAAACTGAAAACAAATTATTAAAAGGCTGATTATGGGAATTTTAAAATCAGGCCCTTTTGGACCCTTTTATAATAAAACAGGTCCCATAGTAGGGCGCCGGCATAGAAAGCAGAACGTAATTACCGCACTGCCCCACACCAGTAGCAAGCCATTTACTGCTGCGCAACTCGAATCGCAGCTTAAACTTGGTTTGCTGAATAGTTTTTTAAGTGATATTGATCAATTGGTAAACGTCGGGTTTAAAGCTGTTACAAAAAACAACAGCCCGGTAAACGAGGCTTTCTCCTACAACTACGATCATGCGTTTGTTAAAGATGAGAATGGTTTTTTAATTGACTATCCGAAAATGATATACAGTCGTGGGCATATTGTTACGCCCGAAAGTCCACAGGTTGAGGTCAATGCAGGGAGCATCACCTTTAGCTGGTTACCACAAAACCAATCTGTCTATTGTCAGTTTACTGATCTGGCGAGTTTTTTGGTGTACAACCCGGCAAAGGATAAGCATGTCATGTTATTAAACGTCACCAATAGGTACGCACAGGGCTATACTATTGAAATGCCCCCGGATTATAGTGGTGATACTGTCCATTGTTATATGAACTTTGCCTCGGCAAACCAGAAAAAGAATGGAGATAGCATGTATGTCGCAGCCCTTGTTATATAAAAAAGAATGCTACTATAGATTTCTCTAAATCTTGTACTAAAGTCTTTTTCATAAAAAGGACAGTGGGAGCAAAGAACATATCTTGCTCCCACTATGTTTGTAGCGTTTATGTAAAATAATGCATATTTCGCATAAAATGAGGTAAATATTTTAACGCTCCTTAAATACCTTATGACCGCCTTAACCGCCCGATGAAGACCCTTAAAGTTATTCTTAAAATGAATGAAAAGAACAGTTTTTTGTTTTTTCAATTATTATTCCTACCTTTTGCACAAATAAACGCTTTTTTCTCTTAAAATGCTGAGTGTCATACTAGCAATCTGCTAAGCAGCGCATCCCTGCCTTTATAGATTCAGGCGTAAAATTCTTACTTTTGGAACAAAAATTGGTGAAGAGATTATAAATTAACCCTATCAAAATAAGTTGGAACAGATAAAAATATACGCCCAGCAACTGGTTGCAGAAGTGTTAACGCAAATACGTGACACCGAAGGAAATAGCTTGCCAGTGTACGATAAAGGCCATTTTATTGGTAAGATATCGTACGAAGAGCTCATGGTATTTGTTAATCACAAAGAGAAATCAGGTGATATTTATACCCATAAATTGAATTTCGATGTGGGAACGGCCTTATTTGCTATAAAGAGAATGAGAACCGACCTCGAGAGTAAGAAAATTAAGCGAAATGTTTTTCACAGGCAGCTTTTTATTGGATTAAGCTCTGTCGCCGCTGTTGCCTTTCTGCTCAGTATCGGGTGGTTGTTTTTTAAACAGGAGTCTACGGCTTCGGACATAAAAAATATGCTGGTTGATGTGCCTTCTGATAAGCTTACTTTAACACTTGCAAACGGGGAGAATATTGCACTCAATGAAGTTAAAACAGCGCTGGTAGTTAATGGCGAAAATTTGAAATATATCGATGGTAGTCAGGTTGACTATAAAGACGTTTCGAATGCCTCGGACGATTCATCCCGTTATGTGGGCAGACATGGTCATGCCGCAATTAACAATCAATCGATGGTGTTGAACGTGCCGCGCAAGGGCATGTATCAGGTGGTATTGCCGGATGGAAGTAAAGTTTGGCTAAATTCAGCGAGTAGCCTGAAATTTCCCGCGACTTTTGAAGGTGCCACAACCCGCCGGGTTGAATTAAATGGTGAGGGATATTTTGAAATTGCGAAAGTAATGCTTAAATCGCAAGAGATAAACAACCACAAACGAAGAATGCCTTTTATAGTCGTAACTGATAAACAGGAAATAGAGGTTTTAGGTACACACTTTAACGTAAGTGCGTACCGGAATGAAAAAAGCATAAAAACAACGCTTGTGGAAGGAAGTGTAAGATTAAGGCCATCTATACAAAGAGATAAATTACCGGAAATAATGGATCCGGCGTCTGTAGATCCACTATTGGTTGAAGGAGGAAAAAAAGCTTATGGAAATGCAATTATACTTAAACCGAATGAAGAGGCGACTTTAACAGGTACCAGTATGGCAGTTAAAACTGTGGATGCAGATGAAGCTTTTGCCTGGACCAGCGGAGAATATGTATTCAGAAAGATGCCATTAGAAAATGTTATGCGGATGATTACCAGATGGTATGATGTGGAGGTTGTTTACGGAGATAAAAAATTAGAAGAGACACTTTTGGGAGGATCGATTTCAAAATCCCTAAAAATAAACGAGGTGTTGAAAATGCTGGAATTATCAGCTAATGTTCACTTTAAAATAGAAGGGAAGAGGATTACTGTAATAAAATAATGTGGTTAAAAGGTGGAGCGATTGCTTTTATATTATCTTTATTTGGCTTTGCCTTAAAGGCGCAGAAGGTTAACTATGTGCAGAAGAATGTATCGCTGGTAAGGCTTTTTAAAGAAATAAGAAAGCAAACGGGAGTAAGTGTTGTATGGAACGAGAAGGAATTTGACATTGACCGTAAAATAGATGCAGGTTTTAAGGACGCAGACCTTAAGACTGTTATGGAGGTTATTGCCGGAAAACTACCTATTATTTATACCCTTTCGGGAAAAATGATCGTCATAAAGGATCAGCAAATTTCTGGGGGTCAAGCTGATGCTGAAAAATCGGCTATGGTTAATAAATCGCCAGCTGCAGCTAAAACCAGAGAGTTTAATCTTAAAGAAGTCGAAATTGTAAGCACTGGCTATCAGCAGGTACCCAGAGAAAGGGCTACTGGTAGCTTTGTTAAGGTAGACAGCGCACAGTTGAACCGTAAAGTAGGTAATGATATTTTTAGCAGGCTTGAGGGAATAACCAGTGGACTGCTTTTTAATAAAAATACCCTTAGCTCCAATACAGGCAATCTGGATCTGTCTATCCGAGGCAGAAGTACGATTTATGCCAATGATCAGCCGCTGATTATTCTGAACGATTTTCCCTTCAATGGTGATTTTAATGCCATTAACCCCAATGATGTAGAAAATGTGACTGTATTGAAGGATGCGGCCGCCGCTTCGATATGGGGCGTGCGGGCTGGAAATGGCGTGATTGTGGTGACCACTAAAAAAGGTAAATATAGCCAGCCACTCAGTATTTCTTTAAATACCAATCTGACTATTTCGGGTAAACCAGATGTTTTTTACAATCAGAATTATTTATCCTCTTCTGACTTTATTGACATCGAAACTTATCTGTTTAACAAGGGGAAGTACGATGCTGCACTGGCGGATAAAACAAATTTTCCGGTTGTGTCTCCGGTGGTTCAAATTCTGGACAAGCAAAGAAACGGACAGTCGGCAGTGGTAACTGCAGATCAGTTGAATGTCCTACGTGGGTATGACGCAAGACGGGATGAACTGAAGTATTTTTATCAAAATCAGGTGGCCCAGCAATATTTCTTCAACATCAGCAAGGGAACGGATAAATCCAGCCATTATCTTTCAGCTGGTTACGACCGTGCACTGTTAAGTCTGGTGAATAACGTGGACAACAGGTTCTCCATTAATACCCGGCATTCGGTACAGCTGTTGAAAAACCTGGAGCTAAATGTAGGATTGAATTATACCAGGACGGTATCGAAAGTGGACAGTACGTTGCTGTCCATGATAAATCGGAATTTTACGCCATATTTTCAGTATCAAGATTCCAATGGTAAAGCCGCTATATTTGAAAGGTTATACAGTACTGATTTTAATGCGCAGGCTATGGCGAAGGGTTTTCTGGACTGGTCTTATATACCTTTGGATGAGTTGAACCAGCCACAAACGACACTAAAAGGAAATGATTTACGCCTGAATGGAGGTTTGAAATATAATGTGTTGCGTGGTTTGAGTGCAGAAATTAAATACCAATACCAGCGGATTAGGAGTAGTTCAGAACTGTTGAATACTTTGGAATCCTATGCAAGCAGAAGTACAATCAACCGTTATTCAGTTTTAACGGCCGGAGAGGTGAGTGGTTACAATGTACCAATGGGTGCGATCCGTGATTTAACAAGGAGAACTTCAGTTGGTAAAAACTTCCGTGCTCAATTAAACTATCAAAGGGATTGGGAAAAACATGCGGTTTCAATAATTGCCGGTTATGAACTTTCGGAATTTGATACGGATGCCGATAAATCATATCAATATGGATATGATACAAAAACAGGAAAAGGGCGGGGGGTAGATACCAATACTACCTTTAGTTTAAACCCTTCGGGTTCAGCTAAGATTCTTACAAATATCAATCTTTTTGGAAAACTGGAGCGGATCCGTTCGGTGTTTGCGAATGCGGCCTATACCTATGCCAACAAGTATACTTTTTCCGGAAGTGCGAGAATGGATGCATCCAATTATTTTGGGGTAAAAACCAATCATAAAAATATACCGCTCTGGTCTGCCGGTGCGTTATGGCACCTGGACAGGGAAGATTTTTACCAGCTCAACTGGCTGCCGCTGCTCAAACTGCGGGCATCCTATGGATATAACGGTAATTTGGACAGGAGCATTACCGGAATTACGACCTTTAAAAGTAGTTTGTTGAGGGCTGCTTATACGGGGCTGCCTTTTTCCAACATCATCAATATCGGTAATCCCGAACTGAGATGGGAGAAAATTGCGATTACGAATTTGGGACTGGATTTTGGTTTTAAGGATCAGATCATCAGCGGCAGGATAGAATACTATTTTAAAAATGGTTCCGATATGCTGGGTGATAAAGCTTTCCCTTCTAGTACAGGAATAAAGGTATTAAGAGGGAACTACTCGGAAATGAAGAGCAACGGAATGGATCTTATGTTAACCGCCCGAAATCCACATGGTCCGCTCAAATGGCAAAGCACACTTCTAATTTCGACTGCCCGTGATAAAGTTACACTGTACGATGTACTGGAGACCGACAATGTTTTTTATGTAGGCAATACCAGTTCAAAGCCAATGCAGGGAAAACCTGTTTATGGAGTTTATAGTTATAAATGGTCTGGCTTGGATCCGGTAAACGGTGCACCTCGTGGTTACCTGAATAGTGAAATCAGTACAGCATACAACCGTATTTTAGCGGAAACTTTAGTGGAAGAATTAGAGTACAATGGGCCTGCAAGACCAACAATCTTCGGCGGGTTAAATAATACCTTTTCTTTTTATAAATTTACCATGGGTTTCAACATCAGTTATAAACTGGGTTATTATTTCAGGAAACCATCTGTAAATTATTATAATATGTATCAAATAGGTTTGGGTAACAATATGAACAATGACTTTTCTAAACGCTGGCAGAAGCCCGGGGATGAAAGGTTGACAGATGTTCCTGCCATGGGAAATTATAGCGATACCAATGAAAGAGACCGGTTTTACAACAGCTCTTCGGCAACGGTAGCCAAAGCCGACCACATTCGTTTACAGGATGTGAGTTTGAGTTTTGACCTGGATCGCTCCAACTGGAAAAATATTCCGGTAAAAAATGTACAGTTGTATTTTTACGCAAATAATTTGGGGATACTTTGGAAAGCCAATGATTTTGGCCTAGATCCGGATCGTATTCCTGCAGAAACAGACCGTTTGGCAAATCCAGTGCCACGTAGTTTCTCCGTGGGGATTAAAGCAAACTTTTAAATAAGGAAAATTCATGATGGCCTGGAAATATATAGACCTGACAGGGATTTTAATGATTTCCTTATTGATGTTCACATCCTGTGGTAAAGACTGGCTGGAAGCCAAACCGGATAAAGCTCAGGTTGTACCAAAAACTATCAATGATTTTCAATCTCTGTTAGATAATTCCGCACTATTTAATGCCAGTCAATCAGTAGGTTTGGGCGAAATTGCCGCAGGTGATTTTTATACTACTTTAACTATCTGGCAAGCGCTTGCTAGCGTACAGGAAAAATCTGCTTTTGTCTGGGCTGATACAGAGAATTTCTACCTGGGAGAACAAAGTTTTGACTGGGTGAATGCTTATCAGCGGGTATTGAATGCCAATATTGTGCTGGAAGGAATTACAAAAATAAAGCCTGAAAGTACAGCACAGGAGGACTGGAACAATGTTAAAGGCGGCGCTTTATTTTTCAGGGCTTTTGATTTTTTTAACCTGAGCCAGGAATATTGTGTGCCTTATCGTGCTACTACCGCAAATACCGACCTGGGTTTACCGCTTCGCCTGGAGTATGATGTAAACATACAGATGAAACGCAGTAGTCTTCAGGCAACTTATGACCAGATTATTTTTGACCTGAAAACCGCTGCGGAACTACTCGGTACCAAACCACCATATAAAACCAGACCGTCTAAAGAAGCCGCCTATGCTTTATTGGCCAGGATTTACCTGGCTATAGAAGATTATGAACAGGCTGGAATCTATGCCGACAAGGCATTACAAATCCAATCCGGTCTGCTGGATTATAGTAAGCTAAACACTGCCGCCTCTTTTCCATTGGTCAGGTTCAACACAGAAGTGATTTTTCATAGTGTATTCAATTACAACATATTATTGCCAACGAGATTGATTGTAGAACCCGCCTTGTACAATAGTTATGTAGCGGAGGATGGGAGAAAAGCACTTTTTTTTACCAGTGGTACCAATGGTATTACGTATAAAGGTAGTTATAACGGTGACCGGAGCATGTTTGGTGGTCTGGCTACAGATGAGCTATACCTGATACGTGCCGAAGCAAGGGCAAGAAATGGACAACTATCATTGGCTTTAGAAGATCTGAATCTTTTGCTACGGAACCGCTGGAAGGGTGTTTATCAGGATTTACGAAGTTCGGATGTTGCTGTGGTATTAGGTGATATTCTACAGGAGCGCAGAAAGGAACTGGTATTTAGAGGAATCCGCTGGATGGATTTGAGAAGGTTGAATAAAGACAGCAGGTTTGGAGTTACGCTGACAAGATCCTTAAATGGGGTTACTTATACTTTGCTACCCAACGATAAAAAATATGTTTTCCCAATTGATGGAAACGAAATCCGCCTGAGCGGGATACAACAGAACGAACGTTAAATAAAAAGAGGGACATAGAGTCCCTCTTTATCATGGTTCAAAATGACCGCTATAGGCAGTTCCGGTTTGGAAGGTTACGCCGGTAGATGGTAAAGGTTGTCCATCATCTGGATAGCTATTGCTGCCAATATCCCATTGCGCAGAACAGAGACTACCTCCTGTTATACACATATCACCCTCATAATAGGTGTAACCTCTGGGGTCATTAGGATTTGGATAAGTCAAATTCGTTTTGTAATAAATTAGTATACTTCTTTTTTTAATCGTTGTAAATGCGCTGAACCCAAAGGCAAGACCAGCTACGAGAACGCCAAATGTTGCTTTTTTTAATCTGTTCATCTTAATGTTTATATTTAATTTATCCCCTTGTCGTATTTATTTTAACAGGCTACAACATTTACCTGTATTACGCGCATAATATTTTTATTTCTTCTGTGTTCCCAGAGCGGCAGTGGCTAGTGCAATAAAACCCAGGTTAAACCAGATGTGCTGTTGCCAGGTCATGGTGCTAATTACGCCCCCGCAATGACAGGGTAGCTCACTTCCCGAAAAAACCATGTAAATCAGGTAAATGGTGAATATAGTCATGAGTAAAAGCGAGGCTTGCATACCCGTTTTTCTAACAGATGGAAAGATCAGCATGATGCTGATAATAATTTCAATAATTGGAATTACCCAGGCTACCATAAAATTCAAACTTCCGATTAATGGAGATTTGGCTAATGTAGAAGCAAATGATTTTATGGTCAGTAATTTACTTGCTGCGGTGTACATGAAAAGCATAATGAACAAATAAACCGCGATGTCCATAATGATTTCCCTGGTTTTGTCAGACAGTTGTAGTCCTGTGCGTTTGTTTAATGTTGTTTCCATACGACTAATTGTGATGTTCCCTGATTTTGATATTGTTTTTCTATAATTCAAAGTTGCTTTACATTTTCTTATAAAAAAATGTAAAATCCTGCCAAAATGTGCCGGAAACTGTTGGCAGAATTTTACGCTTGGAATTCGAATGCCGCTGCTATTTTGGCTGGCCTGTTTACTGATTTGGGACAAATGCTAAAATATTTTTTAAAAGCTTTGCTAAAATAATATGGTTCTTTATAGCCACTGAGGCTTGCGATTTCGAAAATCGGTTTGTCTGTATTCAAAAGCAGGTCAAGTGCATAATGAATTCTCAGTTTAATGACCTGCTCATGTAAAGGGGTTCCGAAGGCAATTTTAGCCAGGCGGGCCAGGGTTCGTTCCGAAACCATAAACCGGGCAGCCAGTTTGGATATGTTTTCTACCTCTTCGGTCGCAAATTGTGTGTTGATAAAAGATGAAATGTCGGCCGCTTTATGGTGATAATAGTGCGCGTTCGCATTTCTGCGCTTAAGCTTGTTGTAGTATTTATTGATACAGCCATTGATGAAAATGTAACCATCGTCATCCATATTCAGGTCATCAACAACGGTATCCATTTTTACTAATGAGCTGAACATACTGCTGGCAATGTTTACACGTGGCAGTTGCATCGGTCGTTCCTCCAGATTGCCAAAGAAACTGGTAAAGGACTTGAACTCTGTTATTTTCTGGCATCTGTGGATCAGCCAGTCCGATCTGAAAGTAAGCAACATAACCCGATTGTGACCTGGCCCTACTATCTTTCGATATTTCCCTGCGGGATGATAACATAGATGAGAGAATCCTGTACCCAGGTCCGCATACATAAAGAAAGCGGATTTGTTTATTGTAAAATCTATCGATGTTTCTTGTGCAAACGAATATTCAAACAGCTCAATATGCGCCAGGTAATGACTGATCGACTGGACATACACATAACCTTCGTTAAACAAAAGTTTCTCCATATTGGCAATTCTTAGCCGCTTAAAATTATGCGGAGTGACTACATTTTGGTTAGTTTCAATAGGCTGTTTTTTAGGTGTTTGAATATTGATGCGTGACTGCATTTTCCCTCCGTTTCTAAATTTGAAGTAAAGATGATTCAGTAAATGAGAGGAAGGTAGCTTAAAAGAGAAAAAATTTCGTTTGAGCGAAGAAATTAATGATGTGCTTAAATGGTTACAATAAAATTATACTTTTATCCGACCTTTTCAGATTGTAAAAGATTATATAAAAGTTTTGATAGCTTTTTAATAAAGTTATATTTGAACTTTAGTACCGAAACAAATTAAACCATGCAAATTAAATCATTTGAAGAGTATCAAAAAACATATCAGTATAGTGTAGATTACCCGGAACAATTCTGGGAAGGAATAGCCAATAATTTTCAATGGAGAAAGAAATGGAATAAAGTATTGTCCTGGAATTTTTCTGAACCTAATATCAAATGGTTCGATGGGGCAAAGCTGAACATCACTGAAAATTGTTTGGACAGACATTTAGCAGAAAATGGAGATAAACCGGCCATTATCTGGGAACCAAATGACCCGCAAAAAGAAAGTATTACTTTAAGTTATAAAATATTACACGAACAGGTTTGCCGCTTTGGCAATGTGTTAAAAAAGAACGGTGTAAAAAAAGGGGATAGGGTTTGTATTTACATGCCAATGGTACCTGAACTTGCGGTAGCAGTTTTAGCTTGTGCTCGTATCGGTGCCGTACACTCTGTTGTGTTTGGCGGTTTTTCGGCCAAATCAATTGCCGACCGTATTAATGATGCCGAATGTAAAGTGGTTATTACCGCTGATGGTGCATTTAGGGGAAATAAACAAATACAATTAAAAGAAGTTATTGATGATGCCCTGATCGGTTGTCCAACGGTAGAACGTGTAATTGTTTTAACGCATACCCGTATGGCCGTATCGATGCTTAAAGGCAGGGATGTATGGTGGGAAGACGAAATTAAACTGGTAGATACCAATTGCCCTGCGGAAGAAATGGATGCAGAAGACCTTTTGTTTATTTTATATACATCAGGCTCGACCGGCAAACCAAAAGGCGTAGTACACACGATTGGAGGTTATATGGTATATGCTGGTTATACTTTCTCTAACGTATTCAATTACCAGCCGAACGAAGTTTTCTTCTGTACAGCGGATATCGGCTGGATCACTGGTCACTCTTATATCGTTTATGGGCCTTTATCTCAAGGTGCTACAACACTGATGTTTGAAGGAATTCCTACTTTTCCTGATGCATCAAGAATGTGGCAGGTGGTAGAAAAACATAAAGTAAACATTTTGTATACTGCGCCTACGGCAATCCGCTCATTGATGAGCTTTGGAGAGCAGCCGCTTGAAGGTATTGATCTAAGCTCGCTAAGGGTTCTGGGGTCGGTAGGAGAGCCCATAAATGAGGAAGCATGGCATTGGTTTGATGAGAATATCGGGAAAAGTAAATGCCCGATTGTAGATACCTGGTGGCAAACTGAAACCGGGGGGATAATGATTTCGCCGATTGCTTATGTTACCCCTACAAAACCAAGCTTTGCAACTTTACCTTTGCCTGGTATACAGCCAATTCTGGTAGATGAACAAGGCAAAGAAATAGAAGGGAACGGTGTAAATGGAAACCTGTGTATCAAGTTTCCATGGCCTGGAATGTTGCGTACCACCTATGGTGACCACGAGCGTTGTAAGCAGACTTATTTCTCTACCTACAAAGATCTTTACTTTACCGGTGATGGTTGTTTAAGAGATGAGGATGGTTATTATAGAATAACTGGCAGGGTAGATGATGTGATCAATGTTTCAGGTCATAGAATTGGTACTGCAGAGGTTGAGAATGCAATTAATATGCATGCAGGAGTGGTGGAGAGTGCGGTTGTTGGTTATCCCCATGATGTGAAGGGACAAGGTATTTATGCTTTTGTGATCAATCCTAATGTGCATAATGATGAAGATCTTACCCGTAAGGATATTCTTCAGACGGTAACCCGTGTAATTGGTGCCATCGCCAAACCCGATAAAATATTGTTTGTGTCTGGTTTGCCTAAAACACGCTCAGGTAAGATTATGCGTCGTATATTGCGTAAAATTGCTGAAGGTGAAACACAACAGATCGGTGATGTTTCAACTTTGCTTGATCCAACCGTTGTAACGGAGATCATTGAAAAAGCAGGCCAACTGAAATAATATAAATATAAGGGAAGTACCATAATGTTACTTCCCTTGTACTTCAAACGTACAATCTCCGTACAAGACCTCTCCGGTACCGATACCCTGGACCACAACGCTGAATTTTCCGGTAATGTCGCTGGTATAAAATACAATCTCCTGTGGTTTGTCGGTTAACAATATCCCGTTGTTCCAATAAAGTGTAGAGGCAAATGCTGGTTCCATCGGTTCTGCGTAATCATTTACATAAAATTCCTTTTTGGTATAAATTCCGGCCATCGCAATCATACCTGGAGTGATAGCGGGTTCAGCACAAGCCTGATAAGTCACCATTGCACCTTGGCTATGATAGCTTCTGCCGGGTATTGGTTGGGTATTGTTAGGGTCTCCGATATGATTAGGGCAATTGAGGATATTGTAACTGCAAACATAATCGCCGCAAGCGTTTGCTCCCCTCAACCTGCTTTTTATGTCATCGGCATTTCGGGCCTTGATCTCTACTTCTTTAAGCTGGAAAGCACCTTCGTTGCTTTTAATAGTAAGCAGTCTATTATTTGGAACAGATGATGGAACAGACCTGAAACGTGGAACAAATACACTGAGGTAACTTTTGTTGAGATTTGCGTAAGGATCTTTGATTTTAAGCAGGTAGTTGTCCTTGTTTTTGCCGCTGACAAATACATGAATTGGTTTCTCTTTTTCTATAATGAGATCATTAAGTGGAAAGTCAAAATTGCCATGCCCGTCAGTTGAATAGAGTGCCAGGCCATTTGGCTTTACCAGGACAATTTCTACGGGCTTAGCTGTTGGGCGTTTGATCTCGGTGGCCTGTAGGCTCAGGGTTGTATTGTCATACTTTATCAATGTGTCGATGGCGGTTGTGCCCTTCAGGTCCGTCCAGCTGTACTTGCTCCAGCCCTTTACCAGCAAAATATCTTCCAGGTAGCCTGAATCTTCATACCCCCTTATATTATTATAGGGAGGAAGGTTGTTAATCTGGCTGCTTAGATAGGTATAACTTTCTATATCCGAAACCAGCTTTTGGGGCCGGCGGTTATTTTGTACACAGGCTATTGACACCATCCCTAGACTGTCGGGCTTATTTAATTTGAGGGACAAGGTTATTTTTTCCCTTTTTCCATAGTGTTGCTGATTGGTCCTGACTGATATTTTTTGAGATGGGCTGTAATGGGCAAAAAACATGCGCTCAACCAATGGTCGGCCTAGGCTGTCTGATATGGTGATCGTATTCAGCCCTTTGGGTACATTTTCAAGGGGGACTTTTAAGTTAATTCCTGGCTCCATCAGGTCTACATCATGGTAAATAAAGGTTTCCCTGAAATTATGTACCCTGATAAATATCCGCGATTTAAACCGCGTCTTAAGACTAACGCGGAGTGTATCGGTTACAACGGCCCGGGCAACTGAAAGTCCGGGGGCATTATCAATAGCCACAGGCAACACGTAAGCACTGTCGGCAAAGCCTGAATGCATCAGTTTAACCTTGTACTTCCTGCCCCGCTGAGGTGTAAGGACGAACCGGCCTATCCCGTTAATGTTTGTTTCGATGGTATCTATGACCTGGTCATCTTTGTACAACTGTGCTTTTAATGTTGCGACGGCAAGCTGCTGATCTTTCACTTCCCAGCCCACCCTTCCGGAAATTCCATTAACAAGCACCCCACCTTCAGGATAAAAAGATACTTTGCCTTTTTGCTTTGTCACTGGCAAAGCAAGGTTTAAGAAGCTGCTGTCTTTACCATATTTTAATTTAAGGTATAAGTTCGGGTCTGTGAGGTTTTCCTGCTCATCGATTTTCATGATCAGTTCGCCCGAACTATTGGTACTGCTATTTTTCGAAACCTGTCCGTACCGATAATTTATGGCCACAGGTTTCGGTAAAAAACGTGAATCAGGAGTGGTGACGCTAACCAATACCTGGTTAGGCTTTTTGCCGGCAGTTCCAGGCTCAAGTATTTTTACATTTGCATTAAAGGGTTGATTGATATTGGTTTTTACAATGATGGGGTGTATATAACATACCGCCGGGAGGCCATTGCTGACCCTATTGGTACTGACCAGGAAGTGATAATTTCCGGCAAGCAGGGAATCGGGCATTAACATACTACCATAGCTTAAGCTGTGGGCCATAATAAACTTTTGCTGTTTAACGATGGTGCTGTCTATATCCCTGATCAGTGCGACAGAGAGAATGTTGTGTTTTGAGATGTCAGAATTGCGTTCGTTTAATAAATATCCGGTGAACCAAACAGTCTCATTATTGGTGTAAATGTTTTTATCGAAATGTACAAATAGCGTATGCGATGGACGGGCTAGATTGTATAAATAGAATTGTTGTTGGAGCGGGTCGGGAAATGAAAGAGATTTTTGCTGCCCGAAAGCAATCTGGTAAAATAAGAGTAAAAGGCTGATATAGAATAGGGTTTGGTAGCGCATTCAATAAAGTTAATATTACCTGTTCAATTCTGCAATGGTCATTTGATAAACTATTTTCTGATTTATAAAGCATAAAAAAAACGGCGGCAAATTTGCCGCCGTTTTTTAAACTGGCACCGTTAATCTTAATAACCGAAAATCTGTTCCAGCGTTAATTTGGTAACCGTACCAAACTTCTGCATGTCTTCCATTTTTACATTCTTCTCAGATGCAACGATACAATAGTTATAAGTTTTGTTCGCCACTTTCTGCTCATGGAATGTTTTGATGTCAGCAAAAGTTAATGGTTTTAAACCGATGTACTCGTCAATTCTTGAATCGTGGTCAAAACCAAGTTTCTGATCTGAAAAATAAGCACCAATAATATCACCTTTGGTGATCCTGGTCGTTTCAATCGCATTTAAGGCATTTCCTTTTGATACCTCAAAAGATTTGTCAGCTCTTGGCAGGTCGTTTAACAACTCGTTCATTCCGGCCACGGCATCGTTCATTTTATCGGCCTGACTACCTACATAGGCCGCCATTGCATACTCCTTGTCTTTTTTATCCGGTGAAGAGAAAACAGCGAAAGTTGAGTAGGCCAAAGCCTTAGACTCCCTGATGGTCTGGAAAACAATTGAACCCATACCACCACCAAAATAACTGTTAAACAAGGTTACTTTTGCTGCCTGGGCAGGATCATAAGTACCGCTATTGCGTAACCATCTTACTTCAGATTGTACCATGTCGTAATCAGCAAATAATACCTGGTTTGAATTGGTACTGGTATAGCTGAATTTTTTAGCAGGGGCTTCTGGTGCAAATTCCTTTGGCAATTTGTGCAGTTTACTAATGGTTGTCGTAAATACACTTAGTGTTTGCGGGCCAAAATAAGTAATGGTGTGTTTGTAATTACTGATGTTGTGTATCAGGTCCAGCAATTGTTCTGAAGTAATATTTTTAACGGCTTCGTTACTTAGCGTGTAGTTAAAAGGGTTATTGGCACCATACTGCGCATAAGTAGTTAAACCGCTTAATATAGTTCCTTTGTTTAGTTTATTATTTTCTCTTCCTTTAAGGATCCTGTTTTTTAGCTCGGTAAGTGCCTGTTCATTTGGCTTACAGTTGGCAAAGATATGTTCTACAAGGCTTACTGCCTTATCGAAGTTCTCCTGTAATCCACTAACAGTAATGGCAGCAGTTTCGTTTCCTACGTTAAAGTTATAATTACAGGCAATGTTGTAAAATTGCTTATTGATTTCTTCCGCACTATACTTATCAGTACTTAAGAAAGTCAGGTATTGGGCGGCATAAGGAAGCAACTGGTAATTCCAGGCGCCAAGGTCGAATTTATAGGTCAGCGTAAAAATACTGTTGTCTTTATTTTGGACAGTAATGATGTCGGCTATACCATCTTTCCCAAAGTTCAGGTCTTTTTTATAATCTAAAAATTTAGGGGCAATTGGTTTTACCGGCATTGCGTATAAGTTTTTAGCGAAAAGAGAAGTTTCAGACGCATTGGTGTTTACCGGTGTAATAGCCGGTTTTTCAACCTTCGCTATGCTTTTATCTTCACCTTTGTGTTTGTAAGTGACTACATAGTTGTCTTTAAAGAACTGATTGGCAAAATCAATAATTTGTTTCTTGGTTACTTTGGCCATTGCATCAGGTGTGTTCAGGCTCTTGTCCCAGTTTACACCGCGGTTTAAAATAAACTCGTTGGTTATGGCTTCTACACGGAAGCTGTTTTTATCGAAAGCCTCCAATAAGCCCAGTTTACTATTGGCAACTGTAGCTTTGATCAAGCTCTCATCAAAATCTCCTTTTTTAAGGATACTGATTTGATCCAGTAATAGTTTTTGTGCCTGTTCCAGACTTTGACCTTGTTTAGGTTGTGCATATAGATAAAAGACCCCATAGTCCTTCATTTGTTGATAACCTGCTCCTGCACCTTGAACTTTCTGCTGCTGTTTTAGGTTAATGTCAATTAAACCTGCTTTCCCATTTGAAAGAATGCTGGAAATAAGGTCGAGCAACATACTTTGGGTCGTATTTTCTGCATAACCCCTATAGGAGATTTTTACACTCTCCGCACTTGGTCCGTAAACATCGATTTTCTGAATCTCTGTTAGTGGTTTTTCAGGTGCCGGATTGTATAACTCAAATGGTTTTGGCTTCATGTACGCAAATGACTGATCAACTTTTTTAATCAGCTCATCGGGATTAAAATCACCGGCAAAAGCCAGGATCATGTTATTTGGTACATAATATTTGTTGTAATATTTTCTGATCTCGACCAGTGACGGGTTTTTTAGATGCTCAATGGTTCCGATGGTGGTCTGTTGACCATAATTGTGTGTAGGGAACAGCTTCTCCGATGTTTTTTCTTCTACTTTCCAGGTGTCGTTATCTAAACCACGGTTCTTTTCTTCGTAAACGGCTTCCAACTCGGTATGGAAAATACGGAAAACCGGGTTGCGGAAGCGTTCAGCCTGCAGGGCAAGGAATTGATTGGTAGCATTAGAAGGGAAATCTTCGTTATATACCGTTTCTTCATACCAGGTATGTGCATTGGTAGATTGGCCACCTATTGATTTCATCATTTTATCGTACTCATTTGCGATAGAATAATTTGATGCCAGGCCTGAAGTTTTGTCTATCTCCGCATAAATGGCCTTACGTTTTTCAGGATCTGTTGTATCGTGATACTGCTCATAAAGGGCCGAGATTTTGTCAAGCAAGGGCTTTTCTTTTGCATAATCCATGGTGCCGAATTTATCGGTTCCTTTGAACAACAAATGCTCCAGGTAATGTGCCAGTCCTGTTGCTGTTTTCGGGTCTGTATTGCTGCCTGCCCTTACTGCAAGGCGAAATTCAATGATTGGTTCTTTTGTGTTTGGGGAGAGCACCACAGTAAGGCCATTTTTTAAAGTGTAAAAGCGGGCTTTTGTGGGGTCGTTGGTTACATATTTGTAGGTATACCCACCAGATTGGGCTGTTTTCCACAGGTAGGTAGATTGGGCCATTAAGCTTGAGCCTGTTATCAGTAAACAGACAAGCAGCAATAATTTGTTTTTCATTAGTATATATTTGTTTTTTAAAGGTTATGAAGCTTGCAAAGCTTATTCATTGTGTTTATAAGCGTAAGCTTATGCAGGTTTCATCGGTATCAATTTGTTTTTTCAGTTTTATTTATTTTTGTTATTGTCTTCAAGCTGCCTTCGGCAGTTTTAATGGCTATGAAACTTGCAAAGCTTGTTCATCATGGTTGTTGTAAGGGCTAAGCTGATGCAGGTTTCCTTTATAATAAATTAGTTTTTAATGTAACCTCGGTCATTAGATGAGGACTAGTATTTCGACACCTCTCAGGTTGATAAGTTACAGTTACTTAAGATGGGTAACCAGAACTGACAGTCAAATATAAGTGGATTGCTTAATTTTTATAACCGAATTCTTGTACTTTTACTGCTACAAATGTCGTACGGCACAATTGTTCAAAAAACAGGTGATTTTGACACATTAACAGCCGTTGATTGTGGTACAAATTGTCCTGATTGCATAAAATAAGAAGCACATGAAGAAGCAAAACGCAAGACCCAATATTTTAGTTGTAAATGATGATGGAATTACAGCACCAGGGATTAAAAGCCTGATTGAAGTAATGATGGAGATCGGTAACGTGGTGGTGGTAGCTCCTGATGGTCCACAGTCTGGTATGGGCCATGCCATTACAATTGGAAAACCTTTGCGTTTTGATCGCGTGGATTTATATCCCGGTGTTGAAATGTACAAGTGCTCAGGTACGCCGGTTGACTGCGTAAAACTTGCCGTTAACAAAATTTTTAAAGGGAAAAAGCCAGACTTGTGTGTGTCGGGTATTAATCATGGTCTAAATAATTCTATTAATGTAATTTATTCAGGCACTATGTCGGCAGCGGTTGAAGGTGCCATAGAAAATATTCCTTCTATTGGGTTTTCCCTGGATGATTTTTCTCATCAGGCCGATTTTAGTCATTGTAAAAAATATATTAAAACCATTTCTGAACAGGTATTGGAGCATGGTTTGCCATTGGCAACTTTATTGAACGTGAATTTCCCGAAAGGAGATAATTTAAAGGGAATAAAAATATGCAGACAGGCCAATGCAAAATGGGCTGAGGAGTTTGACGAACGTAAGGATCCTTATGAACGCCCGTATTATTGGCTTACAGGTGTATTTCAGAACTTTGACAAAGGTGAGGATACTGATGTTTGGGCTTTGGAACATGGGTTCGTGTCTGTTGTTCCTGTTCAGTTTGACCTTACCGCCCATCATGCTATCCCGGTATTGAACAGCTGGACCTTTGATGTGCCTGGAAATGCTTCAACAACAAAAGACGAAGTTAAAAGAACAGCAGCACCAGACGGACCTTCACTTGGTTAATGATGATGGTAAGAAACAGGTTAGCAGAGCTTAAAAATTCTGTATTCATAGGACTGGGGGCCGGGATATTGGTGCCCGGAATTTTACTTTCTGTAGTGTGGTACCTAATGCACAGGTATGCGTTTTTGGCTAAGGCCGACCTGCTGCTGATTGGTTGCATTGCCGTAAATGCATTTTTTATGCATTACTTTTTTAAATTGAATAAAGACAATATCGGCAGGGGTATTATTAGTGCTACATTTTTATGGGCCTTTGCTTTCTTTTTTTATAAAATAACACGCCCATGAAATATTATTTAGTTGCAGGGGAAGCATCAGGGGATTTGCATGGCGCAAATTTAATGAAGGCTTTAAAAGCAGCAGATACAAATGCTGAATTTAGATATTACGGGGGAGGTAAGATGCAAGCCCAGGGAGGTGTGTTGGATAAACACTATTCGGAAATGGCATTTATGGGTTTTACGGAGGTGCTGTTAAACCTTCGTACGATTATGAAAAATATGAAAGCCTGTAAAGCAGCTGTGCTGGCTTACCAACCAGATGTACTCATTCTGATAGACTTTCCAGGGTTTAACCTGAAAATTGCCGATTTTGCGAAAGCCAATGGCATTAAAGTTTGCTATTACATTTCGCCAAAAGTATGGGCCTGGAACCAGAAACGCGTGCTTAAAATAAAGCGAATAGTGGATAAGATGTTCTGTATTTTACCTTTTGAGGTAGACTTTTACAAACAATGGGGAATGGAAGTGGATTATGTGGGCAATCCTTTACTTGACGAAATTGCACAGTTTACGGCAGATATAGATTTCCGGACAAGATATAAGCTGGAAGAGGACGTGATTGCCCTATTGCCGGGTAGCCGTAAACAAGAAATTGAACGTTTGTTACCAGATATGCTGAGTGTAGCCCATCGTTTTCCCAACCATCATTTTGTGGTGGCTGCGGCACCGGGGTTTGACGAGGCCTATTACCAGCAATTCATAAAAACAGATAATGTTACATTGGTGTTTGCGCAGACTTATAACCTGCTCACTGTGGCAAAAGCCGCAATTGTAGCTTCGGGCACCGCAACACTTGAGACAGCTTTGTTTCATGTGCCACAGGTAGTGGTATATCGCGGCGGTGCCATTTCTGTCGCCATTGCAAGGGCGCTGGTAAACATCAGGTTTATATCGCTTGTTAATTTGATTATGGATAGAAAGGTAGTAACCGAACTGATCCAGAATGATTGCAATACCGAAAACATTAGCCGTGAGTTAACTATGATTTTAACCGGTCAGGAAAGGGAAGATATGATTAGCGACTATGAGGAGCTGTCAGCAAAAATGGGGACGGCCGGCGCATCCGAACGCACCGCAAAGCTTATTCTCGCCTATCTGAAAAAATAATAATACGCCGTTAAACCATTATACAACGCTCGCCCGCGAGGATATTCCTACATTGATCATCTTTTTCGGGAATGTTGACCTGTTCCAGTTCTTTTTGGTAGTGGCGCCTGATATCTTTCCGCTCTTTTGCCTCAATAAAACGGCGTACCTGCTCCCTGTTTTCCAGAATTAATCCGGGAACCTCTACTGGTTGGTTTTGTTCATCTTTAGCTACCATCGTAAAATAGCAGGTATTGGTGTGTTTTACCTTGTTGGTTTTAATGTTTTCGGAAACTACCCTTATGCCAACTACAAGAGAAGTATTGCCGACGTAATTAATAGAAGCCATTAAGGAGACCAGTTCTCCGACTTCAACAGGTGCAAGAAAATTTACGGTATCAATAGACGCTGTTACGCAGTAATTTCCAGCATGTTTGGCTGCGCAAACATAGGCGACTTTGTCCATCAATGAAAGCAGTGTTCCTCCATGAATTTTTCCGCCGAAATTAGCATAGGCGGGTATCATTAGTTCTGTTAAAACTGTTTCAGAATAACTGACAGGTTTGTAGTTGCTTGTTGGTTCGGGTTGATCTGCTTTGTTCATGTTGTTACAATATTTTGAAAGAATGTTAATGCTTGTTTAACCTGGCTTCTTCAAGGTCAAGATTTTCCTCCATATTCCTCATTACTTCGTGGTCATATTTCTTGGATGCTTTCATCTCCTTTAGCCCTTTTCTTCTCAGTGCGATCAGCTCTAACATGATTTCCCGATAAAGCTTCCTCACGGAGGTTACTTCTTCTTTCTGCGACTGTTCTATTCGTGTCCGTTCTGTAGCCTTGATGCTCCTTTCCAATTGCTCCTTAATGCGGGCGATGGTTTCAAACTGGCTCATTTCAGCACTATATTTGTCATTAAGATAACTCACACAATCTTTGGCCTGCTGTAAACGAATCGTTTCGATCTGTTCCTCTTCAGGTATATGTTCATCTACCTCTTCAACCTTCATTAGTTTTAGGAAAATAGGTAAAGTGAGGCCCTGAAATACCAGTGTTACCAGGATGACAATAAAAGTAATAAACAGGATCATGTTACGATGAGGGAAAGGCTCTCCTGTATTTAATGTTAACGGGATCGCGAGTGCCGAGGCCAGGGAAACAACGCCACGCATACCTGCCCAACCAATGATAAAAGGTAGTTTTAAACCCGGGCTTTTTTCTCTTTTTCTAATTCTGGGACTGAGAAACCGGGGGATAAACGCGGAAACATAAACAAGTACGATACGAAGTATAATCACGATTACGCTGATAATTAAAGCATACTTAATGGCTTCTTCCATTGAATAGTCTTCAAGCCCGGCTACAATTACGGGTAACTCCAGACCAATGAGAATAAATACAAAGCCATTTAAAAGAAAGCCTACAGTTGCCCATACTTCTTTTCCTTGTATGCGGGTATGGTAATTGAGGAAATCTCCGGAACGGAAGGATAAAAATAGTCCGCCGCTAACGACAGCGAGTACGCCTGACCAATGGAACTCTTCGGCCACAATATACATCAGGTAGGGAGCAATGAGTGTAATCGGGGTGGTGATGCTAGACGATTTTGCCCAGTAACGAAGTACGAAATATAGTAGGTGCGCAATGACAAGGCCTACTACTACCCCCATCACAGCTAGGATTAAGAAATCGGTAGCAGCGTCCTGTAATACAAATTTTCCGGTAAGTATAGCCGCCAAAGCGAACCTGAATACAGTTAGGGAGGCAGCATCATTCACAAGACTTTCTCCTTCTAATATGGTTAAGCCCCTTTTTGGCATGCTTACGCCTTTTAATACAGAGGTAGCGGCCACAGCATCGGGTGGAGATATGATCCCTCCAAGTAAAAAGCCAAAAGCGAGTGTAAAACCAGGAATAATGCTTACCGAGAAATAGGCTATGGCGAGTGAAGTAATTAAGACTAAAGCGAAACCCAGCGAAAAGATTGACCGTCGCCACTTCCAGAATTCATTCCAGGAGGTGTACCAGGCTGCCTCGAACAAAAGAGGGGGCAGAAATATAAGGAACACTATATCTGGATTTATATTTATGCTGGGCATTCCAGGAATAAAGCTGATCCCCAGGCCACCAATAACCAGGAAAATAGGGTAAGAGATTTTCCAACGCTGACTCAGTAAAAAAAGCAAGGCCATTGCGAAGAACAAGGCTAATATTAAAAGCAGGTTCGCATGTATCATGCCTTAAAAATAGGAAATAAAATCATTTTTGAACGTAGGGGTAAAACTTAAACTGGTTGTCATAACGTAAAACCAAATCTCATGAATATGAAAGTTTTCCCGATTCTTATCCTTGTACTTTTACTACAGGGGCTGCGTGTTCAGGCCCAGCATAAAGATTCCATAAATTTAAATACCCGGATATTGACTGAAACCATTAAGGGGACAGTAATAGATAAAGGCACTAGGTTGCCATTGCCTGGGGTGACCATAAAACTCTCTTCAAACACCGCGGTTAAGGCATCAAGTACCGACCAGAATGGGGTGTTTCGTTTAACAGGGGTGCCTTTAGGGCGCCAGGTACTGCAGGCGAGTATTACAGGCTATAGGCAGGTCATACTTTCGGAAATATTAATTACCAGTGGTAAGGAAAATGTACTTAACCTCGAAATGGAGCCACAAACGAATAATTTGAATGAAGTAGTAGTTAATGCCAATTCGGGAAAGAAACCTCTGAACCAAATGGCCATGACCAGCGGACGCTCTTTTTCACCAGAAGAAACCAACCGTTATGCAGGGGCTTTTTTCGATCCGGCAAGGATGGCACAAAGTTTTCCCGGTGTTGTTGCTGGAGGGGATGATAATGAAATTATTGTAAGGGGGAATTCTCCGAAAAGCCTGCAGTGGCGATTGGAGGGGATAGAGATTGTAAACCCTAATCATTTTGGTAGTGAAGGTGCATCTGGCGGAGGTATTAGTATGATCAATACCACTGTATTGAGTGCTTCTGATTTTTATACCGGAGGCCTGGCTGCAGAATATGGTAACGCTATTTCAGGTGTTTTTGATTTGAAGTTCAGAAAAGGAAATACTGATAAACGCGAATATGCTTTTAACATTGGCGTATTGGGAGCGGGAGCGACATTGGAGGGACCCTTTAAAAAAGGGGGAAATGCATCTTACCTGGTTAGCTATCGTTATTCCTCGCTTAGTTTGCTGGAAAAGGTTGGTGTTGAAGTTTCTGATGCTGGTACACCAAAGTATCAGGATTTGTCATTTAATTTTGTATTCCCCACAAAAAAGGCAGGCACTTTCTCTTTGTTTGGAATAGGAGGATTGGGGAAAATTGATAAAGTTGCCGACAGGGATTATACAAAATGGGAAGAGCGGTTTGACGGTTATGATATGAGCCTTGGTTTTAATGCCGGGAGTGCGGGATTAAAACATCTTTTCATCGCCAGTAATAAACTTTATTTTAACAATATCATTTCTGTGTCGGCCAGCCAGAGTTCCAATACCACAGACACACTGACGAAAAGCTATGTGCCAAGTCTTGACCATAAAGATAAATATACCAATACAGCGATCCGATATGCTGGAAGTTTGAACTATAAAATCAATACTTCTAATACAATTAGAGCCGGTATAAACGCAAGTTTGTTGAAATACAATTTGTATGCCCTAAGTTATGATACAGAGCTGCAGGGGCTGAAAGAGCTGATCAATCAAGAAGGTAATACAAGTACCTACGATGCGTTTATTCAGCATAAAGCGGAATTAACAAGTAAGCTAACCTTAAATACAGGGGTACATGCTAACTATTTTGTCTTGAGCAAAAGCTGGAGTATTGAGCCCCGGTTGGGCTTAAACTGGCAGGTTTCGCCAGATCAATTGGTGTCTTTCGGAACAGGTTTATATAATCGCCTTGAGCCACTTTCCTATTACTTCGCAAAAAGTGCGGAAGGGTCCGGGACAGTGCAAGCTACTAAACCACTGTCGCCAACAAAATCGGCCCAGGCTGTATTGGGTTATGAAAAGCTGTTCGGAGGAAATCTTAAATTTAAAACAGAAGTCTATTACCAGCATTTATATGATGTTCCGGTATCTGTAGATCCTAATGTTAACTTCTCGTTACTCAATGTGTCAGATAATTCGGCAATTGGCTCGTCTGCTTACCGTCAACTGGTTAATAAGGGTACAGGTAAAAACTATGGTGTTGAATTTTCACTTGAAAAATCATTAAGTAAAGGCTACTATTTTATTGCGACCTCATCGCTGTTCGATTCAAAGTTTAAGGCTTTAAATGGAAAGGAGTTTAATACGGCTTTTAATACACGTTATGTAGGTAATTTGTTAGCGGGAAAGGAATGGACTACAGGAAAGAAAAAGAATAATATATTCGGATTGAATGCAAAGCTGATTTACGCTGGAGGTAGGAAATATTCGCCTATCCTGGTTGACGAGTCATTCCGTTTGGATGAAGAAGTGATAGATCAGGACAAAATCAATACACTAACCGCGGATCCTTACGTAAGAGTTGATTTTTCATCAAGTTACCGTATTAATAGTAAAAGAGTGAGTCATTTGATTATTCTGGATATTCAGAACCTTTTAAACAGGGAAAATACCGTGGGGATGCATTACAACTTTAGCAAACGGGTTATAGAACCGGAAAAGTGGAGTGGTATTATCCCGACGATTAACTATAGGATAGAGTTTTAAGGATTTTTGTTGGTGGGGGGAGAAGGATTCGAACCTTCGAAGTCTTGCGACAACAGAGTTACAGTCTGTCCCATTTGGCCACTCTGGTATCCCCCCATTTACAAATTTCAAAAAAAAAGCTTCAGATCTTCTGAAGCTTTTTAGGGTGGAGAATATCGGATTCGAACCGATCACCTCTTCACTGCCAGCGAAGCGCTCTAGCCAAATGAGCTAATCCCCCTTTTGCTTCTGGTAAAAATTACCAGCGTGGGGCAAAAGTAACTAATTTTGGAAACCCTGCAAATTAAAAGTTGAAATATTCCTGTATCCGTTCCTGTTCATATTTTAATAACTACGTTACAGGTTGACTATCAGAGGTGATTTTATTCTTTGCGCGATTTTAATTCGGAAAGAATATCTTTTAATATATCATTTCTCTTGACCGAGGCGTTATACATATTGTTAAATAGGACGAAAAATAATACCAGGGCGACGATCGATACTATAATTGGAATAAGTGCGATAAATTGGATTAAGTACATTGTTTAGATTTTAGGTAGGTTTAAAGTTAAAAAAATATTCTGGCCAGGTATCATACTACTTTAATTAGTTGCGTATTTTTGGGACACTATACCCGTTTTATAAGTTAACGAGTAGGTTTAACTATTTTCAATACGATTTATATTGTACTCAAAAGATCAGGCATCACAAATAAAGCAAGAATTCTGGACCACATTTGGACAGTATATTGCACCACAACTATCCGCTGAAGGTTTAAAAATAAACTGGATAAATTATAAAACAGGAATAAAGCACTTGTACTTTAAAATGCAGGTTGATAACAAACAGGCTTCGATATCCATAGAGTTTACACATGCTGATGCAGGAGTTCGGGAGCTTATATTTGAACAGTTTACCGAGTTTAAAAAGTTGTTTGAGGAGCAATTGCAGGAAGAATGGAGCTGGGAGCTTGCAGCAAGTGATGAATATGGCAAAAATATAAGCCGGATTTATAAAGTATTACCTGGTGTAAGCATCTTTAGAAAAGAAGACTGGCCAGCCCTAATTTCTTTTTTTAAACCCAGGATGATTGCGTTGGATGAATTTTGGAATGACGCACAATATAGTTTTGAGGTGTTTAAATAGAAATACAAAGCAAAAAAACGGCTATATTGTGCGGCTAGATTTTATATATATGAAGCAACTGGCCGTTATTTTTACTTTCTTTATGCTGAGTAGTTTTTCTTTATCTGCTCAATCTCAACAAAATACTGTTTTTACTGGAGCAAAAGCTACCCTTAAACATTATAGGGCATTGTATGTCTTAAATAATGGGGAGGAAAAAAAGCTGAACAGCCTTTTGCGTAATATTAAAAATGCACTGGAAGACCCCCGGCTTAAGGGGAAACTGGAAATTGAATTAATTGTTTTTGGAGATGGTGTCGCATTATACGATAAGAATAGCCCCTATAGGGAAAAGTTAATTGATTTAAAATCAAGGGGCGTACTGTTGGCGCAATGTGAAAATACGCTGCGTGAGCGAAATATTGATAAAAGTACATTATACGATTTTGTGAATTTTGTACCTAGTGGAAATGGTGAGATGATCATCAGGCAACAGCAGGGCTGGGCAGTAATTCATCCTTAATATTACACTTTATTGAATTTATGGCAAAATTGTTGCTGTTAGGAAACTGAAATTAAACGTAAAACAAAATTAATTATGATAAAAAGAGTGCATGTTCTTGAAGATGACGAAGATATCAGATACATTATTGGGGTTTTACTAAAGGATGAAGGTTATGAGTTACAACTTTCGTCTTCATTTGGTGAACTAAAAGGTAAGCTAAAGGATTCTGTTCCTGATTTGTTTATCCTCGATGTAATGTTACCTGATGGTGATGGTACAGATATCTGTACAGATTTGAAAACAGATGTGTTTACTAAACATATTCCGATTATTGTGATGTCGGCAAATGATAAAAACAAAGAGAAAAGTCTTGCCGCAGGGGCAGACGATTACATTAGCAAACCTTTTGATATTGATTATATCGTGAACAGGATTAATAAGCTGTTGGCGAATTAATTCTGTGACATTTTATTGGTATAAGGCCCGGTTATTACCGGGCTTTTTTTGTTTAAAATTCTTCATTAACTTTACCTGGTCACCATACTAACCCACACATATGAACATACTTAAGAACAAGTGTCTAACACTGCTGCTTGCAGTTTGTGTATCTGGAATAAGTTTCAGCACATCGGCGCAGCAACTCCATTTGCTGAATATTAAGAATACTAAACAACTGAAAGAACATTTTAGGTATAAAGGAAAAAATACACCTATCATAAGTGGCCACAGAGGTGGTATGATAAAGGGTTTTCCGGAAAACAGCATTGCGACATTTGAAAATACGTTGCTATACACACCAGCATTTTTTGAAATAGATCCGCGTTTAAGTAAGGATGGTGTGGCGGTACTGATGCATGATGAAACCTTGGACCGGACTACCAATGGTACCGGTAAGGTATCAGATTATACTTTTGAGGAGCTTCAAAAATTCAGATTGAAAGATCCTGAAGGGAATGTGACGGACTATAAGATCCCGACACTTAAAGATGTAATTGCCTGGAGCAAGGGCAAGACAGTTGTAAACCTGGATAAAAAAGATCTTCCTATGGAAATGACCGCAAAGATTTTGTCAGAATGTAAGAACGATATCATTATGCTTACTGTTCATAATGCTGAGCAAGCAAAATTTTATTACGATTATAATCCAAAATGGATGTTGTCGGCCTTTGTGAAAACTAAAAAGGCTTTTAAGGAATATGAAGATGCGGGAATTCCCTGGGAAAATATGATTGCTTACATCGGGCCAACCAATAAGCCAGAAAATAAAGAGCTATTTGATCTGTTGCATGCTAAAGGTGTAATGTGTATGATTTCTGCTGCACCAAGCTATGATAAGCTACCTGACGCGGCAGAAAGAGCTAAAAACTATCGGGAAACTTTTATCCAGGGAGCTGATATATTAGAGTCTGACTTGCCTATTGAGGTAGCTGCGGCAATAAAAAAATAACAATATATCCTTCTTATATTAAGCAAGCTGCCGTATATTAATGTTGCTTTTGCGATACTGTATTTTTTATTTTATCTGCTGAATAGTTGGTCTTATGCCATAGCTGGGGTACTATTGACAATAATCTTCAGCTTTGCTATGCTCAGCATGGCCGAAATGGAACAGAAAGTTTCCGTTTTTGCTTACCTGACTGGTAGCTTGAGCCTCCTCTTTGCTGTTTTTCTGATGATTTGGGCTATAAATATCTTTTCGGCTTCTATAGATCAGGGATATTTTGTCGAAAGTTGGTTTTATGTACTGTTCAGTACGTTATTTGCAGCAGGCATTACATTACAATTTATATTGATGTGTTCTAAAAAGAACAATTGATCCGTCTTTTGCCTGGCCTTGTTCACGTTTAGTTCAACGTAAAAATAAAATCAGCTTCATCCGAATTGCCCACATAAAATTTAAGGGTTGCTTTAGGTGATTTGATTAAAGGTGCAATTGGGGAGATAAGATCCGAAAATTGTACCTTTAATATATCCATATCTGTTTCTTCCGGTACCCGGATCAAAAGATCGCCACCGCTTTTTCTGATTTTCCAATCCTCAAATGCTTCATTCTTTTGTAGCATCTGCTTCCATTCCTGCTGATATTTGCCCATCGTTATCGTTTTTATAAAGTTAACAACATTCCTGATCTAAATAGGTTTGAGAGATGCGGATCATAAATATCCTGAAAGTTTATGGAAAAGAAACAATTGCTGCATCATACTGTTATATCACATAAATGAAACCATCATAAGCTTACCGCTTACTAATGAAAAATAATATGTTAAAAAGTATCAGCTCGAAGTTTGTATTAACGCTCACTTTAATATTTGGAATGGCCCTGGCCACTAAGGCCGAATTAATCAGGATGGTAATTAAGGAAGATTTGGCAAGTTGTACCGGTGTGGGGCCTATGACCTGTATGCAGGTAAAATATAAAAACAGTAAAAGCTGGGAGTTTTTTTATAGCCAGATCTCAGGGTTTAATTATAAACCAGGCTATCGCTATGTATTGCTTGTTGATCGTACCAAAAGGACAAATGTTCCGGCAGATGCGTCGGCATATGAGTATAAGCTCAAAAAAGTCGTTAAGAAGGTTAAAATGAAAGTAAATACGACCACAGCTTGGGACTTTGTACTCAAACACAAATGGAAGCTGATTCAAATGAATGGTGTAACACAAACGGCCTCTCCTGTGTATATGACATTTGATGGAGAGAAAAAACGTGTAGGCGGCAAGTCAGGTTGTAACAGCTTCTTTGGCGGTTATAATAAAAGTGACAATCAATTAAGCTTTAAACAGATGGCAGGGACTATGATGGCATGTAGTCCTGAATTGAATAAGCTGGAGCATGAATTTTTAACTGCCATCGGCGATAAAACATTTAAATATGATGTTGCTGATCAAACGCTTAACCTGTACCAGGGTAATAAATTGGTACTGATGTTCGGAATGGCGCCTTTGAAATAAGCGGATATTGATCCGCTGTTTATTCGTCTAATAAAGAAATACAATCTTTAGCAAGCTCCTTTAGTCGGTTATCAAGGGTTGCTAAAGATTGTGTTGCTTTAATGCTCTTGTATAAGCCGGTCAGGATATTTAAAGTGTTATCATCAGGATCGCAAGCCTGGGATTTTTCAAAATATGGAATGGTAAGCAATACTTGTTTTTTGTAAATCTTGAGGCTTTCTGTATAAAGTGTTTCATTTTTTGCCTGCGCAGCGGCAGTTACTTTACGACCTAATACATCACATTTTTTAAGATTAATAAATCCCAATGCACGTTGTGCTACATAATAACCGGGCACAATTTTAATTACCTTTTCGTAATGTGGAATGGCCAACTCTGGTTCTTTATTCTCTTCATATAATCCGGCAAGGTGAAAATTTACATTGGCAATCTGCTTTTCGTTCAGTTCTGCAGACCGTTCGAGCAGGGCTAAAGATTTTTCTTTGGCGGCTTTTCTGTCAGGTGAGTTTCTTACCTGGGTATAATCGAGATAAAGGTCTTCAATTTTTTTTGTTTGGGAAAAAGCGGGCTGAAATGCGAAGAGCACTAAAAGAGCGATAATAAATGGTTTTGTCATAAAAGCAATTAATTCAAATTTTCCGTAAAAGTAATCATCTTTTTGACTTCTACAGAATTGATAATTTGTTATTCCATTTTGTAAAGTCGCACGATGTAATTAACTTCAATAACGATATCAACGTACAGAAAATTTGGAAGATGCTATAAAAGGACTTGTCCCTCATGTGTTGGGTTTCATCATCAGTGAATATTGTAAGTATGGTTTTTTACTTGCTTATGAAAAGGACTTGTCTGATTTGAAGGGACTTGTTAACCCTGATTCCCCGGCAGCAGAAGATCTTGAATTACTTGAGGCGGTAGACGACAGGGCGGTACACCTGCTGTTGTGCTCCATTAATAAAGTCGCAGATTGCTTGAAAACTTTTTATCTGATCAATAATATGGATGAGTTTGAGGTTATGGAGAATGAAGATTATCATCAGCTGGCTTCCGATAATTATAACATTTATATCATAGAATGGGAAAGTAAAGGGTACCAGGATGTACTGATCAATCTAAATGCGGTTTATTTTACCATTGCGAGACTGCTTTATCATACCGCCACACAAGTGAGAAGAAATGAAATTGAGCTGCCTGATGAATTTTATGATGACGAGTTTCTGGATAAGTATACGGAGCTTTTAGATCAGAAGGTCTATGCGAATGATAAGAACGTTGCATTGTTGTATGACCTTATCGCAGACTTAAATACGGACTTATTGGAAATTGAACGTTTATCTTAATGGCCCTTCAATTTAATTGTTATTATTATCTTTGGTAATTCTAAATACCAAAAATAAATGTCAGACCAAAAAAAAGAAATATTCGATAGCGTAGCACAACGTTTAAAAATTGAAGGTTTTAATGTAGTTAACCGTGATGAGACCCGTCCTTGGGGTGGTTTTTTCGTAATTGATGAAGAGCAGGCACAACAGTTTGCCAATGTATATTTTGATAAATTAAATGTTGATGATTTAAAAATTTCAGGTAAGCTAAGTCCGAAAATTTTAATTGTTGCGCCAAATACAAGGCTATCATGGCAATATCACCATCGTCGTGCCGAGATATGGAGGGTTGTAAACGGAACAGTGGGCGTGAGTATCAGTGATACAGACGAGCAAGGACCGGTACAGCAACTTGTACCTGGTCAAACTATAAAGTTAAAGCAGGGTGAGCGCCATCGCTTGATTGGCTTAGAAGACTGGGGTATTGTTTCTGAGATATGGCAACATACTGATTTGAGCATGCCATCTGATGAGGATGATATTGTAAGGGTACAAGATGATTTCGGTCGCTAAGGCATACGGAATGATTTCTGTTTGCCATAAATGTTTACATACAGTACGTTAAACCCTCATATGATTATTTTAACCTTTTTCCTTTTACATTGGTTCCTTTCTCTTTTTTCCCAAACTTTCTTTTTACATCGCTATGCCTCGCATAAGATGTTTAAGATGAATGCTTTTTGGGAGAAATTCTTTTATCTCATTACTTTCCTGTCCCAGGGTTCATCATTTTTAAATCCCAGGGCCTATGCCATATTGCACCGTATGCACCACGCATTTAGTGATACAGAGAAAGATCCGCATTCCCCACACTTTGTAAAGGATGTTTGGGGCATGATGATCCAGACTAAAAATATTTATCTGAATTATTCTAAATATAATGTAGAGCCTGAAGAACAGTTTAGGGACAATTATCCATCCTGGCCGATCATAGACAAGATAGGTGATTCCTGGATTACCCGTTTTATTTTTATCAGCTTTTATGTATGGTTCTACGTAACTTTTGCCACTGCATGGTGGATGTTTTTATTACTCCCAATTCATTTTTTAATGGGGCCTATACATGGTGCTATAGTAAATTGGTGCGGCCATAAGTACGGTTATGCTAATCATGATAATAATGACCATAGTAAAAACTCGTTGCCACTTGATTTTTTAATGCTGGGCGAGTTGTTCCAGAACAACCATCATAAAAAGCCAAACAGTCCGAACTTTGCTTCGCGTTGGTTCGAGTTTGATCCGACTTATCCGTTAATGAAAGTTATGCATTGGATGAGGATTATTAAAATCAGGAAGACATAAAAAAAACGAGGGTTCTTTTGGTACCCTCGTTTTTTATTTAATCTATTGTCTAACTAAGGGGCGTCAGATATTGGGTAAATGAATAACCTTCTTCTCCCTGGTCTGTTTTAATTAGCCACCATTGGTCGTTTGCTTTGCTTACCAGCGTTACCACTTCATTTCTGGCAGCCTTTCCAACAATATCATCACTAGTGCTTGGTCCCTTCCTGATATTCAGGTTAGAGCTGTTGGTCGTTACTTTTAGCTTTGCCCCTTCAGATATGCCCGCAACACTATTGATGTTCATCACCAGGTCTCCTGAAGCATAGTTGGGGTCCAATCGTTCATAAGTATCCCATAATTGTTGTTTTATGGTGCCGTTGGTTGCACCATCTATATACAATACGCCATCTTGCTCCCGTACATTTAAGTCATTTACGCCCGCAGCGCTTGCTGCATCGATTAGTTCTTTATATTTATCCTGTAAAGCCATTTTTATTCCTCCTTAATTATTTGATCACCAATTGTGTGTTGTCTACCTTTTTAGGTTTTAAAGCTTGCAATACCATCATCAGTTTTTGAAGATTGGCTTTTTGAATCTCCCCCTTTAAGGTAATTACACCCTCAGATACCGAAGCGCTAACAGTAGGGAAGTCTTTCGTCGCATCTTTAACCGCTGCAGTTAAAGGATCGTCCATCGCAATTGTAACTGGTGCGGAGACAGGGGCTGCAACACTAAGGTTGTTTACCACAGATTTTACCCCCACTACGCCGGCGGCTGCCTTGCCCAGTTCTTCTTTGCTGGTTTCATCTGTAACTTGTCCGCTAAGTGTAGCGACCCCCTTATCAACACTAACTGTTGTGCCTGAGGCAACTGGCTTTGTTTGAAGTAAGGTCTCGATAGCTGCTTTTAGATCGGCGTCCTTCGGTGTGCTTTTGCATCCGGGTAAGACAGCAGTCATAACGGCAAATACCAGTATGGCTGCCATTAGCTTGTTGATGTTTTTTTTCATAGTTGCAGTAGATTTTGTCTGATAAATGTTAATTCATTAATCTAATACAAGTTATCGAAAAAAAATAACAGGTTATAAAAAAAGCAATTAAATAATAATGATGAAACCATTAAGGATAAACCATTTTCTAATAAAAAATTATATTCTGTTTTGGAGCACATTGCCAGGTATGGAACAGAATCTTATATCGATTTATAGTGCTGAAAATGCATTATCCGCTGAATATTAGAAGACTGCAATCATTTGTCGAAATCACTTTTTAGCTTTGGAGTGATAAGTGTAAATTAACGTAGCCGATTTAATATGAGACAGTTAAAAATAGCTCAAAGTATAACTAACCGTACAGAAGATAGTATTTCCCGGTATCTGATCGATATTGCCCAAATTGATTTGCTTCAACAGGATGAAGAGGTAAAACTGGCGATGAAAGTGAAGAGCGGAGATCCTCAGGCATTAGATAAATTGATCAAAACTAATCTTCGATTTGTGGTTTCAGTAGCAAAACAATATCAGAATAAAGGGATGGGGCTTTCTGATTTAATTAGTGAGGGAAACCTGGGGCTGATCAAAGCCGCACATCGTTTTGATCCTACCAAAGGCTTTAAATTTATTTCATTTGCAGTGTACTGGATCAGACAGTGCATTATTCTGGCCATATCAGAGCAAAAGCGAATCGTAAGGTTACCAGGTAACCAGCTCAATGATATGAACAAGATTTCAAAGGCTATATTTAAACTGGAACAGGTTTTGGAGCGGATGCCTACTACCCTGGAGCTTGCTGAACTACTGGAACTGTCAGAAGAAAAGGTCGTCGATGTTTTGAGTAATGCGGGGATATATGTATCAGTAGATGTGCAAAGCCATACACATTCGGAGATATCGCTACTGGATACATTGATAAATGAAAATGCTTTACCTCCAAATAGTCAATTGTTTAAAGACTCTTTAGCGACTGACATGATTAGGATACTAAATAAGCTACCTATAAAGCAGCGGAAGATCTTAAAGTATTTTTATGGCATTGACGATTATCCGCAATTAAGTCATGATGATATTGCTGCCAGGGTGGGTTTAACACCCGAGAGGGTGAGGCAATTGAGAAATAAAGGTGTTTCTTCCTTAAGAAAGCTGTGTAAAAGGAATAGAATGGAGGATTATTTTAATATTCAATAAATACAGGATTGATAAAAACCTTATGATAGGTACTTTGTTATAAAAGCGGAGTTATAATTTTAATTAATAAAATAAAGACATGAAGTTTTATTTTCTAATAGGAATACTAAGTACATTTTTGCTATTTCAGGGATGTGTAAGTAACAAAAAGTACAATGAATTGCAGGGTAAATATGATGAATTACAGCAAAGAGGTAAGGACCTTAATCAAAAATATCAGGGTAGCCAGCAAGAACTGGCAGGCTCTACATCGAGGGTAAAAAGCCTGGAAGAGCAGATCGCTGCTGAAAGGCAGAATGTAAACGCATTACAGGCTGCGTTAAACAAATGCCTGGCTTCCTCTAATCAAGGTAATGTAAATATCTCTAAACTGGTTGATGAAATAAACTCATCCAATAAATATATCCAGCACCTTGTAAATACAAAAAACAAAAGCGATTCCTTAAACATGGTATTGACAAACAACCTAACCCGTTCCTTGAGCAGAGAGGAGCTACGGGATGTTGACGTACAGGTGTTAAAAGGTGTAGTGTACATTTCGCTTTCCGACAATATGCTTTACAAGTCGGGTAGTTATGAAATTTCTTCAACAGCGGGTGAAACACTCAGCAAAATTGCTAAGATCATCAAGGATTACAAGGATTACGATGTATTGATTGAAGGGAATACAGATAATGTGCCTATTTCGCAGACAAACATTAGAAACAACTGGGATTTAAGCGCTTTAAGGGCCTCTTCTGTAGTACAGGCATTACAAAACACTTATGGTGTTGACCCGAAACGCTTAACTGCGGGCGGGCGTGGAGAATATAATCCGGTGTCTCCTAATGATACCGATGCTGGAAAGGGTAAAAACAGGCGGACACAAATTATTATTACCCCTAAACTGGACCAGTTTATGGAGCTGATAGGGAAAGCCCCGGATACCAAAAATTAAAAATAGGTATAATGCAAAAAGCCGCGGGGATTACCCGCGGCTTTTTGCATTTATTTAAAATGGGCCTTTATTTTTTAGACCACCTTCTGTTTCCACTGTTAGGGGTTTTCTTAGCTCCACTAAGGTTGGGCTGGCGCTCGGTTTTCTCAGTACGTGGACCTCTTTCAGGACGGGCACCTCTTGAAGGTTTTACTTTCCCTTTAGATTTTGCCGCTGCTGCACCAGCCATTAGGCTTTGCCAGCTCATCGCATATGGATGGTCCTCTGCTACCGTGATTTTTAATCCAATCAGTTTTTCAATATCATCCAGGAATTCCTTTTCTTCAGGATCGCAGAATGAGTATGCGGTACCGCTTAATCCTGCACGACCGGTACGACCAATACGGTGTACATAGGTTTCCGGGATGTTTGGTAGTTCATAGTTGATGACATGTGCCAGCTCATCTACATCAATACCACGGGCTGCAATGTCTGTTGCAACCAGGATGCGTGTTGTTTTGGCTTTAAAGTTCGTCAACGCCCTTTGTCTGGCATTTTGTGATTTATTACCGTGGATCGCTTCCGCACGGATACCTGCTTTGATCAGGTCCTTAACAATACGGTCAGATCCATGCTTGGTCCTTGCGAATACCAATGCTGTTTCTATCGTTTTATCTTTCAGGATATGTAATAATAAGCCCCTTTTATCATTCTTGTCCACAAAGAAAATCTGTTGCTGGATTTTTTCCGCAGTTGATGAAACCGGGGTTACTTCAACTTTAACAGGATCTGTCAGGATGGTATTGGCAAGGGTTTGTATCTCTTTAGGCATGGTTGCCGAGAAGAATAACGTTTGCCTTTTGGCCGGCAATTTGGCAATTACTTTTTTCACGTCATGGATAAAGCCCATGTCGAGCATCCGGTCGGCCTCATCAAGTACAAAGATCTCTATATCACGTAGGTTTATAAAGCCCTGGTTCATCAGGTCTAATAACCTGCCGGGGGTAGCCACCAAAATATCTACACCTCTGTGTAATGCATCTGTTTGTGCTTTTTGTCCAACACCACCAAATATTACCAGGTGTTTTAGCGGAAGGTTTCTGCCGTAAGCTTTAAAACTCTCTTCTATTTGTATGGCCAGTTCACGGGTAGGCGTTAAAATCAATGCCTTAATCGCTTTATGAACCTTTGTATTGGTATGCGGTTTACTTAACAACTGGAGCATAGGGATCGCAAAAGCCGCAGTTTTTCCTGTTCCTGTTTGCGCGCAGCCTAGTAAATCTCTGCCTTGTAATATAGATGGAATGGATTGTTCTTGTATAGGGGTAGGTTGTGTATAACCTTCTGTTTGCAGCGCGTTTAAAATGGGCTCAATCAGATTTAATTCGTTGAATAACAATGTGTTTGTATTTTAATGTAAAATATATAGAAACAAAAGAATATTGTTTTGCTGTAAAGGTACACATAAATTCGGGCTTTTGCTTATTGGTATGTTTTACGCTAAAATGTGCATTTGTTGAAACTTTGTGGTTGATTGACATGCATATTAGCTTAAATTTGTAATTCTACACAATTACATCATGGCAGAACCGAATTATAACGAAGATAGTATACGCTCCCTTGATTGGAAGGAACACATCAGACTACGTCCCGGTATGTATATTGGGAAACTGGGTGATGGTTCGGCACAGGATGATGGTATCTATGTATTGCTGAAAGAGATTGTGGATAACTCTATTGATGAGTTTGTAATGGGCTCTGGCCGTACCATAGAAATCACTGTTTCTGATCAGAAAGTAAATGTTCGTGATTATGGACGGGGTATTCCATTGGGTAAGGTGATTGACTGTGTGTCTAAAATTAACACGGGTGGTAAATACGATAGTAAAGCCTTCCAAAAATCGGTAGGATTAAACGGTGTGGGTACCAAGGCCGTAAATGCCTTGTCTACAAACTTTATGGTTCAATCGTATCGTGATAATAAAACAAAAAAGGTTGAGTTCTCAAAAGGAGAGATCGTTCTTGAAAATGATATTATTGATACTACACAGCGTAATGGAACGGCAATTACGTTTTATCCCGATGAAACTATTTTTAGAAACTATCATTACATCACGGATTTTGTAGAAAGCATGATCTGGAATTATGTGTTTCTGAACGCAGGTTTGACCATTAACTTCAATGGTCAAAAGTATTTTTCAGAGCGGGGTTTATACGATCTTTTACATAAGCATGCCGATGTTGAGAGTGTGCGCTATCCTATTATTCACCTGATCGGGAACGATATCGAGATTGCTATGACGCATGGTCAGCAATATGGTGAGGATTACCATTCGTTTGTAAACGGACAACATACTACACAGGGCGGTACACATCAGGCGGCATTTCGAGAGGCCGTTGTAAAAACAATCCGGGAGTTTTATAAAAAGGAATACGATGCTTCCGATATCAGGTCTTCTATCATTGCGGCTATTTCAGTACGTGTGCAGGAACCGGTGTTTGAATCCCAAACTAAGACTAAGTTGGGGTCACAGAATATGGGGCCGGACGGTCCTTCGGTGAGAACCTTTATTAACGATTTTGTTAAAAAAGAACTGGATGACTACCTCCACAAACATTCTGATGTTGCGGATGCTTTATTAAAAAGAATCCTGCAATCAGAGCGTGAGCGTAAAGACATCGCGGGCATAAAGAAATTGGCGAACGACAGGGCAAAAAAAGCCTCGCTACACAATAAAAAACTAAGAGACTGTAAAGTACATTTTAATAGTACACATGATAAACGGTACGAAACTACCTTGTTTATTACTGAGGGGGATTCTGCTTCCGGTTCGATCACCAAATCGAGAGATGTAGATTGCCAGGCCGTATTTAGTTTGAAAGGAAAACCTTTAAATTGTTATGAGCTGACTAAAAAAGTGGTTTACGAAAACGAAGAGTTTAACCTTTTGCAACATGCTTTAAATATAGAAGATGGGCTGGAAGGTCTGCACTATAACAATATTGTAATTGCAACTGATGCCGATGTAGACGGTATGCACATCCGTTTGCTGATGATGACCTTTTTTCTGCAGTTTTTCCCCGACCTGGTCCGTTCGGGACATGTTTATATTCTACAGACACCGTTATTCAGGGTACGTAATAAAAAAGAAACCATTTACTGCTATAGCGATGACGAGCGTAAACGGGCAATTGAGAAACTGGGCAATAAACCTGAAATTACCAGGTTTAAAGGTTTAGGAGAGATTTCTCCGGATGAGTTTGGATTGTTTATCGGAAAAGATATCAGGTTGGATCCTGTAATTCTTAAAGATCAGACTATTAAAAGCCTTCTTGAATATTATATGGGGAAAAATACCCCTGACAGGCAACAACACATTATTAGAAATCTCCGTATAGAGAAGGATGAGGTTGACAAGGACGATGTTGTTGTTAACCCTACTGCCACAGAGGAGGTCGAAGATACAGCTGATGTAGCCTAAGATTTAGCATTATATAGACGAATTGTAAAATTTTTGATTTATACTTGTATCCTGATCTAATCCCTCTTGATGCAATAGTTTAATAAGTTTCTGTGGTTTTACCGCGGTCAATTAAAAATTTTATGCCTCTTACCGCAAGAAAAAGGTCGCCTATACGCTATTATCTGATCATATTTTTAATACTGATCCTGTCTCTTTTTGCCTTTTTTTTATACCTGAGGTATAAGAAGATGAACGAGCTCAAGGAGAATATTGCAACGCTTGTTCAGCTAAAAGGGGACTATTCAAAAGTAGACAGCTGCATTTATACCCTTTACCAGGCCGAAAATAATTCCCGCCTATATGCGGTAACAGCTAATAGGGAGTATATCAAGACGTTCTCTTTACAGATACAGAAAGTTTCTACGTTTTTGACTGAGCTTGATCTTGATGTTGATGAAGGGGGGCTGATCCCGGATATGAACAGGTTGCTGAGGCAAAAGAAAATAAAAACCGAAAGCTATTTAAAGCTGAGGAAACTTACGGATAGCCTGGTGATTGGTTTTTCTCAGCTTGGTCTTGTTGAAAGGGAGGTAGAAGCTAAAATTGCGCTGCCAGCGCCTAAAAAGCAGTTAAAGACAATTACGAGTTTTGATACGATTAAACATGAACCAGCTCCGACTAAAAAATTCTTTGGCCGACTGGCGGATGCTTTTTCATCAAAAAAGAAAGATACCTCGTTAACGATCGTTAAAACAGAGAGAAGTATTGTTGTAAACCAGGATGTGAGAAGCTTTAATAAGCAGCAGATTAAGAAAATCGAAGATTATTATAAACATCTCTATGCCAATGCCAGTAAGTTAAAGAGTGATGAAAAGGAAATCTTATTGTTAAACAGTAAGCTCGTAACCGATATCATTTCAATTTTACAAAGGTTTAAGAAGGATGAAATCTCTTATCTGATCGATACCAGGACACTGTTGAGTGAGGAATTATTGACCGACGTTAAGTCTTTGGATTGGATCACAATGATTAATATCCTGTTATTGGTTAGCCTGATAATTTTTATATTGTATAATATTGTTAAGCAATATAAAAACGAAAAAGTATTGATTACTTTAAGTAAGCGTGCGGCTCAGGATTCTCATTCAAAAAGTCGTTTTCTTGCCAATATGAGTCACGAAATACGTACACCACTGAACTCTGTGGTTGGCTTTTCAGAACAGCTGAGTAAGAGCGACCTGACCACTGAGCAAAGTGACCAGGTTAATGCGATCCGTAATTCTTCTGAGATGTTATTGGCTTTGGTCAATGAGATCCTTGATTTTTCTAAATATGAAGTCGGAAAAATAAATCTCGAAAAAGCACCTTTTGTACCTTATGATGAAATTATGGAGGTATTTAATAGCATGAATGTATTGGCTGTTAATAAAAACCTTTTATTGGAGAATAAAGTTACATTGGAAAAAGACACCTGCTTATTGGGAGATCGTTTGAGGTTGAAACAAATGGTGATGAACCTGTTGACAAATGCAATCAAGTTTACTGCAAGCGGTACCGTGACTTTAAAAGTTAACCTCTCTCATCACGGTAAAAAACAGGCTGTTTTGAAAGTTCATGTTGAAGATACCGGTATTGGAATAGCAGTGGAAGATCTGGAGTTTATTTTTGATGAGTTTGCACAGGTATATTCTTCTACAAAGCAGGGCACAGGTCTAGGTCTGGCTATTTGTAAGAAAATTGTAGAGCTGCAGGGTGGGAAAATTGATGTAACGAGCGTGCTTGGAAAAGGCTCTGTATTCAGTTTTGAAATTCCTTATGAGCTTACAAAAATCAAGGAAGAGGTGAAAGTCACAGAAACATCCAAGCCCTCAAAAGGAAAATTGACCGGAAAGCATATTTTATTGGTCGACGATAATAAAATGAACGTGCTGTTGGCCCAGACCGTATTAAAAAAATGGGAAATGGGATTTGATTGTGCCTATGATGGTAAAGAAGCGCTTGAGCTGTTTAAAAAGAACGACTACGATCTGATCCTGACAGATATTCAGATGCCCATAATGGGTGGTGTAGAACTTACTCATGAAGTGAGATACAATGGGGATTTTAACAAATCAAAAATACCCATTCTTGGAATTACCGCACATGTATTGCTGGAAGATAGAGAGGCCTACTTAAAGGCAGGTATGAACGACCTGGTATTAAAACCCTTTCTTGAACAGGAACTGATCGATAAGATTACCCAATATATATAATGCTATATTTTAGTGTCTTCAGGGTGTTGTGGCGGTAATACAGCTACATTTTTTTCTACCACTACAATTTTGGTGTGTACGGCATATTTACTTGGCATGATCCCTTTTGCATACCGTTCGGCATAGGCTTGTGTAAATTCGGCGCCAAAATAAAGTATAATAGCGGTGTAGTACACCCATAACAGAATTACAATTAAAGAACTGGCAGCTCCAAAGGCCGAGCCTGGGTTCCCCTTCTCAATATAGATCCCAATGACATATTTGCCAAGGCTAAACAATAGGGCTGTAAATAACGCACCTATAACTGCGGGTTTCCATTTCAGTATTACGTCGGGTAATACTTTGAAAATAATGGTAAATACAGCTGTTACTGCTGCTAATGTGATGGCATTGTTGAGTATACTGATCAATAAAGTTGTGGTGTCATCAACAACCGGCAGGTATTCTCCGATTTTACTGGAGGAAATCAGATAGCCTAATTTATCTCCTATTGCGACAACTACACTGTTAATGACCAACGAGACAAGTAATAAAAAGCCCAGTGAGACAATAAGGGAGAAAGAGAGGAGCCTGTTGGTGATTAGTTTTTTCCAACCTTTTTTTGGCACTGCTTTTACTTTCCAGATTAGGTTAATGCTGTCTTGTATCTCGATAAAGATGGCTGTAGCACCAATTACCAGGGTAACAATCCCGATAATTAATCCTATTGTGCTCTTTCCCGTATTATTGGCATTGGTGACGAAAGTTTGGAGCTGTGTCGCGGCGTCAGGACCAACAAGTTCGCCGATCTCAGAGAAAAGCTCAGCTCTTGGGTTTAGGCCGGTGCCATCCGGATCCGGATTATTCCCCAGAAATAAACTGGCAGCCGAAATTACAATGATAATAAGTGGCGTAAGTGAAAAAATGGTATAATAGGCTAATGCTGCACTAAGCTTCATTACCCGGTCTTCCATAAAACCTTTACCCGCGGCAATAAATAGGTGAACGGTCGCCTTTATAAAATGTTTAGCTTTTTTAAATAGTGTCATGTTAAAAAGGATATCCTATTCCAATGTTATAAATTAAGTTTTCTTTGCGCCAGGTCTTATCTCCAAAATCTACCTGGTTAATTACCCATCGTTTACCTTCTGCAAGATAAGGTTTGCGTACCGGGAAAGCCACATCGAGTCTGATTACAAAAATGGTGGCATCTAAGCGTAGTCCGGCACCTGTGCCGACAGCCATTTCTTTAAATGCATTTTTAAGTTTAAATCCCGATCCCGGACGAGGAGGGGTACCAAGAGGATCTTCGGTGGTTGAGGGACTCCCCAGATCTTCTTTTCTGAGCCATACGTTACCGGCATCGACAAATAAAGCCCCATATAAAATACTTACCAGTTTAAAACGGAGTTCCGTGTTCAGCATTGCTTTAATGTCCCCGCTCTGATCTGTATAGGTAGCGTCCTGTCCGGGTTGCAGGTGATTTCTGTAATTATAGGTGCCCGGCCCCAAAGATCGCGCTGCAAAAGCACGAATGTCATTCGTTCCGCCTGCAAAGAATTGACGAACAAAGGGAAGTGATGTGCTGTTGCCATAAGAATAACCATACCCCAGGTTTAAGCGGTTTGCCCATATCACATTTTTGGTGACTTTAAAGTAATCCCTTAAATCTACTTCAAGGCGAACAAACTGGTTAATAGGAATGCCAAAGACAGATTTTTTTCCGTTTCCATCTTTTGAAGCAAACATTCCCCATACATTTCCGCCGGTTTCCAATCCACCATTAAAATAGATATTGTTCCTTTGCGATTCGTTCATCTGATCGGTATAAGTGAAGTTATAGTTGCTTCCAATAATGAACTGTTTCTCGAGGTTTTTTTCTAAACCTGGATTTTGTGCAAACAAATGGTCTTTACCTGCTGTATCAGTAACCTTCGAAGTGACATAGTTTACAGAAATGGGATTAAATGTATGCTCTTTGTATTGGTTCTCTTTCCAGTTATATCCAAACTCCGTTTTAAATGAATTTAAATTATACAGCGAACCCCTGCTCAACAACTGGTAGGAGACAGAAGCTATTGTTTTTGGGATAAAATTATTGGTGCTGTTTAATCCTTTAAAAGGAGTAATGAACCTCGGAAAGCTCAACTTAGCCTCTGTGGTAAAAGAATAAGAGTTTAATCCTTTCGAGACCCCGCTAACCTGGGTTTCAAAACCACCACTTGCACTGATATCCAGTTGTTCTGCTCCTCTGAATAAATTACGTGTAGTTTGGGTCAGTTTTATTTCAGAACCCACAAAATTATTGGATTTGCTGGTTCCCGTTACTGAAAAAGTTAACGAGTTTTTCTTTAATGGCGTCAGATAGACATTCAGGTTCATCTGGTTATTTCTAAAGCTGTCTAATGGAAGAAATTCAGCTTTTACCGCTTGAAACACACCGATGTTTACCATTCTGTTTAACGACTTGTTATGGTCAGTCCTGTTGTAGTATTCTCCTTTTTTAAAGAAGACGAGTCGGTCGAACAGCCCTGGTTTAAAGGTTTTTCTGGGATCATAGATCTTGAAATCATTGTAAATTTCCGGAGTAGTATGTCTGAGGAGGCTATCCCTTCGCAAACTGTAATTCGGGTAAATATTGATGTCTTTTATAGTAAAAGGTTTTAACGCTGCATCGGGTGCAATATCTTTTACTTTTATTCTGATATCTACTAACTGTTTTCCAATCGTACTATCGACCTGTAAGATGAGATAATCAGGATTAAAATAGAAATAGCCTTTTTCCTTTAAATCATTATCTATTCTTATGCGTTCATTCTTAAAAACATCAAGATCATAATACTCACCGCGTTTTAGTAGCGTCTTATCTTTATTGTTATTTACAATGCCAGCTATGCCAGAGCTGTCTTTTGGAAAGCTTACACTGTTTATCTTGTACCGTCCCCCTGTTACTGCGGTGTAAATTGCTTTTCCCTTTTTTCCTTTAATTATAGTGTCGCCGCTGACCTCTGACTGCAGATAACCCTGGCTGATCAGATAACTTTTTAATACTGCATTGTTATAGGGGATTTTAACTTCACTTAACAATACAGGTGGTTCGCCTTTTTTTCTTAACCAGTTACGTAGCCCACCTTTAGGCTTTTTAGGTTCGCCTGCCAGGTTATAAATCCCGAGCTTAAATTTAATGCCAAGGAGTGATTTGTTCGGCCTTGGCCGGGTTTTACTTTCCAGTATTTCTTTTACATTTTTCTCGTTATCAATTCTGCCCGAAGAATCAGGGTTGATTTTAATATCTGCCCCGGTATACAGGTACTGACCTGGTTTAAGACTTTTAGTAGTGCTGCAGCCCGCCCAGATTAAACATGTAATTATAAATAAGCCGAATCTAGTTAGTTGTTTCATCTTTAGTATTCTGTTCTAGTCTTAATCTTTTCTTCTTAGAGAATTTCTGGAATACCTCTCTGAATTTATTGTAATCTACCACAAGGGCAAAACCAAGTCCGGTTTCAATAATCTGTCCCTCTATAACACCTTCATTCTGATTGCGACGGTAGGCCCTTAACCTGTACCTGCCATCTCTGGAAAGCAAATATTCAATATTTACATTACCTGCAATGTTCGAAGAATTTCCACCCTGTTGCTGTTGAGGGCCTTCAAGTCCAAAAGAACTGCCCACAGTAACAATCAAGCGGTCGCTCAATAATTTTTTCGACAAGCCAATTTCCAGATCAGTTTTCTGTTCCATTTTCCCCGTTGAATAATCTTCTGATGAGTTGAGGTTGAAATTAATGTCTACTCCTTTAACCAGACTAGAGGTTAGGTTGTTTAGCTGTTCGGTAAGCAAATTACTTACGCTAGAGCGTGCAAGACTGGAAATATTGGTTCCGCCTCCGGCCAGGCTCTGGAAAGGATTGTCGGCGATAAAGCGTTCCAGCACCAATAGTGCAAAAACCTGTTTGTTTAGTTCGCCATCATCGGTATTTACCTGCTGCAATTTTGTATATACTTGTCCGCTTAAAGCTCCCCGCTCATTTTCAGGTAGGTCTAATTTAAATTTAATGATCGGTTTCATGAGCTCTCCGGTCATCATCAGGTATACCTGGAACGGTAATTTGGTTTTAGCCTGTACCAGATCGGGCTGATTCAAAAGATCAATTGGGGCTGCATTTACTTCATATAAAGCAGTAAGGTCTACATTAGCTTCGGTTGGTTCTCCGGTCCATACTATATTGCTGCCCTGTTGTAATTTAAAGGATCTCTTTACAGGGCCTATCGTTAAATTATAACTTCCGTCCGAAATTTCGTAGCGCCCCGTTAAGCTGGTTTTTCCACTAGGATCCATCGTAGCTGTCAATGTTGCTTGTCCTTTTACTTTCAGTGCATCTCCATTGGTTGGGTCGACCACAACATTCAATTCAGCATTTTCATCTATATTTATGGTCGCACTTAAATTAAAACCCTTGATAGGGGATTTACTAACCGAATCTGCGGCTGTAAGTGCTTTTCTTCCATTGAACGGGGGAGCATCAAAATCAACATATTGTACTATGCCTTCCTGATCAATTACAGAAGGGTCGTCCGCAGGCATGGCAAAGAAGAACTTCGTTTTATCTTCTACTCTGACGTTCATGTCTACACTAGGTTGATTAAGATCGCCACGGACTTTGATCGTGCTGGTTAAGTACACCGTGCCATAAATCATTTCATTATCTTCAGCAGTGGAATTTAAAGCCCTAAAATTATTCGTCCGGATGTCCATGTTGAATTTAAAATCTTTATAATCGGTTGTTAATATTCCTCCGGTGATTACTGCTTTTTGATTTAATGAATCCAGAATGGTGAACTTGTTAAAGTTGATGCCAGTATTTGTAAAACTTATAGTCTCGTTTGGCATCCTGAAAAATGAATTCACGTAGGCTACATTAAAGCCTGCCTGGTTAAACTTCAGGTCGCCCAAAACTTTAGGTGCATCCAGCGTTCCTTTAACAGAAAGCGCCCCGCTAACCGTTCCTGTACCTTTTCTAATCTGCCCCATAGATAAGCTTTCGATGGCCTTTAAATCTATCTTATCTATATTTAAAGTCATGTCCAATGCACTTTCGGGTGCCGTGTAATAAAAACCACTTGCCCGCAGTTCATGTATGCCTGATAAAGCGATATTGGTTTCAAAGGCATTGTCTGTATTGTTGTTTACCGCGATACGCAATGTGCCAAGCATATCTTTCTGGTAGCGTAGCTGGTCTACAGTAAGGTTAGCTTCAAATTTAGGGGTGCCGGCCAGGTCTTTTACATTTACTGTACCGTTAATAGCTCCCCCGGCCATAGCGCTGTCGGCCTCCGCAAACCTGGTTAAGGTTTCTATTCTGAAATCTTTAAACTCTACTTTGAGCGGGGCATTAGGTGTATTGTTTTCACTGTTAATGCTTAACAATTGTCCGCCATTGCTCAGGTTAAACTGATTGGCTAATATACCCGATTCTCCAAACTGAAGGTAATTTTCCGGAGCTACTGTCCATTTCTCATAATTCAACAATACTTTTTGCGGGTCAAAGCTAAACCTGAAATCCTTATTAATGGATTTGAACTGCCCACCCAACATATACTTATCCTTACGCTTGCTATCTCTTAAAAATATATTGAGGTCCAGGTTGTTGTTTACCGCTGCACCACTTATTTCATTGTTAAAGAATGATAGGGAAGGGCTTTGCAGACTCTTAATATTCAGCTTATAATTCAGTTTCTGATCGTCATTGTTGATGTTGAGCCTGGTGCTATCTACACGATAACTACCGTATACCAGTTGAGGAAATATCGCATTGATGACCAGACTATCCTTTTTCGTATCCAGTAAACCACCCATTCTGGAAGGTGCAAAGGTAGTAAGCTCAGGTACCAGGTTTTTAAGGATTTTTGGATTGTAAAAGTTTACATAGAACCTGAAGCGTTGATCGGGAATTTTTGTCACGGTTCCAAACTGATAATATTTGTTGATCTGATTGATTACCGCGCTTCCTAAATTTGTAAGCTGATATTTACCATCGATTTTAGCCCTTAAGAATTCAGACTTTAAAGTCAGGAGATTATGATCCGCAGAGGCTTCAGAATGTACAATGATCGTGTCCACATTAAAGCGCTGACCTTCCTTAACCACCTGCATGCCATTCACTGTAATGTCACCATTCAGATAATCAGGGTCCGCAGTCTTTATGTCTGCCTTGATCAAGCCTGCTACTTTAAATTCTGTGGTACTAAAATTCAATTTTTGCAGGTCTATTTGCTTCAGATCGGCATTTGCTTTTACCGCGGGATATTTGCCTGATATATCTACATGCGCTGTCAATGCAAAGTTCGCATTGGTGTCGGCCATACTGCTTTTTAAATCAAGCTTCTGGCGGGCATAGGTGCCGCTTAAGTTTAGGTTCCGGTAAGTGTACTTGTTGTAGTAAGCGCTAGCTACCTGTCCGTTAATTGTCGCTGAGGCCTTTTTGGCATCAAGACCTGTTCCTTTAACGTTTGCTTTTACCGTGATCCTACCCAATTGAGGCTCCATCTTTAACAAACGGCCAACGTTAAAATTATTTAGGTTGATATTGGCAGTATAACTTTCCTTGCCTTTTGGCCCTTTCATGGTGGCTAGCAATTTCGCCGATCCCATGTCCGTATTGATGTTAAACCCGGTATTAAAGTTGGTCATCGATCCTTTAAACTTACCATTTGCATTGATCGCATTGGGTAAGGTAATGTTGGCCGGCAATGATTTTTTAGGGATTACGACCAGCAGATCACTTTTAGTTAAAGAGAACCGTTTGATGTTCAGATCAAGTACCGTTTTATTTACATCAGGTAAACCCCTCGCTGTTCCACTCACATCGATATGGGTACTTTTCAAGCCATCTACCTGTAGTTTAGGAATTACAAGGTTGTTCATGTACCCATGGGCCAGTGCGGTCACCTTTATCTTTTCATTGCGGTAGTTTTCAGGTACAGCATCGCTAAAATATGCAGCGTCTTTTAGCCCTATGGTTGTATTTTTTACCTGCGCATATATTTTTACCCTTTCCGGATGTTTGGTCAGGTCCTCCATTGCCGTATAATCCAGTTGCGTATTGTTTTCAATACTCGTATTGGGCGTTTTAAGGACGAGGTTTGTTATTTTGGTTTGCTTAGGTGTATAAGCTACATTCCCTTGCAATTTCAGTAATTCAAAACCGCTTTTTTCTTTGAGTGTCCCTGATTTTACATTGACCAAAATACCGGCGTCACTATAGGCGATCTTTTCAGCTTCTAAACCAAGTTGTTGAATACCGAGGTGGTTAAAGTCCATTCCTTTGGCCGGTTTTTCCGCCAGGTTATCAAATTTAATGTTGTTTCCGGCCATACTTACACTGTTTAGCAACAACGCAATTCCTGGGGTGGCGGTCGCAGTATCTTTCTTTGCAGGAGTTTTTGCCGGCGGGGCGGGTTTAAAAGCGAAAAGCACATCCGACCTGTTTAGCTTCGCATTGTCCAGCTGGTATTTGCTGTTTTTTACATCTGCGATAAGTTTGGATAGCGAAAACTCCTTAAGGTTAACCTTAGCACTCATTTCGGAAGTTGCGGTTTTAAAATCAACTTTACTGTCGTTGATCTTTCCTTCTTCAACTTTATACTGGTTATTGGTTAAGTCTACAAAAAGCTTAGTTAACACAAGGCTATTTAAATCTACATCGGCACTGGTTTTTGATAATCGGTCATCGAATCCAATTTTTACTTTATTGAATACGAAATCCTGTATTTCCACCAAAGGTAATTTGCCAGATTCTGTTTTTGCGGTGTCAATACTTTTCTCAATATGGGCCGTCAATTGTGTTAAGGGCTTTTGCTGTAGGTATTTAACCGAAGTGTTATTTAATGAAAGTGTTTTAATCACATAACGCTGATTGTCCAGGTCAAAGTCCTTGATGTTGGCATTAAACTCACCAAGGTTCAGCTTCATATCATTGCCGGCCACATCATCCCGGTAAACAATACCGATATCTTCCAGATTAATTTTATTGATAGAGAATTTTAAGGTAGAGGTACTGTCTTTCTGGACCTCAGCTTCCGGTTTAGCTTGTTCCGACATAAAAGCGTCTACTAAAAAGGAAAAGTTAAAGGAGGTGTCGGGGTTTACGCGTGTTACGTTTGCCCTGATTTTTTGTAGACTGATGTTATTGATTTCAACTTTGTTGTTTAACAATTCAAATAAGCTAATGTCAACAGCCAGTTTTTGCGCATAAAGCAAGGTGTCGCCTTTTTTATCGGCTATATAAAACTTGTTGAGAATAATGTCTTTAGGCAAGCCTATTTTGATGCTTTCCAGACTGATTTCAGTCTTTGTCTTGTTTTTAAGGTAAGAGATAGCCTGATCTTTAACGAAATTCTGAACAGCTGGAATGTTTAAGGATAGCGCAACCAGTACAACCAGCAGAATAATACTGGCTATGGTCCACAGTAAAATTTTAAGACTTTTTCGTATATATTTATTCAATTGAGCTGGATTGAAGTTCATGTATATTCAATAATAACCAAAACCATGCCACCAGAGGTGGTTTAGTCTTCTTTAATATATTACAATCTATTGAATTAATTGTTTAAAAGTATAAACAAAGTTGTATGTTTTATAACTTTGTAACTGAAAACAGGTAGATCTTCTAATTTCAGAAATAATAAACAAAATTCTAAGAACTGTTAAAAACTCTGTTCTTAAAATTTCGTTTTCAACCCTTATATTTACAGCAAAACAATCCTTTTTTGATGAGCGAAGAAATAGAAAACAACATAAACGAAGAAAACAAACATACGGTAATCCCTATCAATGGGCTTTATGAAAACTGGTTCCTCGATTATGCTTCTTATGTAATTCTGGATCGCGCTGTGCCACACATCAATGATGGTTTGAAGCCGGTACAGCGACGCATTATGCATTCCCTTAAGGAGATGGATGATGGACGTTTTAACAAGGCTGCCAATGTGATCGGGAATACGATGAAGTACCACCCACATGGTGATGCTTCTATCGGCGATGCGATGGTGCAGATCGGGCAGAAGGATTTACTGATCGATTGTCAGGGTAACTGGGGCGACCCGATTACCGGTGATAATGCTGCTGCCCCACGTTATATCGAAGCCAGGTTATCTAAATTCGCCAATGAAGTGGTATTTAATGGTGACACTACAATCTGGCAGTTGAGTTATGATGGCAGGAACAATGAACCTGTTACCTTGCCGGTTAAATTTCCTTTGTTATTGGCACAGGGCGCAGAAGGTATCGCTGTTGGTTTGGCTACCAAGGTTATGCCCCACAATTTTATTGAATTACTGGATGCTTCAATAGAAGCATTACAAGGGCAAAGACCCAATATCCTACCCGATTTCTTCACCGGTGGTATGGCCGATTTTTCGGCTTATAATGAAGGGATGCGTGGTGGGCGTATCCGCGTAAGGGCGAAAATCACAGAGAAGGATAAAAAAACGCTGGTTATAACCGAAATCCCTTACAGCACAACTACAGGGTCGGTTATTGACAGTATCTTGTCTGCCAATGATAAAGGCAAAATCAAGATTAAAAAGATTGAAGACAACACTGCGGCACATGTGGAGATTGTTATTCAGCTTGCACCGGGCATTTCTCCGGATGTAACTATTGATGCACTTTATGCTTTTACTTCATGCGAAGTTTCCATCTCTCCGAATACCTGTATCATTAAAGATGAGAAGCCGCAGTTTTTAAGTGTCAACGATATTCTGGTCCAGAATACGCTACACACAAAGGCACTGTTGAAACAAGAACTGGAGATCAAGTTGCATGAGCTTCAGGAGAAGATATTTTTTAGTTCCCTATTAAAAATCTTCATCCAGGAAGGGATGTACAAAAATGCCGAATACGAAAACTCAAGCAATTTTGAGATGGTTGTAGCGGTGTTAAATAAGTTGTTCGATTCGTTCAAGCCCTCTCTTTATAGGGAAATATTGCCCGAAGACTTTAAGAAGCTGATTGATAAACCAATGAGCAGCATTACCCGCTTTGACGTTAAAAAAGCGGATGATCAGATGAAGGCACTTTCGGATGAAATTAAAGTGGTTAAAAATCATTTGCGCCACCTTACTGAATATGCCATCGCCTGGTTCCAGAAGCTGAAAGATAAATACGGTAAAGGAAGGGAACGTAAAACTGAGATCCGTTTATTTGATAGGGTTGAGGCTTCTAAAGTGGCCTTGGCCAACGTAAAGTTATACTTGAACCGTGAGGACGGTTTTATTGGTACGGGCTTGCGTAAAGATGAGTTTGTAGCAGATTGCTCTGATATTGATGAAATCATTGTCTTTAGGGAAGACGGCAAATGTATCATTACCAAAGTGGCGGATAAAACCTTTGTGGGTAAAGGTATATTACATGCGCAGGTCTTTAAAAAAGGAGATGAGCGTACCATTTATAACATGATTTATAAAGATGGTGCCAGTGGGGTTTCTTACATCAAGCGCTTTGCAGTGGTGGGGGTTACGCGCGATAAAGAGTACGATTTAACTAAGGGCAGCAAAGGTTCCAAGGTGTTATACTTTACCGCTAATCCTAATGGTGAAGCTGAAATTGTAACCATACAACTTAAACCACATACCAAATTAAAGAAATTACAATTTGATCTGGACTTTGCGGAAATCGCTATTAAGGGAAGGGGTTCGCAAGGAAATATTGTATCTAAATACCCGATTAAAAAAGTCTTGTTAAAGAGCAAAGGGGTATCCACTTTGTCTGGACTGAAGATTTGGTATGATGACCTCTTAAGAAGATTAAACGTAGATGGACGGGGTAAATACCTTGGCGAATTTGACGGTGATGACAAAATCCTGCAGGTACACAAAGATGGCTGGTATGAACTGAGTACTTTTGAGCTCAGCAATCACTTTGATGCCGATTTGATCCTGATCCAGAAGTTTGACCCTGAAAAACCTTTTACTGTGGTACAGTATGAGGGAAAAGCGAAAAACTACTTTATAAAAAGGTTCCTTTTTGAACCTATCGGGGTTGGTAAAAAATTAAGTCTGATCAGTGAAGAGAACGGTTCGAAATTCTTGTACCTGACCAGTAATCCTGCTGCGGTACTTACCGTAGATGTATTAAAAGGTAAAACCCAGATCCCGGAAACCCTTGAAATTGTGCTCTCGGAGTTTATAGATGTGAAGGGTATTAAGGCTAACGGAAACAGGCTCAGTGCGCATGATGTTAAGAACATTACCATTTCTAACAACAAGGAAATAGAGCCGGCAGAAGAAGTTAAAGCAGTTGCTGTAGAAACTGAAGAGAATGTGGATGAGAATGTATCTGAAACAAGTGAGGTTTTCGTTCAGAACGAAGAGATTGTGGTCTCGGATGCAAATGAGGAGGAACTTGTTGATCCGGCATTAAGCAAAGATGGGGATGAAGAAGAGGTTCCTTTGCCTGAAGCTGCGGCAGAAGTTGAAGCCGGTGCTGCTGAAGAAATCACCCTTGAACCTATTGAGGAAAAACCTACGCCGAAACCTAAGAAAGCTTTCGAAGTTAAGCTTCCCGTAAAATCGGAAGTTGATGAACCTGTTGCCGAGCCTCAAAAAGTCGCAGAGGAACCTGAAGCAACGAAAAAGGAAACCACTGTTGTTGAGAAACCGGTCGCCCCTGAAAAGCCTAAAAAGGCATGGGGAAGTTCTGCGGCTGAACCTGTTGCCGCTGAACCGGAAAAGGTGAAGCCTGTGAAACCAGAACCAGTAAAGCCGGAACCTAAAAAAGAAGAAAAGCCTGTTAAGAAGGTCGATTTTGAAATCACCAATCCTGACGATATCAAGATTGATGATAAAGGCCAGCTAGGCTTCTTTTAATCATATTCAGGCGTTCATCCTGCATCGCTATTGCACCACGTCATACCGGTCTGCACCGGTATGACGAACACAGGAAAACAAATCTGTTACAGATTATTTGCGTGGCGCTTGTTGTTGTTTAAACAATTCAAACCTTGTGGGTTGATTTTTTCTTGGCCAGGAATTGTTACTTTCATCAATATCAGCAGTTTCACGATAAGGGTCTAATTGTACGGATACAACTTCTTTGGCTTTTGCAAATACTTTGGTTACCTTATTTTCGTCTTTTCTCCAGATATAAGCTGGAATACGGTCAATTTCTTTACTGCCGTCAGTAAATGTCCACTCGATGATAATTGGCATCACCAATCCTCCTACATTAGAAAGATCCAGTTCATAAAAGTTTTGAGGTGCATTTTTATCTTCGGATTTGATCTGTTTGTAACGCATATCGTTTAAGGCGATATCAACAGGATCTGTCGAAAAGAACCAACCTCTCCAAAACCAATCCAGGTCCACTGCCGATGCGTCTTCCATTGTTCTGAACAGGTCGGCAGGAGTAGGGTGTTTAAAAGCCCATCGCTTTGCGTATTCCTTAAAGGCATAATCAAAAAGTTCTTTGCCCATCACCGTTTCCCTTAAAATATTTAAAGCAGTCGCTGGCTTTGCGTAAGCGTTAGGGCCAAAGTTGATGATATTTTCAGAATTGGTCATGATGGGCTCCAGCTGGTCCTTTGGCATCTTCATATAATCTGTGATCTTGTGTGCCGGCCCGCGTTGTGAAGGATAGTTCTTTTCCCAGGTCTGTTCAGTTAGGTACTGACAAAAAGTATTTAAACCCTCATCCATCCACGACCATTGCCGTTCGTCAGAATTTACAATCATTGGGAAGAAGTTATGTCCTACCTCATGGATAATTACACTCATCATCCCGTATTTAATAGCGTCAGTATAGGTGCCATCTTTTTCGGCGCGGCCATAGTTAAAGCAGATCATTGGGTATTCCATACCATTTGCCGCTTCAACAGAAATGGCTACAGGGTATGGGTAAGGGATAGTATGTTTAGAATATTCCCTTAAGGTATGGTCAACTATTTTGGTTGAATACTTGTTGTAGAGCGGATAGGCTTCCGGACCGTAATAAGACATCGACATGATCTTTTTTCCATTGATATGTGTTGCCATTGCATCCCAAACCAATCTGCGTGATGATACCCAGGCAAAATCCCTTACATTTTCGGCAACGTACGTCCAGGTTTTTGTAGCGGTTGATTTTTTGCCCATGGCAGACTTAACTTCCGAAAGGTCGACAATTTCTACGGGTGACGTTGCCGTCTGCGCTGCATTCCATCTCTTTAGGCTGCTTGCGTTTAGTACCTGGGCATAGTTTTGACACTCGCCGGTTGCACCAACAACGTGATCTGCCGGAACTTTCATGTTTACTTTATAATTGCCAAATGCAAGGGCGAACTCTCCACGTCCTTCGAACTGTTTGTTTTGCCATCCCTGGAAGTCTGAATAAACTGCCATCCTTGGAAACCACTGCGTAATTGTAAACAGGTAGTTGTCGTCTTCCGCAAAATATTCATAACCACCTCTGCCACCGTCGGCCATGCGGTTCGCAATGTTGTAATTCCAGGTTATCTTGAGCTTATATTTTTGTTTAGGTTGTAAAATAAAAGGGAGGTCTATGCGCATCATGGTATTGTTGATGGTATAAGGTAAGTCCTTTCCTGTTTCGTCTGTTACTTTTAATATTTTAACGCCCAGTTTATTCTCAGGGTTAATGATATCAGCCAAGGCTTTATTGCTGATCTGATCCGTCATTCTACTTCTTTCAGTTAGCTTGTTATCGCTGCTGGCTTTATGTTGGTTCTCATCCAGTTGCATCCATAAATAGCTTAAGGGGTCTGGTGAGTTGTTGTGGTAGGTAATAGTTTCGGCACCATTTAAACGTAGGTTCTTTTCATCCAGCTCTGCATTGATTTCATAATCTGCACGTTGTTGCCAATAGGCAGGCCCCGGGGCGCCTGATGCCGATCTGTATAGATTAGGATCGGAAATAATGGTGCCCAGCTGCTCAAACTTATTGCCGTGATTGGAACCTGGATTGTTTATATGCTGACTAAAAGCTTTAGTACTAAATAGGAGAACAATAAAAAACAGTAAGTTTTTATTCATGTGGTGTTTGGTTTAATTACTAGGTTAATGTCGGGTATCATTCAGCCGCCATTACAAACGATATTTCAAATATAGCCGATGAAAGAAAGAAATTATAGTCCCATCGCTTTATTTTTACATTTGATTTTATGTAAATTGATCCGAAATAAAGCGATAGGATAGGATAACCAAAAGCTATATGGCCAGCTTCTATTATCAATTACCCAAGTAACCCCGGAAACCTTTCAGCGGCCATTACAAATGAAATCCCGAATATTGCCGATGAAAGGAAAAAATTATAATCCCAACGTTTAACTTTTACCATCCAGATCAGTACAAAAGATATGATCAATATTGCCGCTACAATTAAAATCTGACCAAACTCCAGGCCTACATTAAACGCGAATAGCTCGGCAGTTATGCTACTGCTTTTGCCCAATAAGCTTTTGAGGTAGTTAGAGAATCCCAAACCGTGTATCAATCCAAAAAACAGTGCCATGGTATATTTAAACTTCTGACCTTTGGGTTTCTGTCTTTTACTCATTATGTTTGATAAAGCCGTAATCAATATCGTAACGGGGATAAGAAACTCAATTAGGGGAGTATTTACACTAATGATTTTGAATATGCTTAAAGCTAATGTAATGCTATGACCAATAGTGAATGCGGTTACGAGGATTAATACTTTTTTCCAGTCTGCTATGGTGTACATCCCACAAAGTGCAATTACAAATAAAATGTGATCATATCCCTGCCAGTCTAAAATATGTTGCCAGCCTAATTGAAAATAAAGGGGGAAGTCCTGCATCGAATAAATTTGTAAATTAGCTAATTATTAAAGCAATATCCTCATTTAAACTAATAAAAACAAAATGCCGCAACTATTCTTACTTCTATGGTTAAATATATTTCATCCTTTTTATGTAAGTGTTACGGAAATTGTACATAATAAAACCACAGGTACAGTACAGGTTAGCGTAAGGGTTTTCTTTGATGATTTTGAGAAGGCACTCGGTAAAAAGTATAAGAAAAACGTGAATATACTAAAGCCCGCCAACAGAAAAGAGGTGGATGACTTGATTGCAGCTTATATTAAAGATCATCTGAAAGTTAGTGCAAACGGAAAGGCACTTGATTTGAAATACCAGGGATATGAAATAGAAGAAGATGCTGCCTGGTGTTATTTCGAAACGTCAAAAGTAAATGACGTTAAACAACTGAATGTGGATAATGATATTCTATTTGAACAGCACAGCTCACAGAGTAACATGGTCCATGTGATTGTGGACGGTAAGCGGAAGAGTATGAAGCTGGATAACCCTAAAAGTGAGGCAGGGTTTATTTTTTAATGAAAAAGCTCCCGATTTTGTGTCGGGAGCTTTCTTGTTATTGGTACTGAATGTAAATCGGTACCGGTTTTAATTTCATTAATTCTTCAGGTGTCATTAACCTTTTCGGTTCTTTCTTCAAATCATTTTTGTAGAACAATTTAAATCCGGTAAACTGAACCGGCTCTGAGAAAATAAAGTGGCGGTAAGTACCTTTTTTAAGTTCAGGTTCGCCCCATCCGTCCATATGCATTACAATCTGAACTTCCGGACGAAGTTTAATGTTTTGATAATTGGTAACCATTTTTTTAGTGAAACGGTGTATCACAAATACTTTAGGAGGCAGGTTATACTTCTTTACCATGTCTGCAAGGTGTTGAGAAACATAGTTGATATCAGCAGCATCGTAAGTCCCTATTTTACGGCCTGGTAATGAACCATCCTTCATAGAAAATTCAGGGTCTATACCCAGGTGTACATTAGGCATTTGTAAGTATTTTTCAATATGCGGCAATTCAGACTTGATATTGCTCAGTGCAACCTGCAAATCTAAGAACACAATCGTATTGGGACGCATTTTAGCGATAGCCAGTACAGAATCAATCTGACTGTTGGCCATTCTGTTGATGTACTTGCCATCTTTCCCTGGCGTACCACTTGCAACAGCAGCTATATAATGTAATCCAGCCTGAACAGGGGTAGATGGATCTACTTTTTCCCAGTGCTTAATTTCAGCATTTAGCTTACTCCACATTTCTTTAGGTGCATATTCGCCGAGTGCACCCATTTTTTTTGAATGTAAATTGCCATAATAAACCACGATACGTTTAAAAGGAAGAATTGCCCCTGCCAATGGATAAGGCTGTTTTTTTACCGGCCATCTGCCGGTTGTATCGCCATTGGCCAGTTTGGTAAGCAGCGCGTTGTATTTAGCTGTATCAACAGGTTTACGCGTGGTGTCTTCTGCTTCAACAGCTACGGTATCACCGTTAGCAGCTATTTTGAGTTGTCCTTTAGCTTTTTTTGCATCAGAAGCACAACTGGTTAATAAACCCATTGTTACTGTACTGATTAAAATAATGCCTGCCAGATGAGGTAGTTTCATAGATGTGATGGTTGTGTATGTAAAATTATACAAGTATAGCCATCTTGGAAGGAATAAAAAAACGCCCGTCCATGTATTCTATAAATTTATTTCAATATTGTTTGGAATTATTCTAAATAAGTTGCTATACTTGCAGTGTTATTTAAAACGATTCTAAACAGAAGACGGCGGACATATTTTAACCCATGTTTAGATTCGGTTTTGAGTAAGAAGAACGCGCAGGTGCAGATGATAATTTAAAAGAAATAAAGAAGGGGGTGCTAAACATCCTCAGCATATAATGATACTATTTGGTTTAGTTTAGTTGATAAGGATATGCTTCCGGATCCCCTCCGGAAGCTCCTTTTAAACAGAAGCAAGGATGACCAATAAAGAAACTTGATCAGTAAGGTGTTACTGGGTGAGTGTGTTTAAAGAAAAGGTGCCGGTTTGAGTGTCCGGCACCTTATTTTATAATTCTGTACCAGGTTTATAATTCTGTACCCTGTTTAGACGGAATAACTACCGTTTTAATATTATTATCTAAAAACTATTGAACTTGCCAAAAACGCCAAGGGGTAATTTAATACCAGATGTTGCCTGCAGGTAAAGCTCACCAGTTTCCAGGTTTCTAACTTGAGGGAAAGATGTTTTAATTAAGTTCTCTACGATTACAGAAGAGAATCCTAATGAATAAGTGTTCAGGATTAAAAAATGTTCCTGCTCATCAAGCAATTGAACCACATCCTGCATCATTTCCTGAATATGATCTTCCAGTTTCCACTTTTCGCCGTTAGGGCCGTGTCCGAATGCCGGTGGGTCTAAGATGATCCCATTGTATTTTTTACCTCTTTTCAGCTCCCTTTTTACAAATTTAAGTGCGTCTTCTACCACCCAGCGTACATCTTTAAGTCTGGAAAGCTCCTGGTTCTCATTGGCCCAGTTCACAACCTGTTTTATAGAATCTACGTGTGTAGTATCTGCTCCGGCAGCTTTTGCAATCAATGAAGCTGCACCCGTATAGGCAAACAGGTTCAATACTTTGGGACTTGGGGTTTTAAACTTTTTAATGCAGGATGAAATGTAGTCCCAGTTTACCGCCTGCTCAGGAAATACGCCAACATGTTTAAACGAGGTAAGGCCAAGACGGAGGTTAATAGTTACATCATCGTTGGTATATTGTACATTCCATCTGTCCGGAATCTGTGTAGCACTTTTAATCCATTCGCCTGAAGTAGCAGAACGGCCTTTGAACCGGATATGAGTTTGTTTTCTCCAATCCTGATCCGACAATGTTTTTTTCCAAACGGCTTGTGGCTCTGGTCTGGACAATATCAAATTGCCAAAACGTTCTAATTTTTCAAAATCACCACAATCAATTAACTCATAATCTTTCCAGTGAGTGGGGGTTAGCAGGCTTATCATAAAAATGGATATATTAAAATTTTCCTTTTGCGGCCTTCATAAAACGGCTGGCAAAAACAAAGTCATTTAGTTCTTGAACATCAGTGTGGGCGATTTCTTTATTGGAGCCTTCCCAGAATTTTTTTCCTTCGTGAAGGAAAAGTATGTAGTCGCCGATACCCATTACCGAGTTCATATCGTGGGTAACTACAATCGTAGTGGTGTTGTATTCTTCGGTTAGCTCCTTAATCAACTCATCAATTACAATGGATGTTTTAGGGTCTAGTCCTGAGTTAGGCTCATCAACAAACAAATATTTTGGGTTCATGGCAATAGCACGTGCGATACCAACCCTTTTTTTCATCCCCCCTGAAAGCTCAGCAGGGTACAATTTATTTTTACCTTCAAGGTTTACGCGCTCCAGACAAAAGTTTACCCTTTCCAGTTTTTCTTTACGGCTTTGTTCGGTAAACATATTCAATGGAAACATGATGTTCTCCTCCACCGTCATAGAATCAAAAAGTGCTGAACCTTGAAAAAGCATTCCGATCTCTTTTCTGATCTCAATCTTTTCTTCAAAGTTCATGGCCGTAAATTCCCTGCCATCATATTCTACATTACCTTTTTCAGGATGATGTAAACCGATCATACATTTCAGCAAGGTTGTTTTTCCAGAACCTGAACCGCCAATGATCAAATTGGTTACCCCGGCTTCAAACTTCCCGGATATACCTTTCAGTACCTCATTCTCGCCAAAAGATTTATAGATGTCTTTGATTTCGATCATAGTAATAACTGGGTTACAATGTAATCACATGCCAGGATAGAGATACAACTTACCACAACGGCCCTGGTACTTGCTTGTGCAACTTCCAAAGCACCGCCCTTTACATAAAACCCTTCGTATGCAGGTACAGATGTAATGATAAAACCAAATACAAAAGCTTTAACCAAAGCAACAACAATGGTATAAGGGTTAAAGTCGGTAGTAATACCTTGTATGTATTCAGCGGGAGAAACAGCACCTGATAATGTTCCACCAATATAACCACCTGTAATACTTAAAAACATAGACATGATCACCAGTAGTGGCACCATAGTAATTCCGGCTATAATTTTCGGAAGGATCAGATAGCCCGGAGAGTTGATCCCCATGATCTCTAATGCATCAATTTGTTCACTTACACGCATTGTCCCGATCTCCGAAGAAATAGCAGAACCGATTTTACCGGCAAGGACAATCGCACTGATGGTGGGACTAAGTTCCAATATGCTCGAATCCCGGTTAACCGAACCAATGATTGTTTTCGGAATAAAGTCGCTAACCAGCTGAAAAGCGATTTGCAAAGTCATTACCGCACCGATAAAAGTAGATATAATCGCAATTAGACCTAATGAGCCAACGCCGATAAAGTCCATTTGTTTAAAGATGGCCTGCAGATATATTTTAAATTTTTCAGGTCTTCTAAATACAGCCTTTAACAAAAGGAGGTATCTGCCAAAATTGGTGAAATTCATGCAATGAAAAATTAACTATAGTATTTACGCAATATTAATACAAAGAAACAATAAAAAGTTGAAACCTGATGAGTTTGCTTGTACAAACGGATTTAATCAGATTTCTAACAAATCTTTTGCCACAAAGTTTCCGGGTGATGGCCTTTTTTGTATTATTGCGGCACATTAAGAGGTTTAACAATGAATGCAATTATAACCGGAGCGACCAAAGGAATCGGAAAGGCTATTGCCATTAAGCTGGCTGAACATGGCTATAACCTGGCAATTTGTTCAAGAAACAGCAACGAATTGGAACGTTTTGCTGAAGACTTAAGATATACAGGTGCAAAGATAGTAACCTGGCAAGCTGATTGCAGTATAAAGCAGGAAGTGTATGCTTTTTGTGATGTGGTAAAAGAACAGATGGGAACGGTGGATGTATTGGTGAACAATGCAGGGACGTATTTGCCTGGTAGCTTGCTGGATGAAAGTGACGATAACCTGCAAAAACAACTGGATTTAAATCTCAATTCGGCTTATTATCTATCTAAATATTTCGGTAAAATGATGCGTGAGCGTCAGTCAGGACATATTTTTAACATCTGTTCGATAGCATCCAGGGCTGTAGTAGAAAATGGAGGGAGTTATTCTGTAACTAAATCGGCATTGCTCAGTCTTAATGATGTATTGAGAGCGGAACTATCAAAACATAACGTAAAGGTAACGGCGATATTGCCAGGGTCTACATTAACTGCATCATGGGAAGGAACACAAATCCCCGCTGAGCGTTTTGTACAGCCAGAAGATATAGCCAGCACTTTATACACCGTTTTAAATTTAAGTAAAGGTGTAAATGTTGATGAAATAGTTTTGAAACCACTACAGTTTTAAATTAACAGGAGGGAAATTATCATGGAAAAGAGATTATTTAGAAATGAGCACGAAAAGGTGATCGCCGGCGTATCGTCTGGAATTGCCGAGTATATGGAGGTGGATGTGACCATCATCAGATTGCTTTTTGTACTTTCAACTATATTTCTGGTGGGGACAGGGATATTGGTTTACATTATCATGTGGATTGTAGTGCCGCCAAACAATGATCCAACGGCAAGATTTTCAAAATTTAACGATGCGTTTAGAAATCAAAATAACCCTTTTCAATCGCCGAACCCGTTCGGCAACCCGAAAAGTACCACAGAAAATACAAAGTCTTATCAGAACTGGACATCATCAACTGTAAAAGATGAAAATTTTGATTCCTGGAAACAAACGGGAAATTTCAAACCCTATCAGAAAAACAATGAGACAGGCCGCACAGTTGCCGGTTTATTTCTGTTGGTAATAGGAATGTACTTTTTGATGGACGAGTTTGGTATGGTGCCCTTTTGGTTTCAGATCACTAAATTGTGGCCATTGGTATTTGTAGCGATAGGTGCGAGTTTTATCATTAGATCTAAAAATAAAAGCGCCTGGGAAAGCTGGCGCGATCAGAACTTCGACGGGCCTGTAAATCCAGGAAACAATCCGGTGGATAATCCTGTTGTACCGGAGCAGCCGGTTACTCCTGTAAATCCGGGCAATCCTGATGCTGTGGCAGATCAAAACACAGGTACAGAAACTAACGACCGATTCACTAAAAAAGATATGTAGTTATGAAACTGGATAGAATAATGTGGGGTATAGTGCTGCTTTTTATAGGCGCTGTACTACTTTTAGAGAACTTTGGAATCATAGATTTTTACTGGCGTAGTGTATGGCGTTTCTGGCCGATATTTCTAATTATAGCTGGTATCAACATTTTGTTTAGCAAGAGTAAATCACAGCTGGCCGGAGTGGTATCTATCGCTGTACTGGTAATTACTTTAGGCGTGTTGTTTTTTAAAGGACAACGGGCACCCGGTGGTGGCAGGGTAATAGAGGATGTAACGGGGCATCATGACACCCCGAACCCAGCACCTGACACATTGAACGAACAACATCTGGCCCTGCCATATGAGGCGGATTCGATCGCGAAAAGAACGATACTTAATATTTCAGGGGGAGGAACATCCTTTGAACTTAAAGGGGCTACAGATAGCTTGATTTCTGCTATTGTAAACCAGCAGGGCGAAAAGTTTTCGCTGGTGAACAGTTTAAGTAAAGACAGCATAACGACATTGAGCCTGAAAATGGGCGGAAAGGGCAAATGGAATGCTGGGGGAAATGATGTCGGGATTTGGTTAAATACCAGGCCTACCTGGGAGTTTCAGGTGAACATGGGTGCCGGAGAGGTTAAATTTGACCTGAAGGATTATAAGGTCAGGGAATTTAATTTTGATGGGGGGGCTGCAGCACTTGAAGTGAAATTAGGCAGCTTGCTTCCCATTGCGGATGTAAATGTTAAAACAGGAATTGCAGAGGTAAAAATAAATATCCCAACCGAATCCGGATGCCGGATCAGGGCGAAAACAGGATTGTCTTCTAAAGAATTTACAGGTTTTACTAAGCTAAGTGACAATATCTACGAAACACCAAATTATAAAGAGTCCAAAAACAAAATATTTATTAATTTTGATGGTGGACTGAGTAGCTTTGAAGTAAACAGGTATTAGTTGTGGGTTATCAGTTGTGGGTTGTGAGTTAGATTGGGCATAACGGGTTATGGAGATAAACAAGGTAGGTTATACGGTTGTCATCAACGGAAAGCCCGAAGGACCTTATTCATTAGAAGAATTAAAAACATTAAATATCCAAGCGGGGACATTTATCAGAACGCCGGGTATGGACGACTATAAAGAAGCTCACGAGTTGCAAGAACTGCGTGAGCTTCTTGGTTTTACCTACCAGCTTACTGCACCACAATATTTTGCGTCTTTTGATCAGCGTTTGCTCGCCTCGGTTATAGATTATTTCTTTTTGCTCTGTGCCTACGTGGTTTTGGCACTACTTAGCTTTATTGTAGTGGAAGATAAAGCACAACGTATTACACTCGCGCTTGCAGGTCTGCCACTCATTCCCCTGGCAAAGTATATATATGGAAGTGTTGCTGAGGCTTCTGAAAAACAAGGTACGATCGGAAAACGGTTACTCCGTATTAAAGTCACCGATATGGATGGCAAAAGAATTACCCCCGCTCATTCTTTCGGAAGAAATACTGCCAAGATTTTTTCTGTAATGACCCTGTTTATTGGTTACCTATACAGTTTTCTTAACAAAAAACAACAGTGCCTTCATGATGTGATGGCAAATACATTAGTTGTAAAAGAGCGGCTCATCTGACCTTACAGTTATAAACTAATCTTTATCTTTGTATCAGATTTACAAATGATGGAAGAGCTAATTAGTCAGCAAGCGTTAACAAACGCATTAAAAGGTGGATACTGTAACAGTTTAACCCGATACTCCCGGTTTTTGACCAGGGAGGTTTCCATCGGTGATATTCCTATGGGCGGCTTAAACCCAATCCGTATCCAGTCTATGACTACTACCGATACCATGGATACCATTGGTACTGTAGAGCAAACCATCAGGATGGTCAACTCAGGCTGCGAATATGTGCGCATTACCGCACCCAGTATGAAAGAGGCCGATAACCTGGCCAATATTAAAAAGGAACTTCGTTTGCGTGGTTATCATGTTCCATTGGTAGCTGATATTCACTTTACACCAAATGCTGCCGAAGCCGCAGCCCGTATTGTGGAGAAAGTAAGGGTAAACCCCGGTAACTATGCCGATAAAAAACGTTTTGAAAATATTGAATATACTCAACAGGCTTATCAGGCTGAATTGGAACGCATATACAAGAAATTTACCCCCCTGGTAAAGATTTGTAAGGAATACGGTACCGCTATGAGAATAGGTACGAACCACGGATCATTATCAGACCGGATCATGAGCCACTATGGTGATACACCGCGCGGGATGGTGGAATCGGCAATGGAATTTATCCGCATGTGCGAAGACCTGAATTATTATAACCTGGTTATTTCTATGAAAGCCAGCAATACGCAGGTAATGGTACAAGCTTATCGTTTGCTGGTTGAAACAATGGTGAAAGAAGGAATGAATTACCCTTTACACCTTGGGGTAACCGAGGCCGGAGACGGGGAGGACGGACGGATCAAATCGGCAGTAGGTATAGGTACCTTACTGGAAGATGGATTAGGAGATACGATCAGGGTTTCACTGACTGAAGATCCTGAGTTTGAAGCACCGGTAGCAAAAGCCCTGGCTTTAAGGTATGAGCAAAGATCAGCCGCACCGGAAGAAAGGGAACGCCCTAATGCTGAAACAGACATCAGTATTGAAGATCTTCCATACAATCCTTACGAGTACAACCGCAGACATACAACTGCTGTTCAGCATATCGGTGGACATCATCATCCTGTGGTAATGCTCGATGTAAGTGGAGAGAATCTAAAAGACCCTTATTTTTTAACAGCAGCAGGTTACGCATATAGTGCCGGACTTGATAAATATAATATGGCCGATCAGGCTTGCGACATCGTTTACCTTGGTGATCAGCTACCTTCATTTTCTTTTCCGGGTAACTTAAAACAGGTGTATAATTACCATACCTGGCTTTCATTGAAAGATAAAAATAACTGTCACCCACTACTGAGCTATCAGGAATATCTGGATACGGAACTTAAGGACCAATATCTGAACCTGGTTAAAATAGGCGCTGCTGAAAAGATCGATTTTTCTATGCTGCAGGGTAATGTAGGTGTTGTTCTGGAAACGGATGCAGCCCATGGTATGGCAGCCCAAAGGAAGTTTTTGATTGATCTTGTAAAGAATAATGTTCAGGTTCCTGTGATCATCAAAAGATCTTATCCGGATGTGAACGCTGATGACCTGATGTTGTATGCGGCTACCGATCTGGGGGCTTTACTTACGGATGGTTTTGGTGACGGGGTATGGATCAGTACTGATAAAACTATAGGCTTATCACTGATCAACTCAACCAGCTTCGGTATCTTACAGGCTACACGTACACGTATTTCTAAAACTGAATATATTTCTTGCCCTAGTTGCGGACGTACCTTGTTTGACCTGCAGGAAACTACGCAAATGATCCGGTCACGTACCGATCATTTAAAGGGGATCAAGATAGGTATCATGGGCTGTATCGTAAATGGTCCCGGCGAAATGGCCGATGCTGATTATGGTTATGTAGGTACTGGCCCGGATAAAATCACGCTATATCGTGGGAAAGAAGTAGTCAAGAAAAATGTAAATGCCGCACGTGCACTCGATGATTTAATCGACCTGATCAAGGAAGACGGGAACTGGGTCCAAAAATAAATCAGTTTACTAAAAGACTATATTCTTGTGAGATCAGCTGTCTCCTGACTTTATTTTTAAATATATTTTATAAATGAATGAATATTCATTTATATTTGTTGCGCAATTAAGAACATATGCGTGCAAGAGATATTAATAAGGTAGAGCTGGTTAAGCAAAAAGCAATTGAGCTATTGGTGGAGGTCGGTTTTGAAGGCTTTACGATGAACAAGCTGGCAAAGGTATGTGGGATATCAGTGGCTACTTTATACATTTATTATCAGGATAAAGACGATCTGATCCTGAAAGTAGGGATGGAAGAGGTACAGCGCATGAGCGCAATTATGCTGGAAAATTTTGATCCTGAATGTTCCTTCGCTGAGGGGCTGAGACAGCAATGGAAGAACAGGGCCAGGTGTATACTTGAAAATCCGGTAAGCGCACAGATGATTGAACAGTTGCGGAGTTCTACTTATCAGGAGAAAGTTTTTGAAGCCTTCGGGGAGGTTTTTAGAGAGCCGTTAGGCAAATTTACGCAGAACGCTATTGAACGGGGGGAGATTGCCCCCATGCCGTTGGAGTCATATTGGAGTGTCGCATTTGGACCTTTGTATAATCTTTTGCGTTTTCATAACGAAGGGAAGAGTTTGAGTGGTAAACCATTTGTGTTAACCGACGAAGTACTTTGGAGCGCATTTGATATGGTGCTTAAAGGACTGAAAAAGTAAGGGCTAATTGCATGCTGAAACCTAAAATTTATAACCATGGAAATTAATATCAAACATATCCTGCTTTTTAAAACCGATATACGCACCGAAGGGGACAAGCGCTACATCGGAAAAATTATGGAAGAGCAGCAAATAGATCAATGGACGGTAGATTTACATGATATCGATTGTGTATTACGGATTGTATCGCCTACACTCAAAGAGGAAGAAGTAATTGAGCTGGTGGTAAAAAATGGCTACCAGTGCGAAATACTGACTTAGAAATAAAGAACTGATAAAATTATAAATAACAATGAAACAACCATCTACAAAAAGTATAGCCGAACCTTTCAGTTCTTATCAGGTTCTGGTAATTGTGCTACTGGCTTTGCTACAGTTTACCATCGTACTCGATTTTATGGTACTCGCCCCATTGGGCGATTTTTTAATGAAATCATTATCCATGACCCCAAAGGGATTTGGCCTTGTGGTTTCTTCTTATGCCTTTAGTGCCGGGGCGTCTGGAATTCTGGCTGCCGGCTTTGCCGACAAGTTTGACCGCAAAAAACTGCTTTTGTTTTTTTATGCCGGGTTTATCGTGGGTACATTATGCTGCGCCTTATCTACAACTTACGAAATGCTGCTGGGAGCGAGGATTGTTACAGGACTGTTCGGCGGGGTAATTGGTGCGATCTCTATGACTATAGTCACCGATATTTTCGCTGTTCATCAGCGGGGCAGGGTGATGGGATTTGTGCAGATGGCATTCGCCGCCAGCCAGGTACTCGGTATCCCTATCGGGCTTTACCTGGCAAATATATGGGGATGGCATTCCGCATTTTTAATGATCGTGATATTGGCTATACTGATTGGACTTACCATACTTTTTAAAGTGAAACCTATTGATAAGCACCTTGCCCTGCAATCAGATAAAAGTCCGTTTTTACATTTATGGCATGCGGTTTCTAACCGTTCTTACCAAGCTGGTTTTATTGCAACTGCATTTATGAGTGTCGGTGGTTTTATGCTGATGCCTTTCGGAAGTGCTTATCTGATCAATAACATCAACATTACACAGGAGGAATTACCCCTGGTTTTTATGTTTACCGGACTGGCATCTATTGTAATTATGCCTGTTGTTGGAAAGCTAAGTGATAGGTTTGATAAATTTACTGTATTTGCTTTAGGATCTATATTGGCGATCATCATGATTCTCGTCTATGTTAACCTGGGGCCTATTCCATTGTGGCAGGTAGTGGTTGTGAATATGGTGCTGTTTATGGGGATCATGAGTAGAATGATCCCGGCAACTACATTAACGATGAGTGTGCCCGATATTAAAGACAGAGGTGCGTTTATGAGTGTAAATGCATCATTACAGCAAATGGCAGGAGGGATAGCTGCTTTATGCGCCGGATTAATCGTAACCCAGGAAACAAAAAGCAGCCCTTTGCGCCATTATGACACACTGGGTGTGGTCGTCTCCGTATTAATTGTAATCTGTATTTTCTTTGTTTACCGGGTAAGTCAGATGGTTAAAAAGAAAGAAAAGCTCAGTGCTTAATTAGCACTGAGGGTTTTAAAATAAATTTCCTTAAAATTCATGGTTTTTGTGGTGTCAATTCTTCGGTGAAATGATTCGGGATTAATGTGTTCAGGCGTCTCGAAACCACAGGCCTCCATCAGTTCAACTGTAGCATGAAGGGTATTTTTATGGAAGTTGGCAACCCTGTGCTTTTTGTCGGTTACGTCAATGCCCTTAAATAAGCTTTTATCTTGCGTGGCAATACCTACAGGGCATTTTCCACTATCACATTTCAGCGCTTGTATACAGCCTAAGGCCATCATCATACCCCTTGCACTATAGCAGGCATCTGCGCCCAGTGCTAATGCTTTCATAATGTCGAAGCCGGTAATAATTTTTCCCGAGGCAAGTATTTTGACTTGGTCCCTAAGTCCGTGTGTACTTAATGATTCGCTGACAAAGGCAAGCGCATCCATTAAAGGCATACCTACATAGTCAGTATATTCGAGTGGCGCCGCACCTGTTCCACCTTCTGCCCCATCGATGGTAATAAAATCAGGAGTGATACCTGTTGTAGTCATTGCGGTACAGATATCTGTGAATTCTTGTTTACTACCAATACACAATTTAAATCCAATGGGTTTACCTCCTGATAATTCGCGGAGTTGCGCGATGAACTGCATTAGTCCGGTTGCATTGTTAAAAGTACTATGTGCCGGTGGTGATATCACCGTAGTTCCTGCGGGTACGTTTCTTATTTCGGCTATTTCAGGTGTGTTTTTAGCGGCGGGCAAGATACCTCCATGGCCGGGTTTTGCACCTTGTGACAGTTTAATTTCGACCATCTTTACATAAGTGCGTCTGGAGTTTTTATGAAACAAGGCCGGATCGAAGTTTCCATCGTTGTCCCTGCAACCGAAATATCCCGTACCGATTTGCCAGATCAGGTCCCCGCCACCCTTAACGTGGTGCGGGCTGATACCACCTTCACCGGTATTGTGCGCAAAACCATTTAATTTTGCCCCGTGACTTAAAGACATAATAGCGGTTTTGCTGAGCGCGCCGAAACTCATGGCACCAATATTTAATATACTAAGGCTATAAGGTTGTGTACAGTGTTTGTTTCCAACGTTAACACGCAGGTCTTTTTCACCCAGTTTTTTAGGATAAATGCTGTGTGATACCCATTCATAACCTTGCAGATAAGGATCTACCTGCATCCCGAAGGCGACAGTTTCCCGCTCGTTTTTTGCCCGCTGATAAACGATAGACCGCTGCCTTCTGTTAAATGGTTTGCCATCTAGTTCCGATTCAAAGAAATATTGGCGCATTTCTGGCCTGATGGCTTCAAAGAAATAACGCAACCGCCCAACAACGGGGTAATTGCGTAATACAGCGTGTTTAGATTGAAAGCGGTCATAACCTACTGCTGTGATCAAAATTAATGGGAGTGCAATTAACAGGTAAAACGAAGAAGCCTGATAAAATGCAGCTATAATAAGGGCTACTGTTCCAGACAAGGCGATCCAAAGCAGTGTTTTTCCGATCATTGAACGAATTTTGTGATTTTCCATAAATGATAGATAAGGAATTGTATGGGCGGAAAGCCCTGATAAAATAATTTGAAGTAAATTTAATGTGGTCCCCCGAACCGAAGATTTTTTGTAGTGATCCGGGGTTTAATTCATAAAGACTTTAGCGGAATTGGAATTCATGCCGCAAATGTCGTTATGTTTTTATCATTATCAAAAAATAAAGCCTTTAAAATTATATTTTTGTCAATTTTGCAAGAAGTGGGACCAATCACTGAAAAGTAGTAACAAAGTGTGGGCAAACTTTGAATTCATTGTAAATATGCAAGCTGTAGGAGCTTGATCACAGTCGGCATAGCTCCCGTATACTGCGTATTTATGGCAAAAGGGGGGGTAGTCTCAGGATGTAGCCGGGCTCAATGCGGGGTATGACCGGACCCTGGTAAAATCCTTAGGTATCTCTTAATTTCGTTAAATCGAAAAAGAGGCCTTTTGAAAGCCTCTTTTAATTTTTTTAATCTCTGTTCCAGAATGCTGGTGGTTCTATCCCTAAACTGCGTAGATAAACTACACCTTGTGCGCGGTGATGAATTTCGTTATCGATGAAATAAAGAATGCTGGAAAAGACCGTCCCTTCATATTGACCAAAGACTACTGTGTTTTCCTGAAAACGTTCCTGCGAAATTTGCGGCCAGTAAGTATTGATTTCTTCGGTACCCTGGTCCCATAATTTTAGTAGTCCTTCTTTTGAGCGATGTTCTTCATCGATGGAATGTTTATCAAATCCGCCTATGTCCTCCCAGTTGTCGGTCGCAATTCCACGTATGCCAGGTCCCGAAATGTCAATAATTTCTTTCATCATTTCTGCGAAAGGACGCATTCCCCCGATACTGTGGTCGAATAGTTTGTCTTCAGGGAAGGCTTCAATTACCCTTCTGCTAAGTCGGCGATGACCCATCCATTGATCTAAAATGTTTTCAGATGTAGTGAAAAAAGTAGTTTCAACTGCTGCGGTGTCTGAATTTTGAGTTGTCATAATTAAGGGTTTTAAGTTTTTTTATTAAACAAATTCTGTTTGCTAATACAAAGAAAAGCGGAGCCACTGACAACCCTATGGCAGCCTGATGAGAACCCCATGATTTTCCTTATATTTGGTCAACCTATTGTTGAATAATGAATAAATTATCTAATGATGATGAAAAGGACGATTCTGAACTTCAGAAATTAACCGCCCATTTACAATCGCTCATTACCTCTCTGGACGATCTAGTATTTGAGATCGATGGGAACCATACATTTAAAAATGTATGGGCTTCTGATGAAAGCATTCTCTTTATGCCCAAAGAAGCTTTTCTCGGTAAAACGGTAACAGAAGTGATGGGGGCACAGTCGTCGATCTTTATTGATCCTGTACACGAGGCCATTCAAACAGGAGCGGTGCAGGAAGTGGTTTATCCACATTTAAATCCAGCAATTAATGAATGGTTTAAAGCAAGGATAAAACCTGTAAAAAAGTCTGCGCAGCTGGAAAATTATATTCTTGTACTAAGTATACAGAACATTACCGAACAAAAACTGGCAGATCTGGCGCTGGAAGAAGCGAGAAAACAGCTCGAAATGACCAATGTAGCTTTAACTGAAGCAAGAAATCTTGCCGAGAAGGCCTCAAAGACGAAGTCTGATTTTCTATCTGTAATGAGCCACGAGATCAGGACACCTCTAAATGGAATCATTGGGATTGCCAATTTATTGAAGCTGAACCATACCATGGATCAAAAAGATTACATTGGAAATCTGATCTTTTCAGCAGATCATTTGATGCAGCTGATCAATGACATTCTGGACCTGACAAAAATGGAGAACGAGAAGCTGGAACTTGTGCTTGCTGAAATTGACTTGTTCAGATTGGTGAAAAACATCAGAAACCAATTTAAATCACTTGCCGAGGCAAAAGGCATACAGCTGAGGAGCTTTGTAGATGACGATATTCCGCAGCGGTTAATTGCTGATCCGATACGCCTTAGTCAGATGCTTAATAATTTGATTAGTAATGCCATAAAATTTACCGATCGTGGCGAAGTAACGTTGATCATTAAGCTGGTCTCTGTATCAGCAAATCATGCGCTGATTAATTTCGCAGTAAAAGATACCGGGATGGGAATTCCCCTGGAACTTCAGGAAAGTGTTTTTGATAGCTTTAAGCAGGTTCAGCAGTCCGTAAGACGCGACCATCAAGGTACAGGACTGGGCTTAACCATTACCCAGAAACTGGCCGAACTGCACAATAGCAGAGTGATTTTGGAGAGTGAGGCCGGTAAGGGCTCTGAGTTTCATTTTGATTTGAGCTTTGAAATTGCCGGTGATCAGTCTTCTGCCGGTCCTCAGGATGTACCTCCGGTCTTTTCTATTTATAAGGAACAGCTGAAGGGATTAAGGGTATTGCTGGTTGAGGATAACCTGATCAATGTAATGGTCGCACAAAAACAGCTTGAGTATTTTGGTATAAACGCAGATTGTGCGGAGAACGGAAAAGAGGCACTTCTGCTCATGGAAAAGAATCCGTATCACGTGGCGATGTTAGACCTGCATATGCCTGTGCTTGATGGATACGCACTCGCGATGATTGTTCGCAATAAGTATCCTGATATCCACCCGGTAATTTTTACAGCTGATATTATGGGGGAAGTGAGGACTAAATTTGCTAATATTCATGTTTACGATATTCTGAATAAGCCCTTCGCCCCCGAAAAAATGTTCGAGGTTTTGCTTAAAGTTGCAAAGGCGAGGGGTGTAGTTTAGAAATGAGCAAGTCCTGGTTATATTATGTGCAGGGGGCTTATTTTTGTTTAAGTAAAAAATCCAGTGTTTTGTTTACAACTTCTTGTAAGTGAACAGGCAGTTCTGCCGCAGTATAAGGGTGCGAGACCCCGAAAACGTGGTTAGCTCCTTCAATCTTCTGTATCTTCGCCTTTAGTTGTTTCTTTGCCAGCTCCTGGGCTATACTAAAATTAACATTGACATCGTTATCCCCATGCAGGATTAACCAGGGAATGTGGATTTGTTTCGCTGCGGCTTTAATATCGAAATCTTCTTTATGTTCGTTGAAATCTTTAAGCAAGGTGCTGTTTAAAGGCATTTTTTCTTTAGTACGGGCATTCTCTACAAATATTTTTCCTGTCTGCATCCATTCTTCTTCCTGTTCTTTTTTCCATAAGCTGGAGAAATCGGAAATGGCCGACCAGGTAACCAGTTTACTAATGCGGGTATCTTTTGCCGCCTGGATAATAGCCAGGCCACCACCACGGCTATGACCTATCAGTTGTATGGATGTGGAGGGGAAATTCGCAAATGCGTAGGTAACGACAGCATCCACATCCGCTAATTCCTTGCTGATGGTATTGGAGGCAAAAGCCTCCATGTCAGTTACATCGTTCATATGTTCTTTTGTAACACCGCTGTGCGACAGGTTAAATTTGATATATCTGAACCCATTTGCTGCAAAAAAAGCAGCAGTTAGGTGATGTGCACCCCAATCTTTGAAGCCTTTAAAGCCATGAATGAAAATTATCGTGTCAGAATTTGTGTTTTTATCGTCATAAGTACAGTCGCCGAAGATCGTTTTTCCTTCTGCGCCACGTAATGTAAATGCTTCTTTTTTAATCATATGTAGCTACCTGTATGGTATTTAACCAATATAACAAAATAAAAATGAGGTTGTTTCGCATGTTGTATTTATTTAAAATCTTTCTAAATAGCTCTTAATTACAGCATAATGACAGTGGAACAGCCTTCTCTTATTACTTTTGTTTCGCTAAAAACAAACAGGATAATACTATTTTGGAATATTTAAAGATCATTGCTTTTACGCATAAACATATTGACCTGAAGTCCTTGGGTAAGTTAGTGATATGTGAGCAGACATTGGACGATAGGTTGAGGAACATTCAATCCGAGTTAGGTGTAAAAGAAATATTCTATGTAGGAACGTGTAACAGGGTTGAATTTGTATTCACCTCACCGGGTAACTTAGATAAAGATTTTATCGTTCGCTTTTTAACTGTGCTGGATATGGGGCTGCCCCCGCAATATATGGAGCAGTTTATTGAAAACGTATCGGCGTACGAACAATTAGATGCTTTTAATCACCTGCTACGGACTTCATGTTCATTAGAAAGCCTGGTGGTAGGGGAGAAGGAGATCCTGGCGCAGATCCGTAAAGCTTACGAAGCTTGTCGCATTGCCGGATTTACCGGAGATTATATGCGGATGATTATGAACCGGGTAGTGAAAACGGCCAAAGAAGTTTATACCCATACCAATATTTCTAAAAATCCTGTATCAATTGTTTCTTTAGCCTATCGCAAGCTACGTGATCTTAAGATGTGTGCCAATTCGAGGTTGCTGATTATCGGCGCTGGCGAAACCAATAAAAATATAGCACAGTATCTTAAAAAACATAAATACTCTAATTTTTCCGTTTTTAACAGGACACTGGAAAAAGCGGAAATGCTGGCTAAAGACCTGAACGGTACTGCCTATCCACTTTCAGAACTTGAAAATTACAATCAGGGATTTGATGTCATCATCACCTGTACCGGAGCTACTGAGCCGATCGTTACCGAGGAGATTTATAAAAAACTACTGAACGGTGAAACCGGCAAAAAGGTGATCGTTGATTTGGCAATTCCTAATGATGTCGCTGCTGAAGTGGTTAAAAACTTCCCAATACACTACATTGAGGTTGAATCCCTAAAAGAGATTGCCCGTAAAAATATTCAGGAACGTTACGATGAGCTGGTGAATGCCGAGCACATCATCGACGAAAATATCAAAGATTTTGAACTGGTATTGCGCCAGCGTAAAATTGAAATCGCCATGAGTTGCGTTCCGGAGAAAATTAAGGAAATTAAGCATACTGCCATCAATGGTATCTTTGCAGAGGAAATCAATAATCTGGATGAAAATTCAAGATTAGTACTGGAAAAGGTGATGAATTACATGGAAAAGAAATACATCAGCGTTCCAATGGTAATGGCGAAGGAGATATTGGTAAAGAATAGCTAGATTTGCCAAAAAATTAGCAATCAACGTGAAAAGACTTATTATAGGTACAAGAGGTAGCGACCTGGCTTTATGGCAAGCCAATTTCATTAAAGATAAATTAGCAGCTATCGGTGTTGAAGCTGAATTGAAGATTATCAAAACCCAGGGCGACAAGATTTTAAATCTTCGGTTAGACAAACTGGAAGGTAAAGGTTTTTTTACCAAAGAGCTTGAAGAAGAACTTTTAGGTGGTACCATTGACATTGCCGTACATTCACATAAAGATTTACCGACTGTTCATCCTGCAGGCTTAACCATTGCTGCGGTAACCGAACGTGAAGACCCATCAGAACTGTTGCTGATCCTTAAGGATTGTGTAAGTATTTCCCATAAGCTTTCTTTGAAAAAAGGAGCGATGGTCGGGACTTCATCTAACCGACGTAAAGCGCAGTTGCTTGCCCTTCGTCCGGATTTAAATATTGAAGATTTAAGGGGCAATGTGCCCACCCGCATACAGAAACTAAGAGATGAGGATTACGATGCCATCATGATCGCCAAAGCTGGTGTGAACCGGTTGAACATCGATCTTTCAGAGTTTCACGTTGAGGTGGTAGATACAACTGATCTGGTACCCGCACCTGCACAAGGGGCACTGGCCATACAGATCAGGGAAAATGATAATGAGTTGTTCGATCTTTTACAACAAATCCATCACCCGGAAACGGCCGAGGAAATCGGTCTGGAACGTAAGGTGCTGAACCTTTTTGAAGGGGGATGCCATATGCCCTTAGGCTGTTATTGTAAAAAGGAAGACGGGCAGTATGAAATCTGGACTTCAAAAGCCGAAACGGACGAGGATTTCCCGGACCGTTTGTTTTACCGGGTAGATAACCTGGAAGGAATGGCCGAAAAAATTGTCGCTAAGTTTAGTCCCGATAGAAAGCTTCCTTCTAAAGTTTTTATTTCCAGAGAAGTTGGTGAACACAATTATTTCAGAAAAGCACTTGAAAAACACAATATAGAAATTGATGCGAGATCATTGATCCGCACCTTTCCAATTGTTACGGTACTGGACCCGTTCTACTTAAAACATGTGGAATGGATCTTTTTCGCCAGCAGAAATAGCGTTGATTATTTCTTTAACCTGAAGCCTATCTTGCCTAAGCATGTCAAATTTGGCGTGGCCGGTAAAGGATCTGAGGATTCCTTGAGAAGAGTAGGGCATTTGGCAGACTATATTGGTGAAGGTGGGGACATTGAGGAGGTTGCTGAATTGTTTGCTGAGCTTGTTGAGGGAAAAACAGTATTGTTCCCAAGGGCACAGGATTCATTGTTGAGCATTCAAAAAGCTTTAAAACCAGATACGAAAGTAATAGACCTTCCGATTTATGAAACAGTTATAGAGGAAGATGTTGACCAGACTTATGCAGAGGTACTCATTTTTACAAGTCCCTCTAATGTAGATGCTTATTTTGTAGATAACCTGCTGGAACCAGGACAAAAAGTGATTGCCATTGGCAATTCTACTGCTAAAAAGTTTGAAGAGATGGGCGTGAAGTGCATTCTGCCTTATGCGCCTGATGAAATCGGCCTTGCTGAAGCTGTTTTTGGAATTGAAATTAAATGAAGATAAAAGTTGTAGGTTATGAGTTGTAAGTCATAATGCAACCTACAACCCATAACCCATAAAAGTACGATTATGTTACATCGCCCGCGTAGATTAAGAAAAAACCCTGTTGTGAGAGAGATGGTAGCCGAAACAAGGTTATCTAAAGACATGTTTATTTATCCGTATTTTATCGTACCGGGGAAAGACGTGGTCCATCCATTGGAGGCAATGCCGGGTATCAGTCATTTTTCTGAAGATACACTGGTAAGGGATGTGGAGAAGGGATTGAAGCTTGGTGTAAACAAGATTATGCTTTTTGGTGTGGGCGATGAAAAGAGTGAAAATGCAGCCTCCGCCTATCATGACCATTCTTTAGTTCCCTCAGCTGTGCGCTTACTAAAAAAGAATTTTGGCGATGACCTGTATGTCGTAACGGATGTTTGTGTGTGCTCTTACACGACTCACGGACACTGTGGGATATTAAAGGACGATTACGTGCAGAATGATGAGACAGTAGAAGTGATCGCCAGGATGGCGCTTACACATGCACAGGCAGGAGCGGATATGCTTGCGCCATCGGATATGATGGACGGACGTGTAGCTGCGATGAGGAGTGTACTTGATGGTGCTGGTTATGTAAATGCGGCGATCATGTCGCACGCAACCAAATTTGCTTCGGCCTATTACGGGCCATTTAGAGAGGCCGCTGATTGTGCGCCAAGTAAGGGCGATAGGAAGGCCTACCAGATGGACTTTAGAAATGGTAACGAAGCACTTAGAGAAGCTTTACTGGACGAAAGTGAGGGAGCGGATGTGTTAATGGTTAAGCCTGCTTTGGCATACCTTGATATTATGCATAACCTAAAACAACATACTGATTTACCTATTGCCTGTTACAATGTTTCAGGAGAGTATTCAATGGTTAAAGCTGCCGCACAAAGGGGCTGGATCGATGAACAAAAGGTAGTGATGGAAACTATGCATGCGTTTGCACGTGCAGGTGCAAGTATTATTACTACTTACCATATAAGGGATATTGTTGAAAATAATTGGATGTAGTTGAGTTTAGGGTTATAAGTTGTGAGTTGCAGGTCTGGGCGCCTAAACATACAACTCATAACCCACAACATACAACCCACAACATAAAAGAAAAGAAATGTTAGAATCTTTAAAAAAAATGTTTTCAGGAAATGAAGGCGATGTTCCTGTAAACACAGGTAGTAAACCGGATATTTCCAGAGAGAAATCTGCAGAACTGTACGAAAAGGCTAAAAACTATTTCCCGGGAGGGGTAAACTCACCGGTAAGGGCTTTTAAATCTGTTTATGGCACACCACTTTTTATTCAAAAAGGAGATGGCTGTTTTGTATGGGATGCTGATGGCAATCAATTTATAGATTTTTGTGCCAGCTGGGGGCCTCTGATTTTAGGGCATAACCATGCGAAGGTAAGAGAGAAAGTTACTGAAGTGATGCAAAGTGGCATGAGCTTCGGCGCGCCAACCGCATTGGAAAATGAATTGGCGGAACTGATCATTAAGAATAACAAATTCGTTGAGAAAATACGTTTCACCAGTTCAGGTACAGAAGCTGTAATGTCTGCTATCAGACTTGCACGTGGGTATACAGGCAGGGACAAAATCATCAAGTTTGAAGGCTGTTATCATGGACATAGTGATTCTTTATTGGTAAAAGCAGGCTCTGGTCTGGTTACCTTTGGCGAGACGTCATCGGCGGGTGTACCCAAAGCTTTTGCACAGGAGACGATTGTATTGCCATTAAACGATACTGAAGCGCTTAAACAGGCTTTTGAACAATTTAAAGATCAGGTAGCTGCGGTAATTATTGAAGGTATTCCGGCAAATAACGGCTTACTGATGCAGGATGCTGCTTACATTGAATTCTTACAGGCCATCTGTAAAGAAAACAAAGCACTGCTGATATTTGATGAGGTAATTACTGGTTTCAGGATAGGCTTTGAAGGTGCTGCGGCATATTATGGTGTGAAACCGGATATCGTTACTTACGGTAAAATTATAGGTGGTGGTTTGCCTGTGGGCATGTACGGCGCATCTGCTGAAATTATGGGACACATTTCCCCTGATGGCGGCGTTTACCAGGCCGGAACACTTTCGGGCAACCCGGTAGCAATGGCTGCTGGTATTGCGCAACTGACAGAATTGCTGCGTTCAGGATTTTATAAAGACCTGAACAATAAAACCAGCGAGTTTGCGGAAAGTATCCAGCGTTTTGCGACAGCAAGAAACTATAAAGTAAAGGTGTTTTATGTGGGCTCTATCTTCTGGATTGCTTTTACCGATAAGGATAAGATCCAGACTGCCGAAGATATTGACCACAACAGCATGGAGAAGTTTAAGGTGATGCACAGGGAATTGCTGAATAGGGGCATTTATTTAGGTCCTTCAGGCTACGAAGTAGGTTTTGTATCTGCTGCGCACACAAAAATTGAACTTGAAAAAGCAAAAAGGGCAATATTTGACAGCCTTGATGTTGTTTTCAGGAACAAGTAAATAATGGTATATTTATAAAGTAAAATACTGGTAATCTTGAAGAAGTCGATCGTTATATTTTATTTCATGCTCCTTTATGCTTTGGTGCAACTGATCTCCTGGGGATCTTTGGTAGTAAGGTTGGAACCTGCCAGAATGGCAATGGTTATGGGAGAGGGTTCCGTATTTTTATTTTTACTTTGTATCGGTGCCTATTTTTTACATCAGTCTATTAAAAAAGAAGAGCGCCTGCGCGAACAACAGCAGAACTTTTTGTTGTCGGTAACGCACGAACTAAAATCACCTTTGGCCGCTATTAAGTTGTCTATACAAACTATTGTAAAGCGCGACCTGGATAAGGCAAGGCAGACCTCTTTATTGAACAATTCATTAAAAGATATTGAGCGTTTAGACGATCTGGTAGAGAATATGTTGTTGGCCACAAAGATCGAAAACCGCTCTTATTCGTTCCCTAAGGAGGAATTTGACTTCTCGGAGCTGGTCACAAAAATAACAGACAGGTTGCAGGTACATTCATGTGGTTGCGAGCAGCTGATTACACCGGTTATCAAACCCGGGATTAAGGTGATGGGCGATCAGTTTGCACTTTCATCGGTAGTCACCAATCTGGTGGAGAACGCAGTGAAATATTCAGGACCTTGTGCCGATGTAGCTGTAGAACTGACAGAGAAAGATGGTCATGCTTTTTTGCGGGTGTCTGACAAAGGGCCAGGTATTCCTGATGCTGAAAAGATGCTTATTTTCGATAAATTTTACAGGGTTGGTGATGAGAATGTCAGAAAATCAAAAGGAACGGGTTTAGGCCTGTTTATTGTTAAGGAAGTATTACAAAGCCACGACGCTGATATCAGCGTTAGAGATAACGTACCGCAAGGTGCTATTTTTGAAATAACATTTAGTTGATTATGCAACAGAAATTAAGAATACTGCTGGTTGAAGATGAAGACCATTTATTAGATGCCATAAAATTAAACCTGGAGCTTGAAGGTTATAAAGTACATGCTGTAAAAGACGGTAAAACAGCCTTAAAGGTTTTTAAGGAAGAACGTTTTAACCTGATTATCCTGGATGTAATGCTTCCTGAAATGGACGGGTTCCAGGTATGTGAAACCATCAGGTTAGAAAATACTGAAGTGCCGATCCTTTTCTTAACAGCAAAAAATACAAGTGAAGACAGGGTAATGGGCCTTAAAAAAGGTGCCGATGATTACCTGGTAAAACCTTTTAACCTGGAAGAACTGATCCTGAGAGTGGGTATCCTGGTTAAACGCAGCATGAAAGCTGACGACCTAAAAGAAATAAACTCCTACAAAATTGGTGATAAAACCATTTATTTCAATTCATTTGAGCTGAAACAAGATGACGGGGTGATCGTACCTTTAACTAAAAAGGAAACTATGCTTTTGAAATTGCTCATAGAGCGTAAGAATGAAGCTGTATCACGTGAGCAGATTTTAGAAACAGTTTGGAATTATGATGTTTATCCGTCTACCAGAACGATAGATAACTTCATTTTAACTTTCCGTAAGTATTTTGAACCAGATCAGAAAAACCCTGTGTATTTCCATTCTATCAGAGGTGTAGGTTATAAATTCACTGATATTCATTAATGTATAATTCAAAAGGCAGGTATGCCCTGATGGCAGTTTTTGCTGTCGCAGCGTTGGCATGTCTTTTTTACGATCAATACCAGCTGGCAGCAATAGCCGGCTTTTTGTTTGCCTTTGTTTTGTGGAGCCACTTTAAACATAGCTCCATAGTACTGGCCTCCAAACATTTTAAAAATGGGGATCATGAGCGGGCTGAAAAGTTATTGAACGAAGTGCCAAACGCCGATAGGTTAGCACGGAACAGGCGTGGGTATTATGAGTTTATGCGCGCAAACATCGCTTTGAAAAAAGAAGACTATGAAGCTGCTGAATTTCATTTTCAAATTGCCAGCAGGTTTCCCCTGGGTGGAAAAAATGATAAAGCTTTTGTGATGATCCACCTGGCCAATCTGGCCTTAAGAAAGAAAGACAAAGTGCGTGGCAGCGCTTATATTGAAAAAGCAAAGGAGCTTGCGGTAACACCTAAAGCTCAGGATATAATTAGTAAGATAGAGAAAGAAGTAAACAGTTTATAAAAGAAATAGAGGATAAATTAAGAACAGATGAACACGTTATTTTTAGATGCAGCATTTTCAAAGCAAACAGAACGTCCACCGGTATGGATGATGCGCCAGGCAGGTCGTTTTATGCCAGAGTATTGGGAGATTAAAAACAAATACTCCTTTCTGGAAATGTGCAAAACACCTGAAATTGCCGCTGATGTAACGATGTTGCCTGTCGATTTGTTAGGTATTGACGCCGCAATCCTGTTTTCAGATATCCTGGTTACAGGTGAGGCTATGGGAGGTGATCTGAGTTTTACACAAGGGGTGGGACCAAAGTTCGCTAATCCGGTACGTACCTTAAAAGATGTAGATGCATTGGAAGTTGATGTATTGGATAAATTGCAATATGTTGCCGATGCGATTAAAGTCATACAACAACGTTTAAACGGAAGTATCCCGTTAATCGGTTTTGCCGGTGCCCCGTTTACTGTAATGAGTTATCTTGTTGAAGGTGGTTCATCCAAAGATTTTAAATTAACCAAATTGCTGATGCACAATCAGCCGGAGGTTGCACATAAATTACTAGCCAAAATTGCGAAGGTTACTGCTGATTACCTGAACCTGCAGATTGCTGCCGGGGTAAACGCCATCCAGATCTTTGATAGCTGGGCGCTTGCTTTATCATGGAACGATTATCAGGAGTTCTCACACCGTTATATCCAGGAAATTATTGCGAACCTGAACAGGAAGGACATCCCTGTAATTTCTTTCTGTAAAGGAAGTTCGGTGTTTGCACCAATTATGGCTGAAGCTAAGCCGGATGTTATTTCGGTAGACTGGAATGCGGACCTTTTAAATATTAAAAATAGCTTACCTGCGGGAATCGCAGTTCAAGGTAATTTAGATCCACATATTTTATATGCGGACAAGCCAGTGATCAAGAAAGAAATCCTTCGGTTATTTGAGCGTATGCGTGGCCAGAACGGATTTATCTTTAACCTTGGGCATGGTATTATGCCAGATATTCCTTTTGATAACGTGAAGTATGCTATAGAAACAATTAAGGAATTTAAATACTAACCGGTTATGGATAAATACTATTATTACGTCCTGTCTGTTCACATCATCTTTATGGTAAGCTGGATGGCGGGGTTGTTTTATAGTGTACGTTTGTTCATTTACCATACTGAGGCCAATGACAGGCCTGAAATAGAAAAAAATATTCTCCAAAAAGAGTATGAGAAGATGGAGCGTAAGTTATGGCATATCATAGCTACCCCTGCAATGGTACTGACGGTACTGGCAGGTATAACTATGCTCAGTATCAGACCTGGATTACTGCAAACCCCCTGGATGCACGTAAAGCTGGGGTTTGTTGTTTTGCTGCTCATTTATCATTTTATCTGTCAGAATATGATGAAGCAATTGAAGCTGGGGACATGTAAAATCAGTTCTTTTAAGCTTCGTTTATGGAATGAGGTAGCAACAATCCTTTTGGTGGCCATTGTATTTACGGTGGTTTTAAAGAATGCGGTGGATTGGGTGTACGGACTTATTGGTCTGATTATTTTTGCGGTGGTTATAATGGCAGCCGTAAAATGGTACAAACATTACCGTAAAAAACATGATCATTAATTAAATCAAAGAATATTATAATAGCTCCTGAATTGGAGCTATTTTTATTTGGTGCCTATTTTTATTTTTTTTTAACCTCCATGCAACCTTTTCAATAAATCCATCATCTTCTATATACCAAACACACAATGGAATTGACGCAATATAGGATCGATGAGCTACTAAATGGATGCAAAGCTGGTAACCGGCAGATGCAGGAAGCGCTTTATAAACATACATCAGCAAAAATGCTGGCTGTTTGTATGCGTTATACCAGGGATAAAATGGAAGCAGAAGATGTATTACAGGTAGCTTATATAAAAGTATTTGAAAAGATAAAAGAATACCGCGGAGATGGTGCATTTGAAGGGTGGATTAGAAGAATTATGGTGAATACCGCAATTGAAAGTTATCGTAGAAATATAAAGATGATGCAGGTTGTTCCTATTGAGGATGCTTATGATCAGCCCTCAACGGGTTTTGATTTTAGTAGATTGGGGATACAGGATTTAATGAAAGTGGTGCAAAAACTTGCAGATGGATATCGGATTGTATTTAACATGTATGCCATTGAAGGCTACTCTCATAAAGAAATTGCCACTACGTTGGGCATTTCCGAAGGAGCAAGCAAATCGCAGTTGTCGAGGGCAAGATCGATATTAAGAGCAGAAATAATTAAAATGGAGGGCATAAACTATGCAACACATGAAGGATAAAGAGTTTGATCAGTTGTTTAAAGATAGGTTTGAGGATTTGGAAGTACAGCCTTCGGCTAATCTATGGAATAACATCGCTGGAGAATTGAAACCAATTAAAAGACGTGTTTTTCCGGTTTATTGGGTAGCAGCTGCAGTGGCTTTAACCCTGCTGTCTATAGTATTAATGGCTCCTGATCAAGAAAAAATCAGACTTCATGGGACTGCTTCAATAATAAATGAGCCTTCATCATTACCTGGAAATCAGTCTGCTACAGCTGAACCTGTTAAAAAAGTGGTGGAAAATGATGAAAAGACTTATAAAAGTACACCATTGGTTATCGCACCACGTTTAAATGAAGCTGCTGCAGAAAAAGAATTTAGGGCAAAGCAACCAAAGTTGATTATTGCCCGTCCAGTTGTTAAACAAGGTAATGATCCTATTGTAGCAGATACCAAGCACATAGAAGAACCCGCTGCTATTGATAATAATTTAGTAATAGCAAAGGTAGAGGGGACTGATGCTGTCAATAACGATGTGATTACAGAGACCGATCCTGCCGCAAATAAAGGGATCAGAAATGTTGGGGACCTTGTCAATTACGTAGTAGATAAGCTAGATAAAAGAGAACGTAAATTTTTAAAATTTAATACCGATGACGATAACTCCTCTTTGATAGGGATTAACATCGGATTTATAAAACTGAATTCAAAACGACACAAATAAACCACAATATGAAAAGATTATTAGTTACAGCAATTTTGATCAGCGGATTGGCCGGATTTTCGATCCAAAATACATTTGCTCAGGATACGGTTGCCGCTGTTACAACAGTAAAGAAGAAAAAAGTATTTAAAACATTTTCTATGAATGTAGGGATCGGTGGAGATGATAACGGAAAGAAGGACAGTACCAATAAGACGAACGCTAATAAGGGCAGGTTTATTGGGGGCATTACATTTACCCGGGTAGATTTAGGGTTTTCCAGGTTGGTGGATAATGGTAGTTTTACTTTGTCACCTGAAAACGACTTTCTGGATTACAAGGGAGGAAAAACAAGCACATTCTCTTTCGATATCGTACAGATGGGGTATCGTTTTAACCAGCATTTTAAAGTTTATGTTGCCGGTGGTTTTGATTGGACCCATATTCGCTTACGCAAAGACATTACTATTCAAAAAAACACACCAGAATTGACTTACGTAGAAGAGGAGGTACATTTTTCTAAAAACCGGTTTTCTAGCAGCTATGTTCATGTTCCTTTAAACTTTGAACTGCGAACTTCAGAAAATAAGAATGGCAAACGGTTTTATTTTATTGCCGGACCAGAAGTTAGCTTTCTTTTAAATGGAAAGGTTAAACAGGTTAGTGACGAGCGTGGAAAACAGAAGTTTAGTGACGATTATCGTTTTCAGACTTTTAGGTATGGCGGATCGCTAAGATTTGGGTACAACGGTATTGGGTTGTTTACCAAAGTTTATTTCAACGATATGTTTGCCAGCACCCCGCAAAAAGGATTGACAAATATGTCATTCGGCCTGACGTTTGGATTAAACTAAAACCCCATTTTCTGCTATCTTTGCTGATGTGGAAGAACCAATTATATCTGTAAAGCATTTAACCAAACAACATCAGGCCGAACAGGCTTCGGGCGTTAGCGATATCAGTTTTGATATCAAAAAAGGAAACGTGGTAGCGATCCTTGGTGAAAGTGGAAGTGGAAAATCGACCCTGCTGAAATGTATCTATGGCTTGCTGAAGGTTGACGAAGGAACGGTGTCTTTTAAAGGTAAACGGATTTTAGGCCCTGATGAACAATTGATTCCTGGTCATAAGGAAATGAAAATGGTTACCCAGGATTTTTCCTTAAATATTTATGCAAAAGTTTATGATAACATTGCATCGATGCTTTCCAATACGAACATCCAGGCGAAATCAGAAAAGACCCTGGAGATTATGCACCATTTGCGCATAGAGCATCTTAAAGATAAAAAAATCACACAATTAAGTGGTGGCGAGCAACAAAGGGTGGCCATTGCAAAGGCAATGGTAAGTGATACCAGTGTATTGTTGTTAGATGAACCCTTTAGTCAGGTTGATGCGCTGTTAAAAAACCAGCTCCGTGCAGATATTAAAAGAATCGCAGCTGAGACCGGTGTTACCGTAATTATGGTGTCGCACGATCCGGCAGATGGATTGTTTCTCGCCAACGACCTCTTAATTTTAAAAGATGGCAAGTTGTTGCAGTCGGGTGAACCCGCTTATGTATACAACCATCCTGAAGATATCTATACCGCCCAACTTTTAGGGAATGCCGTTGCTGTAGATGTGGCCGATGCCGGGAAACTGGGACTGGATATAAAAACAGGCACTGCTGTTTTTTATCCTGAATGGGTAGAGCTGAAAAGTTCCTGGAACAGCAGACGTTTTGAAGTGAAGGATGTTTACTATAAAGGATTTTATGAAGAACTATTGCTGGAAAGAAACGGCGTGTTGATCAGGGCTATTCAGTTGAACAGGGGAGAACATAAAAAGAACGATCATGTTCAGGCGAACATCACCCGCTTCCTGTCTTTGTAACTCCATAAAAATCAATTCTTAAAAGTCATTTTTCATTTTCGTGTCATAACATTTAACTCTGGACTTATTCCTGACTTTATTAGTAAAATATTCAAAAGTTAGGTATTAACTTTGCGGTGCTTAATTAGTTTAAGCAAAAATATTAAAGCAAAACCGCAGATGTACAAATCACATCCATATTCTATATTAAGATATATTCTTCTACTCGTTATTACTTTAGGTACGCTGCCGGCTTTTGCGCAGCATACAGCGGTAAAAGGAGTGGTAACAGATGCCAGCACTAAGGAAACTATTCCATATGCTTCTTTTATCGTTGTAGGAAGCGGTAAAGGCGGGCGAACAGATGTTGACGGAAAATATAACATCACTATTGATGGTAATTATACGCAGCTTAAATTTAGTTATGTGGGTTACAAAGCCCAGGTAAGAACATTTACGCCGGGAACCAGCCAGGTTATTAATGTGCAGCTCCAAAATGAAGCGATGCAGATGAACGAGGTGGTGATCAAGGGAGGAAAAAAGCCGCCATATCGCAATAAGGAAAATCCAGCAGTAGAATTGATCCGAAAGGTGATCGCCAATAAGTCGAAAAACCGGATGGAAAGCTATGACTATGTAGAGTACAAAAAATACGAAAGGATGTTGTTCTCTATGAGCAATCTTTCCGAGAAGTTTAAAAACAAGAAAATATTCCGCAATTACCAGTTCCTTTTCCAGGAACAAGACTCTGCTAAAATTGGAGGGAAGAACCTTTTACCAGTATTCCAGCAGGAAAAACTGTCGGAGAACTACTTCCGTAAAAGTCCTGAGAAAATGAAGACCGTGGTGGTTGCCGATAAGCAGGTGAATTTTGATGAACGGTTTATCGACAATAAAGGAATGAGCTCTTACTTCGAAAGAATGTACCAGGATATTGATATTTATGATAACAACATCTCGGTGGTGAGTAACCTTTTGCTGAGCCCTATTGCAGATGGCGCACCCGGGTTTTATAAGTTCTTTATTACCGATACTGTTAAAACCCATCAACCACAATTGATAGAGCTGTCTTTTACACCCAGGAACAAAATGGATATGTTATTTGAGGGGAAACTCTATGTAACTATGGATGGTAATTATGCGGTACAGAACGCTTACCTTACAGTAAACAAAGACATCAATCTGAACTTTGTAAGGGGTCTGGAGGCTAAGCTTGAATTTGAGCAGAATCCTGATCAACGCTACCACCTGAGTAAAAGTAACCTGATTGTTGATTTTGGAATTACCAAAAAGGGTGGGACAGGGTTTACAGGTGAGCGTACCGTAACTTTTAAAGACTATACGGTTAACCGCCCACCTGCTGAAGAGGTGTACAAAGGAGAAACACTGGTTGTTGTTCCGGATGCAACGCAGAAAAATGAGCAATACTGGGCAAGTATTCGTCCGGAGTCGGTGAATGCCGCCAGCAATAGGGTTTATCGCAATCTGGATACTTTGCAAACCATTCCTTCTTTTAAAAGAACAATGGATATTGTAACACTATTTTTTGCGGGTTATAAAGATTTCGGACCATTTGAAATGGGGCCGGTAAATACTTTTTATAGTTTTAACAGCGTAGAAGGTTTCCGCGCAAGATTAGGAGGACGAACAACACCCAAATTAAGTAAAAGGTATTATTTTGAAACATATGCGGCATATGGTTTTGACGATCAGAAGTGGAAGTATTTTTTAAGCGGAACTTATTCCTTAAACAATAAATCTATTTATGCTTTCCCTCAGAACTACCTGCGTGCAAGTTTTCAGCGGGATACCAAGATTCCCGGACAAGAGTTACAGTTTGTTCAGGAAGATAATTTTCTATTGTCCTTCAAAAGGGGAGAGAATGATATGTTGTTGTACAATGACTTTTACCGTTTTGATTATGTTCATGAATATGAAAATCATTTCTCCTACAGTGTAGGTCTGCGTAAATGGAGCCAAAGTCCGGGTGGTTCACTGTATTTTAATAATTCGGCGCAATCACTTTTTTCAAGGACCAATCAGATCAATACCTCGGAGGTTAGTGTGAACTTAAGGTATGCGCCGCATGAGAAGTTTTACCAGGGTAAAATTTACCGTACACCATTTGTTGATAAGTACCCGATATTTAACCTTCGTTATACCGCAGGTTTGAAAGGCGTTTTAGGTGGCGATTACAATTACCATAATTTTATGGCTAGCGTTGATAAGCGTTTTTATTTATCACAATTGGGCTACACTGATGTAACAGTTGAGGGAGGGTATAATGTGGGCAAACTGCCTTTCCCGCTGTTATCTATCCACCGGGCCAATCAAACTTACGCTTATCAGTTACAATCGTACAACCTGATGAACTTCCTCGAATTTGTGAGCGATCATTACGCAAGTGTCAATATCGATCAGAATTTCAATGGTTTCTTTTTTAACAAGATTCCTTTGTTGAGAGAATTAAAGCTGAGAGAAGTGATGTCATTTAAGGCGTTGTACGGAGGTTTGAGAAATGAAAACAACCCTGAAAAGAATGCTGATGCCATGCGGTTTGTCCGCAATCAGGACGGGCAGCCAATTACCTATGCGTTAGACAACGGCCCGTATATGGAAGGAAGTGTAGGCGTGGGCAATATCTTTAAAGTACTTAGGGTTGATGCGGTAAAACGTTTCAGTTACCTTGACAATCCGAATGTGTCTAGCTGGGGCATCCGTGCGAGGGTGAAATTTGATTTTTAATAATTTGATTTGCTTACCTTTGTGGCATTGATCTATGAGGGTACATCAAAAACTTCCCGATACCGAACTACTGGACGAAATTAAAGCTGGTAATAAAGCTGCCTTTAATGAATTGTTTAACCGGTACTGGAAGAAATTGCTGGCCATTTCTTATAACTATACCAAAGATCAGTCTGCCGCCGAAGAAACTGTCCAGGAAGTTTTTATTGGTTTATGGAACAGAAGACAGGATTTAAATATCCAATCCTTAGAACCTTACTTAGCTACCGCAGTAAAATTCTCTGTGCTGGCGGCACTCCAGCAGCAAAAGAGAAGAGAAGAACTCGCTTTGAACAATTATAGGATCAATCCCGTTACCCTGGCCGAAGAAGAAATCTACGCTCGTTTCTTACAGGAACAGATTGATGGCATCGTTGAACGTCTTCCCGAAAAATGCCGCCTGGTATTTAAATACAGCCGCAATAAAGGACTTAGTATTCCGGAAATCGCCGATGAAATGAACATTAGTCAAAAGACTGTAGAAGCACATCTTGGCAAAGCATTGAAGACAATCCGCAAGGATTTGAATAATTCAGGCATCGCCTTTTTGCTTTTATATCAGCTGTTTAAATAACGGCATTAAAAATATTTCATTTTTTTTAATGTGCGACTAAGGGTAAAACGCCTGTTCAACATACATCATAGTAATTAGCGTAAAATCTTAGATGAAAGCACCAGAAAATTTACATTTACTAATCGATAAATATCTTGCCGGGACGGCCACTGATGAGGAAAAGAATCAGTTACACAACTGGTACCGCGATCAGGACCATAGCCTTGTAGAGTGGCCTGTTGATAGTGCTACCGCAGAGGAAGAGGTATATCAGCGGATGCTGTCAAAAATCGATGCGGGCTTGGTTGTTACACCAGACCAGGCTAAACCTGTGTATAAATGGTATAAGATGATGGCCGCTGCTGTTATACTGGTTGTGGCTTCCGTTGGTGGATACCTTTTCTTTAACAGTCAGAAGACGGATCAGCTGGAAGCATTAACTTTTAAAAACGATATCGCCCCCGCAGGGAACAAAACCATATTGAAGCTGGCCAATGGTACAGAAATAGCGCTGGATGACGCTAAGGCAGGTGAACTTGCCCAGCAAGGTGGCCTCCGCATCATCAAAACTAAGGCGGGGCAATTGATTTATGACCTGTCTGCCGCCGCTGCTACCGGAGCGCCAGGATACAATACGATTGTAACACCTGTGGGCGGACAATACCAGGTTGTACTTCCTGATGGTACTAAAGTCTGGTTAAACGCACTTTCTTCACTACGGTTCCCTACACACTTTAGTGGCAAGGAAAGAGATGTTGAGACTAGCGGAGAAGTGTATTTTGAAGTGGCTAAAGCAACGATTAAAGATAAAGCTGTAGTGAATGGTCAAAGTAGGATGCCTTTTATTGTAAAAAGCAGTGGACAACAAGTTGAAGTATTAGGGACACACTTCAATATCAATGCTTATGCTGATGAGGGTGTTATTAAAACGACCCTATTAGAAGGAAGTATAAAAATTAATGCGATCGGATCATCTATAGAAAAAATATTAAAACCTGGACAGCAGGCACATATGGGTAGCAATGCTGGCATTAAAATTATTAATGTTGATGCAGACGATGTTATCGCATGGAAAAGTAACCTGTTCCAGTTTAACAATACGCCAATAGAACAAGTGATGCAGCAGGTTAAGCGCTGGTACGATATAGAGGTCGTTTATTCGGGGCCAAAACCAGACCTGTTGTTTACAGGGGTTATTCCAAAAAATAACAACATTTCTATCCTATTAAAAGTGCTGGAATCTACCGGAGGCGTAAAGTTCGGTATTGAAGGCAAAAAAGTAATTATTCAAAGTTCACCAATTAAAAACCAGAAGGATATGAAAGAACGTTAACTCCAAAAAAGGTGAACAGGAACTAACCATCCCGGGGTCGAGACCGGGATGGCAAAATGTCCAGGTTTACCTAAAAACTAAGTCCGGAAAACCGGAAAATCCACATCAAGAATTCTAAACCTAAACATTCAAATGTATGAAAGAACGACTACATTGTAAAGTCATTTCTAATGGCGTTGTAAAAACGCCGCTGTATGGTAAGCCAACTGGTTTTGCCATCAGGAAAGCATTAACAATTATGAAACTAACCGCTGCTATATTACTTACACTGGGGCTCCAGGTAAGTTTAGCATCCCGCGCACAGAAAGTGACCATTTCTGAGTATAACGCTAATCTTAAGACTGTTCTTCAGAGCATGAGAAGGCAAACGGGCTACTTTTTTATCTATAACAATGAGGTGATGAAAGAATCGCTTCCAGTAAGTCTGAATGTTAAAAACGCAGACCTGGAAAGGGTATTGTTCCAGATATTTAAAGACCAGCCGCTTACTTTTACGATCGAAAAGAACATCATCATTTTAAGACATCGTGATGAAGACAGGGGGCAAGCTCCAAAGATCATCAATATTGAAGGTAAGGTAACCGATGATAAGGGGCTGCCGATGCCGGGTGTTACCGTTGCTGTAAAAGAAACCAGTATTGCGGCAGTAACCAATGAGCAAGGTGTTTACAGGATTAAAGCAGAGGAAACACATACGCTGATCTTCTCTTTTCTTGGTTTTAGAAGACAGGAAGTTGAGATCAATAAACGAAGTTTGATCAATGTATCAATGACAATGGCACTTAATAAACTTGACGAAACCGTTGTGGTAGGTTATGGTACGCAGCAGAAAAAGTTTGTTACAGGCGCTATTGCTGTAATGAAAGGCGAGGAGCTGGCACAGTCTCCCGCTATAAATATTTCTAATACGCTGATGGGAAGGGTAACTGGTTTGGTGAGTAACATGACCTCTGGTGCTCCTGATCGTGACCGTGCTACTTTAAAGATCAGAGGTATGGATAATCCTCTGGTCGTAATAGACGGAGTGGCGAGAGATAACAATCCAAATAGTATTTTGGGTATGGAGCTGGATAAGCTGGATGCAAATGCGATAGAAAGCATCAGTATCCTCAAGGATGCTTCTGCAGCTATCTATGGTGCCAGGGGAGCCAATGGTGTTATCCTCGTGACCACCAAACGTGGTAAAGCAAATAGGCTGAGTGTAAATTACAATGCTAATTTTGGTTTACAACAGGTTACCCGTCTACCTAAATTCCTGGATTCATATAATGCGGCGATCCTGAACAACGAGATGTACGACAATGACCGGGCTGAAAAAGGATCATCACCACGTACAAAATATACTGATGTGGAATTGCAGAAATTTAAAGATGGCTCTGATCCTGATCGTTATCCAAATACTGACTGGTATGGATTGGTCATTAAGCCTACGGCTTTCACCCAGAAACATAACCTGACTTTAAATGGCGGAGGAATGAATTCCAGGTATTTCATTAGTGGTAGTTTCACTGATCAAAATGGCCTTTTCAGTACTTCCGGTTTAAAAAGATATGGTATCGTAACTAATTTCGATCTGGATGTAACCAAAAATACCTCTTTCTCCATAGGCTTAAATTATACCAATGAAAATGCCGATAATCCTACAGCTTTTGCTGAAACGATTTTTAACAGATTAGCGGTGATCTCCCCAACTATGCCGGCACGTTATAGCAACGGCTTGTATGCCTATTCAGGCTTTTCAGGTAATCCGCTAACTGATGCGATGGAAGGAAGTGGATATAACAGGAATTCCAGAAATATTTTTACGGGTTCATTAAGGGTTACACAGCATATCCCTTTTATACCCGGACTTTCGGCGAGTGGTGTGGTAACGATTGACAAAAGCAGCCAGTTTAAAAAGGCATTTACAATTGCATTCCCTCAATACAGCTTGTCGCCAAGTAAAGATGAGTATACCTTGCAGAATGGAACGGAAAAATCATCATTATCTGAAGAATATTCGCAGAACAACAACGTCAACCTGCAGGTTTCCTTAGATTATAAAAAGAAGTTTGGTAAGCATTCAGTAAGTGGAATGGTATTGTATGAGCAAAACGAATTTAAAAGTGACATGCTTTCGGGAGAGCGTAGCAACTTTGCGGTAGCGAGTCTTGATCAGCTTTTTCTTGGTGATGTAAATTCGCAGCGAAACGGTGGTAGTGGTTCTGAGAGTGCCCGCCAAAGTGCTGTGGCCAGGTTGGTTTACAATTATGCCTCAAAATACATACTCGAAAGTAACTTCAGGTACGACGGTTCACCATATTATCCTAAAGGAAAAAGAAGGGCGCTATTTCCGTCGATTTCCGGGGCGTGGCTAATCTCTGAAGAGGACTTTGTAAAAGAACGCTTTGCGTTCATTGACGAGCTGAAACTACGTGCCTCTTACGGACAGCTTGGTAATGATGGTGGAAGTTTGTATTCCTACTTCTATAACTACGCCTTAACGCCTGCAGGTTCTGTATTCGGAACAAACAATAACATTACACCAAATGTACGTATTTCCAACGCCAGCGTACCTAATACCAATATTACCTGGGAAAAAGTAAATTCCTTTGATATCGGAATAGATGCGACACTATGGAACGGCTTGCTTGGAATTGAAGCAGATTATTACAACAAAAATAAGTTTGATATATTAAGGGCCAGAGGTTATGACGTACCCGGTACTTTTGGTTTGACTGCTCCGTCAGAGAATTTCGGACGTGAACGTTATTATGGCTATGAATTCGCTTTATCGCATCAAAATAAAATTGGCGAAGTAGCTTACTCCGCAAGGTTAAACATGACTTATACAAAAAGTCGTGTGATTGACTATGGCGAAAATGAGAACATGTTACCTGGTCTCCGCCAGGAAGGATTACCAGTTGGAATCTCCAAAATTTTAAAAGCAGACGGAATATTTAAAGATCAGAGTGATGTAGATAACTGGCCGAAATATCTGACCAGTCCGGGCGGAACTCCTGTAAGCGGTAAACCAGGGGACATCAGGTATGTAGATTTAAACGGCGACGGTGTGGTAGAACTGTATAGCGGAAGCCCTGACAGAAATTTCCTGGCCAAATACATTACGCCGCCAACGGTATATGGATTGTTCCTGAATGCCAAATGGAGAAGTTTTGCGGTTGATGCATTTTTCCAGGCATCAACAAATGTATACATCAATTATACTGCTGCAAATGACATTCTGAATTTTTATGAATTGCATTTAGACAGGTGGACACCAGAGCATACCGATGCTGCTTATCCACGTTTATTGTCTAACTATGAGCCGAACAGGTATCCATCTACTTTTTATGTGAAGAATGGTAATTACATCAAGTTAAGAACAGCGCAGCTTTCTTATACTTTCCCTTCTGAACTGGTAAAACGTGCTGGTATTTCCTCACTGGCTTTAACGGCTCAGGGACAAAACCTATTTACAATCAGCAACAACAGAAGGTTCGATCCTGAATCAACCGGAGCTACGGCAACAAATTATCCGCCGCAAAGGATTTTCTCGTTTGGTGTTCGTTTAGGTCTTTAATTTTAAAATATTAATGATGAAATTTAATCTAAAAAAATATACTACTACTTTCTGCCTGGCTGCTGCACTATTGAGCTTTAGTGCCTGCAAGAAAGATTTCCTGGATAGAAAACCACTGAATTTAGTTTCAGAAGAAACGGTATGGGCTGATCCGGAACTGATCAAGCTTTCTGTAAATGAGTTTTACACATTTATGAATACAGGCTTCAGCACCACTTACCTGCCAGCATCAATCAGCGATGATCTGCAGTTGATTGCTAACGAACAATCTAAAGTATTAGGGTATCTGAACGGCGACTTTATAAACAGTACCTTCCCTAAATCTACTTTCTGGAAGGACACTTATGGCCAGATCAGAAAAGTCAATTACTTTATGGGAAGGGCTGAAAAAAGTAATGTACTTACCGATGCCCAACGCAATGAAGTAATGGGGCAGGCCAGATTTTTCAGGGCTTTCCTTTACTTTCAGGTGTTTAGCAATTTCATGGATGCACCGCTGATTTTAAAAGCGCAGCCAATAGAAGAGGCTCAGGACAAGCCTTTAAAAACTTTGCATAAAGATGGTATTGCTTTTATTAAAGCTGAACTGGAAAAGGCCGCTGGTGAATTGCCGGCCACCTATTCGAACACTGAATGGGGAAGAATAACAAGCAGTGCGGCACAAGCATTTATATCAAGGGTATTATTATGGCAGGCTAGTGCTTTAACTAATCCTTCCAATGATTTGAACCAATGGAAACTCGCTGCTGAAGCTGCTAAAAAGGTAATCGACAGTAAAGTGTACGACTTGCAAGCTGATTACAATAGCCCTTTCCTGGTAAAAAATGTATTGGTTAAACCAGAAGTTATCCTGGAATTCAGATACAATGGTTTAAAAAGTGAAAGACAGCATTCTTTTGACAAAAACAATAGTCCTACAGGTTACGGAGGACGAGGTGTAAATGCGCCTACACAAGACCTGGTGAATGAATACGAAATGAAGAACGGTAAAATGATCGGTGAAACAGGTTCTGGCTACTTAGCCTCGAATCCATATGCTGGTCGTGACCCAAGATTTGATAAGTCGATACTTTATAACGGAACTGCTTTTAAAGGCCGACCGGTTGAAAACTTTACCGGTGGTAAAGATATGCCAACTTCAAACCCTTCTCCAACCGGTTTCTACATCAGGAAATTTATTGCCGAAGATTTCGATTATAACAAAGATCCAAATACAACCAGCAGTACCAATTGGATTGTTATGCGATACGCTGAAGTACTGCTGAATTATGCGGAGGCACAAAATGAAGCGGTTGGGCCAGATGATAGTGTATACGAGGTGATGAACAAGATCAGAAAAAGGGTAAATATGCCTGAGCTTCCAGCCGGACTTGACCAGATTCAAATGCGTGAAAAGATCCGTCATGAGCGTAGGATTGAACTGGCTTTTGAAGACCAGAACAGGTACAATGATCTTCGCCGCTGGAAAACAGCTGCAACAGTATTGAATAGGTCTGTAAATGGTGTAACCATTAAAAAAGAAACCAATGGAACATTTACCTATACCGCTAAAGTTGCCGGAAGCAGGGTGTTTACAGATAAAAACTACTGGCTACCTATTCCTTTAACAGAGATCACGACCAACGAAAACTTAAAACCACAAAATCCAGGCTGGTAATACGACTTATATTCTTAAAACAAATGAATTTTAAATTCCCTTCAGTAAGCAGCGGCATTGCCGCTGCTGCATTAATTTCTATTGGCCTTACTTCGCAGTATGCTCATGCACAGAAGACCAAATGGCCTGTAAATCTTTCATCACCTGCGAAACAGGATACCGGAAAAGTAAAAGGTGCCGATGTTAAAAAAACTCCTGTTAAGAAGTTCTCGGAAGTTATCCCGGCAGATGCTAAAACCGATAAGGGCTTATTCACTGTTTATAAAACCGGTGATAAGTACTATTATGAAATCCCTGATTCTTTGCTTGGGCGGGAGATGTTGGTGATTACCCGTTTTACACAAACACCGGCAGCACTTAAGGAATCAAGGGCGCAGTATGGTGGTGAAATGATCAATAACCAGGTTTGGAAATGGGAAAAACATGATAAGCAGATTTTTATCCGTGTGCCCACATATGTATATTCAGCAGATAAAAACTCTGATATTTATAATGCGCTTCAAAACTCTAATGCCCTGCCTATATTGGCGGCTTTTGATATCAAAGCCTATAGCAGCAATGGTAAAGGCGTAGTGATCGATATCACTGACTTCTTTAACGGAGATATTCCTGGAATGTCATTGCCTGAGAGCTTGAAAAAAACTTATAAAATATCTGGAATAGATAACCAGCGTTCTTACATGGATACGGTAAAAAGTTTTCCGACAAATATCGAAGTGAGAACCGTTAAAACCTACCGTAGCCCGGATTTACCTTCTGATAAAACAGTGGGTGCCATGACTTTTGGCTTAAATACTTCTATGCTCCTTTTGCCAAAAGAGACGATGAAACCGAGAATGGAAAATGCAAGGGTCGGCTATTTTACGGAAAGACAAATCGATTTCAGTGTCAACGACAAAAGGGTTACCCCAACAGCTTATATCCAACGCTGGAAACTGGAACCTAAAGATGAAGCTGCTTACCAAAGAGGTGAACTTGTAGAACCTAAAAAACAAATCGTATATTATATTGATCCGGCTACACCTAAAAAATGGGTGCCTTATTTAATTCAAGGGGTTAACGACTGGAATACCGCATTTGAAGCCGCAGGTTTTAAAAATGCGATTGTAGCGAAAGAGGCGCCTACAGAGCAAGAAGACCCTGAGTTCAGTACTGAAGATGCCAGGTATTCGGTGATCCGTTATTTTGCGTCATCAACAGAGAACGCATACGGGCCAAGGGTTGCCGATCCACGGTCCGGGGAGATTTTAGAAAGCCATATCGGCTGGTATCACAATGTGATGTCGTTGTTAAGAAACTGGTTCTTTGTACAAACAGCAGCTATTAATCCAGGTGCCAGAGGTGCAGATATCAGCGATGAGCAAATGGGGCAATTGGTACGTTTTGTTTCTTCTCATGAAGTGGGACACACCATCGGTCTGCTACATAACTTCGGATCGAGTGCCGCTTACCCGGTGGATTCATTACGTTCAAAAACCTTTACCACAAAATATGGAACAGCGCCTTCAATTATGGATTATGCGCGTTTCAACTATGTTGCGCAACCACAGGATGGAATAAAGGATATTTATCCTAAGATCGGTTTATATGATCAGTTCGCTATCAATTTCGGTTACCGTTATTTCCCCGGAAATAAATCTGTAAAAGAAGAAACAGCGATACAGGAAGCAATGGCCGCAGCGAAATCTAAGGACCCTATTTATTTCTATGGTAAACAAGGGACTATTGATCCGCGTGCGCAAAGTGAAGATCTGGGTGACAATGCGATGAAAGCAAGTGCCTATGGGATCGAAAACCTGAAACGTATCCTTCCGAATTTAGAGAAATGGACTTATGCCCCGGGTAAAGACCTCGAAGATGTAAATGAGCTGTATTTCGAGATTATACGCCAATATCGTAGGTATGTGAATCACGTGGTGGCTAACGTTAGCGGCTTACAGGAAGATTTCAAAATGATGTCGGAGCCAGGAGCGGTTTATAGTTATGTGCCAAAACAGAAGCAAAAAGAGGCTGTCGCTTTTATTAATCAGCAGGTATTTAATACGCCAAAATGGTTATTGAACAAGTCACTTGTGGCCAGATTAGACTATGGAATCATCAATAACCGAATCACTGAAATGCAAAATCAGGTGTTGACCAGCTTACTGGAAACTTATGGCTTTGCCAGGATGATTGATGATGAAACCAAGAACGGTAAAAATGCATATACGGTTAATGATTTGATGAATGATTTAAATGCGGTGATATTGAGTTCAGAAACACCGGATGTGTATAAGAGGGCATTGCAACGGTCGTATGTTGATAGATTGGGCGTACTTTTAAAGCTGGATAAACCAGTACAGGAGTCTAATTTTTCTGCGATGGGGCTTACACCATTTAATCCAAACCTTTCTGATATGAGGCTAATTGTTAAAGGAGAGCTGAGAAAGATACAGACTAAAGTTAAGGCGCTGCAGGTTACTGCGAAAGATAGTTTGAGCAAAGAGCATTATGCCGAACTTTCTGAAAGGGTATACAGGATTTTGAACCCAAAAATTTAAAAGCACAAAATAACGGGACAAAATAGGAGAACAAAATAGGACGATTTTTCCAAGAAGCTAATCTTAGGCTCCTGGAAAGAGGAGCAAAGCCTAGCATGTCTTATCGAAGCATCCAATTTTGTTTTTAAGCAGGGTGGTTAAACATAACGTTTAGCCACCCTGCTTTTTTTTTGAGGATATTTTAAGATTAATCGAAAGTAACCTGTTCTGGTCCTGATACTTTTTGAATGTGACAGGCACATTTGCCACCTTTTACTTTAACTATGGCCGATTTCGTTTGATTGGTTTCTACAGATGTGCCGGTGATTTTTAAATCATCGCCTGCTTCAGATAGCTTTTTAGTGTTCCCATCATCTACGGTCACGTAACTACCTTTTGGAAGATTAGCCCCTATACTTGAATTTGCATTTACTTTTTCTCCGGTCCGTTGGTTAACAACACTAAAGTCTTTGACTTCTGCAGCAGCCCCTTTGTTATCTACAAATTTTATAACTAGTGAGCGAAATTCCATAGTACACATTTTGTCTTCACAATCTGGTTCATTTGTCTTTTCTTCGCAGGATAGCAATGTGCTTACAAACAATAGTGTTAGTATCAGGTTTTTCATGATTTATTGGTTTTAAACAATAAACGTAAGAACTCACCAGAACGCTACATAACTTTGATTTAGTGTCCGTGTCCTTCTTCTATATGGATTTCAAATTTCAGTTTCAGCACATCCTGACCTGCAAACTTAGTCGCATAATCCGGGAGGTTCCAATCACTCCGGGTAATTTTTGGCTTCAGGTCTTTTTCAAGTTTACGCATTACATAGGTCATTGCTTTCGTTGGGCCTTCATTGTCATGGCCAAAAGTGAGGTAAGTGAGCACACCGGTAGTTTCATACTGGCCGGTTACTGCTGTGCCATCTGCATAGGTCGCTTCTCTTGGTTGGAAGATGGCCCCGCTTTCGTTCTGGGTATTTTTGTTCAGGATCAGGTTGCCGCCCACAAGAAAAGCTTTAAAAAGGTCGGCAGTCGCTTTGTTTTCAATAAACTGGTTCTGTACTTCTTTCCCCTTATAATCCCATGCTTTCAGCTCCATCTTATAAACCGCATCAGCTTCCAGATGCAGATGTCCGTTTGCTGTAGCGTTCCCGTTTTCGTCGAATTTGATGATGATTGGTGTTCCTGCCTTCAGATCTGTTAAACCATGGAAATGATCTCCATGTGCTTCAATAGCGGCCCCAGTAACTTCAGTCAGGGTAATTTCTGAACGCTCGATGCCTTCTTTTACAACTACAGGATCGTTATCTTTTTTACATGAACTTACGAAAAGTATTGTTGCACCCATCAGGGCGATTGCTATTGATTTAAATTGCTTTGTCATTATTGTTTTTATTAATCGATAAATGATTGTTGTTATTGAATTTTAATGCTCAGTCCTTTGATGGTCTGCCAGCCTTCTTTGTCTGTCAGCCTGATCATAAAATGATAATCCCCCGGATCAACATCTGCCGGTACCTGGATCTCTGCGCTTGCCTGGTAGGATTTCTGCCCTGCGGGAATAGCAACATTTTTAATCAGTAAAAATGGTTTTACCGGTTGTTTAACTGGCGCCAGATTACATTCTTCCAGCTCGGTACTATGCGTGTGGTGATCAAAATTATGATGGATATCCAGATTCAATGACCCCAATTGTACATTGTCGCTCAGCAATGCCCTGAATACAAATTTATCTCCACGTTTAACTACACTACATTGTTTTGGGAATGCGTCATTCGCACCTGTATTAATCTCTGGATAAATCGTATCAATAGGCTCAGCAGTGTCTTTACTGCAATTGCTCAGCACCAACATCGATACCAGGCATAGGCTTAATAAACTTAGTTTTTTCATTTATTTATAGTCGATTGTGATGGGGATTACCTTATAAGTACTGATGTTATGTGTGGTGTTTTTGTAAAGGATAACCCAATTGTATTTCCCGGATTCCCATGCTTTCTCTCCGCTAGTTGGGTTTGCTGCAGGCTCATTATTGTCTTTATCGGCACCAATTATGATAGATTCACCACCAAATACGCCATTTATCTTTTTTAATGTTGTGATTTTTGAAGCGGCCGCAAGTCCCGTATGTTCTACTTTGGTAACCACAATTGCTTTACTGAGGTCAAGGTTATCGATGGTTTCCGGGTTATAGTTTGCTTTTTTCTTTATCAGTACAGAATATAAGGTTCCATCACCTTTAATATCGTTCACCTGTGCATGGAGCGTTAGCTTATCGCCTTTTTTAACAATCAGTTCAGGTTCGATATAAGTACCCAAAGAATAAATCAGGGTCTCATTACGCGAGACAAAATCGCGGCCAATTTTTGGATCAACCGGTACGTTTGCTGGATCAATGATGCTCAGGTCTTGTTTAATTTCAAGCTTCGTTCCGTTTTCATCCAGCACTATAAAGTAGAAATCATATTTGCCTTCGGGCGCTTCTGCCGGGATGGTGAAGTGCTTGTGCACATTCGTGTTTTTTGCGCTATTGTATTCTGCCCAGGCAAGTTCAAATTTCCAGGTTGCAGTGTACTTTTCACCGGGTTTCTGTAATATCTTTACCTGAACATCCTTTATCTTGTCGGCAGCAATAACATCGGCATTGAAATGGAAATCCCTTCCTCTAAGTGCCAGTTTATTTCCCGATCCGATCTCTACGTTCGTTGCTGTGGGGATGGCCTTTTCCGGTTCCACCTCTTTATCTTTTTTACAAGCCTGGAAAGCTGTACCAAAAAGTAGTAAAGCCACTATAATCTTTTTTGTGTTCATGGTTAGCAAAGTGTTTTTGTTTGAAATTTTAATAGTGTTCATTCGATGATGTATTATTAATTTTTAATTTTTTGATTATTTAAAGAGGTGTTAAAAGGAACCTTTAGCGAGAGAATTATATTCCTCCCTGCTTCAGGAAGTTCAATAAGCCGGTAAAAGCTGGTATGGTTCAGGTAACGCGTATTGAGCAGGTTTTGTGCTTGTAAACTGAGCATCAGCTGTTGCCTGCAAAGGTGGAATTTCGTTCCCGCCTGAAGGTTGATAAGCCCATAGCCCGGCGTTTTCTTTTCTGGTGGTACAATGTTATTTTGCCTTGCGGTGAGCCGGTAGTCAATAGAAAAATAGGAATGTTTAAAAATCTGCTCCGATCCGGGCGACCAGGTCAGGTTAAACAAAGCTGAAGCCGGTGGAGAGAAGGGAAGGGTATAGCCTTTCTTTTCTCCCGATAGCTGCTTTGCGAACAAATATTCGCCCAATAACTCGGCATTCAAATTTTTCATCACCTTATATTTCAGCTGGAATTCACCACCATACCTAAGCACCTTGCTTTGGGCATACTGGAAAATCTGGTTCCCGGCACCGTAGTAAAAATCATGGTTTGATGTAGGGTTCAGGTAGATGTAATTCGGGAAATAATTGTAGAAAGGGCTAATCAGCACAGACCAGCGGTCTCCGTTCCATCCCAAACCCAGGTCCAGCTGGTACGACTCCTCTGGTGAAAGTGTAGCATCTCCCTTTTCATAACTAAAATAATGGTAATTAACCCCATTGGCGCCCAGCTCCTTCGCTATTGGCATTCTGAAGCTTTTGCCAATGTTGGCCTTCAACAGGAATTTATGATGGTTGTAATTTATGCCGGCCGACCAAACCAGACTGTTAAAACTCCGGTTTAAATCATTCGCCCTGATGAGCTTTTCAGAAGTTGTTGTTGTTCCAGTGGTATGCCCAGAATCAAACCAGTCTGTATATTTAAACATCCTGATCTGGCCGTAGTCGTAACGCAATGCACCATGTAATAAAACTTGCTCATTTATTTTGTACTTATCGTATACAAAAACACCTGCGGTAGCCTGTTTAAAAGAAGGGACTAAGAATGTCCAGCCGTTAATGGTATTGTCCTGGTATTCGGTATTCATACCTGCTGTAACATGATGATTTCCAAAAATGAGCATATCCCTCAGGTTCATGCTATAAACATGTTTATCAAATTCCCTTTCCAGTTCAGGGGATACAGACATATAATTAGGGTATACCGGCGGCATATAACCGTGATTTACATATTGGCTGAATTCCTGCCGGAAGTTTCGCTGATAGCCGAGTTCCATCTCCAGTTTATGTCCTTTTATCTGATAATTGCTGCGGTTGATCAGCTTAAAATGGTTTACCCGTTGATTGGGCATCTGGATGTCCCTTGCGGAGGCATCGTGCATTTCTGTATCTACCCTTCGTGGCTCCAGGCCATGCGCATTGGCGAAGAACCCACTTTTACTATAAATGTTACTGAGGTAAAACACAGACCTGAAACCTTCATTTATATAGCCGGTATTTAGGTGTAATCCTGTTTCGCGCCCCGCTGTATTACGCAATTGCCTATTGTGGAGCCTAACCGCATAGTCGTACACAAACACAGTATCTGTGGGTACGCTGTAATCACCGTAATTCTGATAGGTGATGCGGGAATCAAAGAACCAATGATCCTTTCGGCCAAACAAATTAACCGAGCTCCCATACTGCTTGTTGTTACTTTTACCAATCAGGTCAATTGAGCCGCCAAACGTGCTTTTAGGTGGTGCGTTAGCTGGTTTTACATCAATTGCCCCAGCTATAGCATCAGGGCCATATATAAAGGAAGCAGCGCCTTTTACCAATTCAACCTCAGCGGCAGCAAATTGGTCTATCTCTAAGCCGTGGTCAGCTCCCCATTGCTGCCCCTCATGTTTTACTCCTTTATCTACAACCACTACCCGGTTAAAGCCAAGTCCCCGTATTAGCGGTTTTGAGTGGCCTGAACCAATGCCTATCGTTTTAATGCCAGGTAAACGCTCCAGCGTTTTCATTAAACTTCCTCCCAGGTTGCGCTGTATAAAATCGCTGCCAACTGTTATTACGTTTAAGGACTCTTCTTCCTGACGTAATTGTAACCGCCTGTCTTTAATCACAACCTCCTTCAGCTGACGGGTAGATGGATTGGGCTTGGCCTTTGATATAGAATCAGGCAGCCGGGTTTTATGTTGCCCAAAGCCAGTTTGAAAAATGATCAACAGGGAAAATAATAGAATATAGCAGTTCTTCATTAAATTTTTGGAGTTCAGTTATAGAAAACAAATAGACAAAGCAATGTCTGTCCGCTTACAGCAGTGTTAAATTAACGCAATAGGGGAAAGGGGGATTTAACGGGAACGGGGCGGACCTTTGTTGGTGATGATTTGCGGGCTGAAATCATAATTTCCTGTCAGCACTTGCGTGTTCAGCGTGATGGCTACAGGATTTACGATGGATAGTACTGTGGCATAGAACAACAGTATTTGCTGACCTTGAATGTGATGATAATAATCACAAACGGAACATTTATTGGTGACCTGAATTTGGTCTTTGTCTTCGACAGGCGCATTCTGATCTGAATGTGCGTCAAGGTGTATATGAAAAAGTTGAGCGGTAGATATGAACAAAAACAACGTAATCAGCAGAAAGGAGCCTGTCTGCTGCGGTTTTGCCCATAAGAGTCTAACACCTGATTTCATATTGCATCAAAGTTGCATTTATAATCTGTGATATGCAAGGGTAAATGCAATTAAGTTGCTTATTAAATTAATGCTATCATCCTGCACATCCTTTCTTTTATCCTAATTTTGCGGTAAATTAGCGTATTGAATTAAAATCTAAAACTAGCGGCTATGAATGAGGAATATCTGAAACTACCATTGGTAAAAAATTCGGTAGATATGCGTTTTGAATTGAAAGTAGGTGATTATACTACATTTATCGATTACAAAGAACATGGCAAAAAGATCTGGTTAATTCATACTGAATCTCCTGAAGAGTTAAAGGGTAAAGGGGCGGCAACGGCCGTTATTGAAAAAACGCTGGGCTATATAGAAGATAACGGGTACAGGTTGATTCCCTTATGCCCCTTGGTTGCGGCGTACCTGAAAAGGCATCCTGAATGGGAAAGGATTTTAGATGAAAGTGCAAAGCCGTTTTAGATAGCCTATTTATCCCACCATACCCTTGATGTTAATGCGTCTCCTCCCTGCAAACGCGCTACAGCTTCGGTATAGTTTATCGGATTGTTAAGAATCTCCGTGGATAAATAGATCATTCTTCTGGGAATTGTTGCACCGGTTACATTTCCCGTATAATTGACGGGGGTAAGTTCGGGATAGCCACTCCTTTTCCAGTTTAGCCAGGCCTCAATGAAATTGAAGCAGGTGCCCGTAGTAATCCAGTATTGTGTGTTAATTTCTGCTAATGAATTTTTTATGCTGGATTCGTCCAGCCCATGCTGAGCAACGTAATTGCTGATCACCTGCGGTGAAATGTTCATGAGCGGATCCATCTGGGCGAGCGATTGCAGAGCCCCGGTTATCCCGTTCGCATAGTGTTCCGCCGCTGTCCCTGGTACATTCCATCCCCTGGTTTTGGCTTCCGCAAGCAGAAGCTCTGTTTCTGAATAAGTCATTACAAAAATGAGACCTCCCAATTTAAGATAAGCGGATGTTTTTGGTCTGGAATATTTGCCGAGTGGGGCGATATCACTTCCCGATCCTGTACCACCCGGATAGCCGGGATATTTTCTGATATCTGCCGCACCATTCAGCAGGTCAAATCCATTAGGTAGTCCCATTTGTATAGCTGGATCACTATTTCCAGACAGGGTCTGATCAGAATTTTTTACCAGCCCGTCCTGCGGTACTTCCGCAATGATGCCCAACCTGGGATCATTTGTGTTTCTTAACTGATCAATCAGCGTTTTGCTCCAACGGACTTCCAGGTAGTCGGATGAGGTTCTCAAGGCAATTGATGTTGAATTCTGACTGGTAAAAGAGGCCGGATCGGTAAGTAGGATCAGATTGTCATTTACATCAGAAAAGGTCTTTCCGGCAGCTTTTTCCGTCCATACCCTGGCTTTATCAGGATTGATTTTTGTAAGCCGCATGGCTACCCGAAGCATTAATGAATAGCCGAATTTCTTCCATTTGCTGATGTCTCCTTTATAAAACAGATCTGCCGTAGGCCTTAATTTCTCTTCATCAAGTCTGCCGATAGCATGCTGTAAATCGTTCAGCATAAAATCATATATATCTTCTTGCTTATCATACACAGGGTACCTTACCCCTTGCATTGCCTTTGCTGCCTGACTGTAAGGAACATCACCATAAGTATCTGTTATCCGCTGTAGTATCATGACAAACATAATGTCGCCTATGGCAATTATATTTGCATTGGCCACCGGATCTTTCAGTGTCGCCAGCCTTTGCATTTCCCGTATGATGGATGCCGTTGTATAACCTTCTTCAAATATTTTTCCCTGATACGAGGTAAAGTTGGCTACATTCAGATACTTATCACCATTGTTGTAATAGTAATAGGTAGATGCCAGCAGTTGCATCATGGTACTTTGGTAAAGTAATTGTGTATAACCTGTATTGCTACATTTTAGCTCAGCGGTAGGCAGCAGGTTATTGAAATCATAATTGGCACCTACAGCCCTTGTGGGGTCTGTATTGACTTTATCCAGATCGCTTTTTGAACATTTCATCAGGCATAATGAAATTAAAGCCATAAGGTAAATAAATGGTCTTTTCATATTCCGATTATTTGAGTTTGAGGTTAAGATTTACTCCAAATGTTCTTACGGCGGGCAATGATGCGCCCTCTATGCCAGCATAAGCAAGTACAGGAGAAAACTGGGATTCTGGATCAATATTTTTGGTATATTTTAAGAAGGTCAGCAGATTTCTCGCCACAAGGTCGATACCGATGTTTCTGAAGGGTGTTTTCCGAAGGAATGTATCTTTAAAAGTGTAACCTAGGGTTAACTGTCTGAATTTTATAAAACTGCCGTTCAAAACGGACAATGCCGAAATATTGCCGGCAAGCTCAGGGTAATAATTATAGGCAGGGACGTTTGTTGTGTTTTGCATTCCATTTTCGTAAACTCCCTCAGCTACAATTCCGGTTGACCTGCCTGCCAGGGTGGCTTTGTTAAGTCCCAGGACATAGGAATAATTTTCTGTTGCAGAAAGAATCTTATTGCCAAACCTAAAATCGATTAGAAAAGAGAGTTCAAACTGTTTATACGAAAAAGTATTGCTGAACCCTCCGTAAATGGAAGGTAATGTACTGCCCATAGGTTTTAACGCCCCTCTTTTTGGGATGCCATCTGATCCGATAGCAACGTTTCCGGCAGCATCCCGTTTAAAGTCATAAGCCATAATCTGGGTAATTGGTTTTCCTACCACAAGGGCCGTATTTGCGTTTAATGGGCGATAAGTTCCCGTAAGCGTATAGTCGCTGGAGCCGTCAATTGATAAAAGCAGGTTGTTAACATGGGTGAAATTGAAACTGTTTTTCCATTTGAAGTTCTTATTTAACAGGGTTGTACCCTCAATATTTATCTCTATGCCGGTATTACGTGTTTTTCCGAGGTTTACATAAGCGGAGGTAAAGCCTGTGGCCACAGACTGCCGGGCATTGATGATCTCATTATTGGTGATGCGGCGAAAATAGGTGAGGTCCAGATCAAGCCGGTTGTTAAAGAAGCGAAGGTTGATTCCAGCTTCAACTTCGTTCAGGGTAAAAGGCTTCAGGTTATAATTCGGCAGATCGGTGGAAAACTCCCCCAGAGGGGTTCCATTAATTTGGTTTGCAGAAGAATAGTAGATTTGAGTAGTATATGGAACAATAGGCTCCCCACTGGTTTTGGCGTAACTAATCCTTAGCTTACCATAATCAAGCTTATTGAAATTGATTAGGTCTGAAAACAGGAAACTCCCTGAAATCCCCGGAACAAATATCCCACGATTGCTTGATGGTAGAGTAGAATAGATGTCGTACCGGCCGGTTACAGAAATGTTCAGGTAGTTTTTGTAGGAAATATCAGTGGTGTAATAGGCCGATTGTGTGACTATTCTTGCGAGCTCATAGGTGTTTATTGTGGTGGTTAAGTTCCCCGGCGTATATACATAGGGGATTTTAAACTGTGCGCCCCTGACATCTGTAAATTCGACTTTTCTTTTTCTGTAGTTGGCGCCAAGAGAAATATCAAAATGAATATCTCTCGATATATTTTCATTTGCAGTAACCAGGATATCACTATTAAATTCGGAGGTCTGTGATTGTTTCCATGCATTTAATCCGCCCTGACCGTTGATAGAAAATGCCAATCCTGTGGGTAGAATGCTAATGAGCTGGTCATTACTAAGGTCGTAACCCAGCCTTCCCTGAACGAAAATCCGATCGTTGAACCTATATTTTAACGAACCTGAAGAAATGTAACGGTTCCGGCCAGCGCGGTCAACCTGCCTGTTCATCACAAAGTAGGGGTTTGTTTTGTACTCGTCCGAATTCCAACGTGTTTCCGTTCCGGTCACAGCGTCATATCCCGGAGAAAGGGTCTCCTGCTTCAAACTTGTTGCGAGTGCGGCAATGCCGTAATTCGCATTTAGGGGAGCATCGCTTAAATAGCTTTTGTTTTTGTTGTTCTCGTAAATATAATTGCCGTTAATGCTCAATACCAGGTTATCAGTAATGTCGTAAGCCCCATAAAAATTAACAGTTTTTCTATTTAAGTGGCCATTTTTAAGCACTGAACTATAATCGAGGTTTGAAGCCGATATGCGGTAAATATTTTTATGGCTTCCTCCAACTAATGATAAAGTGTTTGTAAATGAAGGGGCTGTTCTGTAAAAAGTTTGGATATTGTTTTTTACCGCCTCATATGGCCTCAATTTACCATCAAATTGTATGTATGGCACTCCGTCAAGCGGTTCCCCCCAACTCAATATACCTGAAGATATGGCATTAAAAATATTATCGGGGCGCTTGTTTTGCGATCCCTGGCCATAAACGTATTGAAAATCCGTGTTGTTTATACTTTTGTCAAATGATAGGTTGGTGTTGTACTCTATAGACAGGCGTTCGGTCTCTTTACCACTTTTAAGGTTAATCAGGATGACCCCATTGGCTGCCCTTGCACCATAAAGTGCAGATGCTGCCGAGCCCTTAAGTACAGTAATGGTTTCAATATCGTCAGGATTAATGTTACTAATGCCGTCCCCATAATCAACACCGCCATATTCAATTACATTCCCACGAACCGTATTATCGATCGGTACACCATTGATCACAAACAATGGTGAGGAGGCACTCATGCTTGCTGCCCCCCTTAATAAAATACGTGCGGATGATCCAGGGCCACCATTTATTCCACTAATATTTAAACCGGAAACCCTTCCCTGTAGTGTTAAGGCCATATTAGACACTCTGTCCTTGCTGAGGGAAGCCCCAGAAATGGTCGACACAGAATAGCCTAACTTTCTATTGTCTTTTTTTATGCCCAGCGCAGTAACGACCACCTCATCCAAAATTTTAACAGTATCTGTCTTCGGTTCATCAGGGCTAAGCGCTTTGATCACAATTAGCTGATTGGGAAATAAGGAGTAAGTATATCCGGTACCTTTAAGCAGCTGCTGCAGCACCTTGACCGCCTCTTTGTTTTTAACATTAATTGTTATTTTTTTTGAAGGGATCTTTAATTCACTGAAGACAAAATGGTAATTCGTTTGGGCTTGTATGGCATTGATCACCCTTTCAAAATTTTCAGATTTGAATGCTAAGGTAACCCTGGTTTGTGTGTAGGCATTAAGGGTAATAAAAAAAGGCATCAAGATGAGCAATCTCTTTACCAACTTCATAAATACAGGGCTGAGTTTGTAGAATGTTATTTGTAAATATAAACAATTTCCCGTTCAACCTTGTAGCTGAAAGCTTCGATCATTTTCAATGCATCGAGTGCTTGTGTAATGTTTTCATTAGTAAATTGACCTGTATACCTGAAAGCTTTCAATTCCTCATTTTTGAAAATGATCTTTACCCCGTACCACCTTTCCATAAGTTTAGAAAGAGTGGAAAAACTATAATTTTTAAACAAAAGCTTATTGTTTGTCCAGGAGGTTTCCAGAATAGCATTGGCATCGCCAGGTGTATAATAAGTTAATTTGCTGATGACTGGTGTTTTGCCAGTACCGGTGATTGTAAATTTCTCGTTCGGCCTAATGATTACAGCCTTAGCATCCCGTTTTTTTAAAGTTACCTCAATAAGCCCCCTGATCAGGGTTGCTTCAGTTTCAGCATCGTCTTTATAGGCTTTAACATCAAATGCCGTACCCAGTACTTTTACGGCAATTTTATCAGTATGTACGACAAATGGGTGCTGCGGATCCTTTTTTACGTCAAAGAATGCTTCTCCAGATAAATAAACCTCCCTGGTACCGCCTTTAAAATGTACCGGGTATTTTAATTGACTTGCGGCATTTAGTAAAACGGTACTGCCATCCGAAAGGGTAATGCTTGTTCTTTCAGCAGCAGCTGTATGGAAGGATTTCAAGTTAAGTAATGGTGAATGCTCCGAAACCCCCCGATTGAAATACAACTGAAAAAATGTTGATGCCCCTACGAGCAGAACAAATACTGCAGCAATCTGATACCAGCTTCTAACACTACGTTTTCTAGCCCGCAGGGGCGTAGATACTGCCGGGGCTGCCCCAGGAATGATGAGCTGTTTTTTTATGTTTTGAAATACGGCGTCAATATTTTTATCCGGACGCTCAGGCTGCTCAAAATAATCAGCTATAGATTCATATTCCTGCCGATAATTTTCATTATTGGCAACAAGAAAGTTTAGTTCATCAAGTTCAGCCGATGAAATTTCACCAGCGAGCCGCTTCCCTAACAATTCCGTAAATCTCTGATCGTCCATCTCTATACTATGCTTACTATTATATGTTCCTTTAATTATTAAAAATGCCTACAATGTGCTGAAAAAAGTTATTAAACTTACCAAAATAAGTAAATCTATCATATTGTCGCCAGTTTCGTTGTCCGGTGGGCGTGGTGGTTGATGCAGTTTAAGTGTGACCCTAAGTTTCGCAATCGCCCTGAACAGCTGTGTTTGCACTGTCCTTGGCGATATTTCTAAAATGTCTGCCACCTCTTTATATTTCATGCCGCTTTCCTTAATCAGTCTGAACACCATTTTCGCTTGTGGCGGCAAGGTTTCAATAGCCAGATCAAGTATTTTGTGCAGCTCCTTTTGCTCAAGGCTGCTTTGAGGATCATTATGGTTTACAAAATGATGTTCATTTGATGCATCAAGCTCAATGAGTTCTGTACCTCCGTGCTTTTTAATGTATTTTAAGGACTGGTTCCTTGTTGCAATGAAAAGGTAACTTTCGGGGCTAAGAACATGTAGGTTTGATTTTCTGTTTTCCCAGCATTTGATAAAAACTTCCGATACAATGTCTTCCGCGGCTTCTTTATTTTGATGTAAGTAATTGGCAGAAAACCTAAGCAATTTTGTATATAGATAATAATATAAATCCTCAAAGGATTTGATGTCATCATCCACACAAATTTTTGTCCATAAAAGAATCAGATCTGGTTTCGTTGCTTTCAATTACTGGTTGGCTTGATAAAGTTTACAATGTAAGCATTATTGCAAATTCAGGCCAAATGTAGGGCAACTAAAAAAAAATATGAAAAAAAAGAGATTCCCTGTAGGCAATTTGAGTGCCGCGGAGGGTCTCTACTATTGATAAGCGTTTAACATCCCTTTAGCTAAGCTAAATCAGTTAAACACGATTATAATTAACCGAATATAAATTAATAGTTCATCTACAATGAGTATGAAAAAAACATTACAATGCACATGTTTGTTGCTCGGCGCTACTGTAACTTTTGCCAATACAGGCATGGCTAAGTCAGCAAATAGCTTCATGCGCCCTTCAGTGGCAATTACAGCAGAAATTAACCAGGAAATTATCCGGGGAACAGTAAAAGACAACACAGGTACATCTCTGATTGGGGTAACTGTTGTGATCAAAGGGACAAAAGTAGGAACGCAGACCGATGTGAACGGGCAGTTTTCCCTGAACGCTAAACAGGGGGACATTCTTGTATTTAGCTTCATCGGCTATTTAAATCAGGAAATTACTGTAGGTACCAGTAAAACGGTTAATGTAAGTTTAGCCGTTGATAACCACCAGTTAAATGAGGTTGTCGTAACAGCTTTGGGTATTAAAAAAGCAACTAAATCATTGACGTATAATGTTCAGACATTGAATAGTAATGCGGTAAATGATGTTAAAGACCCGAGTTTTGTAAACAGTCTGACCGGTAAGGTGGCAGGTTTAACCTTAACCCATTCATCTGCTCCTGGCGGATCAACAAAAGCCATTCTTCGTGGAAACAAATCCATCAATGGTAACAACAATGCTTTATATGTAGTAGATGGTGTTCCATTGCCCAACTTATCGAGCTCTAATATTTCGGATGGCTTTAACATCACTGACAATGGCGATGGGATCTCCAATCTGAATCCTGATGATATAGAGGAAGTAAGTGTGCTGAGTGGTGCATCTGCTGCTGCTTTATATGGCGGTCAGGCCGCAAATGGTGCCATATTAATCACTACAAAAAAAGGCAAGTCAGGTAGGGCGTCCGTAAATTTTAATTCCAGCGTAACTTTCGATAATCCATTGATTATGCCAAAGATACAAACCGTTTATGGTGCTACAGATCGTGCTAAACCTGATGATCCACTTCCTTTTAACGGTTGGAACTTAACAAAAGCAGCCTCGCCAAGTGGTTATGATCCTAAAGATTTTTTTGATACCGGTAAAACCTATACAAATGCCTTATCAATATCTGGTGGAACAGAAAAAAACCAATCCTACTTTTCTGCCGCGGCAACCAATGCGAATGGTATTATTCCCAATAATAAGTTAGACCGGTATAATTTCTCTTTCAAAAATACTACTTTGTTTTTCAATGATAAGCTGAAGTTAGATGCCGCTGTAGATTACACCTACCAAAAAGCACTAAATATGCCAGGGCAGGGAACCTATTTTAACCCATTGACCGGGATTTATCTGTTCCCTAGTGCTTCGGTTGACTTTAACCAGTATAAAAATTACGAAACATTTGATCCTGTCAGAAAAATCAATGTTCAAAACTGGCCACAAGCTTATTTCATCAATGACCTTGCCTTGCAGAACCCATATTGGGTAGTGAATAGAAACCTGTTTGAAAATCAACGAAACAGGGTACTCGCTTCCGTAACCGCAAAATATGATTTTACCAGCTACCTAAATTTGCAGGGTAGGATGAAAATAGACAGAACTACAGACTTTAATACACAAAAATTATATGCAAGTACGGCGCAGCTATTGACAAAGGATAGCAATAACGGTGCTTATAAGGAAATCAATGATTTAAACAATCAAACCTATGCCGATTTATTGTTAAACTTTAGCAAAACCTTTAACGACTTTAGTTTGAACGCCACATTAGGAACAAGTATTTTAAACACCAGCCAAAGAACAACAAGTATTGGCGGAGGTTTAGATCCTTTTAAAGTACCTAACTTTTTTAGTTTGTATAACCTGGCTTTAAACAAAATTGAATTAAACCCTACACCAGCTGGATACGAAAGCCGTCCTTACTATAGAAACCAAAACCAGGCGGTATTTTTAACGGCAACACTGGGCTACAAAAATTATTTGTTTTTAGATGTGACCGGCCGTAACGACTGGAATTCTTCCTTGCCACAACCGTCATTCTTTTACCCTTCTGTTGGTTTAAGTGCTGTAGTTAGCGAAATGGTAAAATTACCTGAAGCAATTTCATTTGCTAAGTTAAGGTTATCGTATGCTGAAGTAGGTAATGCAGTTCCACCTCAATTCGCTTATGCCGGCAATCCATCCTATCCAATATCAACAGGAGGTATAACGCTTAGTAACGGACTATCTTTGGGCAATGATTTAAAACCGGAAAAAACGAAATCTTTTGAAGTTGGTGCCGACTTAAAATTCATGGCCAACAAGTTAAATTTAACAGCAACTTATTACAGGACAAACACTTTTAACCAGTTTTTCCGTGTGCCTGCTGCTCCATCTAGTGGATACACTTATTATGACTTTAATGCTGGTCAGGTTAGAAACCAGGGTATGGAAGCATCTCTAAGCTATAATGCTAATTTTGACGAATTTAGATGGACACCGACGGTTAATTTCTCATTTAACCGCAACAAGGTTGTTTCCTTATTGCATACTACAGATCCAAAAACCGGGGCGCCAATTGATGTTTCAGATCTGAATTTAACTGGAAGTTCGTCGGCAACCTCGTCCGGCACCTATGTGCATGAGGGCGGTGCTTATGGCGACATCAGAATAAATGATTTTGTTCGGGATGCAAGTGGTAATATCGTTTTAGATGCCAGTGGCTTACCTCAGTTTTCGGATAATTTTATCATAGCTGGTAATACCAACCCAAAATATCAGATGAGTTTTAACAATGGTTTTAACTACAAAAATTTTAGCTTAAACTTTTTAGTTGACGGTCGTTTTGGTGGTAATGTCATTTCTTATACCGAGATGACTTTGGATAAATACGGTATGTCGCAGAGAACAGCTGATAACCGCGATGCCAATACCCAAAAATACTATTCGAGAATTGCGGGCGAACAATCAAAACTATCTCCGTCTTACATCTATAGCGCTACGAATATCCGCTTACGCGAGTTAGCGTTTGGTTATACCATTCCGGGTAAAGTTTTCGATAATAAAATTCAAAATGTTAAGCTGTCGGTAATTGGACGAAACTTATGGATGATTTACAATAAAGCACCTTTCGATCCTGAAGTGGTTACACTGACAGGAAATGGTTTTCAGGGCGCCGATAATTTTTCTGTGCCAAGTCTGCGCAGCATAGGTTTCAGTTTAAAAATTACTTTGTAAAATATAATATTAGATGAATATGAAATACTTAAATAAAACCAATAAGCTATGTGCGGTTTTCGCCATCATGCTTACAACATTATTTAGTGCTTGTACAAAAGATTTTGATAAGTATAATACCAATCCAAATGCATTAACTGATGCCGATTTGGTAAAAGATAACATAGGTGCCTCTGCATTTATTCCTACCATGCAGGTCAACGTTTTTTACAATTTGTTAGATCAGAACTATATCTACCAAATCCAGCAAAACTTAAATGCCGATGCATTTTCCGGCTATTTTTCCCCTGTTGGGTTTACGGGTAACTATAATGCGAACTATGCTTTAAATTCGGGTTGGAACCTTTGGCCTTTCAAGGTTGGCTATAGTGGCATTATGGCCAATTGGAAAGCATTAACAAGCCGGGCAGCAAACTTGCCGCAAGTGCTGGCAGTAGCGAATATTTTGAAAGTAGAAGGTATGCACCGCGTTACTGATGTTTATGGACCAATACCCTATACAAAGTTTGGTGCCAATGCATTAAGTACACCATACGATGATCAGCAAGCGGTATATAATGCGTTTTTTAAAGAGTTGGATGATGCTATAAAATCACTGACCGACTTTGTTGCAAAAAATCCCAACGATGTTTCTTTAACTAAATTTGATTTGGTATACAATGGTGATTTAAAACAATGGATAAAATTCGCGAATTCGCTAAAATTGCGATTGGCGATGCGCATTTCCTATGTAAATCCAGGCCTGGCCAGAACGAAGGTAGATGAGGTTGCCACTGTAATGGTTGATGGTAAAATGGCACTGCTGACAGACAATTTAGATAATGCCCTGGTTATTGGAGGTAAGGGTGTTACCACGTCTAATGGTTTATACGTTTGTGATGTGGCCTACAAAAATTCCCGTATGAATGCTTCCGCCGAATCTATTTTAAAAGGTTACAAGGATGACCGGATTACAAAATTCTTTCAAGCTCCTGCTGCTGCGGCACTGCCTACAGAACGTGCAGGTGTTAGAAATGGTACCGGCGGAGATTTTGTAACAAAAACATCTTCGGTAAATTTGAAAGAAAACAGTCCTGTACAATATATGTGCGCTGCCGAAATTTCATTTTTACGTGCGGAGGCGGCTTTGAGAGGTTGGACGAGTGTGACAGGAGGGATGACCATAAAACAATTGTACGAACAAGGGATCAGGTTATCGTTTGCACAATATAATGCGGCTAACGTTGATACTTATATCAATGACAATACAAGTACACAGGCACCCTATGTTAATCCTTTGGGTAATTCGGAAGGTAATGTGCCTGCGGGTTCGCCGTTGTTAAGCAGCACAACAATAAAATGGGACGATGCTGCATCTAACCAGGTGAAAATGGAAAGAATTATCACTCAAAAATGGATTGCTGTTTTTCCGGACGGACAAGAAGCCTGGTCTGAGTTTAGACGTACCGGCTATCCAAAATTATTCCCGGTAACTACAAATAATAGTGGGGGTACTATTAATACAGATATACAAATAAGAAGATTGCCATTTTCTGCTGACGAATACAAAAGCAATGGAGCGGAAGTTCAGAAGGCCATTCAATTGTTAAGTGTACCTGCTGACAATGGTGGTACGAGACTTTGGTGGGATATCCCGAACAAAAATTTATAACCACATTAAAATCAATACATATAACATCAATACATAAAAATAAGCGGTTCAAAAGACCGCTTATTTTATTTTTGGAAGGTCTGTAGATGTTAATGACGTCCTTACCTCAACAATAAAGTTATCGTGACTGTTGCAAAAACGTTTGCAAACAAAGATATTGTACCTGTATACTTACTCAATTTATAAATGGAAAAAAAAGGTACTAAAGGTATGCTTACAGGTAAAGGCCTGCTCACATTCGGTTTAATGATGTCTTCTTTTTTTGTATTCGCACAAAGCAATGTAAAACAAGATTGGCTTTTAAATTCATCTGCTTACAAGGCGACAGTATCAGAAAGTAAGAAAGAAATTACGCTGAATAACGGACTCCTCAAAAGACGGTTCAGGATCAGTCCCGATGTCGCTTGTGTAGATTATATCAACCTCATCAACGGACAGCAATTACTTAGGGCGGTAAAGCCCGAAGGCCGCCTCATAATTGATGGTAAAAACTATAATATCGGAGGCTTGTTTGGGCAGAAGGAAAATGCTTACCTGCTGGATACCTGGCTGGATGGTTTTAAGGCCGGGGATAGCAGTTTTCATTATATCTCCCATCAAATTACAGAGCTAAAACCTTTTCTGAACTGGAAAACCAGTATGTGGGCAGCAAACAAGGTACAAGCAAGTGGAAAGGTAGTTTCTTTTCTTTATCGGTCTGACTTACCTGCTGTAAAGAATATAGAAGTGACGGTAAATTATGCGCTGTATGATCATCTGCCATTGATCACAAAATGGCTGGAGATTAAAAATAAATCAGGAAAACCTATTCAGCTTGATCAGGTAGTAAATGAAATTTTAGCGGTGGTGGAAGAGGAAAGCTCCGTTGTTGGCGCATCGGAAACGGAGGAAAAACCGGCCGGGATTTATGCCGGATATGCGGTAAAAAAAACCGCAAAAGGAATGAAGGTGCCGCAGGGCATTTATTTGGAAAGCAACTTTGCTTTTAATAACGCTATGCGGTACCCGATCAGTGACCAAACTACACATTGGAAGGTGGATGAACAATATACCTCCCAGGTAAATTATAATTATGAAACCCCCTGCTTGCTTGAAGTACATCCGCGCCGGAATGTTGGGGTTACGCTAAAAGCCGGAGAAAATTTCCAATCGGTCAGGACCAACGAATTATTGATGGACAGCTATGACCGGGAGAGGAGAGGTCTGGCCATCCGAAAAATGTACCGCACAATTACGCCCTGGGTAACTGCAAACCCTATCTTTATGCACCTGGTGAGCAAAAATGATGCACAGGTACATACGGCAATTGATCAATGTGCGGCTACAGGATATGAAGCATTGATCCTGAGTTTTGGCAGTCATTGCAATATGGAAGATACCACAGCTGCCAATATCAGCAAATGGAAAGCCCTTGCAGACTATGCCCATAGTAAAAATGTATATATAGGGAGCTATTCTTTGTTTAGTTCCAGAAAAATTAGTGATGCGGATGATGTGGTCGATCCCAAAACCGGGAAACCAGGAGGTGCTTTTTTTGGTAATGCGCCTTGTTTGGGAAGTAACTGGGGACTGGGCTATTTGCAAAAGCTGAAAACTTTTATGACCCGTACAGGCTTTGATATTTTTGAAAATGATGGCCCTTATCCTGGAGATGTTTGCGCCTCTGTTACCCATCCAGGGCATACTGGCCTGGAAGACTCCCAATGGAAACAAATGGAACTTCAAAAAAGCCTTTACCATTGGTGTAATGAGAATGGCATTTATGTAAATGCACCCGATTGGTATTTTATGGATGGCATCAATAAAATAGGAATAGGATATAGGGAAGTAAATTTTTCGTTGTCCCGCGAACAACAGATGATCCTGAACCGACAGAATATTTTTGACGGTACCTGGGACCAAACACCATCTATGGGCTGGGGATTTGTTCCACTTACCAAATACCAGGGAGGAGGACCTGAGGCCGTGTTAGAGCCGCTGTCCCAGCACCTGAAAGATTATGAACAGCTGATGATGCAGTATTATGGGGCAGGGGTGCAGGCCTGTTATCGCGGACCAAGATTATATGATACAGATCAAACCAAACAAACGGTAATCAAAGTGATCGACTGGTATAAAAAGAACCGTGACATACTGAATTCAGATGTGATCCATTTGCGAAGGGCTGATGGCCGGGATTGGGACGGCATACTCCATGTAAATCCAAAATTAAAGACAAAGGGATTAATGATGGTTTATAATCCTTTGAAGGAGAAAATCACCAGAACGATAAAAATCCCATTATACTATACAGGGCTCACTTCATCGGCAATGTTGAAGGAAAAAGACAAAGCGCCGAAAAAATACAGCTTAAATAGAAATTATGAAATTGAATATACCTGTACTTTAGCCCCAGAGAGCTATACATGGGTTCAAATTGATAGCGGTACCTAAGGTAATATACTTCTTATCCTACATCAATGATCAGGCCTTTAATAGGGGGTACATTTGTATACTTAAAAAAGGAGAAACAAAATGAAAAAGTTAATTGAAAAAGTCGTGACAAATTCTGGTCGTCCGCATATGGTTGGCGATGGTTTCAGGGTATTTAATTATATCCCGGGAGCAGGTATCCCTCAGGAGAGAATAAGTCCGTTTTTACTATTTGACTTTAATCCTGAATATGATTTCGGCCCGTCTGCCCATCTCAGAGGTGTAGGTGTTCACCCGCATAAAGGTTTTGAGACTGTTACTATTGCTTACAAAGGTAGTGTTGCCCATCATGATAGTACAGGTAGTCACGGCGTGATCAATGCCGGTGATGTACAGTGGATGACTGCGGGTAATGGTATTTTGCATAAAGAATATCATGAAGAAGCATTCTCTAAAAAAGGTGGGCCTTTTGAAATGGTACAGTTGTGGGTTAACCTTCCGAAAAAGGATAAATCTACCACTCCTCATTACCAGGAATTAACTGCGGCCGGAATGGGTAAAATAGAATTGCCTGAAAACGGAGGTGTAGTGAACGTAATTGCAGGAAACTTTAACGGTGTTGCAGGACCTGCAGAGACTTATAGTCCTGTTAATTTGTTCGACATCAAATTGAATGAAGGCGCTGAGGTGACTACAACGATCCAGGCCGGGCATAATACTGCTTTATTGGTCGTAAATGGTAGCGTGGAGGTAAATGGAGAAACCGCAGGAGAACATAACTTTGTACTTTTCGCGAATGAAGGCGAAGAGATCTACATTAAAGCCAACCAGAAAAGTGTTGTGCTGGTATTGAGTGGTGAGCCGCTTAATGAGCCGATTGTGAGCTACGGGCCATTTGTAATGAATACCGAAGAAGAAATCAATCAGGCAATTGTAGATTTTAACCTGGGTAAATTCGGTGTGCTGGCTGATTAATCAGTAGGCCGGCCGATTAATTATAAGAAAATTAATAATTGAAAGCAGGGAGGTCTAAATCTTCCCTGCTTTCTTGTTTACCGCAATTTATTTCAGATAATATTTCGTTATTTGCGGTAGGGACGTTAAAATCAAATCACCACAGGTAATAAATGGCCATCATATCTCCTCCAAATGAAAACGAGTTACTTTACAGGTTAACCACCGGAGATCAGCGTGCTTTTACTGAATTATTTGATGCTTACTATAAACCATTGGGTGAGTATGTTTTTAAGCTAACAGAATCTTTACCTGTTACTGAAGAGATTGTCCAGGATGTTTTCATTAAAATCTGGATTAAGAGAGAAACGATTGTCGAATTAAAGAGCTTTAAGAACTATCTTTTCATACTGTGCCGGAACCAAACCTTTGATGCCCTTCGCAAAAAAGCAAAAGAGCATGTCTTTCAACAAAAGCTAGAACATTTTCTAAAAGAAGAATCAGCATTAGAAGGACTCGGAAATCCTATTGATGAATACCGGGAATGGATTGATCAGGCCGTTGCTAAGTTGCCACCACAACAACAAAAGGTTTATATCTTAAGTCGCTATGAGCGTTTAAAACATGAAGAAATTGCCGCAAAATTACAACTCTCTACGGAGACCGTAAAAAAGCATATCCAGCATGCTGTTCGTTTCATACAGACCGATTTGCGGTCGAGGGTAGATGCCACAATCCTGTTTGTGTTAATGACCCAGTTATTTTAATTTCATTTTTTTTCAATTCCCATTACCCCCTTTTTTTCCTTCCTGCGTCTTTAGGGATGTAAGCGGCTTGATGAGCATGTTTATTTAAAAAGGAGTTATGCAGGAAACAAGGTTAGCTTATTTATTTAACAGGTATTTTGATAAGACTGCCAGTGCAGCCGAAAGGGACGAATTCCTTGCGCTTGTTGACCAGGAGGAGGTTGAACAGGAGATCCGGAGATTAATGGAGGAAAGCTACCAGGGTTTTCAACCAATGCAACAACCATTTGCTGAGGGCGACAGGGAAAAAATGCTGAGCGCAATAGTAAAGGGGCAAGTTGAAGAAGGTAAGGTTATCCCGTTGAAAAGTAAAAGGCTTTGGCCCCGCATTGCATCAGTGGCGGCAATTTTACTGGTAGTGGGCATTGGCTTCTATTTTTATAATCCATCTTCTTCGTCTGATGACCAATCACTGGCCTTAGCTGATCAGCATATTAAACCCGGAAAAAATACAGCAACCTTAACGCTGGCCGATGGTCGTAAAATAGTGCTGTCTGATGCTGTTAACGGGGAACTTGCAAAAGAGGGTGGCGTAAGCATTCAAAAAACAAAAGACGGAAAAGTAATTTATACCGTAGAGGGGAAATCTGAGGAGCAAGCAAATGCAGAAAGGGCTTTACGTTTAAATACCATAACCACGGCGGCAGGAGAACAATACCAGGTTATATTGCCCGATGGCACCTTAGTGTGGTTAAACGCATCCTCATCATTAAAATATCCCTCTACATTTTCAGGTAATGAGCGCAAAGTCGAGTTAGATGGGGAAGGTTATTTTGAAGTAACTAAAGTGAAGGATCATAGGATGCCTTTCATTGTAGTGGGCAACAGACAGCGCGTAGAAGTTTTAGGAACACATTTTAACATGAACAGTTACGCAGATGAAAATGCCACGAAAACGACTTTATTGGAAGGTTCGGTCAGCGTATCTGCTTCAAACACTTCATCTATTTTAAAACCTGGTCAGCAAGCTATCTCGGTTAATGGAAAAACCAGGGTGGTACAAGTGCAGACCGAAGATGTTGTGGCCTGGAAAAACGGATACTTCATGTTCAATAACGAATCTTTAGAAGATGTGATGCGTAAAGTAGCCCGCTGGTATGACGTACAGGTAGAATATAAAAATGTATCGAACAGAAAAATCACCTTCTTCGGAACCGTAAGCCGCTTTAGTAACATCTCGCAGGTATTGCGTACGCTTGAACATACCGGAGAGGTAAAGTTTGATATAGAGGGCAGGCGTATCATCGTGATCGAAAAATAATAGAAATTCAACTAGTTAACCAATCAATTAACCAAACTAACCAACATGGCGTATCAAAAAAAAGAAACCTAAGCATTTTGTTAAGGCTTTTCGGAATAGAAAAGGAGTGCTGGACACACCCCTTCTCCGTATCTGTTAAGCTTACCGCCGATCAGATCGACAGGAAATATTGAGCGAACAATTATTCAGGATTAACAAGACAATCAAACTTAGGCAATATTGCGCAACAAAGCAATATTGACGGTCTCTTATCATGCCGCTAAGTCTTGTCATAATACAATGATAGAATGTATCAGAGTTTTACTAAAACGGTATGCAGACCTCCGGGCTACATACCAAAATGCTTATTTTTTATTTATGCTGCCTGGAGCAACATGAATGAAACAGATAAAAGAAAATGGATCATGCGAATTAATCTGACCACAATCTTCTTAATATTTACACTCATGCAGGTTAGCGCCGCATCGTTCGGGCAGCGTGTAACCTTCAAAAAACAAAATGCTACGCTCGAAAATATCATCCGTGAGATTAGAAAGCAAACCAATTACGATGTATTGATTCCTACTGCAAGGATCAGCACTGCTGTTAAGATCAACGCAGACTTCAACAATGCAACCCTGGACGAGGTGATGACTAAAGTATTGGAAGGCCGCAATCTTAGCTATACTATGGAAGCCAATATGATCATCGTAAAACCGAAAGAAAAGTCGGTAGTGGATAAGGTGATGGATTATTTTGTTGCTATTGAGATCAAAGGTAAGGTGACTGACGAAGACGGGAACCCTATCCCAGGTGCTTCGGTAAGGGTTAAAGGTGCAGCTACCCGCGCTGCAGTAACCAATAGTAACGGTGAATTTAAGATCACGGTGAAAGACTATCAGGATATTATCCTGGTTTCTTATGTTGGTTATAATACCAGGGAAGTGAAGCTAAAAGAAGGACAGACCACTGTAAATGTCAGGTTGGAAATGTCTGAAAATAAAATGAAAGATGTAGTCATTACCGGTATTTCTGAACGTAAGAAAGAAATTTATACAGGTAGTTCAACTACTTTTTCTGGTAAAGACCTGATGAAATTGAGTTCAAGTAATATTTTGCAGGGACTTGGTTTATTGGATCCTTCGTTCCGGATTATTGACAATAACCTGGCGGGATCTGATCCAAATGCAATGCCTAATATCGAGATCAGGGGAAGTAATACCCTTGCTGAGAATTATCCGCAGGGCGATCTTCGTAGTTCTTTTTATGGTAACCCTAATCTGCCTCTTTTTATTCTGGATGGTTTTGAAACTTCACTGGAAAGGATAATTGACCTGGATATGAACCGTATCGAATCTTTAACCTTATTAAAGGATGGTTCTGCAGCTGCCATTTACGGTACACGTTCTGCAAATGGGGTGGTGGTAATCGTTACGAAATCTCCTGCAGCTGGTAAACTCAGGGCAACATATGCCCTAAGTAGCAATCTGGTAATTCCGGATTTGAGGGATTACAGGATGTTGGATGCCTCACGATTGTTGGAGTTGGAACAGAAAACGGGTCTTTATAGCTCTACTGTCATGGGCGAACATATCAATAGACAAGATTTGTATAACGACAGATTGGGGATGGTAAAAAGTGGAGTAAATTCATATTGGTTATCTCAACCTTTAAAAACGGCATTGGAGCAACGTCATTCCCTTAATTTAGATGGAGGCGATCAAACGTTTAAATATAGTATTGGTTTTGGTGCTGCAGGAAATCCAGGCGTAATGAAAGGCTCTTCCAGAAATACCTACCAGGGGAATATGTTATTTCATTACAATACCGGTAAGTTTTTGTTTCGTAATGATTTGCAGATTACCAATACAAAAGGTACAAATAGTCCTTACGGTTCTTTTGAATCTTATGCAAATGCAAAGCCTTATTTCGCAATCCCTGCCAATAATGGTGCTGAATCTCCTTTCCTTTATGAAAATGTTTCTTCCGCCGGACAGCGTACTGCTTATGTAATCAATCCTTTGTATGATGCGCATCTCAATACACAAAGCGTAAGTCAATATACCGAGATAGTAAATAATTTTTCAGCTGAATGGAATGCGACCGGTAATTTAAGATTTAGGGCGACAGCTGGTTTTTCAAAACGTATGGCCGATGGAAAACAGTTTTTTCCTGCAGATCATTCACGTTATTTAAACGTGCTGCCTTCAATGGCTGACTATTCCTTAAGAGGTGATTTAAGTGTGTCTAATACAAAAAGCACAGGCTATGAGGGAACACTATATGCAATATACAGCAAAATGTTAGGACAAAAACATAGTTTGTACTTTCAGTCAGGGTTCAATATTAAAGAATCTGTCTCTAATGTCAGTCTTGTGGAGGCTCAGGGTTTCCCGAACCCAAAATTGGCAGACCTGGCATTTGCCAAGCAATACGCTAAAAACGCACGACCTGAAGGGTTGGATAATACAAGCCGTTTAGCCGGACTGCTCGCTGTTTTTAATTATGCTTATGACAGTAAGTACTTTGCTGATTTATCTTTTAAATTGGATGGATCGTCCCAGTTTGGTGCCAACGAGAAATTCGCACCAATTTGGTCTGCCGGATTGGGTTGGAATGCACATCGTGAAGAATTTATTAAAAATTTAGATGTGTTTAGTATGTTAAGACTTACCTCGGCTATTGCAGAGACCGCAAGTCAGAATTTTGCGCCGTACCAGGCAATGACCAAATACATATACCAAACCGATAAAATCTATGATGCTGACTTTGGTTCAGTAATACTTGGATTGGGTAATTCCAATTTAAAATGGCAGACAACCAGACAAAAAAAGGTGGCTTTGGATATGGGCTTGTTCAAATCCCGGGTAAGTATAAACGCGGAGTATTATTGGAAAAATACCTCTAACTTATTGCAAAATGTAACACTCGCACCGTCAACTGGTTTCTCAAGTTTTATGGATAATATCGGTGAGGTTAGAAACAATGGTTATGAAATCCGTGTAAACCTGGTGTTAATGCCTGGGGCAAAAGAGCAGCCGAGAGTAACTGTATGGGGAAACATTGGAGCTAATGAAAATAAGATTGTTAAAATCTCCGATGCGATGAAGCAACGTAATAAAACTATACTTGATGCGATGCAGTCTGTTTATGATATTGACAGATTGAGTACTATGCCGCCCAATATCTTTACTGAAGGTAGTTCCAGGTCGGCCATCTATGCCCTGCCTTCACTGGGTATCGACCCGGCAACCGGAAGGGAGATATTTGTTTACCGTGACGGAACGATTGGAAATGACTGGAGAGCTGCTGATCAGGTCGTGATTGCGGATGAACGCGCCCGTATTTCGGGAGGTTTTGGTGCGACATTCAATTATAAAGGATGGGATGCCGTAGTAGCTGGTAGTTACTCTAGGGGAGGATATGCTTATAACTTTACACTCAGGTCTAAAGTTGAAGATATTGATATAAGAAATAATAATGTGGACGAACGGGCTTATTATGATAAATGGGCGAATCCTGGTGATGAGGCAAAATACAGTGCACATTCTTTTGTTAATGGAAGCACAAGAGTCGGCTCGACTTCGCGTTTTGTACAAAAAAATAATTACCTCACTATTTCCGCCATTACACTTGGTTACAGCTTAAATCAAAATGAACTGATCAAGCGGCTTAAGATCCAGAATTTACGCTTTAGTGTAAGTATGAACGAGTTGGCGCGTTTCTCTACCATAGCCATAGAAAGGGGTACTCAATACCCCTTTGCACAGAGAATCTCATTTGGTGCTAATGTTACATTTTAATGTGCTGTAATTATGAAACTATATAATAAAATGAATTTGTTTAAAAAAGTATCGTTGTTAATGATGCTTGGAAGCGGACTTACCTTAACTGCGTGTAACAAATGGCTGGATGTACAGCCCAAAACTGAATTAAAACAGGAGGAATTATTTTATTCCGAAAGAGGCTTTTATGAAGCTATGACTGGTGCTTACGTAACAATGACCGATAATGCCGCCTATGGGCGGGAATTGACCATCGGTGTGCTTAGCGTGATGGCTTCAGATTATTCCGTAACAAGTTCTTCGCCCCAGGCGGTTGAATTTTTGAAATACGTGGAGGTGTTTGATTATGAAAGAAATCAGTTTAAACCGATCATCAATCAAATCTGGCTGAACCAATACAACACCATTGCGCAGGTAAATGCAATACTGGAAAATATTGATGCGAAGAAACATTTGTTTAAAGGAGATAACTATAGCCTGGTAAAAGGAGAGGCGTTAGCACTGCGGGCTTATATACATTTTGATCTTTTACGTTTGTTTGCACCCGCATATGCGGTTAAGGACGGGCTGAAATATATGCCCTATGTGACCCGTTACGGAGAGAAACCAACCAGTTTTTCTGACATTGAAACAATCGTTAATGCTGTATTAAAAGATTTGAATGAAGCGGAAGTATTGCTGAAAAATGATCCTGTCGGCGGTTTGGTGGGATCTGATAGGCAACTTAGGATGAATTTATATGCTGTTAAAGGTCTAAAAGCACGCATATATTTATATAAAGGCGATAAGCCACTTGCTTTAGCTACAGCAAAAGAAGTCATCGATGCAAAAAAAATCAGACTGATGGTAAGCGGGGCAAACATAAACCTGGACAGGACTTTTCATGCTGAGCATTTGTTCTCATTATTTAAAGAAAAACATGAAGCCGATGTTTTGTACTGGCTAACCGTTCAGGGAAGCGGTGCCGCAAATCCTACACCTTATTATTACACCATAGAAAGTAAAATTTCTGGTAACATCTTTGAAAACCAGCCGACAGACGTACGTTTCAAAATGCCGATGATGATGATGTATTTAGGTAATCTCACTCCACATAAGTATTTGTATCAAGATGTACCTTCATCAACACCCGGAATAAGGAGAAGCTATATTCCTTTAATGCGCATTTCCGAAATGTACTATATCGCAGCAGAAGCGGCGCCGGATGTGACAACTGCATTGCTCTACCTGAATCCGGTACTGTCTTCTCGAGGCCTGCCAGCTTTAGGTGCAACAGCGAATATTCAGACTGAAATTAGAAAAGAATATAGAAAAGAATTTTTTACCGAAGGGCAGACATTCTTTTACTACAAACGTTTGAACGCGGCACATATTGATGATAGCCCGGTTACGGTGATGAAACCCGAAATGTATGTGTTGCCACTACCGGAAGATGAAAAAATCTTCGGTGGCCGGTAAGTGATTTATCTTAAATAGAATAGAAATGAAAAATACATATTTAGCAGTAATTTTATTATTAGGCCTCCTTGCTTGTAAAAAAGAAGAGGTAAAATTTTACGATGGGGGAGACCGCGTACAATTTGCACGCCAGAGTACCAATACTACGGTTGCGTATGCCGAAAACCAGGATTATTCCTTTGCCGGAAAAGGGGCAAGAATGGCTGATACACTATATATACCTATAGATGTTACAGGAAGGGTAGCTGATTTTCAACGTGAGGCGAAGGTAGAATTGATCGTGGGAGAAACTACGGCGGTAGAAGGTACAGACTTTCAGTTTGGCAGGCACTGGATTCCAGAAAAACAATCTAAAGGCTTTGTGATGCTCATCCTTAAGAAAACACCTGAACTATCCACATTGGTAAAGACTGTCGCCTTTCGCATTGTTGCATCTGCGGATTTCAAACCTGGGATTGAAAAGCAATTAAAGAGCAGGGTAAACTTCTTTAATTTTATGGTTAAACCAACAAATTGGGATACCATGATCAGTCGTTATTTTGGGGCCTATTCAAAAGTAAAACATGAATTTGTACTATATCAGTTGGGATATCCGGAAATTAATCTTGCAGTTGGTGTTCCTGAAGATCCTTCAAAATATTTGTTCTCAGGTACAAAGTTTACACAATTCCAGAACAAACTCCGCTCCCTGTTAGCCGATTTGAATTCAGGAACACTAAAACCAGGCCCTAATGATCCTTTTACTTATCCGTTAAAGGATGAAAATGGATTAGCTATTGTTTTTCCTTAACCTTTTAATTTAAGAACATGAAATCATTGTTTTATCATATACTTTTCATCTTCCTGATGGGAGGATGTTTAACCTCCTGTTATAAGGATAAGGGAAATTATGACATCACGCCTATAGATGCTATAAAAATAGGTGGACCTGCCTATTCATCAGAAAACTATTCGCTTGAGCAATTTAAATTTTTACAAATTAAGCCGGAATTTACTTATACAGGAGATCCTGAGCAGCTGGAATTTACCTGGAAGTTGTTCCCCACCTCTGCAAAACCTGGCGACCCAAGTATAAAAGTTATTTCCAATGCAAAAGAACTGGATTATGAAATTAAGACACCTATCGGAGCTTATACTGTATTGCTGGAACTCAAAGATAAAGGGACTGGAGTTGTAAGGAGCAAAATGTTTGGCCTGAATGTAAGGTCGAGAGCAGCACAGGGATTCCTTGTTTTGCATACCAAAGCTAATGAGGAACAAGATATTGATGTGATTCTGGACAACACCAAAGCAGAGGTCGTTTCAGGTGTCTTCTCTACTAACAATACCTTTGCACTGAAAGAGGCCACAGAGTTAACCATGTTACAGTCGTTTACGAACCCTTCCGGCTTGCTATATGTATTCAGAAAGACTGGTGGTTATACCTTACTGCCTAGTTTTGGAATGCTTCAGGAAGCAAAAAACTGGTTCTTTGATCAGCCGGCACAATTTGCGCCAACAGCGATCTATCAGGATCTTTTTGGAATGAATACCTACCTGATTAACAACGGTAGTTTGCATTCTACAGTGACGAATAATCCTCCGGCATTATTTAGCTTCCGTGCTTCAGGCAATTATAAAGCCACCAAATCATTACTAATGGGGACAAGTGCATTTATTTACGATGATTTGAACCACCGCTTCCTGAGATTTAATAAAACTTCAGGAACGATGATCTCTTTTATTAAAAATGTGGAAGACGTATTTAATATAGAAAATATCGGTAATAAAAGCTGTGTACTTTTTGACCATAATATGCAGCCTGGTACTGCCCCATCTGCCGCAAATTACAATACACACAAACCTTTAGCTTACTGTAAGGATAATGAAACCGGGAAAATGTTTGTTTATAAATTTGGTTTTTTCAGGTCTCTTGCGATCTTTTGCGAAAGTGTGAAAGAAGTGACAGCTCCCGGTTTTGCAACGGCTACAGCCTATGTGAATGCTTCTAATAATCCGCTCACTTATTACGCTGCGGGAAACAAAATCTATACCTATGATTTTTCAAATGATATTGCTAAAGAGGTATATGCTTTTGCTGATGCAAATGTTTCAATAGATAGACTCATGACCAATGGCACACAACTATTAGCTGTCGCTAATAGTAAAACTGGTAATGCAGGTGCCGTTTATTTCTTTAAAGTGCAGGGAACAGGTGCCTTTGAAGGCAATACCCATTTTGCGAAATATGAAGGTTTTGGAAAAGTGCAGGATGTAGAATATAAGTTCAACTCTATAAATACAGGCGCGGGCTGGAAATAATCAGCATTACAATTCTCTCTGTTCACCGTACCCTGGATGTTTGCCTTCCAGGGGCGGTTTTACATTTAACGTAATAAAACATGAAATACATATATATGATGTTGATCCTTGCGGTCAGCTTAACAGCTCATGCCCAGGGAATTCAGTTTGAACGTGATTTATCCTGGAAGGACGTTCAGGCCAAAGCAAAAGCAACTGGTAAAGCTATTTTTGTCGATGCCTACACCACTTGGTGCGGCCCATGTAAGCAAATGGATAAGGACGTTTTTCCGGATAAGGAAGTGGGCGGTTTCTTTAACAAAAACTTTATCAGTTTTAAGTTGCAGATGGATAAAACACCAGCAGATGACCAATCGGTAAAAAACCGATATGAAGATGCACAATGGTTCGAAAAAACCTATCAGATCACTTCTTACCCATGTTATTTGTTTTTTGATGCGAGTGGAAAGCAAATCCATAAAGCAGGGGGCGGAGGTTTAAAACCAAAAGACTTTATCGCTATTGGTGAGGAAGCCCTGGATCCGGGAAAGCAAATGCTATCTTTTAAGAATAAATACAATCAGGGTGAAAGAGGTGCTGAGTTTATGAAAGCTTACGTTTATAAGCTGGCAGCCGCAAGAGACCCATTGCTGGAACAAACCGCAGATGAATTTTTGAAGTTGCAAAAAGATCCCTTCTCTACAGAAAGTGTGGGTATGATGATGTTTATGACTACTGGAAGCAGCAGTAAATATTTTGATTTACTGGTTAAGAATAAACCTAAACTGTATGCCGCAATTGGAAAGGCGAAAGCGGATACCTACCTCAAAAAGGTAATAGATGCCGAAATTATGACCAGAGGTTTAAAGAGTGAGGTGGATCCTCAAACGAAAAAGGTAAAACACAGTGTAGACGAAGCGGCATTGCTACAATACTTTTCCAGATTCTATCCTGCTGACACTTCAGCTTTCCTGGCCGCATTTCATACAGCGGGTATCTCTAAAATGTTGGACGGGCAACAGGCTTATTTAAAAGCTAAAACATTGCTAAATCATTCTGTAAAACCAGATATGCAGCAGGCAGCATTGTTGTCGATGATGATTGTACGTAATGGAAGTAACCAGGAAGATAACAAACTGGCATTGTCATTACTTTTCACTTTTCCTGAAACCGAAGATCATTTAATGAACCAAACGCGATGCAGGGTTTACAGCTACGCAGGACAGCCTCAAAAAGCATTAGAATATGCTGGAAAGGCTTTAGCGACCATGCGTAAAACCAGACCTGGTTATCCTGATATAACCGCACAGGAGTATCTAAATAAGGCTTTAATCGTAAATCCAACACCTAAAATCATCAGTAACTAATTATGTATTCAGAAAAATTTAAGATTATGCGGAGCTTCCTGATCATCTTATTGTTGCAATTCACAGCTTTTTCGGCGGTTAACGGTTGCGAGGAGCAAAGGATTGACATTAAAAACGAGTTACCACAGCAGATTAAAAGTCCGTTTAAATTTATTGGTGGACTGATGTTCGTAGAAGTCACAATAAATGGGGTTCAGGGACTTTTATTAGTAGATACAGGTAGTAATAGCTTTGTCTTGTTGAATGCCGGGTATTTTAAAACCACTGCAACAGGTCAGACAATGGCTGGCATGGGCGGATCAGTAGGGATGGAAGAGGTAAAAGTCGAATTATTAGAATGGCAGAACCTAAAATTAAGAGACCGCTCAATCCCGGCTGTCAAAATGAGTCAGCTGAATACAGGGACAGATCAAAAGGTATTGGGGTTAATCGGCAGCGCTTTCTTTAAATCGTATCAGTTAACTTTAAATTTTGCAACCAGAGAACTTAACCTGAACAAGACAGTGGGTGATTCGCCAATTGTAAAGGATATTGTCCCTATTATTAAACTTCCTTTTACTTTAATTAGTGATTTCCCTGTGGTAGAAGTAAGTATAGCGGGAAAAAACCATCGGTTTGTAATGGATACAGGGGCTACAGATAATCTTATTGATACTGGCTTTGAAAATGAAATCAGTGGAATCTGGAAACAGACCCAGGAAGTGAATATGACCGAAGGCAGTGGTAATGGTGCTGCCGTTAGAAGGGGGATATTGGAAAGAATGACAATCGGAGGATTAAACATGGATAAGATCCAGATGGGATTGCACACCATGCCTGCTTTTGACAAGGAAAAGGGAATTTCGGGTATTCTCGGCTTTCAGTTTCTAAAATATTTTTATGTAGACATTAATTATATTGATAAGACCATGAGGTTTTATGATATGGCAGTAGTGATGAAACAACAGCAGAAATAATTGACTAAAACCCAAATAAAAGACCGATGTTCTCTTGAACATCGGTCTTTTAATAAATTATATTTTAATGTTAATTTGCGTAGAGGGACTCTATCACAACTAATTTTACTAAAATCGGAGCTGTAGGTTTTGTTGCTGCTGCAGACTGATAGTCTGAACTTTGAATGTCAATTGCGAAACCACCATCATATAGCTCGTAACTATAACTTTGAGTATTAAAAGTGTAAGGAACCTGAATGTAGCTGGTACTAACCACTGGATGTGTTATATATACTAAAACTCCATCATCATCTACTGTAATTGGTTTTATAGCGTTAGTCCGTATATCAGCTGTGTAAGTAAAACCGTCTGAACTTCTTACCCATTCACTTGGCTGGATTGTAAAATTATAAGTCCTATTCGGATTTTCCTGGACAATATTGTCCTTCTTGCACGATACCAGGCCTAGCGTGGCCGTGCATAATAATAGTAATATAAGTTTTTTCATGTTGTGTGTGTTTTGCATTTCGTACAGCAAATCTATTGCCATAAAATTACAATTTTGATTTTACTTATCTTGTAATCGAAATGTTATACAGAATAATATTCTATAAAGTGGCTTTTGTCCGCTTAAACTGGGTTATCTACTTGCCGCATTATAAGGCAATCCGGATGCGAGATTGGTGACCGCATCTGCCATCCGCTGTATCCTGGTTTGCACGACCGGAGAATCCAGTAACCACCTGAAACATTCCTGTTGTTGATCCGCACTAAGCTTTTGAAAAGAAATCCATGCCGCAGGCTCATCTTTCAGACATTCGATAAAATCATCAGGAACAATTTCTGATATCATCTCGCCAGCTTCATACAATAAAATCCGTACATGATCACCCGCCTGCTTTCCAATCACTTTCCGTATTTCCGCTTTTACAGGAATAAATAACATGCCACTCATTGGCATCAAGGCAGTTTCTTTGATTTCGTAACTATCAATAAAACCATTTACCTTCCGTGTTCCAAAAGGTTTGTGCTTGTCTTTCTCTATTCCGGGCAGCCGGGCATAGGTCCAGCCACCTTTACCAGGGAATTTCTCGAGAAGGATATCCTCGTTGATCAATTGTAGCTTTTCCATACGATCTGTTCCTACGCGACTAATCTTTAAAAGGAGATTTAAAATTAATGAAATCTGTCCTGTTAAACCAAATATTCAAACAAAGTCTGGTCATTGTTCAGTTCAATAATTTCAAACTTAAACTCCTTCATCCTTGTGACCAATGAGTCATAATCAGCACGGTTTGCGAGTTCAATACCCACCAGTGCCGGGCCGTTTTCCTTATTCGTTTTTTTAATGAACTCAAAACGGGTAATGTCATCATGCGGACCCAATACATTGTTTACAAATAACTTCAATGCGCCCGGTCTTTGCGGAAAACGAACGATGAAATAATGTTTCAATCCTTCATACAGCAATGATTTCTCTTTGATCTCCTGCATGCGCTCAATGTCGTTGTTACCACCACTGATTACACAAACTACCTTTTTGCCCTTTATCTGGTCCCTGTAAGCATCTAGCACAGCAACAGATAAAGCACCCGCCGGTTCAACAACAATCGCATCCTCATTGTATAGTTTTAAGATCGTGGTACAAACTTTACCTTCAGCTACCAGCATTACATCATCCAGAACTTCTGTACAGATCTCATAAGTTAACTTTCCAACACATTTTACCGAAGCGCCATCAACAAAACGGTTGATTTCTGGTAAAGTAACCGGCCCACCATGTTCAAATGCTTTTAACATAGATGGCGCCCCTTCGGGTTCAACACCGGCAAGAAATATACCTGGCTTTTGTTGCTTTAAATAGTGTCCGACACCCGCTGAGAGGCCGCCACCACCAATTGGCATAATCACCACTTCAACATCCGGCAGATCTTCCAGAATTTCTACGCCAACAGTTCCCTGGCCTTCGATGATACTATAATTATCAAAAGGAGGGATGAAGGTCATGTTGTGTTCCTGCGTATAGGCTAACGCTTCTTTTAAGCAATCGTCAAAAGTATCACCAACCAAAACCAGCTCTACACTGCCATTGCCAAACATCTCTGTCTGTTTCACCTTTTGCTTTGGTGTAATCTCAGGCATAAATATCACGCCTTTGGTACCCAGTTTATCGCAGGAGAAAGCAACACCCTGAGCATGGTTGCCCGCACTGGCACAAACAATTCCCCTGCTCAGTTCATCAGGCGTTAACTGACTGATCATGTTATAAGCACCACGCAATTTATACGAACGTACAACTTGTAAGTCTTCACGCTTCAGGTAAATTTCGCAATCGTAAGCTTCAGATAATTTGGAGTTGTAGATGAGGGGGGTATGTTTTACAACATGTGCCAAGCGCTGCGACGCAGCTTTGGAGTCTAATTTAAGAATTGATTCAGTCATTTTTTATGAAAAATAGAACCGCCACCTGTTGACCAGATGACGGTTAATTGTATTCCCAAAAAGGAGTATACAAAGATAGTTATATGTTAGCAGCCAACCAATCGCCTACTTCGCTGGTTTTGTATGCTTTGTTTTTTCCAGATAAGTCTTCTGTAACAATACCATCTGCTAATGATTTGTTAACCACTGCTCTGATCAGTTCAGCTTCTTCTTTTAATCCAAAAGCATCTTCAAACATCATTGCGGCCGACAATACAGTAGCCAAAGGATTGGCAATGTCTTTACCTGCAGCTTGTGGATAAGAACCATGGATCGGCTCAAACAATGACGTATGAACACCAATTGATGCCGAAGGCATTAATCCCATCGAACCAGAGATTACAGATGCTTCATCCGTTAAAATATCACCGAACAGGTTTTCTGTAATCATTACATCGTATGAATTTGGCCATTGTACCAAACGCATCGCAACTGCATCTACAAATTCATAACTCACTGTAACCTCAGGATAGTCTTTTTCCATATCCTGTACAGTTTCTCTCCACAAACGTGAAGTTTCCAATACATTTGCCTTATCAACGCAGCAAAGTCTTTTGCTACGTGTCATTGCCATTTCAAAGCCTAATTTTGCCAGACGTTGTACCTCTGCCCTGGTGTATGTACAAGTATCAAAAGCAGTATTGCCATCGTCTTTTCTGCCTCTTTCACCGAAATAAATACCACCTGTTAATTCACGAAGAATGATCAGGTCTGTACCTTCAATACGCTCTCTTTTTAATGGAGAATTGTCAATTAACGAAGGGAAAGTAAAAGTAGGGCGTACATTTGCGAACAAGCCTAATTTCTGACGCATTTTCAACAAGCCTTGCTCAGGACGAACGGTAGCTTTAGGGTTATTGTCAAAACGTGGATCACCGATAGCACCAAACAGTACCGCATCAGCTGCCATACAAATTTCGTGGGTAGCATCCGGATAAGGTTCGCCAACAGCATCAATTGCTGCCGCACCGGTAATGCCTGCTGTCCATACAATCTCGTGGTTAAATTTCTTTGCTACCGCATTCGATACTTTTACAGCCTGGTCAATAACCTCCGGGCCAATTCCATCTCCTGCTAACAGAGCAATATTAAGTTTCATATATTTTGTAATTGTGGTTTAAAAATTGTTTTTAATAGTTTTTTGTGGCTAAGGTACAACCTTAAATGATGTTCAACATTTTTTGGGTTGCTTTAATCGCACAAACTGTCTGATCTGAATCCAAACCCCTTGTGATGAATATTTTCTGATCGGTTTCCCAGGTGATAATCGTTTCGCAAAGTGCATCAGAGTTACTACCCGGAGCAATCCTCACCGCATAGTCAACCAGCTTTGGCAGGCTCCTTTTTTTCTTGGCGTAAACATTGGTCAATGCATTCATAAAAGCATCAAACTGCCCGTCACCCTGTGCATTCTCCTCAAACTTCTCTCCATCAATTAACACCGAGATTGTTGCCGAGGGGCGAAGGCCCATTGAATTCATCAATACATAAGATTGTACAAGAACGCGTTCTTCATAAAGACTGCTATCCAAAACATCAGAAATGATATAAGGTAGGTCTTCCTTGGTTACCGTTTCTTTTTTGTCGCCCAGTTCAATAACCCTTTGGGTTACTTTCTTTAGATCGGCATCATTTAATTTTAAGCCCAGTTCCTGAAGGTTTTTCTCAATGTTGGCCTTGCCGGAAGTTTTTCCCAAAGCGTAACTGCGTTTTCTTCCGAAACGTTCAGGAAGCAGGTCGTTAAAATACAAGTTGTTTTTATTGTCACCATCCGCATGGATTCCTGCGGTCTGGGTAAACACATGGTCGCCCACAATAGGTTTATTGGAAGGGATCCTTACACCCGAAAATGTTTCTACCAGCTTACTTACCTTGTAAATGGAAGACTCCTTAATCTGTATTTCAACCTCAGGCGCAAAATCTTTGATAACCGCAACAGCACTGGCCATTGCCGCATTTCCAGCCCTTTCGCCCATACCGTTTACGGTTAAGTGCAAGCCGCTTATTCCTGCCTTTACGGCTTCCAGAACATTGGCAGTACCCAGGTCGTAATCATTATGCGCATGGAAATCAAAATGTATAGCCGGATATTTTGATTGCAGATCTGAGATAAACTTATAGGTTTCGCCCGGTGTTAAAACACCCAGCGTATCCGGAAGCAATATTCTTTTTACAGGTTGCGTCGATAGAAAATCCAGGAATTGAATCACATACTCCGGAGAGTTACGCATGCCATTGCTCCAGTCTTCCAGGTAAACATTGGTAGAAATACCCTTAGATGCGGCAAGATCGACCACATGTTTAATCTCTGCAAAATGCTGCTCAGGTGTTTTTTTAAGCTGATGTGTTAAATGGTTTAAAGAACCCTTGGTTAACAGGTTCTGAACTTTAACCCCGGCATCTAACATCCAGTCGATGGAAACACCATTGTCAACAAAAGACAACACTTCGATACGATCTGCGTATCCATTACTTTCCGCCCAGTTCAAAATTGACTTTACAGCCAGGAACTCTCCGTCAGATACACGTGCAGAGGCAATTTCAACCCGGTCAACATGGAGTTCTTCCAATAATAACTGGGTTATGGTTAACTTTTCTGAAATGGAAAAAGACACTCCCGATGTTTGTTCTCCATCGCGGAGTGTAGTGTCCATAATCTCTATTTTCCTTCTTTCCATGTATCGGGTCTTACTTTTTTTCTGTTAAAGCGGAAGCTGCTTAGCGAATTCTTCTATTTCCGGTTTGATGCTCTGTAAGTAATCGATGTCATCGAAACCGTTCAGCATATTGTCTTTTTTGTACGGACTGATCTCAAAAGTCTCCTTTTCACCAGTCGCCAGAATAGTAATGGTCTGCTCAGGTAAGTTTACTTCCAGTTCAGTGTTAGGGTCAGCGAAAATTGCTGTAAAAATCTTTTCAGAAAATTCCGGACTAACCTGAACAGGTAGTACACCGATGTTCAAACAGTTGTTCCTGAAAATGTCAGCAAAGAAGCTGGAAACCACACATCTGAACCCGTAGTCATAAACCGCCCATGCAGCATGCTCCCTTGATGATCCAGAACCGAAGTTTTTGCCACCAACAAGGATTTTACCACTATAAATAGGGTTGTTCAAAACGAAATCTGCTTTTGGTGTATTGTCACCATTGTATCTCCAGTCGCGGAAAAGATTGTCGCCAAACCCTACACGTTCCGTAGCTTTCAAAAAGCGGGCAGGGATCAATTGGTCGGTATCTACATTTTCAATAGGAAGCGGGACCGCGGTGCTTCTTAAGGTATTAAATTTATCGTAAGCCATTTTAAATCTTTAATAATTTGTGTTCAACAGTTTTTAACAGCAAGCGTTCAGCGCGCTAAACGGTTTCAGCCTCAACGTTCTCAATTAACGTTCTCGGGTCGGTAACTACACCAGTAACAGCAGCAGCAGCAGCAACAAGCGGACTAGCAAGCATGGTTCTTGAACCAGGACCTTGTCTGCCTTCAAAGTTTCTGTTTGAAGTACTTACTGCATATTTACCCGCAGGGATCTTGTCATCATTCATCGCTAAACAAGCAGAACAACCAGGCTGACGTAAAGTAAACCCAGCTTCAGTTAAAATGTCAAGTAAACCTTCTTCTTTAATCTGCGATTCTACAATATGAGAACCAGGAACCAACCAAACTGTAACATCATCAGCTTTATGTTTGCCTTTAACAATAGAGGTAAAGGCCCTGAAATCTTCGATACGACCGTTTGTACAGCTTCCCACAAATACGAAATCTACTTTTTTACCAATCATATGGTCACCTTCAGAGAAGCCCATATAGTTTAGTGATTTTGCATAAGTTTCAGCACCGCCCTCAGCATTGGCAGCATCAGGAATATCCTGAGAAATGCCCATACCCATTCCAGGGTTGGTACCATAAGTGATCATCGGCTCAATTGATGAACCATCGAAAGTTAATTCTTTATCAAAAACAGCGTCAGCATCAGTTTTTAACGTTTTGTAATAAGCCAGTGCTTTGTCCCATGCTTCGCCTTTAGGGCTAAACTCGCGACCTTTCACATAGTTGATGGTGGTTTCATCCGGAGCGATCATACCGCCGCGTGCACCCATTTCAATACTTAAATTACAAACCGTCATACGGCCTTCCATAGTCATGTTCTCAAAAACATCACCAGCATACTCTACAAAGTATCCGGTAGCACCCGAAGTACTTAACTTAGAGATGATGAACAAGGCAACGTCTTTTGGTGTAACACCTAAACCTAACTTGCCGTTCACATTGATCCGCATTTTCTTAGGCTTCGGCTGCATGATACACTGTGTAGAAAGCACCATTTCTACCTCAGAAGTACCGATACCAAAAGCGATGGCACCAAAAGCACCGTGGGTAGAAGTGTGTGAGTCACCGCAAACGATAGTAGCACCTGGTTGGGTAATACCATATTCAGGACCTACAACGTGTACAATACCATTTTTCTGGTGACCTAAACCCCAGTGACTGATACCATATTCATTAGAGTTAGACTCCAATGCCTTTAACTGGTTGGCAGAAAGTGGGTCCGCAACCGGCAAATGCTGGTTAATGGTTGGTGTATTGTGATCCGCTGTAGCGAAAGTACGCTCAGGATACAATACACTTATTCCCCTGCTTTTTAAGCCTAAAAAGGCAACAGGGCTGGTTACTTCGTGAATAAGATGGCGATCAATAAAAAGCACATCTGGGCCACCTTCTATCTTACGTACTACGTGAGTGTCCCACACCTTATCAAATAATGTCTTGCTCATTTTTTTATTTTTATTATAAATTCAATGTTTAAAAGATGGGCTATTATGCCAATTGTTGTTTGCCCATCATCAACAAAAGATCCTGGTCGTTAATATCTAATTTCTGGTCGGCCACAGTTAGGAAGCGGTGATAAGCCTCACCCAATTCTTCCTTACTCAGCGTAAAGCCTAAGCGTTCCAAATGGAACTTTAAAGCATGTCTGCCGCTACGTGCGGTCAACACAATACTTGCGTCAGGAAAACCAACGTCTTCCGGACGGATAATCTCGTAATTCTCACGATTTTTAAGGAAACCATCCTGGTGGATACCAGAGCTGTGCGCAAAAGCATTGCTACCTACGATAGCCTTGTTAGGCTGTACCGGCATACGCATTTGTGAACTCACCATACGGCTCAGCTCATAAAAGTTCTTGGTATTGATATTGGTGTGTAAGCCTAATGCATGGTGTGTTTTTAAGATCATGACGACCTCTTCGATCGACGTGTTTCCTGCACGTTCTCCAATACCGTTAATGGTACCTTCAATCTGGCGTGCGCCATTCTGTAAACCGGCAATTGAATTTGCTGTAGCTAAGCCAAGGTCATTGTGACAATGAACAGAGATGATCGCCTGATCAATGTTTTTTACGTTTTCTTTTAAGAACTTGATCTTGCTGCCGTATTGGTCCGGCAAGCAATAGCCATTCGTATCCGGTATGTTTACAACCGTAGCACCGGCAGCGATAACCGCTTCCACCATTTGTGCCAGGAAATGAACATCGGCACGACCGGCATCCTCGGCATAGAATTCAATATCCTCTACCGATTTTTTAGCGTATTTAACGGCTTCAACAGCCCGTTCCAATATTTCCTCGCGGGTACTGTTAAATTTATGTTTGATGTGCATGTCAGACGAACCGATACCTGTATGGATCCGTGGACGTTTAGCGAACTGTAGTGCAGCAACAGCTGAATCAATATCACCTTTATTTGCACGTGTAAGCGCACAGATGATCGGCTCTGATACCGCTTTAGAAAGCTCTACCACACTTTGGAAATCGCCTGGGCTTGAAATAGGAAAACCTGCTTCAATGATATCCACGCCAAGTGCTTCCAGCTCCTTTGCGATTTCTATTTTCTCCGGAGTTGTCAATTGGCAACCCGGCACTTGTTCACCATCACGTAACGTGGTGTCAAATACATAAACTCTATTCGGATCGTGTAACATAATTTTCGTTTTTTAGTTAGTATAGATTAGGGATTCTATGGATTTTACTTCGCCATTTTCTAATAATATTCTTTTCTCAATACAGCCTGGTATCTGCGCTTCAAAATGCCCTACATAAATCAGCGTAGTTCCATTTTTACACAGTTCATCAACCAATTTGTTGAAATGTGTAGTCTGCTGCTGGTCTAAACCCTGACAAGGTTCATCCAGGATCAATATTTCCGGGTTTTTTACAATCGTTCTGGCAAGCAATGCCAGTCGCTGTTTACCCAAAGGAAGTTCATTCATCAGGGTATCTTTATACTCATCCAGGCCGAAGTAACTGATCAGTTCATCAGTCTGCATTTTTTTTGAATATCCCGGATCACAGAACAAGCCAGAGCTGTCGTAAAATCCAGATACAATACTTTGCCATACCGTTGCTGAAGGATCAAAATACCAGTGTAATTCTGGTGAAATTAACCCAATCCTTTCTTTAATTTCCCAGATGCTTTCGCCACTTCCCCTTTTGTTTCCAAACAGATGAAAGTTGTTGGCATAGGCCTGTGGGTGGTCGCCACAGATTAAGCTCAGTAAAGTTGATTTCCCTGAACCATTATGGCCATGTAATACCCATTTTTCTCCGGCTTTAACCTCCCAGTTGATGTTTTTCAATACCTTCTTCTCCCCGTAGCTGATGTTTACATCAATCATTTTAATGATCTCAGGAGAGGAGGGGGCCACCACAGCTTCAGTTAAGAATGCCGGAACAGCTTTGCTATTTACCTCAATCTCGTTCCAGCTGCGCTCATTAGTTGCAATTTCAACCAGCTTACCGGCTTTAATCATCGCCATGCGATCAATGCAAACCGGCAATTCGGTTTCATTACTGATTAAGATCAGCTGTGTTCCTGTTTCGGTAATTTCTTCCAGTAAAGTATTTAAATTCTGACGGGAAAGTACATCCAATCCATTGTATGGGAGGTCTAAAATTAACAATTGTGGTCTTAACCAGATGGCTTTAACCAATTGTAATTTCTTATGTTCCCCGCTGGATAACTGGATAAGGGTAGCGTTGATTAATCCCGAAAAGCCTAAAGCGGCCAAAATCCTTTCTGCTTCATTAAAAAGCAGGTTGTGTTTTTTGCCAAAGCTTTCCAGCTCAGCTTTTACACTGGCTGTAGTCTCGGTAGATTGTTTATTGTAACGCTGTTGATAATAGAAATTAGACTGGCCTTCCAGATCTTTAAACTGGAACCAGTTTGCCACATAGTAGACCATCGCGGGCAAATTGCTTTGCGGGTCAAAATCCAATTGGATATTTCCATAACTATGGGCCAGGCCGGCAATGGCCTTTGCCAATGAAGTTTTGCCACTTCCGCTTTCACCGCATAATAACCAATTCTCATTGCGATTTATAGTCCAGTTCAAATCCTGTAATACAGGCTTGTGCTGGTACTTCAAAGTGAGATTGGTGATTTGGACGACGGGTTGTGACATATCTTGTTTTTTATAGACCGCTGCACCAAAACATGGAAGGTGCAGCGGTTTTATTTTATATTTTATGCTGTTTTGATAGATTTCATTGCAGTCATTGCTTTTCTCAGTTTGGTACCTATTACTTCAACTTCGTGTGTACGCAATGCTTCGTTTATGGCAATCAGTGTTCTGTTATCTACACCACCATCTTTACCTTCATTGAAGTTTTTACCAACCAGGTCAGTATCAACCTTAGTCATAAAATCAGCCAATAGCGGTTTACAAGCCTGGTCAAATAAATAACAACCATATTCAGCAGTATCAGAAATTACACGGTTCATTTCAAATAATTTCTTACGTGCAATGGTGTTTGCGATAAGTGGGGTTTCGTGTAACGACTCATAGTAAGCAGACTCAGGTTTGATACCGGCCTGAACCATTGTTTCGAAAGCCAATTCCACACCAGCCCTAACAAAAGCTACCATCAAAGTATAGTTGTCAAAATATTCTTGTTCTGCGATTTTAACATCACCGGCAGGTGTTTTTTCGAAAGCAGTTTCACCTGTTTCTGCACGCCAAGCCAATAGGTTTTTATCACCTGCAGCCCAGTCGGCCATCATTGTGCTGCTAAATTCGCCGCTCATGATGTCATCCTGATGTTTCTGGAACAAAGGACGCATGATGTTTTTCAATTCTTCAGAAATTTCAAAAGCTTTAACTTTCGCAGGGTTGCTTAATCTGTCCATCATACCGGTAACACCGCCATGTTTAAGGGCTTCAGTAATTACCTCCACACCATACTGAACCAATTTAGAAGCATAACCAGCGTCAATACCTTTTTCAACCATTTTGTCGAAAGAAAGGATAGAGCCTGTTTGTAATAAACCACATAAAATGGTTTGCTCGCCCATTAAATCTGATTTTACTTCAGCAACAAAAGATGATCTTAAAACACCAGCTCTGTGGCCACCGGTCCCAACACAGTAAGCTTTCGCCTGTGCCAAACCTTTTCCTTGCGGATCATTTTCAGGGTGAACAGCAATTAAGGTAGGTACACCAAAACCTCTTACATATTCTGCCCTTACTTCACTGCCCGGACATTTTGGGGCAACCATGATTACCGTAATGTCTTTACGGATCTGCATGCCTTCTTCAACAATGTTGAAACCATGTGAGTATAATAAAGTAGCACCTTGTTTCATCAAAGGCATAATTGCGTTTACTACTGCAGTATGCTGTTTATCAGGAGTAAGGTTAATTACCACATCAGCTGTAGGAATTAATTCTTCATAAGTACCTACAGTAAAGTTGTTTTCTGTAGCATTTTTCCATGAATCTCTTTTGCCTTCAATAGCTTCCTTACGCAAAGTGTAAGAAACATCTAAACCACTATCTCTTAAATTTAAACCCTGGTTTAAGCCTTGTGCACCACAGCCTACAATTACCAGTTTTTTTCCTTTCAATACATTTACGCCATCCAGAAATTCAGCGCTGTCCATGAAATCGCAAACGCCCAATTGGTTTAGTTGTTCTCTAAGAGGTAATGTGTTAAAGTAATTTGACATCTTTTTTATTGTTTTAGATTTTTTAAGGTTCGTTTAATATTTATTTTTGGTATTGATTACTTTTTTAATGGCCGAAGCAATTCCGTAATGTAGGGCATCGTGTACAACAAAGAATTGAACAGCTTCCGCATTACTGGTTACTTCTACACCATAATCTGTTCTGAAAGCCTTGTAGCTCGAAAACTTGTCGCTGCTCAGGTCTTTCTCCAGCTGATCGATGGTACTGCGCATCAAATCCTTCAGTGTATTTATTTCATCGGCACTGAAAAACTTTTCAGGTTTGGTCCCTTTTCTGAAAGGCAGCATATACTGCTTGTCAATTACAGTTTCAACATCTGACAGTACATAGCATAAGCCTTGCTGACTGGAAACAATGTGTCCGAAGTTCCAGATGATGTTGTTGTTAAAACCTTCAGGAATTTCGTTCAGCTCTTCAACAGTTGACATTTCGATCAGCCTGATGAAGTTCTCACGTGTTTGTCTTGTAATGTTTAAAAGGTATTCCATCTTGCTAAGCGTTACATGCTAAATACATTCTTTTCTTTATCCAGGAATTCGTTTTCAATAACTTCCTGTCCTGGTTCTTTACGCTCAAACTCTCTCAGTTTCGCATTAAAGCCTTCACTATCCTTGATGATGGCAACCCTGGCACTTCTTACAAATTCAATCAGTCCATAAGGTTGTAATACTTCAATCAGTTTATCGGTTTCTTCTCTGTGTCCGGTCGCTTCAAATACGGTATAATCTTTACGGATCACTACGGCACGCGCACCAAACTCACGAAGTAAACGCTCTACCGGTGCACGTTCTGCAACGATATCCGTTGGTACTTTGTACAAAGCGAGTTCCTGCCAGATGATGTCTTCGTTGGTATTGTAGTATACCTTTAATACTTCAACCTGTTTTTCAATCTGGCGACAAAGTTTACGTACCACTTCTTCAGTTTCGTGGATCACGATATTGAAGCGGTGGATGTGTTCAATCTCAGAAGGGGAGGTATTTAAGCTTTCTATATTTATTTTTCTTCTGGAAAATATAATGGCGATACGGTTCAATATACCGATCTGATTTTCGGTGTAGGCAGTGATCGTAAATTCCTGCTTTCCATTTATTTCTATATCCTGATTACTCATGATCTTTAATTATTTAAGTCTGATTTCACTAACACTACTACCTTGGGGAACCATCGGGAACACATTGTGTTCCTGTGCTACCATTACCTCTAAAAGGAAAGAACCCTTATGGTCCAGCATTTCTTCCAATGCACCTACCAGCTCTTCACGCTCAGTAACTTTTTTACCAGCGATGGAATATGAGTCGGCCAGTTTTACAAAATCGGGACTGGCAATGTCAACAAAAGAGTAACGCTTGTCGTGGAACAATTGCTGCCACTGGCGGACCATACCCAGGAACCTGTTGTTCAGGATCATGATCTTCACATCAATACCGCTTTGCATAATGGTACCCAGTTCTTGTAAGGTCATCTGGAAACCACCATCACCAATTACAGCGACAACAGTACGGTCAGGAGCACCAAATTTAGCGCCTATAGCAGCTGGTAAGCCAAATCCCATAGTTCCTAAGCCGCCACTGGTAATGTTACTTCTGGTGTGGTTAAACTTGGCATAGCGGCAAGCTATCATCTGGTGCTGACCAACGTCAGTTACAATTACAGCTTCACCTTTAGTCAATTCATTTAACTGATTAATTACTTCACCCATGGTCAGTTCGCCAGTACCCGGATGTAATTCTTTTTGAATGACAGTTTCCTGCTCGGTTTTATCAAAAGCCCTGAACTCTGCTAACCATTCTGTATGTTGTTTTTCTTCAACCAATGCAGTTAAAAGCGGTAAAGTTTCTTTACAATCACCCCAAACAGGTACGTCTGCTTTTACGTTTTTGTCGATTTCGGCAGGGTCAATATCCAGGTGGATTACCTTAGCCTGTTTAGCGTATTTATCTAAACGGCCTGTTACACGGTCGTCAAAACGCATACCGATAGCGATCATAACATCGCAGGCATTGGTTTGTACGTTAGGGCCATAGTTACCATGCATACCCAACATCCCAACATTTAAAGGATGGTCTGTTGAAATCGCACCGGCACCTAAAATTGTCCATGCTGCCGGAATACCGGTTTTTTCCACAAAAGCTTTGAACTCCTGTTCTGCGTTTCCTAATGAAACACCTTGTCCGAACAATATAAAAGGTTTTTTAGCCGAATTGATCAACTCTGCGGCCTGCTCAATATATTCTTTACGGATCAGTGGTTTCGGACGGTAGCTGCGGATATGATCGCAAGGGGTATAACCTTCATAGTCGAACATTTGCAGCTGCGCATTTTTAGTGATATCGATTAATACAGGACCCGGTCTGCCGCTACGTGCAATGTAAAATGCTTTGGCCAATACACTAGGAATCTCTGTCGCATCAGTAATCTGGTAATTCCATTTGGTTACCGGGGTCGTGATGTTGATCACGTCAGTTTCCTGGAAAGCATCAGTTCCCAACAGGTGTGCATAAACCTGTCCGGTAATACATACCATAGGGGTACTGTCTATCTGGGCATCTGCCAAACCTGTAACCAAATTTGTTGCACCCGGACCGCTGGTGCCGAATACTACACCCACTTTTCCGGATGTACGTGCATATCCCTGACCCGCATGTGTGCCACCTTGCTCATGGCGTACCAGGATATGTTTTAATTTATCTTTATAATCGTATAATGCATCATAAATTGGCATGATCGCGCCACCAGGATAGCCAAAAATGGTATCCGTACCTTCGGCAATTAATCCTTCCAATAAAGCTACCGAACCAGAAACGTTGATCGTCTTCTTTGGTTCTGTTAAGGTGGTTGCTTCCTCTTGTGCTGTATTCATTGTTATATTTTTAGGTAATGGGGTTTTAAAATTTGTTTAACCGTTGTAGGCATCAGTAACGCAGCCTTCACTGGCATCGCTTACTTGTTTAATGTATTTGTAGAGCACTCCTTTAGTGACGGGTGGTGGCAGCTGCGTCCATACCGCCCGACGGGTTGCCAGTTGCTCGTCTGTCAGGTGAACATTTATCGTGTTGTTTACCGCATCTATGGTAATGATATCATCATCATGAACAAGTGCAATGTTGCCACCGTCCCAGGCTTCAGGGGTGATGTGGCCTACCACAAAACCATGTGTTCCACCAGAGAAACGTCCGTCAGTAATCAATGCTACCGATTTACCCAGGCCTGCGCCGATAATCAATGAAGTAGGTTTCAGCATTTCAGGCATACCAGGGGCACCTTTAGGCCCAACCTGTCTGATCACAACTACATCGCCGCTTTTCAACCGTCCACTTTGGATACCGGCCATAAGCGCCTTCTCTCCATCAAAAACACGTGCGGGACCCGTAAATTTCTCTCCTTCTTTACCACTGATCTTAGCTACAGAACCTTTAGTTGCAAGGTTTCCGTATAACATCTGCAAGTGACCGGTTTCTTTGATCGGGTTTTCTATCGGGAAGATGATCTTCTGTGTATCGAAATCCAGATCAGCTGCATCAGCAACATTCTCCGCCAAAGTTTTGCCGGTAACAGTGATACAATCACCATGTACCAATCCAACTTTTAACAAGTATTTCAATACCGCAGGCACACCACCAATTCCGTGAAGGTCTTCCATCAGGTAAGTTCCACTTGGTTTCAAATCACCCAATACCGGAGTGCTGTCACTCACGCGCTGGAAATCCTCCAGCTTTAAGTTCATGCCAACAGATTTAGCGATCGCAATTAAATGCAGCACCGCATTGGTAGAACCACCCAATACCATAACCGTTACAATTGCATTGTGGAATGCTTTTTCGGTCATAATATCAGAAGGAAGGATATTTCTTTCTAACAGGATGCGGATATATTTTCCGGCATCTGTACATTCTTTCTTTTTCTCGTCACTTGTAGCAGGATAAGAAGAACTGTAAGGCAAGCTCATTCCTAAAGCTTCAATTGCCGAAGCCATAGTGTTTGCCGTATACATACCTCCGCATGCACCGGCACCCGGACAAGCATTTCTGATTACACCCTGGAAATCTTCTTCTTCTAAATTACCTGCCAGTTTTTGTCCTAATGCTTCAAAGGCAGATACTATATTTAATGAAGCACCTTTATATTTTCCGGAGTGGATACTTCCACCATATACCATGATCGACGGGCGGTTTAAACGTCCCATTGCCATGATCGACCCAGGCATGTTTTTATCGCAGCCAGGAACCGTGATCAGACCATCATAGTATTGGCCACCGCAAATGGTTTCAATTGAATCTGCGATTACATCTCTTGATACCAGGGAATAACGCATTCCGTCTGTACCGTTAGACATACCATCACTCACGCCAATAGTACCAAACGTTAAACCGACCATATCATTATCCCAGACACCTTTTTTTACAATTTGGGCCAAATCGTTCAGGTGCATGTTGCAGGTGTTTCCATCGTAACCCATGCTGGCAATACCAACCTGGGCTTTATCCATATCGGCTTTGGTTAAACCAATTCCGTACAACATTGCCTGAGCAGCTGGTTGTGTCGGATCTTGCGTAAATGTTTTACTGTATCGGTTAATTTCTGGTGTTTGTGACATATTGTAGTTTTGGTGTATTAGGCTTTATGTGTTTTGTTTAATTTTATTGTTTACGCTTTAGTCTTTGTTCCTTGCTCCTTCATCCTTGCTCCTAAATAATTACTTCGTAGTTCTGTTTTTCTAAAACCAGGCATTTATAAGTGCGTTGTATGGTTGCACCAATGGTATCTATCCATCTGATCGGGAACTTGTATTCATCGATCGAAGCTATTCCAGCGATTTCAGAAGCTGTACCACAGAAAAAGGCGCTGTCGGCATGTTTGATGTCGGTTACTGTTAAATGTTTTTCAACGACTTCTATGTCAAGAATTTTGCATAATTCTATTACCGTGGCACGGGTTATACCTGGTAAGATATTTCCTAACGGGGGGGTAAATAATTTGCCGTTCTTTTCAATGAAGATGTTTGCTCCGGGGGCTTCTGCGATATTTTGGTTCATATCTAATAACAAAGCTTCATCAAAACCTTTGCTCTTTGCCTCCGTAGTAGCCAATATAGAATTTACGTAATTACCGCTGATTTTGGCTTCAATAGGGGTCGACTTAGGGTTTGGTCTTTCGTAACTTGAAATACAAACTTTCAATTGCTCGTGTCCGAGGTAAGCGCCCCATTCCCATGCGCAGATCATAATGGATGGTTTCGTGCCTCCGATTAATGACATGTTAGGGGCACAGAAGATTAACGGACGGATATAGGCATTTTTCAGATTATTGATTTCTAATAATTTGTAAGTCTGCTTAATCAAATCGGCTACTTTCCAAGGAAAGGGGATATGCGCGAGTTCGGCCGAACGTTTTAAGCGTTCGTAATGTTCCCGGGCTTTAAAAACCCTTGTGCCATTATGGGTGTTGTATGCTCTGATTCCTTCAAATACAGCATAGCCATAATGTAATGACTGCCCGTATATGTCGGCTGTCGTGTCAGTTGCTTTTTGAAACTGGCCGTTTAAATAAAGCACTGTATTTGAGTTGAAATATTGCATTTGGTTATAGGTATGTTTTTGTATCGTTTTTATTTCATTAAAAAAGCGCCACTTTTAGGGGGCGCTTGCGTATATTTTCTGATTAAATATTCATTTACAGCGCCTTGCCCTTCTGAAGAATCAGAAGAATAATTAGGTTAATAATGACATTAAATAATGCTGTAACTGAACGGTTCATGCTCTTGTTTATTTGTTATTGCTTTATAAATCCAATTTAGTCGTTGCGGTTTAAACTATCAATAGCTGGACGAAAATAATTGAAAAAAAATATAATTCTTGTTATTTTAGTTATTTAAGTATTTAATTTTGTCTTGTTGTTGTTTTTGGTATGTTAATTGGTGGCTACTATACCAAATATGATTTCGGTATTCGGTATGGTTATTATGCCAGCATTGTAAAATTTGCTGTTTTCTTCCTAAAACTGTGTAAGTCGTCAAAAAAGTTGATCAAAATCATATTTTCTTGTCTGGTTTTCACGGGCTAAATTGTTTGTGTGTTGCACGGTTTTTTAAGTCATAAAAAAAGCCCTTTGAATTAACAAAGGGCTTTTCAATATTGTATGATAAAATATTAAGCAACCCCTTCGGCCAAAACAATAATTTTGTTTTTCAGGACCTCGACCACACCACCTTTAATAATAAAGGTATTATCGCCGGTTTTGCTTTTAATAATTACAGGACCATCTTCCAAAGTAGAAATGATCGGAGCATGGTCATGCAAAATCTGGAAAGAGCCCATTGTTCCCGGTACGGTAACAGCAGTTACTTCGCCTTCAAAAACTTTCTTGTCTGGTGTTAATATTTCTAATGTCATGTTTTGTATTAATTGGCTTCAGCTAATAATTTTTTACCTTTTTCGATAGCTTCTTCGATGCTACCAACAAGGTTAAATGCTGCTTCAGGATATTCATCAACTTCACCATCCATGATCATGTTAAATCCTTTGATGGTATCTTTAATGTCAACCAATACACCTTTTAATCCAGTGAACTGCTCAGCAACGTGGAACGGCTGAGATAAGAAACGCTGAACACGACGTGCGCGTGATACCACTAACTTATCTTCCTCAGATAACTCGTCCATACCTAAGATGGCGATAATATCCTGAAGTTCTTTATAACGTTGCAAAGTTTCTTTTACGCGTTGGGCAGTATTGTAGTGCTCATCACCTAAAATAACCGGAGAAAGGATACGTGAAGTAGAATCCAATGGATCCACTGCAGGGTAGATACCTAGCTCAGCGATTTTACGTGACAATACAGTAGTTGCATCTAAGTGGGCGAAAGTTGTAGCCGGAGCAGGGTCAGTTAAATCATCCGCAGGTACATATACAGCTTGTACAGATGTAATTGAACCACGTTTAGTTGAAGTAATACGCTCTTGCATTAAACCCATCTCGGTAGCCAAAGTTGGCTGGTAACCTACCGCCGAAGGCATACGACCTAGTAGTGCCGATACCTCAGAACCTGCCTGGGTGAAACGGAAGATGTTATCAACGAAGAAAAGGATATCTTTTCCAGCGCCTTCGCCATCACCATCACGGAAGTATTCAGCAACAGTTAATCCTGACAAAGCAACACGGGCACGTGCACCAGGAGGCTCGTTCATTTGACCGAACACCAATGTAGCTTTAGATTCTTTCAATTTCTCAGTGTCAACAGTTTTTAAATCCCATCCACCTTTTTCCATTGAATGAAGGAACTCATCACCATAGTTGATTACACCAGATTCGATAAACTCACGTAAAAGGTCATTACCTTCACGTGTACGCTCACCTACACCAGCGAATACAGATAAACCAGCATATGCTTTCGCGATGTTGTTTACCAACTCCATGATCAATACTGTTTTACCAACACCGGCACCACCAAACAATCCGATTTTACCACCTTTAGCGTAAGGCTCTAATAAGTCAATTACTTTGATACCTGTAAAAAGTACTTCAGTTTCAGTTGACAGATCTTCAAATCTTGGAGGAGCATTGTGGATAGGACGGCCACCAGTTTTATCAACTGTGTTGATCCCGTCAATAGCTTCACCAACAACATTGAATAAGCGACCTTTAATCTGATCGCCAACCGGCATTTTGATAGGAGCACCAGTGTCCAATGCTTTCATTCCACGAACCAAACCATCGGTTGAGTCCATTGCAATTGCACGTACGCGGTCTTCACCAAGATGTTGTTGAACTTCTAAAACGACTTTCTGTCCGTTTTCTTTTTCAATCTCTAATGCAGAGAAAATTTGAGGTAAATGAGCATCGTCAGCAAAACTCACGTCAACTACCGGTCCTATAATCTGCGCTATTTTTCCAATGTTAGGCATATATTGTTTTGGGTAAAATTATAAATATCAAATTGTTAAAGGCCCTTTTATAAGCCTACAATTCGGTTTGCAAAGTTAAAATTTTTATACAAGAATTACATATATAAATAAAAAGTTTTTCAACAGTTTTTAAAATGGTATTTTAGCGGGTATAAAAGTAGTTAGTAAACACGGGTTTTAAGGGCCTGGGCGACTATTAACCAAGAAAATAAATGCTCATGAAATCAATACTAGTAACGGGAAGTAACGGCCTTTTAGGGCAGAAAATAACGGAAAGGCTATTGGAAACGAACCAGTTTAATTTAATTGCCACTTCAAAAGGAGCGAACCGGTTTCCTGTAACACAAGGTTATACTTATGCCGAAATGGATATCCTTAATGCTGAAAATGTGAAAAGCGTTGTGGAAAAGTTTCAGCCCGATGCGATTATTCATACTGCGGCAATGACCAATGTGGATACTTGTGAGTCGGAAAAGGAACAGGCCTACCAGTTAAATGTTGAAGCGGTTAAAACATTGGTTTCACTTTGTGAGCAACATAATATCCAGCTGGTCCACCTTTCAACGGATTTTATATTTGATGGTGCCCATGGTCCTTATGATGAAGTGGCGGCACCTAATCCTTTAAGTTATTATGGCATTACTAAATTAGAAGCGGAAGAGGTGATCAAGAACTCGACATGTCGTTGGGCAATATTACGTACCATTCTTGTATATGGTATTGTAAGCGATTTGAGCAGAAGTAACATTGTGTTGTGGGCAAAGGGGGCGCTTGAAAAGGGTAATCCAATCAACGTGGTAAATGATCAATGGCGTACACCTACATTGGCGGAAGATCTTGCCGACTGCTGCTTACTGGCAGTAGAGAAAGATGCGCGAGGTGTTTTTAATGCTTCAGGGGAAGATATGATGCGTATTTCTGAACTCGTTGCCCGCGTAGCTGATTTCTGGCAGCTGGATAAATCACTCATCAATGAAGTTAGCTCAACAACATTAAACCAAACCGCGAGAAGGCCTGTAAAGACAGGGTTTATATTAGATAAGACTATGTTGGAATTAGGCTATAACCCGAGGAGTTTTGAGGAAGGCCTGGCAATAGTCGACCGGCAGCTAAAAGCATAGTGCAGAAAGCGTTCGGTTAGCCTTCGTAATGAATACGCTTTGTCTGAATAAAGCGAGTGCGGTGAGTCCGCCTTTTTTCGGTAAAAAGGCGGACTCACCGCGGACTCATGGCGCTCTCACTGCGCTTACACTGTGATGGCTTTCCTAACGCTGCCTAAGCATAAATACCATGGTTAATTGTCAAAGTTTTTTTTGGTATTATATAAACTGTTTGGTTTTTTTTATGTTTGAATAGATTCAATTACAAAAATATATAGATATGGCATTACAAGTTGGCGACCAAGCCCCAGATTTTAAATTATTCAGTTCCGAATTGAAAGAAGTGTCTCTTTCAGATTATAAAGGAAAAAAATTGGTTATACATTTTTTTCCTATGGCCTTTACAGGTGTTTGTACTGCTCAGTTGTGTACCATGAGAGATAGCTTTGGTTATTACCAGGGAATGAATGCAGATGTGGTAGGTATTTCTGTGGATTCTCCGTTTACATTAGCTAAGTTTAAAGAAGAACAAGCTTACCAGTTTCCCTTGTTGTCTGATTTCAATAAAGAAGTATCGCAGGCATACGGCGCGTTTTACGAAGATTTCGTATTCAATTTAAAGGGTGTGTCCAAAAGATCGGCTTTTGTAATCGATGAAGATGGAAAAATTATTCATGCAGAGGTTTTAGAAGATGCTGGCAATATGCCTGATTTTGATGCGATTAAGAAAGTGATCGAAGCTTAATCTTAATTTTTAGAGGTAATGCCTGAGATTTTTTACAAAAAAAGTTGGTAAAATCAATTTCAAGCATTACTTTTGCAGTCCGTTAACGAAACGGAAACGCATTTGTAGCTCAATTGGATAGAGCATCTCACTACGGATGAGAAGGTTTGGGGTTCGAATCCCTACAAGTGCACTTGAAGGGGGAATTGAAAAATTCTCCCTTTTTTTTGCTCTCTAATTTGTTGTTAATGTGGTAGATAAGCTGGAAGGCTAGGTTCGTCCTAGCGGTTCGATTGATCTCCCCGTCAAAAATGAACTTTTCTGGAAAGTGCTTACCGGAGATAGTCTTTAATTCCAAACTTTACCTTTATCATAAAAGATACCAAGAAAGGTTAAAACTCCCAGGATTATCACGTATTTGAATCTGATATTTATCTCGTAAAACTGATTTCCTGCATCTGGATTAATCAGTCTAAGGACTAGGTAAGCTGTGCCAAAAGTGACGGCGAATATCAAAATAATTGCCAGGGCAAACCACATGTCCTGTTTTTGGTAAGTTGCTTTCTGAATTTTCTTCGTCACCTTGGCGGCAAAGTTTTCCGGCAATCCCGATTCCTGTCCGGCATCTAAGGCCTGAAACAATTGCTTGTAATATAGAAGGTCGTCATTTTCAAACGACTGTTGAGAATCGTGCATGAAGCCTTTTTCCAACATTTCCTGTATTTTTTGATCATTTGACGCTTTCATATTTCTTCTTTTTTTAGATCTTTTTCAATTTTTTCCTTCAATAATTTCCTCGCCCTGAATAGGTAACTTTTGACCGTTCCTTCAGGGATACCCGTAATTTCCTCAATTTCCAGGCAGGAGAATTCATTTAAATGATATAAGGTTAATACTGTACGGTATTGCAGCGGCATTTCCTGGATAAGTTCGTTGACATAATGCGCAGTGTCTTTTTTGATCAAGGTATGTTCCGGATTTTCGTTCGTAAAATGATATTGATCAATATTGTCAGGATATTCAGATAACCATTTCTGCTTATTCAATTTGAGGTGATTAATGGCTGTCAGATAGGCGATTCGGGCAATCCAGGTAGACAGTTTTGATTTAAATTCAAATTTGTAAAGGTTCTTATGGATCTTAATAAACACTTCCTGACAGAGATCTTCTTTGTCCTGATGGTCATGTACCAGTCTATTGATCACAAAGAAAACCAGCCTTTCATATTGTCTTACGAGCAATTCAAAAGCCTGAAAATCTTTATTTAATATTCTGGTAATAATATCCTTTTCACTAAACATATATAGTAGTCAATCAATATAGGTCTCCAGTTGCAAAAAATGTAAGGTATATTTAGTTTTTTTATTTGGGGCTCTTTTATTCATTATATACCGGTAAAACAAATCGGAAGGTTCATAACGGATAAAAATGATTCGATAAATTAATTTTAAATAATTGCAACCGCTTGTCTTTTTTAATTGACTACTGGGTAAATCACTTAAATTAAAAAATCATGAAACAGTTAATGCCATTTATAATCGTCATCGTATTTTTTATAATCATCGGGGTTTTTATCATTACGTTTTATAAATATAGATTAAAAAGAAGAATCATTGATTCAGGCCCCTTGGACGAAATCGGTCTGAAATTCTTAATGCAGTTATCCGGATCCAACGAATTGCTGAAATGGGGAATTATCCTGATGTCAGCCGGAATTGGTTTTGTGGTGCTGGAATTTATACCTTATCGCGCGGAGGAATCGCCATTACCTTATGGAGTTGAAATGATCTTTATCGCAGGTGGGTTTTTAATTTATCATCTGATGATGCGCAACCATAAAGATAAATAAGCCAACCTGGCATACAGAAATTCAGTTTAAATTTTTAAAAAGCAGTTGATTTTAAAGCGAAAATGCCTTTAAGTGATCCGCTATGTCCAAAAATTAGAAATATTTACAAATTCAGCAATGAGAATCATAAAATTAGCGATCGGCACAATGTTATTACTTATTATTTTAACCGTTCAAACCGGGGTGCTATTTGCACAGAACGCTCCAGGCGAATATCGGATTAAAGGCGTAATCGCCGATTCTGCAAGCCGTAGTGATTTACCTTTTACTACGATCAGAATTAAAGATAAAAAGGGAGAAGTCGTTAAAGCGGTAGCATCAGATAAAGACGGAAAGTTTACTATTCCGGCAATGGAACCTTTAAACTATCAGATTTCTTTCCTCGCAGTGGGTTATTCTCCAAAAACAATCTCATTGGATTTGGCCCAAAAAGACCTCAAGGAGATTGATCTTGGGATCATTTATTTAACAGAGCTGCCCAAAACACTGAAAAATGTGGTTATCACCGGAGAAAGACCGATAATCAGTCAAAGGGCAGATCGGATCATTTATGATCTGAAAGCTGATCCTGAAAGTAAAGTAAGCAGCGTTTTAGACATGCTTCCTAAGATCCCATATCTAACACTGGATGGCCAGAATAATATCTTATTAAAAGGAAATTCCAGTTTTAAGATTTTGATTAATGGCAAGCCCGCTGCGAGTGTTGAAGGAAACCTGACGGCCATTCTGAAAAGTATGCCGGCTGCAACTATAGAAAAAATAGAAGTAATTACCATTCCTCCGTCAAAATACGACGGGGAAGGACTGGCCGGAATCATCAATATCATCGTTGGTAAAAAGACCTTGGATGGGTATAGCGGATCTCTTAATCTGAATGAAAGCTTCCCAGCTGGTGGCCCGGGATTGGGCGGATCGATTACCACAAAAAGTGGAAACTTTGCGATTTCAGCTTTTGGAGGAGCAAGTTTGAACGATAACCAGCAAACCAGCTATGAGGGCAATAGGATTAGCTACGGGAGTACCATGAGCAAACTTCTACAGAAAGGTCTTCAAGAATCGGATCAAAAAACCGGTTATTTTGGCACAGAACTAAGTTATAGTATCGATTCACTTAATTTAGTGTCTGGTCAGTTCAATCTCAATGGCGGGAAATCATCCAGCCTTAGGTCTCAGGCCTCAGAATTAAGTCATGGCAGTCAGTTGTTACAAGGTTATGATCTCTTAAACCATAACGAAGGAAAGAATTATGGCTTTGATGCGGCGATTAATTACCAGGTCGGATTCAAAAAAGCTAAGGATCAATTGCTGACCTTTTCTTATCAATATTCCAATAATGGGACGGATCGTAATGGGGATATTGATTTGTCTAACTTAATCAATTATGATCAACCGGATTACAGACAGGGTGATCATCAGAAATTTAATGAGAATACTTTTCAAATGGACTTTACCACTACAGTAAAAAAAGTTAACATCGAGGCCGGACTAAAAGGCATTTTAAGATCGAGTAGCAGTAATTTTGACTACAGCAGCTTTAATGCCAATAATGGTCAATTTGAATCTGATTCTGAGTTTTCCAACAGGTATACCAATACGCAAAACGTAATCAGTGCTTATAATTCCTATCGCATCACGCTAAAATCCTGCAACATTATTGCTGGTGTACGTGTTGAACAGACGGTTATCAGAGGGGATTTCATCAGCAATGCTACGGTTGCAAATCAGAATTATTTCAATGTACTTCCTTCCATTGCGATCAATAAAAATTTAAAAGACCAAAGTAGTCTGGGCTTCGGTTTTTCCCAACGTATCAGAAGACCGAGTATAAAGCGGTTAAACCCTTATGTTGACCGCTCTAATCCGCTTTTTGAATCGTCTGGTAATCCGAATCTGCGTCCGGTACTGCTCAATGATATTCAGGTTAACTATGGAAATAACAAAAAGCTTTCGATAAATGCAGGTTTGAACTACTCCTTTATGAATAACCTCGATCTGCAGGTGGTAAATTTTAACCCCATTACTCAAATTACAAGAACTACCTATGATAATAGCGGAGAGTCCAGTAGTCTGGGAGGTAATCTCTCGATCTCCTATCCAATCAGTAAAGCTTATAGGGTTGGCCTCAATGGAAATGCTATGTATCTATGGTTAGAAGGGAATTCTGATGGTATTGTTGTCAAAAATGACATCTTTATGTATTCACTTTCCTTCTCGAATTCATTTGACTTAAATCAGGGCTGGCGTTTGAATGCTGCTTTGAATGGACTAAGTAAAAGTCCTACTGGTTTGCAGGGGACTACTAATGGTTATATCAGTAACAGTTTTAGTGTGAGTAAGCAATTAATTGCTGAGAAGTTATCATTAGGCGCGCGTATCAACAATCCATTTGTGAAGTACAGAAACAACAATGCTACGAGTTTTGGTAAGGAATTTAATCAATATTATACCTCAAGAGACTACTTTCAAAACTTTACATTCAATCTGAATTATAATTTCGGACGACTAAAAGGCGGTGTAAATAAAACCAGAAGAAACATCACAAATAATGACATTGCCAACTGATCAATGCTGCTATAATCTACAGGTATCCATTAATGCCTTCTGTCAAAGAATAGCTTGCGTGCTATTTTGTGAAAAATTTATCTAAATTCGCCGTACAAGATGAACGGATAATGAGGGCACACTTTGTAAAGCAACAAACCATTACCTACAAGCTAAGAAAAACAACCTTTCCAAAATAAATGATGAACGAAAAATAGTAAGGAATGGACAAAATCAATTTATTAGTTATCGTCGCGATAATCTCCTTGTTCATTTCACTATTTCTTGCATTTTTTCTGCTTACAGTTAAGACAAAACACAAGATAAGTAATGTGCTGTTTGCTGTTTATTTATTGATAACCGCAATAGATACTAGCAGCCCTCTATTTAATTTAGTGGCTGATGGCCCTTCAAACTTGGGAATGCTAAGAAACACACTTGCTTTCTTACAAATTCCTGTATTTTATCTTTATGTTTTATCTGTTTGCTATGCCGATTTTAGGCTCAAGCCCAAACATTTACTTCATTTGCTTCCATTTTTAATTACGAATGCAATTTTGTTACCTCGTTTTTATACCGTAGATGCCGCATCTAAAATTGATTTTATGATGAATCGTCAAAGTATGATTGAACTACAGTTCAATCATACCCTCATCCTTCTTCAAATAGTTGTCTATTTTACTGCTGTTTTTATGCTATTGCGAAAGGCAAAAAGGCTATATCTTGAAAATTATGCAGGCACCAGTATTAACTCTTATAATTGGTTGTTTCAGTTTACCAGTGTACTAACTGTTTTATATTTAATCGTCATTTTAAAAAATGCTTTTAAATTTTCTGATTACCCATACATCTCTGAATGGATAAAAATTGGAATCTTGGTACTTCAGCCGTTTATTATTTGTTGGTATTTATATAAAGCACTAAATCATCCCGGTTTATTTAGAAATATTGATTCGAAATTAAAACTTGTTTCGGATCTTATTTTAGAAGAAAAAAATAATGACCAAATTGTTGTAGACGAAAAAGAATACATTCAAGAATTATTCAAATTGCAGCAATATATGGTCGAAGAAAAACCATTTCTTAATCCTTCTTTAACAATTCAAGATGTTGCCAAGGATATTAAAGTTCCCGTTCGCGATTTATCTCTCTTAATTAATCATAAATTAGGCCAGCATTTTTACGATTTCGTTAATACCTATCGTATAGAGTACGCTATGGATATTTTAAAAGATGTTACAAAAAGTAAGGTAACTGTTTTGGAAATTCTATACGAGGTAGGTTTTAATTCAAAATCTTCATTTAATACGGCTTTTAAAAAACACACAGGTAACACGCCTACTTCATATCGTAAGGGGTTTTAAAACAGTGGTTTGCAATTACTCGTACTTCTCTTTGTAATTATTAGTACTTGTTTTTTTAAACAAATGCGTCCGACTATTTTTATTCGGTCGCACAACGCCAGCTTCTTCTCCATGTTTGTCTCTAAATGATTTTTAACATAAAAACGAGATACCATGAAAAGCAAGCGGTCTTCACTAATTCTTCTACTAAATATCGGCTTCTGCGCTTCAATTTCCAGCCCATTTCAACATTCAAAAAAATTGTCTGACAGCACATACGAACCAAAATCAGGCACAGAAAAATGGTAAAAAAAATTCTCTTATTATCTTTTGTTTCAATGTTTACAACAAATGTTGTATCGGCAAAGCTAAAAATTCTGTTTGGCAGGATTAACAAAATAGAGATTGTGGCAGATTTACCCGACACTGAGAAGTATGCCGTAAGTATAGGCTCAAAAGAATACCTGGATTTAGCAAGAGTGCACCAAGAATATAACATTGCCTGGATTATTCCAGTTTGGGTAACGCAAGAACCAAAATTGGTTTTGGCAAAAAAAGAAAGTGATGAATATCTCGAATTAACCAATGAGCAGCTTGATCAGGTTGTGAGTGAAAATAAATTGAATAAAGAAAGTCTTCTGCAACCTGGGTTTTATACAAAATATGGTGGAAAACTCCTGGTACTATTGATTATCGGACTAATCCTATATGGATTTTTTTCTAAAGCCAACCCTAAAAAAATAAACCCAACATATATTTAAACCCAAAAAGAATGAACCCATTATTTTTAATTCCGGTCGTATTAGTAATTGCAGGTATCGCTTTCATGATCATCATGAATAAAAAACACAAAACCGTAAAATCAGAGATTGACTTAGATTCCGAAAGAACGAAGTATCAGCAATACAAACAAGAACTTTTAGCTCAGGATTTTTCAAAATTAGCAGAATGGATGAAGGGTAAACGAATTGATGCTTTTACCTCCGCATCCGTTCCTCAGTCAACAGCCAATAAAGTGCAAGAACTTGTAACCGACGGAATAAAAAATGTAGCATTATCCGCAATTAGTGTAAAACTTAGACGAATTGAAACAGATTGCTTCTGGGTCTTAAGTGGAAACGACTTACATTTCTTCAGCACCGATACAGTTGGAGAATTAGATGAACACATTGTATTTGATAATTTTAGAATTGAAAAAGCCAAGCTTCAATATGGGGGCATCCTGAAATCGCAGTTGGGTGTTTATTCAAAATCATCAGAGGAATATTTGCCAAAAACACATGTTATCACTTTTGATATTGACGGAAGCCCGCTATCTCTTGAAATTCACGATAGGGTTAATTATATGGTTGACCCGGAAGATCTGCTAAACCTAAAAAAGCAATTGAAAATAAGAGTAAAGCATCAGGTGGTTGGCGAAAAATTTGTGGAAATTTTGCAGGACAAATTCCCTAACTTAAAAATGTCTTGATATAACATGGCATTTTTTTCAAAATTTTTAAGGTCATTTAAATGTATACGATTAAATGACAAAAACATCGTAAATGGCTATTTGTTAGAACATTTGCTCATAGGTTCAATGTATGCCGAACAACAATCGGCATACCTGAATTCTTATGAAACAGGTTTAAATAAATCCGATATTACAAAGTTAGTTGAAACATATTGGGAAATATCAGACCAAAATCAAGCAATAGAAATTCTCCAAAGTTTGCATAATAGAAATCAAGATGAAAATCTTGATATTGTATTTGAGGCGTTTGAAAAATCGGAAAACTATGTTGACATTTTAAGATCAAATCTATCAAATGAAGACGGAGTTTTTGAATATTATTTAGACCTATTCAGAAAACTAAAAAATGTTGTTCCTGAATTAATTGAGCAAAAAATCATCACAGACTTTCCTCAGTTAAAAAAAGCAAAAGATAGCGGGTGGAATTATGGAAGAAGTGTATTTTTAGCACGCTGCTGCTACGAATTAGATTATATTTCTGAAAAGGAACTAATAGAATATTTAGCAAAATCCCACAAGGAATTGAAAAAGTATTGTAGCACCTGGAAAGAATATACAACGAGTTATATTTTTGGAAGGGCAATTTGGGGAGGAGGCAGTAATAACGGAATGGTTCAGATTGCAAATGACTTATTGAATAACAACCAAAGCCCGCTCAAAAATAGAATGTACATCTAGGAAGGTTGTTTTTCATTCGGTTTATCCTATAAATTTTTCAAGCGGCTTTAATGGGATAGATACAATTATTTCAGTGGACACGGCGACGAATGGACTGCAAGCCTATTACATCTAAGTGGGATGAGCCCGATAAAATATCGGGCTCATCTTTTTATTAGTTTTTCAATTTGTCCAACTTTTTCGGGGCAGTCTGTAACGGGTGGATTTCTTTGGTTGGCAAGGAGGCTTTTTTAAAACTTACCATTGCTGTTTTTCCAGCTGATTTTTTCAGCTATAGTTTCGATCACATCCCAATGTTCTGCAATTTTACCTTTTTCTACTCTGAACAGGTCATAGAAAGAAGTGTGATTTTCACCGAATGCCCCTTCGCTCACTATAAGTACAAAGTTTCCTTCGCCTAATACACGGTGTATTTTATCATATTTCATCGTTACACCAATAGAAGCAAGGTATTCTAATGCCTTTCCGAGACCAGAAAGTTGATCTGCAATTTGTGGATTGTGCTGTATATAGTTGTCTCCGTTAAAATAACCTGCTAACTTCTCCATTTTACCATTAACTAGGATGTCTTCGACAAATGATTTTACCAGTGTTTTGTTAACTTGGGTTTTATCCAGGTCTTCAACTTCTGTAACGCCATCAGTCATTGTATGGCCACTTGGATTAGGCTTAGCTGGTTTTTCCTGTAGGTTGTCCCAGTGCTCAACAATTTTCCCATCCTCAAAACGGAAAATATCAAACCCTATCTTAGGTCCGAAGAAATTATAGTCGGTATGGGCGAACACATATTCTCCATCCTGAAATACCCTAATAGTATTTACTTTTGCCGAATTTGGAGGTAACTGTTGTAATACTGCGCCAAAACCGGCCAGCCCATCGGCAACGGCTAAATTATGTTGCTTGTAATTTGTTTGGTTGATGATCGACACCGGTTCGGTTGCACCAGTCTCAATTGCTTTAAGCAAGTCTTTGACCCCTTGTTTTTTTGACGTTTCCATTTTCTTAGCTTTATTGTTGTTCATGGTTAATGAATTTTGCTGTGCAGCAGCACTGAGTCCGATAACAGCAAGTGCAGATGCGATAATGATACTTTTTTTTACGTATCTTTTGTGTAGACCAAGTTCGACCTTTATCCCCCTTTTGAAAAGGTAAGTTTGATCTTTTGAGTGATACTTTTGCGCGGGATTCGCTACCCTATTTGAGGTAAAGTTCTCTAAATTCAGCTGGGGTGGCCGTATTGTGCTTACGGAAAAATTTGATAAAATTCGTTGGCTCATTGAACCCAAGTTGAAATCCGATCTCCTTAACGCTATCTGTAGAATGTGCCAGGAGCCTCTTAGCTTCCAGCATCACCCGTTCGTCTATGAGATGCTTCGGCTGCTTTCCCAGAATACGTGCGGTAGCCAGATTAAGCCTCTTTTCGGTCAAACCGATGCTTTTTGCGTAATAGGTTACCCTTTTTTGCTTTTTATAATTCTGCTCCAACAGTTCTTTGAACGCTACCATATAATCAAGATCTGCTCCTTTTTCAGGCTCCTTAAAGCCTTGGTTTTTAAGTATCTGTTCTGCCGATAGTAGGAGGTTATGTAGGAGGTTCTGTAGAATTAGTTCATGAAAATTTCCCGAAGCGCTCTTGATCTCCGCATCAAGTAATTCGAAATATCGGGTAATTTTGATCGAACTTTCATCGAGTGAAAGGTTTACTACCGATAATAGGTTGTGAAAAAGAATAGTAGTTTTAAGGTATTTTGCATCTTCAACATTCCGGCAGAAAAATTCCTCGGTAAAAAGGATTGCCCTGCCGACGGTATCGCTATTGATATCATAGATATGTACGGTATCCTTGTTGAGAAACAGCAGTGAATTGGATGTCATATCTATGTTCTTAAAGTCTACTACGTGTTTCACAGAGTCTTTCTCAAACCATATGATATGATAAAACCCCGTTCGGTGGGGTTTGGTGATCATCTCACGATGTTGCTGATAAAGATTGGACAGGTTGACGATTTCAATTTGCAGGCTAAGCCCTTCCTTAAATTGATATGTCTGTATTTCTTGCAAATTGCGATTTTTCATTATAGATAAATATAAAGTTAACTATAATTCCGCTATTGTTCGTAGCAGATATATCGAATCAACCTACTAGAGATAAACTCTATTTTTAGCATGTCTCTAGTAGCGTTGATTTGTCATTTGCCTTTGTGAAAATATATAAAAATATTTTATCTCGTAGTGTAACCACCATTTGCAAAAATGGTTTGTCCTGTAATCCACCATCCATCGGTTACTAAAAATTCTACCAATGGTGCAATGTCTTTGATGTTGGTCAATCCGCCCAAAGCAGATGCAGACTTGTGATAAGCTACTGCTTCCGGTGCTTCTTGTCCGTAAAAAAATGGCGTGTCCATTGGACCCGGTGCAACAGCTGTAACCGAAATGCCACGACCGCCGAATTCTTTTGATGCCATTCTTGTAAAATGTTCGACGGGTGCTTTTGCACCTGCATAAGTAGAATACAAACCGGTGTAAGCTGCCAGTAAAGAGGTTACAATTGTGTTTATTTTCCCATTCTCGTTCAAATGTTTTCCGGCTTCTTGAATAAAGAAATAAGCCACTTTTGAATTAATGTCGAACATCGTGTCGTATTCAGCTTCTGTAGTTTCTAAGAAAGGTTTTTTCAGTACCATTCCCACTGTGTTGATAGCAATATCGATGCCGCCAAATTTTTCTTTTGTTGATTGAAAAAGCTTTGCAATGTTTTCTACTTTAGTTAAGTCTGCCTGAAACAAGAATGCTTCTCCACCCGCATTGGTAATGTCTGCCAAAGTTTGTTCTGCATCTGCCTTTGTATTGTCACTATTGTAGTGGATGGCTACTTTTGCGCCCTTGGATGCAAAAGTACGGCTCAGTAATCCGCCTAAGTTTTTTGCAGCCCCTGCAATTAAAACTACTTTTCCTTTTAAATCATTTCTTGCCATTGGATGTATGTTTAATTATTATTAGATATACAAATGTCTGGAAGTGATTTGTTTATATCATGGTGAACTTTTCGGAACTTTTGATTTGTCCGGTTTTTGTTGCTGTCTAAATTCACCCGCTGTTTGTCCTGGAAAGACTCTGCAAAATTTCAGTTATATAGTTATATTGTGTATTGAAAATCTTAAGAGAGAACTGAGAATTGTGCATGTAAGTCCGAGGGAAATACAATTTGCTGCTAGTCATAATAAAGCCCTGAGGCTGAGGTTACAACTGGATTAGGGTAAATGTCGGCTGTCGGGGATTTGATGAAACAAATTGTGGGTGTAAAAGAGACTTATGAACTCGAAAAGAGGAAAATTTAAATGTTAAGTAATGAAAATATATAATACTGAGCCAGATGGAAACGAAATGGCTAATCTGGAGCCCGCTAGATATTTTAACCTGGCCATTGAGCAGATTGAACAAATAACTGAATGGATGAAAACTAGCCAGGACGGTGTTCAACCCTTATTGGTACATATTGACATATTTTTATATTTTAGCAAAAAATATCCGGAGATGGCTAGGCGCCGTGCGGCAAAAATTAATGTTTCACTGGTAGAATCAGTTTTTAATGATTGGTTTGAGCGGAACCAAAAGAAAATATCTGCTAAATATAGAGATGGAATCAAAGCCTCTGCCAATCAATTATTTTTAGAGTTAAAATCACTAAAATAGAAAGTATGACATTCGATGAACGCATTTTTCCTTTCTTTTGGGTTGAACATCAAAACAGCTTTTCTGTTTGTTTAAACGCAGAGGACTATAAACCTGATATTTTTCGAACCCGGGAAGATGAAGGTTTCCAGGGGGACGGTTATGACTGGGCTTCTTTGGCAAATGTCTTTCTACAAGAACAAAAAAGACAATTTATTAGCGTAGTTAAGTTTGATCCTGAAGCAGGAATGTTCTCCGCCTACTCTTCAAATGAAGATGCACTGAAAGAATTTATTATTTCCTTTAAAGAAGCTTGTGAAGATGATATTTTAATACAAGATATATTTTCGAGAGCTGAATTGGATTGAAATGTGTTCAGGTGAATAGAATGGAAATGTATAAATGAAAAACATTGTTGTTATAATTGTTTTGGTGTTGACATTTGGGCTGGCGAAAGCGCAATCTAACCGGGAAGATTTAGAAATCCGATGGCCAAAAGCCGAGGGGTGGAAACTGGATGAGAAATTATCAGTCCAAACTGATTTTTCCCGTCGTCATCAAAAGTGGGATGTTAAAGACGATGTGAAGGGGGGCTGGCAAAAAGTGGTGATGATATTAAATAATGACATCACAGAAAATACCAAGCCTTTGGACAGCATTACCATGGTTATGCCCAATGATTTATCAAATGACAAAGGCGTTCGTTTTACACTTCTGGCGGAAAATAAAAATAACCCTAGTCCATATAGACTGGTCAGTTTGGAAAACCGAACGCTTAAATCTGAGCAAACACCTGTTTCTACCCTTATTTATATTGTAGATGGTAAAACCTGCAGGCATATAGCCCTTGTTTCAATGAAAACACTAAAGTTTCCAGCAGATTTTTTGAAACAATGGTCTGAAATTTTGTTAGGCAGCCGGATCGTTCCATCAAAAGAGGGAAATTTTGAACTTACTGATGATGCCTATCTTGATTTTAAAGAGAATAACATTGTTGATGAATTGTATGTTGCTGCCAGTTTTAAATCAGATCAGGTGCAGTATTTGCTTAAAGGTCAATCTGCCAAAATCGTTGTTGATGATTTTCCTGAAATTAGTCTTTCTGGTAAAGTATCAGAGATCAGCAATTTAAAAAATGATTCTCCTTTAAGTTCTCCGAATAACCAAAGTGGGAATTATGTGAAAATGATTGAAAGATTTCCTGTTACCATTAAAGTCGAAATACCAGCAGCAGATAAGGATAAGTTTAAAAGTCGCATGAGTTGTACTGTCCGGGTGACCACAGCTCCATAAAATGAATAAGGTGAGTAGAGGAACGGAAATACGGTTAGAAGAAAATATTCCATTGACCGAGGAGGAAATAAAGCAAATGGAGACAGGGCAAAAAGGAGTGATGGGAATCGTCGTAATTACCCTTGTTGTTGGCATATTATTTTTAGCGATAATTGCTGTTTTATCTGTGAGAAAGGAAACTTTAGACAACCTGAAATATTATGATTATATCGCTTTCTCCTGCATAGGGTTCTTGTTTTTTTGTTTTTGCTATTTCTTTGCCTGGCTGGCAGATAGGTACAGTAAGTACAATTGGAAAAAAGATAAATTGAACGGAAAAAACAAATTAACGAGTGTGGTAATTAAGCGTGATAAAACAGAGCATGCAGAATACCTGACTTTTTCAGGGCCGTTTAAAAATGAAAAAATTAGGATTGAAGTTAAGCCAGAAGATTATGATCGTTACCAAATTGGATCGAAGGTTATCGTTACTTATCTGAAATTCAGTAAACAGGCCCTTGAAATAGCAGATCTTTAAATTAAGGTCAGTAAAAATAGTTTTTTCATTTAAGGGGATCAGCATTGAGTTTCCCCTTTATCTTTACACTGTTTTCTAACGTTTTGGACAGAAATGAATACCTATCGCTTCCATTTTAATAACAGCAAGAAAACCTTAACTATTTTGTTTTGGTTTTTTACCACATTGCTGACTGTTTCACTAACAGTCATCGTTTTAGTGATACATTCGGAGCCGCTTTTCCCGGCCTGGCTATTGCTGATCTCCTTACCATTAATGTTAATGTCCATTTACAGGTTGTTTAAAGTGGCCTCAAAAAGGCAGTCGACAGAAATTGTTTCACTAAGTAAAGAGGGCTTTACCAGTTCCTGTTTCGGTTCTGTTTTATTTTCAGAGATCCACTCCATTCGGGTTCCCGTAAGGGAAATAGGGTTATTGGGAGGGCTACAGCCCGACTATTACAAAAAAACAGATGCTGATCCGCCCTATCTGGAATTTTCGGTCACAACTGGGGATGGAAAAGTGTTAAATTGGATTTTGAATGAGTGGGGTGGGCTTTACAATTCAAAAGAAGACTTTTCGATTTTCTTTAACTTCCTCACAGCGCTAACCGATCAGCTGTATCAACTTTATCACGCTAACGAACCATATAACAGCTATTTGAAAATTCTTGACGAAAAAGGTTCCTGGGAAAAGCGAGGTTAAGAACGAAAGATTTATCCGCTGGATAATTAATCGATGAATGAACAGATCGATGTCTCAATCGTTATCAATTCGTCTTTATCTATCTTGTCAACTGCTTTTATTTCAGGCCCGTAAACCAGATCAAAATAGACATTAAATCTTTTGCCATTATGTCTGCAAAGAAAAATATTGGCCTCTGGTATGATTACCTCTTCCAAAATTTCAATTTTAGACCCTGAAGATACCTCCTTTAAAGCATGCTTTAATTCATGATAGCTTAATCCCCGAAATTCGACTTTCATAAAACCCAATTTCCCAAAGATAGGGTAAATTAAATCATCCTTTTAATTTGTCCGGTTTTTGTTGCTTTCTAAATTCGCCCGCCGTTTGTCCGGTAAATTTTCTGAAAAATTTAGAGAAATTTGAAGGGTCGTAAGTGAGTTTTTTAGCAATCGAGGCAATGGATAAATCAGTTTTTTCCAAAAGTGATTTTGCCTTTTCTACAATTTTCAGGTCATAAAAATGGCAAGGATGATGTCCGGTCGATTTTTGTAATGTGTCGGAAAGATGGGAGTGGGAAATGTGTAGGGCATTTGCAATTTGGTTCAACGCTAAGAAGTCGGTGGCATTGCCGTTGGCTACATCTTCAACATGTTGGTCTAAAAAAGCAAAGTATTGTTTGGTTATTTGCGCAGCACGTTTGTTTTCACTATTCTCCATATCACAAGTATTATAAAATTGACTTATAAAGTTCGGTGTTCCAATACAAACAAACATGGTGAACTTTTGGGATTTCTTTATTTGTATTTTACTTTAGCATTAGGAATTATAAATGAAGCCAGTCTGGATAAGTCAATTCAAATTTAATCTCGCCATTGGAATAACTACCAACCGGGGTCCAGCCTTGAAGCGTATAGAATCGCTCTGCACGTGTATTTGGAGCTGTCCCCAAAACGACCTTGTCCTTAGTTTGCTGAAAATACCAATCTATCATTAACCGATGTAATTCTTTTCCAATTCCTTTTTCCGCAAACTCAGGATCTACGAATAACGCCCATACGCTCTTTTCCAATAGGTCTATAATGGAGAAGCCTACAACTTGACCATTCACCTCACAAACCCAACCTTTTCCTTTCTCAGAAATGTAATATGCCACATCTTTATCTGGAACAAGATCGGGATTGCTTAAAGTATTCTCTTTAACCAAGTGTCTTACCACCTGCATCTGTTTAATATCTGAAAGATTTGCAGTTCTAAAAATCATATTCACAAACATACCAATTCTATGAAAAAATTAATTACACTGGATGGTGTTGAAGAAACTTCAAATCCAGTTGGATTTCCTGATCTGATTTCATTTTGATCAGCAGCTCATTTAATACCTTTTTTGCCTGTGGATTACTTAAAATTAAAAGACTACCGGACGATTATAGAGGCTGGGTTATAAGATATGCGGATCAAGTAAGGCAATACAGGTCGAAAATTTAAATGAAACACCTTCTTCCAGTAACCATACAAGCCTGCCGGTTTGAGGGGCAACAATTTCCACCGAAACTTTGTCAGTATTTACCTCGCAAATTACTTTGTCTTTCCTAACGATCTCAGCTAATTCAATTCTCCAATTGCTAATTATAGCCTCGGATTGCCTGTCGGTTAGTAAATCATCTTCATTAAATACCACTTCTAAGCTATGCGGGAATTTTTCTTTAGTGATGTCATATGTTGATAACAATGGGCGCGATTTTCGCCAAACCACTTCTCCAAAAGATGTATCAATTTTCTGATATCCTTCAGCAATTTTTCTCTCTGATTCAGCTTGCATGGCTTTCCTCGCATTTTCTTTCTCTTGCTTTCTCCGTATTTCCTGCTGATAAAAAAAGGTAGTATCACCTACTAGAATATCCGGGGCATAGGTCATTAGATAATGAGCATAGCTGTAAAGCTGATCAATCTGGTTGCCATCAACCACCAGTTCCGGTTTTCGTTCTCTTATGAGCTGTTGAATGCTATACAAGCAACTATCCCTGTTATTAACCCCAAAGTGAACGGCAGTATTCATCCCCCAGTTAATTCCTTCAACCACGATTCGGACTTTGTTATTCGAAAATGTTAGCTGAAAAAGATTATCAGTATCTTTTAGGATAATATTTTCTTCCTGCAAACCAAAGCCACTGCAGATGCCAGCAAAGGCTTTTCGCGCTTCATCTTTGAAGTGCTGAAGCGCATCAGCATATAGTTTATAATATTCTTGCATACTCGTTGATAATCGAAGATAGAGATTATTTACATTTTCGACTTCATAACACTGTGTGGTTTTTAACATGAAAATGCATAAACTTGCAGGAGACGAACCTTAACTTAATACGGGGGAAAACCATAAAACCAGATGAGTGCATATAGCACATATACCGATCAGGAACTGACCGCTTTGTTAAAACAGGGCAATCAGAGCGGCTATACGGAATTATACAACCGGTATAAAACCCTGCTGTATGTGTTTGCATTGCGAAGGATAGATGACAGAGCGGAGGCCCAGGACATGATACAGGAACTTTTTTTAACGCTGTGGCATAAGCGGGAAGAACTGGTGCTTAGAGGTTCTTTCAGAAGCTATATTTTTACTGCCCTGCGCAACAGGATGCTTGACGTAATTGCCCACAGGAACGTAGCATCACGGTACCTGGACAGCTTTCAGTCTTATCTGGATACTACTGAAGGCACAACGGATCATCTCATCAGGACGAAGGAACTCAGCGCACTCATAGAAAATGAGATTGCGGCACTCCCGCCAAAGATGCGTGCTGTTTTTGAACTTAGCCGGAATACCAACATGAGCCGGAAAGAAATTGCCGAAGCGCTTGACCTGCCGGAAGATACCGTGAAAAGCAGAATGCACAATGCTTTGAAGATTTTGAAGGGAAAACTGGGCGATAAAAGTTTTTTAATATTTTTTTGACCCTGCCCCCTCAGCTGGCCGTCTTATAACTGATTAGCCAAGAGAGGAACGAATGGATCATAAACAGGCATCGGAGATTATTGCCAGATATAAGGCCGGAACCTGCACAGCCGAAGAAAAAGCGTTGTTGCAAAACTGGGTATTGTATGGGGAGTTTGATGGGTTGAAATATACGGCGGCCGAAATTCTTGCGGACGTAAAGGAGATTGACAGCAGGATTGCTGCGGGTACCAGCAGCAAAGCCAGGCTCTGGTTGCGTATTGCAGGTCTTGCTGCTACGGTAACAGCAATAGTTTTTAGCATCTGGTTTTTCTCGCAGGATAAGCCTGGAGTGGAATATGTACAGGATATTGCCCCGGGCGGCAATAGGGCTACCCTAACTATACAGGGAAAGACGATAACCCTAAGCAATGATAAAACAGGGGTAGTTGTAGGGAGCGACTTAAAATACAGCGATGGCACACAAGACCCTGCCCTGGCCCAAGCCATTTCTGCGGAAGGTGCGGAGAGCAGGGTGGTAACTGCTGCAACACCGAAGGGTGGAACCTATTTTATTGTTTTGCAGGATGGCACAAAAGCCTGGTTAAATGCTGATAGTAAACTGGAGTTTTTATCAAGTTACACAAACAAAACCCAGCGAGTTGTAAAACTTACTGGTGAAGCTTACTTTGAAGTGGCAAAAGCCCTTTCTCCTCAGGGAGGAGGGCAGGGGGGCAGGCCTGGGCGGGTACCTTTTATCGTGCAAACCAAATCGCAAACAGTAGAGGTACTGGGTACGCATTTTAACATAAATGCGTATGGTGAGGAACCCCTTGTCAGTACCACGCTTTTGGAGGGGTCTGTAGCGGTCCGTGGAAATGGCAATGCTATTATCCTGAAGCCTAACCAGCAATCGACTGTAGCAGACAATGGCAGCACCGCAGTGAAGCAGGTAGACCCTTCGGAGGCATTGGCCTGGAAAAGTGGCCGCTTCGTATTTAACAACACACCGATGCAGGTGGTCATGCGGCAAATTGCCAGGTGGTATGATGTAGAGGTAGCTTACCAGGACGAAGATTTAAAATATAAACTGCTGGACGGATCGGTATCGCGCTATGAAAATGTTTCGGGCATATTGAATGCCATAAGCCAGACCGGGGCCGCAAGATTTAAAATAGATAACCACAAAATTATTGTAATCAAATAATCAACAACTAAACTTTAAACACCAAAAACGATGAGAAGAAATTTACAAGGACCAGTCTAAGCCCCGGGCTTTGGGAGAGGCCATAAAAAACCGGATAGTGTTCGTAGCACTATCCGGCGAAATTTTGAGCTAACCCGTTCCCGGTACAATGTAGCGGGATAAAATAATTGCGACACTATTTCATGTTATAACTCAAAACCTAACAAAAGTAATGAAAAAATTTGCTTTTAAACCGGGTGTTGTACACTGTTGGGTACCACCAAAAATATTATTGATTGTGAAACTGATCATAGTCTTACTTACAGCCTGTTTTTTGCAGGTATCTGCCGCAAGCTTTGGTCAAAAGCTTTCTTATACCAGGAAAGATGCAAGCCTTCGTGAAGTTTTTAAGCAGATTACCCTGCAAACCGGATACAACGTATTGTACGCTCCGGAAAAGATAGCAGCCAGCAAAAAAATGGATGTAAATTTTAGCAATGCAGATTTAAAAACAGTGCTTGAAAAACTGGCTGCCGAACAATCATTTATTTACAGCATAGAGGACAAGAACATCATTGTTAAACCGAAGGAAATTTCCCTGTTCAATAAACTTGTTGCTGTTATTTCAGAGCAGGGTAAGTTTATGGCCGATATCCGGGGCGTAGTACTTAATGAAAAGGGCGAAGCACTGGAAGGTATAACTGTTGTCATTAAAGGGGCAAACAGAGGTACCACAACCAACGCAAAAGGAGAATTCTTTTTAAGGAATGTAGAGGAAAATGCAGTACTGCGCATTTCGTCTATCGGCTATGAAACGAAGGAAATAAGCGTTAAAGGAGGCGGAGCTTTGCTAACCGTTACCATTACCAGGTCTGTTTCTATGCTGGATGAAGTGCAGATGATCGCCTATGGCACTTCAACGGTGAGGATGAACACGGGTACAGTTGCCAAAATGAAAGGTGAGGACATCAGGCGGCAACCGGTAGATAATCCATTGCTAGCCCTTGGGGGCCGGATGCCCGGCGTTCAGATTGCGCAGACCAATGGGTTGGCGGGTTCGCCGGTAAGTGTGCTGATCCGTGGTAAAAGCTCATTGGCGGCGGCTTCTGATCCATTGTATATCATTGATGGTGTCCCTTTTGCACACTCCCTCTCTGGCATCACTTTTTCCAGCGGCGTTAATGCCCAGGCGCTTGGGGGCTTAAGTAGTGCTGCTTTCCGCACCAACCCTTTTGTGACCATTAACCCGGCGGATATTGAAAGTATTGAGGTGTTGAAAGATGCCGATGCAACAGCAATTTATGGCTCAAGGGGGGCAAATGGTGTGGTATTGATTACTACCCGGAAAGCAAAATCGGGGAAAACTACGATAGATGCGAATTTTTATACCGGCTGGGGAAGACCAACACGGATGCCCGAGTTCATGAATACACAGCAGTATGTAGCCATGCGGAAAGAAGCATTCAGGAATGACAACATCACACCAACGGCCTCAAATGCTACCGATCTGATGGTTTGGGATACTACACGTTATACCAATTGGAAAAAAATGCTGCTGGGCAATGTGGCAAAGAGTACCGATGCGCAGGTAAGGTTGTCTGGCGGCAGCCAGCAAACTACCTTTTCGCTCGCAGCAGGGTACCATCGGGAAACCCCGATCTATACTGGCAATATGAACGATGACAGGGGCAGTTTCAGGGCCAATTTACAGCACCGGTCTGCGGATAATAAATTCCAGGCAGCTTTCAATTTTGGGCTCAGTACCGACAGGAACAATATCATTACAACAGATTTGTTCCAGCTGATCAATACCGTTCCAAACGCACCTTATCCATACGATGAAAAAGGTGACCTGGTATGGAGGGACAAAGGGATTAATTTTTCCAATCCCCTGGCCTACCTTTACAAGACCTATGTTGGTAAGACAGATAACCTCATTACCGGTCTGAACTTGAAGTACAATGTGCTGAAGGGCTTGCAATTGAAGGTCGATGCAGGCCATACGGCCATGATCCTTGACCAACGTACCGCAAACCCGATTAAATCCCAAAACCCCTTTGGTACGAATGTTGCCAGTTCGGCAGAGTTCTATGACCAGACACACAAGAACTGGATTGTAGAGCCCCAGGCCGAGTATACCAGGCAACTGGGCGGAGGACAGCTACAGGTATTGTTGGGTAGTAGTTTTCAGGAACAACTGAATGAAGGCACCAACATTTCTGCTACAGGTTACTCTAACGATGACCTGATGGAGTTTCCCGCATTGGCATCGGGTAAAGCGGTTTTCAACTCTTTCAGCAAGTATCACTATGCGGCCTTGTTTGGACGTATCAATTACAACTGGAAAAATAAGTACCTGATCAATCTTTCTGCCCGTCGCGATGGGTCAAGTAGGTTTGGCCCGGGTAAACAGTTCGGTAATTTCGGCGCTGTTGGTGCAGCCTGGATCTTCAGTGAGGAAGGGTTTATGAAAGCGGTCCCTTTTCTTCACTTTGGTAAACTGAGGACCAGTATGGGTGTTACCGGCAACGACCGTATCGGTGATTACCAATACCTTTCTACCTGGGCTGCTGTAACTGCTGATAATGCTTATCAGGGATTGACAGGGTTGGCACCTACGAGGCTCTATAATCCGGATTTTGCCTGGGAAAGAAACAGAAAGTGGGAAGCTGCGCTTGAATTGTCGTTCCTGCAGGACAGGATCTTCTTCAGCGCTGATTATTACCTAAACAGAACGGATAACCAGCTTACAGGCCTCACGCTGCCAACTCAGGTTGGTTTTGGAAGTATTAATGCCAACATACCCGCAGTGCTTCAGAATTCAGGCTGGGAACTGATGCTGAATACCACCAATATCCAGAAAAAGGAATTGAGCTGGAAAACATCTTTCAACATCACCCTGCCCAAAAATAAGCTGGTTGCTTATCCCGGGCTTGAAAATACTTCTTCTGCAAGCATATGGCAAATCGGCCTGCCCATTACCATCAGGAAATCTATACCTTTTCTGGGTGTAGATCCACAAACGGGAGTTTATCAACTGCCAGGTATTGAAACACCTAAATACCAAACGGCTATAAACGATATGGCCCCAAAATACTATGGAGGATTACAAAACACATTTGAGTACAAAAACTTTACCCTCGACTTCTTCTTCCATTTTACCAAACAGAAAGGGATGAGCAGCATTCAGTTTCAAGCACCTGGAAGCCGTACCAACCAACCGGTAGAAATGCTTGCGCGCTGGCAAAAGCAGGGAGACATTACCAATGTGCAGAAATTTGCTACCACAGGGGCTGCGGTTACCACTTACAGCTACTACGCAAACTATTCTGATGCGCGTATTGTCGACGCTTCATATGTAAGGTTGAGGAACCTTTCGCTGTCTTATCGTTTCGATAAGGCCATGGTGCAGAAAATAAAGGCGCAGGATGTAAGGGTTTATTTCCAGGGGCAAAACCTGCTTACGTTTACACCGTATGAGATCAGCGACCCGGAAACCATGTCGCTGTCGTCTATGCCTCCCATCAGGATGTTATCAATTGGCCTCCAGGTAGTTTTTTAATCAGATCTAAAAGCTGTTTTATGAAAAGTATATTATCAAATATTAATTGTTTATTTTCAAACGTCGGCTGCAGGATACTTCCTATAGGCCTGGCTGTACTAATGCTGCTCGGTTCCTGTGAGAAATTTGTTGAAGTGGAAGATCCACCGCACCAACTTACAGATGACAAGGTGTTTACCAGTGATAATTCTGCTACCTCGGCCATGTTATCTGTTTATATCGCTATGATGAACGATCAGTTTGGCAATTCAGGTTCTTTTGTTTGTTTTTCTATGAGCTCACTGGCGGGCATGTCGGCCAATGAGCTGGTATGGACACAAAACAATACTAGTGCCCCTACGTTTCAAGAGTTTTCTGACCGTAAACTGACCCCGGAAAATCCATATGTTTATAGTTTCTGGAGAGATGGCTACAAGTATATTTACCGGATCAATGCAGTGCTGGAAGGGCTGACCACAGCTACTGGCATGACGGACGATGTAAAAACACAGCTTCAGGGCGAGGCGAGGTTTATGCGTGCATTCTGTTATTTCTATTTGCTGAACCTTTTTGGCGACGTGCCCCTGGTGTTGAACACCAATTACCAGGAGAACATGCTATTGCCCCGAACGCCTGCTGAAAAGGTTTGGGAGCAGATCATTACAGACCTGAAGGATGCGAAAGTTTTGTTAAAAGCAGCTTATCCGACTGCCGAAAGACTGAGGCCTAACCTCTATACTGCTTCGGCACTGCTGGCACGTGCTTATCTTTATACCGGAAAATGGGAAGATGCAGAGAAAGAAGCGGATGGCATTATCCTATCGGGCCTGTACGGTACCAGTTTGCCAGCGCTGAATACTGTGTTCAAAAAGGCCAGCCCCGAGGCGATCTGGCAATTGCAGCCCGTACGTGCAAATTCAAATACAACGGAAGGGGCACAGTTCCTGGTGCTTAATGCTACACGCCCAAACTATGAACTTACCCCACAGATGTTGGCTGCTTTTGAGTTGGGCGACAACCGCAAAACAGAATGGGTTGGCTTTAGTGATCCTGTTAACAATCCGACCTGGGCTTTTCCGGCCAAGTACAAGGCGGGGACCGGTGCTTTAACCGAGTATTATGTGGTGTTCAGACTTGCCGAGCAGTTTCTGATCAGAAGTGAGGCGAGGGCAAGACAGGGGACAGCAAAATTGACTGCGGCAAAACAAGATCTGGATGTTGTGCGGGGCCGGGCAGGCCTGCTGCCCACATTAGCAGCCGATCAGGCTACTGTTTTAACGGCCATAGAGCAGGAGCGAAGGGTTGAGTTTTTTGCAGAATTTGGCCATCGCTGGTTAGACCTGAAAAGAACGAAGAAGGTGAACAGTGAAGGTTTGTACCCTGTTCCGGGACCCGAAATGAGGGCAAGCCCTAAATTGGAGCAGAACGAAGCTTATAAGTAGTGAGTAAATTAAAAATAGAAAACAATGAAAGTTAACTTAGGTGTTATAAAATACGGGCTTGCACTTTTTGCGGGGATGTTGTTCGCATCGGGGCATTTACAGGCACAGGGTATAGTATTTATGCATAACCTCGATTCTGCACTTACCCGGGCGAAGGCCGAGAAAAAAATGGTATTCGTGGATTTTTATACTTCATGGTGTGTTCCCTGTAAAGTGCTGTCGGCCACTATTTTTCCCCTGCCCGAAGTTGGGTCTTACTACAATTCCAATTTTATCAACTGTAAGGTACAATGCGATGACAAGGGCGCAGGAGAGCTGATTGGGAAGAAATATAAAATCAATGCGTACCCTACACTGATGTTCATGGATGCCGGGGGCAATACCGTCCATTCGGTAGCTGGAACACCCGATAGCAAAGGACTGATAGAGCTGGGGAAAACCGCACAAGACCCTAACCGGAACCAGCTTGCGATGATCAGCGAATGGGAGCGTGGTAACCGTAGCCATGACTTTATGGTTAAGTATTTCAGTACATTGAAAAAGGCATACAGGGCCGAAAAAGCTACCGCTGACTTTGAGGCTTACTTTAAAGGGCTTTCTAAAGAAAAGCGATTGGAAAAGGGGGTGTATGAGCTGATCAATATTGTTAAAAGCGCACCCTTTTCGGCACCATTTGAATTTATGGAGGCCAACAAAAAGGCATTTTACCGTACTTCGGGCGCTAAGGCCGTTGACAGCCTGATCGCGGTTTCGTACCTGTGGTACCTGAAGGGGATACACCAGAACGGCCAGGATACAAAAGATATGACCAGGTTCAATTCCGATATGGAAAAATTCAGAACAAAAGGATATCCATACCATGATGAATACACGATGTTTTATCAGGTGTACGAGGCAAAGGGAATTGAGGATTTTATGAGTAGGGGCACTGCATTTTTGTCTAAATACGGGACACGTAATGACAGTTATACGATAGCCCTGACCCAGTTACTGGGCAACTTCACAGGAAGAAAAGACCAGGGGCTTGCAGGTATCCGCTGGATGGAAGAGCTGCTGGGCAGGAAGCGGGAACCCAAATATTTCCAGGCCTACATTTATATCCTTTGGAGGAACCATCAGTGGGATAAAGCGATTGCTGTTTGTAATGAATTGAAGGATACCCTGGCCAGTGAAGGAAAGCCAACAACTGAAATGGAAAAGCAGATAGCGGAGATCAAAAGCTATAAGGCACGGTACAACGATTAGCCGGCCTGAACTTATTGTTCATTAAAATTAAAGAGTCTGCCAAAGACGAGCGGATGAACAGATCGTAAGATCTTTCATCCGCTTAAATTTAAAAGTTCATTTTTTACCGAGTTGTTCTGCCAAACCGATTAAAAGTCCTTCAGCTCCGCGAATGTAGCAAAGCTTATACGAGTCCTGGTATTGGACCACTTCGCCAACGAGCTGGGCCCCATGCTTGCAAAGCCTGGGTACCATTTCATCAATATCTTCAACAGTGAACATAACGCGTAAGTAACCGAGCGAATTTACAGGGGCAGTCCGATGATCTGATATTGTAGAAGGCGTGAGAAATTTCGAAAGTTCCAGCCGGCTGTGGCCATCAGGAGTAACCATCATTGCAATCTCTACGCTTTGAGTGCCTAGTCCGGTAACACGGCCAGCCCATTCTCCTTCAACCATAGCGCGCCCCTCAAGCTTAAGACCTATTTCTGTGAAAAATGAGATAGCGTCATCGAGGGATTCTACAACAATGCCCACATTGTCCATTCGAAGTAATTTATTTGTTGCCATAGGTTTATATTAAATTTCCGTTACCTAAAGCTAAGTAAATTCTACTTTATAAGGAATAGTTTAAGGTCATTACGATATCAGTAGGAAGCCAAAATTTTTAATTTTGTAAGGCCTGGTATAGAATTTGAACTGCCAATAGAAACTACCTCTGTTATGCTATGAAAAATAAAATCGATGAAATGCTGGCAACCTATGGGCTGAGTGAAGAAAGTAGCATTTTACCTATGTTGGATAATTTTAAGGATGAGGAAGAGATCAGGGAATATTGCTGGCATGTATTGCACAGTTATCCCGATCTAAAAAAAGAAGACTGGATTATCGGGATGGAGGGAGGCGATTTTATTTACAGTTTTGATGATCACTACATTTTTATCACAGACGATATCTGGAGCTTTAATTTGATTGGCAGGGAACCGGCCTTAGTGTTGCTTTCAGAAAAGATGAAGGCGTTAAAGCTGTTAGGCTAGTTACGCCATGTGACGGAAGCATATTTTCGGTATCTTTCTGTAAATCTTTTGGATGTCTATTAGATACTACCTGGTCATAACCTATGCCGCAACTAGCCGAAAAATACGGTGCCCTTTGTTATACTTTCACAATTTCAACCCTGCGGTTTTTTGCTTTACCTTCCTCGGTGTTGTTGTCTGCAATAGGTTTATCCGCACCTAAGCCTTTAGCCTGCAGTCTGTCTGCAGCGATGCCTTTGCCCGATAGGGCAGTTTTTACGGCATTAGCCCTGTCTTCAGAAAGTTTCTTATTGTGTGCAGCATCACCGCTATTATCGGTATGCCCTTCAATTCTTACCTTTAGGCCATTATTGCCGGCTACCAGTTTCTTAATCTCGTCAATTATCGGTTGTGATTCCGCTTTTATGGTGGCCTTATCTGTATCAAAGTTGATGTAAAGGGCAATGTGCCCTTTTGTATCTAATTCTTTCTTCATTTCATCTGCCTTAATCAACGAAGCACTTGCCTTAAAAGGTTTTGTTTCAAGTATCATTAAAGCGGCCGAATTGCCGTCATCGGTAGGCGTAAGTTGTACCCAGATGTTCCTGTCAGCACGGCGGATAAGGTATACTGTGGTAACCTGGCTGCCTACAAAGCCGTAACCATGCATATATTTCAAGCTGTTATTTTCAGGAACATTCTTAGTTGAGTCGGACGGTATTTTCATTTCGGATACTTTTACCCCGCCGGCACCTGTAATGACGTCATTAAGGTTTTTAGCCAGCTCCAGGTCGCTATATGGTTTTCCTTCTTTGGCCGTAATTCTATTATAAAAGATCTTGCCTTCAGGTTTTTCATAATGATCTTTTACCCAGAAATAAGCAACATCATAATCCACTACCTCGTGTTTAGAAAAGTTCATGTAATTTTCAGGTAAGCCGAAATAAGGAAAAGCACCGAGGGGCTTATCTGATATGGGAACGGCATTGATGTCAAATGCAGTTGTTGTTGGGGCTGCGGGTGCTGTTGTTGCACTGGTTGCAGAAATTGCCGTGTCTTGGGCCTGCTGTTGTTTTTTTTCTGAATTACAGGCGAAAAGCAAGCAGGTACCAGTAATTATTGTTAAGGTTTTGAAGTTCATAAAGGTTGATTTTTATACTTCAAACATAATAATTAGCAGAGATTTAGCAAAACTTGTTTTTTACTCTTTTGTCTATAACTTATTTTAATGTCAAATGGCTTTCAGCATCCATGTAGCTTGGATCTTAGGCGGTGGCCCCTGATTATTTCGTACATTTTCCGGCAAAACCTTTAGCAAATATGGCAGTACACTTAATGCCTGATAGTCTGGTACGGCTTCCTTCACCAATTCAAAAGCGACTTGGCCGACGGACTTACGCTGGTAAAATCTTTATGCGCTTGCGACATATTGCTTATTTTAATCTTCCGAAATATCTTTTGTTTTTCCACCATAAAGATGCTTAAATGTTATTATACTTGAAAACCTTTACCTTCTGATTTTAGAACCGGATTTTCTTTTTACATTTATGATATTCTACAGAAGCGCAGCCTAATCCTAATTATGTATTCCGATAATCATTCCCTTACAAAACAGCAGGCACGGAAGATCATCCTTGATGCGGCCGGACTGGCCCGGAAAGCACAGTTCGGGACTGGAGTAGAGGCCATTTACCGGGTGATTGACCATCTGGGCTTTGTACAGCTGGATACCAATTACGTGATAGAACGTGCCCATCACCATGTTATGGCCGCGCGTATACCGGACTATGAAACGGAATGGCTGGCCAACCTTTGCGAAGATGGCCGCATTTATGAGTACTTTAGTTCTGATGCAGGCTATCTTCCGATGCACGATTTCCGCTTTTCACTGCCCGTAAAAAAAGCTTTTGAAACACAGGGACAGCCGCTTAGCAAACCGGAAATCAATTTAATGAAGCAGATTATGGACCGGGTAGAAAGGGAAGGGGCACTCATGGTTGGGGATTTTGACAACGACCGCCTGGAAGCCAGCTCAGGCTGGTGGGATTGGCGGCCCGCTAAGGTTGCCCTCGAAAGGCTTTACCTTAACGGGAGCCTGATGATCAGCCGTACCAAATCCTTTCAGAAAGTTTACGACCTGCCACTCAACTTAGTGCCGCAGGAAACGGACCTAACAATGCCTTCAGATGAAGAATATGCCCATTTTATTATTTTACGCACCTTGGGGGCACTCGGTATCGCGGCTGTCAAAGAAATGGCCTGGCGCGCCCGTCGTGTAAAAGGCAACTTAATAAAAAAAGAGCTGGAGATCATGGTACAGACCGGCGAAGTAAAAATGGTAATTGTAGATGGGGTGAAAGGCCCGCTCTATATGCTCACCGGTCGGGAAATTAACGTTGAGCTGTCCAATGATGTCTTCATCCTTTCGCCTTTCGATATCCTCAATGTCTTCCGTCACCGGTTAAAAGATTTTTTTAATTTTGATTACCAGATCGAATGCTTCGTACCTGCCCCCAAACGCCTGTACGGTTATTTTTCACTCCCTGTACTTGCAGGGGAAACTTTTATCGCAAGGATGGATGCCAAGGCCGACCGCAAGAAAAAAGTACTGATTGTCCATAACATCCATTTTGAACCCATCGATATCGAACAAACCGTTATTGAAAAATTTATTCATGCCTTAAAAGCGTTCGCCCGGTTTAACCAATGCCGGGATATTATCTTCAAGCGGTCCAATAATGAAGCTTACCTGGATGCAATTCGTCTCGAATTTCTACCGTAATTTATAGCTTACCAGCCGCCACCGCCACCGCCGCCACCTCCTCCTCCAGAAGAGCCGCTGCTGCTACTTCCAGAGCTCCAGCTTGAACTTCCGGATGATCCGGAGGAAGAACCTGTATCCGGCTTGCTATCACTTACCGCACTGCTAAATGGTGCGATAAAACCTTTCGCAATATGAGGATAATAAAACTTATCGCCTTCGTACCAATCAGGGCTGTAGTCTGCCTGATTGAGGAGCTCTTCAAATTTGGCCCCCCAGGCATTCTCTACATCAAGCGCTAGTGCATAAGGCAAAAATTTCTCAAACAATTCCGGGGTATGTTCCGGTGGGTTTAACAGGTTTAGGCGATGTTCCTCTGCTGTTTCCAGATACATTTTAAATCCTTTAATTTTACTTATAGCATCCGTTCCTGCTGCAGTAGGTGCCCTGATCAGGTAAACATATAGTGCATACATGATGGTGCTGGTTACGATGAACAGCAGCGAAATTATGGGTAGTTTGCCCAGGTTAGAAAGAAGCATATACAGCGGCCCCCCGCCGAACCCGGCCCCCCAAATGATCAGGAAAACTCCTACAGGCACAGATTCTTTTATCATTTTGAACCCTGCAAAAAAACAAAACCCTCCAATCACGACAAAAGGACTGAGAAACAAGAGCATTAGAGGAGTGCCGGTTTCTACAAAAATCATGAATACAACAAATACCGCCAGCGTAATTAGTGTTGATATGATTAAATGCTTTTTGTGACTAATAAAAAAATCTTTTAGGTTAAGCTGCGGTTTCAATCTATCCTGATGTGCATTCTTTGCCGCATTTATCGTCGAACCGTTTGATTTATTAATGTATATTCTATTTCTTTTGTTGAAGAAGCGGACGTAAATAGCATCTTCTTCTTTCGACAGTCCATTTGTTAAACCCGTTGATTTTTCAACGGCATAATCTTCTTTTTTGAGCTCTGCCCCTTTGGTGATTTTTATGACTTTTTTAACGGCCATATTGATGATCGAGATTGCAAAAGACTTGTCATCTATACCTTTTATGTAAAAATAGCGAAGTAGGGCAGGTGACCAGTTGTATGGAATATTAAAGGTAGGGATGATCACTGGTTCCTGCGGGTCCCGCCCGTAACGCGACCAGCTGATGTAATAGTAAGTTCCAAGACCAATCAGCAACAGAAGCGTCAGGGTTATCTTCAGATAGTCCTGGTAAAAAAGTTCGAAATTAGATGGCCTGTGGATAATCCCTTTGGTAAAAGCCGAGGCCACAGTAAACCCACTTCCTGATGGCAGGTTTTCAGTAGTTTGAAAGGTTACGGACTGGTCGGGATTGATGCTGATGCTACAGTTTTTACTGGTTGAACCCGGAGGGCCAGTATAACAAGCGGTATTGCCGGCAACTGCCCCCTTAGGAAATACAATTGTAGCGGAGGCTTTTTCTATTTCGAAACTCCACTCACTACCGGTAACATTCCAGTAAATTTCATCATAGGTTTTAAAGAAACCAACCTGTCCTTTAGTTTGGTAATGGATTTCATACGTGTAGATGCCCGGATCAAGAATAATATCCTCGTTCCCCATGTATATACTACGGACGCTACCGTCGTTTTTGGTTTTGTAGTTTTCCTTCTTCCCATCCTTTAAAATGCCCGTTATCTTAAAATCTGCAGATTTTCTGTCGCCAAAAATATCTTTACGATACACTGGGATGCTCCTGACAATACCTCGTTTGATTTGATTGCCAGATACATAAACCTTGATTTTTTCAGACAGGTACATCATACCCGAGGTATCAATCCTGATGTCGGTATGAAAAGAAATGATTCTTTCAGAATGGTTATCCTGCTCACTTTGTGCTGTAAGCGGTTCCTGTGCCAAAGTTTTTGTGGACAATGCAGGAATGAGCAATAGGATCAGCGACAGCCGAAATAGCGCAAATAGATCTTTAAGTTTCATACTGGTGATTTAAAAAGAAACCTTTACCGGTTCGCGTTCTACAGAATTGTTTATTTCAAAGAAAATGCCGTTTTCGAACCCAAAGATGGATGCGACAAGGTTAGAAGGGAAGGATTGGACCTGAATGTTATTCTCCCGCACGGTCCCGTTGTAATATCTCCGGGAGAGTTCAATTTCAGTTTCTATAGTTTCCAATTGGGTTTGTAGCTGTTGGAAATTTGTATTTGCCTTCAAATCAGGATAACCTTCAGCAATGAGCATCAATCTGCTGATGTTTTCTGAAAGATGGTTCTCGGTGTTGATTTTTTCCTGGTTTTGTTGGGTTTGAATGGCCTCATTACGCAGCCGGACCAAATCTTGCATCAGTTTTTGTTCATGACCGGCATAGCCTTTAACAATTTCAATGAGGTTAGGAATCAATTCATACCGCTTCTTCAAATACACATCGATCCCGCTCCAGGCTTCTTTCATCCTGTTTTTCTTGTTCACAAGCGTGTTGTAGTAAAATATGCTGCCAACTATCAGCGAGCAAATTAGGGCGATTAAGATATATAACATAGGTAGGAGAAAGATAGAAAAAAATCCACAGTAATATAAAATATACTTTCTACTTACCAGTCGCCGGAAGAAGTAGTATTAATGCTCATCATAGACTTTGAAGAACATCCCACGCACTATTTTGTATACAGGTATATTTCTCATTAGCAACACGTATATATACCTGTTTTTGTTCGGTAAATACCCGATGATCGTTTGGATTGATAGAATAAATAAGTGATTAGACATTAAGGTTTTATAGGGCATGGTGTTTGAACTTTTACAAGTTCATCTTCAACTCAAAAAACTTAATATGAAAACAGCGCCACTAGATTTTAACAATCAGTTATTTGCATTTAAAGACAGTTTAAAAGGATTCGCATTTTCCTTTACCCGGAACGAAGAAGATGCTGCGGACCTTGTTCAGGATACTATGCTAAAAGCGATACGGTACGCGCAAAGTTTCCAGGAGGGGACAAATTTAAAGAGCTGGTTGTTTATCATTTTGAAAAATACTTTTCTCAATAACTACAAGAGAAGAGGTAGATTAAAATCATACATGGAGGAAAGCATGAGCATCGCCATCAATGATTATAAATGTAATATGACCTATAATGTCGGAGAAAGTAATTGTTCAGTTGGTGACATTCATAAAGCCCTTCATGGTCTTTCACATGATTACTATTATCCTTTTATAAAATATTTTGAAGGTTATAAGTACCATGAAATAGCTGATGAGCTCAATATCCCTATTGGAACTGTTAAGACCAGGATCCATATGGCAAGACTGGTCTTAAAGAAAAACCTAAAAATGTACAGGATCAACTCCCTGCCCGGTGATGTTAAAACAACCCGTTAAGTCCTATGATAAATTTCGATGAATATACTTCGCTCCATAACATACATTTTGCCTATGAACTGGAGACGGAAAAATTTACGTTTGTGGAGCAAAGTATACCCGCATTGTTTAATTTGTCCGCGGAAGATTTTTCAATAGCCCATATTTTACGGCAGGTTTATCCTGAAGATTTAATTCGGATTAAGGAGTGTTACTTTAATCTGCTAAAAGGAAGGTTCTCCGGCTTGGTTAAATTTAAACTGGGGATGGAGGATGCCCTGCGCTGGTATTGCGTTACCCCTTTCCTTTCGGATACTAAAAAAAATGGAAAAGTCATTTTTGGTAGCTTTTACGAAATAACGGATGAAGTGGACAATGCCAATGCGATAGCCAAATATGCGAACAAGAAAAATTCTGTATTGCATATGCTCGCCCATGATTTAAGAGGGCCGTTAAATATTGCGCGTTCACTGGTTAAGTCCCTCGACTATGAAATTATAGATACCGCGATTTTGGAACGGACACGCTATGTATCGTCGATCATCCAGCAATCTATAGATCTGATTACGGACCTGGTTTCCAGGGAATTTTTAGATACACTGGAAGCTTCGCTTGTAAAAAAAAATATTGATGTGGTATTGAAGGTAACAGAGTATTTGGAAGAGTGCCGCTTGTCGGCACAGGCTGCAGCCCGCAATTTTTCACTTATTTGTGATGAAAGACAACTTTTTGCCGACATAGACGAGGCTAAATTTATGCAGATTATGAATAACCTGGTTTCCAATTCACTTAAATTTACCAGGCCGGGCGGGAATATTGTGGTTGAACTGCAAGACCATGGAGATGTATTCCTATTGATTTTTAAAGACGATGGTATTGGGGTACCCGAACATTTGTTGCCCCAGATTTTCGATAAGTTTACTATTGCCGGCCGGCCTGGATTAGAAGGCGAACCCACTATTGGATTGGGGTTATCTATCGTAAAAATAATTGTAAAATGGCATGAAGGCCGAATATGGTGTGAAAGTGTTGAGGATAAAGGAACTATTTTTTTTATAGAATTGCCTAAAATTTCCAGTAGCACAGTCGCTTAATGGGCTGCAAGTGCGGCCCCTAATAAATCAGTTTATTTATAATGGCGTAGCGGATCAGTGTTGCAGTATTATTTGAACCGGTTTTTTGCAGGAGGTTTTGACGATGTCCTTCAACAGTGCGTTTACTGAGGAACAGTTTGTTTGAGATTTGTAAATTGGTCATCCCTTCGGCAATTAGTGTGAGTACTTCAAGCTCACGCTCAGTATAGTGATTTGAGTCCACAACCTGCTGGTTGTTTGTAGCATGGAGTTGGTTTTTAATCATTTTTTCCATTAGCGCTATGCCTATGTAACGGTAGTTTTTACTGACCATTTTTATTGCGAATTCCAGCTCTTCCATTTCCGAACTTTTTAACAAGTAAGCACTAACCCCGACCTGAATCGCCAAGGCCACCTGGTTTAAATCATCGTACATAGAAAGTATGATGACTTTGGTCTCCGGATGGGCGTGCCGCAAGGCCGCAGTCAGTTCCAGGCCATTCATTTTCGGCATTAATAAATCCGAAATCACCACATCGACTTTTTCATTTGTCTCCACAAAATCCATAACTTCGAGGCCATTAGCACATTCTTTAACCACCTTTACATTTTCTAATTGTTCAACCAGTTTTCTTAGGCCATTGCGCATGATAGAATGATCGTCTGCTAATATAATTTTAACCATGTTTTCTTAATAATATAGGATTAGTTTCGGGTAGGGATGACAGTTAAAAAAATATATTTAGCCCCTGAATGCTTAGTTCAGGGGCTAATCATGAATAACCAGGTTATTCAGTTGCGGCTTGTTGGTTAACAAAGCTTTCAGCTACTTCTGTTAAAGCAACATCCGTCGCTTTTTCATTGTCCAGGGTAAGTTGCAGGAGTTCCGCAACATCGTTATGTCCCATGTTTTGTGCAAAAACTACCAATGTGCCGTAGGTTGCAATTTCGTAATGTTCTACTTTTTGCGCTGCAAGGATCAATCCGGCATCGCGGATAAGGGTGCCGGCATCGGTATCCTCGATGATGCTGTCTGCCTCTTTTAACAGACCTTCCATCGCATCACATTTTTTTGCCTGTACCTTTTCGTCCAATAGCTGGAATACCTGCTCCAGGGTAGCAATGTGACTGTTGGTTTCCTCGGTATGTTTATCGAATGCTGCAGCCAATTCCGGACTGGTTGCCGCTTTCTTCATTTTGGGTAAGGCTTTTACCAGGTGTTTCTCTGCCCAGTAAATGTCCTTAAGCTCATCCACAAAAAACTCATGAAATTCTGAATTCTCCATTTTTCCAGTTTTACTGCCTGCTTTTTTGGCGGTCTGTGCGCCTGCTTTTACGGTAGTTGCCATAGTTTTGTCTTTTAATTTGTTAGATGCAAGCAATAAACATCGTAGACGCAATCTTGTTTAACAAATTTTAAAATATTTTAAACATGGCTATTCCTAATAGACATATTATTTTTTTCTCCATTTTCAAACATATCGGGCTTACTGGTGGTTAATGCCCTTGCCTGAACATATTGGAGGCATAAGGTTTCATGCGGATTTTAAATTATAAGACAATGAAAGAAGCTTTTAACATTAAAATTGGTTATGGAAACAGGGAAGTTACCCTGACTATCCTCGAGGACGAAAATTATTACAAGGTCATCTATTTCGGTGGGATTATGGGGGCTATCCACGCTTTAGATGGGGACTGGGACCTGATCAATCCGGAAAAGGTGGAAGCAGGTGACCTGCCACAATATACACCTGATCTTAAAGGCGAAAGACTAGAAATCGTGCTTGATGAATATACTGTTGGTGCTATCGGGAGGGAGATTGAGTTGTATCATCTGGATGAGGACGATTAGTGGATTTTCAATCTAACGTGCTAAATGTGCAGGCGTTTCCGTAATTAATGCTATTATTTATTCCAAAATCCGTATAATTTACGGAATACCGAAGTAGTATTGCTATTTTTTTTAATTGCAGCGACTTTTGCTAGGAATTAACATTTTTTGCAATTTACATATGGAACAACCTATTTACCTGGATAACGCAGCAACCACCGCACTTGATCCTGAAGTTTTGAATGCGATGCTACCCTATATGCAGGAACATTTTGGTAATCCATCTTCGGCGTATTCGCTGGGCCGTAATTCAAAATCAGCCATTGAGGAAGCCCGAAAGTGTATTGGCGGGATCCTGGGCGTAAAGCCATCAACCCTGATATTTACCAGCGGCGGAACGGAGGGTAACAATACGGCAATAGCATCATCGGTGAATGAATTGGGATGTACACATATCATCACTTCTCCTATTGAACACCATGCGGTGCTCCATACTGTTGAGCACTATACGCACAGTAAAAATATAACATTTTCATATGTCAAACTCACCGCAAATGGCGAAGTAGATTATGAAGACCTCAAAGCGCAATTGGTTACACAGGCTAAACAAGGGAAAAAGTGCCTGGTGTCATTGATGCATGCCAATAATGAGATAGGAAGCCTGCTTGATATCTCGCTGGTCGGTAAAATTTGTAGAGAAAATGACGCGTTGTTTCATTCCGACTGTGTGCAGACCATTGGGCATTATCCGATTAATTTAAAAGCCTGCGGGGTACATTTTGCATCTGCATCAGGTCATAAATTTCATGGCCCTAAGGGTACAGGTATACTGTATGTGAGCGATGAGATCAAGGCTTATCCTTTAATTTTTGGAGGAAGCCAGGAGCGGAAATTACGTGCAGGAACAGAAAATGTATACGGTATAATCGGGTTTGCGAAAGCGCTTGAACTGGCTACTGCCGGTTTTGAACGCGATAGCAAATACATTACAGCGCTAAACCATTTTATGAGGAAACAACTTAGCCAGGCGGTTCCGGGCGTTTCCTTTAACAATCCTGAAAATTCGCTTTATACAGTATTAAGTGTTTGTTTTCCGTTAGATGGGCAAAGTGAATATCTGGTCACCCTATTTGATATGAAGGGTGTATGTGTTTCCGGTGGCAGCGCCTGCAGCAGTGGCGATGGTGGTTCGCACGTCATAAGGGCGATTGGTAAAACCGACCTTTGCGCTACACTGCGTTTTTCTTTCAGTAAGCATACCACCGAGGCAGAAATTACCAGGACAGTTGAAATTGCAGCATCAATATTTCAAAAGAAGGAAGTTTCAACGCTATAATTTTCCAAAAAATGGAGCTGATAGGATATCTTGCCTGTGTTTCAATTGGTATTTCACTTGGGCTGATTGGTGCAGGTGGCAGCATATTAATGGTTCCGGTACTGGTCTTCCTGTTTCACATGCCTCCGGTTTTGGCTACCTCGTATTCCTTGTTTGTAGTAGGGGTAACCAGTTTCTTTGCTGCGACAGGTAAATTCCGCAAAGGCGATGTGCTGATCGGTTCGGCCTTAACGTTCGGCCTTATCTCGATGATCGTAGTCGTGGCCATCAGACATTTTATTATTCCTGTAATACCCAAAACTTTTGGAAGCCTGGGAAAAGCCCCGATAAGTTACGACTTGCTCTGTATTGTCCTTTTTGCGTGTTTAATGATCTTAGCAGCAATTGTCATGATCAATAAAAACGGGAAAGCGCAGGCAGAAAATATTCCATGTTCTGATGGTCTTTTGCGCAGTATTCCTTATGCCTTACTGGTGGGTACCGTAACAGGTTTTTTGGGAGCGGGGGGCGGGTTCATGCTCATTCCCGTAATGACTTTATTGCTGGGAATGGATATTAAAAAAGCCGTAGGTACATCGCTGGCCGTTGTCGCCCTGAACTCTTTATCAGGTTTCGCGAATGACCTTGATCACGTTGATATCAACTGGAAATTCCTGCTCATCATTTCAGCCATAGCATTGCTGGGCAGCATAGTAGGGGCACAGCTTGCTGATCGGATCAATTCAAAAAGGTTAAAAGCTTGTTTTGGCTGGTTTGTTTTAATACTTGGTATCCTGATCATCACCCGTGAAGGTTACAACTTCTTTAGAATCATAATCTAAGCCGGCATCCACCGGCTTAGTATGAATTATTAACTACCTTTTTCGTTTTTTTATGGATAGTATTATTGATATACTCAAAAGCTGTTAAGCGATCAAGATAAGCTGCATAATTTAGGATCTTCATACTCAGATGAATAATCTTTAAACAAAAGAACCAATATTCGGGATATCCTACAATGCTTTGCTAATTATTCATATATTATTCGGTTTTATTTGTTTTTATTGTATATTTATTCGGTTTTGTACGGCATTTAAGCCTATTGTTTAATACTTTTTAAATTTAGAATCTACTTTCATGGCTACCGGTTTAGATGAAATTGACATCAAAATACTACAGATCTTGCAAAAAGATGCTGCTCAAAGTAACGAGGCGATAGCCAGTAAAGTGAATAAGTCTATCGCTACAACCCACGCGCGGATAAAGCGCTTAAAAGAAAACGGCTATATAAAGCGGGTTGTTGCGGTTCTTGACAATAGGAAAATCGAAAGAAGCCATATCGCATTTTCACTGGTCCACTTAAAATCCCATACTAAAGAATGTTTGAAAGAGTTTAAGGAAGAAGTTGCAAAATTTGAGGAAGTAATGGAGTGCTTTCAAATGACCGGCACCTTTGATTTTATTCTCCGGATTGCGACACGCGATATGGACGATTACAATTCATTTTATAACGAAAAACTGGCAACCTTATCAAGCATCAGTACCATTCAAACTTCGTTTGTGATGTCTGAAATCAAAAGTGATACCGCATATCCAATATAATAATCCGCTTTTCGGCCTATACTTTCTATAGCGTTGTTTTAAATTTAGGTTAATGGTTTACACTGTAATTGTCTTTGGTAAGGAGAAATAAAACGTACTTCCTTCCATTCCATCCGGACTTTCCACCCATATTTTTCCGTTATGACGGGTGATAATTTCGTGGGAGAGGTATAACCCGATACCAAGTCCGGAGATGTTTGGACTAACTTCGTCTATCCGATAAAATCTGGTGAAAATATGTTTTGCCTTTTCTTGTGCTATTCCAAATCCGAAATCCCTGACGCTGACCAGTACATTCTCCTCGTCCTCATGCAGTTCCACTTCAACTAAATTGGCCGAAGGAGAATATTTAATGGCATTTGATAGCAGGTTGATGACCACTTGTTCTATTCTTTGCGCATCTCCAGCTATCCTGCAATGCTGCAGGTCCGTCCGGAAAGTGATGGTATATTTGCTGGTGCTCTGCTGCATGAGTTCAATCGTGTCTGTTATAACCTCTTTTAAATCAAAGTCGGCAATGGTTAGTTTTAATTTGCCGGCTTCAATTTTTGAAACATCCAGAAGGTCATTGACCAGCGAGGCCAGCTTCGAAACCTGATGGTTCGCTTTATCTAGAAATTTTTGATGCTGGTTGTCGGTAATTAACCGGCGCAACATCTGCAAATAGCCGTTGATGCTCGTCAGCGGTGTTTTTAATTCATGACTGGCGAGTCCGATAAATTCGTCTTTTTTGTCGTTCAATGCTTTAACCTCCTCAAACAGCTTGGCATTATCCAGGCTTATCGCAGCCTGGGCAGCTATAGAAGTCACCAGAATTTCATGCTCTTCAGTAAACTTACCAGGATCAGGGTGTCCAAAGAACAATCCGCCGATCACCTTACCCGACCGTGATACCACCGGAACTGCAAGATAGCTAACTACCGGGAGGTGGCCACGGGGCATCCCAAAGTGCGGGCTGTTCTTTCCATAACGTGGATCTTTAGTGATGTCATCAGACCTTACAGCCGACTGCCCCGAGAAAGTAGGATGAAATACAGCGGTATTTCGTGGCATTCCGAATTTCTCAAATGCCTCAGGTGGAGCGCCAGACAGCGTATAAAGCATATATGATTCCCCTTGGTCATCTATGTTATTGTAGAAAAAGGCCCCGAATTTTGCTCCTGTTGAATTGGTTGTCGCATCCGTAACTTTTTGGAGGATCTTATTCAGGTCAAGTTCTTCAGAAATTGAGCCCATCACCATGTTCATGATCTCCAGACGTTCAGTATATTTCTGTGCAGATTGTTGTGCAATTAATTGTGCGCTAATGTCCCTTCCTATTTTCGAAGCACCGATAACCTCCCCGTTCTCATTGATTACGGGCGAAATGGTTAGGGATAATTGAAGTGCCTGTCCGCTTTTATTAACCCGGACGGTAGTAAAGTGATCTACTTTCTGGCCGTTGCGGATCTGGGAGATGATGAACTCTTCTTCCTGTAAACGGTCATGGGGTATGATGATTGAAATATGCTGACCAATCGCTTCTCCGGCCGTGTAACCGAAACTTCGCTCGGCAGCAGGATTCCAGCTGGTAATTATGCCCTCTAGGTTTTTACTGATAATGATATCATGGGACGAGTTGACAATTGCTGCCAGTACCGCCTGTTTCTCGGCAAGTTCACTAAGCCGTATTTCATTTTCTTTTTGTGTGGTAATGTCCATTACCGATCCGATGAAACGAACCGGCACCCGGTCTTCAAAGTATACTTTTCCCTTTGCCCGTACCCAGCGGAGTTTGTTGTCTTCGGCACCTATGGTGCGGTATGCGATATCGTAATCATGTTCAAGAGAGCCGCTACGAAACAATCGTTTGATTACCTTGGCCACCATTTCGCGGTCATCAGGGTGAAGGCCTTTAAGAAAGTCCTCTTCGTAGCTCAATGTTTTTTGATGGTTGATGCCAAAAAGTGCCCTGCACCGGTCGTCCCATTCCATAGTCCCTTTTCTAAGGTCCATATCAAAAGTCCCTAGTTGGGCAGCTTCCTTCGAAAGCTGGATCTGTTCATATGTTTTTTGAAGTTCCAAACGCGCTGTTACTTGTTCGGATACGTTGACAGAAATCGCCAGTACACCTAGTATTTTCCCCGTCGTGTCGTGGTAGGCCTGGTAAACAAAATTCTGGTAAATGATTTCAGGACGGCCATGTCTGATTAATGAGACTGGTTGCTCATTGGCATAAAATGAGTTTCCTGTTTCATAAACACCGGTCATCATAGGTTCCAGGCCTTGCTGGCTTGCATCTGGCAGCGCTTCAAAAACAGGTTTGCCCATAACATTTTCTAAGGGCTTGCCCCAAATCTCCAGCATAGGCTTGTTGACCAGTTCAACGATAAATTTGGGACCTTTCAACAGGCACATGGCCACGGGTGCCTGCAAAATCATATTCCTGAAATTCTCTTCGCTGTATTCCACCTGTTTTTTAGCCAGGTAGAGGTCAGTGACATCGGCTGCCGTATTCATGATGCCATAAACCTTTCCTGAGTTATCCAGCAATGGGGTAAAGCTATAGTTGAAATAAAATTCTTTCAACACATTGTCCATCAAAATGTTGACCTGTTGGTTTCTGATATGGAACGGAACACCGGTTTCGTAAACAGCATCCAGCTGCCGATAAATATTCTGTTCCTCCAGTTCCGGTAGTAACTCAAAATAAGTTTTACCGATTACATCATCGCCCTTTCCCCATACGTCAATAACCGCTTTGTTCGCCTGTGCGATGCGCATTTCTTTGCCAATATATACGGCGATGGGAAATGGGGCACTTTCAATCAAAGCCCTGATTTGCTGTTCCCTGTCGGAGATAACTTCCAGTGATGTCTCAAGCTGCGCCTGCATCGCCAGAAGTTCTTCGTTACTGGCCTGCAATTCTTCGTTGGAGGCAGCAAGTTCTTCGTTTACACGCTGTACAGATGGGTTCTCATTGGAAGGGGATGTTTTCTCTTTATTATCAGGGTGTTGCATCGGCTTAGCTTGTTTTTTGTTAATAGAATCACAGGTCGTTGTCGAAAATCAAAGCTCTCTTAACAATTGACATTCCGAATATAAATATTTTTGTTTTTTCTTTCCTAATTTTAAGGTACAACAAAAAAACTATCTTATGAGGAAGCTTATTTATGGTATTAACATTAGTTTGGATGGTTGCTGCGACCATACCAAATTCAGTGGTGGGGATGATATCCACGACTATTTCCGGCAACTGCTGGAAGGTGTTGACCTGGTCATTTACGGACGGAAAACTTATGAGCTGATGGTGCCTTTCTGGCCGGAGGTCGCCCAAACGCAATCACTTAACCAGACGGCAAATGCTTTTGCTTCAGTATTTGCTAGCCTTAAGCGCGTTGTGGTTTCAAAAACCATCGACAGGGCAGCTGACGAACAAACAACTTTTATACACGAAAACCTGAAAGAAGAGGTCCTCAAGTTAAAACAGCAGCCTGGTAAAGCAATCTCTACCGGGGGTATAGAATTACCGTCCCGATTGATTGAATGGGGGCTCATAGATGAATTTCATATGGTCGTTCATCCGGTAATCGTTGGGCAGGGGCGGCGCTTGTTTGCCGAAATGAGCTTACCAGAAAACCAGGGGCTGAAGCTAATGGGAACCCAAACGCTAAGTACCGGTTGTGTTGCACTGCGGTATGAAAAAGTTTGAGTTAGGGTTGCATGGTGAAATTTTTATTAATCTTATATTAGCTTTTTTTTAAGTTAAAATTATAGACCTTTAAAAATGATAAAACATACCCTTAATTATACTTGTCTGCTCCTGATGTTTGTTTTGACTTCCTTTTCAGGGAAAAAAGATCAGAAAATAAATATTGTTTTTATCGGTGACAGCATTACTGAGGGCAGTGCGTTAGCAGATCCGAAAACCGAAGCTACACCCCTCTATGTGGCAGAAGTATTGAAACATCGTAAAGGTATTAGCTCAGTGAATATTAGCAATAGAGGGTTTAGCGGACATACCACTGTAGATTTTTTGCCAAAAAACAACATTGATTTCCCAAAGGTAGTGCAGGCGGCCGATAGCTATGCGCAAGATAAATCAAGTGTCTTATTGTTCTCTATTATGTTAGGCACAAATGATAGTGCGATGTTCGGACCAAATGGTGCACCAGTCCAGGCAGCTCAGTACAAAGATAATTTGAATGTTCTAATCAATACCCTGATTGAGAAATACCCCGGTGCCAAATTTATCATCCAATATCCGCTTTGGTACAGTCCAAATACACACAACAATGCAGGATACATGCAGGAAGGGCTCAACCGCTTAAGCAGTTACTTTTCGCAAATAGAAGCCTTATATGCGGAGTATAAGCTTAGCCATCCAAATAGGGTTTATCTAGGCAATAAAGGTGTTTTCGGCTTTTTTCAAAAGAACCATAAAAAATTGTTTAAAGCTGAGAATGGTAAGCACGGAACTTTTTATTTGCACCCCAATGCCGAGGGCTCTAAAGCTTTAGCTGAATTTTGGGTAAAGGGAATTCTAAAAGCAATTGATGGGCCTGTTTTAATGGTAAGATAATCTAGGATACCCGTACCGTAAGCCATTGTACATTTTCGGTCAGCTGCTGTACGTTAACGGACAGTTGAAATTCTTGAATGCAAATTGGCGGCTGATTATTGCCTATTTTTGGTTTTGGCATATCGTTGGTAAAAGGTAGCTGAAAAACCGTGTATGTTTAGGATCAATTTAAAAATCGCTTTACGCAACTTCTGGAAGAATAAGGGTTACACCCTGATTAATATTCTTGGTCTTTCCATTGGTATGGCCAGCTGTATCCTGATTTTTATCTTTATCCATTTTCAGCTGAGTTTTGATAAAGGGTATAAAAATGAAGACCGGATCTATCGCGTGGTTACCGATTGGACATACAATTCTTTCAATGATTATTCTGCAGGAGTACCAATACCTTTTACGGCGGCCGCCAGAAATGAAATTGCGGGCATAGAAAAAATAGGGGCCATTGCCAAGGGAGGAAATGTGGTTCGTGTTAAAGATAAAGAAGGCAAAGAAATTATAAAAAGCCAGGAAGATGTATACTATGCAGAGCCGGATTTTTTTGATGTACTTCAGATAGACTGGCAATATGGTAAGCCATCAGAGGCGTTAAAGGAGCCTAAAACAGTGGCTTTATCGCAAGCTATTGCCATTAAATATTTTGGCAGCGTTCAAAACGCAGTTGGCAAAAGCATCACGATTGGCACTAAAACAGAATTAAAGGTGACAGGTGTATTTAAGGATATGCCTCAAAACAGTAGTTTCCCTTTAAAAATAGTTATTAGCTATAAAAGTTTTTCTGAAAGAAATGGTACCTGCTGGGATTGTATAAATTCAAGTTACTGCAGTTATGTATTGCTCAAAGAAGGATTAAAAAGTACAGATCTGGACGAGACACTGGCAAAATTCAATAAAATACATTATACCGATCAAAAAGTTTCTGGTAACCAGGTCAACAGACTTCAGCCATTAAGAGAGGTTCATTTTAGTGAACGTTATGATAATTTCATCAACTCAACTATTAATAAACATCAAATTTATGGTCTCTCCGTAATTGGCTTATTTTTAATCTGTACAGCCTGCATCAACTTTATTAATTTAAATACTGCCCAGGCGATTAACAGATCTAAAGAGGTTGGTGTCCGTAAAGTAATAGGCGGTAATCGTAAGCAGCTTGTTGTTCAGTTCTTAACAGAAACTTTTGCTTTAGTTGTTATAGCCTTATTGTTTGCCTGTATTCTTAGTGAGCTTGCGATTCCTTCCATGCAAAATCTTTTCAAAAACAGAATAACATTCAGTCTGTTTGGTGGCCCCATGATTTTTGTATTTATGGCATTTTTGGTGGTGTTTGTTAGCTTTTTGGCTGGTTTTTACCCTGCAATGGTCCTATCCGGTTTCAAACCTGCGCTGGCCATAAAAAATAAGGTTTCACTCAATAACAATGGTTTAAGCTTGCGTAAAATCTTAGTAGTTGTACAGTTTGCAATTACCATAATACTGATTATCGGCACCTTGGTGATCGTTCGTCAGATGGAGTATTTGCAACAAAAACCATTGGGCTTTAGTTCGAGTGCTGTGGCCATGGTTGGAATGCCAGCGGATAGCGCCAGTAAAAGCAGGCACGAAATATTCAAAGCGAAGATCTTACAAATCCCGGGGGTACAAATGCTGAGTTATTGTCAGGCACCTCCGCTATCTCAGGACGTAAATTCAAGCAGTTTTACTTTTAATGGTGTGGTGAACAATGATTTCGAACTCAGGGTTTCTAACGCAGACGAAAACTATTTTAAGCTGTTTGACCTAAAAATTATTGCAGGCAAGGTTTTCACGAAAAGCGATACTACTAATGGTTATGTAGTTAATGAAACCTTTCTAAAAAAAATAGGTATTACTACTCTTCAGGATGCGATTGGCAAAATGATTAAAACTTCAAACGTCAATATTCCTATTGTCGGTGTCGTGAAAGATTACAATGATAAGGCCTTAAAAGAGAATATTTCGGGGCTGGCCATTTCTTCAGATAGAAACCAATATTGGTATGCTGCCATAAAGCTGGAGGGCGAACATATGGTTCCTGTTATGAAACAAATTGAAGCCTTATGGAATGTTACGTTCCCTAATAGCGTTTACGGTTCCAGCTTTGTTGAGGAAAGGATTAATAGTTATTATGAGAGTGAAGCTATAATGGGTATACTGTTTAAGGTTTTTGCTGCGATAATTATCTTTATTTCTTTTATTGGCTTATTTTGTTTAATCTCCTTTGTTGCAGCTCAAAGGACTAAAGAGGTTGCTATTAGAAAAGTATTGGGGGCTTCTACTTTCGAGTTGGTCAAAATGCTCAACGGATCATTTATACTCATGGTTTTTCTGGCAAATGTTGTGGCCTGGCCGTTGGCTTACCTGTTTGTTTCCAAATGGCTGTCTACTTTTGCCTATCGGATAGATTTGAGTATTTGGCCTTTTGTTTTGGCTATGTGCATTTCTATGCTGATCACATTGATCACTGTTAGTATCAGATCGTATAAGGCTGCAAGTGCCAATACCATTAACGCACTTAAGTATGAGTAGGAACAATGACGGATTTAGTATATCCGAGTGTACTTTGTGATTTGTAAATGAAAGCCTGAAAAAATATTTCAGAACAATTCCAATATCAGAATTGTTCTTTTTAACAATATGTCAAGGCAAATCTACAACAGGAATATCAATATTGATGGAATTGATCTTTTTTACCGGGAGGCAGGAGATGAGAAGAATCCATCCTTACTGCTTTTACATGGATTCCCGACCTCATCAGTAGTTTTCAAGAATTTGATGATTGCGCTGTCTGATCAGTATCACCTTGTCGCCCCTGACTATCCTGGTTTTGGCTTTAGTGAATTTCCTGTACCAGATAGTTTTGATTATACATTTGGGAACATATCCGCTTTGATCAATAAATTTACGGATGCAATAAACTTGAATAAGTTCTTTATCTATCTTCATGATTATGGTTCACCGATTGGGCTTCAATTATGTGTGAACCACCCCGAAAAGATTGCTGGTATAATTGTTCAGAGTGGCAATGCGTATCGTGAAGGTATGGGGCCAGAATGGGACGAATATATTGAGTACTGGTACAACCCGACAGCCGAAAAAAAGAAAGAGCTCATTAAATTTTTAAGTGAAGAGGGTGTAAAAAACCAATATTTTGGTGGACTTCCCCCAGAAATACTGCTAAGGGTAAGTCCCGAGTTGTGGATGCTGGACTGGGAATTTCTGAAAAGACCAGGAAACATTGAAAGGCAGTTTGAATTAAACTGTGATTTCAAAACCCATCTGGAAATGTTTCCTGTCTATCAGCAGTATTTTCGTGACCACCAGCCAGCAGCCCTGGTCATCTGGGGAAAATATGAAATCTTTTTTTCTGTGAAGGAAGCGCCCTGCTATAAGCGTGACCTGCCCAAAGCAGAAATCCATGTTTTAGATGGGGGGCACGATGTACTGGACACTCATTTTGATGAGGTATTAACACTGATAAAAAATTTTCTAAAGAACCAATGTGTCTAAGACAAGCTTATTTAACACAACATTATGGTATGGAACCCTCAAATTTATAATCAGTTCAAAGATATTCGTTATAAACCATTTTATGATTTGACGACATTCATTAAACCTGATGAAAATATGAAAGCTGTGGATCTGGGCTGTGGTACCGGTGAGCAGACAGCAATTCTGGCTGATAAGTTTCCAGGTTCCCAATTTCTCGGGATCGATTTATCAGCAGAGATGCTGGCAAAATCTAAACCTCTGGAAAATGACAATCTGCATTTTCGCCAGCGAACTACAGAGGACGTTGTGGCATCTGGCGAACGTTGGGACCTTATTTTTAGTAACGCCGCTTTGCAGTGGCTGGATAATCACCATGATTTATTCCCTAATTTAATCGCCCTCCTTAATCCTAAAGGTCAATTTGCTGTACAAATGCCTGTTCAAAACGAAAATTTACTGAACAAAATACTCCTTGCCCTGGTTAAGGAAAAACCCTTCAATAACTATTTAAATGGCTGGAACCGTGCTTCCTCTGTGCTGAGTATTGATGACTATGCGCAGATCTTATTCGAAGCAGGGCTTGAGGATATCGAGATTGTACAGAAGGTTTATCCTATAATTACCCCTGATGTTGATACTTTATATAACTTTATTTCCGGGTCTTCTCTGATCCCCTATATGGGAAGGCTTAATAACTCGCAACAGGAGTTGTTTGTTCAGGCTTTTAAAGAAAGGATCGCAGAGCATTTTCCAAAATTTCCGGCTATTTATGCCTTTAAAAGATTACTACTTTATGGCCGAAAAGTATAGGGCATTACATTCTAATATATTTAACCAAAATGAAGGTCATAACCTCGCAAATCCCCACCAATTAGGACGATGTTACCCGAAAGGTTACTAAAGGGCTTGTCGTGGTACAATAAATTTCTCTTTTTATTTTTCCATCGCAATTACAAAAAATATGTAAATTGACCGATATTTTAATTCTTACCGTCATGAGAAATGTGGTTCAAAATGCTAGTTGCCAATGAAACCTGACGATTTACAATTATGGCCTGATCACGTACTTGTAAATGACATGCAAGGTAACGATAGATCCGCCTTCGAAAAGATTTACAACCGGTATTGGGATAAACTCTATTTATCGGCCAATCACATTTTAAGAAACAAAGAAGCGTCAGAAGATATTGTACAGGAAATCTTCGTAAGCCTGTGGTTAAAGCGTTTTACAACTTCCGTGGATAATTTAAATAATTACTTGTTTACATCAGTACGTTTCCAGGTATTTAAAGCGATTAGAGATGGTAAACTGCGAAGCGATTTATTCAATGAGACTGAACAGTTTGTGAATTATCATAATGCCGAAAATACGTTTACCGAGAGAGAAATAAACGACCGGTTAGATAAAGGTATCGAACGTTTACCTCTGAAGTGCAAGGAAATTTTCATTCTCAGTAGAAAAGAACAGTTATCTGTAAAGGAAATTGCAGTTCTTTTAAACATTTCTCCCAAGACCGTAGAAAATCAAATTACCATAGCCCTTCGGCGTTTACGTGTAGATATAGGGGAGTTCTTATTTTGGATGGTGCTGACTTTAGTCGAAATCTGGCGATAAACATCCTGATTTTATACATTTTGCATTTTAATTTAATTTGGCTTGGGGGATACCTGCCATTTTAGGTACATATGTAAAAACGACAAACAATTGAAAAGAACGCAATTAATAGATTTAGCAGACAAGTATGTATATGGAACAGCTAATGAAGAGGAGCGCCTTAAGCTCGAAACCTGGTATGATCAGCAACAGGGCCAAACATTAGCTGCCAGAGAACAGGTAGACCATCAGGAGCACTTAAAAATAAGGGAAAGAATCCTTAACAATATTAACCTGCAAATAGAAAAAAGGGAAAGGGTAATTTTTAACAAGCGCTTTTACTGGACGGCTATCGCAGGCATGTTATTTATTTTAAGTTTCGGCTGGTATTTATTGGTGCATCAGACAGATGTTAAAAATCTAAATAAAAATTCCGCAATAATTAAACCAGGTAGCAACAAAGCTATTTTAACACTTGCTAACGGGTCACAAATAAAATTAGATGATGCTACAACAGGGATTGTTGGGCAACAGGCAGGAATAAGTATCACAAAAACAGCTGATGGACAGTTAACTTATACTGTTTTGGACAGCAAAGCCAATAATGCCAAGTTAACCCACAACATCATTAGTACGCCGGCAGGGGGGCAATATCAGATCACTTTACCAGATCAAACCAAAGTTTGGCTAAATGCTTTTTCATCACTAAAATATCCTACCAGCTTTTCGGGTAAATATAGAACAGTTGAACTGAGTGGAGAAGCCTATTTTGAAGTTGCAAAAAATAAGGAAATGCCTTTTAAAGTAAATACCCGTCATCAGGAAATAAGTGTATTGGGCACGCATTTTAATGTCAGTGCTTATATAGATGATAAAGAAGTTAAAACAACACTGATTGAAGGATCTGTAAAAGTTAGGAATTCTGGTTCAGGAGCGTCAGGTCTATTGAAGCCAGGGCAACAGGCTGTCCTTACTGAAAAAGATTTCCAAATTCTCAATGTCGATGTAGCAGAATATATAGCCTGGAAAAACGGTCTTTTTGTATTCAATAATGAAAATATTAAAGATGCCATGCAGAAATTATCAAGATGGTACGATGTTGATATTGAGTGTGTCGGTGATTTTGAAGGAATTGAATTCGGCGGATCGTTCCCCAGAAGTAACACCCTGCAGCAAACATTGCAAATATTAGAATCTACAGATAAGTTTAAATTTAAAATTGAAGGAAGGAGGATTAAAATCTTAAAATAAACACCTTATTATTTTAATCTGAAAACGGGCTTCGAAGGCAATCGAAGCCCGTAGTAAATTTTAGATTAAAATAGTCAAACAATAACCAAGTAGTTAAACAACCAAATGTTATAGCGAGCTATATACATTTAACTTAATCTAAACCTAACAAATGTATGAAAATTTACAAGTTTAATTTATGGGGGCCACACCCCATAATGAATAAAATAGTATTGTCTATGAAGCTAACCGTTATATTTCTTTTAATAGCCTTTACACAGGTAAATGCGGCCGCCTTTGCGCAGGGCAAAATATCCCTGAACGAGAAAAACGCATCGCTACAGAAGATTTTAAAAGAAATAAAGCGGCAAAGCGGTTACAATATATTTTTTATTCAAAGTGATCTTAAAAAAGCCGGCACAGTAAGCATTAATGTACAAGACGTACCGCTATCAGATGCTTTGGACCTATGCTTTAAAAACCAGTCATTAACATATACCTTTCAGGGCAATACTATTGTTGTTAAAGAACGAAAGCCGAAGGTTAATAATGTGCATGATCTTATACAAAATGAGCCAATAAATAAAGTAATTGATATAACCGGTAGCATTACTGATGAAACAGGTAAGGGTATACCAGGTGCGAGTATCAAAATAAAAGGGAAGGATCAAGGTACGCTTGCAGATGAGAACGGAAACTTTAAACTTACCGGAGTAGCTGATGGTGCTATATTGGTGGTTTCTTATTTAGGCTATCAAACCAAAGAAGTTAAGGCTGCCGGTACCTTAAAAATTATTTTAACGCCACAGATAAATGATCTGAACGAAATTGTGGTTGTTGCTTATGGTACGCAAAAAAAAGTTAGTCTAACCAGTGCGGTATCTTCCATTAGCAGTAAGGAACTGGAAGGCAGGCCAACACCATCAGTTGTCAATTCGTTACAGGGATTGGTTCCGGGATTAAACATTACCCAGACAAATGCCCAGCCTGGGTTTTCCCAAACAAGTATTAATATACGTGGGATCAGTTCATTGTCAAACAATCCCGTACTCCTGGTTATCGATGGGGTTCCTTCAACCCTTTCGCTTAATGACCTCAATGCTAATGATGTGGATAATATTGCCGTTCTTAAAGACGCCTCTGCCACTTCGATATATGGCGCAAGGGGGTCTGGGGGAGTGTTATTGATTACTACCAAAACCGGCAAAAATAAAAATGGCAAACCCACTATTTCCTATGATGGCAATGTAGGTACACAAAAAACAACCCGCTTACCTGTTTTTGTTGGCGCACCCGAATATGTAGACCTGGTTAATACTGCTATACAAAATGATAATCCGGGTGCTATCCCCAGATTTGATGCGGCAACGGTGCAGAAATATAAAAGTGGTGAACTTCCCAGTACAAACTGGATACAATTGATACTTGGTAAAAAAGCGATACAACAGCAACATACAATTAGTATAAGTGGGGAAGAGGGGAAAATAAACTATTTTCTTTCAGGTTCGCTGCTTAATCAGGGGGCATTAATGGATAATGTTGGCTATAAACGAAAAAACCTCAGGGCCAATGTCAATGCGAAGCTAAGTGATAAACTCGAAATAGGAATTAATTCATCTTATATTAACGGTGACAGATGGCAGCCAACAGTAGGAGGAGGATTGGCAGCGGCACTTGGATGGTCTTATTATGTACCGGTTACCGAATTCCCTTATACTGCAACCGGCCTCCCACGAACCTTTAGAGGTGGCTGGACATCTTATCAGGCAATTTACCAGGGAGGTACGGATAGCTACGATGACAACACTTTTTCAAATATCATCACTGCTACTTACAAACCAGTTACAGGGCTTGAATTAAAAGGAGTTTACTCTTATGTATATGCGAACACCAATCAAACCAACCAGCAAACACCTATAAAGGTATATTATGATGATGGATCTCCGGGCTACGCTGCACCTGCCACGCCTATTTTAACTAAAACAAACTCCTTCAATAAAAATCCTAACCTTATTCTCACAGCAACCTATAGCAGGTCATTTGGCAATCATAACTTTAAAATACTGGGCGGGTATTCTCAGGAGAGTTTTTACAGCGAAGCGAACAGCCTTAGCAGGGCAGGATTTCTAAGTAACAGTATTTTGCAAATTAACGGAGGGAACAACGACCGTACACTTTGGGGAATGTCGGGCGGAGCTTCTGAATGGGCCCTTTCATCCGGTTTTGGACGTATAAACTATGATTATAAAGAAACATATTTAATAGAAGTCAATGGAAGGGTAGATGGATCATCCAGGTTTTTTAATAAGAGAATTGGATTTTTCCCTTCTGTATCCGCAGGTTGGGTAATCAGTAACGAGTCTTTTTTTCATCAGAACAACGCAGTTAATTTCTTAAAACTACGTGCGTCTTATGGTTCGGTAGGTAACCAAAGTGCATTAGGGGAAACGGCACTATATCCCTTTGCTGCAATTTTAGGGACAGGCCAATACGCACTAAACAATACCCAGTTTCAAACTACCAATTATTTGAACATCCCGAATTACAACCTTACATGGGAGACCAAAACTACGTCTAACATAGGTTTCGATGCCAATTTATTAAACAATCAACTAGCCCTTACTTTCGAGATTTATAACGAACGTACCACAGGAATTATACGTACCCCTTCTGTACCCTCCACCTTTGGTGCAACCGCCCCTTTTCTTAATTCCGGGATTTTTCGGAATAGAGGATATGAAATCAATTTAGGATACCATAATGCCATTAATGATTTGAAATATTCGGTTGGGGTTAATTTTTCTGACAACAGGAACAAAATCATTAGTTTGGGCGGCACAGCTCCAACAATCGATGCTAACCCGCTACAAGAGGGACATTCGAGATGGGAATGGTTTGGTTATCAGGCTGAAGGGCTTTTTCAATCTCAGGCAGAAATCGATGCACATGCGGTACAACCCAACCAATCAAGTCTGAAACCAGGCGATATCAAACTAAAAGATATAAATGGCGACAAAGTAATTAATGCAAATGACAGGGTAATTCTTGGAGAGGCACAACCTCATTATTACTACGGTTTTAACGGTAAACTCTCGTTTAAAAATTTCGACCTATCTTTCTTGTTCCAGGGTGTACTTCAAAACTCAAAAAATTTAGGGTCTGGTCTTTCAAGTCCTTTTGCTTCAGACACAGGAAATATCCTCGAATCACAAACAGATACCTGGACACCAACCAACACAGGCGCCAGGTACCCGCTTTTGCGTATTAACCAATCTATCAATTATGGTGCATTATCTAGTTGGTTATTATATAAAGCACAGTATTTACGTCTAAAAAACCTTCAGATTGGCTACAATGTACCGGCCGCCTTGGCGCAGAAAATCAAGCTTAAAAATTTAAGGGTATTCTTAACTGGAGAAAACCTGTTTACGCTTACTCCTAAAGGCTACCCCAAAGAGGTTGACCCTGAAATTGCTAACAATAGTGGCATTGGTAATTACCCACAACTCAGGGTATTCAGTTTAGGGTTACACGTTGATTTATAACTTAAAGCATAAAAAAATGAACCACATCAATAAATATATATTATGCTTGGCACTGCTCATAAGCATAGCGTTTACAGGCTGTAAAAAGCAGCTTGATCTTGTACCATTAAACCAGGTTTCTTCGGAAACTTATTGGAACACCTCTGATGATGCCATAAAATTCGCTACTCATGCATATACCTTTTTGCCAAACCAAAATTTCGTTAATTATGAAGCCTATAGCGATAATGCGTATTCCAAATCTACCGGAATAAGAATTTTTGGTAACGGTACTTATACAGCGCTTAACACCGGCAATAATTGGGATTATTCATCCATACGCCATTGCCTTATTTTTTTACGGGATGTAAATAAAGTGCCTGACATGGATGTCGCCCTAAAAAACCGGTTAATAGGGGAAGTTAAATTTATTTTAGCATTTCGTTATTTTCTGCTCACCTCATTCTACAAAGATGTTCCACTAGTTGAAAAAGTGTTCGAAACAGGGCCGGAAGCTGATATTCCAAAAAGTTCAAAAGACCAGATATTGGTTAAAGTCATCCAGTGGTTAAATGAGGCGGCCGATGCCTTACCACTTACCCGTACAGGAGAGGAAAATGGAAGAGTAACTAAAGGGGCCGCATACGCACTTTTGTCGAGGGTATATTTATATAATAATAAGTATTCCGAAGCCGCTACAGAAGCAAAAAAGGTCATGGACATGCATTATTCCTTGTATCGCGGTACAACTCCGGACCCAACTCAAGATTATTTCAATTTTTTCCAGGAAATGGGAGATTATTCCTCCGAAGATATTTTATCCTACGGATACTATGGTGCCAACGAGGGGGCTAATACATTACGTAATATTTTAGGATCGATATTGGTTATCGGCAACAATCAGGTCAATCCTTCTGCAAACCTGGTAAATGATTACGAAAGTGACCGTGGCTATTACCCTTACACAAATGATCCGCGGTACAATGTTAATGCACCTTTCGAAAACCGTGATCCGCGCCTAAGGCAAACATTATACTATCCTGGTACATACGAAACTGTTAATCCGGCCAACCCACAGCAAACACAATTTGATCCCTTTAATTCTGCAGGTGATAAAATAGGAAATGACCAGGGGACAAACACGGGCTTTTCCTGGACAAAAAATGTACAACGTACCGTCTTTCCCGTCTATTCTGGTGCCAACAACTGGAAGATTTTACGTTTTGCCGAAGTGCTGTTGAATTTTGCGGAGGCTACAAATGAAGTATCCGGACCCAATAGCGATGTAATTGCTGCTATTGACAAAATACGCGCACGTGCCGGAATGCCCTCTGTGGCTGCTACATTTACCCTTAGGGGAATGGCCATAAATCAAACCACCATGAGGGATTTTATACGCCACGAACGAAGGATTGAATTAGCGGGAGATGGATTACGCTACTTTGATATCCTTAGGTGGAAAATTGGCGAACAGGTACTGAACGGTCCAATTTATACCATTGATGCTTCAGCGGGTATAAGTGCGATCAGCACTGCCGGAGGGAAAGTAAATACTTATCCAAAAACACTAATAGAAACCAGGATTTTTACCACAAAGAATTATGTGTGGCCAATTCCACAAAGTGCTATTGACGCTTCTAAGAATATATTGTTGCAGGCAAATGAGTGGAAATAACAAATCCATAATTAACAAATTAAAAAATATGAGAAAGTTCTTTTTAAAGGCATTAATATTTTCCGCCGTCATTTTATTAAACATCAACTATTCCTTCGCTCAATGGAGTGTATTGGCAGGAGATCCGAGGCCGGCGCGCAATCAGGGGGAACAATACTTGTATCAGGTATTTACCAGTAAGCAGTGGAATGCCAGCAATTTTGCAACACCTGAAAGTATTAAATGGCACAATGACGCCCGTTATGGAATGTTTATCCACTTTGGCTTAAATTCTTATGTCAATAAAGACATGAGCTGGCCAATTGTGTACAATCGTAAAGCTCCCGATCAGGGGCATGGCGCATATCCTGACAGTGCCTGGCAAAAGACCTGGCCCTCGCTTTTTAAACTTGAAAAATTTAATGCTGATGAATGGGTAAAAATAGCCAAAGATGCGGGTATGAAATACATTGTAGTCATCGCTAAACATCATGATGGTTTTCATATGTGGGATACCAAATTCTCAGATTTTAAAATTACCAATACCCCTTTTAAAAGAGATTATCTTAAAGAAGTTATTGATGCATGCCATAAAGCGAAAATGCCTGTTGGCCTATATTATTCACAGCGTGACTGGTACCATCCTGATTATGCCCCAATTGATCCTGGAACAATCAAGCCCCTTACTGATCCCCCTTATTACGAAGCTTTGCCTGGAAAAAAGATTGTGCAGGGGCCAACGCACAAAAAATACATCGAATACCAGTTTAATGCAGTACGCGAACTTTTGACCAGATATGGTAAAATCGATATCTTTTGGTTTGATGCCGTTTGGTGGGGCGGTATGTTTACCGCCGATATGTGGGATGCTGAAAAGCTGACCAGAATGATCAGACAATTACAACCCGGTATACTTATTAATAACAGAACAAGCTTACCTGGCGATTTTGATACACCTGAACAGCGGATTGGTATATACCAGAAGCGTAGCTGGGAAAGTGCCATGACCCTAAACGGCAGTTGGGGATACGATCCTGTTCCGCCGATTAAATCCACCAACGTTTTAATTAAAGAAATGCTTACCGCTGCCGCTGGTAACGGAAATGTACTTTTAAGTTGGGGTGCACATTTTGATGGAGAATGGGACCATAAACAAAAGGATACACTTTTGAAAGTAGGCACCTGGCTAAAAAAGTATGGAACAGCTTATTATAGTACACGTGGCGGTCCCTGGATGCTAGCAAAAAATTATGGTGCAGTACATAAGGGCAACAAAATATACCTTTATGTATTTAACTGGGAAAACCAAAAACTAGTATTGCCTGTATTAAGGGGTAATGATATTATAAAAGCATCTTTTTTAAATGTCGATAACAAAGTGATATGGAAAAAAGAAAATAATAACTTTTATTTTAACAGGCCAACGGTACCAGATGCTACGGTTACGATAATAGAGCTTACTATGCAGAAGCCAATTCAAGAGGTGTTGGAAAAGAATACATGGAGTTTCTTTGAAAACCCATCTTACGGGGATAAAATACTAACCAAAAACATTGAAACCAGCGACTGGAAACAAAATAGTTGCCTTATTGATTTGGGTAGTATAAAAAATGCGACGGGCATTGGCTGCTATAATAATAAGGAGGACATTATCATTAGTACATCAACTGATGGAAATAAATGGGAAGATATTGGAACGGCCAATGAGAAAAATGCCGAAATAAGTATCACTACGTTTATGACCGGTGTATATGTGCCTGGTAAACAAGTGAGGTACATTCGTTTGCAGATCGGAAAGCCCGGGAGTTTAAAAATAGAGGTTTATTCAAAATAAGATAGATAACGATCCTCTAAATATTTTATAGTCAATGAAAACAAAAGAAATTAAACTTATGCTGTGCCTTACCTGTCTGTTTGCTCAATTGACAGGTTTTGGTCAACAGCAGGACCTTAATTCTACCGGTAAGAACCTTCGCACTGCGGTAGGAAAAGAAAGAAAGTTGCCTTATGCAAACATGGGATTAAGTGCAAAATTTATAGGAACCGCAATTGGTGACGCCAATTGGTGTAACTGGTGCGTTAGTCCCATCGAAGGAAAAGATGGTAAGATCCATATTTTTGGCAGTCGCTGGCCCGATGTTGAAGGTATGAACGGATGGATGGGGACCAATGCTGAAATTGCCCACTTTGTGGCCGACAAACCTGAAGGTCCTTTTAAGTATGTAAGTACAGTATTAAAAACGTCAATGTTTCCGGATACCAATATGATGTGGGCACCACATAATCCGCGTGTTGAATATGTAGACGGTAAATACATTCTATTGTACATTGTTCAAACAGCAAAAAAAGATGTAAAAATGCGGATAGGGATGATGGTTGCTGATAAGCTGGAAGGTCCCTGGCGTTTTGCGGGTAAAGAAAACGGATTGATGGCCGAAAGTTCAAAAGATCCAAATCATTGGACCTATAAAAGCGTTATTGGCATTGACAATCCAGCTTTTATGAAAATCGGAAAGAAATATTACATCTATTTTAAATCTGGCACTCCCACTCAATTGGCAGCCAGATATGGTTATGCAGTTGCAGATGAGCTGGAAGGCCCTTATGTACTGCAAAATAAACCGCTGACCGACAATGTAAGTTATATAGAAGATGCCCAGGCTTTTAAAACTGATGGAAAATATTATCTTTTAACCACTGATAATTTGGGGGGTAATACCGGCATCTACGGTGATCTTATCTTATGGGAGTCAAAAACCGGGTTAGAATTTAACCTGGCCGATGCCAAAATTGCCATGGGTAATTTATTGGACTATTGGGGGACTGAAAAAGATCATAAAAGACTTTTTGCAATTAAAAATCATTTTGAACACGACAAATCAGGAAAACTCGAACGGCCCGCAGTCTTATTCCAGAATGGTAAACCGGCTTATCTATATGCTACAGGCGGTCTGAATGTTAATGGAGGGAAAGTTTCGGAGTCATATGTATTCAAGATTGATTTTGACGGCAAAAGCAGTCGTAAACTCAAGTAGGCTTTTTGCAGCATGCTGCGCTAAGGGTGCCGATCTGGAAGCCTTTGGCTTGTTGATAGTTTTAATGTGATCTGTAACTGGTTAAATCGGATAATTTGAATGTTTATTAAAATTTAATGAAATAATGCAACTCAACACAAGAAATAAATGGTGTGCCAAATTCATCGTGGTACTCTTCTTTTTCTCTACAGGGATTACCCTGGGGCAGGAACAGGGCAAGAAAAAGATGGACGAAATGTGGAATGGTAAGTCAAACGCAATCAGTGAAGCAAATCCAACCAGGGGGAAGCTGTTTAGAGATGGTAAGTACGCAATGTTTATCCATTGGGGGTTATTTTCTCAGTTGGGTAATAAATGGAAAGGAAAAACCTATTATGGTATTGGTGAATGGTTAATGAATAGCAATATGGCAAATATTCCTCCGGAGGAATATTTGCCAGTTGCCAATGATTTTAATCCCATAAATTTTAATGCAAAAGCAATCGTACAACTGGCCAAGGATGCAGGAATGAAATATATTGTGGTTACCAGTAAACACCACGATGGGTTTGCGATGTTTCATTCCAAGGATAATAAGTTTAACATTGTAGATGCAACCCCTTTTAAGCGTGATCCAATGACTGAGCTTGCTAAAGCTTGTAAGGATGGGGGGCTCGGTTTTGGATTTTACTATTCCCAGAATCAGGATTGGACAGCACCGGGTGGTAATGGAGGCCCGGAAAAGGATGAACAGGGAAATAAGAAATCATTTGACGATTATTTTAAGGAAAAATGTTATCCCCAGGTTGAGCAGATTACTACTGGGTATGGCCCTATAGAACTGGTATGGTTTGATACTCCCGGGGAAATGGATAAAAAATACGCGCAACAATTGGTAGAATTGGTTCATAAAAATCAACCTGGGGCCTATGTATCAGGTCGTGTAGGACACAATCTGGGCGATTATTCTACACTTGGGGATATGGAGGTGCCAAAACGAAATGTAGAAGGATTATGGGAATCTGTTGATGTAACTAACGACGCCTGGGGTTACGCATGGTATGATCAGAACTGGAAAAGTGCCAAGGAACTTTTAACAAGAACTCTTTCTACAGTTGCCAGGGGAGGTACTTATATGCTCAATGTAGGGCCAAAGCCAGATGGTACCATTCCTGAGCAGGCAGCCATGGCATTGCGTAATTCCGGTAGCTGGATAAAAAAGTACCCCCAGACTTTATATGCTGCAAAAGCATCTCCATGGAAACATACTTTACCATGGGGAGATGCTACCGTACAAGGCAATAAAATCTCTTTGTTGGTGTATGCCTGGCCTGCCACAGGGCATTTGTATCTCCCGGGTTTGTTATCTGAAATAACTGCTGTTAAATTACTAAATAATAATAAACGCACAGCTTTAACATTTACAAAAAAGAATGGATGGGTAGATATAGCTATACCAGTAAAAGCACCAGAGACGCTTGTTTCGGTTATTGAAATAACAGTTAAGGGAACGCCAAAAGCAAATTCAACACAGGGTTTAGATCCTGTAATGGAAACAATAGTCTATGCAGATTTTTCTAAAGCAGTTAATTGTCAGAAGTCGAGCAAATCATGGATGGAAAAATTTGGAGAATGGAAACACATTATGCAGGTAAGCAAGTGGAAACCGGACAGTAAAATTGAGTGGGAGGTTGAGGTATTGCAGCCTGGTTATTATCAAACCGAACTCAACTATACAGGTCAGGGTAGAATGGTGTGGAAAATTGAGAATAATCATGGTGGAATAGTTCAGAATCAGCAGAACTCATCTGCAGTTTACTCTTGGTACCCAATGGGATGGATGAAGTTTGAACATCCCGGAAAATATATCGTTTCTGTGTCTCTTGTAGAGGGAGATGGCCAGCAGGCAAGTTTATCGGCCATTAAATTTAAAAGTGTTGATTGAGTTGAAAAACGACTAAAACATAAATACGCAGGTGATAAATTAGATGCCGTATGATCATCTGCGTATTTATAGATCTTACTTAGGACTGTTGCAAGGTTTGATTGGAGTGCTATGCAGAAGCTTAGAGACACCGAAATTTTTATCAAAGCTGTGCCAGCTATTTCATTCGCGTACGAATAAATTGATCCTTAAATACTTCACTGGATTTTTTTTATAAAAAAAGCCAAATGTTTATATATTTGCATCTATTTATAATAAGTCTAAATAAAACATAAACAGATGCTAAAATTTCTAACTCTATTTTTTTCTATCCTTTCAGTGCATGCCATTGCGCAAACCGGCACTATTAAAGGTACGGTAACCACTTCAGATGGTAAGCCTGCTGGATTTGTAAATGTTGTTCTGGGAGGGACAAATAAGGCCAGCATAGTAAACGAAGTGGGCAATTACACCATAAACAAAGTTCCCGCAGGAACGCATACCCTAACAGCAAGTTTTACCGGACTTCTTACACAAAAAAGTACAGTAACGGTAACAGCGGGAGAAACCAGCGTGGTTAATTTTACATTGGTTGAAGACAACAAGCAATTACAGGAAGTTGTTGTAAACAGCAATAGCCGGCAAACCAGTAAAGAAACTGAATATGTTGCCCGGATGCCTTTAAAAAATCTGGAAAACCCGCAAGTATATAACGTTGTGGGCAAGGAGTTAATGAAGGCGCAACTGATGACTGACGTTAAGGACGTTTTTAAGGCAGCGGCCGGGGTTACTCCAATGGAATATGTTACCGGAAGCTTTGCGGTATTTTTTCGAGGTTTCACCAACTTCGATTATGCCAGGAACGGGATGGCAACATCAGTTTACAGGTCGGGAACAGAAATAGCCAATCTTGAACGTGTAGAGTTAATTAAAGGTCCATCAGGTACACTGTTTGGTTCGCAGATATCTACTTTTGGCGGCGCCATAAATTTGGTTACCAAAAAACCTTATGCAGGTTTTGGGGGCGAGGTAGATTATAGCATGGGAAGCTTTGACTTAAGCCGGGCTGCCATTGATTTAAATACGCCGCTAAATAAAGAGAAAACAGTATTATTAAGGTTCAACGCCGTAAAGCATCAGCAAAACAGTTCAAACGAATATGGTAAAAATAAAAGGTATGCCATTAGCCCGAGCCTTTCTTACCAGGCTAGCGAACGCCTTTCATTCCTGTTCGACTTTGAATACTTTAAAAGCAATGCAAACCGATTAGCATATACATTACTTTTTGGAGATGAGGTGCCTTTTAAATCTACCAGGGATATCCCACTGGGCTTTAAAAAATCTTTCTTTCAGAATGATCTGCTTAGCGACGCAGAGGCTACAAAATATTTTGGACAAGCCAAATACCAGATCAGTAAAAACTGGACATCAACGACAGGAGTGTCCCATGTAAATGAATTTTTAAATCACAGCTACCAGCCTTATGTAGAATGGGTTAATGCAACCACGGCCGCAACTAGCGTCAGACATTTTGGCCCAAGGGAAAGGACCTATGCAAATATCCAGCAGAATTTTAATGGAAGTTTTAATACCGGAAAAATTCATCATAACATATTGATTGGGGCCAGTTATGAATTTAACGATGAAACACTTACCTACAAAGCCCTTCCGCTTGGAGAAATTGACATTAACCAGCCTTTTGAGAAATCGGGGCTGAGTAAGGTAACCGGTCTTTTGGCAGATAATTCAATAGCCGCATCTAATGATGCGTACGGGGGTAATTCTTTTGGCATATACGCTTCCGATGTGATCAATTGGACGGATCGTTTGTCGACAATGTTAAGCTTGCGTTTTGACCGTTTTAAACAAACCTACGAAGGAGGATTTGTTCAGCCATCACTTTCACCCAAGCTAGGGATCGTTTATCAGCTAGTGAAAGATAAAGTCTCTTTATTTGGAAACTTTATGAATGGTTTTCAAAACCAGGGGCCGCTTGAACAGCCTGATGGAAGTCTTTTTAAACCAAAACCGGTTTTTGCCAACCAATTGGAGGGTGGTATAAAAGCAGAATTACCGGGTGGTAAACTGGGTGGAAGTATCAGCTATTATCACATCGGTATTGACAATGCTTTACGAACCGATGATGCGCAGTATAGTTTTCAGGATGGCCAGCAGGTGAGTAAGGGAGTTGAAGTAGAACTTACTGCTAACCCCGTAACCGGCCTGAACATTATAGCAGGATATGGGTTTAATGAAAACAAATTTATTAAAGCTGATATATACGAAGGCAAATTGTCAACACAGGCGCCTAAACATATCGTTAACTATTGGCTTAACTATCAACTGCCTTTTGAAAGTATTAAAGGTATTGGGCTGGGTTTTGGAGGAAATTATATTGGTGATTCATATTTAAATTCCAGCAATACTTATACTATTCCGGGGTATCACGTTATTAATGCGGCTGTTTCTTACCAAAAAGAAAAATGGAAATTTGGTTTTAAACTAAACAATATCACAGATGTAGAATATTGGGACCTGGTAGGAAACCCGCAATTTACAAGAAACTTTGTGGCTAACTTTTCTTTCAAATTTTAAGTAGCCTAATCTCATAATTGAGTTAGGGCCTGTATCATCTGCAATTTTGATACGGGCCTTTTTACTATTTGCTGAAGGCACTTGTAATCACATCCATTATTGGCCAATTTTCATGTTAATATTCTCAAATACATGGGCGTGAAACTCTTTTAAGGATTATTATCCAAATTTTATATATTTAAAGAATGGAGCGCCCTTATTTCATCATATTAATATTGCTTTTCCACTGGTTTTCTGTAACTGGTCAGGAAAAAATGATTGTTCATGAAGAAGATTGGAGTGCTTATACCTACCAGGATGCGTCACAAACAGTATTGTCACTAGATCAACTCCCGAAAAGTATACAAAAGGAAGTTAAAATACTCATGGAGGAATCGTTTTGGGGGTTCAAAGATTCTATTCATTTCGTTAACGCCCAAATTGTTGATATAGTTTCATATCTTAAAGATGGTGATGCACATAAAAAGCACTGGGTTGTACCCAAATACGAACTTAACTTTTATTTGAAAGATGTATCAATAGGCATCATTCGTTATAACATAACCCTCCACTTAGATGATTATGGTCAAATCCTAAAACTCAATTGGCCGAGGCAGGGAGCTGGAAGTAAAAAGATGTTTCTTTCCAGGGAAAACATTCAAGAATTTGCACTTAAAGAAGCAACTAAGCGGGAATATAATGTGCACAATTTTTTGGTTGATTTTGAATATAATGAGCAATTTGCCACGCTTTGTTGGGAATTCTCCTTCTTGGAAAGGAAAATGGTAGGTGGTGCGGAATATAACTTTATTAAAGTTCCTTGTCGTGAGCTAACGATAATTGACAGCACAAAAACCAACATGTAATAATTGTTGAACTGTGTTAGAGTTAAAAGCCTTAGAGTTTTTTGCCGAAACTGGAATTAAATATATTTTCCGGAATGGATTGGACAGGTTGTACAAGATATCTGTTATAATAACGCTAAATCGTATTTCAACTTTTAATACTCAGGTTTAATTTTAGATATGCCCCTGTAGTAGGTTACTGTACGGACTTTTTTTGTCTTTTACGATGAGCCCTTCTACATTCTTCTTTGCAGTATTCAAGACAGCGAATGCGTCAATTTTCGAATAAATTCATTAACATTTTAGGTATGTTGTAGGTCGACATAGGTGTCAAACCTATTTGAAAGGTCTGTGAAGGCTGTTTACAAGGTGTTGACACCTAACAAACAGCCATCAAACAGCTATCAAACACCTTAGAAACACCTTGCATACCTTAAGGATGACCGAAGGACGGGCAGACTGTAGCCAAAGCGTTGACAGTTGTCTTATACGTTTTTTACCTTACAAAAAACGGCTAATTTCTTTTGCTTTTCTTTTGCTCCTCTATTGCATTTCTTTTGCTCCTCTTTTGCTCAGACCGATAGAAAAGCAAAACAGGGGCAAATTAGGGGCAAGACTAGTGCACAGGATAAATTGGGGGATGGACGGATGTAGATTAGCTATATATAAGGCAATAGGCCTACCGAAAGAACAGGAAACCAGCGGGGCGGTAGCCCCTGTCCTGCAGCTGCCCTTGTCTGGACATGGTTGTAGATTGCTGCTGGCCGGCCGGGTTGTTGTCGTTCTGTTCCGGGTACCCCCTTTTTATACCGGTCATTTGGACTTGTTCAACTGCCTTTCATTTTTTTCTTATTGAGGAATAGGGAGTTAGGCTTTACTTGTAATTAATAGTGGGTTAATGTTTGTGTGGACGCATAATTTTCGTACTTTTGCATCCCGCTTCGGAGGAAGGGAGAACGTTTAGAAAGCGTTTGAAAACAGTGAAAGGGATAAAGAGAAGGTGGTTTTGAATTGTTGAAAGTAGAGATTGGTATTTCCTTAAGCTGTTTAAAAGCGGCGTAAAATAAAAAGGAAAAAAGTTTTAATAAAAAGCTTGACAATACTAAAAAGATTTCTACCTTTGCAATCCCAAACAGAACGGGGGTTACCAAACGGAGTTTGTTAACGGAATAAAAAAGATTGAAACGTTGAAATTCGAAACTG